>Ga0326727_10001234_pt1 | contig 97008 bp, 80 predicted proteins | sample MB2enrmetagenome_FD_207643 | JGI IMG/M metagenome (GOLD analysis project Ga0326727, IMG submission 207643) | Lab enriched peat soil microbial communities from McLean, Ithaca, NY, United States - MB29MY | ecosystem: Environmental > Terrestrial > Soil > Wetlands > Peat | place: USA: New York... | reverse complement strand
CGCGCGAAAGATCTCTCCGATGCGGGGCAGGTCGCGCAGTAATCCCGAGCCACCGTTCGAACCTACTACTCGTTTTGCCGGGCATCCCAGGTTCAAATCGACGGTATCGAAGCCCCACTCCTCGACGATGTGCGCGGCCTCGGCCAGCGTCCCGGCGTTCGCTCCGAACAGTTGCGCGCCGATCGGATGCTCGTCGTCGTAGAAGGTCAAGTAGCGGCGGCGCTTGGACTCGCGCATCCGCGCCAGACCGTCGGCCGAAGTGAACTCGGTCATCAGCAGCCCGCAGCCGGATTGGGTGTTGGTGACCGATTGGCCGATCGCGAAGCCGGCTGGGGTTTCGATGGGGTTGGCAGCGGCGGTGAATAGGCTGGCGTGGCGAATGAACCGGCGGAAGACGGTGTCCGTGACCCCGGCCATGGGCGCCAGCACGGTGGCTGGAGCCACCAACACCGTTCCCAGGCGCACCTCGGCCGGAACCCGCGCTTCGGCGGGCATGGCGTGCTCGATCGGGTTGTCCCAGTTCTTCTTCACGGTGAAGCCTTTGCCTGCCATGGGAACTGCCTGACGATCTGCTATTCGCGGATTTCCCAGTTTGCCGGGTGCTCGGCAACGTAGCGATCGGCAAGTTCGACGATCTCTTTCGAGGACCGGAAGCGCTCAGCCTTGAGGACGACCCGGACCTGAAACTTGGGATCGTCTTCGCATAAATCCACATACAGGATTCCCATCCGGCCCACACCATCTTCGGCAAACGACTTCTGGACGATTTGCTCCGAAGGAACGAACTTGCTGGCGCCTGGCCCGTTGTTAACGACCGCGGCGTAGAGAAAATGCGGGAGAATTCTCGCCGGTGGTGGAGGGGCTACGATATTTGCGGCGACGGTCTCCAATTCGTTTTCAACATCCGTTCCTTGATAAACGATATAGACTGCATGAACGTCGCCTGTGCCCTCTCGATCGATGGCAAGCACATCGACCTTTTTACCATTGAACTCGGCATCCAGATATACCTTGGGGAAAAGCAGCTTGTATATGAGGTAATCCTGCACTGCGTTCTTCGCCCTGCCCAAGCCATGCACCATCTGAATTGAACTCATTTCACCACCCCTCAATCTCCAGTTGCCTACCCGTTTCTTCGGCCCACTCCGCGAAACGCTCAACCTTTTTCACAATCTCTTTGACCTCATTCTCCCTCATCGCTGCGGGATAATAGGCAACGTTGCTCTTCTTGGAGAGGAGGTTTCCGAGCCTATCCGTGCCCTTCAAATTCCCATACTTTCGATCGGCGAGGCGTTTTCTCAGGTCATTTGCGGCAGTGCGATGATCGTCCGGCGACACATCGGTGCATCCCATGCCCGTTCGCAAAGCGTCGCTATACGAAATCGCGCAGTGAATGCCAAGAAGTGCCGGTGAGTACCTGAATTGGACAAAATCGTCATTCAGAATGTATGCCCCTTCTCTTTCGAGGCATTCCAACCCTTTCAGGAAATCTCGTGCCCGAGCTAAGAAGTGCTGGACCTCGACGGCGATCATGAGGGTATTCTCCCACACGATGACGTGAAAAGGCCTCCGCCGCGGCGGAGGCCCACACTTGCCGAGCGGTTGCCGCCTGCTATTTTGCCGCCGTCGCTGCTGGCGCGACCTCGGCTGCCTTGGCATACTTGCGGCGGAAGCGCTCCACGCGTCCCGCCGTATCCACCAGCCGCTGCTTGCCGGTAAAGAAGGGGTGGCAAGCCGAGCAGATTTCCACGTGAATGTCGCCTTTGTGGGTCGACCGGGTCTCAAAGTTGTTTCCGCAGGCGCACATGACCCGCACCGCGTCGTACTTGGGATGAATCTTTTCCTTGGGCATCGCGAAAGACAGACCTTTCCTTCAATCCTCTTATTGTAGGGGGATTCGCGTGGTTTAGCAATTGCCGGGTCGAGGCGGAGTGGGCGCAGAACTACTGTGCCAGCGCCTTTTCGATCCCCGCTTCGACCAGAGGCTCCATCACCTTGTACCCCGCCGGCAGCGGATGCACGCCGTCCTTGCTCAGCGCCGCCGGCAGGCCGTCGCGCTCGTCTTTCATGGCCGTGTGGTAGTCCACATAGACGTAGCCTTTCTCCGCCGCGTAGGCCTTGATCCAGTCGTTCAGGGCCACGACTTTGGGCGCGGGCGTTTTTCCGGGGCTCCAGGGAAAATCGAAAGCCGGCAGCACCGAGCAGAGCACCACGCGAATATGGTTGGCCGCCGCCAGATCGGTCATCGAGGCCAGGTTGTCCTCAATCTGTTCCGGCGTTTCCGGTCCGGTGTTGCCGGCAATGTCGTTGATCCCCGCCAGAATCACAACCGCCTTCGGCTTGAGCGCAATGACATCCTGGCGGAAGCGCAGCAGCATTTGCGGCGTGGTCTGCCCGCCGATGCCGCGGTTAATGTAAGGCTTGCCGGGGAAGCCGCCCTCCGGCCCCTCGATCTTCCAGCCTTGGGTGATGGAGTCGCCCATGAAGACCACGCGGTTCTCACCCTCCGCGGGAGGCCCGAGCGCCAGATCGGCCACCTTGAAACGGGCCAGCCCGCCAAAATCGTTCAAGAGTTGCCGATCGTGGGCGATCCAGTAGTCATTCAGCGGATGGCCGCTGGGTGTGAGCGCGGGGGCGGCGGGTTTGGGCGGGGCCGGCGCCTTGGTCTCCGGCAGGCTGCCAGGCTCCTGCGCCGTCAGTTGGGTTGAGGTCAGCAACCCCGCGAGCGCCAGGGCGATAAGCAGAGCGGTGCGCGGCATCAATCGAATCACAAACGTGTCTCCATTTCTTGGCGGCGGGATTTCCGGATGCCATACACCCCGCCGCCATGCGATTTCGATTGTAGGCAATCTCCCCGTATGGGGCCAGCTTTTCCACATTCCGTGACCCGCAACGCACCGCCGCGCCGGCGCGCCGTTTCGGTTACGCTTGGAGAGCATGAGCGAGTGCGCGATCTGCGACGGAGTGGGCCTGGTCCGCGTAGTCAACGAGACCGGCCACTGGGTTTCCCGCCCCTGCGAGTGCCAGCAGATGGAGCGCGAGGAGCGCCGCTTGGCCGCAGCCCGCATCCCCGAGCGCTATCGCCATTACACCCTGGACGGCTATGAGACCGCCTTTCGCGGAGCCGACCCCTCGCTGGGCCGCGCGCACCTGACAGCCCGCCGCTTTGTCGAAGCATATCCGGTCGATACCGCCGGGAAGGGACTGCTGTTTGCCGGCTCCATCGGAGTGGGCAAAACCCACCTCGCCGTGGGTGTGCTCCGCCGCCTGGTGCAGGAGCGCGGGGTGCGCGGTCTGTTCTGCGACTATCGCGAGCTGCTGAAAAACATCCAGAACAGCTACAACCCCCAGGTGAACACCACCGAGCTCGAACTGCTCAAGCCGGTCTTTTCCGCCGAGGTGCTGGTGCTCGACGATCTGGGCGCGCAAAAGCCCAACGAGTGGGTCTGGGACACGGTCGCCCTCATCCTCAACTCCCGCTATAACGACAAGCAGACCACCATTATCACCACCAACTACCCCGACCTGCCGGCCGGCAGCGGGGCCCGCAGCGATGCCGAACGCGCGGCCCGCGAGCCCACTCTGGGCGACCGCATCGGCGACCGCATGAGGTCCCGCCTGGCAGAGATGTGCGTTCGCGTCGAGATGACTGGAGAAGACTTCCGCCAAACCGTAAAGAAGGCTCGCTTCGGCTAGCTTGTGAAGCCAGTGTTAAAACTCCCAGCACATCCGCCAAGGCTCACCTTGACAGCCCCAGTGTTTTTTCCCCCAGTGCAACCGGGGGCTTCGCGCATCCGCCGTCCTCACTATATCTTGGTAACAAACAGTAAACGAGGAACGCCTAAAATCGACTCGTCCATGAGTACAGTCGTCACGCAGTCCCCCGCCGCGCCGGAACAGAGCCCCTTGCGTCCAGTGTTGCTGCTTGCCGCAGGCTTTGCGGCAGTGAAGTTCCTCATCCACCTGCTGAGTTCCATCTGGGGCATCCATTACGGCTACGGATTCTTTCGCGACGAGTTTTACTTTCTGATGTGCGGCCGGCGCCTGGCCTGGGGCTACGTGGACCAGCCGCCCATGGTGGCGTTGCAGGCGCGCGTGGCCGAGACGATCTTCGGCGTGTCGCCCACTGGGATTCGCGTGTTCAGCTTTGCTGCCGGCGGGGTCATGGTGGGACTTACAGGAATGCTCGCCTGGCAGTTAGGGGGAGCGCGGCGGGCGCAGATTCTGGCCATGACCGCGGTTCTCGTCGCTCCAGTCTTCCTGGGTACCTCGAGTTATCTCTCCATGAATTCCTTCGAGCCGTGTTTCTGGATGGGGTCGCTCTTCATTCTCATGCGCATCGCCCAGGGGCAGGCGTCGGAGCGCGCGTGGCTGCTCTTCGGTCTGCTGGCCGGGCTGGGGATTGAGAACAAGCACTCCACGGTTTTCTTCCTTGCGGCGCTGCTGGTGGGCCTGCTGGCCACCCCGCGGCGCAGGATTCTCGCCTCCTGGTGGTGCGCGGCCGGCGTGGCTCTGATTGTGCTCCTGGCTCTGCCAAATTTTCTCTGGCAGTGGGCGCATCACTTCCCCACCCAAGAGTTCCTCAACAATGTCGAGCACTCCGACAAGAACGTAAGGCTGTCGCCGCCGTTCTTCCTGCTGGAGCAGGTCAACATTTTGCTCTTTTCCTCGGCGCCACTCTGGATCGGCGGAGCTTGCTGGTTGGGTTTTTCGCGGGCCGGGCGCCCATGGCGTTTTGCCGGCATCGCCTACGCGGTCTTTCTCGCCAGCATGATGACCTTGCACGCAAAGGACTATTACGTCGCGCCGATCTATCCAGTGTTGTATGCCGCCGGCGCGGTGTGGTTTTGCGCACGCTTTCCCAAGGCCTGGCATTTCAAGGCCTACGTGGGCGCCCTGGTCTTCGCGTTGGTCATTGGAACCGGGCCGATCGCGCTCACACTCCTGCCGCCGAATGTTCATGTTTTTTACGCGGCATACTCGGGGGCCAGACAGTCGCGCTCGGAGAAGTTCACCAGCCCGCTGCCGCAGATTCTCTCCGACCGCTTCGGCTGGCCGCAGATGGTCGAGGGCTTCGCTGCGCGCCTGAACGCGCTGCCGCCCGCCGCGCGCGCCCACACCGCCATCTTCTGCGACAACTATGGCGAAGCCAGCGCCGTGGACATTCTGGGCCCGGCCTACGGATTGCCACCGGCGATCAGCCCCCACCAGAATTATTTCTACTGGGGATGGCACGGCTACGACGGCGAATCCGTGTTGACCCTTGGCGACCGCCGCGAGGACTACACCGCCGACTTTGGCGAGGTGATCGACCTGGGCCGCTTCGACGTTCCCTGGACCATGGACTTCGAGCATCGCCACTACTTCTGGCTGCGGCACCGCAAGCGCAGCTTCGCACAGGACTGGCCTAAACTCAAGTTCTGGTATTGACTGCCGGATGGCCCATCTTGGATGGTTGAGGAATCCGGGTGACCCAGGTCCGAATTCCCGGACCTGGGATAACGCACATCTCCACCCCGGTGTCTGTTGCCACCCATCCCGGTGCAGCGTTTCGATACATCCGGCTGTATCGTTTCGATCCACATGAGTGTATCGTTTCGATCCACATGAGTGGCGCCCGCAGCGCTCCCGCCTCGGGGAAATGCGCGTGCGCGTCGAAATGACCGGCGAAGCCTTCCGCCAGACTGTCGAGAAAGCCCGCTTCGGCTGAGGCGCGCCGTCGTCCTCATGAGAATTGTCCCGCTTCGATACAGCCTCACCCTTCGGCGTCCGGCACACGGATGAGGCTGCACCGCGCAATCGCCGCTTACGGGTTTGGAGTCATTTTCACAACCCGGCCATTCAGATTCTGCGGAGGCCGCGAATTGCCCTCTTCATGGCCATGTTCATTGGTGTGAACAAACAGGTCCGCGAATCGCTTGATCTGTGCTGCCGACATTTCGATATCCCCTTTCAGCAGCATCCAATACACAACTTCAGGGAAGTACTTGTCGGCTAACTGCCTGTCCGGGGTGCCGGGAGGCGTGCAACCCAGGTTCGCCGGGGCGGTGAGAGAGCCGTCGTAGCGGTAGGACTGGCTTAAATCGCCCAGGACTCTGCTCAGGACAATGCCGGGGACCTCTGTTGACGGGCTGTGGTAATCCTCCGGCAAGACTACGGTTGGTCCGAAGATCTTGTTCAACTCCGGGTTCTCGGCGCCCTCTTTGATTCGTTTGCCGATGACCAGGTATTTTCCGGCGTCGCACCGGCCGAGCCCGTCCCTGAGGAATACCAGGTGGATCTCCATCGCCGTATCTTTGCCGTCGATCAAGTGCTCGGAGGGGATGTGAAAGTGAAACTGCTGCAAGACGTATCCGTGACCGCCGAAGGTGACGTGCGGATCGGGATGCGGGTTGGGATTGGCCGGCGACGGATTGGTGTCTTGCTTTACCGGGGTTGCTTTCAGCGTACCCCACTCCTTATCCACCGTTCCATCGCACCTTGGACCGGGGGGAGAACAGAATGGGCTTCCCACATTGTTCTCGAGTTTGAAGGTGAAAGGGAGGCCCAGTTGTCTCGCACCGGAGTTGCCGGGGCCGAAGTTGGGAAGGTTCCTATCGACAACAACGTTCTTGGTGACAATATCGATCGGCGATTGTTTTTGCTGAGCGGAGGCAATGCCCGGCGCCATGGCAAGCGAAAAAAGGAAGGCAGCCGCAAGAATGCGGCCTGCCGCGATGGGGGGAACGCGTCTCTGCATTTCATCTCTCCAAAAAACGGTTTTCGGGGATCGGTTTCGTGGGAATCCCTGGCGCAAAAGGGGTTGCGCGGGGATATCTGTCGCCGGCTTGGGTAACCTGAGCCGGTCACCGAAGATATTAACCCATTTTGGAAGGACGTGGCATGGGCTCCCGATGAGCGAAACGCTCCGGTCCGTGAAGCCAGATTTCGCGGGCGGTGGAGGCGCATCCCGATTTCGCGATCTTCGCTTCCTTGCCCGGCGCTGGGCTTGCTGGCCGCGTTCGGGTCGTATCGTAGAGGGATGGTTATCAAAGCGCGGCCGATCTGCAGACATTCTGCATCCGGTGGGAGCAGGTGAACCAGCTCCGGATCGACGCCGAGTCGGCCGTCCCCACTGCGTCCTTCACGCTCGAAGTCCACTTGGGCTCCATGCCCGGACCGCCAAAGGCCTCGCCCTGCTGCTCAAGCCAGACGGATTGTTTATGAATGGGCGGATGTGGGCAGAGCGGAGACCTATATGGTGGTCGTGAGCCGCCCGTACTTGCTCTCGTTCTATGCCCAAGATCCGGGGCGCGTGGCCTGGATCGTTGTCGCCGCCTACGCTTCGACCTGTGCTCAGAACAATTCAGTGACCCGCATCAAATAGATTCGACCCGTAAAGAGCCTCGGCGGGCGATACCCGACCTCGCGCTTCACCGCTTCCTGATGGCGCCCTTATATCCCGTGTGTTAGAAGCTAAAGAACAGGGTTCAGGCGGGATGGGCTTCAAGGGCGGGACGGGTGAAGTGCATCCGCCTGAAGGCCGAGTCTATGCGCCCCCGGTGCCCTGAATCCGCGGACAAGGAATTGCACGTTCCCGAATGAACGCCGGCCACGCAGTGGAATTGGATTCGCTGTACGGAGATTATCCGCTCGACCAGGCCTTCGACGAAATGCGCGAGGGCAGCGGTGAGGTGCGGGCGCACTACCGCGCGCTGGCCGAGACCTTGGCAGGGCTGCCCGAAGAGGAGCTGCAGCGGCGGAAACAGTCGGCGGATCTCTCCTTTCTGACCCAGGGCATTACCTTCACGGTGTACGGGCGCGACGAAGGGACGGAGCGGATCTTTCCCTACGACCTGCTGCCGCGGCTGGTGACTTCGGCGGAGTGGGACCGGATAGAGCGCGGGCTGACGCAGCGCATTACCGCGCTCAACCTGTTTCTGCGCGACGTGTATTCGGACGCCAAGATATTGAACGACCGCGTGATTCCGCGGGAGCTGGTCTACAGTTGCAAGCACTACCGGCGGCAGATGAAGGGCCTGCAGGTGCCGCGCAATGTGTACATCGCGGTGGTGGGCTCGGACCTGCTGAGGCTGAACACGGGCGAGTTTGTGGTGCTCGAAGACAACCTCAGAGTGCCCTCCGGCGTGAGCTACATGCTGACCAACCGGCGGGTGATGAAGCGGACGTTTCCGCAACTTTTTCACAGCTACGGGGTGAGGCCCATCGAGCAGTATCCGCGGCTGCTGCTGGCCACGCTGCGTTCGCTGGCGCCGGAGGGACGGCCGGAGCCGAATATCGTCCTGCTCACTCCGGGGGTATTCAACTCCGCCTACTTCGAGCACACCTATCTGGCGCGACAGATGGGCATCGACCTGGTGGAGGGCCGGGACCTGTTGACCCACGACAACCTGGTCTACATGCGCACCACCGACGGGCTGAAGCGCGTGGACGTGATCTATCGCCGGGTGGACGACGATTTCAGCGACCCGCTGATCTTTCGCGCGGACTCGTCGCTGGGGTCGGCGGGGCTGTTCAACGCCTATCGCGCCGGAAACGTGACGGTGGCCAACGCCTTCGGCACGGGATTGGCGGACGATAAGGCCGTGTACGCGTATGTGCCGCGGATGATCCGCTACTACCTGGGCGAGGAGGCGATTCTGCCCAACGTCGAAACCTACCTGCTGAGCGAAGAGAAGGAGCGCCGGCACGTGCTGGCCAACCTGGACAAGCTGGTAGTGAAAGCGGTGGGCGAGAGCGGCGGCTACGGAATGCTGATCGGGCCGCACTCGACGGCGCGCCAGCGGGAGGAGTTTGCCCGCCAGATCGAAGCCAATCCGCGCAACTACATCGCCCAGCCCACGCTGGATTTTTCGCGCGCTCCGTGCCTGATTGGCAATCGTCTGGAGCCGCGCCACGTGGACCTGCGGCCCTACGTTCTTTTTGGCGACGAGGTAAACATTGTGCCTGGAGGGTTGACGCGGGTGGCCTTGGAAAAAGGCTCGCTGGTGGTCAACTCCTCGCAGGGCGGGGGCAGCAAGGACACATGGGTTCTGGAATAGTTTTGCGCACGGGAGTTCGGGAGAGTACGACGATGCTATCGCGCGTTGCCGACAGTCTCTACTGGATGAGCCGCTACCTGGAGCGGGCGGAGAACACCGTGCGCCAGCTCGACGTGACCCTGAGCCTGATGCTGGACCCCGGGGGCGCCAGCGCGGAGAGCCGCTGGAAGCGGCTGATGGGCTCCCTTGGAAAACAGGCCGGAATCGCGTGGAACGGGGATCTGGAGTCGCTGGCGCGCACCCTGGTGTTCGACAGCGTGAATCCGATTTCGGTTAGCTATTGCATCAGCGGGGCGCGGGAAAACGCCCGCCAGGTGCGCGAAGAAATCTCCAGCGAGCAGTGGCAGCGGCTCAACCGCCTCTTCCACCAGATGCACTCGCCGCAGGCGCAGGCGCAGTTCAACTCCAACATCAACGATGCGCTGGTTTCGGTCATCGACGGCATTCACTTGTTCAAGGGAGTGAGCGATACAACCATGATCCACGGCCAGGGCTGGCAGTTCATCCGCCTGGGCCGCTACCTGGAACGGTCCTATGCAACGGCGACGCTGCTGGAGGTCTACCAGCCCGACCTGTTCGATTCGGGCGAGGGCGAACACTCCGATTACCAGTACCTTGAGCTGGTCGGGCTGCTGCGCTGTTGCACCTCGTTCGAGGCGTATTGCCAGGAATACACAGCAGACCTGTCTCCCGACCGCATTTTGGAGTTCTTGCTGCTCAATCGCGACTTTCCTCATACCATCCGCTACTGCGTGGACGGCATTCGCGACGCCATCGAATCGATTCAGCGCAGCGGCGGGCGTCGTCCCCCGGATGAGTTGACAGCGGCCATCGGCCGCCTCCACGCCATGCTCGGCTTTACCACCATCGGGGAAATCCTGGCCGGGGATGCGGCCGGTTTCCTGCACACCATCCGCGAGCAGTGCATGCGCATCCACGGGTTGATCTACAACCACTACGTGCATTACTCGATTCAATCGGCGCTGGCCATCTGATCAAGGACGAGCATGAACTTCTATTCCATACGGCACCTTACGCGCTTCCGCTACTCGCAGCCCATCAGCGAGAGCATCATGGAGACGCGTATGCACCCGCGCTCGGACTCCAACCAGCACTGCCTGAATTTTTCTCTCTCGGTGAGCCCGCGTTGCCGCGTCTTCACCTATCGCGACCACCAGGGCAACAACGTGCATCACTTCGATATTCCAGGGGAACACAATCAACTGGTCATCGTGGCCGAATCGGTGGTGGAGCAGCAGGTGCTGCCCGACGTGCCCGGCTTCTTGTCGCCCGACGCCTGGGAGGCGCTCGACGACATGGTCGAGGCCGGCGACTATTGGGAGATGCTGCTGCCCTCGACCTTTGCCGTCGAGACCCCGGCGGTGACGCTGCTGGCCAGGCAGATGGGCGTGACGCGGCGCGACGATCCGCTGATGCTGGTGCAAGAGCTGAACCAGCGCCTGTTCGACTATTTCGACTACGAGCCGCGGTCCACGCGAGTCGACTCGCCGATCGACGAAGCCATCGTGAGCGGCAAGGGCGTCTGCCAGGATTTTGCCCACGCCATGATCGCGCTGTTGCGCTACGTGCGCATTCCAGCGCGCTATGTCTCCGGTTATCTCTACCGCAGCCGCGAGGACCACGACCGCTCCACGCCGGACGCCACGCACGCGTGGGTCGATGTGCTGATGCCGCATCTGGGCTGGGTGGGCTTCGACCCCACCAACAACCTGATCGCGCACCACCGGCACATCCGCACCGCCGTGGGCCGGGACTACGCCGATGTGCCTCCAACGCACGGCATCTTCCGAGGCAAGACCGACAGCGAACTCTATGTGGCCGTGCAGGTCGAGGCCAACGAGCATCCGCCGGCCCTGGATCGCAAGCTGCCTATCCCGGAAGACTGGAGCGTGCTGGTGGAGCGCGCGCAGCAGCCCCCGGCGCCCCCAGTGCCGTTCATCGACTTGCAGCAGATGCAGCAGCAACAGCAATAGGCAATCGCAGCCTACGGAAGACTCGTCCGGGCGCTAGAGCCTGCTATTGACTTTCGCGCGGGCGGGAAAGTTAATAACAGGCTCTAGCGCGAGGCTGGCAGGTCGGGGTCTTAACGCCGGCAATCGTGCTGTTGAAATCAAGTCGCGCCCTTTCAAAGCCTGGACCGATGGAGTATTTCCGCAGCCTGTGCAGCCCTCAATATCTTGATAGGGTTCAAATGCGATTTCCCTGCTCCAGCAGGCCATCCCGGTTGACAACCCAGCCCATCCCCGTTATCTTGAAAAAACAGTTTGTCTCCTGCAATGCACACGGAATCGATACAAAACGCGTCCTGTTGTCCCTGTCTCCGCTAGCGCCCGCTGGCTCGCTCGCGATTTTTGTTTCGCCCTCTCCCATCCTATTATTTCTGACAGCATCTCTCAAATAGAGGACAGAGAACACCCGTGCCTTTCCCCGCAACCGAGCAGACTTCCCCGAAATCGCGTCGCGCAATGAACCGGTCCGCCCTGGACCTCCGTTCGTGTTGTAGCTGCCAAGCCCTCTCTCAGATCCGCTGAAACGGGATTCCTTTCCCACCAACAAGACTCAGTATCACGCTCGGTCCGCCGCGCCGCTGCGTTGTTTGCGTGCGCAGCCGGATCGAGGCGACTTAGGAGGTCGTCACAATGCATAAGTTCGTTCTCGCAGCTCTAGTACTTGCCATGGCGCCGCGGCTTGCCGCAGCGGAAGCCGGCTCAACAGCCGCGGCAACGCCCGCGCCCCCAACCCCTGCCGCTAGCGGCTCCGTCAACGCTCCACTCTCAGCCACTGAAGTCAAGGCCGCTCTCGAAGCGGTGCAAACCGTCATCCGTTCCCAGGCCCTTGAGCTTGACGCCCAGCGCCGGCAGATCGAGCGCCAGCAAAACGAGATCGAGGAACTTCGCCGCCAGGTAGTCGTTGCAAGGCCGTCCAACGGCTCGGACCCCAACGCATCGAACCCCGATCGGCAACAGGCATCCGCTTCCGCCGCAGTGGCCCTGCTGAACTCCGAAGTGCGCGCCCTCGCCGCCACGCCCGCTCCGCTGTCCGCCACCGAACCCGCGCTCCACCCCGTCTCGCCAGGCTCGCAGCAGGGAACCGGCTCCGAGTCCGCCGATGCGCCCCTTTCCATCCGCTTCGGACAGGGTTCGCTCACACCCGGCGGCTGGGTGGACTTCACCGCCTATTACCGCTCCAGCGATGTGGGCAGCGGCCTGGGCACTTCCTTTGGCTCCATCCCCTTCAACAACACCGTTACAGGAGGCCTGAGCGAGACCCGCTTCACCGCCCAAAGCTCTCGCGTATCGCTGCGCGCCGACGAGGTCTTTGGGGCCACCAAGGTATTCGGTTATGGAGAAGCCGACTTCAACGGCTATCTGCCTTCCAACGCCTACGTCAGCACTAACTCCGACACCTTGCGCCTGCGCGTCTATTTCACCGATGTCTCGCGCGGGCGTTGGGAATTGCTCGGCGGCCAGAGCTGGTCCCTGCTGACTCCCAACCGCGTCGGCGTCTCTCCGTTTCTCTCCGAGATCTATAACACTCTCCACCTCGACACGAATTACCAAGTCGGGCTGACTTATGCACGCCAAACTCAGTTGCGCGGCGTCTATCACTTTACTCCCGGCGTAGCCCTCGGCCTCTCGGTCGAAAACCCCGAGCAGTTCTCCGGCGGCGCCGCCACATTTCCCACCCTGTTCAGCACCAGCGAGACCGATCTCAGCTCCAGCACCGGCTCCGGCGGCGGTACCGCAACCCCCACCCTCCATCCCGATGTCATCGCCAAGCTCTCGGCCGATCCCGCCTGGGGTCAGCGGAAGTGGCATTTTGAAACAGCCGGCCTGCTTACGCCGGTTGAGATTCTTACCCCCGCCTCGGTCACTAAAGCGGCCGCGGCCAAAGACATCCACGAGGGTTCCGGCATCGCCTCGGCAGCCAATCTCGCAGTGGTCAAGAATCTTCATCTCATCCTTACCGGCTTCTGGAGCGATGGAGGCGGCCGCTACATCGGTGCTCTGGGCCCCGGATTTGTGGTAGCCCAGTGGAATTCCAAGACCGCGCCCTTCGACGCGCAACTCGTCCATTCCGGTTCCGGCATCGCCTCGGCGGAGTGGCAAGCCGGGAAGCGCAACGTGCTCGCGTTTTCTTATAGCGGCGCTTACTTCGACCGCGTCTTCTCCACCGATCCCAGCACCGGAACCCTGGTCGGCTACGGGTTCAAAGGCAGCGCCAACTCCAACAACCGCGCCATTCAGGAAGGAACCTTCGCCACCCAGACCACCCTTTGGAAGCAGCATGGTTATGGATCCGTCCTGGTCATCACCCAAAGCAGTTACATCGCCAGGTCGCCCTGGTATGTAGCCACAGGCACCCCCAAGGACGCGCATGTCTTCGCGGGCTATGCTAACCTGCGCTACGTTCTACCTTGATCCGTAACAGAAGTAACAGACTCGAATAACCTCGCCGTATAACATCGGCGACCCAAAGCGGCGGGTAACATCGGCGGATACCCGAACACCACCCTTGGCCCATGCGCGTTCGTTGCGCTTTGGCCAAGGGTGGAAAGCTCCAGCTATCTAGAGTAGCCCGCCGGCAATAAGGTCATTTGTGAATGCCTCCAAATAGATGTCGATTTGCCTGAAAACTGGATTCTCCCTAGCGCTCCACCGCCGCCAGCACCGCCACCGCCATGCGGTTCAACGGCGTCTCGATCCCGTGCTTCTCCCCCAGCCGCACAATCACCCCATTGCGCGCATCGGTCTCCATCCGCCGCCCGGCGAGCCGGTCCGCCAGCAGCGAGTTCACGGAATCCGCCGGCTGTCCCCGGTACATTTCAAGCACCTGGCGGCCCACGTTCTCGTCCAGCTTGGCCCCCTCCGCCCGTCCCACCGCCGCGCATTCGGCTACCATCTCCACCACCACCCGCCCCACCGCCTCATCCTGAAAAACCCCGGCCGGCTTGAGCGTCAAAGCGTTCAGCGCCCCCGCCGCATTGATGCACAGTTTCCGCCACGCCGCCGACTTCCAGTCCTGGGTTACCTCGACCTCCGCCCCACTGCCTTCGAACAGACCTTTGAACTCCTCTCCCAGCCTTCCCTCCTCCACCTTCATGCGCACCGTCCCCCGCTGGACCACCGTCCCGTCCGCCCGCTTCTCCACCGGGCAATCGATCACCACCGGCACAATTCGTTCCCCCTCCACCCACGGCTGAAACCGTTCCCGATGCTCCACCCCGTTCTGCACCACCGCCACCGGAGCCCCCTGCGCAGCCAGCCGCCGCAGCCACGCGCCCGCACCGTCGGCGTCATAGGTCTTGGTCGCCACCAGCACCCAATCCACCGCCTCCGCCTGTTCGGGATCGGTCAAATTCATCGCCTTCACCAGCACCGCTCCCGCCGGCGTCTTCACCGTCAACGTCTCGATCGGCCGCCGTGTGCACAAAGTAATCCGATGCCGCCCCGTCGTCTCCACCAGCGCCGCCAGCACCCCGCCAATCGCCCCCACCCCCACCACAGCCACTCGCGCCATCCCCATCCCTCCGGTCATTTCAATACAAATCAAAAATACACGCACGATCCCGCCGGCCGCACCAGGGCTCGCCGGCCAGTTGACTTGCCGATTCGCTGTCCCAAGGCATTCCCGTTAAACTGAAAGTGCGATGTCCACCACAACCCACATCCAGTCCCGCTCACCCATCGGCGCCTTCCAGAACGAGCCTCCCGTGGATTTCAGGCTCCCTGAAAACGCCCGCAGGATGAGGGAGGCATTGGACCTGGTCTCAAGCCAGTTGGGCTGGGAATACGATCTCATCATCGCTGGGCGCCGCATCAAAACCCGATCCAGAATCTGCTCCTTCAATCCCGCCCGCCCAGCGCAGTTGGTCGGCCTCCACCAGAAAGCCGGTGCGGAACACGTCGAGGACGCCATGTTCGCGGCGCTCCGCGCTTTTGAGCTTTGGAGTAGAACCTCGACAGAGGAAAGGGTCTCTCTGCTGCTCAACGCGGCCGAAATCATCCGCTCCCGCCACTTCGAGTTCTGCGCCTGGCTCACCTACGAGGTCGGCAAGAACTGGTCCGAAGCCGACGCCGACGTCGGCGAGACCATCGATTTCCTGGAGTTTTACGCGCGCGAAGCCCTTCGCCTGGCTGCTGCCACCACCCCCATCCAGTTCCCCGGCGAGCGCAACGAACTCCTCTACATCCCCCTCGGCGTCGGCGCGGTCATCCCCCCCTGGAACTTCCCCTTCGCCATCATGGCCGGCATGACCGCGGCCGCCATCGTGACCGGCAACGCGGTCATCCTGAAACCCTCAAGCGACGCCCCCACGATTGCCCAAAAGTTCGTTGAAGTCCTTGAGGAAGCGGGACTTCCCCCTGGGGTCGTCAACTTCTGTCCCGGCTCCGGCGCGGCATTCGGCAACGCCATCGTCGAGCATCCCAAGACCCGCTTCATCGCCTTCACCGGTTCCAAGGCCGTCGGCCTGGCCATTCACGAACGCGCCGCCAAGACCCACCCCGGCCAGATCTGGATCAAGCGGACAATTCTGGAAATGGGCGGAAAGGACTCCATCCTGGTCTGTCAAGACGCCGACCTCGATGCCGCCGTCGAGGGCGTCGTGGCTTCAGCCTTCGGATTCAGCGGCCAGAAGTGCTCCGCGTGTTCCCGCGCCATCGTGGAAGCGCCCATTTACGACATTTTCGAGGAGCGCCTGCGGGCACGGGTAGACCAGCTCACACTCGGCGACCCCTGTGCCAATCCGAGCCTCGGCCCGGTCATCAACAAGACTGCTCTCGACTCCATGCTCGCCTACATCGAGAAGGGCAAAGAGGAAGGCCGCCTCATTGCCGGAGGCTTGGCCCCGCATAACGGCGAGGCCGGCTATTACCTGGAGCCCACGGTTTTTTCCGATATCCCGCCCGACGGAGCACTGGCCCAGGAAGAGATCTTCGGTCCCGTCCTGGTTCTCATCAAGGTAAAGAGCTTCGCGGAAGGGCTCAGCGTTGCCAACAACACCGAATACGGTCTCACCGGCGCAGTCTATACCTCCGACCGCGAGAAGCTGGACCGCGCCCGCCGCGAATTTCACGCCGGAAATCTCTACTTCAACCGCAAATGCACGGGTGCGATGGTGGGAGCCCACCCCTTTGGCGGCTTCAACATGAGCGGCACCGACTCCAAAGCCGGCGGCCCGGACTATCTGTATCTGTTTACGCAGGCCAAGAGCGTGGCGGAAGCATTGGGTGCGGTGGACGCTCGCTGATCGTTCGCAAGTCCGGTCGCGGAATGGAGGGCTGCGACGCGATATGGAGCGGAGGTTTCGCGGGCTTTGGCGATGGATAGGAACGATCCCCGCTGCCCTCGGCCTCTCTTATATACTTTATTTCCGTTCGAAAAAAAATGGGAGGTCGAAATCCAAATGAAAGGCGTGCGTTCTTTTTTTTTCACGACAGCCGTCGCGGCGGCACTTCTCCAGTCAGCATCTGCCGCTTATGCAGACAATATAACCACATTTGCCGTGGCCACCAACTTTTCTTCCCCGGTTGGCGCGGCATCCGGCACAATCGCCATCGACACCACGAGCGGCGTCGTGGACTCCATCGACATGAGCTTCGCCGGGCAACCGGGCTCCGTGTTTCCAATCGGCACCAATTGGGACGTGTTTGGCGCCGCGCCGAACCAACTTGTTGAGATCTCCGAACAGTGGGACAACCTGGCCAACGATGACTTCTATTCCGTAGACATCGTCTTGCCCGTGGATACGCTTGCCGGCTACGCGGGCGGCAATATCTGCTCCGCGACGGACCCATGTTACGGCGGCGCCACGAGCGGCTTTGCCTACGGCATCGTTGCCAGCAAACCCTACACGAACGGGCAATTGGTCCCTGTCCCGGAGCCTACGACCTGGTTGCTTCTTGGTTCAGGCGCAGTTTGTTCGGTTTGGAGGTTCCGCCGCAAACTCCACCGGCGATCGGCCTCGGTTTGGAAATGTTGAAAACGATGCGCGTTGCTACGGTCTCGCCATCGAGGCCTGGGGATCGCTGTCCACTGTAAGCTGCTAATGCAGTTCTCCAATTGACGCGCTCGTAGAACCAACGCGCAAGGCGGCTTTTCCTCAAGGGAAGAGCCACTCGGCTTTGCTGCTTTCGGGGTATATCGATTGGAGAACCGCTGAAGCTTTTCTACGCCACCGCCACCGCCGCCGATGCCGCCTGTTCCTCGGCCTCCAGCCTGCTGCCCACCTCAGCCGCGGCCTGCGCCAGCACCCGGTGATGGATGGTAAACAGCGCCAGCTCCAGCCGGTCGCTGACCCCTGTTTTGTCATAGATAGACCGCAGGTAGTTCTTGATCACCTGCTCGGTGGTCTTCAGCCTATTGGCGATCTCCCGGTTCTTGCAGCCCTGCACGATCAGGGCCACGATGCGCATCTCCTTGGGGGTGAGCCGGTCGCGCACCCGCGTTCCCACCATATCCTCTTCGGGCGCATCGGGCTGCATCATGTGGGGTGGCTGCCAGGTATCGCCGGCGGCCACGCGCCGCACGCACTCCACCAGGGCGGGTCCGGTGACGCTGCGAAATACCACGCCGCGAAAGCCCTGTTGCAGGTAGGCGCCGGCACTTTCATTGTTCTCCGCAATCACGATTCCCCGGCTGCCGGCGGTCTCCAGAAGCGCGCGCAACCGGACCAAGTCGGGGTGCAGCGAAGCGGCGAACAGCACAATGGCGCCGGGAAAGGTGGTCACGGCATGATGCATGCGGTCCAGATCCGTGCATTGAGCAATGATGCGCAAGTCCTCGTCCATCGCCAGCACTTTAGCGGTACCGGCGCGGAATATTGCCTGCGAATCGGCCAGGATGATCTTGTTCATGATGTGCGCCTCATCTGCCCCATGACTCCGACAAAACCACTTGCGGCCGGATCAAGCCTCTTCTTGGACAGCGCCGACAACGGCGGCCCAGGCAACGTTTTCGGCTTCTGGCTGCACTATCGGCAAAACGGCGCGGAATCTTGGCGTTGTCTCCTTTTGCGACACTGCGGCCTGGTCTCGTTCCTTTCGTAACCTGGCAAGAAGCGAAACCGTCACACTCTGGTAATTGTCCCACGAACGAGATTACAGCTTCCGGCCCGCCGGGTCACGCAATTTCCTCGCCGAAGGCGCAGATACTATATACCGATTTGGGACCGGCAGGCTCTAGACTTGAAAAATATGGCGAGGCCCATTCTGCTGGCGGTCGACGACGACCAGAGCGTGCTGGAAGCGGTGGTGCAGGACCTGCGCCGGGAATATGGCGCCACGTACCGGGTGATGCGGGCCGCCAGCGGTCAAGCCGCCCTGGACACGCTGGCTCAACTGAAGGCGCGCCAGGAGCCGGTAGCCCTTCTGCTCAGCGACCAGCGCATGCCCGGCATGAGTGGCGTCGAGTTCCTGGAGCGCGCCCGCGAACCCTATCCCGAGGCTCGCCGGGTGCTGCTCACTGCCTATGCGGACACCGACGCCGCTATTCGCGCCATTAACTCCGCCCGTATTAACTACTATCTAAACAAGCCCTGGGACCCTCCGGAAGAGAAGCTCTACCCCGTCCTCACCGACCTGCTGGAGGACTGGAAGGCCGGCTACCAGCCGCCCTTTGAGGGCTTGCGCGTGCTCGGGCACCGCTGGTCGCTCAAGGACCACAAGGTGCGGAGCTTCTTGTCGCGGAACCAGGTACCCTATCGCTGGCTCGACATTGCAGGCAGCGAGGATGCACTCAAGCTGCTAAAGGAGCGCGGGCTCGACCCTGACCAGTTGCCTGTGGTGCTGTTTGCCGATGGCCGGTGGCTGGTGGACCCGGAGGTGGAGGAGCTTGCGGCGCGGGTGGGCCTGAGCACCCAAGCCGCCCAGGATTTCTATGACATGGTGGTGGTGGGCGCGGGTCCGGCAGGGCTGGCAGCCGCGGTTTATGGAGCCAGCGAAGGGCTGCGCACACTGGTGATCGAGCCTGTGGCGCCCGGCGGACAGGCCGGTTCCAGTTCGAGAATCGAGAACTACCTGGGATTTCCCTCCGGCATCACCGGAGCGGATCTGGGACGGCGGGCGCACGCGCAGGCTTCGCGGTTTGGCGCCGAATTCCTGACTCAGCGGGCCACCAGCCTGCGCATCGACGGCCAGTACCGGTTTGTGCAATTGGCCGATGGGGGCGAGGTCTCAAGCCACGTGGTGCTGCTGGCTCCCGGAGTCCAATACCGCAAGCTCGATATTCCAGGCGCGGAGCGGCTCACCGGGCGGGGCATCTACTATGGAGCCGCGCTGGTTGAGGCCGCATCCTGCAAAGACGAAGAGGTTTTCCTGGTCGGGGGCGCCAACTCCGCCGGCCAGGCGGCTCTGTACTTTGCTAGGTTCGCCTGCAAGGTCACCATGCTGCTGCGCGGCAAGGGGCTCTCCGCGACCATGTCGAAATACTTGATCGATGAGATTTCCCGCACATCGAATATTGTGTTGGAAGAAGGCACGCAAGTGCTCGAAGCGATCGGCCAGGACCGGCTGGAGGGCCTTAAGCTGATTGGCCCGCTGGGGGAGTCGGTGGTGCCGGCGTCGTCTCTGTTTGTGTTCATCGGCGCGGCGCCAGGCACCGACTGGCTGCCCCCCTCGATCCTGCGCGATGAAATGGGCTTTGTGCTGGCCGGCCCTGACCTGCGCAGCCAGGGCAAGCTGCCCGAGGGGTGGCATGAGCCGCGCGAGCCGTTTCTGCTTGAGTCCAGCGTGCCCGGAGTGTTTGTCGCCGGCGATGTGCGCCATGGGTCGGTGAAGCGCGTGGCCTCGGCGGTGGGCGAGGGCTCCATTGCGGTGCAGTTTGCCCACCAGTATCTGGCTGGGTTCTAGGGTCCGCCCGCAAGGAGAGATGCAAGCGAAGATGAGCCAGGACGAACCGCCGATCGAGATTGAGTCCATCCCCTTGCGGGAGGTTGCCGAGGCTCTCTCTCATACCCGCCCCTTCGCCGAGACGAATTTGGATGCGCTGAGCGGCGTTGGCAGCGTGGAACGCATCACGGCCAGGGCGGGCACGGTTCTGGTGGATCCGGGGCAGGCTTGGCGTTTTTACTGGGTAGTGCTCGAAGGCGAAACTCGCGCCGAGCGGCTGGAGCCCGACGGCACGCGGACCCTGGTGGGAGCGGCCGGCGCAGGCGAGGGCTTCGGCGAGGCGCCGCTGCTCTCCGGAAAGACCCACTCGCCGTTCGTCATCCTGGCGGCGCGCGACTCGATCCTGGTGCGCTTCGGCGAGGAGGACTTCTGGTCTCTGCTGGCTCGCTGCCCAGGGGTGCGCAAGGTAGTGCTCGCCGATATGGCGAAGCGGCTGCAAGCCTACCAGGTGGAGGCGCTGCACCGCGAGAAGCTGGTGTCGCTGGGCACCCTCGCCGCCGGGCTCATGCACGAGCTGCACAATCCCGGCTCCGCGGCCAAGCGCTCGGCCTCGCAACTGCGCCAGAACCTGATGCGGCTGCAGCAGCTAAGCCTCCGCTTCAGCGACCAGCCCAAAACCCAGGCCCAGTTGGAGTGCATGCGCAGCCTGCTGGAGCACACCTTGAGCGGATGCAACGCCCCGGCCATGAGCACCATCGAAGAGTCGGACGCGGAAGAAGCCCTGGCCCAGTGGCTGGCGTCCTCCGGCGTGGCAAACGCCTTCGGCATCGCGCCGGCGCTAGTGGCCATCGGTCTGAAAGAGCAGCAACTGGCCTGCGCCAGGGACGTCTTCGAGGGCAGCGGCTTCTCCGACGCACTGAACTGGCTGGAGGCGCTGGTCTCCAGCATCACCCTGGTCTGCGCCATCGAGGAGAGCGTGACGCGCATCTCCGAACTCGTCATGGCGGTCAAGAAGTTCGCCTACGACGAGAAGTTGCCGGTCACCGACCTCGACGTGCACGACAGCCTGCAGAGCACGCTCACCATCCTGGGCCACAAGCTGCGCATCAAGGGCATCTCGGTGGACAAGCGCTTCGCGGCTGCCCCATCCATCATTCGCACATGCGGCTCCGCCCTCAGCCAGGTGTGGACCAACCTCATCGACAATGCGGCGGACGCCTCTGAGGAGAACGGTCAAATCGAGATCGACACCTGGACGGAGGCGGGTGCGGAAGCGGGCGCGGGCCGGGGATGGCTGGCAGTCGCCATTGCGGATCACGGACCCGGAATCCCGCCCCATGTGCTGCCCCGCATCTTCGATGCATTCTTCACCACCAAGCCGCAGGGCGCGGGCACCGGCCTTGGCCTGGAGATTGTCCACCGCATCGTGACGCAGAAGTTCGGCGGCACGATCCAGGTCGAGTCCAAGCCTGGCAATACGCGATTCATTGTCCGCCTGCCGCTCTAGCGGTTCCACAATTGCCGTACCCCGAAACCACCGCCCTCCAGTGGCATTTTCGTCAAGAAAATGCCACCTTGCACACTGCCGGAAAAGGCGCGTGAATTGCGGAACCGCTCTAGACGGTCCCGCTTCGACAACGGACCCCGCGCCAACCGCGCGCTGACCCCCGATCTCCGACCCTTCGCCCCGTCTCACCCCTTCGCCGCCTCCGCCAATTCGAGACCTGCGTAGATGAAATTGTCCTGCTCTTTATTGCGCCCGTCGCGGCGCCAGGCCGCCTCGTCTCGATGAGGGAATTCCAATCCGGTTTTCAACAGGGCGGCACAATGAAGTTGCCCGGTCCCGCGCCGATGTTAGAACTTGAAAGGGTTTTAGATGGCGGATCGTACGGAACTGCTTGAAGCCGCTCTGGACAGCCTTCCAGAGGGCATCGCATTGGTGGGCCCGGAAGGCGAGATCGCGTTCTGGAACCGGGCCGCGGAAGCCATCACCGGCTACGCGCGGCTGGAACTGGTAACGCAGCCGATTCCCGACCTGCTGGACCGGCTGTTGCCGGACGGGGTCTGGCGCGCAGATCTGCACCCGGACGCGGAACCTGGGAGCACAGCGCTGGTCCATCTCCACCACAAGCAGGGCCACGATCTGCAGGCGATTTCGCGGGTATTCGAGCTGCGCAACGGGATGGGCGAGCGCATCGGCGCCGCGGTTTCGTTTCATCCCACCGAGGGTCTCGATGCGCTTCCCCACGGAGAAGCTGGCGACAGCGACGGCGTGAAGGTGAGCCAGACCCAGCTGGAGGAGCGGCTGCAGACCGACTTTGACGACCTGGCGCGCGGCGGCAACCCCTTTGGCTTGCTTTGGATCACCGTCGATCAGGCCCACGAGCTGCGCAAAACCCACGGCGCAATGGCCTGCGAGGGGATGCTCGAAAAAGTGGCGCACGCCTTGAGGCAGGGGTTGAGGCCGGCGGAGGATATCGGCCGCTGGGGCAAGGACGAGTTTCTGGTGATCTCGCATGAGCGGACGGCGGAGATGCTGGCGGCGCATGCGCAGACGCTGGCCGGGTTGGCCAGGACCGCGGACTTCCGCTGGTGGGGCGACCGGATATCGCTCACCGTGAGCATGGGCGCAGCCCAGGTGGAGAAGACAGAGACATTGGCGGAGCTGCTGGAGAGGGCGAAAGCCGCGATGCTCGCGAGCATTCATGAGGGCGGAAACCGCACCACATCCGCGCCGGGAGGGCAGCCATGTTTGCCATCGTAGGCATTCTTTTGGTCTTTCTTTCGGTCATCGGCGGGTTCCTGATGGAGAAGGGCCACATGATGGTTCTCCTTCAGCCGGCCGAGCTGCTCATCATCGTAGGCGCGGCCACCGGGACGCTGCTGGTCGCCAATCCGCTGCACATTATCAAAGGTGTTGCCGCTGGACTGATGGGCGTGTTGAAAAGCTCTTCCATCGGCAAGGCGCGTTACTTGAGCGCCCTCAAGATGATGTACCAGTTCCTCAACAAGGTCCGCAAAGAGGGACTGCTCAGCGTCGAGATGGACGTGGAAAAGCCGGAAGAGAGCACGATCTTCAAAAACTATCCCGAGTTCCTCGCCGACCATCATGCGCGGGACTTTGTATGCGACACGCTGCGCACCGCCATTACCGGAGGGGTGGAACCGTTCGACATGGACCAGATGATGGAGCTGGACATGGAGGTGAATCACCACGGCGCCATGCAGCCGGTGGACGCGCTGACCACGGTGGCGGACGCGCTTCCGGGGCTGGGGATTGTAGCCGCGGTGCTGGGCGTTGTGATCACCATGGGCGCCCTGGGCGGCCCGCCGGAAGAGATCGGCGAGAAGGTGGCCGCGGCTCTGGTGGGCACCTTCCTGGGCATCCTGCTCTGCTACGGCGTGGCCGGGCCCTTAAGCTCCAACATGAGCAAGGCCGCCGACGAACACAACGAGTACCTCCACGTCCTGCGCGTCCTGCTGCTGGCCTTTCTCAAGGGCTCCGCCCCCATGATCGCCATCGAGATGGGAAGGCGCGCCATTCCCGCCCATGTCAGGCCCAACTTCGACGAGATGGAAAAGAACTGCAAGGGTATGCCTGCTGCCGCGGAAGGTCTTGCGGCGTAGGACACTCGCGCTCCAGTTGGGAGAGATGAAGCATCATGACGGGCAAAGGTCAACCGATCATCGTCATCAAGAAAACCAGTGGCCACGGCGGCCACCACGGCGGCGCATGGAAGGTTGCGTATGCCGACTTCGTGACCGCCATGATGTCCCTGTTTATCGTCCTGTGGCTCATGGGGTCCAGCGACAAGGTCAAGAAGGCCGTCTCCGGCTACTTCAACGATCCCAAGGGAACCGGCAGCCAACTCGGCAGCACCATGGTAGGTCAAGGCTCAAACCTGTCGAAGGTCGTCGACGTGGTCAACGACGACTCCATGACGAAGCTGAAGAAAAAGCTTGAAGAAGAGATCAAGGCGCAGAAAGAGCTGCAGAAACTCACCAAACAGATCGAGATCACGATGACTCCCGAGGGCCTGCGCATCGAGCTGATCGAAGGCAAGGACGGAACCTTCTACGAGCTTGGCAGTCCGAAGCTGAGCACCAGCGGACAGAATCTTCTGGCGCTACTGGCCGCGGAGTTGAAGACGCTGCCCAATTCGCTGCTCATCGAAGGCCACACCGACGCCACGCCGTATTCCAAAGACAACACCTACAGCAACTGGGATCTCTCCGCCGACCGCGCCAACTCCGCCCGGCGCCTGATGCAGCAGGACGGTGTCCGCGTCAATCAGGTCACTCAGGTGCGCGGGTACGCCGACCAGATGCTGCGCGTAAAAAACAACCCCACCGACCCTTCCAACCGGAGAATCTCGATATTGGTCAAGAACGACACCGAAACGGTGCCCACCCTCTATGCGGGCAATATTGTGAACGGCACCTCTCCGCTGCCGGGCGCCACCAAACCCCCCGCGCCCGCGCCAGGCCCATCCAAACCTGCGCCTCCCCCGGCGGCTTCCAAATCCGCTCCCGCGGCGCCCGCTGCGGCGCCTGTCCCGGCCCCGGCCAAACCCCCTGCCGCCGCCACTGCGATAGCCAAGCCCCCAGCCGCCGCCCCGGCAGCCAAACCCAGCTTGATGGATCGGCTCAAAGCCATGCTTCCAGGCAAAAAGAAATAGCACGCCTGCAAATCGGGCCGCAGGTCTCCGCTCTCTGGCCACCGACCATTGTTCTGGGAATTGGTGTACTCTGGTTTGCGTATCGGAAAGCGTTTACCGGAGAACCCTCAAATGACCGTTGTCGCTGGCGTTGACTTCGGCACACTCAGTGTTCGCGTTACCCTTGTCGATAGCCTGAAAGGCCCCATCGGAACCGCGTCGGCTTCCTATCCTCTCCACCGCCGCCGCGAAGACCCCAACTTCGCCACCCAGTCCCACGCCGACCAGATGGCTGCCCTCGCCGCCGCCACGCGCGACGCCCTCAAGGCCACCGGCGTCGACGGCGCGGCCGTAGCCGCCATCGCACTCGACACCACCGGCTCCAGCGTCGTCCCAGTCGGCCAAGGCCTCGAACCCCTCGACGAATACTACCTTTGGTGCGACCATCGCGCCTTTGCCGAGGCCGAGCAGATCACGGCCAAAGCCCATGAAACCGGCTTTGAGGGGATCGAATGGTGCGGGGGCGTCTACTCCCACGAGTGGGGCTTCGCCAAGCTGCTGCATTGGCTCCGCCACAATCCCGGGAAGCGCGGGGATTTCGTCACCGCCCTCGAACATTGCGACATGGTTGCGGCCACCCTCTGCGGCGTCACCACCGTGGCTGGGCTCAAGCGAAGCGTCTGCGCCATGGGCCACAAGTGGATGTGGAATCCCAAGTGGGGCGGCCTGCCACCGGAAGAGTTTCTGGTCGCTGTCGACCCGCTCTTCGCGGGCGTCCGCGCCCAGATGGGCGGCGAGTACCTGACCAGCGATCGCCTGGCGGGGCGGCTCTCGGGGGAGTGGGCTGAGAAGCTGGGCCTGCGCGCTGGAATCCCTATCCCCGTAGGCGCATTCGACGCCCATTGGGACGCCATCGGCTCGAACATCCGCGAAGGCGATGCCGTCAACGTGGTGGGGACGTCGACTTGCATCATTGCGATGGCGCGGAAGGCGGAGCTGGTGCCGGGCGTCTGCGGCGTCGTCCCCGGCAGCGTCCATCCTGCCTACACCGGCATCGAGGCCGGCCTCTCGGCCGTGGGAGACATCTTCGACGGCATCGCCCGCCGCGCCAACTCGACCGTCGCCGCGCTCTCGGAAGGTCTCCAAGCCTACCGCGCCGGCCAGAGCGGCCTTCTCCGCCTCAGTTGGGACAACGGCGACCGCACCGTGCTGGTCAATCCCGAACTGGGCGGCGTGACGCTGGGATGGAACCTCGTCCACACCGCGCAGGACGAGCTCTTCGCCGCCATCGAAGGCACCGCCTTCCACACCCGCATCGTTCTCGAGCGCATGGCCGAGCACGGTGTGCGCATCGACCGGGTGATCAACGCCGGCGGCATCCCGCAAAAGAGCGAAGTGCTCAACCAAGTCTACGCCAACGTGCTGAACAAGCCGGTGCTGGTGCCCGCGGGGATTCCAACGAGTCTGGGGTCGGGGATTTTTGCGCTGCTGGCAGCGGCCGCCTACACAACGATTGAGGAGGCGCAGGCCGCCGTTTGTCTTCCCCTGCGCACGGTCGAGCCGGACGCCAAGGCTGCGGCGGTTTACCAGGCGTTGTACCGGCTGTATCGCGATGTGTACTTTGCGCTAGGCAAGCGCGACGCCGAGCCGGTAGCGCTGGGGCGCGTGTTGCCGGAGTTGAGAAGGATTGCGGCTGAGGCGCGGAGGGCAAGCTGACACAGAACCGCTTCGATTGAGAGATGGCTTTCTGGTGTTTCAAAGCACAGCTTCACAGATTGCGGAAGAACTGCTTCGGGGTACAGCAATGGTGAAACCGCTATTGCAGTACCCGAGGGAGTCTTTCCGCGGCCTGTAAGGCCCCTGCGGTTTGCTTTTGGGGTTTTCACCTGAAATCATCCCCCTTTCCGCAGTCTGTTTGGTTCGTCCCCATCAACTCTTCAAATGGTATTGCCCTGGCTGGCGGGGGACCGGGTTTCTTTTCTCAAAAGGAACCCACGGAGCGGGCGGCGATGCGGCGGGGATCTTCAAGCAGGCGGCAGGTGAGGGCGCCGAAGAGGAAGCCGCCGATGTGGGCGAGGTAGGCTACGCCGCCGGTCTGCACGCTGGCGACCTGTCCGGCGTTGACGACTTGGATGAGAAACCAGAAGCCGATGAGAACAACCGCGGGGATGTAGGTAATGCGGAAGAAGATAAGGATAAAGAGAACGGAACGGATGCGGTCGCGGGGATAGGTGATGAGAAAAGCGCCCATGACGGCGGCAATGGCGCCGCTGGCGCCGAGGGTGGGAACGCGGGAATACGGGCTGGCCAGGACCTGGGCGAGCATGGCGACGAAGCCGCCGGCAAAGTAGAAGACAAGATAGCGGAAGCGGCCCATGGCGTCTTCGATTGCGGGACCGAAGGCCCAGAGGAAGATCATGTTGCCGGCAATGTGCATCCAACTGCCGTGCAGGAACATGGATGTGATGAGAGTGATCCATCGATGACCGTGGACGATCCGGAGGGGGATGGTGGCCCAATGGAAGACAAAAGCGTCGCCGCCGGAGAGTTCGAGGAAGAAGGCGAAGGCGTTGGCGGCAATGATCAGGGTGGTGACGACGGGAGCGCGGGCAGGACGCCGGGATGCATCGCCGAGCGGGATCAGGCCTCCCATCAAGCTCCTCCGTTGGTGGGTCGTTGCGGCTTCCGGGTAATGAACTGTAGATGAGTATGCTACCTCAGGCGTCAGCAGCGTGGCGAGGGTGGTGTACTCGGCAGAGAGCTCATCGGGCTTCCCTGGCGGCTAATCGAGCTTCTTGGTGCAGGCCGCGGCGGCCGGTTTGAGGAGGGATGGCGCGATTTGCTACTCTTTCCGGCATTGGCGCGTCCCACTCTGGGGGTGGTGCGATGCGGGTTGCGGTCTTCGCTCTGCTCGTGTGCGCCGGAACGGCGGCGTTCTGCCAGCCCTCCGCTCCGGCTCCTGCCGTCGCTGACAAACTGACGCCTTCCGGGCAGGCGGCGACCGAGCCTGCGAGGGATTTCAGCAAAGGGCCGGTAAAGTGGAAGATGGATTTCTCTGCGCAGCCCAAAACAATTCTCGTGCTCGAGGACGGGCCATCGCGCCGGGCCGGGGCGCAGATCGATCCGCAGATGATCGTTCATCCGCCGCAATCGCGCATCGGAGAGCAGCCGCCGGGGACGCCGGTGGCGCAGAATCTCTACCCCGGTTTGCGGTTTCTGCCCATTGGGGAATCCAAACTGAAGGCGCAACCGATTCCTACCCGATGGCCGGACTTGAAGGTCGAAGGGATTCCGACGGTTTGGCCTAAGTTGGAGGTCAAGCCGACGGAGAACGGGACGGGGCCGACGGGCGACAAACGATAAAGAGCCATAAAGGCGATAAAAGACTGTCAACAGGTGGAGCTATCCCAGGCCTCAATGGCGAGATCCCTGCCCCACCGACGAAGACCTGCCCCTTCAACTCGAGCCCGCGGGGACCTCGAACCTGGGCCCGTGGGCGTTGGCTCGTTCAGGCGGATTCGGTCAGCGCTTCGGTGTTCTTGCTCATTCTGGCGGTGCGCTGAATCTTGTCCCAACTGAAGGGGCGGCCGTCGATGGCCCGCTTGAGGGTCTTGAACAGGACGATGGAGAAGAGCTGGCGGTAGGCGAATCGCTGCAGCCAGATGTGGAAGAGCAGCCAGCGGTCGCCGCGGCTCGAAGGATGGCGGCGCTCCAGGAAGAAGGCCAGCGAGGAGGTGACGAAGTCGATGAGCAGGAAGGTGAGGAAGTAGGCGAGGAGCTTCTCGAAGCTGGCGGCGGAGGCGGCCTCGGGATGGTAATGGCGGTCGACGAAGAAGGTGGCGACGCCGATGAGAAACCAGATGTCCACGAACGGAGAGACCAGCGGCAGAAGCATCTGGAAGATAAGAATGTTGGGCAAGGCAAAGAGGCCCATGGCCGGATTGCGGATGAAGGCGGCGCGGTGCTTCCAGACTGCCTGCAAGGTTCCAAACGACCAGCGGAAGCGCTGGCGCATGAGGCCCTTGGCATCGATGGGAGCCTCGGTGAAGGCCAGGGCGCGGTCCTCGTAGTTGACCTGGTAGCCCTGTTCGAGCAGGTTCATGGTCAGGTCGGCGTCCTCGGCGACGGTGTTGACGGGATAGCCGCCGGCGGCCTTCACGGCGGCGGTGCGCCAGGCGCCGATGGCGCCGGGGACCACGGTAACCACATGGAAGAGGTTGAAGGCGCGGCGCTCGAAGTTCTGGCTGGTGATGTATTCCAGAGCCTGCCAGCGGGTCCAGAGATTGATGCGGTTGCCGACCTTGGCGTTGCCGGCGATGGCGCCGACGCGCTCGTCCTCGAAGTGGTAGATGAGTTTGCGGATGGCGTCGCTGGCGATGACGGTGTCGGCGTCGATGCCGACGTAGATCTCTTCGTCGATGCGTTCCAGGGCGTAGTTGAGAGCGGCGGCCTTGCCTCCGTTGGGCTTGGAGAGGACCTGGACGTGGCCGTCGGCGATCTCCTGGGGATAAGCCTCGCGGGCCAGCTCGGCGGTGCTGTCGGTGGAACCGTCGTCGATGACGATGACGCGAAGGTTGTTGTAGTCGGAGCGGAGCACCGAGCGGATGGTGCGGACGATGACCGCCTCCTCGTTGAACGCGGGGATGAGGACGGCCACCGGAGGACGGAATTGGCGTGAAGCCCTGACCGGCTCGCGAATGCGGTCGAAGGTGGCCAGGAGTCCGATGAGGATGAGGCGGGCGGTCATGAGGATGTCGCCCAGGAAGAAGACCATCACGATGAAGCCGGCCACCAGGGAGAGGCTGGAGAAGGCGATGGAGTCGGGCAAGGCGCGCAAGCGCTGGCGGAAGGTCAACTGGGGCATGACCTCGGCGGTGGTCTTTCCCATCAGGGCCGAGACTTGGACGATGGAGTAGCCGTGGGCGCGCAGAGCGTCGATGAGCATGGGCAGAGCGGCAACGGTGGCGGAGCGGTCGCCGCCGCCGTCGTGCAGCAGGATGATGGAGCCGCGGAACTGCGGCTTGACCTTCATGGTCTCAAGCTGGCCGAGGATGGTCTGGGTGATTTCGGCCGGAGTCTTCCTGGGATTTTCGTTCCAGTCGGAGGTGTCGAGCTTGTTGCCGATCACAGTGTACCCGGCGCGCTGGATTTGCTCGATGGGCGCGGCCTGGTCGTCGGTGTCGGGCTCTTCGTCGATGTCGTAGGGGGGGCGGAAGTAAAGCGGCTGGATGCCGAGCTTGCTGGCGAAGAGCCGCTCGGTCAGCTTGAGTTCGAGGTCGAGCTGGCGGGCTGAGATCTCGCTGATGTCGGGATGGGAGTAGGTGTGGTTGCCGATCTCGTGCCCTTCGTTGAAGACCCTCTTCATGAGGCCGACGTTTTCCGCGGCTTCGGCGCCGATCATCAGGAAGGTAGCCTTGGCGCCCTTTTCGCGGAGGATCTCGAGGATCTTTGGGGTCCACTTGGGGTCGGGACCGTCGTCGAAGGAGAGCGCAACTTCGTTGGGATGATAGCCGTACTGCTGGATGGTGTAGGTGCGCGGGTAGACATCCATGTGCTCATCGACGATGAGCTTCTTGGCGGGGTCGGTCTCATCGGTGTCTACGGTTACCGTGCGCTTGCCGGACTGGGGCAGGCCGGTGACGCGGATGATGTCGCCGTCGCCCTCGGTGTCCACGTCGTGACCGGGCAGGACGGAGCCCAGCGCCTGCAATGACCCGGCGGCGCGAGGCTTGTCCCAGACGTTCCACAGGGAGCTGTCCTCCTCGCCCAGCCGCCACAGCGCGAAGGTCTGGAGATCGAGCTCGCGCGCGGCGCGCAGTTCGTTGAGCACGGTAACCCCATCCAGGAACCAGACCACGTGGCGCTGATGCGCGTCCTCGTCGATGTACTCGAAGTGGGGGTTCAGGGTGTTGTAGTCGAGGTCCAGGTCGGCATCGGCATCCGAGGCCCGCTGCCATGCTTCGGAGACGTGCAGGTCTTCGGTATCGAGGACCTGCGGCTTGGGATGCCTTGGGTCCTTGGGGTCGGGCATGGACAGAGTCCAGTCGTACCCATAGTTGCCGATGGCGCAGACCAGCTTTTCCTTGGGGACCACCTTGAGCACCCGGGTCAGGTTCTTCACGAACCAATCCTGGCTGGCAATGGGGCCGGGATCGGAGTTGGCCTCGTGCTGGTCGTAGTTCATCAGAACCACGCCGTCCGAGTATTCGGCAATCCGTTCCAGATCGGCGTCCGGGGTTGAGGCCGCGACGTTCACATAAAGGCGGAGGTCGCGCGCGTGCAGGTCCTCGTACAGCTCATGAATGAAGGTCAGATAGTCCGGGGTCGCTTCGTCGGAGAGGTTTTCGATATCCAGCGAAAGGCCGCGATACGCGGGGTAGGCGATCAGCAAGCTGTCGATCTGCTGGCGCAGCACGCTGCGCTTTTCGAAGTCGGCGAGCACTTGGCCGATGGCCGGGTCCCAGCTCTGGTTGTTGGGATTGAAATTGTTGAGGTGAGGAAAGATCTCCGTATCGACCTTGGCCGCCTGAATGACCCGCTTGACCTTGTTGTTGTCATCGGGGTCGTGCACGGTGAGGCCTTCGACCACCGTATACTCGCGGTGGTTGTCGCCGCTCATGGCCAGCAGCGTACCGTCGGGAGCGTTCACGTGCAGCCATTGCGGGAAAAGCAGATCGATCTGGTGGATGTGCTCCTTGAGCGAGGAGTAGCTGGCCGGGTCGTCCTGGACATAGTATGCGGCGCGCAGGCCTTCGCCGGTGTTGAAGGGGATATCGGAGGGCTTGCGGTCGGTATGGCGGCGGGAGGGGCGCGCCGCTTTGGCGTGCAGGGCGGGCGTGCGGTCGGGCAGGGCTTTCAGATTGTGCTTTTGAGAGGGCAGCAACAGCTCGGGGAGGTGCTGATAGCGCAACACATTGAAGATGAAGACTGCCAGGACAAACGTGAAAACGACGGTGGTCACGTCGAAGATGCGGCGGAGGCGCTTCCAGCGCTTAAGTTGAGGGTCGAAAAAAATCTGCTTATCCGGCATAGCCCATTTCTTACTCGATGTCTTACCCGAAGTTCCCAAGTCCCCTGGAGTTCCGTGAAGGGCGAATTGAGCCGTACCCAAACGCCTGCGCCTTAAGAAAAATCGAGAACGCCGGCGAGGCACACTCGACACCCAATCGATACCGATCCAGCAACTCCGGACCAAGGGGGAAGCGGACAAGCGTATTGAGCTTATACATTAAGAATCGTATGGAAGCCGCCTCAGAGAGTCAATGGAAAGCTATTAGACGGTTTTTCTTCGTCCACCGGGACATGTCCGCCGCAATTCTGGCTGTGGCCGCCGGTCTGGCTCTGCGGGGTTGGCTGCTGAGAGAGTTTTTTGAGGTCAGCGGGGACAGCGCGGTCTATGGAGGCTTGGCCAAGAACCTGCTGCTCCATGGCCGTTACGCGCTGAGCGGCGCGGGCGGCGAGATGGTTCCGACGCTGATGCGGCTGCCCGGCTATCCGCTGTTTCTGGCGCTCTGCTTCCGCGTCTTCGGGATGGAGAACTACGCTTCGGCAGCCTGGGCGCAGATTGCGCTGGAGCTGCTGGGGTGCTTGCTGTTGGCGGATTTTGCGCAGCGGATAGCGCCGGCCGGGTGGCAGCACGGGGCTGGGCTGGCGACGCTTTGGCTGGCAGCGCTGTGCCCGTTTTCGGCCATCTACGCAGCCGAGCCGCTGACCGAGGCGCCTTCGTTGTTTGCCATCTCCCTGGCGCTGTGGGCGGTGGGACGATTCCATTCGCAGCCTGGATGGCCGAGCGCGCTCTGGTTTACCTTTGCCGCCGCGTTTGCGGCGCTGCTCAGGCCGGATGGCGTGCTGGTTGGCGTGGCGCTGGCGCCGGCGATGATGGCGGGGTTGCGCCGGGCAGCCATTCCGCGGGCCAACATGGCGCGGATGGCCCTCATTTGCGTGTTGCTGGGGCTGGCACCCTTTGCTTGGTGGACCTGGCGGAATTGGCAGGTCTTTCATGTATTCGAGCCGCTCGCGCCGCGCTACGCCAACGACCCCGGCGAGCCCGCCTATCCGGGATGGCAGCGCTGGGTGAAAACCTGGAGCCTGGATTTCGTTTCAACCTACGAGATCTACTGGAATGTGCCGGGCGGGCCGTTCGATGTGAGCAAGCTGCCCGCGCGGGCCTTCGACACGCCGGCGGAACGCGCGGAGACGGCGGCGCTGGCCGCGCAATATGAGGACAACGGGCGGGACTTTACGCCGGACATGGATGCGCGATTTGCGCGGCTGGCCGGGGAGCGGGTTCGAGCCCACCCGTTGCGCTTCTATCTATGCCTGCCCCTGGGCAGGCTGGCCGATATGTGGTTGAGGCCGCGCGTCGAAAACCTGCCCATCGATCTGGACTGGTGGGTTTATGCGCATCATGACCAGGAGACGCAGTTCAGTTGGTTCTATGTGGGCCTGAACGCGTTCTATCTGCTGCTGGCAGTGGCGGGACTTTGCATGCGGCCGCGGCTCTCCACCCCAAGGACGAAGACCCGTCCTCGGGGGCCCCGGCTTTGGCCGTGGATGCTGGCGTACATGGCGCTGCGCAGCGCCTTGCTGATGACGCTCGAGGCGCCGGAGGCGCGCTACACGCTGGAGTGCTTTCCCATGCTGTTCGTGCTGGGCGGGATTTCTCTCTACCGGTTCACGTACGTGGGGTTAGGGTCGGTTTTGAAGCTGAAGGCATCCTTGGGCAGAGGTTGATTGATCTTGAAGTTGGAGTAGGTGCATATCCGGTAGGAGTTCCGCTGATCGAAGCGCTGGCGGAGACTCACCGCGCGCTCGGGGTCGACCCAGATGGTGACTTTGGCGACGTTCTTGCGGACTTCCGGATCTTTGGCCACCAATTCCAGCTTCTCGGTCTTGACCGCGCCGATGGTTTCCGGTCCCAAGTATTTGATCTCCCACTTCTCCTCGAGTTCCTTGCCGCTGGCGCCGAAGCCGAGCATGGCATAGCTCTCGTACTGGCCTGCCTTGGCGAACCGGGTGATCTGGTTGCTGGCGTGTTCGTAATAGGCGAGCTGCCCGCCGGAGAAGCTATACGCGTTGGCGACCGGCTTCCCGTTGGCCTCCTTGATCTGGGCCGACATCTTGAAGATCTTGCCTTCGCGCTGGTAGTAGACCACGCCTTTCTGGATATCCGTGTCGGGTACCGGATCGGTTTGCTCGGTATCGGCGACCAGGTCGGCGGAGGTCGAGTGGAAGCTGAGCGCGGCTGCGTCAAGGCGGCGGAGAACCTTGTCCTTGTCGGCTTCAGTAGGCGCGGCCGGGGCCGGACTCCCCGCCCACAGCGCCGGAACAACGGACGTGGCAAAGACGAGCATGATTGCAATACGCATGGGGTTCCTTATCTGAATGGCCGCGAAAATGCCGCCGCCGGAGCATCGAAAAAGCCCGATCAACGGTGGGCCCAAACCTTCCAGACCAGATTGCCCTGGGCATCGGTGGCGGTTTCCCAGTAGGTCACGAAGACGGCGTCCCCGGTGACCGGTTCGATGGCCCGGCGAAGCGCCTTCTTGACCTCTCTGTCGGAGGCGCCCGGAGGCACATGAACGTCCGCGGCCTGGACGGTGACGACGACACCGCGCCCGTCGTTGCCGATGACCTGGATGGCATGAAGGGGGCCGGCAATCGAGGCCGGCTTGTCGCCGAAGTTCCAGAATTGCGGGGTGACGAAGATGAACAGCAGGATCAGCGTCACCATGATGTCGTAGTGAAAGGAGCCGCGCGGGTAGGTCCAATAAAAATAGCTGAGAAAAAGCTGGCGGAGCGTGCGTCGAGGCTGCGGAACTGCCGCCGGACTGGGGGTGGAAGGATGGGGCATGGTTGTCTCTGGGCTCACGGCCGTCTCACAATTCTATCCAGGCCACCCATATACGGGCGCAGGACCTGGGGAATCGCCACCGTGCCGTCGGGCTGCTGGTAGTTTTCCAGGATGGCGAGCCAGGTGCGTCCGACGGCGAGGCCCGAGCCGTTGATGGTATGCACAAACTCGGGTTTGGACTTGGAAGAAGCCCGGTAGCGGATGTTGGCCCGTCGCGCCTGGAAGGCGTCGAAGTTCGAGCAGGAGGAGATTTCGCGGTAAAGGCCCTGACCCGGAAGCCAGACTTCGAGATCGTACGTCTTGGCGGAAGAAAAGCCGGTGTCGCCGGTGCAAAGAAGAACGCGGCGATACGGGAGTCCAAGCGCCTCGAGAATCTCCTCGGCGTCGCGGGTCAGCCGCTCGTGCTCGTGCTCCGATTCCTCGGGCCGTGTGAACTTGACCAGCTCGACCTTTTGAAACTGGTGTTGGCGGATGATGCCGCGCGTGTCCTTGCCCGCCGCTCCAGCCTCGGCGCGGAAGCAGGGAGTATAAGCGGCCAGCGAGATGGGCAGCCGCGCGTCGTCGAGAATCTCGTCGCGGTAGAGATTGGTGACAGGGACTTCGGCGGTGGGAATCAACCAGTGATCGTTGTCCAAATAAGTGCCGTGCGCAGCACCTTCGGCATCCGCGTCGGAACAGCGAAAGAGGTCCTCGGCAAATTTGGGCAACTGCCCGGTGCCGAAGAGCGACTTCGAATTCACCATGAACGGCGGCAGGACTTCGGTATAGCCGTGTCCGCCCTCGGTGACCGGCCGGGTGTGGAAGTCGAGCATGAAACCGATGAGGGCACGTTCCAGCCGCGCGCCCTGGCCCATGTAGACGGCAAACCGCGCTCCGGAGATCTTGGCGGCGCGCTCCAAATCCAAAATCCCAAGTTGTTCCCCAAGTTCCCAATGCGGCTTTGGGGTAAACTCCGCCGGGAAGACGGGCTTTTCGCCCCACGTCCTCACCGTAAGGTTGTCGGCTTCGGTGCTGCCGGCGGGCACTTCGTCGCGGGTCAGGTTGGGGATGCTGGCGAGGGCAAGCCGGAGCTGCTCGTCGAGCTGGGCCGCGGTGCGGTCGAGAGCTTCGAGCTTTTCCTTGAGGGCGCGAGTTTCTTCCACGACGGCGGAGGCGTCCTGACCGGATTTTTTGAGCGCGCCCACCTGCTGGGAGAGCTTGTTGAGCTGGGCCTTGGACTGTTCGGCGCTGGTGATGGCCTCGCGGCGGCTGCGGTCTAGAGCGCGAAAATCACCCAGCAGCGCAGCCGGGTCGGCCCCGCGCGCACGCAGTTTCTCTTCAACAAGTTCCAGGTTGCCGCGGACAAATCCCAGGTCGAGCATCGCTCTTCCAGTTTACTCGACGAGTTTCGGCGGGTCTGGTTTCCCAATCGCCTGGACGATTGAATTGGTGTGGTTTCCCCAAACCCTCCCTCGCCGCCTTGCTGCCCAGCACATGGTAATAAACAGTGAAAGAGCACGATACGGTTGTGACCGTACGGGGCATGCCCTGTTTTTGGGGAAATCAAACCTGGAGGCCCCAGGGGCCTGGATTCTCAGACTTGGGATTCTGTAGATACTTATTGGCCAGAGAACTGGGAATCAAGGTATCCCAGGTCTCAGAATCGGGACCTGAGGCACTCCAAACCAACATTCTCTTGATTGAATAGGTATCCGTAATCGCTAATGTTGCCGGGAGGGATTGCCGGTTGCTGGAAGATCGCCGATGCGCTCAGCGAAGGTACAAGAAACACTTAACCCGCGGGTTCCGTGCGTGTCACGAGCGAACGGGAGGCAATTCCGACCAAGCGCATCGTATAGGGGATTGCAGGGGCGGCCTGCCGTTTCGGCAGCGAGCTGGGCGGGGGTTTCAGCAGCCTTTTTTGCAGCGGGCCATGATGGCGGCGTGGAGGCGCTCGCGGAGGCCGGCGGGGAGGTCGTAGATCTGGTGAGAGCGGTAGATCTCGATGGTCTTGCGGGTGGTGTTGAGGATGACCTCGCAGTGCCCGCAGCGGCGCAGATGGAGTTCGAGCTCGGCGCGCGCCTCGGCGGCAACCGAGTCGTCGATCAGGTCGTCGAGGAGGGCCAGGAATTCGGTGCAGGTCACTTCTTAGCCCCCCTCTTGTTGCGGAAGTAACGGCTCAGGCGTTCGCGCAACTGCAAGCGGGCGCGCAAGAGGCGGGACTTGACGGCGGGGATGCTGAGGCCCAGGGCTTCGGCGGTGTCCTCGGTGGAAAGGCCTTGCACATCGCGCAATTCGAAGACGACCTTGAAGCCTGGGGGCAGGCCTTTGATGGTTTTTTCGAGAACCCTGCCGAGTTCGGCCTGGGTGTAGTTCTGTTCGGGGTCGGGGGCCCAGTCGGCCAGATCGCGAGGGACGCTGCCCTCCTCGGTCTCGACGTCCTCGTCTATCGAAACCATCTTGCCGGTGCGCCGCTTGCGCAGCCGCATCAGGCTTTCGTTGACCGCAATTCGAACCAGCCATGTGTAGAACTTCGAGTTTCCCTGAAACTGATCGAGCTTTTCATACGCCTTGAGGAACGCGTCCTGCATGACGTCCTCGGCATCCTCGCGGTTTTGCGTGATGTGCTGCGCAATCCGGAAGATCTGGCGCTCGTACTTGCGGACCAGCGCGTCGTAGGCCGAGACGTCGCCCCCGCGCACCCTATCGACCAGGGCAACGTCGGGGTGCGGCTCGAGTTCTCCTGCAATTGGTTGGATGGCGGACATGGGAGTTGGTTGCGGGAATTCGATCAGGCGATGGAAGACGTGCGCACCGGGCTCGCAACAGATGAGTGTACCGGACGGCGGTGGGGGAGACCAAACCGGCGCCAGTTCCAAAAGCGGACATTGCGGTAACGGGGCTGGTACGCGCGGACTACGGTCTGGGGAAAGCAGCTTAGAGTGAAGGGATGAGGGTTGTCCTTTCTCCAACTTCCGCGGTGCGAGCGGGTCGCTGCTCGATCTTGGTTTTGGCCTGCGCGTTGTCTTTGCCGACGGCGGCGGTTTCCGTTGCCGGTCAAACCGCGGGCGACGCGGGGGCGCAAGCGCAGAGTTCCGCTTCAAGCAAAGCGAAGAAGGCCAAGAAGCCGGCCAAGGCGGGAGCGAAGAGCAAGAAACAGGCTGGGCGCGCAGGCAGGGCGGCAAGAGCGGCACAGGCAGCGCGATTGGCGCGGATGAAGCTGGCCTTTGTGGCTTCGACGGAGTTGCGTCCGATGGCGCAGCAACTGGCGACGATGCGCACGCCGGCGGCCTATGCGGGGGTGAGCAAGTATGCGCAGGCGCACAGCGGCGATGCAGCGGCGGCGGCCTATCTGGCATTGGGCCATGCGTATTTGGGAGACAAGCGCTACACCGAGGCGGAGGCGGAGCTTCGGCGGGCGCGGGAGGCGGATGGGGAGCTGGCCGACTATGCGGAGTTTTTGAGCGCGGAAGCCGCCCACGAGGGAGGCAACGAGGCCGCCGCCGAAGCCTTGTTGCGCGGCTTCATCGACCGCCATCCGGACAGCATCTTCAACGCGCATGCGCCGGAGCTTGAGGCCACCGTGCTGCTGGCATTGGGCAATGCGTCCGGTGCGCAGCAGGTGCTTGCCGGCGCGATGGGAGGGGCTGCGGCGAATCGTCCCGGTTTTCAGCTTGCGCAGGCGCAGGTCGCCTTGGCGTTGGGCCGGAGCGGGGAGGCGGGGAGCCTGTTCAAGCAGCTTCTTTTGGGTCACCCGCTGAGCCAGGAGGCAGAGACCGCGCGCGCCCGGTTGACGGCGATGGGCGCCGAGTCGAGCCTGACCTCAGCCGAATTGCGCAGCCTGGGCGACGCCTATTACAACGGGGGACGCTACGGCGAGGCGGCCGAGCAGTATCACGCTCTGGCCCGCGCGGCAGGCCTGGATGCGCAGGCGCGCAACGGCTTTGCGGTGGCCGCGGCTGCCTGCGACCTGAAGCTGAAGCGGCTGAGCCCGGCACAGGCGGAAGCTCTGGCAGACACCCACGACGAGAACGGCGCGCGGCGGATGTACCTGTTGATGGAGTTGGCGCGCAATCGCGACGACTTGAACGATCAGCGGCGCGTCGTCTCCGAGATGGAGTCGAGGTTTCCAACGAGTCCGTGGCTGGCGGAGGCGCTCTTTTCCAGCGGCAACATGTACATGCTGCGCCGCGAGTATTCCACTGCGGTGGAGTACTACAGCTATCTGGCGGCCCATTTTCCCTCGAGCGCGAACGCCGCGCCGGCGCACTGGCGCGCCGGATGGCTCGACTACCGGCAGGGGCTTTACGCCGACGCCTCGCGACTCTTCGACGAACAGATTCGTCTTTATCCGGTCGCCCGGGAGACGGTGTCCGCGCTTTACTGGCGCGGGCGGCTCTATGAGACGCAGGATCGCAATCCGTCCAGGGCGGCGGCCAACTACCGCACCCTGGTCCGGGTTTATCAGCACTATTTCTATGCGCAGATGGCCCTGCAACGCCTGGCTGCATTGGGGAATTCGCAGCCGGCGGCAGAGCCGGAACTCGACCGGATTCAGCCGCCGGCCGCGCCGCGTCTGGAGGAGAGCTTTCCCACCGACAGCCCCCACCTGGCCAAGGCGCGCCTCCTGGTCAATGCGGGGTTGAGCGAATATGTTCCGCAGGAGATTGCGGCCGATCCGGATTCCTCGTCGTGGAGCGGGCTGGCCGAGGCGCAGATCTACGCCTCCTTTGGGGATTCCTATCGCGCCATGCGGACGCTGAAGCGGGCGCTGCCTTATGCCGCAACGGCATCGATCCGGTCGATCCCGCTGGTCTACTGGCGGATTCTCTTCCCGGAATCCTGGTGGGATACGATCAAGGCCGAATCTGCAAAGAACAATCTCGATCCTTACCTTGTGGCTTCGCTCATCCGGCAGGAATCGGAGTTCGGTCCTTCCGTGATCTCCTATGCCAACGCCTACGGACTGATGCAGATGCTCCCTTCGGTGGGCAAGGCCATGGCGCGCGAAGAGGGAATCGCCCACTTTGAGACGTATCAACTGCTTGACCCGGTAACCAACATCCGGCTGGGCACGCGGTATCTGCGCCACATGCTGGAGAAATTCGGCGGCGTGCAGGAGTATGCCCTGGCGGCCTACAATGCGGGCGACGAACGTGTAGCGGAGTGGCAGGCAGCCGGACCGTACCAGGGAATCGACGAATTTGTGGAGTCGATTCCATTCACCCAGACCCGGGAGTACGTCGAGGCGATCCTGCGCAACGAGGAGACCTACAAGGCGATCGATGCGTATGCCGCGTCGCAGGCCAAGACGGGGAACGGGGATTCCAGATAAGGAACGGCGGCGCGTTTCCGGGCCGGGGAATCCTGGTGGATACTCCCCGGCTTCGATTCCGGTTGACTTACCGGCCCCGCGCCGGAAACACTGAGTTCGATCGGAGGCTCAACGCCCTTCGATGCCATTCGCAGCCTGCTGTTGCTCGACAACGGAGCCGGCCGGGAATCTTGGGTTCGGTTCTGGCACATCTCAACCCACCGGAGGGCAGGATGTCAGCCGACTTGCAGTTCATGGAAGAATGGATTCCCGAAAGAATGGACCCCGGAACAATCTTCGTGCTGGAGAACCAGTCGAAGCTGGGTCATGCGCAGAATCCCTACGTTGCCGTAATGTCCTGCCCGCGCTGCGGAACCCTGGGGCTGATCACGCGGCGTCAGATGTGCGGCGGCGAAACGATGATCTGCGGCGGCGACGTCTGCTCGGCCGAGTACCGGCTGGACGGCGAGAGTATCTGCTATCGCGAGGTTCAATAAGCGGTCTTCTTGCAGGATTGCGGCCCGGTGGGCCGGGGTCTTGACCCCGGCATAAGCTGCCCATCGCAAGACCGAACGAATGCTTGCGCTCATCCCGTCTCCGAGCGGTCCCCCCAGGTCGCGCTCTAGGCAGAAACAAGCTCTCCGTTAAGCAGCCATGGAGGTGATCTGGACCGTGAATCCGAGACTCTGGAGTCGATTGACGAGGCGCGGAACTTGCTTGCCTTTCGCGCTGCCGCCGATGTTCCCGACCGGCACGAGGCGGGCAGCGATCCGCTCACCCTCCAACTAGGTTTTGGTGAAAGCACTCACCGCGGCGATTGTGTGGCCGGCGCCCTGCCTTCAGACTCTGCTCCGCATTCAGCGTACAATTCCTGTGTATCCGAAGCACCAGGAATTGGGGTGGAGAAGTGCCCGAGTCCATCGATTGGCCTCTGAAGACCCAGCCGAAGCGGCCGCGTCGCCGCATCTATCTTTTCATCTTCGCCGTGCTCGCCGCGATCCTGCTCGGAGGCCGGACCGCGATCTCCTATTGGGTTGACATTCTGTGGTTCGGATCGCTCGGCTACGAGGGGGTCTTCTGGAAGACGATAGGACTGGAATGGGTGGTGTTCGCGGCCTTCGCGGCGCTCACATTCCTCATCCTGTTCGGCTCATTCCTGGCCCTCAAGCGGGCGCATTCCGCCGATCTGCCGGGCGATCGCACCATCTTCATCGGCGGCAACGCGGTGAATCTTCCCGTCGAGCCCGCCATGCGCCTGCTCGCGATTCTTGTCTCGCTGGTCATATCCGTTGCCACCGGCGCCGCGATGGCGGCGCAATGGTCCACGCTGGCGCTTTACTGGTACGCGCCGAGCTCTTCGGGCGGGGTTGCCGACCCTATCTTCGGAAATCCCTTAGACTTCTATCTGTTTACCCTGCCCGCCTGGCAGTTGATTCTGGGGTGGCTGCTTACGCTGGCGATCCTAGCCTGCATGCTGGCGGTCGTCTTCCTATTGATCTCAGGCAGCGCGCGCGCGCTGGGCGGGCGTCTAGGAGGCCGCTTCGCATTGCCCTGGCGGGGGCTTTCCATGGCGGTTGGGTTTCTGCTGCTCGTCCTGGCAATACGTGTGTACGTAGGCCGGTTTGAGAGGCTCTTCGAACACCACACCATCTTCGAGGGAGTCACCTACACCGATGCGCACGTGACCCTGACCGGGTTGCTCTTCGTCTCCGCCGCCCTGTTGCTCGGAGCGCTGATTGCCATGGGCAGCGGCCTGTTCAGGCCCCGCGGCCGTTGGCTCCTGGCGGCCGTGGCGCCGGCCGTTGTCTGCTATCTCGCCACTGGCGTCGTGGGCTGGTATGTCAGCAGCTTCATCGTCAAACCCAACGAGCTGGTCCGCGAGCAGCCGTATATTACACACAACATCGAGATGACCCGCCAGGCATACGGCCTGGACCGCTTCTCGCAGCGCGAGTTTCCCGCCGAGACAACGGTCGGGGCAGCCGATCCAGCCGGCAATGAGCAGACTCTCAAGAACATCCGTTTGTGGGACTGGCATGCGCTCCAGGACACCTTGCGCCAGATTCAGGAGATACGAACCTACTACGACTTCCCGGACATCGACATTGACCGCTACCAGATCGACGGCGCGCAGCGCGAGGTGATGTTGGCCGCGCGCGAACTCAATGTCAACAAGCTTCCCGAAGGTAGCCGCAACTGGATCAACCTCAAGCTCATCTACACCCACGGCTACGGAATCACCATGAACTCGGTGAACGGTTTCACGCCGGAGGGGATGCCCTCGCTGCTGCTGAGCAACATGCCCGTCCAGAGCACGGTGCGCGGGCTCAACGTGACCCGTCCCGAGATTTATTTCGGCGAGATGACCGACACCGACGTTTACGTGAAAACGCGGCAGCAGGAGTTCAATTACCCCGAGGGCCAAGCCAACAACCTCACTTCCTACCAGGGCAACGGCGGCGTCGTGGTGGGCGGTTTTCTGCGCCGTCTTCTGCTCGCATTCGACCGCGGCGATATTGCCAAGCTGCCCTTCAGCGACGATGTAAATGCGGAGAGCCGGCTGCTGATGCGGCGCAACGTCAAGGTCCGCACCGCCGCGCTGGCGCCCTTTCTTACCTTCGACCAGGACCCCTACATCGTGCTCGGAGACGACGGCCGCCTGTGCTGGGTCATGGATGCCTTCACCTCCTCGGACAGCTATCCCTACTCCAGTCATTACCGTCTCGACAACAACACCGTCAACTACATGCGCAACAGCGTCAAAGCGGTGGTGGACGCCTACGACGGGACCACTACGTTTTATGTTTTCGACAGCGCGGACCCCATCATCGCGGCCTATCGCGGCATCTTTCCCAGCTTGTTCAAGGATGTGTCGGCGATGCCGCCGGGCCTGCGCAGGCACGTGCGCTACCCCGAGTTGCTGCTCAGTTTGCAAGCGCAAGTTTACGGCCTCTATCACATGACCAATCCCGAAGTCTTTTACAACCGCGAAGATTTATGGACGGTGGCCACGGAGACCGGCATGGCGGACGGAGGAGAGCAAGCTGTCCAAGCAATGGCGCCGAACTTCGTGCTGATGAAGCTGCCGGAAGAGGCCGGTCTGGAGTTCGTTGAAATCCTTCCATTCACTCCGGCCAACCGCAACAATCTGATTGGATGGATTGCCGGACGCAGCGACGGCGCAAACTACGGCACATCGGTGGTCTACGACTTTCCCAAGACCAAACTGGTGGATGGGCCGCAGCAGATCGAATCGCGCATCGATCAGAATGCGCAGTTATCGGGACAACTGACGCTGTGGAATCAGCAAGGCTCGCACGTGCGCCGCGGCAGCCTGCTGGTCATCCCCTGCGGGAGAGCGCTGTTGTATGCCGAGCCGATTTATCTGCAAGCGGAGCGCAGCCCCATGCCGGAGCTACGCCTGGTGGTGCTCGCCCTGCAAGACCGGCTGGCCTACGCCCCGACCTTCGAGGGGGCTCTGGCATCTCTTTTTGGGTCCGAGGGCTCGTCGCTTACTTCAAGCGAACCCACTCCGGCCGCAGCCGCGCCGGGGGGAGCGCCGCAGCCGGCGATGGACCTGAACGGGCTCATCGCCCAGGCCGGCAAGGACTTCTCCGACTACCAGCGGCTCACGTCGGAAGGCAAGCTCGCCGAGGCCGGACAGAAGCTGGACAATTTGAAGCGAGTCATCGACAAGCTCAACGCGCATCCCAAATAGGCACGGGTGCATCTGGACGTGAAAGGGATAGCGAGGCCAGCTAAATGGCGCTGGTTTCTCTCGCTGCTGCACTCATCTGCTGCAGACAAACCATCTATACTCTCCGAGCCTATGCAAAAGGGCCAAAGGCTACAAGCGAGAAGCTTCCCTCAGTCCCCCGTCGCCTCTTCAAGCTCCTCGCCCACCTTGCGCAGCTTCATCACATGCCATTGCACCCAATCGAAGGCCAGATACACGACCGGGGTGGTGAAGAGGGTAAGCATCTGGGACACGATGAGGCCGCCGACTATGGCGATGCCGAGGGGCTTGCGCAGCTCCGAGCCGACGCCCATGCCGATGGCCAGGGGCATGCCGCCAAAGAGCGCGGCCATGGTGGTCATCATGATGGGGCGGAAGCGCAGCAGGCAGGCCTGGTAAATGGCTTCTTGCGGAGGCAGTCCCTGTTCGCGCTCGGCCTGCAGGGCAAAGTCGATCATCATGATGGCGTTCTTTTTCACGATGCCGATGAGCAGGATGATGCCGATCAGCGCGATGATGCTCAAGTCGGTTCCAGTCAAAAGCAGAGCCAGAATCGCGCCCACGCCCGCCGGAGGCAGCGTTGAGAGAATGGTCAGCGGATGGATCAGGCTCTCATAGAGAATGCCGAGCACGATGTAAACCGCCACCAGCGCCGCGAGGATGAGATACGGCTCGTTCTTGAGCGAGTCCTGAAAGGCCTGCGCGGTGCCTTGGAATGTAGCATGGATGGCGCTGGGCATGTTCATCTCGCTCTGGGCCTTTTCGAGCGCTGTGACGGCATCGCCCAGAGCCACGTTGGGCGCCAGGTTGAAGGTCAGGGTGACGGCCGGGTATTGGCCCTGGTGGTTCACCTGCAACGCGGTACGTTCCGGATCGTATTTGGCGATGGCGGAGAGCGGAACCATCGAACCGGTCAATGACTTGATATAAATCCCGTTGAGCGCGTCGGGGCTTAGCTCGTACTGGGGGTTCACCTCCATCACCACGAAGTACTGATTGAGCCCGGTGTACATCGTGGACACTTCGCGCTGCCCGAAGGCGTCGTAGAGCACCTGGTCGACGGCCGCCGCGGTGATGCCCAGCCGCGAGGCGGTGTCGCGGTCGATCACCAGGTTGGCCGCCAGGCCCCGGTTTTGCTGATCGGTTGAGACGTCGCGCAGCTCCGGCATATTTCTGGCGCGCGCCTCGAACTGCGGCGCCCAGGAGTTCAGCTCGTTCAGGTCCTCGTCGGAGAGCGTGTACTGGTATTGCGCGGCGCTGCCGCGGGCGCCGATCTGAATGTCCTGTTGCGCCTGCAGGAAGAGCGTTGCGCCGGGAACGCTGGTGAGCTGGCGCCGCAACCGGTTGACCACCTGGTCCGCCGAGACGCGGTTCGGCCGTTCGCTCAGAGGCTTGAGGGCGACGAACATGCGGCCGATGTTGCTGCTGCCGCCGCCGGGTCCGTTGCCTCCCACAAAGGCGGTCACCGACTGTACTGCCGGATCGTCCAGAACCATCTGCGCCAGTTGGCGCTGCTTTTCGCGCATGGCGGGAAAGCTGATGTCCTGCGCGGCCAGAGTTTGACCGCCCATACGGCCCGTGTCCTGCTGCGGGAAGAAGCCCTTGGGAACGATGATGAAGAGATAGACGTTCAGGGCAACCGTGCCTACGACCACCCCGAGCATGAGCCACTGGTGGCGCAGAACCCAGCGCAGGCCGGTGGCGTACTCATGGTGCATCCAGTCAAAGGCGCGCTCGCTGGCGCGATAGATGCGGCCGTGCCGGCTCTCGTCCCGCGATTTGAGGAACCGCGCGCAGAGCATGGGGGTGGTGGTCAGAGAGACAACCAGCGAGACGGCGATGGCTACCGAGAGGGTGACGGCGAACTCGCGGAAGAGCTTGCCCACAATGCCCCCCATCAGCAGGATGGGGATAAAGACGGCAATCAGGGACGTGCTCATCGAAAGCACCGTGAAGCCGATTTCTTTGGAACCCTTCATCGCCGCCTCGAAGGGCTTCATGCCCATCTCGAGATAGCGGGTAATGTTCTCGATGACCACAATGGCGTCGTCCACCACGAAGCCGGTGGAGATGGTGAGCGCCATCAGCGAGAGGTTGTCGATGGTGTAGCCCAGCAGGTACATCACGCCGAAAGTGCCCACCAGGGAGAGCGGCACGGCCACGGAAGGAATGATGGTGGCCCACACTTCGCGCAGGAAAAGAAAAACCACCAGCACCACCAATAGCACGCTGATGATGAGAGATAATTCCACGTCGTGGACGCTCGAACGGATGGTGGTGGTGCGGTCCACGGCCACGTTGATCTTGATGGTGGGTGGAATGGAGGCCTGCAGGCGCGGCATTTCGGCCATCACCGCGTCCACGGTCGAAATCACATTGGCGCCGGGAATCTTGAAGATGACGATCAGGATCGCGTCCCTGAGGATGCCTTCGCGTCCCGGTCCCTTGATGCCCGACACCCCTGCGGTGTGGATGTCGGCCACGCTATCGACAATCGTGCCCAGGTCGGAGACGCGCACCGGCGCGCCGGTCTGGCGGTTATAGCCGGCGATGATGGGCGCATAGTCGCTGGCTTTGAAGATCTGGTCGTTGTCGTTGATCTGCCAGCGATGCCCCGCATCCTGAAAAGCGCCTTTGGGACGGTTGGCGTTCGCGCCCGCCAGCGCCGTCCGCACCGCCTCCAAGCCGATCCCGTTGCTGCCCAATTGCATCGGGTTGAGTTCCACGCGCACGGCAGGACTGGAACTGCCGCCCACAAACGTCTGTCCCACTCCCTGGATCTGCGAGATCTTCTGTGACAGGATGGAGTCGGCCATGTCGTAGATCTGCGCCTTGGGCACCACATCGGAGGTCAGCGTAAGAATCAGGATCGGCGCTTCGGCGGGATTGGCCTTGCGGTAGCCTGGATTCTGCGGCAGGTAAGAGGGCAACTGGCTGCGCGCCGCGTTGATCGAGGCCTGCACGTCGCGTGCGGCAGCGTCGATGTTGCGATTGATGTCGAATTGCAGCGACACAGAAGCCGAGCCCAGCGAGCTGGACGAGGTCATTTGGTTAACGCCGGCGATGCGCCCGAACTGGCGCTCCAGCGGGGTAGCGACCGACGAGGCCATGGTCTCGGGGCTGGCGCCGGGCAACCCCGCGCCCACCCCGATGACCGGAAAGTCGACATCGGGCAACGAAGCCACCGGCAGCAGCGAGTAGGCAACCGAACCGGCCAACAGCAAGGCCAGCGAGAGCAGCGATGTGGCCACCGGGCGCTGAATAAATGGTGCGGAAAGATGCATGGCGATTGGTTTCCAACCGATCAACTGCGGTTGACGTTCGAAGCGGCTCCGGTCAAAAGGGCAGAATCGGAATCGTCCGCGACTGGCCGGCCACTCAAGGCTTTACTTGCGTTGCTGGCGGGGTCACATTGTATTGAAAACAATCCCGGCCCGCGCTGTGCTGTCTCGGGAAAACTTCGTAGGGGCTATCCCCTTTTTCAGAATGACGGGCGAAAACGGCACACAAACGGTAAGATTTTTCGCCCATGATTTCGTATTCGAAAGGACGCTTTGTTTCGGGATCGTGCCAGTTTGCCTGCACAAGGCGATTGTCCTCACTGTCCAGCGCCCTGAGATCAAGTGGCAAAGAACGGTGGATGTCGTAGTAGGTCTTGATGGCATTTTCAGTCTGCCCCAAATTCCCCAAACGCTGTTGGTCGAGATTGCGAGCCCTGATCTCGGAGGGAGGATTAAGCCAAATCGAAGTGGCAACGGCCGCGGCAGCCACAATTCCCGCAAGAATTGCCAATAACTTCCCATTGCCGAACGGCAGTTTCATTCTTTTTCCTCCTTGCGCAAGTCAAGAAGGTAGTAAGTAAATGCCGATCCGGCAATCGCGGCAACAACCAGAACCTTCAACGTGAACCGAACGGTCGTATCGCCGCCGAGCAGATTGAAGATCAATGTCGTCGTGTCTCCGAGCAAGGTTGCGGAGGCAATAAAAAGCGTGAGATAGGTGAGCCAGCGGCGGGCTGGAGAAAGACGCTTAAAAGGATTTAGTTGGATTTGCCGGCCCACATAGCGCGCTATAAAGAAAAAGACAGGGAAAGCAATGATGACGGCGGCTGTGGACCAGCGCCGCTGCATATCGAGGTATCCGCCGAAACCGCCGGCGGCCGGGTCGGGAAAAGCGCGGTCGATAAAGCTGAACAACAGGCTGCCTAAATTCCAAGCCCCATAGTACAAAGTGCTGAACATGACAAGATAGAGAAAGGCATCGCGCGCGGAAAGCGATGGCCGCGGCTTTGGCACCGGCACCGGAAATGCCGCATCCGCATAAGCATCCAGCGCGTTATTGATTTGAGCGCCGGGCCATCCTGCGCCCTCCAACGCCTTTGCTATGTCGCTTTTTATGCAGCCGCTCTGCAGGGATTCTTTGACGAATGCTTCAAGCTGTCGAACTTCTGCCGCCATAGTTGCCTCCATGAAAAACGAGCAATGCGACCGAGTTATACATCAGTTGTGTTTCGAGGTATCCCAGGTCTCAAAGTCTAGGCCTGGGGCACCCAGCTAGAGGTTCGAAGATAGAATCCGATCCCCGATCCCCGACCCCTGATCCCTAAGTTCCCGCGGCTTCATGCGCTGCGCCAGCCGGTCGAAGTAGAGATAGGTCACGGGAACGGTGTAGAGCGTGAGCAGTTGCGAAAGGATCAATCCGCCCACGATCGTGATGCCCAGGGGCTTGCGCAACTCCGCGCCCACGCCGCCGCCCAGCCACAGCGGCAGCCCGCCCAGCATCGCGGCCATCGTGGTCATCAAAATCGGCCTGAAACGCAATTGGCAAGCCTGGAAGATGGCCTGCTCGGCCGGCTTGCCCTCCATGCGCTCGGCCTGCAAAGCGAAGTCGATCATCATGATGGCATTCTTCTGCACGATGCCGATCAGCAGAATGATGCCGATCAGCGCAATCACGCTGAATTCCGTGTGCGTGATGAGCAGGGCAAGCAGCGCCCCCACGCCGGCCGAGGGCAGCGAGGAGATGATGGTGATGGGGTGAATGTAGCTCTCGTAAAGCACCCCCAGCACGATGTAGACGGTGACCAGCGCGGCCAGAATCAGCAACGGCTCGTTAGCCAGCGAGGTCTGGAAGGCGGCCGCCGTGCCCTGGAAGCTGGCATTGATGGCGGCCGGCATCTGGATGCGCTGCTCCACGCGCTTGACGGCGTCCACGGCGTCGCCCAGCGCCTTGCCCGGCGCCAGGTTGAAGCTGACCACGGTGGAGGGGAACTGGCCCTGGTGGCCGATCGACAGTTGCGCGCGCGACTGCTCCCAGTGCGCTACCATGCCCAGCGGAACCTGGGTGCCGTTGCCCGACTTGACGTAGAGGTCGTTCAGCACCGTGGGATCGGTCTGAAAACCCTGACCGACTTCCATCACCACGTGGTACTGGTTGAGCTGGGTGAAGATGGTCGAGACCTGGCGCTGGCCGAAGGCGTCGTAGAGAGTGTTGTCCACGTCGGCCATGGCGATGCCCAGCCGCGCCGCGGTGTCGCGATCGATCACCAGCTTGGCGCCCAGTCCCTGGTCCTGCAGGTCGCTGGCCACGTCGGTCACTACTTTTTCCTTGCTCAGCTCTTCCACCATCTGCCGGGTGTACTTGGCCAACTCGTTCTGGTCGGGATCTTCCAGCGAATACTGGAATTCGGTCCGGCTCACGCGGTCTTCCACCGTCAGGTCCTGCAGGGGCTGGAGAAAGAGCTGAATGCCCTCGATGCCTTCCAGCTTGGGCTGCAGCCGGCGAATCACATCGGTGGCCGAGAGACGGCGCTGTTCCAACGGCTTCAGATTGATCTGGATGCGCCCCGAGTTCAGCGTGGTGTTGGTTCCGTCCACGCCGATGAAGGACGAAATGTTATCCACCGCTGGGTCCTTGAGCAGAATGTCAACCAGTTTCTGTTGGCGTTCGGCCATCGAGGCAAAGCTGACCGTCTGCGGCGCCTCGCTGATGCCCAGGATCACGCCCGTATCCTGCACCGGGAAAAAGCCCTTGGGGACCACGATAAACAGCAGAATCGTTCCCACCAGCGTGGAGATGCTGACCAGAAGGGTGGTAAACCGGTAGCGCAGAACCACCTCCAGGGTGCGCCCATAAAAGGCAATGACCGAGTTGAAGACCTTCTCCGACCAGTAGTAGAAGCGGGTCTGTTTGGCGGTTGCCTTGTCCTGCAGGATGCGCGAGCACATCATGGGCGTGAGGGTCAGCGAAACGAACGCGGAGACCAGGATGGTGACTGCCAGGGTGATGGCGAACTCGCGGAACAGCCGGCCCACCACATCGCTCATGAAAAGCAGCGGGATCAGCACCGCGATCAGCGAAACCGTCAGCGACATGATGGTAAAGCCGATCTGCTCGCTGCCCTTCAGCGCCGCGCGCATCGGGCTGTCTCCTTCTTCGATGAAGCGGGAGATGTTCTCGATCATCACGATCGCATCGTCCACCACAAAGCCGGTGGAGATGGTGAGCGCCATCAGCGTGAGGTTGTTGAGCGAGTAGCCCAGCAGGTACATCACCCCGAATGTGCCCACGATCGAAAGCGGCACCGCGACCGAGGGAATGACGGTGGCCGCCAGGTTGCGCAGGAAGAGGAAGATCACCATCACCACCAGGGCGACGGTCAGCATCAGTTCGTATTCCACGTCCTTGACCGAGGCGCGAATGGTGATGGTGCGGTCGGTCAGCACCTTGACGTGAACGGTGGCCGGCAGGCTGGTCTGCAACTGCGGCAGCAGATTCTTGATTCGATCCACCACGGCGATGATGTTGGCGCCGGGCTGGCGCTGAATGTTGACGATGACCGCGGGCTGGCGGTCCATCCAGGCGGCTTGCTGCGAGTTCTCCGCGGCGTCGACGATGGTGGCCACATCCGAGGCGCGGACCGCTGCCCCGTTGCGATAGGCAATGATCACTGGCTTGTAATCATCGCTGGCAAGCAACTGGTCGTTGGCGCCGATGGTGTAGGACTGGCGCGATCCGTTCAGCGTGCCCTTGGCCTGGTCCACGTTGGCCGCCGCCAATGCGGTGCGCAGGTCTTCGAGACTCAGGTTGTAGGCCGCCAGTTGCGCCGGATTGGCCTGAATTCGCACCGACGGCTTCTGCCCGCCGGCGATGGAAACCAGTCCCACGCCCGTGACCTGAGAGATCTTCTGCGCCAGATTGGTGTCCGCCGCGTCCTCGATCTTGTCCAGCGGTAGGGAGTCCGAGGTCAGCGCCAGGGTCATGATCGGCGCGTCGGCGGGGTTTACCTTGCTGTAGATGGGCGGGTTGGGCAGATCGGTGGGCAGAAAGCTGTTGGCCGCATTGATGGCAGCCTGGACTTCCTGCTCGGCCACATCGATGTTTTCGTCCAGGTTGAATTCGAGGGTAATGACCGAGCCGCCGCCGGAGCTGACCGAGGTCATCTGCTTCAGACCGGGCATCTGGCCGAACTGCCGCTCCAGCGGAGCCGTCACCGAAGAGGCCATGACCTCCGGCCCGCCGCCGGGATAGAAGGTGAGCACCTGGATGATCGGGTAGTCCACCTCTGGCAGGGCGGAAACCGGCAATTGCTGGTAACCCACGGCGCCCGCCAGCAGAATGGCCGCCATCAGCAGCGAGGTCGCTACCGGACGGAGGATGAAGGGCCGGGAAGGGCTCAGACTCACGGCTTTACCCTCGTATCGCCCTGTTTGCCGCCGCCTTTGCCGCCGGGTGAGCCCGCGCCGGCCGGTCCAACGCTACTCGAAGTTGCGCCCTGCCCCCCCGCTGCCTGTCCGGAGCCCTGTCCACCGCGCTGGCGGGCTGCGCTGACCACCACAATCTGACCGTCCTGCAGCCGGTCCGCGCCATCGACAACCACCCGTTGGCCCGCGCGCAGGCCGCTGTCCACAATCGTAACCTGTCCCTCGGCCAGAGCCACCTTCACTGGCTGTATCTTCGCGGTTGCCGTTCCCTTGGCATCGCTGCCGATCAACCACACATACGGTCCCTGCAGTCCCGTCTGGATCGCCGCGGACGGAACCACCACCGCGTTGGGACGGTCTTCCAGCACCAGGTGAATGTTCACAAACTGGTTGGGAAACAGCGCTTGATCCTTGTTATCGAAGACCGCCTTCAACTTGTCGGTCCCGGTGGTAGTGTCGATCTGGTTATCGGCGGTCAGCAGCATGCCGCTGGCCAGTTTCTGCGTGTCGCCGCGATCGTATGCATCCACCGGCAGTTGCCGCTCCGCGGCCAGCTTGTGCAGCACCTGGGGCAACTCGTTCTCCGGCAGCGTAAAGTACACGGCGATGGGCTGGAACTGGTTGATGATCACCAGGTTGGTGGTGTTGGCGGTGATGATGTTGCCGGGGTCCACCAGGCGCAGGCCGATGCGGCCGTTGATGGGCGATTGGATCGAGCACCAGTCCAGTTGCAACTGCGCGGTCTCGATCGCCGCCTTGTCGGCCTCGATAGCGCCCCGGTACTGGCCCTGGTTGGCCTCGTCGGCGTCCAGCGTCTCTTTGGAGGTGACGCCCGCGTCATAGAGCGCCTTGTAGCGGGCATACTCCGCCTGCGCGTTCTTCAGCAGGGCCTGGTCGTGGGCCAGGGTCCCTTTGGCTTGGTCCAGAGCGGCCTGGTAGGGCTTGGGGTCGATCGTCATGATGGTCTCGCCCTGCTTGACCTGCTGGCCCTCGGTGAACTTGACGGGCAGCAACTCGCCGGTGACCCGCGCCTTCACCGTGACGCTCATGTACGGGGTTACCGTGCCCAGCGCGGTAAGAAAGATGGGCATCGGCCTCTGCTCGGCGGCTGTCACCTGTACCGGAACCGGCCGATTCTGCAACGCCGCCGCCTGGCTCCTGGCCTGGATCTTGGCCGCTTGCTGGTTCTGGTAGATCCGCCAAACCACCAATCCCAAAGCGCCCACCAGCACCAAATAAACCAGGATGCGGACCCAGGACCCCTTGCTGGCGGGCGGAGGTTGCAAAGCGTTGTCTGCGGTCGGGTGGGACTGCTGTGTGCCTTCGATGGACATGGTGTCGATTCCCGTCGCTTTCTCTATTTGCGTGCCCACAAACGGGCATCGGTGCGGCTCGACCGCGCAGGGGATAAACCAGCAGCGGTTTTTAGTACGGACGCGCCAGATTCGGCAAATGTTTCGTCCGTTCCGGGTACTCGGCCGGTCGTCATGCCCAGACAGGTTCGACGCCGCAGTTCTTTGCAAGCAAACCGCGTCCATTGTAAGCGAATCGGCCAACACAGGCACAAGGTGGATGCGTCGGCAATGGCGCAATGCGGACGGCCTATTCTCTTCGGGATGCCAAGCGCGTTCCCTGCGCGTGGCCAGAGGATGCGAATGGGCTGGCAGCCCCAAGGCCTCCACGGCAACCCCTCAATTCACCGGCATTTAACATGCAGGTGGTCGAGTTCGCGGCGATCGATGGACACAAGCCACGAGGAAGTACCAGCCCACGGGGTGCATCTCCACCGCCGCTTCCCGAATCTCAAGCTGCGGATTATGCCTTTTGTTCGATCTTGCGCCTTCCCCCGTGGCCATTTCGACTAACATGGTAATCACAACCGTATGTTGGATTGGCCTTGGGCGGGCATTCACCCGGCCCTGGAACCGGCTGGGCCGGTTGATCCCGCGCCAGAATCCTAGCTGACCGATTCCCGATCGAACGGTGCGGCGGCAAACTGGTCAAAGTGAGACCGTCGGGAACGACCCGGCTCAGGAGCGAGTACCTGTCTTATGTGGATTGTCCGGCTTGCGCTGCGGCGGCCTTATACCTTCGTCGTCTTCGCGCTTTTGATCCTGATCCTCGGCGTCTTGAGCATCCTGACGATGCCCACGGACATCTTTCCCAACATCGACATTCCCGTCGTCACCGTAGTGTGGGGGTACAACGGCCTCTCCGCGCAGGAGATAGCCAGCCGCATCGTGACCAACAGTGAGCGGGGCATGACCACCACGGTCAACGACATCGAGCATATCGAGTCGCAATCGCTCAGCGGCATCGGCGTCATCAAGGTGTTCTTTCACCCGCATGTAAACGTCGCGAACGCCGTGGCCCAGGTGACCTCGATCTGTCAGGCGAATTTGCGTTCCCTTCCGCCGGGCACCACGCCGCCCTTTATCATCCAGTACAACGCCTCCAGCGTACCGGTGCTGCAGTTGGGGCTCTCCGGCGCGGGCTTGGACGAGCAGCGGCTCAACGATCTGGGCCAGAACAATATCCGCACCCAGTTGGCCACCATCGAGGGCGCGCAAACGCCGTTTCCCTATGGCGGCAAGCAACGCCAGGTGCAGGTTGACCTGGACCTGACGGCCTTGCAGGCCAAGGGACTTTCGCCGGTGGATGTGGTCAACGCCATCTCCGCGCAGAACCTGATCGTGCCTTCGGGCACCATGAAGATCGACCGCCTCGAATACGCGGTCGAGACCAACTCGGCGCCCTCGATCATCGACGACCTGAACAACCTGCCCGTCAAGGCGGTAAACGGCGCGGTCATCTATATTCGCGACGTGGCCCATGTTCGCGACGGCAATCCCCCGCAGACCAACATCGTGCGCGTGGACGGCAGCCGCGCCATCCTGATGAACGTCTTGAAGACCGGTTCGGCCTCCACGCTGGACATCATTGCAGGCGTGCAGAAGAAGCTCGCCAGCATCAAGGGCCAGTTGCCGCCGCAATTGCAGATCAACGCGCTTTCGGACCAGTCGATCTTCGTGCGCGGGGCTATCGATGGCGTGGTACGCGAGGCTATTGTCGCCGCTTGCCTCACCGCCGTCATGATCCTCGTATTCCTCGGCAGTTGGCGCTCCACGGTCATCATTGCGGTCTCCATTCCGCTCTCCATTCTCTGTTCGCTCAGCGTGCTGTCCATGCTGCACGAAACCATTAACATCATGACCCTGGGGGGAATGGCGCTGGCTGTCGGCATCCTGGTCGACGATGCCACCGTGGCCATCGAAAATATCAACCGCTATCTCGAGACCGGCAAGGAATTGGAGCAATCCATCCTCGACGGATCGGCGCAGATCGCGGTTCCAGCGCTGGTCTCCACTCTTGCCATCTGCATCGTCTTCGTCCCCATGTTCTTCTTGAGCGGCGTGGCCCGCTACCTCTTCGTTCCCATGGCCGAGGCGGTGGTCTTTGCCATGCTGGCCAGCTATCTGCTCTCGCGGACGCTGGTGCCCACCATGGCCAGGTACATGCTCCAGGAACACGACGACGCCCAGACCGCCAAAAGGCTCGCCAGCCGCAACCCCCTGATTCGTTTCCAACACGGCTTCGAGACGGGCTTCGAGAGCTTCCGCCACGGTTATCTGCGTCTGCTCACACTGTGCGTGGACCACGCCGGGGTGTTTCTGATCCTCTTCCTGGTCTTTGCGCTGGGCTCGATCGGGATTCTCGCGCCCTGGCTGGGCCAGGACTTCTTTCCCTCCGTGGACTCCGGCCAGTTCAAGATCCACGTCCGCGCCCGCACCGGGACCCGCATTGAAGAGACCGCCGCGCTCTGCGATCACATCGACTCGACCATCCGCCAGTGGGTTCCGGCCAAGGAAGTCGTGACGATCGTCGACAACATCGGCCTGCCCTACTCGGGGCTGAACCTCTCTTACTCGACTTCGGCGCCGATCGGCCCCGCCGATGCGGACATCCAGGTGCAGTTGACCCCGGATCACCATCCCACCGCGGCTTATGTCGAGCGCCTGCGCGAAGTTCTGGCCCGCCAGTATCCCGGCGTCACGTTCTACGTTTTGCCAGTGGACATTGTGACCCAAATCTTGAACTTCGGCCTCTCCGCGCCCATCGATATCCAGCTTGTCGGCCCCGACCTCTATGGCAATCGCGCCCTTGCCGATCGCATGGCCGACGAGGTTCGCCATATTCCCGGCGCCGCCGACGTGCGTATCCAGCAGCCCTTCAACTATCCCAAAATGACTGTGGACGTGGACCGCACCCGCGCGCAATCCATCGGCCTGACGCAGAAGGACGTGGCCTCCAGTCTGCTGGTGGCCTTGAGCGGCAGCTTTCAGACCAGTCCCAGTTTCTATCTCGATCCCAAAAGCGGGGTCACCTATAACGTCGCCATCCAGGCGCCGCAGTATGGAGTCGACTCGCTGGCAGCGCTTGAAAGTCTGCCCATCACCGGCGCTGCCGCGTCTCGCCGGGGCAGCGGATCGGCGGCCACCGGCGCGCCCGGCGCACAGCCGCCGGTGGAGGTGCTCGGCAACCTGGCATCCATCGCGCCGGGGTCTGAGCTGGGCACGGTAAGCCACTACGATGTTCAGCCGGTGATCGACATCTATGCGAATGTGGATGGAACCGATCTGGGCGCGGTGACCAGGGCGGTCGAGGGCGTGATTGCCCGCCACGAGAAAAACGGAGATCTGCCGCGCGGCTCGCACTATGACCTCCGCGGCCAGAGCGAGACCATGAAGACCTCCTACGCGGGTCTGCTGGGTGGGCTGGCGTTTTCCATTCTGCTGGTCTACCTGCTCATCGTGGTCAACTTCCAGTCCTGGCTCGATCCCTTCCTCATCATCTCGGCCTTGCCGGCGGCGCTGGCCGGCATCGTCTGGTTCCTCTTCCTCACCAGCACCCGGCTCAGCGTCCCCGCGCTTACCGGCGCAATCATGTGCATGGGTGTAGCCACGGCCAACTCCATCCTGGTGGTGAGTTTTGCCCGCGAGCAGTTGGAGGTTCTGGTGGGCGATGCCCGCACCGCCGCGCTGAATTCCGGCTTTGTCCGTCTGCGTCCGGTGCTGATGACCGCCCTGGCCATGATTATCGGCATGGTGCCCATGGCGCTGGGCCTGGGCGACGGCGGCGAACAGAACGCTCCTTTAGGCCGCGCCGTGATCGGCGGCTTGCTTTTGGCCACCGTGGCCACGCTCTTCTTTGTTCCCGCTTTCTTCTCGGTCGTCCACGGCTGGTTGGAAGGCCGCCGCAGGGCGGCGCGAGGCGCTGCGCGGGCCGGCATTTTTGACGAGTTCGACGAGCTTTCGGAGTAGCTTTTCCATGACCAACGAATCCATACCGGCGCCCCAACAGAATTCCCCGGCTGGCCACGTTCCTCAGGCCGCCCCTGGGCAAAGGCCCATCTCGCCCCGCTTCGCAATTGCCGGCGTGGCCGTCTTACTCATTGTCGCTGTGCTGCTGGTGGCCTCCGGCATTCTTAAGCGAAAGGCTGCCGAAACCGTGCTCGCCGAGCGCACCCAGGAACTGGCCGCTCCCACCGTCATCGCCGCGCCAGCCAAGCTCGGCGCCCCCGTGGATAGCTTTGTCCTTCCCGGCAACGTCACCGCCTACACCGACTCGCCCATCTACGCCCGCACTTCTGGATATTTGACCCGCTGGTATTTCGACATCGGCGCCCGGGTAAAGAAGGGTGCTCTGCTGGCCGAGATCGCCACGCCTGAGGTTGACCAGCAACTAGCCCAGGCCCAGGCCGATCTGGCCTCCGCCCAGGCCAACTCCAACAACGCGCGCATCCAGGCCGAGCGCTACTCCGGCCTGGTCAAATCGGATGCCGTCTCCCGCCAGGACACCGACACCTTCGTCAACCAGGCCACCGCCACCGCCGCCGCCGTCCGCTCCGCGCAGGCTAACGTCGAGCGTCTCCGCGACCTCAAATCCTTCGAGAGCGTTTACGCCCCCTTCGACGGCGTTGTCACCGCCCGCACCGTCGACACCGGCCAGTTGATCGACCCCGGCGCCGGCAAGGAGCTCTTCCACCTGCAGGCCATCCAGACCCTGCGCGTCTACGCCAACGTGCCTCAGCTCTATTCGCAGAGTGTCAAGCGCGGCGCGAAAATCGGCCTCACCTTCGCCGAGCACCCCGGCAAAACCTATATGGGAACCCTGGTTCGCACCGCCGACGCCATCGATCCGGCCAGCCGCACCCTCCTGGTCGAGATCGATGTGGACAACCGCTCCGGCGAACTGCTCCCCGGCTCGCTCGCTGAGGTTCACTTCAAGACCCCAGCCGCAACCCCCACCCTCATCGTTCCCTCCACGGCCCTCATCTTCCGCAAAGAAGGCTTGCGCGTGGGCACCGTGGTCAACGGCAATGTCGCGCACATGGTTCCTGTGGTCATCGGCGAAGACGACGGAGCTAATGTGCAGATCGTGACCGGGCTCAGCGCCGGGGACCGTGTCATCCAGGACCCGCCCGACTCCCTCATTGAGGGCGAACAGGTCTCCGCTCAATCCCCCGCCAACCCCCCAGTTCAGGGAGGCAAGTAGCAATGCAAATGCCTCAGGCTGTGGGAAGAACCGTTTCAAAGCCAGGCCAGGCGGCAGGTCAGGGCTTTAGCTCAGCCATGAGCCGCTCAGAATCAGCCAGACCTTCAAGCCCTGAGGCAGGCTCCCCGGTGAAGGGTACGGGCTTTAGCCCGTACATAAATGCAGTGGAATCAACGCGGGCTTTAACCCCTGAGGGATGTTTCCTGGGGTCTCTTCGCAAAACCTTCCTGATTTCCGTGGCAGCCTTCGCCGCCCTCACCCTCCTCGCCGGCTGTAAGCCCGTCGGTCCCAACTACAACCGTCCCGGCTACCAGGCCCCGGCTGTCTACAAAGAGGCCGGAGCGTCCACAGTCATCATCCCGCCCCCCAATCCGGCTGGAGGCGGCTGGCAGCCGGCCTCGCCCTCCGACGGCATGTTGCGCGGCAACTGGTGGGAGATCTACCAGGACCCGCAGCTCAACCGGCTCGAAGCACGAATTGCCACCGACAATCAGACCCTGCGCCAGGCGCTGGAAGCCTATCTCGCCGCGCGCGATCAGGTGGCCGTGGCTCGTTCCGCCTTCTATCCCAGCCTCTCCGCCGGAGCCTCGGTATCGCGCAACAATATCTCCGCCAACGGACCATCCTTCTCTGTCGGTAAACCCACTGGCTACAACGATCTGGTGATTGGCGGCCAAGGCAGTTGGGAACCCGATTTTTGGGGCCGCATTCGCCGCACCGTCGAGGCCGCCCGCGGAAGCGCCCAGGCAAGCGCCGCCGACATGGCCAATGTGGACCTCAGCCTCCATGCCGAGATGGCCGCCGACTATTTCCAACTCCGCGGCCTTGACGCCCAGATCAAGCTCTTCGACGCCACCGTCGCCAGCCTCGAGCGTCAACTTGACCTCACTCAGCGCCGCCTCGCCGGAGGAATCGGCACCGAAGCCGACGTCGCCCAGGCCCGTACCCAGCTCGAAACCGTCCGCGCCCAACTCGCCGACCTCGGCGTCGCCCGCGCCCAGTTCGAGCACGCCATAGGCACCCTCGCCAATCTCCATCTCAGCGAATTCAGCATTCCCCCCTCGCCGCTCGATCTGGCCCTTCCCAAAGTTCCGTTGGGCGTTCCTTCGCAGCTTCTCGAGCGCCGCCCGGATATTGCCGCCGCCGAGCGCCGCGCCGCAGCAGCCAACGCCCAGGTCGGCATCGCCGTCAGCGCCTTCTATCCCACCATTACCCTGGGCGGGCAGGGCGGATTTGAGAGCCTCCGCGCCGGCACCTGGATTCAGGGTCCAAGCGCCCTTTGGAGCTTGGGTGCGCAAGCCACGGAACTCCTCTTCGACGCCGGCCAGCGCCGCGCCCTCACCGATCAGGCCCGCCACAGCTACGAAGCCCAGGTCGCCGCTTACAGAAGCTCCGTCCTATCGGCCTTCAGCGACGTCGAAGACCAACTCTCCGCCCTGCGCATCCTGGAGGCTGAGTCGGCCGTCGAGCGGAAGGCAGTCGATTCCGCGCAGCACTCCTTTGAGATTTCGAACCAGCGCTACCGGGGCGGCGTCACCAGCTACCTCGAAGTCCTCACCGCCGAAACCGCCCTGCTCCAGAACCAGCGCGCCGATCTCGACCTCCAAACCCGCCAGTTCATAGCCAGCGTAAGCCTGGTCCGCTCCCTCGGCGGCGGCTGGGACACAACCCAGTTGCCGAAATAGCGAGAGACAGGGATTAGGGAACAGGGAATAGGAAATAGGAAATAGAAAATAGAAATCCTGGCTCATCGCTTCAGCTTGTTCATCATAACGACAAGCATCTTACCAACTTCGTCGGAGAGGCTTTGAGCTTGGCGTCGCGATGATTCCAGGCCAAAGCCGAGGCCTTCTGAAATTACCAGCTGCGTTTGGACTTCGCCGTTTGAGCCTCGGGCATGTCCGAGAAAGACCAAATACTCCCCTTTTGTGGACTTCCCGTATCCCTCCGCTATGTTGCTGGCGACGGAGACGGATGCACGCCGTAGTTGATTTGTCAGACCGAATTGCTCGGAACTCGGAAACTTCGCGGTAAGTTCGTAGATTTCCAAAGACAATTGAACCGCCCGCTGCCAGACCACAAGATCCTTGAATGAGTCTCCCACTCCTGTCCTCCCTACTGCTTTCTCCAAGACCGGAACTCGAAGAAGCAAAGTAGCAACGTTATGACAAGGTAGACAGACTGCGCAAACAGTAAAGCTCCCCAACTCCATTGGCAGGGATCGAGTCGGTTCTCACAGACGACATACCTGAAATAGGCCACAGCCTCGCTTGGGCCACCCTCAATAAGCTTTGCTACGGTGTAACCGATAAAGATGGTCCAATAAAAGAGGAACAACAACAAAAGGGCAAGCCGAATCAGCCGAAGAATGATTTTGAAAAGGCTCATGGCGATTTGACAGCGGTCCAAACTTACCACGGTACTCCTATTCCCTATTCCCTATTCCCTGCCTTCACCGCATCCTGTCGCAAATGGCTATACGCCGCCGGAGGCACGTCAACCAACGGCAGCCCAGACCCTTCCCACAGCAGGCGCGGCGCTCCTTCGCTGGCCGAGTGCAGCCCTTCCAAATGGAAAGCGTGTTTGCCGGCGCGCAGGCCCAGCGAGCCCCGGTCGTAGCGCATCGCATTGCCGGGGGAGCCGCAGACCTGGGCGAAAGGCGGCCCGGTCCTGGCTACCTCGACGCCGTCGATCGCCAGCCGCGCCCCGTCCCGGGCCATCAGATGAAATGTATATCCGCCATCCGCGGGAATATCGATCAGCCCGTCCCAGGCAACCGCATACCGCGTAAAGCCTTGCGAATCCGCGTGCAGGTTGGGCGACTCCCCGTTGAAGACCCAATGCTCGGCGGTCAAATCCGGCAGCTCGGTCCATGCGCCGGGGTAGACTTGCCAACTCAGGCCGGGCAAAACCGGACTGTTCGGAGCCACGGCATCGTGCCACCGCGCCACCGCCACAACTCCTTGCCCAGCCCAATCCTGCTGGACCGAGTTCTGGGGGCCTTGGTCCTCTTCCACTTTCAGCAGAACCCTGAAACGGCCGGCTCCATTCGCTCCGTCGAGCTCGGTGCCAAGCGCGTCGGGGAAACGGTGACGCACACGGCGGCCGCGCGCTTGGGTCCCGTCGCCGAAAAACCAGGTGTATCGCGCCTTGGGCGAGGACCGCGCAATGAACCCGACCTTTTGTCCCGGCTCGAAGACCGGCGGGTCCACCGTAAACCCCGCAACCGGGCCGTGCGGCGCGGCAAAATGAGCCTGCGCCGCGCCGCCTGAAACCACCAGCGGCAGATCGGCATTGCTCGCCGCTCTGGTCTGCCCGTACTTCACATTGTCGATGGTCACATCCGCTACGTCGCCCTTCATCGTGGAACCGGCCAGCGGCGGCTGGTCCAGCGCCCAGATATTGCGGAAGGTGAACCCGTGCAACCCTGGGTACTCCTGCTCCATTTGCACCAGCGAGTACCAGTTATCGAGAAACAGATTCTCAAACGTGAAGTTGGAGTGGTCGCCCCTGGCCCCGTCCGCTCCCCAGAACCCGAGCAGGCCAAAAGTCTGCCCGCAGGCTCCGATGCCGCCATCCAGAATGTCGGAGTCGCGCAAAGTAAAGTTGCGCGAGTTGAATATCTTGCGCGGCCAGCCCGCGCGCACGATGTTCGAGATGCTGGTCGAGAGAACGCTGTGTTCGATGAGGATGTTCTCGACGTCGTGGCCGGGCCGCACCATGTCCGCGTCGGTGTAGCCGTCCCAGTTGCCCTCCATGGCAAAGTCGTCGTCCGAGGCGCGGATAAAGGCGTCGCGGACAATGGCGTCGCCGCCGCCCAGCCAGTCCATGCCGTCCTGATTGGCGTTGGCGGGGTTGCCGCCCATCACGCGCAGGTCGTCGTACACAAATCCACTGGTATCTTTCATCTGGATGGACCAGGTCCTGGCGCGCACGATGCAGGTTAGCCCGTCGATCTCCACGTTGCGGGCTTCGTAAGCCCCGATGCAGTGCCAATCGGGCTTTTGCATCCAGCCCTCGTCGCCGTTCGGGTCCTGTGTGCCCTCGTAGACGATCGTCCCCCGGCCAAGCACCTTCACGCCCTCCACCTTCCACAGATTCAGGCTGCCAAAGAAATACGAACCGGGCGCCAGATAAAGGGTCTCGCCGCTTTTGGGATTCAGGCTTTGCCGGTAGACCCCCGGCTGATAGGCGTGGATGCTGGGGTCGCGCGGTAGGGGCGGCGGTGGCGTGCCGGCAAACAGAAAAAGCATCCGGGCGTGATTCAGGAAGTCGCCGGGGCGAGAGATGGAGAGCTTCGCCGGTCCCGGCAGCCTGAAGCGGATCGTCTGGCCCTGCCGCTTCGGCCGTATTCCCAGCCGCCATGGCTGAATGTCCACGCCTTTGTCCCAGAAGCCCGGCTCGGCGGCGGTAATGGCCACGTCCACTGCCCCGGTCACGTCGAAGCTGACATATTCATAACTCGCCGCCGCGTGGGCCACATCCACGAGCTGGCCATTCACGGTGACCGTAAAGGCCGTCGAACGCATCTGGGCGGGAACGGGCGCGGCCTGAACGCGCGATGCGGCATAAGAGGCGGCAGGAAAAGCGAGAACAGCCGCCAGGAGCGGTCGAAAGCCCAACAAGAAGCAAGACCCCGGCTATGAAAATGAGAACCAGACCACTGTAGCACCGGGACCGAATCCGGCAAATCGGATCCCTTCGCCCGTGGAGACGTATTGGCTCAGAAGAGGCGGCTGATTCTTGAGCAGGCTGTTAACCGGTTCATTTCAAGCAAGGGCGATTCATAGCCAAGCCGATGGACGATTGCTCCTCGTGAGTGTATACAGAAATGTTGCAGAAGGGGCACGTTCTATGCGCAATCTTCTGATTCCAGCGACTCTCGCCTTCTTCGCGTTGGGAGCTGTCGGCCTGGGATCTTCCAAGGCGAAGCTTCCTCCATTGCCCGGTGGGACGCTTTCGGGCAACAGCTATTCGAACGATGCATTGGGAATTAGGTACGATTTTCCAAGCGAGTGGACGGCGATAGCCGACCCAAAGGGCCCCACAAAACTCGATGGCTGGAAGCCGGATGGGCCTGCGAATCGATGCTCGCAGGTGCTCTTAACTCTCAAAGCTCCTCACCCCGTCGAAGGCAGATTCTCTTCCGAGGCAATCCTTTTCGCCATCGATCCCGGTTGCATTTCCGCCCCCGATTTCCCCCGTTCGGCTGAGGAACGAGACAAGGTGGGGAAGGTCGTGGACAAAGTCATTAAGGTCTTCAAGAACACTCCTTACATCTCACCTTATGGCGTTCACGGCGTTGCATTTATGTCGCATGGGCGGCAAGGAAAAGTGATCTTTCAACTGACCGGCGGGCTCATCATCAACGCCATCGATGAAATCGACGGGCATCCTTCTCCAAAGAAGGAACCGCTGACGGTGAACACATCGCTCGCGCTTGCGGAATCCAAGGGCTACTGGGTGGCGTGGGCATACCTGGCAGACGACCCCTCGAAGGAAGACCTGAACAAGAGCGCGAAGATCGCATTCGAGGACGATCTGTCGCAATAATTGACTGGGTAACGCCCTCGCAAGAGGCTTCGCGGCTCTGGTCTCTCAGGGATGCGGATAGTCGGGACGGCGGACCCGACGAGACCTAAATCCCTTCCCCCATCGAAACATACTCCCGCAGCCGCTCCAGCTCCTCGTGGTAGGCTTGGCGCTCCGCCTCTTCGGCGGCGAACGGCGCAACCGGCTCCGCCAGCCCGCCCAGCCGCTTCTCCAGTTCCTCCACGCGCCCCGAGAGCGCGATCAACGCGTCGGAAAGCGGGTCCTTCACGTCGTGCGGATCGGTAATCAGCACCCGCTGCCCGTTGCGGTAAACAATGTGCGCCGGAACCCCCACCACGGTCGAGTTGGGCGGCACATCGGAGAGCACCACGGAGCCCGCGCCCACCCGCGAGTTCTCGCCCACGGTGAGGTTGCCCAGGATGTTGGCGTTGTTGCCGATGAAAACCCCGTCGCAGATGGTCGGATGGCGCTTGCCGTGCCCTTTGCCGGTTCCTCCCAGGGTCACGCCCTGGTACATGGTCACATCGCTGGCCACGATCGCGGTTTCTCCGATCACCACTCCGGTGGCATGATCGATGAAGAGCCGCCTGCCCAGCAGCGCGCCAGGATGAATATCCACCCCGGTGAAGAACCGCCCCACCTGCGAAAGCATCCGCGCCGGCAGCCGCAACCGCGCGCGCCACAACGCATGCGAGATGCGATGAATCCAAACCGCCCACAGTCCCGGATAGCACAGGAAGACTTCCAACCGGGAGCGGGCAGCCGGGTCCCGCTCCAGCACGGAGTCGATATCTTCGCGGATGCGGTCGTAGAGAGACATTCAAGAGACTAACGGAACTGCTGTGCTGCTTGGCCAGAGCAATCGCATGAACGATTCTTGTTGCTGGAAATGGTCCATCCCTAGCCGAAACGGATAAGCAACTGCCTTCCCGCTCCACCATGTTCATGCGATTGCCCTGGCTGCTTGAAGGGTATCGCCTGCTTACGGCGTAACCGGTTGCGTCACCAGCGCCAGCGCCTTTTGCCGCAGCGAATCGAACAACGCGCTTGACAAATAGCGTTCCCCGAAACTCGGCAACACGACCACGATCAGCTTGCCCGCATTCTCCGGCCGCGCCGCAACCTTGAGCGCCGCAACCACGGCCGCTCCCGAGGAGATGCCTACAAACAGTCCTTCTTCGAGCGGCAGACGGCGGGCCATGGCGATCGACTCGTCGTTGGTCACCTGGACGATCTCGTCGATCAGCGCGGTGTTCAGAATGCTGGGCACAAAGCCCGCGCCAATGCCCTGAATCTTGTGCGGTCCCGGCTTGCCGCCCGAGAGCACCGGGCTGTCGGTCGGCTCCACGGCAATCGCCTTGAACTCCGGCTTGCGCTCCTTGATGTAGGTCGCAACGCCGGTAATGGTGCCCCCGGTGCCCACGCCGGAGATGAGAATGTCCACCTTGCCGTCGGTGTCTTCCCAGATCTCAGGCCCCGTCGTCGCCAAATGAATCGCCGGGTTGGCGGGATTGTCGAACTGCTGCAGGATAAAGCCATTTGGCGTATGCGCAAGGATCTCGTTCGCCTTGGCGATCGCGCCCTTCATCCCGTTCGGCCCCGGCGTCAGCACCAGCTCGGCCCCAAAGGCCAACAGCAGTATGCGCCGCTCCAGACTCATGGTTTCGGGCATGGTCAGGATCAGCCGGTAGCCCTTCACGGCGGCGATAAAAGCCAGGCCGATGCCCGTATTCCCGCTGGTGGGCTCGATCAGCACGGTCTCTCCCGGCTTGATCTTTCCGGCCTTCTCGGCGGCTTCGATCATCGCCAACCCGATGCGGTCTTTCACGCTGCTGAGAGGGTTCTGGCTCTCCAGTTTCGCAACAACGGTTGCGGGCAATCCGGCCGCCACCCGGTTCAACCGCACCAGCGGTGTCCGGCCAATGAGTTCAGTTACGTCCGCGGCAATGCGTGCCATGATCTTCTCCTCTTTCTTGATAACTGTGCTAGGTTCTGGTTTCGATTCACTGGGGTAACGGGCAAGCCGTCTCGACTGGCAGGAACGAGCGCGGTCGAGCGCACGTCTGCATCGGAGCTGTCACCGGGACGGTGTTAGCAACATCGACGCATGGCAACAGAGTAGACCCGCGGGGCGGGCCGTGGCAAGCGAAGACCATGCAAATTCATGGACTTGATAGAACGGAGACAGGGAGCAGGCCCCATGAATACCCTGGTGCCCTCGCCCATCCTTGCCGATCCATTCCCCGACAACCCGGCTGAACCCCAGCTCAATTGACGCTGGAGGACCGCGCCTGCCCGTGCAAATTGGGCGGGGTTCCCACTTTTCAGTTTCGAACCAAAATCCGGGTGGTCCAGGTATGACAGCGTCGGCTTTGTCAACACTTTTTTTCCCCGTTTTTCGGGAAATGAGCGCAGAGAAGATCTCGGGTGGGGAGGCCGCTGTCAAGGGCACCGTTTGGGGGCGTTCATCTCGACTCTTGACACCGTCCTGCCCGCCTCCACAATTGAACCTGGAACGAAGATCGGAGTCCTTTTCCGAGCTTCGTTCCATCATTGGAAACCGCTTTCTTTCCGCATCAACGACCTAAGCTCGCGCGTTGAACGAAATCAGGTCCCGCCTTTGGGAGCTGGGAAATGCCCATCTCCATTTTTCCGAGTCTGGGAAAACCCAGCCTCAATTTCGCGCCATCGCCCGCTGCCGGCAAACCACCGTGGTGAAGAACTCGATCAGCAGCCCGAACACCCCATTGGCAAAGATATTCGCCACCGGCATCAATCCCACTCCCAGGGTCATGTAGAGAAAGAACGAAAAGATCGATCCCACCACCACTCCCATGACGATCCCGTTCCAGGCCCAATGCAGCTTCAGTCCGGACGCGCCAATCGCAAACCCCATTACCGCCCGGTTCAGCAGCACCCACACCAGTGTGACAACCGCGAACTTAAGGGTGCCCGTCCAGAACAGCGCGCTGGCGCAAAACACACCCATCAAAATGCCGAAAAACGTCGCAACCGCAATCCGCATCGCACCTACCTCTTTCGGAGCCAAACCGCACTCCGATACGGGATACGCCCCGGCGTGATCCATGGTTCCGCAATCGTGCCAGCTCTTCTTCACCGGCACCCATCCACCCGCAGGCGCGCCCACCCATCTTCGGCGACGCAATACACCGGCCCCTCCGGTCCGCTATGCAGAGAATTATTCCCCGGCTGCGCACAATACCAATGGGAGGACACGATTGAATTCAAACTCCATCACCGGACCCCGAACCTTGAAAAACACCCCGGTCCCGGTTCAATCCGTCAGGAATCTCCCCGGTCCATTTTGAAGCGGCTTTCATGATCTTCTGGCCAACGCCATTGCCGCCAAGCCTCGGGCCGGACCACCTCGCCAATCGACCTCGACAGCCGGCTCAGTATCCTGGATTGGCCTTAGTTTGCTGCAATGACCAGCAAAGTCGCGTCATCCTGGAATTGGCCGCTGCAATACTCAGTGACCTGCGCGAGCAGCCGGTTGTTCATTTCCTTTGCGGAGAGATGGCTGCTGGCGGTTGCAAACGTTGCGATGCCTGCTTCCTCGAATTCCTTCCCGTTCGCATCCGCCGCTTCCGTGATGCCGTCGGTAAACAAGAGCAACCGGTCCCCTGCCCGCAACCCGATGGTCGAGTCCTGGTAGGTCCAATCTGGAAACACGCCGAGCACGGCGCCGCCCCCTTCCAGCATCCGGGCCGAGCCGGAAGATACCAGGATCGGGTAAAGATGTCCTGCGTTGCAGTACTGAAACGTCCGCGCCCCGCCATCGAGGATGCCGTAAAGGAAGGTCACGAACTTCCCGGTTGCAATGTTCTCGTGCAACAGGGTGTTGACTTTGGCGCACACCTGCGCGGGGCTTTCGGAGTCGGGAGCAAAGGCGTGCAGAGCGGCCTGGACGTTGGCCATCAACAGCGCCGCGGATACTCCCTTTCCGGCCACGTCGGCGATGCAAATTCCCAGCCGGTGGGCGCCCAGCCGCAGCACGTCGTAGTAATCCCCACTCACCCAGCGAGCCGGCTGCCACGCCCCGGCAACATTGAATCCTGAGATCTGGGGAATTTCACTTGGAAGCAGGGACTGCTGAATCTCCCGCGCGCGTTCAAGTTCCCGCTCTTGCAACTCGAGACGGGCCGCGCCGACTTCGACCGATTTCTGAAGCTCCAAGTTACGCCGCTCAAGCCGCTCCTTGGTGGTGTGGTAAAGAAACGAGAGCACACCGAAGACCAGCGTGACCAGGAACGGAAACTTCCATCCTGTTGTAAGCAGATGAGGCAGCGACTGCGGAGTCGGTGGGGCAATCAGCCAGACAATGGCGCTGGAAATGAGGTAAACAGGGACCGTCAGTACAAGAAGGACCGGCACAAAAATCAGCCAGTTGAGCGGAAATGGCCTTTTCGAATAAAGGAATTCCACCCGGCCGGTCGCGGGACTGATGAGATTCCCGATGCACAGAGAGTACACCAAGACCGTGGCAGGATTGATTGGTTGTCCGATAGCCCAGAAGACCGCGCCGGTGACGGCGGAAATGGCGATGTACAGGCTTTGATGCCTGAAGAATCGAGCTAGAGCTGGAAACTTCATCCTCACGCCACCCCGGTGTCTGAACTCTGTTGAGCTATCCGTCAATTCCATGGTCGCATGGGAATCCCGCGGAGAATCGGAACCCCACCAGCACTGGCTCCATCTCGAGCTGAATGCCGAAGCGCGCCTCGACGGCGCCGGTGATTTGGCCGGCGAGAGCGAGAATCTCTGCGGCAGTCGCCCCGCCGCGGTTGATCAGCGCAAGCGTGTGCCGCGAAGAGATTGCGGCAGCGCCCATCGAGTAGCCCTTGGGAAAGCCGGCCGATTCAATGAGCCACGCGGCCGGCAGCTTGACCCGACCCGGCCCGGCGGGAAAGCATGGCGGCTCGTTCCCACCGTGCCGCGCGATCTGCCGGACCAGCTCCTCGCTCACCACCGGGTTCTTGAAGAAGCTGCCTGCGCTGCGGCAGTTGGGATCGCCTTCCACCAGCAGCATCCCCTTCGCCTGCCGCACGCGGCGTACTTGAGCCGCGACCTCGGCCAGGCGGGGCTCGCCAACCTCGGTTCCGCGCTCCGCGAAAGCCCGTTGCAAGTCCGCATAGCGCAGTGTGGGCGCGCCGCCGTGAGTGAGCCGGTAGTCGACCCGGGTAACGATGTAGCGCCCATGATCGGCCGAGTTGAAACGGCTGCGGCGATAGCCAAACCCGCACTCCGCGGCACTGAATTCAACGAACGCCCGCTCGCTCAGGTCGAAGGCGCGCACACGCGAGAGGACCGAGCTAACCTCCTGTCCGTATGCGCCGACATTCTGCACCGGCGTGCCGCCAGCCGTGCCGGGAATGCCCGCCAGGCACTCAATGCCGGCGCAGTTGTCCCGAACAGCGCGCTCGACAAAGCTGTCCCACTCCTCGCCGGCGGCCGCCTGATAAATCTTCTGTCCAGGATGATCTCGATCATCGGCTACAGCGATGCCCAGCAAGCCCACTTGCAGCACCAGGCCATCGAATCCGGCGTCGGAAACCAGCAGGTTGCTGCCGCCGCCCAGCACCAAGAGCGGCGCTCCGCGAGGCTTTGCCCATGCGGCTGCTTCGACGATATCGTCTTCGCTGGCAGCCTGGACAAACCAGCGGGCCGGGCCGCCGATGCCGAAGCTGGTGTAGGGCGCAAGCGGAATGTTCGAGAGGACGTCCAAGGAGCAAGATTACAGCAAGCCGTTGACGGTGGAAGTTGGCTCCGCATTCCGTTGTATACTGCAAGCGATTCACGCGGAGCGTTGCGATGAAGACCAATTCGATTGGAACTATGCTGGCTGTATTCTGCCTTTATTCTGCTATTAACATTCTGGGCCAGGACAACGGAACCAATGTGACCCATGCGCCCGATCCGGACAGCGGCATGGTTGGCCATGTGGACGGCCTTTTCATTCCGCTGCTGGCGGGGCAGCCGTTTCGGGCCCGGATTCCCGTGCAGATTAATCGGCAACTCTCCGATGGCACGACGGTGGCGCAGAAATACTACACGCTGGTGGCGCGCGACGGTACGGGCCGCACGTACCGCGAGGCCCGCGATGTGGTGGCCGCCGATTCCGACCGGGAACCCCCGCTCATGCGGACCATTGTCTACGACCCCAAAACGTCGCTGATCACCACCTGCAACCCGGAGCGGCGCATCTGCCGGCAAACCTCGTTCAACCCCACTTCGCATCCCGCGGACGAGCCCGTGGGACCTTCGAGCGACGGCAAATCCGTCCTGGCGCGCGAGAGCCTGGGCACGAAAACGATGGAAGGCCTGGAAGTGGTCGGCACTCGGGAGACACGCACCATCAATCCCGGAACCTTTGGCAACGACAAGCCGGTGGTGGTGACCAAGGAACTCTGGTACTCGCCGCTGTTGCAGTTCAACCTCTCCGTCACCCGGATCGATCCGCGCAACGGCACCCAGAAGCTTCAGGTGGCCGATCTTAAGCTGGGAGAACCGGGAGTGGAGTGGTTTGCCTTGCCGGAGGGTTATCGGTTGGTGCAAGAGCGCACCGTGGCCAATCGCATGGCCGGGCCGGCGGAGCTTGCGCCGCTCCTGGAGAAGAGCGTTACGGGAATCTCAGCCGAACAACTGGCAACCGCGCTCCAGCCCGTGGAAGCTGCGATTGGCGCCTATGCCAAGGCTCACGCCGAGGCCTCGCCCAAAGACAGGAACGATGCGTTTGCAGGCCAAGTCCGGATGAGGCTCTCTTCCGACCTGCACATGATCCAGCAGAACCCGTTTCCGCAAAGGCCCCAGGTTGAGCAGACGGACCTGCGGCTGAACCAGATGTTTCGCGAGGTGGCGGAGTCGCCCTGCCTGAGCAAGCCTGCGCCTGGCGATCCGCCCTCGATGCCTTCGAGCGTGGAGACTCTGCGCGCGGAAGAGCGCGCCTGGGTGGCCATGCGCGATGCGTGGACTGCGTTTCTGGCTACCCTGTTTCCCAACGCCGACAAGACTGGATTTGCATGGATGCTCACCAATGAGCGAACCAACGAGCTGCGCCGTTTGCAGACTGTGTTGCGCAACCGGGGCTGCGTGCCGGAAGAGTCGATCGCAACGGTGCTGGAAGGGGCGGTTTCCGGGGTGAGCCCCGAGCAGCTCAGCGCCTCCCTGAAGCCTGTGGATGCCGCCATTGCGGCCTATGCGAAAGCCCACGCCGAGGCCTCGCCTTCCGATCGAAGCGAGTTCTTTGTCCGCATGTTGCAACAAAGACTCTCGGCGGATCTGCGCATGCAAGAGCAGAACGGGACGCCCACACAGGATCGGTTGGAAGAAGCGGATCTGCACCTCAATCAGGTCTATCGGGCGGTGATTGCATCCCCGTGCCTGAACAAGCCGATTCCCGCCGACCCGCCTAATGCGCCCATCGGCGAGGACAAGCTGCGCGCCGAAGAACGTGCCTGGGTCGCTCTGCGGGATGCCTGGACGGCGTTTCTGGCAACGCTGTTTCCCAGTGCCGGCCATACCGGCTTTGCATACACGCTCACCGAGGAACGCGCAAACGAGCTGCGGCTAATACAGAATGTGGAAAGAAATCGCGGCTGCAGCTTTGCCGACTGAAGGTGGCCGAGTAGCCGTGCCGCCCGCGAAGCCGTAGAATGGTCTCAGGCAACTTCCCTGCCGGAGGCAAACATGTACCCAGAACTGATGGTGATCCCCATGCGCGAGGAACTGGCGCGTGCCGGGATCAAGGAAGCCCGGACCGCCGAAGACGTCGACGCGACGCTGGCGCAGCCGGGCACAACCCTTTTGGTAGTCAACTCGATCTGCGGCTGTGCCGCGGGCAAGATGCGCCCCGGCGTGCGGCTGGCGCTGGCAAACTCCGCCAACCTGCCCGACTACAAAATCACGGTCTTTGCCGGCCAGGATCGCGAGGCCACCGAGCGCGCCCGCGGCTACTTTGAGGGCAACCCTCCCACTTCGCCGGCAGTCGCCATTCTGCGCGACGGCAAGCTGGTTTACCTGATGCAGCGCTTCGTCATCGAGCAGGCAACCGCCCAGCAGATCGCCGGAGAACTGGTTCGCGCCTTCGACGAGTTCTGCGCCAAGACCACGGCGTAAGACAGCTTTTAGCTGCTAGCTTTCAGCTTCCAGCTCTTGGCGAAGGCGCTCGTCCGCGGCCTTCGCCACGCGATCGAACTTGTTTAGGGCCTCCGGGCCATAGAACATCTCTTCGATCTCCTCGGCGAACATGGTCTCGATGTCGTCCGGGACGGTGAATTGGCCTTTCATGAACTCGAGCCTGCGCTGAGGCTGCGCAGGCTCATTGGGCGAAAGCGGGCTATCGGCGGGTGGCGCAGCCTCCTCCGGCCCGCAGTCCTCCGGAATCGGTTCGGAACTGCCTTGAGTTTCTTCGATTGTCCAAGCATGACGCGAAGTCAATCGCAAAGCACAAACCCAACCCTCGAATTCCTTCATGAAATCCGGCTCAATCGCCTTCTTGCGCCTTGGCCAGCGCCTGCACCTTGCTGTGCTTGATGGAATAGGTGAAGTAAATCACTAATCCGACAACAAGCCAACTCAACATGACGATCCACGTAATGCGGGCCAGTCGAGTCATCAAATAGCCGGCCGAGAGGATGCCCAGAATGGGCACCACCGGCACCAGCGGTGTTTTGAACGGCCGCTCCAATTCGGGATGGCGCACCCGCAGCACCCATATTCCCGCGCTGACGATGGTGAAAGCGAGAAGGGTTCCGATATTGACCAGTTCGGAGAGGTTTTTGATGGGCAGGAATGCGGGCATGATGGCTGCAAATGCGCCGAAAACGATGGTGGTAATCCACGGCGTGCGGAACCTGGGGTGAACTGCCGAGGCCCATTTCGGCAATAGGCCGTCCTTGGACATCGAGTAAAAGACGCGCGACTGGCCCAACAGCATCACCAGCATCACGGTGGCCAGGCCAAAGACCGCGCCGATCTTGACCAGCATGGAACCCCAACTGACGCCGGTGGCATCGATTGCCAGGGCTACCGGTGCTGCCACATTCAGCGTCTTGTAGCTGACCAGGCCGGTGAGCACCAGCGACACCAGGATGTACAGCAGGGTGCAGACGACCAGCGAGCCGAGAATGCCAATGGGCATATCCCGCTTCGGGTTGCGCGCCTCCTGGGCCGCGGTGGAGACGGCGTCGAATCCGATATAGGCGAAGAAGATGGATGCGGCGGCGGTGGGAATTCCGCCCCAGCCGAAGTTGCCGTGGCCATCCGGCGGTGGAATGAAGGGATGCCAGTTAGCGCGCGCAACTTGTGGATGCGTGAAGAGAAAGTACCCGCCGACCACCAGAAAAATCCCCACGATTCCCAGCTTGACTATCACGATGGCCGAATTGAAGTTGGCCGATTCCTTGATGCCGATGACCAGAATGGTGGTGATGACCATGACGATCGCCACCGCAATCAAATTGAAGAGGCCCATGGCATGGGGCAAGCCGGCGTCGCTCACACCCGGCGGCAGCGAAGTCAGAGGCAGCCATTGCCGCTCGTAAAAGACCAAGGTGGTGCCGGTGGTTGCGGTGAGCTGCGGGGGGATGTAGATGCCCATCTGCTCCAGCAGGCTGTTGAAGTAGCCCGCCCAGCCGGACGCCACGGTCGCGGCGCCGAACGCGTATTCGAGGCACAGGTCCCAGCCGATGATCCAGGCCACGAATTCGCCCAGCGTCGCGTACCCATAGGTGTAGGCCGAGCCGGCGATGGGAATGATCGAGGCAAACTCCGCATAGCATAGGCCGGCAAAAGCGCAGGTAGCGCCGGCCAGTACAAAGCTCAGCGCCACGGCGGGTCCGGCGTGCAGCGCCGCTGCCTGGCCGGTCAGCACAAAGATGCCCGCGCCGATCACGGCGCCAATGCCCAGAGTGACAAGATTCAGTGCCCCCAGCGAGCGCTTGAGCGTGTGTTCGCCCTGCTCACCAGCCTCCAGCGAGAGCATTGACATGGGTTTGATACGCATCAGTCTGGACATGGATGAGGAACTTCCTCCTCTGAGTGTGAAATCGAATCGGCTTAATCGGCTTGTGCCCGGCTTGCGGTGCGCCGCGACCAGAAGAGATAAACGGGGATGCCGAACAGAACGAGTACCAGGCCCGGCCACGTGTACTGTGGCTTGTATCGCAATAATACGATACAGATCCAGGCCGCCATGAGGATATAGACCGCAGGCAGCAGCGGATAGCCCAGCGCTTTGTAGGGCCGTGACGCGCCCGGCCGCTTGATGCGCAGCACGAACAGGCCGGCAATGGTGAGGATGTAAAACACCAGCACCGCGAAGATGATGTAATCCAGTAACTGGCTGTAAGAGCCCGAGATGCACAGCAGCGTGGTCCACGCGGCCTGAACCAGCAAGCCTGCCACCGGAGTCTTGTAGCGCGGGTGCAGTTGGCCCACGGACTTGAAGAACAGGCCGTCCTGGCTCATGGCGTAGTAGACGCGCGCCCCGGCCAGCGTCATGCCGTTGGCGCAACCAAAGGTGGAAACAAGAATGGCGGCGGCCATCAGCCATGCCCCGGCAGAGTGGAAGATCTGCTCCAGTGCCGCCGTCGCCACCCGATCCTCAGCCGCAAATTGAATGCCGCGGGCCAGCACCGTGGAGCCGTTCGGGTCGCCGTGCAAGGGCAGCACTAGCAGGTAAGCAACCGAGGCTAGCAGGTAGACCGTGAGCACAAACCCCACGCCCAGGATCAGCGACAGTGGAAGGTTGCGCCGGGGATTCTTCACCTCGCCGGCGGTGAAGGTGATGTTGTTCCAGGCGTCGGCGGAAAACAGCGACCCCACCTGCACCACCGCCAGAATCACCAGCAGATTCACCAGCACCGTCGGCCCGCCAACACCCACCTGCACAGGGTGCAGCGAACTCCAGCCGGCATTCTTCCAGAACTGGCTCCAACCTGCGCCAAAATTGGCCTCCCAGGCCGTCGCATTGGGTCCCACGGTGAAGGCCAGCAAAATGAGCCCGGCCAGCGACAGCGCCTTCGCGGTGGTAAAGATGTTCTGGATCAGCGCCCCCAAGCGGACGCCAAAGATGTTCACGATAGCCAGAAAGACGACCACGGCGATGCCGGTCAGGTTGGCGCTGTTGACGCCGATCTCCATGTTGCCCAGAACCATCGGCCCTACCCTGAGCGCGGGCACATGAGCGATGTGCCACAGCCAGTGGGTCGTCGAGACGGAGGGAAAGAAGACTCCGAGAAACTTTCCGAAGGCCACGCAGACGGCAGCGATGGTTCCTGTCTGGATGACCAGAAAGAGCGTCCATCCGTAGAGAAAGCCCCACAGCGGGCCCAGCGATTCGCGCAGGTAGACATACTGGCCGCCGGCTTTAGGCATCATCGCGGCCAACTCGCCGTAGCTGAGCGCGCCGATCATGGTGAGGATCGCCGTCACCACCCAGGCGCCCAGCAAGAGTGCCGGCGAGTTCGTGCCGCGGGCAATGTCGGCGTCCACAATGAAGATGCCGGAACCGATCATCGAGCCGGCGACGATGGCGGTCGAGCTGAACAGGCCCAGGCTCTGGACCAAACGGGGAGCGTTAGGTGGGGCGCCGGCCTCTGGAATGAGCGTAGGTTCTGGGGTCGTCACGTACAGAAAGTTTTAGCGGATTTTGACGCGGATGTCTTTACTTTTCTTAAAGTGTACAGATTCGAGACAGTTTCCGGGTCCGGTGGAATTGTGCTTTCGGTCTGCGCGATCGGTCTTCATCCCAGCGCAACCACCCATTTGCGAAACTCGGCCGCCGCGTCCGGTTGATAGAAGATCGCCTCCGAGACGGCCACAACATCGGCTCCGGCAGCCAGCACGGCAGCCGCCGTAGCCAGCGTGATGCCGCCGACAGCCACCAGCACCCGACTGGGTCCAGCCTCTGCCCGCAGCCGCCTGACCCCATCCGGGCCGATGGGCGCCTTCGAGGTTTGCTTGGTCTTGGTCGGGAAGACCGGACCGATGGAAAGATAGTCCACCGGCTCAGCGAAAATGCCCGGCACAAGCGCATCGCTGCCGCCAAAAGTGCCCAAAATGCGGTCCGGGCCAAGCAGCCGCCTGGCCTCGGCCGGCGTCACATCCTCAGCATCGACATGGACTCCATCGAAGCCAATAGCATCAACCAGATCGGCCCGGTCATCGAGAATCAGCTTCACCCCTCCGCAGGGCAGCGCCGCGCGCAAAACGGCGGCATCCGCCATCATCTCCGCATCCGAGCCAATCTTGTTGCGATATTCCAGCAGCGTTACGCCGGCCTCGGCCAGCGAGCCTCCCAGCCTGCGCAGGAACTCAGAGCGGCCTGGGGAAGGAATGATGGCAGCATCGAGGATTGGATAGACTTTGGGAAAAGAAAAGGGCATGGAACAAGGTTAATTGACGAGGGAACGGGGAACAGAAAACATCCGCGACAACCAGCCGCCAACGGGTCTCCGGGTTAATTGCCTTCGACCGGCCAACGATGAATGTTCTTCGTTCCCTCCTCCCCGTCCCTGTTCCATGTTTCCTGTCGCTTACGATCCCGGCATCTCGTCCGCCGAGGGTCCGTACGTGCCGGGGATCGGCTTGTCGAGCAGCCGCAGGTAGACGCCCAACTGCGCGCGGTGGTGAATCAGGTGGTTGAGCACCCAGATCCGCCAGACGCGGTACTTGGAATCGTCGATCCACGCCTGGCCGCCGGCGACGAACTTCCAATTCCCGTCCCAGCTCTCCGGCGCGAACTTGGCCAGCGCCGCCTTCGCATCGCCCACTTGCTGGTCGAATTTTTCCAGCAGTGCCGCCTTCGACGCGGGTATGTACGGTTCGAACTTGTGGTCTGCCGGAAACTCCAGTTTGTCCGTGGTCAGTGTGGTCAGAGCCCAATCTCCGGCGGTATCGGCCAGATGCCCAGCCAACTGGCCCAGGCTCATGGATTTCTTGTGGGGTTTATAAGTGAAATCGGCATCGGCCGGGATCGCTTCAAGCATCTTGCGGGTGCTGGCGATCTCGCGGTCGTACTCGGCAATCAGTTCCTGTTGAAAGTCCATCGTGCAACCTCCTGAGTTGCGAAACCAGCATACCGGAAAACCCGAAAAAAGGCGAAGAAAAAGCGATAAATTTGCGCCCCTGCCGCCGCAAGAGACTACAATTCAGGCGAGCCGCCACCCTTCGCAGCTAGGATTGTCGCCAAAATGAGCCCGCCATCGAGAATCCACTCCCTCTCGGCCATTGCCGCGATGACCCTGGCCCTCGTCGCTGCGGCGCAGAATCCAGGTCCGGCGCCCCGCTTCGATGCCTGGAAGATTGTCGGTCCGGGCGGCGGCGGCACCATGATCGGCCCCACCATCAGCCCCCACGACCCCAATCTCGTAGTCGAGCACTGCGACATGACCGGGGCCTACATTACCCACGATGGCGGCCAGTCCTGGCGGATGTTCAATCTGCATTCGGGAATAACCACCTTCGCCTTCGACCCCGGCAAGCCCAGTCGAATCTATGCGGGAAACGCAGCTTTGTGGCGCAGCGACGACAGCGGCCAGACTTGGCGCATGCTGTTTCCCAATCCAGCCAAAAGGACCGTCGAGCATCAGAATGGCGACCACAGCGACTACACTCTGACCTCGAACGACGGGAATTACGTCACTGGATTGAACATTCATCAAATTGTCGTCGATCCGCAGGATTCCAACCTCCTCCATATTGCGTTTTCCGACCCGCTGAGCGCCGGGACGACGCTCCTGATCTCCAAGGACGGCGGAGCGTCATTCCGGCATGAGAGCGAGTTTCCATCCGATAAGATCCTGCTTCTCGCCTATCCAGGCGGCGACCGGTTGGCCATCGGCCCGCAAGGCGTCTACCGCGGCCGGTCGGAAACTGCGAAGCCCATCGCTGGGCCGGGAGACAGCGTCGCGTATGCCAGCCAAGGCGAGAAACAAGGGAGAACAACCCTCTTCGCGACAACGGAAAAGGGAGCCTTGCTCGTCTCCGAAGACGAGGGAATAACGTGGCAATCGAGAACCCCGGCGCTTGGCCAGCAGTCTGGGGAGTTTGGGGCAGTTGCCGCGGCGGGCGGCAATGGGCAGATTGCCTATGTCGGCTTCCGCGGTCTGAAAATTGGCGACCGCCCGGAGGACCTCTATAACGGCATTGCCAAGACCGTGGATGCGGGCAGGAGCTGGTCGATCTTATTCCGCGAATCGACGCAGCCCGCAGCCAACCTGGATGCCTCCTGGATCGAACAGCGCGCGGTTGGCACCGAGTGGGGCGGCGGAAAGAGCATTATCTTCGACGCCCCTTACAGTCTGGCAGTCGCTCCCGACAATCCCGATATCTGCTACGCCACAGACCTCTTTCGGACCTACCGGACCCTGGATGGGGGAAAGACCTGGACGGAGGTGAACTCCGTCCGTATGGGCGATAACCGTTGGACCACCCGCGGCCTGGACGTCACAACAAACTACGGTGTCCAGTTCGACCCCTTCGATGCGAAACATGTCTTCATCGACTACACCGACATCGGAGCTTTTTCGAGCTACGATGGCGGCCAATCCTGGGAGTCTGCGACCAACGGAGTCCCGGATAAGTGGCGCAACACAACCTACTGGCTTGCCTTCGATCCCGGGGTGAAGGGGCTGATGTGGGGTGCATTCAGCGGTGTGCACGACCTTCCCCGGCCGAAGATGTTTCGCAATCGAAGCGCCCTGCTTTGGTACACGGGAGGCATAGGCGTTTCCACCGATGGCGGGCGGCACTGGACCCCGGCGAATACCGGCATGAGGGAAACGGCCGTCACCCACGTGCTCCTCGATCCCACCAGCCCTGCGGGCCAGCGCACCCTCTACGCCTGCGGCTTCGGCGTGGGGGTCTACAAATCGACGGACAGCGCAAAAACCTGGCAACTGAAGAATGCCGGCATCGCCGAAGCGAATCCCTTTGCCTGGCGCATCGTGCGGGCCAACGACGGCGCGCTTTACCTCATTGTGGCCCGCAGCAATGAAGGCCGCTACGGCATGACCGGCGGCAGCGGCGCTCTCTACAAGTCCGTCGATGGAGCCGAGCACTGGACAAGGATGAATCTCCCCAAGGGCGTCAACGGGCCTAACGGGCTTGCGCTGGATCCCAGGGACGATCGCCGCATGTACCTGGCCGCCTGGGGACAGGAGTACGAGGACGTGGACGCCGGGGGCGGAGTCTTCCTTTCGACCGACGGGGGCCAGAGTTGGAAACCTGTCTTCAGGCAGTCGCAACATGTCTACGATGTGACCATCGATCCCAAGGCGCCCGACACGCTCTACATCTGCGGTTTCGATGCGGCGGCCTACCGCTCGACCGATGCCGGGATTCATTGGACACGGATTCGCGGCTACAACTTCAAGTGGGGCCACCGCGTCATCGTGGATCCCAACGACGCGTCCATGATTTACATCGCCACCTATGGCGGCAGCGTCTGGCACGGACCGGCCGTGGGAGACCCCAACGCGCCAGAGGATATCGCGACGCCGGTCCCGATCGCGCAGTAGACGGCCTTCGCAGCCGGCCAATGTGATGCTAAAACGGGATACATGAAGACCGTCTCCGTACGCGATCTCCGCTACGACTTCAAAATGGTTGAGCGCACACTGCGCGAGGGTGAGGAAGTCCAGGTCACAAAGCGCCGCCGTCCAATTGCCCGCCTTGTGCCCGAACCTGTCCCTTCCGCAAAGCTACCGGACTTTCTGGGGAGAATGCGGGCCATCTATGGCGCCGAGCCGCTTCAGGTGACCGGCGCGGAGCTGGTGAGCGAGGATCGGGATCGCTATTGATTTATTTGGACACCAGCGTTGTAGTTTCACTTTACAGTCCGGATACAAACTCCGCCCTCGCGGCAGGCTTTCTGCAAGCGTCCAACGATGTACTCTTGATTACAACGCTCTGTGAGTTAGAAGCCGTCAATGCCTTGGGATTGCGTGTGTTCAGGAAGCAGATATCGAGCCCGCAAGCAGAGGCTTCTTTAAGCGACTTCGCACGAGATCTACGCAATGGAGTCATCCAGCTTCGGCCATTGCCAGAGCCGGCCTTTGAACGATCCCGCCAACTGTCTCGTAAGTTTACCGCGATGCTAGGAACGCGCGCTGTAGACGTGTTGCACGTTGCAGCAGCGCTTGAACTCGGCGCAACCGGCTTCTTCACCTTCGGTCTGAAACAGAGAAAGATGGCGGAGGCCACTGGATTGATTCTCAATCCTGTGCCCTGAGTTCCGCTCCTACTCGGTCTTCCCGGTCAGGAACCGCTCCATGAACTTGGTGTCGAATTCGCCCGCGCGGAAGCCGGGGTCCTGGAAGATCGCCTGGTGAAGCGAGATGGAAGTCTCAATGCCCTGCACCACGAATTGGCTCAGCGCGCGCTCCGTCTTGGCGATGGCCTCCTCGCGGTCGCAGCCGTGAACCACCAGCTTGGCAATCAGTGAGTCATAGTAGGGCGGAACCACTCCCTCGGCATACAGTGCGGTGTCCACGCGCACGCCATTGCCGCCGGGAACATTGAAGACAGTGATCTGGCCCGCCGAAGGGGTAAACTTCTGCGGATGTTCGGCGTTGATGCGACACTCGATGGCGTGGCCCCGTATCTCGAGTTTTCGCGGCAGAATTGCGTCCAGCCGTTCTCCGGCCGCAATGCGCAATTGGGCCTTGACCATATCCACGCCGGTGACGGCCTCGGTAATCGGGTGCTCCACCTGGATGCGGGTATTCATCTCGATGAAGTAGAGCTGGCCATCTTCGTCCATCAGGAATTCGACGGTTCCGGCGTTCTGGTAGCCGATGTCGGTGAGGCAGCGGCAAAGGATGCGGCCCACCTCTTCGCGAAGCTTGGGTGTGACTTGCAGCGAAGGCGCTTCCTCGATGAGCTTCTGGTGACGGCGTTGGATCGAGCACTCGCGTTCAAAAAGCGAAGCTACGTTGCCGTGCTCATCGGCCAGCATCTGGAACTCGATGTGGCGGGGCCGCTCAATGAACTTCTCCATGTAGAGTTCGCCGTTGCCGAAGGCGTTGGCAGCTTCGCCATAGGCGGCATGGAAGTGATTGGGCAGCTCTTCCGGGGCGCGCACGATTCTCATGCCGCGTCCGCCGCCGCCCGCCTTTGCCTTGAGCATGACCGGGTAGCCGACCGTTTTGGCCCAGGCCTGCGCATCCCCAACAGTCGCGATCACGCCGTCGGAACCAGGCAGAATCGGCACTTTCGCCTTCTTCATGGTCTGACGGGCTTTTTCCTTCTCGCCCATCAGCCGTGTGACCTCGGGCGGAGGGCCGATGAACTTGATGTTCGACGCCCGGCAGACTTCGGCGAAGTTGGCGTTCTCGCTGAGCAGTCCATAACCGGGATGGATCGCGTCCACATCGGCGATCTCGGCCGCGGAGATGACCGCCGGCACGTTCAGATAGCTGTCGGCCAGGCGCGGCGGTCCGATGCAGATGGCCTCGTCGGCAAATCGCACATGCAGCGAGTTGCGGTCGGCCTCGCTGTAGACGGCTACCGTGCGAATGCCGAGCTCCCGGCAAGCATTGAGAACGCGCAGCGCGATTTCGCCGCGATTGGCAACCAGTACTTTACGAAACATTCAGGACCCTTTGGTCGGGGTTAGCGGTCTAAGCGGAGTTGGCGGAGTTCGCACGGCTACCGATCTAACACCGCCAGCCCCGCTCACCGCGCTAGCTCCACCACTTCCGCTCACGCCGGACGGATGGAAAACAGGGGCTGCCCAAACTCGATGGGCTGGCCGTTGGAAACAAAGCACTTGACGATCTCGCCGGCGGCGTCGGATTCGATTTCGTTCATCAGCTTCATGGCTTCTACGATGCAGATCACCTGACCCTTGTCGACCTGATCCCCAGGGGTGACAAATGGTGCGGCACCCGGCGATGGCGAACCGTAGAAGGTGCCCACGATAGGCGATCTGACCACGTGCAGGCCCGCGTGGGGGTCTCCGGGAGACTCTGCGGTCGCTGGCGTCGCCTCGGGCACACGCGCCGCTGTTTGAGCGGCGGCCGCCTGCGCCACGCCCGGAGGAACCGAAGCCAGAAGGCGCGCCAGATCCCCCAGCCCTGCCGATGAAGCCTCCGGCTGGTTGAACTTCAGCCGGATCTTCACGTCGCCCCGGTCCAGATCGAATTCTGCAACCTGATATTCCTTCAGGAATTCAATCAGTTGTTTCAGATCCTCGATATCTTCTGGTTTCATTCGTTCCTTAACTTTCCCACGCGCAGATGGGAAGGATGGTTCAAAGTTCGATCAGGGCCTTCGGCGCCGGAGTCAGAACCTGCCCTCCGCTTTGGGTAACTGCCACCATGTCCTCGATGCGAATGCCGAACCGGGGAGCCAGGTAGACTCCTGGCTCTATGGTAACAACCATGCCGGGGACAAGCCTGGTTGTTTGTTCGGCGCCGATGCGCGGCGGTTCGTGAATCTCCAGCCCTACGCCATGGCCGGTGGAGTGGGAAAACGCATCTGCCAGCCCCGCCTTGCGCAAAATGCCGCGGGCGGCCTCGTCCACATCCCCGCAGCGGACACCCGGCCCCACTGCGGCCACTGCGGCCTCCTGAGCTTCCAGCACGGCATGGTATGCACTCCGCTCCTTGTCCCTGGGCGTTCCCAGGTGCACGGTGCGTGTCATATCCGAACAATAACCCTTGAGGATAACACCGAAGTCGAGGGTCAGGAATCCCCGCCTCGGCAGCCGGGCCGTGGTGGCGCGGCCGTGGGGCAGCGCCGAGCGCGCTCCCGAGGCCACGATGGTCTCAAACGACATGCCCTCCGCGCCCAAAAGCCGGGCCCGGTGCTCGATTTCCGCGGCGACCTCGATCTCCGCCATCCCGGGCCAGATAAATCCCAGGACGTGATCGAATAGCTTGCAGCCCAGCAGAGCCGCCTCCGTCATCGCGGACAGTTCGTCTTCGTCCTTGATGCAGCGCAGAGGCTCGACCGGCGGAGCAGCCAGAGCAGAGAGAAAGGTGCGGCGGAGCCGGAACGGCAGCGCGGCCTTCCAGCGGGCCAGGTCGGCCACCGTGGTCCAGGCCGGGTCGAAACCTGCGAGCTCAATGCCGGGCTGCGCGGCAAGCCACTCGACAGCGGAAACCGCCGGCGAGGTTGACACAATCTGAACCTGCGCGGCCTCAACTTCTTCCGGGGCCTGCGCCGTATAGCGCCCATCGCTAAACAATCGCGCGGCGCGGCGAGTGACCGCCAGTGCGGCGCTGGAGCCTGTGAATCCCGAGAGATAGCGAACGTCGGGGGGATGCGTGACCAGAAGCCCGGAGAGCCCGGCTTTCGTCAAACGGCGGCGCAACTGGCCAATGCGGCGGAAGTGGTCCACTCGGCTAAGAATAACAGGGGTCAGGGGTCAGAGATCAGGGTTCAGAAGCTTGCGCGGCAGAATGTGGCAGATTGAAATGTGGTATCATGGATGTATATCAAGGAGTTCGATATGCGCACTCTCGTGGACATTCCGGCAGAGGATCTGGACCTTCTCAACGGTGTAGTCAAGACCTTGGCCATGTCTCGCGCCGAGTTCGTGCGCCGTGCCATCTCGAAATCTCTGGAGCCGCACCGCCGGTCCCAAAAACAGGAAGCCTTCGGGATCTGGGCAAACCGTCCCGTGGACGGGCTGAAGTATCAGGAAAGGATGCGCGAGGAATGGGAAGAAAGAACGTCCTCTTCGACACCAGCATCCTGATTGACTACCTGAGCGGCATCCCCCAGGCGCGACTTGAGATGGAGCGATATTCCCAGCGCGCCATCAGCATCGTTACTTGGATGGAAATCATGGCGGGAACCACTCCGCAGGATGAGAAGCAAATCCGGGCCTTTCTACTGGCCTTCAGCATCCTGCCCGTCACTTCGGAGGTGGCTGAGCAAGCTGTCGCCGTGCGCCGCCAACGGAAGATCAAGCTGCCCGATGCTGTCATCCAAGCCACTGCGCAGGTAGAGGACCGGCTCCTCATCACTCGGAATACCCGCGACTTTCCCGGCCGCGACCCCAATATTCGGATTCCGTATCGGCTTTAGGCAGACAACAAGAAAGACAGATTTCCGCTTCACTGGCCCCCGTAAACAGCCGTGAAGCCCGGCTTTGGTCAAACCGCGGCGTAACTGGCCAATGCGGCGGAAGTGGTCCACCCGGCTGAGAATACCGGGGGTCGGGGTTCAGGGTTCAGGGAATCGTCCCTTGCCATGTCTGTCAGATGCCGGCAGGGCTGTTCTCGCCCAGGACGCGAATCATCTCAGGAAGCTCGATCTCTCCTTCGCATACCGGAAGAGGACCTGAGTGGTTGTCTCGTCCGGTTCGAGATTTTCGACGCGCATGGTTCCGATCGTGTTTTCGACGGCCAGACGGCGGCCATCCAGTTTCGACGGAACCAGTGTTATCACGGGCGCGGCCCGGTTAACGGTCATGTTGCCAACCGCTCACCGTGGTTTTAAGAGCTCTGCGCTTCGCGATCCCAGGCCTTCAAAGTCGAGAACTGGGGCACCCAACAACTTGAAGGATGATTATGATGTGAACCCGCCGACGGGGAGAATCTCAAGGACGTAGCGCCCGGCCTAAGCCTGAAAAACAGGGTGGCGGAGTCCCTCGATGTTGGATACACTGCGGATCAGTTTCAAACAATAGGAAATTCCACTCTCCGAGGAGGACTTAATTTGAAACTGCTATTGCTCACAGGATTGGCGATTGCATTTGCTTCCGCCGCGCTGGCGCAGGGATCAGGTAGTACCGCTAGTGGAGGGAACTCAAGCGCGACAGCAACCGGCTGCCTGACAAAATCCGCCTCCCTACACAGCCTTATTCTCACCAATGTCAAATACCCGAAAGGGGTACGTGTGCAGAGCTCCAAGGATCTTTCGGCTGGCATCGGGCATATGGTGACACTTACCGGGTTTTGGGGCATGTACCCAGCGAGCTCTTCAGGCGGAACAATGGATATCGGCAGCGGCGGAAAGATTTCAACCACCAATATGATCCATGATTTCACCTCAGCCAAAATCACTCATGTTGGGGATGCTTGCACTGCGGGCGGAACAGTCAAGAAAGCGACCGATAAGCCCGCCGTGGCACCTGACAACGCATCAGGCAACACGGGAAATGGGAAGGCGACCACTGGGCCGAACCGGGGCTTCGGCCCCAGGGAGAACCGTGATTGGGCGGATGCCGACGCCAAGGGAACTGCGGAAGCGTATGCCGCTTTCTTGAAGCGGTATCCAAACACGAGTCACCTGCGAGTCGTGACCGGCAGGGTAGACGGTGGAATGGGATTAGACAACAGCCGCATTGTTTGCTCTGTCGAGGTGAATGGCACGGAGCATTACAGGCTGAGCTGTAGCGATGCCCTCCGATTTGGGATTATGGAGGGGAGTTTGGACGATATCGGTTCCGCGCCGCCGCACGATGCAACCGTGTTTCTTAAGAACGATGGCGGTACGTGGGAGATCGTGGCCGTTACTTCAGTTTCCGTAGACGCGAAATAGGCTCGACAGGGGCCAAGTGTGCTGTGCCGAGTCGCCACCCCCGAACGTCTCACAAACCCTGGGGGCGCACCATCCTTCGTTTTTCTCCAGCGAAGGGCGGGATACGAGGAACCTTAACTGGCCCGTCTTCCTATTCCCTATTCCCTGTTCTCACATCGCCGGCCGGACAGGCTTCTTCTGGTGCGGGTCAACCACCAGGTCGGCGGCATGAATGTCCGACTGCCGGTCCATCCACTCATCGAGCCGCGTGCGCTTGAAGCGCCAGCGATTGCCCAGCTTGAAGGCGGGCACGAACCCCTCCGACGCGTACTTGTACAGCGTATCGGGCGAAATCCCAAGGTAGTCCGAGGCCTGGCGAATATCCATGACCTCCCGTACCTCGGGGACCAGCAGGTTAGAACGAGCCGCGGCGCTGCGCATGATGGACTCCTGGAGGGAGAGATGTCTCAAGACGAATTCCGGAAAATCTACCGGTAGTCTTGTATATAACGCGGTTTGACCCGGCACTTCAAGGAATTTCAGGGAGTTCGAGGAAATTAACCGGCTTTACATTTCCCCTATTTGAACTGCTACCAGGCATGTTCCAAGCGGACTCCCATCAGGTTGGGCCTTGCCTAATCCCGTACGCAAGCGATTGGGTCATTGGAGCATTTGGTTCAAACCAAAGGGGTGGAAGCCCAAATCACGGCCGACCGCTTTTCGCCACCTGAGTGTCGGGGGTGTCGGCTCGCAGATCCTCGGAGGCCCTTTGACCGGCTCTACAACGCCTTCCGCCACCAAGCGGTCTTCTCATAGCTCAGAAACTTGGTTTTCTCGCCGCGGGACAGATAAAAATCCAGAACGTCATTCTTCTGGAATGTAGAGCAATCCGGCCAGGTTGAGTCCTTCTCAAGATGATTCGCCTGCTGATGGTTGTCTACCAACGTGATCTCATCGGTGGAGCATTGCACCACATGCGCGGCTTTGAGCGAGAAGGCCGTCCCCGAAGGCGGATCGGGAGGCACCTGGTTGGCGATCTTGGTGAGCACCAGGATAAACGCGAAAAAGGCGGCGAAAATGGCAATTTTCTTCATGCTGGGAAAGCGTCCTTAGAGAATGGGGCTAAGCCAATCCTGCAAGCCGGCACGGCCAAATCGCCGGTCTCGGCGGCTACCGGTTTGCGCTCCTGATCCCAATTTTAAATGGAATAGGGCACAATTCAAGCTCCAAGCCCACCGCCTGGAGTAGCGGCGCAGCCCCGGAATGCCAAAACGGAATGACGTTCTAATTCTGGTCGTCGCGCCGGTGCAGCGTCGGCTTGTCGTCGCCGGAGCTTGAACTGCTGTCGCCGCTGGTTGTGCTGGTCGGATCCCCGGACCCGGTGCTCGCCCGGCGCAGGGACGGCTTCTTGGTGTCCTTCGAGTCGGTCAGGCGGCGCTTGTTCTCAATCCGCGCCAACCGGGCCTTGATATCGTCGAATTCCGAGGTGGTCACCGTGTACTGATCCCGCGCAGGGAGAATGCGGGCAATCTCCTCCTGCGAATGCACGATGCGATCCGGCGTCTGGGGGTGGTCCGAGAAGGCCTTTTCCACCATGCCCGGCTTGCGCTTCTCCAAGGCCTGCACTTTTTCGAAGAAGGTGATGAAGGCCTGGGGGTCGTAGCCGGCCCGGTACATATACTGAACTCCCAGGTAGTCGGCCTGCGCCTCGAACTCGCGGGAAAAGTGAAGGAAAGTGATCGGAACGGCTAAGCCCGCGGCCTCGTAAATCCCATACCCTGTCCATCCGCCAATAAAGATCAGGGGGATAGTGCCTAACTGGGCGTAGTTCATGCGCGTCATCTCGCGGGCCGCGTGGTGGGCGCAAACGTGGGCGGTCTCATGGGCCATTACCCCGGCCAGCTCAGCCTCCTCGTCTGCGTTCAGGATCAACCCGGAATTGACGTAGAAGAAGCCGCCTGGCAACGCCATGGCGTTGATTACATCCGAATCGATGATCTTGATAGTGAACGGCACCTTGCAATCGGAGTTCTTTACGATATTCTGGCCGACGCGGTTAACGTATTCGAGCACCACTGGATCGGTAATGAACTTGGTGCTCTTCTCGATCTCCGAGGCGTACATCTTCCCCATCTTGATTTCACTGTCGACGGAGTACCAGTTGCCTACGCCGCGGCCTCCGATATCGCGATTGCCCACCGCGTTCACGTCTTCAATCGAGCCCGGCTTCACGTTGATCTTCTGGCTTCCGGGCTCGACCACTTTGTCGGGGTTGACAGCGGCGGCGGGGACATCGCCCTCCACAGGGGTCGTCCCAGGCGCGGGCTGCTTGCTCGGAGGCGTAGACGGCGCCGGTGTGTCGCCGCTCACCGGCGTGGTTCCAGGGGCAGGCAGAGTGGAAGGCGCGCCGGACGGGGTGGAACCGGGGGCGGGTTGAGCCGTGGGCGTGGTGGCCGGGGCCGTCCCGGACGGGATTGACTGGGACCACAATGCAGTCGCCAGCGCAACCGCCAGTCCCATCACTGCCATTGCTCTCAAACTGCTGAAATCTGCCCTCATAACCTCACCCCCGGCACGAACACGGCGCAGCGAGTGGCCGCTTCGCTCCACTGTTTAGACGTTAGTATCCGCCTGTTTGGCAACAATTGGGTAGATTATTTCGACACCATCCCCAAACCTTGGCTCCAAAGGCACAAACCCCGTGGGATTCCGCTCTGCCCGTCTCCTTATCTTTCATTTGGAGCCTGCCTCCGTCTGGATTAAAGTGGAGAACACGCCGAATCGTGGAGGGCTCTTGCGCCGAACCATCTTTGGAGTAGCTGTCTTGGCCATCTGTGCAGCGATGCAACTTGCTGCTCAGCCGGCACATCCGCCTCCGCCTTTGCCCTTGCAAGGCCTGTTGATGAGGCCGCATGGCCATTCAAAGCCGGTCTCGCTCAATGCTCCGCACTCCCCTGAAGTGCTTTTCGATGCCGGTAATCTGGGCTCCCCGCTGCTCCTAGACAGGAACTGGAGAGTCGGCGTGACGGCGAATCCGGCCGCGGCCATGCCCGATTTCGACGACTCCACCTGGGCGCTCCGAAACTCCCAGGAGTCCTTTGCCGATGTTCCCGACGAAGACCACCCAGCCAACGCTCCCGATTCGGAAGACAGATTCCGCCGTCCCAAGGGCCATCAAAGGCCCTTTGTCTGGTTCCGGATTCATGTGAAGCTGGCCCCCAGCCATGGACCGGTCTGCCTGCTGATCGAACTGCCGGTCACGCAGAACACCAACCTGGCCGTTGGCTCCCAATCCCTTGGCATGGACGTCTTCGCCAACGGCCGGCAAATCCAACCCGAAGGGCCTCACCCCGATAACCCGCAGCGCTATCCGCAGATTTCCCGCCTTTATAACCTCAACCTCGCCCCTTCTGAGACCTCCCTGACCCTGGTCCTGCGCACCGTCTACATTCCTACAGGCTATGGCGCTTATACCGGCTTCTTCGCCTCGCACAATCTGCGCTTGGGCATGCGCGAAGAACTGGACCGCGCCCTGGAGCTTTGGACCGTCCATAACCTCCTTGAGCGCCTGCCCCGGTTGGTGGATTCGATCCTGTTCCTGATTCTGGCGATGTTCCTGCTGGCGCTTTACTTCACCCAGAAAGGCCATATCGAGTACCTCTGGCTGGCCCTCCATGAGCTGCTCCAAGCGCCCATTGGGTTCGTCGAACTGGCTGGGAGCTCGGGCCGCATCGATCAGCTCTGGTATGCGGCTGTCTCGGTACAGTTGCTCCTGATCTCGGCTTATCTCTATTTCGAGTTCCTGATCGCATTCCTCGCCCTGCGCCGCCGCTGGTACATTCAGTTGCTGCGCAACAGCGCTCCCGTCATGGCCCTGGTGGGCCCAACCCTGCCGATGGTGGGCCGCAGCACGGCCATTGCCGTCGTGCTGGGCATCGCGCTGCTCACCAGCCTGGTCTGGATTCTGGGCTGGCTCATCTTTATCTTCATGACTCTCATCGCGGCCACCATCCGGCGCAACTTCGAGGCTGGCCTGTTGCTGATTCCGCTGCTGCTGACCCTGGTAGGCTGGATTGAGCCGGCCCTCACCGGCGGCATGAGCAGTTGGGTGGGCCACGAGTACCATTCGCCGCTTACCGTGCTCGCCGGCCCCATCCCCATCCACTTCGCCTCCATCGCCGATTTCGCCGGCATCATCGTCATCGTGCTCATCATCTTCGTCCGCTTCCTGCGCGTCCAGCGCGATCAGGAGCGGGTTCACAGCGAACTGGCCGCCGCTCGCAGCGTGCAGGAGCTGATGATCCCTCAGGAGAAGATTCAAACCCCGGGCTTCGAGGTCGACTCGATCTACAATCCCGCCAACGAGGTGGGCGGCGACTTCTTCCATGTGCAATCGACCGGGGACGGAGGACTGCTGGTAGTCATCGGTGATGTGGCCGGCAAGGGACTGCAAGCGGCCATGAACGTTTCCATGCTGATGGGAGCGCTTCGCCGCAGCACGGAACGAAGCCCGGCGAAGATCCTCGATTCCCTCAACCGGGTACTGGTGGGCAGCGACAGCTTCACCACCTGCCAGGCCGCGTGGTTTGGAGCCAACGGCGAGTTGGCGCTGGCCAACGCCGGACACCTGCCGCCCTACCTGAACAGTCAGGAAGTCGGCGTTCCCGGCAGTTTGCCCCTGGGTGTCCTGCCGGACCTAAGTTATGAAGAGATTAAGCTTTACTTGCATCCCGGCGACCGTCTTCTTTTGCTTTCCGACGGGGTTGTCGAGGCACGCAAGCAGGGCGGCGAGCTCTTCGGCTTCGATCGCGTCCACAACCTGAGCAATCAGTCCGCCTTCTACATCGCCGACGCCGCCAAATCCTTCGGCCAGGAAGACGACATCACCGTCCTAACCGTTCGGCGGCTTGCGCAAGCCATGGCGGCGTAAATCTTTCCGTCGGTGCGCAGTTGAAAGGCAAATTGGGGGCGAAGAAATCAGGAATATGCTAAGCTAGCTCAAGCTGGATTATCCAGGGGATTACCCAATGACAACAGTCGGTGCCTTTGAAGCAAAGAATACTCTCGGATCCTTGCTTGACCGGGTAGAAGCTGGCGAGGAGATTCTCATTACGCGGCACGGAAAGCCCGCGGCGCGACTCACACCCGTTCCCAGGGTCTCGGATGCGGACCGTGCGCGCGCTCACGCTGCCCTTGAACGCATGCGGCAACGTGCGCGGGAACACCCGACTGGTCCATTCAACTGGGAAGAATGGAAGAGCTACCGAGATGAGGGAAGGCGATGAGCATCGTTCTCGATGCGTCAGCCACGCTGGCATCGATTTTTCCAGACGAGAATACGCCACTCATCGAGGCGATCTTTGATCGAGTCGCCGATGAAGGCGCACTGGTTCCGAGTCTTTGGCGTGTCGAGGTTGCCAATATTCTCGCTCAGGGAGTACGCCGCGGTCGCGTCGGGCTCGCAAGGCGGAACGAGGCGCTGGCCAATCTCGCCAGTCTACCTATCTTCGATGATGCCGAGACCGGGTTGCATGTCTGGGGGAGTACTTTGGGCCTTGCAGATACGCATCGCCTCACCCTCTACGACGCCACCTACCTGGAGCTTGCCCTCCGCCTTTCCATGCCGCTGGCCACGCTCGACGACGACCTGCGCAACGCCGCGCAGCGGGAGGGTGTTCCGCTGCTCGGGAAGTAGATTCCGCTTCACTAAACAAGAAGCCCCACCCTTGCGGATGGGGCTTTTGCTTTTCGCGACCAACGGGAGCGTCTGCCTGCATGGCAAATGCTAGTCGTAGTAATCGAGGCCCAGGTGCGTGATCAGGTCCGCGCCCATGATGTGGCGCAGAGTGTTCTTCAGCTTCATCGACTGGATGAACAGGTCGTGCTCCGGGTAAAGCCCAGCCGCAGTCTGCGGGGACTTGAGATAGAAGCTCAGCCACTCCTGAATGCCGATCGAGCGCAACTCCGGCGTCCGCTTGGCCAGATCCAGGAACAGCACCAGATCGAGCGCGATCGGCGCGGCCAGAATCGAGTCGCGGCAGAGAAAATTCAGCTTGAGCTGCATCGGGTAGCCCAGCCAGCCGAAGATATCGATGTTGTCCCAGGCTTCTTTCTCGTCGCCGCGCGGCGGGTAATAGTTGATGCGAATCTTGTGGTAGATGTCCTTGTACAGATCGGGGTAAAGCTCCGGCTGGAAGATGTATTCGAGCGAGCCCAGCTTGGACTCTTCCTTGGTCTTGAACGATTGCGGCTCGTCCAGCACCTCGCCGTCGCGGTTGCCCAGAATGTTGGTCGAGAACCAGCCGGAGACGCCCAGCATGCGCGCCTTGAAGGCCGGCGCAAGCACCGTCTTCATGAACGTCTGGCCGGTCTTGAAGTCTTTACCGCAGATGGGCGCCGCGTTCTTCTTGGCCAGTTCGATCAACGCTGGAATGTCCACCGTCAGGTTCGGCGCGCCGTTGGCAAAAGGCACGCCCTCGCTGAGCGCCGCATACGCATAAATCTGCGAAGGCGCGATCCCGACGTCGTCCGTCTCCAGGCCCTTCTCAAAAGCTTCGATGGTCTGATGCACCGCCGCCGGCTCCAAAAAGATCTCCGTAGACCCGCACCAGATCATCACCACCCGGTCCACGGTCTTCCTGAATGCCCGAATGTCGGCAATCAACTGGTCGGCCAAGTCGCGCTTGTTCTTGCCTTTCTTCACGTGGGTCCCGTGCAGGCGCTTCACGTAATACTGGTCGAAGACCGCCGCAAGCGGCTTGATCGTCTCCAGATATGGCTTCAGCTTGACCAGCGTCTCCTTGTCCAGCACCGCGGCGTGAGCAGCGGCCTCGTAGACGTTGTCCTCGAAGATGTCCCAGCCCGTGAACACCACGTCGTTCAGATTGGCCAGCGGCAGAAAGTCCTTGAGGAACGGCGACCTGTTGTCGGTGCGCTTGCCCAGGCGAATGGTGCCCATCTGTGTCAACGATCCAATCGGCTTGGCCAGCCCGCGGCGGACCGCTTCCACGCCGGCAATCAGCGTGGTGGCCACGGCGCCCAAACCCACCACCATCACGCCCAGTTTCCCCGTGGCGGGCGCAATCTTCGATGCGGCAGCGGTCTTTTGCCCCGCGGACGAAGACCTGTCCGCGGGGACCCCGGTCTTTTGCCCGCCTTGCTCCTCAGTAGACATCTCTTCTCCCAACCTTCCTTTGCTTGAATATGGTTTTCAATCGCTGCGAACTGCCGTTCCGGCAGCAGCCGCAACAGTCTGCCTCTTGCGTACGGTTCCGATCCTTAGCCCAGGGTATTCTCTGTACTTCCCTGTCTTCCGCGATTCAAGTGCGACCAGACGAACCAGACAATCCCCGCAACCAGCGCGATCTCGACGGCCAGATGAAACCGGTGGAACGCCTGATAAAAACGTGGGTCCGTGTGCCATGCCTCGCCCAGCTTCATGCCTGCATATGCCAAGCCGAAGCACCAGGGCCACGAGCCCAGAAAAGTATAGACGTGGAAGCGCAGTTGCGGCATCTTGGCAATGCCGGCCGGGAACGCGATGAAGGTCCGCACCACCGGCAACAACCGCGCCAGCAAAACCGTGATCGACCCGTATTTGTCGAAAAAGAATGTCATCCGGTCCAGATCGTGGTGGCTCATCAGCACCCAACTGCCGTAGCGCTCCACCAGCGGGCGCCCGCCCTTGGCCCCGATCCAATACGCCACCAGCGAGCCCAGGTTGCAGCCAATGGCTCCCGTGGTCGCCGCCCAGAACAGGCTGAAGTGCCCCAGGTACACCAGGTAGCCCGCAAACGGCATGATGATCTCCGAGGGCAGCGGAATACATGCCGATTCGATTCCCATCAGCGCAACAATGCCGCCGTAGCCGCCAACATCGATGACGTGGGTTACAAACTGAACCAGGTAAGCCAGGATTCTTTCGCTCATGCGCCATCCCAGTATATAGGCCCAATACGCATCGATGCTTCGAAAGAGCACAGCTTCAGCCATGCCGGAACATGAGAAGAAAAGCCCGATCTTTCGCACTTGGCGACCAACGGGAGCGTCTGCCCCACCGCAGGTGGTTTGCTAGGATTGGGTTTGATTGACCCCGAGGTCCTCCCGTTGCCCGAATTCCCTCCAGTTCCCCTCACTCTCGAAGGCTCCAGCCTGCTCCACCAGTTCTTCCGCTTCGACTGGAAGGCCTGGCGCGCCACCCCGCCCGCCGACCGCGACCGTATCGCCGCCCAGTTCACTGAGACCCTGAAAGGCCTGGAGCGCAATGCCACGGACGCCCCCGTCCGCACCGCCCTCTTTTCCCAACTTGGCCACAAGGGCGACCTGATCCTCATCCATTTCCGCGACTCCTTCGCAGCGCTGAACCAGGTCGAACTGGACCTGGCCCAGACCGATCTCTACGGCTACCTCTCGCCAACCCACTCTTACGTCTCGGTCGTCGAACTCGGCCTCTACGAGTCCAGCCGCAAGACCTACGAAGCCGCCTCCGCCCAAGGATTCGAGGCGCACTCCCCCGAGTGGAACGCCGAAATTGCGGCTTCGCTCAAGCGCGGGTCGGACGCCATGGCCCCGCGCCTCTTTCCTTCGGTCCCCGAGGCCAAATACCTCTGCTTCTATCCCATGGACCGCAAGCGCGGCGAGGACAAGAATTGGTACACCGTGCCCTTCGCCGACCGCCAGCGCATGATGCACGAGCACGGCCTCATCGGCCGCCGCTATGGCGATGTTGTGAAGCAGATTATCTCCGGCTCCATTGGCATGGACGACTGGGAGTGGGGCGTCGACCTCTTCGCCGACGACCCGGTCGTCTTCAAAAAGCTCATCTACGAAATGCGCTTCGACGAAGTCAGCGCCGTCTACGCCCTCTTCGGCCAGTTTTACCTCGGTATCCGCCTGCCTATCGAGAAGCTGAGGAACTGGCTCAACGGCAGCCTGTAAACATAAATGGGTTGGGTCCTGGCCGGAGGGAGCAGGGGCCTTCAGGCCCCTGAAGCGCGGCGTGCATTTCGAGTGGCTTTAGCCACGGGCTTTTCGTTTTCGCTATTGTCAATTCCGCAACGGCCAGCAGCTTTGAAAGGGCACGGCTTCAGCTGTGCCGCAAGTCAGGCAAAATATTCGCGGGCTTTGGCCCCTGAGGGGTGCTTTTCAGCAATTCGGACTTTTACCACGGGCTGTTAGCATTACGACGAGATTATAGCGGCGTCATCCCAAGCCCCAAAAGCGAGACCTGGGCGACCCATTCGGGGCAGGTGAAGACGTGGGTCAACCGCCCTCCAACATTATTCTGCTTGGGAGAACCGAAATGAGGAGTGAGCGAGTCATCGTCGTATTCGCCGCCTCGCCCTCGGACCTAGAAACCGAGAGGGACCGGCTGGAGGAGATCGTTAGGGAGTTGAACATTACTTGGAGCCGCAAGTTTGGGGCTAGGCTTGACCTAGTAATGTGGGAAACGCACGGGTATCCGGGAATCGGTCTCGATTCGCAAGAGGTCCTGAATCGCCAACTTCCGAACGATTACGACATATTCATTGGGATGATGTGGGGAAAATTCGGAACACCCACAGGTCGAGCAGGATCCGGAACAGAGGAAGAATACAGGCGTGCCGTCGAGCGATTTCGCTCGGAACCAGACCGAATCAAGGTAATGTTCTACTTCAAGGACGCCCCATTACCCCCGAGTTCAATCGATCCAAGTCAGCTCCAAAGGGTCCAGTGTTTCAAGAGCTCGCTCGGACATGAGGGGACGCTCCATTGGGGCTTTAGATCGCTGGAAGACTTCGATAGGCTTCTTCGCCTCCACCTCTCAAGGCAGATGCAGCACTTCATTCGCGACGAGAGCGAGCGCGCTGCGTTGGACAGCCGTCCCCACTACGAACAGGAGCTTGAGGACGACCGCGAGGACGAACCAGGGCTCTTTGAACTCCAGGACTTAGCCGAGGAATCCATTAGGGACATAGCGCAGATATCCCAAAGGATATCCGCCGAGTGGATTACCTACAATGAAGGGACAGCAAAGCGGGCTCAGGACATCAAGGAGATAGCGGCAGCAATCCAGTCCACACACGGCGTGATGGATCGCAAGCGCGCAAAGGCTCTGATCGGAGGACTCGCCGCGGAGATGAGGCGCTTCGTCGAGCGGGTGAGGCCAGACCTGCCCCGCCTCAGAGAGACGTCACGAAGGGCGGCGGACGCCACACTACACGCGGTCCTTATTGAGTCTGAGATACACATTCGGGCGGGGATGTCTCCTCGGAAAGCGGCTTGCGTCCAGGCGATCTTGACGGCCATTAGTCAACTCGCGGAAAGGCTTCAGTGTCTCCATAACGCGATCAGGTCCAGAAAGTCAGAGATACCTCGTATGCCGGGGCTCACCACCGAGTTCAATCGCGCGAAGCGCGAATTAGCGGAGACCTTGGAGGAGATAGCGGCTAGCTCTATCGAGGGGCGAAGTCTTTATTTGGAGGCTGAGAAATCGCTGCGTGCCCTTCTCGACGAGGAGGCCGTCGAGACCTCGAGGGACGGTCCTCAGGCCCCATAATTTCCCGGAATTTATGTTTTCCGGGTCATCGCCGAGTGTCCATCTTTGCCATGCCTTTGTTATTGTGGCAAGGGTGGGAAACGACAAATCTCAACCATCGATAAACGACGATCTCACCATGCCGGCGAGCAATCAATCCACCACGACAGCGCGCATGAAGCCGGGTGCCCCAAGTCTCGTCTTTGAAACCCCAGAGCTTCGCTGGCCCCAGCGCAGATGGTTTTGCACCCGATTTCGCGCTACAATCTAGCCATGAACCGCACCGCCGCCGAAGTTCTCGAAGATGTCCGTCGCCTTCCCCCCGGCGAAATCGATTGGCTTATCGGGGAATTGCTCCAGGGCGGAGACGGCTCCAGCGATGCGGAGATTGAGGCATCCTTGAAGGCGGAGGTCGAGCAGCGGGTCGCCGAGGCAGAGGCAGGAAACGCCGTGACCTATTCCTGGGAAGAAGTGGAAGCGCCGCTGCGTCGCCGGTTGTCTAAATGAAGCGGAGACGCCTCCGCATCCACTCGCAGGCGCAGCAGGAGATCAACGAAGCGTTCGATTGGTATTTCAAACGCAGTCCCGAAGCTGCCAATGCGTTTCTTGACGAGATCGATGCATCCCTGGCGCAGATTGCTTCCCGCCCGCAACTCTACCCCGCTTACACAAGGAACACTCGCAGGCGCATACTGGCGAGCTTTCCATATTCAGTGATTTTTCAGGAGAAAGACGACGTCATTCTGGTTGTGGCTGTGGCTCACGCCAAGCGTCGTCCCGGTTACTGGCGCGGACGAATCTGAAACGCAAATCTTCTCCATGAAAGAGTGAAGTTCCACACCGTGCCCGCAACCAAGCCAACCCGCAAAATCGCTGCTAACAAGCAGCCCAAAACGCCGGCTAAAGGCCGAGCACTCCGCGGCGACCTTGCCCCCGACCGCATTGCCGCCATCCTCAGAGCCCTCGACGAAGCCTATCCCCACGTCGAGTGCGCCCTCACTCACCGCTCCCCCTGGGAGCTGCTGGTTGCAACAATCCTCTCCGCCCAATGCACCGACGTCCGCGTCAATATGGTCACCCCGGAGTTGTTCAAGCGCTTCCCTACCCCGGCCGCCATGGCCAAAGCAACTCTCCCCGAACTGGAAGCCCTCATCCGCACCACGGGCTTCTTCCATAGCAAGGCCAAATCCATCCAGGGCGCGGCCCGCAAGCTCCTCGCCGACTTCAACGGCCAGGTTCCGCAGACCCTCGCCGAACTCATCACCATCCCCGGCGCCGCCCGCAAGACCGCCAACGTCGTCCTCGGCGTGTGCTTCGGCAAGGCCGAGGGAATCGTAGTCGATACGCACGTCTTTCGCATCGCCCGCCGTCTCGGACTCGCCAAAGGCGACACACCCCAAAAGGTCGAGGAGGAGCTTATGCGCGTCATCCCGCAAAACCGCTGGATCGACTTCTCCCACCAGCTCATCCACCACGGCCGCCAAGTCTGCGACGCCCGAAAACCCAAATGCTACCGGTGCAACCTCGAGCAGCTCTGCCACTCCAAGGACAAGACCTGGCAGTCGTGAAAGCGCGGGTGCGTGAGGTCGCCTTGTGCCAGCGGAAAATTGAAATAGGGCGGAGCCGAGTAAGCGTCCGAAGCTGCCATCTGGCGGGGAGTCCGGTCGCGTGCAAGACTTTGCGGGAGCGACGAAGTGTCCACTTGTTTTCAAGTGGACACTATATACGCCGGTGCTTCGGGGTTTTCAGGCG
>Ga0326727_10001233_pt1 | contig 97033 bp, 93 predicted proteins | sample MB2enrmetagenome_FD_207643 | JGI IMG/M metagenome (GOLD analysis project Ga0326727, IMG submission 207643) | Lab enriched peat soil microbial communities from McLean, Ithaca, NY, United States - MB29MY | ecosystem: Environmental > Terrestrial > Soil > Wetlands > Peat | place: USA: New York... | reverse complement strand
ATTACTTATACCGCCGTGGAGCAGAAATGTCCAGCGCTCAATCTCGCTTCGTATCAGTGGACTACGCGGCTCAAAAAACTTGCGGCATTAGGCTTCAGCCCTCCCCAAAGGGGACCCCGGACTTCAGTCCGCCTACCACAGGTTTTACATCGCTTGCGGAAGGCGGGCTTCAGCCGGCTTCAGCCGGCTTCAGCCCGCCCAGGGGCGGACTGAAGAGGGAGTTGCAAAATTCACTACCAGCACCGTTCTGTGACGGGGTGCCCCCTGGGCCCGGCTCCGTAAGCACCCCGCTTTCAGCGTGCTTCCATAGAGCCGCGCGCGTAAGCAAGCGTATAGCGTGAATTTGCAACTCCCTCTGAAGTCCGCCCCACCAACTGCGGACTGAAGAAGTCCGCCCCACCTACCGCGGACCCGCCACCAGCCCCGCGAATCGATCCAAGTCGATATTGCCGCCGGAGACAATCGCTACTACCTTGCCGCTGCCCGCACGGCCCGCGAGGGCCGCGGCCACGGCGCAAGCCGCGGCGCCCTCCAGGATCACGCGATTCCGCTCGGCCACCAGTTTCATGGCTTGAGCCGCCTCATTGAGCGTGACCACGATCGAGCCGTCCAGCAGGTGGCGCGCCCGCTCGAACATGGCGGGGAACACCATCTTGGCGCCGATCCCGTCCACGAACGACGGCGTATACTCCACCGTACGCGGCTCGCCAGCGGCCAAAGAGGCGGCCAGCGGAGCGCCGGTCTCGATTTCGGCGGCGTAGATGCGTACTTTCGGCGCCAATTCCCGCAGGACCGTGGCGATCCCGCAGGAAAGCCCCCCGCCGCCCCACGGAATCACTACGGCATCCAGTTGCGGCAGATCCTCCAGGAGTTCCATGGCGATGGTGCCGTTGCCGGCCATCACGTCCGGGTCGTCGAACGCGTGAATGAAAGTGGCGTCCACGCCAGGATAGGCGCGGGTTTCGAACGTCCGCCACCAATCGGCGAACGGCGCCAGGATGACGCGCCCGCCCAGCCGTTCCACGGCGCGGATCTTGGTGGCGGGCGCGGTATCGGGCGCCACAATGGTGGCCGGCACGCCCAAACGTCGCGCGCAGTACGCCACTCCCTGCGCCATATTGCCGGCCGACGCGGTGAGCAGGCCGCGCTCCAGACGCTCGCGCGGCGTCCGCGCCACCATGTTGGCGGCGCCGCGGATCTTGAAGGAGCCGATCGGCTGGAGGTTTTCGAGTTTGAGGTACAACTCCACCGGAAGGTCGCCCGGACCGGCCACCAGCGGCGTTCGCAACGCGATCGAGGCGATGTTCCGCCGGGCTTCGTTCACGGGCTCCAAGGAATGGGACATCTCCCCATATTAAACGGTGCTGTGGCCTGTGATAATCTCGAAGCTTATGCTGTTTGAGTCCGATAAGGTGATGTTCGAGATCTACCGCGAGACCGAGTACACCGGGCAGTACCGCGTGGTCTACTTTACCGAACTGCAGGATCACAACAAGGAAACCGAAATCAATCACGCCCTCGCCGGAGAGCATTTTTTCGACGGCTTTATCAAGAATTTCGGCAAGGACGAAGCCAAGGAAATCATCTCGTCCCTGCTGGGCCGCCTGAACAACGGCGAGCGCCTCGATCCCCAGGAAGTCGAGCGCGCGCTCGGCGACCACATGGCCTGATTTTGCGAATCACCCGCTTCCCCGCCCTTTCCGAGGCGCAATTCTTTGGATGCACGGCCGCATTCGTCGACTCCCTGTTCGGCGAGTTGAACGCCGCCGCCAGCGCCCTGCGCCGCCTGGAGGGTCAATCCAAAGGGGCGGCCTTCGCCTACGAGATGACCCTTGACACGCACCGCTATGGCGTCTTGATCGTGCTCGATCGCTGGTCTTCGTTGGTGAAGGCGTTCGGGCCGCATTTGCAGCTTTCCCGCCGCCAAACGATGGTCGAGAGCGGCCCGTCGCGGGTTTCGGCCGCGGAAGGCATCTTGGGCGCCTCCAACCGGTTGCTTGACGCCTCCGAACGGTATTCCGCCGAGGTGGTCGAAGCCTGCCTGCTGGCGTTTCAATCCCTGCAGACCACCTTCGCGGAGGAACGGACCGAAGCCGAGGAATCGGCCAAACTCGGTCCCATGCTGCCCGAAGATTACACCAGCGCCCGGCGGATCTTTCTGGAAGACCTGGCGGCGCGTTGATTCGTGCACATCATCGAGCAAGATATGACGCTGGAGCACCTACCTACAGCAACGAGAATGGGGCTGGTACGCCGTGGACATCAAGCGGAAGCCCGACCGTATCCGCACCATTTCCGTTCCTATTGGGCCAAGGCCACGGTCGACGGATGGGTGGGACAGGCCAGAATCGGGCGTGGCCAGCCGTTCCGTGGAATCAACAGGTACAGCCACATGATCAGCGGATCGCTGACCGCCCAGGGGCCTGCGTCGCCTAATAGGGTGGGAACATAGCTCCGCGCGACCTCTGCAAAACCCTCGCCGCTGATTTACCGAGGGGCTCCTATCGCCCGATCACCACACCCACGCCTGAAGGCGCCAATTGCAGCCGATCGATGCGGAAGCCCAGGGCGACGGGGCGGCCGACCGTCGCCGCGGGATAAAACGGGACGATAAAGTATTGGATGAGGAAATCGAGCGTAGGGCCATCAATTTCAAGGCCCGAAATCGACGCCCGCTGGACTTCTACCGTAACCTTGCCGGCGCCGGAGTGGATACGCACGGTGGCGCTCACGGGCCGCTCCCCATCGAGCAACTTGGACATCAGCCAGCCTGGCTCATAGCCCTGCGCACGCCGCAACTTGCCGAAATCCACCAGGGCGGTACCGGTAACGGTTTCCTGGCCCTCCAGCACCAGCTTGGCATCGCGGACGCCCACAGGCGCCTCTTTGGCGGCGTAGGCGTTCAGTTCCGCCAAACTCAGATCCACGCGTGCGCCCGGCAGCAGTCTGCCGCTCTCGATTAAATTGACCTTCTGGCAGGCTGAGGAGTACAAATCGAACCCTAAAACCACCCCCACCACTGCGCTCGACACAAACAGCAGGCGCTTCACGCTCTTGTAGACGCGCTGCCGGCGGGCGGAGTTGCTGCTTGAGGCCATATCCATCCAACTTACCGCGCCCGGGAGCGATTCCGTACATTCAGTCGTCCTGCCGCACGGTGGCGCCCGCCGCCCAGTATTTCGGTTTCCCAACGGTTTTTGCCGGGTGAAAGCACCCATCGGCTGTGGCTAGGCTCTCAATTCTATCCGCCAGCGGCCCGCGGTATATCAAGTGGCATATGTGGAATCAGGGACTTAGCTCCGGATGGGCGGTCTACCTGAGTTGGTGCGCATTGTGCTTTAATTGAGACTACAGGAGTTGTTTATGCCTGTTCTTATTAGTGTGGCAGCGGTCGTCGTGGCAGTGTTGGCCGGCATGGTGTTTTACCGGTCAGTCGGGCTGTGGTGGAGGTATCGCGGCGCGCGCGTGATAACCTGCCCGGAGAACCAACGGCCCGCGGGGATTTCCGTCGACTCGGCTCACGTGGCCGCCCATCCGTTCGCCGGGGGCCCGCAATTGCGACTCTCGTCCTGCTCGCGCTGGCCGGAACGCGCCGGCTGTGGCCAGCAATGCCTCAGCCAGGTGGAATCCGCACCGGAAGACTGCCTGGTGCGCCACATTTTGGTGCAATGGTACGCCGGCAAGAGCTGTGTCTCCTGCGGACAGCCGTTTGGAGAAATTGCGCTGGCCGGAGTGAAGCCCGCCGTCCTTTGTGCCGATAAGGTGTCCGTGGAGTGGAATCAGATTCCAGCCGACCGAATACCGGAAACGCTGGCGGCCGCGTCGCCGATCTGTTTCGCCTGCCACATGGGGAACACGCTTGTCCGAACCCACCCGGAACTGGTCGTCGACCGGCATCGGGGTGCGGACCTGAGCAGGAGCTGATCTCGGGGGAGTCGCAATGAAGTACTGGTTTCTCGGCTTCGCAGTGGCGGTGCTGCCACTGAGCGGAGGCAATCAGGGGGCGGTGCTACCTCCCGTTGCGCTGTACACCCACTTTCAGGAACAACCGCCAGCCGCAGTTCTCGACTCGTTGCAACTCGAAGTGCAAACCATCATGGCGCCCATGGGCCTGAGTTTCCAATGGTTGAACCTGAATGCTTCCGACGGAAGAAAAACCGCGGTCGAACTGGCCGTCATCGAGTTCAAAGGCCGCTGCGACGTTGACGGCTTGACGTCGCGTGACTCAAACCCCGGCCCTTTGGGGTGGACTCATATGAGCGACGGCGTCATCCTCCCATTCGCCGACGTGGATTGTTTGGCGGTCCGGAGTTTCATCCAAAAGGAGCTCCTGGAAACACGCGAACAATATCGCGCGCACGCCTTCGGGCGTGCCCTTGGCCGGGTGCTGGCGCATGAGTTGTATCACATTTTTGCTAACACCACGCGACACGGCTCGCACGGCGTGGGACAGGAATCCTACACCGTTCACGACTTGCTGGCCGCCGAGTTCCAGTTTCAAGCCCGGGAGTCCATGGCGTTGATCAACAGCAAAGCGCACGTTGCCCTGGAGAAGGCTCCGGCCGGAATTCTCGATGAATTAGAGCGCCGGTTTTGAGCAGGCGCGGCTCTACTGCCGGTCTTCCAGCCGTTCGATCCGTTCTTCGTGGGCAATGATAATGTTGCCCAGGCGGTTCATGGTCTCCATGAGTTGCGTAGTACGCTCGGCAAGCACGCCGAGGCGTTCGTCCGTCTTGAGCTGCGCGGCGGCGATCAGCCCGACGGTTTGAGTGAGTGCCTCGTGGCGTTCGGTCAGGCGGTCGAGGCGTTCGTCAATGGTCATCGGTACACTTCCTGGTCGCTCCCTTCATGTTAGCTCACCGCCCGCTATGGCGCCGGTCGGGCTTCGCTATAATCGCGACTGTGGCCGTCCCCGAACTCGAACTCTATCGCCAGCAGTTTGAACAAATTCAGCAGCAAGCCGGCGGACTCACCGCGGAGCTCAACGAGGCCCGCTTCAACTGGCGCCCGTCTCCGGTGGAATGGTCTATCGAGGAATGCCTGGCCCACCTCACCATGGTCGGCCAATGGGAAATCCGCGCCATTGAAGAGGCCATCGATCGCGGCAAACGGCGCGGCCTCACTGGTCAGGGCCCGTTTGAGTACGGCGTCATCGACCGGTTTGTGGTCCACCAGACGGAGCCGCCCGTGCGCAGTCCTTTGCCCGCACTCCGTCACTTCGTTCCCTTGCACGGTCAACCCGTAACTGCCGTAATGCCGACCTTCTTTCACGTCCAGAGCCAGTTGATCCGGCAGTTGGAGCGGGCCGAAGGCCTGGACCTGCGGCGGGTCAAAGTCGCGACGCCAATTTCGCGGTTTCTCAAAATGAGCCTGGGGGCGATGTTCGCCCAAATCGCCGCTCACGAACGCCGCCATCTGGAGCAGGCCCGGCGGGTCCGCGAGAAGCTCCCATTGTAATTGCGGTCCCGAAATCCGATATGATGGCGGGATCATGCGCATTGCCACCGCTTGCCTGCTGCTTGCCGCGACTCTTTCGGCTGCCCCGCCGGCACAGAAGAACGACGAAGAGTACACCGCCAAGATCCTGCAATACACCACCGAGAAGTATTTTCTGACGGAACTGGTGGACCACCTGCCCGCTTCCGACACCGTTCCCACCCCGGAAAAGGTGCTGGGATACGCCATCGGCACGCCCAACAAGCTGACGTACACCAAGGACATCCACCGCTACATGCGCGAGCTGGAAAAAGCGTCGAAACGCGTGAAGACCTTCGTGATCGGCCACTCCGAAGAGGGCCGCGAAATCTTGTTGGTGGCGATTTCCGACGAGGCCAACATCGCCCAACTCGACCGCTATAAGGACCTCACCGCGCGCCTGGCCGATCCGCGCAAAACCACTCCCGCGGAAGCCGAGAAGCTCACCTCCGAAGCCCTGCCCTTCTATTGGGCCACGGGCAGCATTCACTCCACCGAGACCGGGTCGCCCGAAATGCTCATGGAGCTGGCCTATCGGCTGGCGGTGGAAGAGTCGCCGTACATCCAGAACATCCGCAAGAACACCATCGTGCTAATCACGCCCACCACCGAGGTGGACGGCCGCGACCGTGAGGTCGACGTCTACAACTATCGCAAAGCCTTCCCCAACAAGCCCGCGCCCAACCTGGTCTACTGGGGAAAATACGTGGCGCACGATAACAACCGCGACGGCATCGGGATGGCGCTCCAGCTCAGCAAGACAGTGATGGCCACGTTCCTCGAATATCACCCCACGGTACTGCACGATCTGCACGAATCCCAGCCGTTCCTGTACGTTTCGACCGGCATGGGCCCCTATAACGCCTGGCTCGACCCGCTGGTGATCGACGAGTGGCAGAAGATGGCCTACGCGGATATCGAGGAGTTTACCAAGCGCGGTGTGCCCGGCGTCTGGACCCACAATTATTACGACGGATGGGCGCCCAACTATATGTTCTACGCGGCCAACGGCCACAACTCCATCGGCCGCTTCTATGAGACTTTCGGCGGCAACGGCGCAGACACTGGCGTCCGAACCGTGGCGGCCAACTCCACCAGCCGCGCCTGGTACCGGCCGAATCCGCCGCTGGCGCGCGTCAACTGGTCCATCCGCAATAACATCAATCTGCAGCAAAGCGGCCTGCTGTTTTCGATGAACAGCGTGGCCAAAAACCGCAAACAGTTTCTGGAAAATTTCTACCTCAAGAGCCAGCGCAGCGTGGCCAAAGCGACCGCCGAAGGGCCCGCCGCGTGGGTATTACCGGCCGACGATCCGCGACCCGGGGAAGCCGCCGAGCTGGTGAATGAGCTGCGCATGCAGGGGGTCGAAGTGCATCGCCTGACGGCGGCGATGGACAAATTCCCCGCCGGAAGCTACGTAATCCGCATGGATCAACCTTACAGCCGCTGCGCCGATATGCTGCTAGATACGCAATACTACAACGTCAACGATCCGCCGCCATATGACGACACCGGCTGGACGCTGGGTCCGCTGCACAACGTGACGACGGTGCGGGTGAGTGAGCCGGCCATCCTGAAGGCGCCGATGACGCTGCTCACCGCTGCGGCCAAGCCCGATGGCGGAATCAGGGGCGCCAATGAGGCCGTCTACCTGATCAACCACAACGCCGACAACACGCTGGCAACGCTCCGTTTCAAACTGAAAGACGTGAAAATGTTCGCCGCCGAGGAGGGTTTCAAGGCGGAGGGCCACGACTTTAATGCCGGCTCCTGGGTGATCCGCGCCGAGGGCAATCCTGCCGACCTGCGCGATCGTCTGGAAGGCGCCGCCAGGGCCACCGGTGTGCGGGTTGATGCCACCGGGGCTGCGCCAAGCGTGCCGATGCACGAACTGGCCGTTCCGCGCATCGCCTTCGTGCATACCTGGACCAATACCCAGAACGAAGGCTGGTTCCGCATCGCCTTCGACCGCCTGCAAATCCCTTACGACTACATATCCGACATCAAGCTCGGGGCCATTTCCGACCTGCGCGCCAAGTATGACGTGATCGTGCTCGGGCCGGTGGGCGGCACCGCGCAGCGCATCGTCAACGGTACGCCGAAGACAGGCGAACCGGTGCCTTTCATGAAAACCGACATCACCCCCAACCTGGGCGGCGCGCCGGACACCACCGACGATATACGGGGCGGCATGGGACTGCAGGGGATCGACAATATCGGCAAGTTCATCGACGCCGGCGGCCTGTTCGTTACCATCACCGGCAACGCTTCCATTCCGATCGATTACGGCCTCGCGGAAGGCGTCAGCATTGTCAACGCGGCCGATCTGCGGGTGCGCGGCAGCGTGCTTAATTCCACCGTCGCCGATAAGCGCAGCCCCATCGCATACGGCTACGGCGACAAACTGGCGGTGTATTTTAGCCAGGCGCCGGTGCTCTCGGTGGCCGCGGCGGGCGGCTTTGGCGGCGGACGCGGAGGCGGAGGAGGACGCGGCGGCCGCGGGGGCGGCGCAGCGGGCGCTGGCGGGCGAGGGGGTGAGGGCGCTGCCCGTCCCACCGGCCGCGGCACGGCGGACGAACAGGATACTCCGCAGGCGCGTCCGCTCTCGATGAACACTCCGTCGACGACCATGGCGGCGGTGCGGCCGGGCGACGAGCCGCCCACCGGCGACCTGAACGGCGGCGGTGGCGGCCGGGGCGGAGCCCAATTGCCGCCCGAAATGCGCCCGCGCGTGGTACTCCGCTTCGCGGCGGACAGCGACCTTCTGGTTTCCGGCATGCTGGCCGGCGGCTCGGAGTTGGCCAATCAGGCCGCGGTGGTCGACGTGCCGCGCGGCAAGGGCCACGTGGTGATGTTCGCCAACAACCCCATGTGGCGCAATGAGACGCAGGGCAGTTACTTCCTGCTTTTCAATGCCATGCTGAACTACAATCATCTGGGCGCCGGAGTCCAGGCTGCTCCACCGGGTGGAGGCAGAGGCCGTCGCAGCGGCGGGCAGTAGCCTCCTGAAGAAAGGCAAATCCTGCCTTAGTTAGCCGCCGCCGATAAACGCCGATGAAGAAAAATGTTCTTTCTTATCGGCGTTTATCTGCGTTCATCGGCGGCTAAGATCTCTTTTCTCTGCTTCCAGCGGTCACTTACCTTCTTCCCATCGCCCACTGAATTCCGCCCAAAATCAGCTTGGTCAGCAGGGGATTCTCGTAATCTTCCTTCTTATGCCCCAGCGCCAGGTAGAACTCGCGGCCGCCATCGAATGACTGATACCACGCCAGCGGGCGCATTCCGTCGACCAGGTCGCCGGGGTCGGTGGCGAACTGCGGATCGACGATCTTACGCGGGTCCGTCACCAACACCGGCTTGATGCCCGGATTGAGTTTCTCCACGTAGTAGCACTCATCTTCCCAGGCAAAGCTGGCCGGCATTCCCTGCACCGCCGGGAATTTCGGATCGACCACCTTCACTGTGAAGGGCTGGAGCTTCGGATGCCGCTTAAACCTTCCGCCCAAGACCTGCCGGTAGTAATCCCAGTCGCGCTCCGAGCCGCTGGCGGAGTGAATCCCTACGAAGCCGCCGCCGGAGCGAATGAAAGCCTGGAAGGCGTCGCGCTGGGCTTGGGTGTCGAAGGCCTGGTTGTTGCTGTTGGAAAAGACCAGGACGCGATACTGCTTCAGGTTGGCGGCGGTGAAGACCGCGGGGTTGTCCGACGCATCGACGGCGAATCCGTTAGCCGCGCCCAGCTTGCGGATGACAGCGACACTGGCGGCGATATTGTCGTGGACGTAGCCCTTGCCATCGGGCGTGTAATTCCGGGTGTACACCAGGACCTTGTTTTCGGCGGCAGGCGCGACGGCGGCGCATAATGCGACGGCCAGCAGCATGGCGCCGCGCATCGGGAAACGTCTACGGTTCATCGGCAATTCAGATTCCTCTATCCAAAGATCGCGCAAACTCGGTGGGAAGTCCAAGCGGGCCCGTACCTGCGAGTTTGCGCAGGCGTCTTGTGAGGACATTCGGCATGACGGCGCCCTTTCCGGGCGGCCATGCCAGGGTCAACGGAAGGAAAACCACTTGCCGGCCACTAGCCTAGCCCCAGACGAACCACCTGGAGCAAATCAGCGAGTCGGGCGTTATACGTCCTGGTAAACATGCAGCGCTGTCTCACAAATGGGAAGGGCGAAATGTGCCTAGAATAAAGCGGCCCTCCGGTAACGCGTGAGCCGGACCGGTATGATTGCGGGCCGCTGAGCGAAGCCGACAGGGGCTATACTCTCACTGGCGGAGAATGAAATGGGAATCCTCGATACCGCGAAAGACGTTATTACTCTCGTCCAGAAGGCCGACAATCTTGAGCTGGTGAAGCAAGTTCTTGCTCTCCAGACCGACATCATGAAAATGATGGAGGAGAACCGGGGCCTCAAAGAGGGGAATCGTGAGCTAGAAACTCAGTTCGAGGGCGTTGGTCAGTTCCAGCTCGCAAAATGACGTTAAGGGGAACGGACCTGCCGCCGATCGTATGGCCGCGATGGCGGCTGCCGAATTGGCGTCCAGCGTGGAAAGCGAAACCAGAAAGCCGGTTTCGAGATACGCGGTCAATTTCGCTCGTCGCGCTCAGCCCGTACGACTTGGGCTCCGCTGGCGGCAAGCTTCTTCTTTCCGTAGATTTTCGCAAGCCGCGCGGCGAAGGCGGGCAGACGAGGCGCACGAGGCGCACGCTCCGGCACGAGGCGGGCGATCACTCGCTTATGCTTGGTGATCTGAATCTCCTCGCCCTCCTGGAGCAGCATCTCCACATGCGGAAACCGATAACGCAAATCGCGGACCGTGGCCTTCTCCATGTGATGCATTGTAGTATTACAGGCCGGGCGGGCTGAAGCCGGCTGAAGCCCGCCCCACAGTCATCTCGTAATGGAATTCGGTCTTGCACGGGCTGATCCGGCCGCTGATGGGCGCCGCGCTGGCGGCGTCTGAAGTGCAAGCGAGCGGGATGTGGCCTTCCGCAGCGAGCAGTCCGGAGGTCGGATCGAACCCGACCCAGCCGGCGCCTGGCAGATAGACCTCGGCCCAGGCGTGCAAATCGGCGCCATCGGCGGCGGGATCGCCCGTCTCGGATTCCAGTTGAATCAGGTAGCCGGAAACGAACCGCGCCGCGAGCCCCAGATTGCGCGCGATCTGGACGAACAACCACGCCGAATCGCGGCACGAACCCACGCGCTGGGCCAGCGTCTCCTCGCAAGTCTGGATGCCGGGCTCCGGGCGGCGAACATATCCGATTGCGCGTTGCAGACGCTGGTTGAGGCCGACCAGGAACTCCAGCGTCCCGATGCTCTCCCGTGGAATTTCAGTCAGAAACGAAGCCAATTGGGGCCCGGCCGGTTCGGCCCCCACATACGGGCACAATTCGCGCGCGGTGAGTGGGTCGTAAACGAACGGATACTTTTCGGCCTCAGGCTCCAGAAAGAAATCGAAGGGGTTGATTACCGCCATTTCGGCAACCAGGTCCACTTCCACCGAGAACTCCGTCGTGGATTCGGGGAAGACCATGCGCGCCAGGTAGTTGGCCTGGGGGTCCTGCTGCCAGTGGATTATGTGGTTTCCGGGGACCACCTTCAATGAATACGCGTGGATCGGCGTGCGGCAGTGCGGAGTGGGATGCAGCCTGACAATTTGCGGCCCCAGTTGCACTGGCCGGTCGTAGCGGTATTGGGTTTTATGGTGCAGTGCAACCTGAATGGCCATGACGCAACGCGAGGACAGAGAGATAGCGTACCACGGGATGCCAGCCAACCCCGGCACACCCGCCTGGCGCCGCTGCAGGAAGGTGCGGACCCAGGCGCGCAACCGGTCGCCGATGTCTAATTCCCGTTATAGGGGCCCTAACGAGAATTTTGTTCCCGTTGTGACGGTTTCAGGCGGCAACCTTGAGGCCGACTGGAAGCAGTCAGCCGACTCTTGAACGCCTACGTCGCCGCCATTCTGACTTCTGACTCCTGACTCCCTCGACTCCCGTATCCCGCGGGGATATCAAGGCCGAAGCCCTTGGCTAGTCGGCTTCGAGTACACGCATAGCTAACAGCGACAACACCAACAACCTGCGCGCGCTGACGCGCCCGCGTTTTTGCTGGGCCGCGATCGAGACCGGTCGCGATCTCGTAGGCTCGCTGGGATTCACCACCGGCGCCGGTTAACTCGGCCGCACCCGGTTGCTTCCCTTCATCGCCATTTGGACATGGCGCCGTCACTTCTTCAGCAGCCAGTCCGCGAACTGCTCCATCCTGTCCACCAACAGATCGGGCGCAGGGTCGGCCAGCGACTCCGGTTGAAACCCGTACGTCACGCCACAACAGGCGATTCCCGCGTTGCGCGCCGTGGCGACGTCGACCGAGCTATCGCCGATCATCATGGTGCGCGCGCGGTCCACGCCGGCCTCCCGCATGAGCGTCTCCACTCCGATCGGGTCCGGCTTCTTCTGCTCGAAGCTGTTGCCGCCGAAGATCTCGAAGAAGTGGCCGGCCACCCCCAGGCCTTCCAGGATGCGGCGGCTCATCTCGGTGGGCTTGTTGGTGAGCACGGCCATCCGCTTGCCGGCGCCGCGGCAGCGGTCGAGCGATTCGCGCACGCCGGGATAGAGCGTGGTGTAGTCCAGGCAGTGCGCGCCGTAATCTTGCAGGAAGAACGCGAGCGCTTTCTGGAATTCGGTTTCCGCCGCGCGATCGCCCAGCGAGCGGCGGACGAGTACTTGCGCTCCGTTGCCGACGTAGGTATAGACCCGCTCGTTGGTCAAAAGGCTCATGCCGAGATGGCTGCGCATGGCGTTGATGGCATTGGCCAGGTCCAGCCGGGAATCGACCAGCGTGCCGTCCAGGTCGAAAATCAGAAGATCCATGAGATACTACGCGGCCCCGCGTTTCCGTTTGTGCATTCGCCCGGCGAGCGCCACGGGTTTGCGCCGCGGGCGGCCGTGGCCCAACTCGTATTCCGTCATCTTGCGCTGCAGCGTGTTGCGATGAATCCCCAGAAGCCTGCTGGCGGCCGTCTGCTTGCCGCCACTCCGTTCCAGCGCGCATTCAATCATGCGCTTCTCCAACAGCTCGATGGCTTGTCCCAAGAAGATATTGCCGGCCAGTAGATGCTCTACCAGGGCATCGAATTCCTGTTTCATTATTTCCTTTCCGCTTCGGAAGCGGTATGATTGCCGTTTTTCGCGGTACGATCCCAAACCACTCTGGCTTGCTCGTACGACTTATGAAACCCTTCCCGCAATTCGTGCGGAGCCATGGCCGCGAACAGGCGGGCGGCTTGCGAGACGTAGGGAGCGATGCGCGATTCCTCGATGGCGCGCGGCGGCGTGCCGCCCTTGGAGAACGCCATCACCCCCATGATCAACGCGACGGCCACCAGCGTACCGCGCAGCAAGCCGAAGACTGCGCCCAGTAGATGATCGACGATGGAGAGCCCCGTGACACGCAGGAATTTCCCCACCGTCCAACTGACGATAGCGCCCAACAACAGGACGCCGCAGAATACCACCAGGAAACCGGCCAGTTTGGCAGCCGTGGGGGAGCTGACGTGAGGCTCCAGGTATTCCGCCACACTGCCGTAAAACCAGGCGCCCAGCAGGATGCCGAGCACCACCGACGCCAGACGGATCACCTGGCGCGACAGGCCTTTGCGAAAGCTGCCGATCACCGAAGCGCCGATGATCAGCAGCAGGATGACGTCCAGCCAGTTCATAGTTCGCGGCCGGTGAGAGCCAGGTAGGCCTGGCGATACTTCTCGCTGGTGCGCGCGGCGACGTCCTCCGGTAGCGGCGGCGCGGGCGGCTGCTTGTTCCAGTGAATCGATTCCAGGTAATCGCGCACGAATTGTTTGTCGAAGGAGAACTGCGGGCCGCCGGGCCGGTAGCTTTCGGCCGGCCAGAAGCGCGAGGAGTCGGGCGTGAGTACCTCGTCGCCCAGCACCAGTTCGTCGTCCACGAAGCCGAACTCGAACTTGGTATCGGCGATGATGACGCCGCGCTTTTCGGCGTACTGCGCGGCGCGGGTGTAAATATTCAACGTGAGATCGCGCAGGCGGGCGGCGAGGTCCCGGCCGATCAGCGAGGCGACGCGCTCGAAAGAGACGTTCTCATCGTGGCCCGACTGCGCCTTGGTGGAGGGCGTGAAAATCGGTTCCGGCAGCCTATCGCTTTCCCGCAGGCCGGCCGGCAACTGAATGCCGCACACCGTGCCATGCTGCCGGTATTCCTTCCACCCGGAGCCTGATATGTAGCCGCGCGCCACGCATTCGATTTCGATCATGTTGGCGCGCTTCACCAGCATGGAGCGGCCTTCGAGCTGGCCGCGAAAATTGGGAAGGGGCTGGGGGTACTCATCGACCTGCGCGGTGAGAAAATGCGTGGGCGTCAGATCGCGGAGGAAGTCGAACCAGAAGATGGAGAGCTGGGTCAGGACCTTGCCCTTGTCGGGAATGCCTGTGGGAAGGATGTAGTCGAACGCCGAGATGCGGTCTGTAGCGATGATGAGCAGGCGGCCATCCACGCTATAGACGTCGCGCACTTTGCCGCGGCCGTGGCGTTCCACGCCGCTGAGGTCCGTTTCGAGGATGATGGAATTTTGAGTAGGGTTCACGATCGCTCAACTTTTTCATCGGGGGGGTACTAAAATGATAACCCGTCTCGCACGGATGTCAACCGGGTGGCGCGCAATGCCGGTCCGTCCCGTTCGCTGCGGCAGCCCGCTACCCATCGAGCTCAACTTCCTGGTGCTGCATGCCGGCATACGGGTAAATCGCGACTTTGGGATCGCCGGAATGTAACTCCTTCAACTTAGCGATCACGTCAGACCATTTCTCGCAGAAGAAAGTACCTTTACGGTAGTTATTCTTCATATTCCGGGTGAGATACTGCGAGTAAATAATCATATTACCTTGCATGGGCGGAGCGGCACCGCCACGGCCGATGCCGTTGACGCGCCGCGAGGTGAGATCGAACTGCGTCGCTCCAGAGCGTCCCGCCAGGCGGTTATTGAGGTAGTGGACCGGATCGAGACCCAGCGGGTGCTGCACGATCAGGACGCCGGTGCCGCCGGGACGCCGGGAATAGTCGATCCAGAGGCCGCCGTGATAGGCCTGGGCGGCTTGCGGATAGGCGTTGGCCACCACGATATCGGCATCTTTGAAAGTCGGGGTGCAGTACGTCCTGGCGGCCACGCGAACTCCGGCGTGGTGCGCCTCCACGACGTCGCCGCCCCAGATTTGCGTAGGCCGTAGGCGATCGTTATAAAGAATCTGCACGGTGTAATCGACCTTGGCCATGCGGGCAGCCTCGATCATATCGAGACGCATGTCGTTTTTGAAAATCCTGACCGGGCCGGTGGTTCGCACTTTAGTCAGGATCTGAGTGTGGTTATACTCCACCGAAGGCAGCGCTGCTAAGCCGGGGAGAATCGCCTTGGCGCCGCCGCCGTAGCCGGCATCCTGATGCACCTTGATGCCGCTGAGGCAGATTTTCAGGTCCGCGCCGAGAAATGTCTGGTTCAGCAGGATCTTGTTTCCGCGCGTCGTGGTGCCAACCTCCTTCACGCTGTCGAACACATCGTGATTGAGCCAGGCGTACCTCTTGGCGATCTTGGGCCCCAATTTTCGGGCCACCTCTTCCTGGGTCATGGCGCGATGCGTGCCGAAAGATCCGATGAAGAGTACGTTTTCGTCCTGAATGCCGGCCTTTGCCAGCTCCGACATGAGCCACGGAGTGACGGCATAGGCCGGCGTGGTGCGGGTCAGATCGTCGAAACTGATGGCGACGGTCGTTTTTCCTTCCGCCAGCTCGCGCAGCGATTTTGAGCCTATCGGCGTGTTGCACTGTTCGGGGATCTGCTGCGCTGTGAGCGTCGGCTTGTCGTGTCCGGCCATGTCCATGACGTGGAGATCCCAGCTTTCGGGGAAATCGAGGCGCTCCTCGATCCACGGCGCGCCATCCGGACCGGCGAATTCGTGGGTGGGGATGACCACGGATTTGGCCTTGCCTTTGAGTTGCGGCACGGCTGTAGCTTGAAAGGTGCCGGCAGCCATAGCCGTGCCAACCAGTGGAATGAAACCTCTCCGGCTCAGTCGAAAATCGGACATCGACACCTCGCGTGTATGGTGTATACACTGCGGGCTTTGTATCAGAACGACAGACCCGCGTCAAGGCCCTGTCGCGTGGCGGTTTTCAGTTGCGCGCTTTGTAAGTCTTAGTGAAGCCGTTGCGGCTGTTCGTAACCGTAAATGTTCCATCCGGTTGGGCCGATAGCTCGATCCATTTAGCTTCGCAAGCGGCGTCGGGATTGGCGATGAAATCGGCGGGCGGATTGGTCTCCGCTGTGCCGTTCTCGGCATAGTGGAGCTGCCAGATATCCTCCATTCCGGGCGCATTGCGCAGCGTAGGCCAAGTCGCCGGGTCGCCGCCCTTGCGGGGGCCGTTGGCCATGATGGCCACGCGGGCGTGGACGGCCTGCGCGAGCGCCGGTGATACGCCTTTATCCTGCCCGTGGATGCTTACCTGGTAGACATCCACCGTGCCGATGGGATTATTGGGGCACATCAGCTTGCGGTCGTAATACCATTCCAGGTCGGCCATGTCTAACATGCGGAACTTGCCTAGCGTGAAGAGGAGCCCAACCGACATATTGTCTTCGAGGTCTGTGGTGCGCTCGGGTTTCTCGGGTGTGGACGCACAGAGTGGATTGGGCGCGCCGGCGCCGGGCAGCGGCTTATCGAGAAGCTTGGTGGCCGCGGTAATTACCAGAACATCGAGGCCTTTGATGGGAATGCGATCGCCCGGCTTGACCGCCATATAATCGCCTTTGTCGCGCACCGCGGCGTAGGGATTGTAACGCGGCGCGAAATCGGGACGAGTAGTCTGGAGCGGACCGTGATCCACGAAATGCTTGATGGGGATTTTGGAGGCGAGCAGGGGAATGTCGCCCAGGTGGTCGATGTCGAAGTGAGAGATCACCAGGTAGTCGATCTGCTTGAGTCCGGCGGCCTGAGTGGCCTGCAGAATGCGGCTGACATCCCTGCCGTTGTTCCCCGGCCAGCCGGCGTCGAATAACATCGATTCGCCGGAGGGCGACACCAGCAGGACGGACTTCCCGCCTTCCACGTCCAGGACATAGACGTCGAGCGCCCGGCCGGCGCGTAGGGCAGGGAGCAGCAGGAGCGAGCAGAGCAGCGCGGCGGCGATTCTCATGCGCCGTATTGTAGCGCCGTGCATTTTGGGCCATCGTGTGCGCGATTATGAGATGTGGTGCTGCAAACCGAGAGGCTCATTCTGGATGTCTGGCACAGCTCCGACTGGACGGCCTTTCGCCCGGTCGCGGAAGACCCGCAGGTGATGCGTTACATTACCGGCGGGGCGCCCTGGAGCGAGGAGCAGATTCGCGGGTTCGTGGACCGGCAGGTGAAACTGTACGCCGAGCGCGGCTTTTGCCGATGGCGGGTGTTGGACGCGGCCAGCGCGGAGTTCATGGGGTTTTGCGGCGTCGGTTACTGGCGCGACGGGCTGGACGCGGAGATCGGCTGGTGGCTTGGGCGGCGGTATTGGGGCCGCGGACTGGCGACGGAAGCGGCGCGGTGCGCATTGCGAGACGCCTTCGAACGCGTGGGTTTGGACCATGTGGTCTCCGTGGCGATGGTGGGCAATGCCGCGTCGCTGAGGGTGATGGAAAAGCTGGGGCTGCGGTGGCAACGGGAATTCGAAAGCGAGGGCGTGCGGCTGGTACAGTACGGCATTTCGCGAACGGGGTATTCGGGGCTCACCACAGAGGCACAGAGACACGGAGAAAAACCAAAGAAAAACTGACACGAACAGCGAGGCTGTTTCGTCATCCTTGGAGCGGACACGGAGGTGGCGGAGAACAAGGAGCGCTGCGACGGTCTCACCGGCCTCGGCTGGCACAGTACCGGATGTAGCGCGGGAGTTTTCGTCGCGTTTTGGTAACGGTACTTTTTCGGCGGCGCCGAAACACCGCGGAGGCGCGCTTTGATGTATAGTATTGTTCTCAAACTTTTATGTCTTATTCCGCTGGAAGAACGCCCATCACGCACGCCCATCGGCCGGCAGTGCGGATGGAGGATGCCATACACGTGGGGCGGGTTGCCACCCACGAAGAGATTGCCAGGCTGGCGTACTCCTATTGGGTAGCCGGAGGGCGGCGCGAGGGTACGGCGCTGTCGGACTGGCTGCAGGCCGAGCGGGTCTTGAGCGACAAGCAATAGCTCAGACCGTTTTGACGGGTTCGCCGCTCCGCACCGGGGAAACCGCCATGGCGCCGCCCAATCCTTGGGAAGTCCGGTTGCGGCGGTGAGACCACGCCAGCAACGAACTCAATGCCAGAAAGAGTGTCACCGAGAAGAGTGTCTGCGATTCAGGCGCCATGCGGTTTCTTCGCTCCTCACATCATTTGACCCGAAGAGGCCGGCGCGTTAGAAGAGGCTCCAGTACCGGTTAGGTACTGGCTAGCTGGCCGAAAGTTAGTAGTAAGGCTACGCCGGGCTGCGGCGGCTGCATATAATAATTGACGGGTTTGCAGGTGACAGCGCTTCCGTCGATCTCCGGGCTGCAGGGCGTCCACGCGGCGGCAATTACTCCGCGCGGCAGGAATGGCGATATCAATTTCGGCGCCGTCTTCGAAATCATCGATTACCTCTGCGCCGCCCGCGTGCGTGGAATCGCGCTTTTTACGGCGTGGGGAGAATATCCGGCGCTGGCGGTGGACGAGCGTGCGCGCCTCACCTACCTGGCGGTGAAGCGCAGCCGCGTGGCGGTGCTGGCCGGCGTGGGAAGCGCCACGCTCGACCATTCACTCGAACTGGCGCGCGAGGCGCGCGCCGCGGGCGCCGCCGCGCTCCTGGTGCCGCCGCCGCTCTACTACCACTACGATCAGGACGACATTCTCGAGTACTATACGCAGTTTGCGGCGCAGATGGGTTCCGGCACGGCACTTGTCTTGACCGGCGAAATCGCACCGGAAACGGCATTCAGGCTGCTCGAATCCGGCCGCTTCGCGGGCATTGAGGATGGCAGAGGCACGATGGAATCGCTCGAACGCCTGCGCGGCTGTGCGGGGGCCCGGGCGGTTCTGGCGGGTGACGACCGCCTGCTGGTATACGCTCGCTCCGCGGGGCTGGGTGTGCTATCGGCCGCGGCTTGTGCGGCGCCGGAATTGACCATGGCGTTGGACTCGGCTATCGGCGCAGGCGATGTCGTCCAAATCGAACGGCTGGAAGCCAAGCGCCAGGAGCTGTTGGGATGGCTGGCGCGGTTTCCGCTGCCGGTGGGGGTGAAGACGGCGGTTGCGGCGCGCGGAATTCAGACGGGACCGCTGCCGGTTCCGCTCTCGCCCGGTAAGCAGCAGTCCCTGGAGCAGTTCCGGGCGTGGTTCAAAAGCTGGCTGCCGGCTGCCAAGAAGCTGGCCGCGCATGCTTGAACGCGCTCGCTGCGCGGCGCTGTTACTGGCCGCCGCGGGACTCCAAGCGCAGACCGGTTCGCGGGTGTTGACGGTCCTCTCCACGGTGGATGGCAGCGAGCAACCGTATGCCGTGTATCTACCGGGAAGCTTCGAGCCGCCGAAGCAATATGGCTTGCTGGTGAGCCTGCATTCGGAGGACTCCAACCACCGTCTGAATCTTTCACAGGTGTTGGGAATTGGCGGCCGCGGGACCATCGGACCGGAAGGTGCGGGTTTCCCGGCGCTGCGCGGCCGGGATTTGATTGTGGCCTGCCCTTTGGCGCGTGGAAGCATGGGTTACCAGGGCATCCCGGAGCAGGACGTGTACGACGTGCTGGCCGACGTGGAGCGCCGCTACCCTGTGGATCCCGACCGGGTCTACCTGACGGGGATTTCGATGGGGGGCGGCGGCGCGCTTTGGCTGGCGGCCACGCGTCCGGACGTATGGGCGGGAGTCGCGGCCATGTGCCCCGATAGCATGCCCGGGTCGGAGGAATTGGCGGCCAATCTGTTGAATGTGCCGGTGCGCTTGTATCACGGCGATCTGGACACGGTTGTGCCGGTGGCCTCGTCGCGGGCATGGCACCGGCGTCTGCTGGACGCGGGGGTGCCGGCGGCGTACACCGAATACCCCGCCACCCGGCACAACGCTTGGGATTTGGCCTACTCGCGCGGCGGCGCGATCGAGTGGCTCGAAGGGCTGCGCCGGAATCGCTGGCCGGAGCGCGTCCGGTTGGTCGCGCGCTCTTACCGGTACAGCTCGGCCTACTGGGTGCGCATTGATGGGCTGACGCCGGGAGTGGCGGCGGAAATCGACGCGCGGCGCGCTGCGAATGGTGATGTGCAGGTGACCACTAGCAGCGTGGACGGATTCACTATCGGCGCGCAGGGAAGCGCGCCGGCGCAGGTGACCATCGATGGAACGCCGGTGCGGGTGAAGCGCGGCGCGGCACTGTCGTTCAATAAGGCGGCTACGGGATGGCGGCAAGGGCTGGTGGCGGCGGCCGGTAAACGGTTGGGCGCCGAAGGCCCCATCGTGCAGGCGCTCGCGGGACGCCACATTTATGTGTACGGGACGCTCCGCGCGCAGACTGACGAGGAACTGGAGGAGCGCCGCAAGGTGGCGGAGGCGGCCGCGGATTGGTCGACAGTCCGGTCGCATCTGTTACTCTCGCTGCCGGTGAAGGCCGACCGCGAAGTGACCGCCGAGGACATCGACGGCGCCGACCTGGTGCTCTTCGGGACGGCCGAAAGCAACACGCTGGTGGCGCGGTTCGCGAGCCGGTTGCCTCTCGAACTGCGGCCCGACGCCGCGGACTACGGGCTGGTATTCGTCGCGCCGGTGGGGAAGCACTATGCGCTGGTGAATTCGGGGTTGCCGTGGTGGACCGGGGCCGACGAATCCGCCGCCGGCGGGTACGCCTGGGCACCGGCGCAGTATCGCGAACTGAGCGGGTTCGGCGACTACGTCTTGTTCCGCGGGAGTGTGACGCAGGTGGTGGCCCAGGGGCGGTTTGATGCAAACTGGAAGGTGCCGGCGGATGCGGCCGCGCGGTTGACGGCGGCGGGCACAGTAAAGATTCATTGACCCTTACCTAAATGCCTGCCGGCTGGGCTTGCGACTGAAAGTCGCCTGAAGTGCGCGGCCGCTTGCGTTGGTGGGGCGGACCCCCGGGCCCCTGCCGACGCCCCCGTCGGTTTGTTCGGTCAGGCAGAGTTTGTAAGCTTGGCGTAGAGCGGGTCCAGGGGGACCCGCGCGGACGTGGGCGTCCGCCCCACAAAGGTGATACCCGCTGAAAGCTGTTCGCCTGAGAGGCGACAGGATTAGACCTGGAAGCTGGAAACTAAATGAAACCTGAAGAGTTTCGACGATATGGACACCAGGCGATCGATTGGGTCGCCGAGTTTCTGACGCACGTGGAGCGGTATCCGGTGCTGCCGCCGGTAAAGCCGGGAGATCTGACCGACGCGCTGCCGGAGCACGGTCCCGAAAAGGGCGAGCCGATGGAGACCATCCTGGCGGACTTCGAGCGGCTCATCGTGCCGGCGTGCACGCAGTGGAATCACCCCGGATTTCTGGCGTATTTCGCTAATTCCGGGACGCCCGAAGGCATTCTCGGGGAGCTGCTGGCGGCGGCGCTGAACGGCAACGGAATGCTTTGGAAGACCTCGCCGGCGGTGACCGAGCTGGAGCAGGTGACCTTGCGCTGGCTCCGGGAATGGAGCGGGCTGCCGCGGGACTGGTTCGGGCTGATTTACGATACCGCGTCCACCAGCAGTATGCACGCTATCGCAGCGGCGCGCGAGGCGGCCGATCCGGAATCGCGCACCAAAGGGACCGCCCGCGGGTTGGTGGTGTACACGTCGGAGCAGTCGCACTCCTCGATCGAAAAGGGCGCGATCGCGGTGGGGATCGGGCAGGATTATGTGCGCAAGGTGCCGGTGGACGCCGAGTTTCGCATGCGGCCGGAGGCGCTCGAAGGACTGATCGAGGCGGACCTGGCCGCGGGGCTGCGGCCGTGCTGCGTGACGGCCACAGTGGGGACCACGTCGACCACGAGCGTGGACCCGGTGCCGGCGATTGCCGAAATTTGCGCGCGATACAAACTGTGGCTGCACGTGGACGCGGCGTACGCCGGGTCGGCCGCGCTGGCGCCGGAATTCCGGTGGGCGTTCGAAGGCTGCGAGCGGGCCGATTCCATGGTGATGAATCCGCACAAATGGCTGCAGGTTCCCATGGATTGCAGCGTGTTTTACACCAGCCGCCCGGACGTGTTGCGGCGTGCGTTCTCGCTGATTCCCGAGTACCTGGTGAGTGCCAGCGACCCGCGGGCGGTGAATCTGATGGATTACGGAGTGCCGCTGGGGCGGCGGTTCCGCGCGTTGAAGCTGTGGATGGTGATGCGGTCGTACGGACACGAAGGGTTGGCGGCGGCGGTGCGGGAGCACGTGCGGCTGGCGCGGTGGTTTGCCTGCCGGTTGGAGGCGGATGCGCGATTCGAGATTGTGGCGCCGGTGCGCTTCTCGGTGGTGAATTTCCGGTATAAAGGCAGCGACGAGGAGAATCGGCGGATTCTGGATCGCGTGAACGCGGCGGGGGACGTGTTCTTATCGAGCACGGTGCTGAGTGGTAAGTTCACGCTGCATCTGGCGGTGGGGAATTACCAGACGGCCGATCGGCATGTAGCGAGGGCCTGGGAGTTAGTAAGTGGGGCCGCGCCCGGGGTCTAGCTAGCAAAGCCCCGCTGGCTGTTTTCCGTTGCGTCTTTGCGCCTTTGCGAGAGACCTAAAGATGCTTCGGGCTTTGAGTCGGTTCGGGCCAGAGAAGAATATTCTCTCGCAAAGGCGCAAAGACCGCAAAGGAGGAAAATCGGGAACTGCAAATGCTGGCCGCGGCCTCCTACACCTGGTGCCGGCGCGTTCGAGCGAGCAACTCTTCGGCCCGCTTCAGCGCTTTCTCTTCAGCCTCTTCCCGTGTAGTCCCGGTGGTCCGGCACAAAGTGGCGCCGGGCGACACGTTATCCGCTTTCGCATGCCACTCGGCGCCCAGACGATAGCTGGTGAGATTGACGTCCCAGCCATCCACGGTGAGCTTGCGCTCCTGGTATTCCTCGATTTTCATGCGGCGGCGCCTCGTGCCACTTCGGCCCCCACCAGATTGCCCCATTCGGTCCACGAGCCGTCGTAATTCGTGACGTTTTCGAAACCTAACAGGTACTTCAGCACGAACCAGGTGTGGCTGGAGCGCTCGCCGATGCGGCAGTAGGCAATCACCGGCTTGGAACCGTCGACACCTTCCTTGGCGTAAAGAGCCCGCAGTTCGTCGGCGGACTTGAAACTGCCATCGTCATTGCAGGCTTTGCCCCACGGGATGTTGCGGGCGCCGGGGATGTGGCCACCCCGCTGGCAGGTCTCGGGCAACCCCGGAGGCGCCAGGATTTCGCCCTTGAATTCCTGCGGGCTGCGCACGTCCACCAGCGCCGCGGACCGGTGCGCCGAAGCCTCCTGCACGCGGGGCAGAAAAGCGCGCAATGAAACATCGGCGGCCCGGGCATGATACTCGGCGGCTGCAACGTGGGGCACGTCGACGGATACGTCGCGCCCCTCGGCGAGCCACTTCTTGCGTCCCCCGTTCATCAATCGCACGTCTTTGTGGCCGTAGATTTTGGCCTGCCAGAAGGCCCAGGCGGCGAACCAGTTGTTGTTGTCTCCGTAGATCACGAGCGTGGTATCCGGCGCCACGCCGGAAGCGGACATGAGCGCTTCGAACTGCGGTTGCGAGAGAATGTCGCGGCGGACCGTATCGCAGAGCTGCGTATTCCAGGCCCAGGCGATCGCTCCAGGCACGTGAGCTTCGTTGTAGGCCTTTGTGTCGACGTCGACTTCCACCACGCGGACCGTGGGGTCCTTCGCATGTTGGGCAACCCACTCGGTACTTACCAGCGCTTCCGGATGTGCATACTCGGTCATCGATTCCTCCATCAAGAGATTCTCCCCAATTATACCGGCATCGCGCGCGGCGTGCCCCGTCAACCCTCCAGGCTCATCTTGCACGAGATAAGACTTGAACTGGCTAAGCGGGCCCGATTTGGTTAGAATTGTGGTTGATATGAAGTTCGCCGCGTGCCTGTGCCTCTGCGTCTTCATGCTCGGCGCCGCTCAGTCGGCCAAGGAAGTTTTCGACGGGGCGGTAAAGGCCCTGGCCGCAGGGGACACCGAGGCTGCGGAACGTGGGTTCCAGGCGGTGCTCCGCCAGGAGCCACGCAACATCGCGGCGCTCAGCAATCTAGGCGTCATTTACTCGCGCACCAGCCGCTCCGATCAGGCGATCGCCGTCTACAATCGGGCGCTCGAGGCCAGCCCGGACGACAAAGCAATTCTCCTGAACCTGGGGCTTGTCTACCTCAGGCAGGAGGACCACGCCAAGGCCCTCCCGCTGTTTAGCCGCGTGGTAGCGCTCGATCCTCAGCACCTTCAGGCGCGCCAGTTAGTGGCGGTCTGCCGCGCCTATCTGGGGCAATTGGAGCCGGCGATCCACGATCTCGAGGCCCTGCGGGCGGCCGCCCCTCAGGACGACGGGATTCTCTTTCTGTTGGGATTTGCCTATCTGAAAAACCAACAGCCGGAAAAGGCGAAGCCGATTTTCGAAGCGATGCTTGAGGCGGCCGGTCCGGCGAAAGCGCAGTTCCTGATCGGCAGGGCTAACTATGAAGCCACTATGTTTCCCCAAGCCGAGCAGAGCTTCCTCGAAGTGCTCCAGGTCGATCCCCAATTTCCCGGTGTGCACCTGGAATTGGGAAGAGTCTACATCTGCCTCCGCCAAACCGATGACGCGATCCGGGAACTGCAACTGGCCATGAAAGATAATCCTGGCGATGCGAATTACTTCCTGGGCGGCCTGCTGGTCCAGGACGGCCGCTTCGCGGAGGGAATTCCCTACCTGGAACGGGCGAGAATGGCGAAGCCCGACTTCTGGGCCGCTTATTATTATCTGGGGAAAGCCAAACTGCGGCTGGAGAAACCGGCGGAGGCCGTGGTACTGCTGCAAAGAGCAGTGCAACTGAACCCGACCGATGAGGCATTGGCCTATTACGAGCTTGCGCGGGCATTCAAGGCTTGCGGACGGGAAGAAGAGGCTCACCGCGCGCTCCTCAAGGTCCGCGATGTGCAAGCTGCCGCGCTCGAGGCCTCCAAGCTCGATGGTAAGGTCGCGGGTGCCCGCTGAGCGTCATCCGGTATTCACTTGAGGTCCGAACCCACGACCGCGATTTACTGATTCGATTGATTTTACACGGGTGTATACACGGTGCAACCCCTTGTAAGTTCCACCTCCCGGCACAATAATTAGGCCGTTCTGTCACATTGGTCTCGCACCCATTTTGTGCAAAATGGAATTCAGGAGTCGCAAGTGTTGTACAAGTCAACACAATCGAGTATTAAACGTGCCAACTCTTGTTTTCCTAATTGCTTTGCATTACGTTTGACATTAGGTAGGAATTGCTTTCAGGAACGACGCGTTGCTTAATCGCGCCAGAAATGGCGGGGGTGTCTGCTCGTCGCCATAAGAACAAACAAGTCTCATAGCATAACAAAGAGGTTATATGAATGTGAGAAGCGTCTGGAGCCGCGTGAGCTTCGCTGTGCTTTCAGCGATTCTACTCGCGCTGATTGCGCAGCCGATGATGGCGCAATCCCAGTACATCAGCGGTACCGTTGTAGACGCTTCCGGTGGCTTTGTTCCCGACGCCGCGGTCCGGATTCAGGACGCGGTCAAGGGAGGCCCCGGACGGCAAGCCAGTACGGATCAAGCAGGCCACTTTCAGGTCATCGACCTGGAACCCGGCAGGTACGCCATTAGCGTTGAAAAGTCAGGATTTAAGAAATCTGAGCTCACGGTTACCTTGGACGTTAACACCAAGTTGGACGTGGGAACAGTCAAACTAGCCGTTGGCAACGTGTCGGATGTCGTGTCCGTGGAAGCGGACGCCACACCGGTGGTTACCACCAACACTATGGACAAATCCTACATCGTCGATAAGACGGAAATTTCCGACATGCCCATCAATGGCCGCAACTTCACCTCGTTGATGACCATGGTGCCGGGCATGAGCAGCGCCGCCCAAAGCGATTTTGCCGTGGACTTCAACGACGTGTCGCAGTTCCACTCCCTCGGCGGGCGCGGGTCGGAAAACAACATGTACCTGGACGGATCTCCGAATATCGATGTCGGCGACAACCAATCCCAGTACACCCAGGCCAGTATCGATACGATTGCCGAGTTCCGCGTGCTGCAAAGCGGCTTCAACGCCGAGTACGGCCGCGCCTCCGGCATGGTGGTCGCGGTGCAAACCAAATCGGGCGGTTCGCAATTCCACGGCACGGCGTACGAATATTTCCGGAACAACTACCTGGATGCCAAGTGCGTCTTGTGCAACACCCTGCAGCCGATACTGCGCTACAACCAGTTCGGCGGCAACTTCAGCGGCTGGGTTCCGGTTCCGAAACTCTCGACGAAGTCGGACAAGCGGTTGTTCTTCTTCTTCAACCGGGAGATGACACGGCGCAACGAGCCTACCAACGGTTACTACGACGTTCCCAATGCTCAAATCCTCGAGCAGGGGAATTTCTCGCAGTGGTTGCTCTCGACCAATATGACGTATGCTCCCAACTTCAAGAACGGCACCGTCTTTGAACCCGGGACGCTCACGCACGATTCTTCCGGCAATATCACTGGTGGTATCCCCTACCCGAACAACACGGTTCCGCAAGCGGCCTGGCAGCCGCTCAGCGCTGCCTACCTGAAAATCTTCACGGGAATCCCCAATTATGCGAACCTTGGGCCCACTCCCGGACAGCCGGGCTACGTGCGCGATTTCTGGACCGACCCTGACAACCTGCATAAGAATCAGAACATGCTGCGCATCGATTACAACATCAATAACAAGATGACCAGCTTCTTCCGTTGGGTAAACGATTTCCAGAGAGAGTCCAACGACGAGGGAATCTGGGGCTGGGAGCCTTTCCCGATTCAGGAGCAGGCGCGGCCAAAGCCGGGCAGTTCCTGGGCATGGAACCTGGTAACCACCTTTACGCCCACACTGGCATCCGAGACGATTCTGACTTACAACCACCAGTCGCAGTCGCTGTCGGTGGCTGGCACCAACCCGCTGGATCGCGGTACGATAGGCGCCACCTTTGCGCAGATCTTCCCGAATACCAACATTACCAATTCGGTTCCCGATTTGAACGGAGCGGGGCCACTGGGCTTCACTCTGGGCGACCCGGGATGGCATAACTGGGGCAAAGACTACGGCGCTACCGAGAACCTCTCGTGGGTGAAGGGCAGCCACAACTTCAAGTTCGGCGTCTTTTACAATCGCGACGATAAGGCGCAGACCGGAAGCTGGGGTATGGAGGGCAGCATCAATTTCAACAGCAGCGCCTCGATGCCCCAGGACACCGGCAGCGGATTGGCCAACTTGATGTTGGGCAACTTCCAGAGCTACACAAACCTCAGCGGGGCAGTATTCCCCTGGTTCCGCTTCTGGGAATTCGACTTTTACGCCCAGGATAACTGGAAAGTCAGCAAGCGTGTGACCATTGACTACGGTCTGCGGTTTGTCCACATGACTCCCACCTACACCGTCGTACGCGGCGGCACACCCGGCGGGGAAGGCACCTGGACGCTCTACAGCGTGGACCTCCGCAAGTACAACAAAGCCAATGCCCCGGTCATCAACACGACCACTGGAGTGGTGAACGGATACCAGCCCGGTTTCATCGAAGCCAATCCAGTAACGGCACTCACCAACCTGGGAATGATCTGCGACCCCTGCGCCGGTGTTGATGAGGGATTTTCCCCGTCCAAGTCGTTCCCCGAGCCTCGTTTCGGCGTCGCCTGGGACGTGTTTGGCGACGGCAAGACGGCTCTGCGCACCGGCGGCGCCATGTTCAACGAACGCCTCCGCCAGAACAACTTTAACTTCGGCGCGGGCGGCCAGTTCCCCAACCTCTACTCGGGAACGGTCTACAACCAGAACGTCGCTAGCTTCAGTACCGCTGGCGTGGGGACGGCAACGTCGCCCATCCAACCGCCCGGCATGACTGTTTGGCCCACCAACAACACCATGCCCACCATTTACTCCTGGTACGTGGGTCTTCAGCACCAGTTGCCGGCCAAATTCGCCTTGGACCTCTCGTACTCCGGCAGCCACTCCATCCACCTGATGGACCAGCGGGCCGTCAATGCGCTTCCCAACGGGTATTTCATGAACAACAACCTGTCGGCATCGGTCAACTACTGGAACGCCGCGCTCCTGCCGTACGCCGGTTGGGGCGGCTTGACGGCGGTCGAAACTAACTCCAATTCCAGCTACAACGCCATGATGCTCCGCATCAACCGGCGCTTCGCCAACAATCTGGCTGTGAACTTCGTCTATACCTGGTCTCACGTGCTGGACGAGGCGGATAACGACTCCGACAACATCAACAACCCCTTCTGCATCAAGTGCAGCTATGCCAACGCCGGGTACGACCAGCCGAACGTAGTCTCCCTCGACGTGGTCTATATGCTCCCCAAGGTCACCGGCTCATTCGCTAACGCCTTCACGAAACAGGTCTTCAACGGATGGGAAATCAGCGGCATTTACCGGTACCAATCGGGCATGCCGGCGAATATCACCTGCAACGGAAACCTGTTCGGCGAGAACATTGGCAACAACGGCGGCCAGTACTGCGATCTGGTTGGCGACGCCTATGCCGGAACAAACGACTTCCAAGTCTTCAATAAGGCGGCCTTCATTCGTCCGCCAGATGGCACTTGGGGCACGCTAGGCCGCAATGCTCTCCGTTTGCCGGGCCTCTACGACATCGACATGGCCCTTATGAAGAGCTTCGCCATCACCCCGGAACGCGTGAAGATGACGTTCCGTTTCGAAGTCTTCAACCTGTTCAACCATCCGGAAATCTGGGGCGCGAACACCGGGTTCGTCGGTGATAACCCGGGTAGCGGACTTTCCACTACCGATGGCAATTTCGGCCAGACGAATTCCTGGCGCGATCCCCGCACGCTCCAATTATCCGGCCGGTTCGCATTCTGAGCCTGACGGTAAACCGAAACCAACCAACCCCCGCTGCCCGCAAGGCAGCGGGGTTTTTTGTGTGCGGGAAATCTTAAGTGGACCTTGCAAAATCCCGTCCGCAAACCGGCGGGCTAAAACCCGCCCCACTTTCTGACAGCGTTGTACCCCTGGTGGGGCGGGCTTCGGCCCGCCACCTTGGCGACATCCGGGCCGCCAGGCGGAATTTTGCAAGTCTTTCTTAAGGCCGCCCCTATGAGATGGTTGGGTTTCTTTGCCATAAGCTCACTGCTCGCCACGGCACAGACGGCGGACGAGGTCCGCGTCAGCGCACACCCTTACACACCGCCTTTACTTCGGCTGGTGGTGCAATCGGACCTGGTTCAGGTGGAGGTAGTAGTGCGCGACCCGCACGGCCGTTCGGTGAGCGGGCTCAAACAAAGCGATTTCGAAATTCTCGACGACGGCAAACCAAAAGAGATCACGGGCTTTTCCGTGTCCACGCGCGACACCACGCCGCTTTCCGGACCGGCGGTCGCGGCCGCACCTGGTGCTTCCCCTTCGGCCGGCGCTCCCGCGCCAGCGCCGCCGCCGTCGCGCTCCACCTTGCTCTTTTTCGACGATTTGCACGCGCCGGTGAGCGATTTGCAGCGCGTGCAAATCGCTGCTAAACGTTTCGTCAAGGATGGCATGGGGCCAGGCGCTCGCGCGGCGGTTTACGCGGCGTCCGAAGGCCTGGTCCTCGATTTCACCGCGGATGCGGACGCCCTCACGGCCGCCATCGGAAAGCTGCACCCGCACCCCCGCATCTCCGAAAATGGAATGCAATCGTGCCCGCGTATGACGCCGTATCAGGCTTACTTGATCGACAGCAATTCGGATTATTCCGCGTTTAACGCGGCTCTCGACGAAATGAAGCACTGCGAGTATACCGACCCGAACGAAACCAAGGCTCACGGTACGTCGCCCCCGGGCCCAACCGGAACGGACCCCAACAGCGCGGCGGTGCGGGCACAGGCCTCCGCGACGTGGGAGCAGGCGCGCAGAGATTCCCTCAATTCATTCGCTGCCATCGATAACGCCGTGGCAGTACTGTCACGCGTGCCCGGGACGCGCGTGCTGCTGATGGTTTCCACGGGTTTTCTCTCCGGCATGCTGGAAGCGGAACTGGATGCGACAATCGACCGCGCGATCCACGCCGGCGTCGTGATCAATGCGCTGGACGCGAAAGGTCTGTGGGTGGAACTGCCGGGCCGTCCTTTCGAAGAGGGCCACACTACCATGGGTTTCCCGCTCCAGACATTCGCCTTCGAGATCCAGACTATCGGCTCGCGTAATGCTGCCATGAATGCCGTGATGGAGGAGACCACGTCGGCCACCGGCGGGCTGTTCTTCCATAACTGCAACGATCTGGTGGGCGGGTTCTCCGTGCTCGCCGCCGTTCCCGAAACCACTTACTTGCTAGCCTTCCGGCCCGACACGGAAGGCGCCGCAGGCAGATATCACAAGCTAAAGGTGCGGTTAACCGCGTTTAAGGGCGATTACGTCCAGGCGCGGCCGGGATACTTCGCCCCCGGGAGCGCGCCCACAGACGGTCCGCGCGGTCCGCGTTCGATCGACCAGGAAGTGCAGACGCGGGACGTCCTGAAGGACATTCCGATTGACGTCGGAGAAGAGAGCAAGCCGGGAAAGGGCGAAGGCGTGGTGACGCTCATGATCCATGTGGATATTGCCCCCTTGAAGTTTGCCCAACGCGAGGGGCGGCACATCCAGAAACTGACCTTCGTCGGAGCGCTGCTGGATAAAGACGGTAATATCGTCGCGGCGAAAGAAGGCGAGATGGATCTCGCGTTGAAAAAGGAGACTCTGGCCAAGCTGACCGCCAGCGGAGTCAGCGCCGGACTGAGGCTTTCCGCACCGCCCGGACGATATCTCGCGCGAGTCGTCGTCCAGGATAGCGATGGAAAGATGGCCTCTCTGAACGGCGCCGTGGAAATACCCAAATAGCCAACGCTTCGCTTCGATATCCCTGAGGGATATGGAAATCAGGAGTCAGAAGCGGCCCCTTCGGGTCCGTGAAGGCAGAATGACGATGCCTCACGAGTAGAGATTTGCCGTGGGGCAGGATCGGCCCGCCAGGCGCACCCGGAACATGCTCCACAGCCAAGTGCTCATCATGACGCCGAACGAGACCCGTTCCCATTCTCCGGCGCCCCGCCCGTCACCAGCGCCAGAAAGCCCTGCGCCGCGCGATTCAACGGCGTGTGCCGGCGGCGCACGATGCCCACGGGGCGCACCGATGGTATCGGTATTAGAAACCAGCCATTTCGGCTGGGCTGGCTCCTCGGTTGCGGCGTTGCCGTCAATTGGATGAACAGCGAGCCGTTGCGAGAGTAGACAATGTGCCCCGCCGAGGGCCTGGTCCGGTCGGGTAGAAGCTCGGGCGGTAACCAGCTGGCCGGGGCCGAGCACCCGGTGGCCTAATGCGGCGGGGAATCCCGATAGGGCTTTCGAGCCTCGTACAGGTGTATTCTCGAGGCCAGGGCCTCGCCAAGCTGGGACTGTCCCTGGTGCGTGGCAATCTCCAGGCCGCGCCGCGCGGTTTCCACCGCCTCGTCGAAGCGGCCGGCTTCCGCGTAAGCCGCCGCTAGCGTATCCAGATAGACCGCCTCCCGCCCGCCGGTCAATTGCACCGCGCGTTCGGCGAGTTTGACCGCTTCCGGACCGTTGCGCGCCGCGGCCTCGGAACAGGCCGCCATCACGTGCGCAGCCTCGTTCAGAGCGGGCAGAAAATCGGGCCGCACGCGCAACGCCTCGCGCCACTGCGCCAGCGCTTCCTGGACTTGTCCACGCGCGTAGTAAAGCGCCGCCCCGAGAAACTGGTGCGCTTCCGCAAAGTCCGGATCGATCGCGACGGCCTTCTGAAAATAGGGAATCGCGTCCTCTAAACTGCCTTTCGACGCCAGTATCCGGCCGATGTTGTTGTGCGCCTCAGCCGACTTCGGATCGAGCTCCGCCGCCTTCAGAAACTCCGCCATGGCATCGTCGAGCCGGTTCTTCATCGCCAGCGCCCGCCCGAGATCGTCGTGCAAATCGGCCGATTCGGGATAAGCTTCCAGCGCCTTCTCAAAGTGCACGATAGCTTCGTCCGGCCGCTCCATCGAGATCAACGCCTGGCCGAGGCTGCCATGGATGGCATGAAACTGCGGGTTCAGTTCCAGCGCCCTTTCGTATTGCGGGATCGCGTCCGCAAACTTACCGACCCGGGCCAACGCGGTGGCAAGATTGTTGTGGACCCGGGCATCGTCGGGATTGGATGCGGCTAACTCGCTCCATTCCGCGATGGCCGCCTGGTACTCTCCCTTCTCTCCCAGTTCGAAGGCATGATCGAACTTCTTGTACATGTCGACCGCCGGCGTGGCGATCTCCGTGAGTCCGCCGGGCGGTATGTTCACGAACTCGGGCAGGTTCACGGCGCGGTTGGCGGCGGTGGCGTTGTCGATCAGGATCGCGGGGCTATCGCTGCCATCGGGGTCGATGTGGGCCAGATACATCTGGGTGTATGGCGACCGAACCTTCGAGGAAAACACCAGCCATCGTCCGTTCGGAGAGAAGCTGTGCCATGAGTTCATGAGCGTGGTGTTGCAGCGCATGCGCCGCGCTTCTCCGCCCTGCGCGGGAACGATATACAACTGGCTGTCGGGCCGCATCAACTGCCCGTTTTTGCACTTCACGAAAACGATCCAGCGGCCGTCCGGCGACACCTTCGGGAAGGTGTTGCTCATGCCGTTTGCCGACGCCCCGGCGATGGGCTCCGGCACGCCTCCTTTGCCGCCGTTAAACGGAACGCGATAGAGGCCGTATTGAATCCGGGTTTCCGAGGGATCGTTGGCGTGGCCGGGCCGGAGGGCGTCTGCGGGATACGGGTCCTTCGCCTCAGCCCGCGCGAAAACGATGTACTTCCCATCGGGACTCCAAACGCCATCCGTCTGCACATAGCGCGGGTCGTCGGCGCCCGGCAGCGGTTCGCGTTGGCCGGTGGCGCGGCTGTACCACGCGAGAACCCCGCGCGTTGGGTAGAACACCTGCAGAAAGCGGTAGTCCGTGAAATTGACGACGTAGAAGTTGTTCAGCGGCGCGGTGCCGGCAGTCGAGACCGTCGTCAGAACATATTGTCCGTCGGGCGAAACCTGCGACATGAACCCCACGCGGTTCAGCCCCACCTGCCGGTCTTGCGAGGGGTTCCACGAGATCATGTCGTTAGTGCCGATGGACATCCGCGGTTTCACGTCGGCCAGCGCGTAGAGCCCCTTGTCGTTCTGCGGCCCGTCCATGTCCATGCCCATTGTCTTGCCGTCGGCCGAAAAGGAATGGCAATTAGCGCAGGTCGGCATGTCCGTGAGAACCACGTGGCTGCGCGGTTCGGCGATGTTGCGGACGCTCCACTGGATCAGTGGGATGGCATCCTGCGCCAGCGGTTTGATGATGCCCTTCTCGGTCTTCGAAGGCATCAGCGGCACGTCGCGATAGAAAATAGACGCTCGCACCGGATCGGTGGATGTGCGGATCCTGACCCCGCCGCTCGATACCGGACCGCTGTCGCCGACACCGGTGATCGTGACGGTCGCCACGTCCGCAACCGACTGCTTCTTGATGGCGTCCCAAGTCGCGGCATCCGGCGCCCAGGTACGCATGGAGGCCTGTTCCGGCGTCAATTTCGGCAACTCATTGGTGGGTGAGACACATCGCGGATCGATTTCTCCCACCTTCAGGTGTTCCCCCTTCGATTCCACGTGGATGGCGGGAGCGCGGCCGCCGAAAGAGATGTCGATGCGCCAACGATTGGCCTGCGCGGCAAAATCGCGAAACAGGAATGTCGGAGGGGTGATTTCGGGCGGGAATATCGATCCATCCTGCGGATAGTCGATCGCGATTTTCGCGGCCTGGCCTTGGGCCATCGCGGCAGCGGCAGCAAACGTGAGCAGAATTCCCAGGCTTTTCGTCAATGCAGTCCTGCCTCGACATTCCAGCCTCACCACGGAACGATGAATCTCATCTCCTGAGCCGGGCCGCGCCATAGGGCGCCACCAGGCGCCGGCGTTGCTACCATACATAGGAGGCGGCCACGTCCGGCTGCGCCGGAGTATTCCCGATTACGCGTACGTGCAAAACTACCTGGAGATTTTTGTTCTCCCAGCCAGCCGGCAGACCGTGCACTACCAGCGCAAGCTGGTCCGGATCGGTCACCACCCGTCCCGCGGCTTCCGTGCCGAACTGCTTCACCCCGGCTACAACCACTATGAAACCCCCTGTGGAGGTGTTCTTCAGACGGCAGATCAGCACATAATCTTCGCTGGCGGAGCCGTCGTTGGTGGCCGGTACGGACCATTGCCGCTGCATCGCGCCCGGCGCCGGCTTGTCGGCAGTGTCCACTATGACGGCACTCAGCGCCGGTTGGAAGGTGAACTGGAACCGCCAGCCTTGCTGAAATTCCATGGTCCAGTGGTTGGTGATCGCCCCTACCAGAAGCACCGGCGTCTGGCGCAAGTCGGCAAAGGGAATGCTGCTGGCAAAACGCAGACGCACGCTCTTCCCCCGGCGCGCCAACATTGCGGTGACCTGGTTGGCCGCGACCATGTCGCCGTAACCCACATACTGATCCGGCACGGGAATCAGATCGGACCCATCCAGTTCCTTGGGATTTAGCTGGAGAGCCCGTTGCCTGGGTATCTCCGACGGTGGAAGGCGGCTCTCGCTCAGTTTCAGGGCGCGCAAAGACGGATGGTAGACCAACGGTTGCGCCACACCCACCAGCAGCGGTTCATTCGACTCGAGAACCGGCTTCCAGAATTTGGTCAGGATGTCCGGCTTGTGGGCTATGCCGGTCAATCGCAAGAGGCCAACAGCCAGGGCCAGGAGCACCACAACAGTGCCGGCGACGATAGGAACAGGCCGCCGCCTGGCGGGCGCCACGGCTGCCGGCGCGGATGCCGGCGGCGCAACCTCCGCTTCCATGAATGGGGTGAGGTAATGGAATTCCGGAGCGTACGAACCGGCGGGTAGGTCAATCTTCACTCGCGAGGCCACGCCTTCCGGTGACACATAGAACTGGGCCAGCCGTTTGCGAACCTCGCGGGCGCCCACTCGCACAATAGTATCCTCGGCGAGCTCCGACTGCGGCTGCCTGCCAAAGACATCGATGGCCACGGTTCGCTCTTTTAAGTCCCCGGCTTTGCCAGCCAGCGATTTTTCGCAAACGTATTCCAGGAATTGCTGGCACCGCTTGCTGGCGTGAAAAGGCGGACTAGCCAGAATGACCCGAAGTTGACTCTCCACTTCCTCCAGTTTCGGCACATCGCGGTCCTGTGTGGGCCTCGACGAAGAAGCCCCGGTCTCGCCCCGGATCGTTTCCAACCCCAACTCGACCACCTCGCTTGAAGTTGTCGTCCGCATCCCGCTGCACGACGACCTACCCTATTTTATCCTGTTTTATCCTGTTCCGGCCCCGCAGTACTATAGAAGTGTCATGTTTAGCCGCGTATTGTGCCTCCTCTCCGCCGGAATCCTGTTGGCCCAACCGGCGGCCGATCCCAAGGATACCGCCCGCAAAGCTCTGGACCTGCTGTTGGCGCATAAATATTCGGAAATGATCCCCATGTTCTCGCCTCCGGGAAAGGCCGCCAACCCCGAAAGCGTGCTGGCGAAGAAGGTCCCCGACACGTGGGGCGCAGTGCAGACCATAGGGACTCCGGCGGTGCGCGCGATCGGCACTGCCAACATCGTGAGTATCCCCGTGAAGTTTGCCAACCAGGCCGTGAACTTCGAGATTTCAATCAACGCGGACGGGCAGATCGGCTTGATCATCCCGAGAGTGGATCCCTGGAAGCCTCCTGCATACAGCCAACCGAACTCGTTCAAGGAACGCGAGGTAACCATCGGTACGCAGTGGAAACTAGCCGGCACATTGAGCGTGCCGAACGGGCCGGGGCCGTTTCCCGGAGTCGTGCTGGTGCATGATGCGGGGCCGGCCGACCGTGACGAACAGAAGGGCTCGGTAAAAGTCTTCAAAGATCTCGCCGAAGGGCTGGCCTCGAATGGCGTCGTAGTGTTGCGCTATGAGAAGCGCACCAGGACGTACCCATCGGTCGTACAAAAGGAAGATTACACCGCGGAAGCGGAGATCATCGACGACGCGGTGCTGGCGGCGGGCGTGTTGCGGGCTCAGCCGGAGGTGAAACCCGGGAAGGTTTTCGAACTGGGCTTCGGCTTTGGCGGATACCTGATGCCGCGCATTGCGGAGGCCGATGGCAAGCTCGCGGGAATGATCGTCGTGAACGGGAACGCCCGGCCCCTGGAAGATGTGGCGCTGGATGAGGTGGAGTACCTGGCCGAGACTCTGGACCCCAAGGTCCGGCAGTCGGAGGCCTTCCAGAGGCAGTTGGCGGTGATCCGCGAGCAGTCGGCGAAAATCAAGAAAATGACGCAGGGGGATGGGGATACCTCAACGCTACTGGGCATGAAAGGCTCCTACCTGCTCGACCTGAAAGGCTACGACCCGACGGGGCAGGCGAAGCTCTTGAAAGTCCCGATGCTCATTCTCCAGGGCGAGCGGGATTACCAGGTGAACATGAAGGACTTCGCCGCCTGGAAGACCGGCCTGCAGGGAATGCAAGGTGTCACTATGAAGAGCTATCCGGCGCTCGACCACCTGCTGGCTGAGGGCACTGGAAAAAGCACCTCGGCGGATTACGACAAGCCCGGCCAGCACGTCTCGCAGGCGGTCGTCGACGACGTGGCGAAGTGGGTGAAGCAGTAAGAGGCTGACAGCTTTCAGCACCTCTGACGCGCCTGCGGCGCTATCCATGGAGCCACTGAGTGGCTGGCGGGCTGAAGCCCACCCCACCATCCGACAGCGCTGCACTCTTCGTGGGGCGGGCTTCAGCCCGCCAGGGCCGCATGCGGAGCAAACCGTCCGTGAAGCACTCAGCGGAGAGTTACCACTCCACCGTCTTGCCGGGTTCGAGCGGCCACACTTCCGTGGCAAGGCCGGAAATCAGACCCTTCAATTCTTCGGGACGGCCGGTGAGCGGCGGAAAGGTTCCGAAATGCATGGGCACCACCTTCTTGGCCTTCAGCAGGCGGCATGCCACGGCGGCCTCCCGCGGGCTCATGGTGTAGAGGTCGCCAATGGGCAGGAAAGCGAGCTCGGGATGGTAGAGCTGCTCGATCAGCGCCATGTCGGAGAAGACGTTGGTGTCGCCCGCGAAGTAGAGCGTGCGGCCGTCGGGTAAGTGAAGCACGTAGCCCGCAGCCTCGCCGCCGTAGATTATCTTGCCCTCGTCGAGGATGCCGCAACTGTGCACCGCATGGGTCATGGTGAAGGTGACGTCGCCCACCTTCTGCGAGCCGCCTTTATTCATGGCGCGAGTATTCTTGACGCCTTTCGATTCCAGCCACGCGCAGGTCTCGAAGATCCCCACCACTTCCGGAGTGAAGCGTTTGGCCAGAGGCGGAGTGTCGTGGATGTGATCGAAATGGCCGTGGGAGATGCAGATGGTGTCGACGCGCTCGATACTGTGCGCTTTGGGATATGCGGGGTTGCCGTCGATCCACGGGTCCATCAGGATAATTTGCCCCAAGGGGAGCCGGAATTGGAAGGAGCCGTGTCCCAGCCAGGTGATTTCCATAGTCTCTCTCATCTCCTGAAAACAAATATGCCTATGCTCGATCCGGCGTGCAATTAGCAGTGCAACTCATATCAACTCTTCATCGGAAAATACTTCATCCAGTTCGAGGGTCACCCGGCCATCGGCGGCCGCAATCGAACCGGACGCCTCGCGAAGCGACACGGCGCCTTCAGCGACATACGCCTTCTTCTCCAACGGGTCAAGCACCCAAACCGTCTGGACACCCATCGCGAGATAGTCGCGCACCACGTTCATGATCCGGCTCATCCGATCCTCCGGCGACAATATCTCGACACACAGGGCCGGCGGTCGTGTGAAAATCGAGTCTTCGGGCTTCTCATATGCGCAAATATCAGGCACCCGGTATCGGCTAGGAGAGATCATGAGGCGAGTCTCAATGAAAGGCTGAAGTCCGCGATGCCGTTTCAAAAGCAGCCAGATCCTTGCCTGAAGTTCTCCGTGTTCTCTTTCGCCCCTGTTCCGATCCTCGAGTTGACCCTCCACGTAATCTACGTCGGGATGGTAGGCCGTTGACAGATACTCCCCGACCGGCACCAACGCTTCTGGCATAAGAATGTCCTTGTCGCCCTATCGCAAGCATACCCGAAGTTGCCGGCATGTTCCAGGCTTCGAGCTTTTCGCCGGATGCTGACACGCAGTCCACTGGTGCTCGGGCTCCATCGCGGTTTGCCTCAGTTCCCCCTCCTCGCGGCGCCGCCTCGTTCCGACTACTCGGTCTGCTCTTCAAGCGGAGGTGTGGCCGCGCGGTCCGGGCGAGGCGGGGACCAACCGCCGTCCAGCTTGTAATCGCTTTGTAATAGAATTACCATCTCTTCTGAAAGGGACGCCAAAGTTTGGCCACGCCTCCGCTTCACTTGCAAGCCGTGCTTCAGCACGACATCGACCTGATCCGAGCCAAGCTACTGGAAATGCTGGCCTTGGACGAACAGGCGCTGACCCGCGCACTGCATGCCTTCCTGCGGCGCGACCGCCAGTTGGCCTACTCCGTGATTCTGCGCGATCAGGACGTGGACGCCCTCGACGCCGCTCTCGATCAGCTCTGCCTGGAATTTATCGTCCGCCATCAGCCCATGGGCGGCCATCTGCGATTCGTTTATTCGGCCAGCAAAATCGTCAACCTGCTGGAACGGTGCGGCGATTATGCCGAAAGCGTGGCGCGCCAGGTGCTCCTGCTCAGCTCCCTGAATTACGAAGTGCCGGCGGATAAATTCCATCAGATCGCCAATCTTTCCATCCCCATGCTGCATAACGCGGTACACGCTTTCGTGGATCGCAATGCCGATCTCGCCCGCAACACCATGGCCACCGAGCCGCGCGTCAACCAGCTCCGTGACAGCCTCAATGCCGATCTCGTGGAGCTGCGCGAGCAGGGCAAGCTGCCGCTCGAAGCCCTGAATCCGCTCACCACCATCGGCCGCCGCTTCGAGCGGGTGTCCGACCAGGCCACGAATATCTCCGAGCAGGCGCTCTATTTCACCACGGGCGAGTATCTCCGCCACCTGGTGCGCCAGGATTTCCGCGTCCTGTTCGTGGACCAGAACAACGGCTGCCTCAGCCGCATTGCCCAAGCCGTGGCTACCGCCCTCGGCGCCAAGCGCTTCACGTTCGACAGCGCGGGCCTGGTCGCCGGGGCGGTGGAACCGCAAGCCATCCGCTTCCTCGCCGAAAAGGGCGTCGACGTCTCGCACCAGCCTTCGAAATCGGTGGACCAGGTGCCCAATCTGGAGCAGGTGCAGGTGGTTGTGGCGCTCTGCCGCGAGGCCGAAGGCGTGTATCCACAGCAGCCCACCAAATCGCTGGGGCTGCAATGGCTGGTGCCCGACCCATCGCAAGCGCGCGGCACGCCGGAAGATCTGCGCGTGGAGTACGAGCGCGCGTTTCAGGAGCTGACCACTCACGCGCGCGACCTGGTGCAGGCGATCCTCGGAGACGACGAGATTTCTCACCCCCAACAATCGACATGATGCAACGTTCTCATTCTCTGCCGGCTCTGCCGAGAGCCGCCGCGGCTGCGGGCCTGCTGGTGCTCGTGCTTCTTGCCGCCGGTTGCGCGCGCTCAAAAGGGCCGAACAAAACCGTCATCCAGGACAGCGGGTCCGACACCATGGTCAACCTGGCGCAGGCTTGGGCCGAAGAATACGCCACCGTGGACCCCGCCGTCTCGGTGGAAGTTTCCGGCGGCGGGTCGGGTACCGGCATCGCCGCGCTGTCCAGCGGAACCGTGGACATCGCCAATTGCAGCCGCCGCTTCGAGGCCCAGGAGATCGAACAGGCGAAGAAGAATACCGGCAAGGCGCCAAAGGAATTCATCGTGGGGCTGGATGCCCTGGCGGTTTATGTGAATAAGAACAACCCGCTGAACGACATTACTATCGACCAGTTAGCCGATATCTATGCCGAAGGCGGCAAACTTACTAAGTGGTCGCAACTGGGCGCCAAAATGCCCGATGGCTCCGATGAAATCATCCGCGTCAGCCGGCAATCGAATTCCGGTACTTACTTCTATTTCCGGGAAGCCATCCTCGGCAACGGGCGCGATTTCAAGCTGGGGTCGCGCGACATGCAGGGCTCCAAAGACGTAGTGGAGCTGGTGGCCAATACGCCCTCGGCCATTGGCTATAGCGGAATGGGTTACAATACTCCGGCGGTGAAACAACTGCGGGTATCCAGGAAGGCCGGAGAGCTGGCCTACGCGCCCACCGTGGAAACCACCCTGAACCACACTTACCCCATCGCGCGGCCGTTATATATGTACACGCTGGGCGAACCGGCCGGGGCGGTGAAGAAATACCTGGATTGGGTGAACTCCGAGGCCGGGCAGAAGATCGTGCTGCAGAGCGGCTACGTTCCCCTGCCCAAAGCCGGAAATTAGCCCATGCCAGCCCTACCCAAACGGCCCGGGGTGGAAATCCTCGCCGAACGCGCCATCGAAGTGCTGATCCGTCTGTGCGGCATCAGCGCCATCCTTTTTGTCTTCGGCATTTTCTTCTTTGTCTTTCGCGAGGGCGCGCCTCTGCTGTTTCACGGCTTCAACTTCCGCGAGTTTTTCTTCAGCCCGGAATGGTATCCCACTTCGCAGAGCCATGTGCGCTACGGCGTGCTGGCGCTCATCGCCGGTACGGCCAGCGTCACCGTGCTGGCCATGCTGCTGGCCGTTCCGTTCGGCATCGGCACGGCGATTTTCCTCTCCGAATTCTGCGGGCCGCGCGCCAAAGAGACGCTCAAGATCACCGTCGAGCTGCTGGCGGCCATCCCCTCGGTAGTCTGGGGATTCGTCGGGCTGACGATAATGAACAAACTCATCATCGAGTTGTTCCACACGCCCATCGGCCTGAACGTGCTGAACGGCGGCATCGTTCTGGCGCTCATGAGCGTGCCCATCATCGTGTCGATCGGGGAAGACGCCTTGAAGGCGGTTCCGGATTCGTACCGCGAAGCCGCCCTGGCGCTGGGCGTGACGCGCTGGCAAATGATTTACCGGGTGCTGGTTCCGGCGGCCCGCAACGGCCTGCTCGCGGCGGTGCTCCTGGGCGTGGGACGCGCCGCGGGAGAGACCATGGCGGTCCTGATGGCCACCGGACACGCGGTCAAGATTCCCACCAGCCTGCTCGATTCCGTGCGCACCCTTACCGCCACCATCGCCGCGGAACTGGGCGAAGCGGCGGTCCATTCGGATCACTACCAGGTGCTGTTTATCATCGGAATTCTGCTGTTCAGCATCACTTTCGCGGTCAACCTGGCGGCCGATCTGATCGTGCGCGGGGTGCGGCGCGGATAATGTTCCAGGCCACCCGATTTACGCGCAGAAAACGGCGCTACGAGCTGCTGGCGCGGGCCATCTTCTTCCTGATGACGCTGTTGATTGTGGCGCCGCTGATCGTGATTGTGGGCTATCTGGTGTATCAGGCCTGGCCCATCCTTTCGTTCGATTTTCTGTTCACCAATCCGCGCAACGGCATGCGCGCGGGCGGCATCTGGTCGCCGCTGTTGGGCACCATTTACCTGGTAGTCATCTCCTTGCTGGTGGCCACGCCCATCGGAGTGCTGGCGGCCATCTTCCTCAACGAATACGCGCGCGAAAACTGGCTGACGCGCGTCATCAACCTGGCGGTAGTGAATCTGGCGGGGGTTCCCAGCATTGTGCACGCGCTGTTCGGGCTGGGCGCCTTCGTGCTGTTCGCGGGCATCGGCAAGAGCATCCTGGCGGCGTCCCTCACCCTGGCGGTGATGACCCTGCCGGTGATCATCGCCAGCACCAAGGAAGCGCTGGCTTCAGTGCCCGTGCCATTCCGCGAGGCCTGTTGGAACGTGGGCGCTACACGCTGGCAGACCATTCGGCACGTGGTGCTGCCCAATTCCGTGGGCGGCATTCTCACCGGTGTGATTTTGCAGGTGTCACGCGCCGCCGGCGAAACCGCGCCCATCATGTTCACAGGCGTGGTGTTCTACAAGGCGATCAGGGAAGGCGATCCCTTCGCCTACGGCCTGTTCGACCAGTGCATGGCGCTCTCCATGCACCTGTTTACGATTTCCACGCAAGTGCCGGACGTTCCCAAGGCGCTGCCGTATGGCACCGCGGTGGTGCTCTTGGGCGCCGTGCTGGCGGTGAATGCGCTGGCCATCCTGGTGCGCCTGCGCCTGCGCTCGCGGAGGAAATGGTGATGCCGGCTTTGTGTGGGGCAGGCAATCTTGCCTGCAGGCCGCCTTTCAGGCGGCTTTCGGACCTGACCAAGGCAGAGGCAGTAGGCGGATGGAAGCGTCTGGCGTCGATGCCGGCTGAAAGCCCTGGTGGGGCGGACTTCAGCCCGCCACTCGGCTTTGGCCTTTTCATGGCATGCAGGTGGCCAACCCGGTGGGGCAGACTTTCAGTCCTCCCCGAAGGGGACCCCGGGCTTCAGCCCGCCTCGGGGAATTTCCTCCGGCTTCGTGCCCTTCGGCGCGCCCGTAGCGAAGCCAGAGAAATTCGTCAGGCCTCGTGGAAGCCGGCTGTAAGCCCGCCCCACCAACGAGAGGTACCCGCGTGACCTCTGAAAACATGATCGAGATCCGCGGCCTCCGCGTACGCTTCGGCCGCCAGGAGATCCTCAAAGGCATCGAGCTCGACGTCCGCCGCAATGAAATCCTGGGGGTGATCGGCCCGGCGCAATCCGGCAAGACCACCCTCCTCAAAGTCATCAACCGGACCATCGACGACACGCCCGGCACGGCCGTATCGGGCACCGTCCGGGTGGATGGCGAAGACATCCGGCGGGTGAAAAACCTGCCGGCGCTGCGCCGCAAAATCGGCATGGTGGCGCCGCTGCCGGTGGGGCTGCCGCTTTCCGTTTTCGACAATGTGGCCTTCGCGCCGCGCATGGCCGGCCTGCGCGACCACTCCGAGCTCGAAGCGCGCGTGGAGCGCTGCCTGCGCCAGGCGGCCCTCTGGGACGAAGTCAAAGACCGGCTCGATAGCCTGGGCACGCGCCTCTCCGGTGGACAGCAGCAGCGTTTGACCATCGCCCGCGCCTTGTCGCACGATCCCGAGGTCCTCTGTCTCGACGAGTTCTCCATCGCCATCGACCCCGTCACCACCATGCGCATCGAGGACGTGCTCAAGGAATTGCGCTCGCAGATCACCATTATTCTGGTCACCAACCTGGTGCAGCAGGCGCGGCGCCTGGCCGACCGGACGGCTTTCTTCCTCAATGGCGAACTGGTGGAAGTGGACCGGACCGAGACGATTTTCTCGGAGACGCCGGCCGACCGGCGGACCTTTCAGTACGTGCGGGGGATCTTCGGATGAACTGCATCGAGACCCGCGATCTGAACCTGTGGTACGGCAATTTCCAGGCGCTCAAGAATATCAACTTGAACATCCGGCATGGCCAGATCGCCGCGCTCATCGGTCCCTCGGGCTGTGGCAAGACCACCCTACTGCGCTGCTTCAACCGCATCAATGAGCGCTACGGGTACGTCCGCACCACCGGCCAGATCCGCATCCTGGGCCAGGACATCTATACTCGCGACGTGTCGCTCATCGAACTGCGCAAATCCGTCGGGATGGTTTTTCAGCGGCCTAATCCCCTGCCCATTTCGGTGTACGAAAACGTGGTGTTCGGCTTGCGGACCCACACTCCGCGCGGGCAGTTGCGAAAATCGGAGCTGGACGAGGTAGTGGAAAAGGCGCTCGGCGAAGTGAATCTCTGGGATGCGCTGAAAGACCGGCTGCGGACGCGCGGCACCAATCTGCAACTGGCGGACCAGCAGAAACTGTGCATCGCCCGCCTGCTACCCTTGAAGCCGGAGGTCATCCTGATGGATGAGCCGTGTTCCGCGCTCGACAGCGCCGCCACCCTGGCGGTGGAAGAGTTGATGCTGGCCCTGGCCGGGCGCTACACCATCCTGGTGGTGACGCATAATATGGCCCAGGCGCGGCGCGTGAGCCAGGAATGCGCCTTCATGCTGATGGGCGAAGTGATCGAGCACGACCGCACCCAGAAGCTTTTCCTCACTCCCAGCGATAGCCGCACCGCCGACTACGTGGAGGGCCGTTATGGGTAACGCCACGATTCTGCGCAAGCTGCTGCTCTCCGCGCTGTTACTGATTGCGGCGGCGCTGGGAAGCGCCGCCATTTTTCTCACCCGCTATACGGCTTCGAGCGAACTGCGGCACGCCGAGGAAACCATGGCCGCGCAGACGCGGATTCTCCTGCCGGCGCTGGCCGCCCTGGCCCCGGCCGGCACGCAGTCGCTGGAAGCTTGGACCAACGCCGCCGGCATCCAAACGCAGGCGCGCGTCACCGTCATCGCCCGCGATGGCACGGTGCTCGCCGATTCCCAGCACGACCCTGCCACCATGGACAATCACGCCGGGCGGCCCGAAGTCCGTCAGGCGCTCGCCGGAGCAACCGGAACGGCCGTACGCCATAGCGCCACGCTGGACGTCGACTTGTGTTACCTGGCCGTGCCCGCGGATCTGCAGGGGCAGCCCGGCGCCATCCTGCGGCTGGCCGTTCCGCTGCGGCAGATCGACGTGGCCGTGGCCGCGGTCCGCTGGCTCATCCTGCGGGCCTCGCTGGTGGCCGCGACGTTCGCGCTGGCGGTGGCGTTCTTCGTCTCGCGCGCTTTCAGCCGGCGCATCCGGCGCATCCAGGCGTTCGCCCAGGAACTGGTGAACGCGGAATACTCCGGCACCCTCGCGAGCCAGCCGGACGACGAGCTCGGATCGGTGGCCCGCTCGCTGCGCGGTATGGCCGAACAGTTTCGCCGCATGCTGGGCTCGCTGGCGGATGAATCGGCGCGCCGCAAGGCTCTGCTGGCGGGCATGGTGGAGGGCGTGCTGGCGGTGGATCACGATCTGCGGGTGACGTTCTGCAACAGCTCCTTCGCTCGCGCGGTGAAAGCCAACGTGCCCGAACGGATTCCAGTAGTGGAAGTGGTGCGCGATCCGGAATTGCTGGAGCTGTTGCGGCGTGTCATCGCGAGCGGCGAACCGGCGCGCCGGCGGTTGACGCTGCCCGCCGCCCCGGGCCGCGTTTTCGACGTGCAGGGTGCGCCCGTGGGCGAACATCCCGCCGCCGGCGCCATCGCGGTGCTGCACGATATTACCGAGCTCGAACGTCTGGAACGCGTGCGCAAGGACTTCGTGGCCAACATTTCGCATGAATTGCGGACCCCGCTGGCGGCCATCCGCGGGTACGCCGAAACACTCCTGGACGGCGCCGCGGAAGACCCCGCCAACAGCCGCAAGTTCCTGGAGATCATCTGCCGCAACTCCGTGCGGCTGGGCGATATGGCGTCGGACCTGCTTGCGCTCTCCGAACTGGAGTCCGAACGGGAGCCCCCGCCGCCCGAGAAGATTTCCGTCCGCGAAGTGGCCGTAGCGGCGCTGCGCACCGTGGAAAACCAGGCGGTGGCGCACAACGTGGATGTCTATGCCGGCGCAATCGACGACGTTCACGTGATGGGGCAGCGGTTCCGCCTGGAGCATGCTCTGGTGAATCTGCTGGATAATGCGATCCGCTTCAATCGCGCGGGCGGCGAAGTCCGGCTGGAGGCCGAGTCGGTCGGCGATCGGGTGCGGGTCCGTGTGAGCGACACCGGAATCGGCATCCCCTTCCTGGAACTGCCGCGCATTTTCGAACGGTTCTATTGCGTGGATAAAGCGCGGTCGCGTGAAACCGGCGGTACGGGGCTGGGGCTCGCGATCGTCAAGCACGTGGTGGAAAGAATGGGCGGCACGGTGTCGGTGGAAAGCAGCTTGGGCAAGGGCAGCGTGTTCACGCTGCTGTTCCCGGCGGGCTGAGCTTTGGTGGGGCGGCCTTCAGCCCGCCAGGCGGAATTTTGTTGCACGAACTCTAGGTGAGTCTCCGCGCCGATCGGCGGTCAGCTTTCCTGGCAAGCCGACCAAATGGCGCGCAGCCGTTCGATATCCTGCTCGTCCAGCAAGGCTTTGTTGCAGAAGCGGGTATTGCCTGCTTTAAAGTGCGCCCTATCGAAAAGGAGCACGAAGTTCATCATGAAGACGATCGAAAGCAATGCGTAATACTGGGTCATAAACTACACTCCAGGACGTAGTCTGCGGCAGGCTGCTCGGCTTTAATATAGTTACCATCGGCGAGGAGCTGTTCTGCTTTGTACTCTTTCTCACGGCCCATTTTTTTCGTGCGAATCCTCGGGTACCGTTCCACGGCACGGCAGGCGGTCGGAATATCTGTACGGCATGGCCCCCGATGCCATCCAGGCGCAAGATTCCGAAGCTTTACTGCTATCGCCCGCGCGACGCAACCGTGGTACCTGCCGGGGACGCCTGCGAGAGCGCGATTGTCGCCCAATTTGTCCCAGCCGCGGAAATCCACTGATCGAAGCCGTGGGGGAAGCCGGCGTCGAAGTACGGCTGCAACGCCATCGCACGTGACTTCACATACCACGAGCCATCCTCCTGTTGCGTGCTCAGCAGGAATTTGACACCGCGCTGATAAGCCGCATCGGATCGAGGCAGCCCCGCGGTCTGCAAAGCAAACAACGATTGTCCGGTCGCGTAGGCGCTGCTCTCCATGGAGTCGAGATCGGACCAACCGCCATCGGGCCGCTGCCGGGCGAGCAACTCCTGCATGGTTTTGTGGGTCGCATCTTGGTACATGCCCGCCCAAGCCAGCCCCAGCAGGCGGTAGCTCCGGTCCTCGTTGTTCGTCGATTGCACTTTCGCCATCCATGCCGCCGCTTGTTGAATCGCCTGATCGTAGGCGGCTTTGTCCGCCTTGGGCGCGTAAAGCTGGAGCGCGCGCATGGAAACCGCGGTCTGCGCGATATAGTCCGAACAGATCGGCGGCCGCGTATCGGCGATCGCGTAAGGCCAGTCGCCATCGGAAGTTTGATGCGATTTCAGATACATCGCCACGGCGTCGGTATTGAGATCGGATTTGTAGCCCTCGGCATCCAGCCCTATCAAAATGTTGGCCACCACAAACGGGCCGAAAGTATCTTCCACCGGAGTGAAGAAACCCTGGTGCAGGTAGTCGCGCAGCTTCTCCAGGCCGAAGACGTTGGCTTTGACCTGCTGCGCCGAGGTCTGTTCGTCCACCTGGAATCCGCTCTTGCGCGCCGCGCTCACGGCCATCGCCGCGAAGCTGTTGTTGTGGCAGGAAACGCAGGCAGCCTTCGGTACGAAAGCCGCGTCCGCCCGCTGTATCAAGGGAAGGCTTGCCTGGATCGCGCTTGCAATGCTGTTGTCCCGCCGAGGTTTGAAATCGGGCTCGCTGCGGGCCGTAGCCTTGGCGCCGGATTTCACCAGCCATTCCACCACCGGTGTTTCGCCGTGCAGCTTGGCTATATCGAGCACACTGAGTCCGGAATCGCCGCTTTGCTTGTGGGCGTCCCTGGCGTTGACGTCGGCGCCCCGCTCGATGAGCAGTTTGACCACGTCCAGGGGCAGAAGATCGGATGCGGCCGCGTACATCAACGGAGTGCGTCCCTGCGGATCGGCCGCGTTTACGTCGGCGCCGTGGTCCAGCATCATGCGGATGGTGTTCACATCGGCGAGAGCCGCGACACTCTGCAGCGCCGCGGTATAGGCCTCGCCGCCCAGGTCTTTAGCGGTCAGCAGGGCGACGCATTTCGAGCACCGCACCGTCAGCGCCACTTCCAGCGCCGGCTCTCCGGAGTCTTTTAGCTCGGCGCCGTGGTCCAGCAGCAATTCCATGCTGGCCGCGTCCCCGGCGGTGGCGGCTTCCAGCAGAGGCGACGATTCGGCTGCCGGACGCGGGTTGGGATTGGGATTCGCGCCGTGCTCAAGAAGGAACTTGACTGCCGCGCTATTGCCGGGACGGCGGGCCGCGATCATCAGGGCCGTTCGCATGTCGCTGGAACGGGCGTTGACGTCGGCGACATGGGCTACCAGGACGCGGGTTTTCTCTAGTTCCGTGGCCGCCCACATCAGGGCTGTGGCGCCCGCGTCATTCCGCTTGTTGGGGTCGGCCCCCTGCTTCAACAGGCGTTCCAAAGTGGGCGCGCCGCTGTACAGCACCGCATACATGAATGGTGTAGAGCCCTCCGGTCCGCGGGCGTTGAGAAGCTGGGGATCTTCGGAGGCGGACTTCTGGAACCCCGCCATATCGCCTGCGTGCAACGCTTCCACCATGGCCACGGCCTTGGGATTCGAGGGCGGAAGTTCCACTTCGTTGGCCAGCGAGTCCGGCCAGTCTGCCCCCTGGTCTATCCACGCCTTGATGGTCTGGATCTGTTCCGGGCGCAGCGGACCGGTGGGGGGCATCTGCATGCCATATGCGTAGCCCGATATCCGGTGATACAGGAAGCTGTTGTCGCTGCTGCCGGGAACCACGCCACGGCGGCCCATAACCACGCTTCTCCGATCGAGGCGCATTCCACTGCTCTGCTGCGCCGGGCCATGACACGGCACGCAGTTCTGCCGCAGGATCGGCAGCACATCTTTAGCGAAGTCCACTTTAGCGGCGGGTTGGGCTGACAAGATCCCCGCAAATAGCCACCCACAGAGCGATGGCCGCGCAATTCTCGATTTCCACATTCACCCCTCCTCAAGAAAACCAGTAACGGAACCGCGGCGTTTCACCGGGTTAACGTCATTTTACCCGGAATCCCCGTTTGGAACGGCCCTCGTCAACCAACCCAGCGGCCAGACGGCACTCCGGCGAGTGTGCATCTAAATACGAGTTTCCGTCCAGCATATATTCGTAAGGTCTGGTGGCGGGCGGCCCCGGAATGGGTACAGTACGCCCACCGCGGCCTTCCGGAGCCCCTTGCTTTCCTCTTCCGTCATATATATATTAATCAGTACCGATGAAGAAGCCGCCCGATCCCGATGCCTTCCTCCCCTTAAAGCCGCACTGGTTTCACGTCCTGCTCTCCCTGGCCGACGACGACCAGCATGGCTACGGCATCATGCAGGAAGTGCTCAGCCGCACCGATGGCAAAGTCCGCCTCTGGCCCGCGACCCTCTACGGCACTCTGAAACGCCTGATGGACGAGGACCTCATCGAGGAGTCCGACCTCAGGCCTGCGCCCGACCAGGATGACGCTCGCCGCCGCTATTATCGCCTCACCAAGCTCGGGCGCCGCGTGCTCAATGCCGAGTGCCGCAGGCTGGAAGATCTCGTCTCCGTCATTCGCGCCAAACGCGGCGTCAAGCCCATGAATGTGGAGTCCTAATGCTCGAAGCCCGCTCGCTCACTAAATATTTCGATCACACCGCCGCCGTCCGCGGAGTCAGCTTCACCATCCGACCGGGCGAGATCCTCGGGTACCTGGGTCCTAACGGGGCGGGGAAGAGCACCACGGTGAAAATGCTCACCGGCCTCATCGAGCCCTCCGAGGGCCGGATCTTCTACCAGGGCCGCAGCGTGCACGACGATTTCACCGCCTTCCAGCGGCGCATCGGCTACGTCCCCGAGGAGGCGCACCTTTATCCGCACCTCACCGGCCGCGAGTATCTGCAACTGTGCGGCCGCCTGCGCGGTATGCCGCGCCGCGCGCTGGAACCGAAGATGGACGAATTCCTGCGCGCCTTCAACCTCTTCGTCGACCGGCACGCGCCACTCTCCTCCTATTCCAAGGGCATGCGCCAGAAGATTCTGCTCTCGGCCGCCCTGTTGCACGATCCCGACATCCTCATCCTCGACGAGCCGTTCTCGGGCCTGGACGTGACCTCGGCAGTGATGCTCCGCAGCCTGCTGCGCACGCTCGCCGGCCGCGGCAAGATCGATCTACAGCTCGCACGTCCTCGAAACGGTGGAAAAGGTCTGCTCGCAGGTTCTGATCCTGCGAAACGGGGAGGTGGCGGCGTACGACTCCATCGAGCACCTGCGCGAACTCATGCAGCAGCCCTCGCTCGAAGGCGTCTTCGCGCAGTTGACGCAGGTGGACGATGGCAAAGAGGTGGCCAACCGCATCGCCGACGCCATGAGCTCCGCGCCGCCTCAGAGCGCCCCGGCAATACCCGTGGCGGCCGGTCTGCGCGTGTATCGCGGCCTGGCGAACGCCTTCCCGCAAGAGTTTCAGAACGTCTACGGGCCCGAGTTGCTGCAGACCGGCGAAGACGCCATCGAGCCCGTCTGGCGCCGCAACGGCATTGTGGGACTGGCGCGCCTGTTGCTCGATATCGCGATCCGCGTGCCCATCGAGTACGCCGCTGAGTGCGTCAAAGACGTCCGCTATTCTCTCCGCCGGCTGCTCGCCTCGCCCGGATTCACCGCGGTGGCGCTGATTTCGCTGGCTCTCGGCATCTGCATCGTGTCCTCGGCGTTCAGCGAAATGAACAACATGGCGCTGCGCGACATTCCGGCGGTCGAAGCGCCGCGCGAACTGGTGGCCGTCGAAGCGCCGATATCGTACCCCGATTACCGGCGCTATCGCGCCCGCGACGACCTGTTTTCATCCTCCCTCGCCTATATCGCCGCGGTGCCGTTCGGCGTGACGCTGGGCGAGCGCACCGCCCGCGAATGGGGACAGCTTGTGACGCCGTCCTACTTCGCCACGCTCGGTGTCCATCCGGCGATGGGCCGATTCCCGAGCGAGGACCAGCCGGGCGGGGCGGTCCCGGTGGTGGTGAGCTATCGTTTCTGGCAGGAGCGGCTGGCTTCCGATCCGTCGGCCATCGGCCGGAGCCTCGAAGTGAATTCGCGGCCCGCGACCGTGGTCGCGGTAGGCCCGAAAGAATTCGCGGGCGCGTCACCGGTGCTGTTCGCGGCCGACCTCTGGGTGCCGCTGTCGGCGGGCGACAACGTGGCCCCGGAGCTGGCCGATAACACGCTGGAGCGCCGCGACCGCACGATCTTCCGTGTGGTCGGCCGTCTGAAGCAAGGCGTCAGCATGGCGGGCGCCGAGGCTGCACTCGACGCCACCGCGCGGCAAATCGAGCGGGACAACGGCGACCCCAATCGCGACAAGCCCGGTCGGCGGGTGACCCTGCTCGACGGCGGCAAGCTTCTGCCGCTGCGTAAACAGGACCTGCCGTTCTTCACTTCGTTCTTCATCATTATGTCGTCGCTGGTGATGCTCATTGCCTGCGCCAACGTGGCCAATATGATGCTCGCGCGGGCGGCCGGCCGGCGCAAGGAGATTGCCCTGCGCCTCGCACTGGGCGCCAGCCGGGCCCGCATCGTGCGCCAGTTGCTCACCGAGAGCCTGCTGGTGGCGCTCGGCGCGGCGGTGCCGGGAATCCTCCTGTCTTTGTGGCTGCTCCATCTGATGGCCGGCGTGAAGATGCCGGTGCTGGTCCCTGTCACCTTCGATCTGCACCCGGACTGGCGGGTAGTGCTCAGCACCATCGGCTTCACCGGGCTTACGGCCCTGCTCTTTGGCTTAGCGCCGGCCTGGCAGGCGGCTAAGGTCGACTTGGCTTCCGGCATTCGCCCGGCGCGCCGCTGGAGGGTGCGCAACCTGCTGATGGTTTCGCAATTCGCCGGATCGCTGACCCTGCTCGTGATCCTCGGGCTGCTCTCGGTCGGAATCCAGACTACCTTGGGGATTCAGTCGGGCTTCCATCCGCGCAACCTGTACCTGATGTCGCTCGATCCCATCCGCGATGGCGACAGCCCCGAGCAGACCACGGCATTCTTCGAGCGACTCCTCGACCGCGTCCAGCGGCTCCGTACCGTGAGCGCCGCGTGTCTGACGGAAACGGTACCGGTGTCCATCGGCAGCGCGCGCATGCAAGTCTCGGCGCCGGGTGAAGGTGCGCGCGAGACGGTCACCGCCAATCGCCACGTCGTCGGCAAGGATTATTTCGATACCGCTGGCATTCCGGTTGTAATGGGCCACGCCTTCCGCCAGGAGGACCAGGTGAACCGGACGCCCTCGGGCGTCGTGAGCCAGGAATTCGCGCGCGAGTTCTCGCGAGGAGGCAATCTGCTGGGCCAGCAGATTGAAGTTGGCAACGACCAGGTCGCCGTCGACCGCATTCTGCCGGGCAGCTTCGATTATCGTCAGGGCGTTCCCGGAAGCCGCGGGAGAATATTCACGGTGGTGGGAGTGGTGGGCGACGTGGCCGAAGATCTGGTGGCGCAGAAGCCGCATCCCGTGGTCTACTTCCCGCTGCGGCAGGCGGATTATGCCCGGCCGCCGGCGCAGGGTATCACGCTCATGGTGCGGGCCGCCCCGGGCGCTGGCGGGATCGAGGCGGTGCGCCGCGAGATCGCCGCCATCGACGCCAATATCAAGCCGTTCAACGTGCGCTCCATGGACGACCAGATCGATCAGTTCATGGCGCCGCTGCGGTCGGCCACGTGGACCTATCGCGTGATCGGCATCTTCGGGCTGCTGCTGTCCGCCGTGGGGTTGGCGGGAATGACGGCTTATTCGGTAGCGCAGCGCACCCGGGAGATCGGCATTCGGATGGCGCTGGGCGCACGCCGCGCCAACGTGTTGCGATTGGTGATGAAGGAAGGCGCGCTCCTGGTAGCGGCGGGCACGGCGGTAGGGATGGCCTGTGCGTGGACCGGATCGCGGGCGCTGGCCTTCATGAACTCGAGTGTCGGCAAAGTAACGTCGGGCAGCGCGTCGGACCCACTGGTGTTGTTCGGCGCTCCATTGTTGCTGGCATCCCTGGCGCTGCTGGCCTGTTATCTGCCGGCGCTTCAATCCATGCGCATCGATCCGGTGGAGGCGCTACGCGAGGAATAGTGGGGCAGGCAATCCTGCCTGCAGGCCGGCTTTCAGCCGGCCTCTTAGCCCTGATTGCCTGCCCCACAGAGCAAATGCAGAATGACCGGCGTTGGGAAAACGAGTGGCACTTTAGCTCACCCAGTGGAGCAGAAGCGGAGAAGAAATGAAACAGTGGCTAAGCGAAACTCACGGACCCAGCTTCGAGCTCCTCCGCCATTTCCTACTTCGCTTCTTCGATAGCGACCTCGTGACCTCGCCCGGCCAAACAGCCTTGGCAGTGATCGGCTCAAGCTCCATGTTCGCCACGTGGTTTCCCTTCGTCACCGGGCCGTTGAAGGACAAGTACGCGCATCTTTCCGCCCTGGCGGCGCCGGGCCCGTACCGCCAGGCTCTTCGCGCCGACAACTTATGGCTCATCGCTATGACCATGTCGGCTATCGGGCTGCTGACGGCCATTAAGTGGCAGTCTCTCTTCCCAACTCTCGGCGATTATCGCGCCATCGGTTGGCTCCCCGTGCGTGCCCGGCAGATTTTCGGCGCGAAACTGTTGGCGCTGCTGGTCGTAGCCACGGCAGCCGTAATCCTCACTACTCTGGCGCCTTGCCTGGGGTTTGCCGCGTTGTCCGGTGGCAGGTGGGCGTTCGAATCGTCGCTCGGGGCACGCGCGGTCTCCACGGCCGCAGCATCGGTGGCAGCTTGCTATTTCTTCTTTTTCGCGCTGGTGGGGGTTCAAGGTGTCCTGCTGAATGTCCTGCGCCCGCGCCAGTTCATGCGCATCGCCAGTTCAACCCAGGGATTACTCGCCGGAAGCATGCTCGTCCTCCTCGTCCTGAGCTTTTCCATCGGGCCGCCATTTGCTAACGCGGCGGTCCGCCCTCAGATCGCCAGGTGGCTCCCGCCGGTTTGGTTCCTGGGGCTGTGCCAGTCGATGCCGGGCGACCCCGATCCTGCCATGCACGCCCTGGCGCGGCAAGCCCTCAGAGCGTTAGCGGCAGCGGTGCTCCTGGTGTTGGCGGCGTACACCGTGAGCTACCGCCGGCATCGCGCCCTGGCCATGGAGGGAGGTATCGCGTCAGGGAAAGATCGGCGCTGGCACGGTGCGATTTTCGACTGGTTGGTGCCGGACCCCCGCCAGCAGGCTGTGGTCGTCTTCCTGGCGAAAGGCTTCTCTGGCAACGGTCCCCATCGCATGGTCCTGATGGGCTACGGCGGTTTTGGGCTGGCCGTCCTGCTCAGTGGCGGCGTCGGAATGATGGGCCTGGTGGATCCCGCCCACGTGGATGCGGCCCGTTTCGTGTACGCTCACGCGATCCTATTGACGTTTCTTTTGGATCGGTTTGCGTCACCTTTTCTCGATTCCGGTGGAGCTTCGGGCCAACTGGCTTTTCCAGATCGCCGAACGGGAGGGACGGGTCCAATGGATGCGGGCGATGGACCGCTTCGTACTGTTCCTCGGTGCGCTGGGAATGCTGGTCATCCCGTTCCCGCTGGAAGTTCGTCTGCTCGGATGGCGCGCGCTGAGCGAATCGGCTCTTTTCGCGATATTCGGCCTGTTGTGCTACGAAGCGATTTTCTCGTCCTGGGAGAAGCTGCCCTTCACGTGCTCCTATTTGCCGGGAAAGCAGCCCGCATGGATGGTGGCGCTCCGCTTGTTGGGCCTCCTGGCGCTGCTGCCCGTGGTGAACGCCATACTGCTGGCCTGCTTATATAGCTGGGCCCTCTTCGCGGGCGCGCTGCTAGCGTTGTTGGCCGTTTGGGCGCGAGTCCACAGAGCGCGCCGCCAAGCCTGGGGAGAAATTCGCCTTCGCCATGACGAAGCGCCAGACCCGGCAATTGCCAGCTTGCATCTGCTGAGATGAAAAGGCTTAGCTCGAATCTCCCGCCTTATCCGCCCCGTCCTGAATGCCGAGTGCCGCAGGCCGGAGGACCTCGTCTCCGTCATTCGCGCCAAACGCGGCGTCAAGCCCATGAATGTGGAGTCGTGATGCTCGAAGCGCGCCGCGGTCCGCGAAGTCAGCTTCACTATACGGCCGGGCGGGTAACGAGTGCCAACGGGGCGGGGGAAGAGCATCACGGTCAAAATGCTCACCGGCCTCAACGAGCCTCGGAGGGCCAGATCTTCTACCAGCCGCACTTCGCCGGCCAAGAATATCTGCAACTGTGCGGGCGACTGCACGGCGTGCCGCGCCGCGTGCTGGAACCGAAAATGGACGAGTTCCCGCGCGCTTTCAGCACCCCTGACGGGCCTGCGGCGCTATCCATGGAGCCACTGACTGACTGGCCGGCTGAAGCCCGCCCCCCACCAACAAGCCAGCCGAGGGGCGGGCTTCAGCCGGCTTCAGCCGGCTTCAGCCCCGCCGTCATGCCACAAAAGGGCCGATTGGTTATAGCATGGGCTCGAGCGCGCCGATGTCTTTGGCTTCGAGAATGCGCTTCGGAGCGCCCCTTCTCGCGACCTTCAGCATGGCGCGGCCAACCTGCTCAGTAGTGAGAATCTGTCCGGGGAAGGCCCAACGCAGAAGCGGCAAGAGAGGTTTGAACAGCACATACAGCAAGCGATACAAGGTTGTTCGCGAGCGGATGCCGTGCAATGGCTGGATCACGCCGGGGCGGAAGGCATAAGCGCCCTTAAACGGCAGCCGCAGGATGGCGTTTTCGGTCTTGCCCTTGACTCGTGCCCACATGATGCGCCCCTTTTCGGAGCTGTCCGTGCCGGCGCCGGAGACGAATACGAATGTCATCCGCGGATTGAGACGCACAAGGGTTTCCGCGGCCGCCACCGCGATTCCGTACGTCACGCGCTCATAGTCGGCCTCCTTCATTCCCGCCGAGGTGACGCCCAGGCAGAAGAAGCAGGCATCGAAACCGGTCAGCTCCTTCTCGATGGCCGAGTAGTTCCACGGGTCCGCGTGGACCACCTCCCGTAGTTTGGGAGTGGCCACGCCGGTGGCGCGCCGCCCCACGGCGGTCACGCGCTCCACGTCCGGGTCGAGCAGGCACTCGCGCAGAACGCCCTGGCCCACCATGCCCGTGGCGCCGAAGATCAGGACGTTCATGCGTGCCGCAGCACCGTGCACACGCTGGCGCAGATGGGTCCGCCGATATTGAACGTGGCCGCCAGTTTCGGAGTGGGCACCTGCAGCTCCGCGGGAGCCCTGCCTTGCAATTGCAGCGACGCCCAGCCGATCATGGCGATCCCCGTGGCCCCAATGGGGTGGCCTTTGGCGATCAGCCCGCCCGACGTATTGATGCCGCACTCGCCATCGGGCCGCGCCTTGCCGTCCACCCAATATTGCGCGCCGCGCCCCGGCTCCGCCTTGCCGATGACTTCCGTCCCGATCGCGCCCATCACCGTGAAACAGTCGTGGACTTCGGCCACGTTCACGTCCGCGGGGCTCGTGCCGGCCATTCGGTAGGCGGTATTCATGGCGCCGTATGCGCCTGCCGGGTGGAGCACGTCGCGGCCGGATTTGCGAATCGGGTCCGTGGCCTGCCCCCAGCCGGCGATTTCGACGCAATCGGACTTCGCCACGCCCAGCTTCGCCAATCCCTCTTCCGTGGCCAGGATGAGCGACGCGTAGCCGTCGGTGATTTGCGAACAGTCGTAGGTCTTGAGCGGCAGTCCATCTACTACGTAACGGTTCAACCCCTCGATTTTGAGCGCCTGGTCGAGCGTGATCTGCACCTTGTTCATTTGCGCGCAGGAGTTGAATTTGGCATTGGCGTACTCCTGAACGGCGATGGCCGCGAGATCGGCTTCCGATACCCCGTGGACAGCCATATAATCCCGCATCACCTCGGCGAAAAGATGCGGGAACACGAAGACCTTGCCCTCACGCTCGGCGGGGAACGAGAAATGGCCGAGGACCTCGCCGATGAGCTTGCCATCCATCTTGCCGGCGTCGTCGCGCATCTTTTCGTACCCCACCGCGATGCCCGTTTCGCCCATACCGAGCTGCAGCTTGTGAATGACGGAAAGCACCGCCTGGCCGCCCGACGCGCAGGCATTCTCCACCGCCTCGATGGGTTTGCCCGCGAGCCCCGGAGTCATGGCCATCACGCCGGCCAGCAATCCCTGGCGATTGAGCGAAAAGTTGCAGGCCGCGCCGATGGAGCCGACGTCCAGCGACGAAGCCGGCGCGTCCATCTGGCGGCATGCGCCCTGGATGGCGGAGTCGACGATCTCGGGCACGGTCATGCCCATAAGCTTGCCGAACTTGGATTGATGATAGGCGGCGATATAGATTGGTTTCATGAGTCCCTCCTAAAATGGTACCGCTCGGTGGGGCTGAAGCCCGCCCCGCATGGCGGCGAAGCCGCAACCAAAACAAGGTTCACCGCAGAGGCGCAGAGGCGCGGAGAAAAACAAAAGCAAAGTCAAAACTGGAGAGCGCGGAGGTGGCGGAGGACGCAGAGGGGTAAAGGCCCCGAGGTATCAGCGTCTCAGCGGCCTCGGTTCGCGAAAATCGTCGCGGCTTATAGATTGGTTTCATAAGTCCCTCCTAAAATGGTACCGCTCGGTGGGGCTGAGGCCCGCCCCGCTTGGCGGCGAAGCCGCAACCAAAACACGGTTCACCGCAGAGGCGCAGAGGCGCGGAGAAAAACAAAAGCATAGTCAAAACCAGAGAGCGCGGAGGTGGCGGAGGACGCAGAGGGGTAAAGGCCCCGGGTGTCAGCGTCCCACCAGCCTCGGTTCGCGAAAACCGTCGCGGCTTGCAAAGATTCTGGCCGTTGGTAGTGCAGCGCATTACGTCCCCGTAACCACGCCGCCGTCCACGCTGAGGACCGCGCCGCTGATGAACGACGCCGCGTCGGAGGCTAACCAGACGTAAGCATTGGCAATGTCCTCAGGCTGGCCCAGGCGTCCCACGGGTGTATGGCCGACCATGGCCGCCAGCACTTTTTCGGGCATTCCCTTGGTCATGTCGGTAGCGATAAAGCCTGGCGCTACGGCGTTGACGCGGATGTGGAACTTGCCCAACTCGCGGGCCCATACGCGCGTCATGCCGATCACGCCGGCCTTGGACGCCACATAATTGGTCTGGCCGAAATTCCCGTACAGTCCCACCACGCTGGAGGCGTTCAGAATCACGCCGCCGCCCGATGGAATCATGCGCGGGGCCACGGCCCGCGTGCAAACAAACACGCCGTTTAGATTCACGCCGATGACAGAATCGAACTGCTCGTCGCTCATCATGCCCGCGAGCGCGCCTTCCTTATATTTGATGAGCTGGCCGTCCCGGATGATTCCGGCGTTGTTTACCAGCACGTGGATCGCGCCCCAACGGGCCACGGTTTCTTCCACCGCGGCCTCAACTTGCGCGGCGTCGGTCACATCCACCTTGCGGAAGAGGCCGCCGGGAACGGGTTCGCCGTCGCGAACGTCCCACGACGCCACGCGGCAACCCTCCTCGGCGAAACGGTTCGCGGTGGCTTTGCCGATTCCGGCCGCGGCGCCCGTGACAATTACTACTTTGCCCTGCAGTCCTGTTTCGATCATGACTTTTCCATAATCGCAGGGTACTTAACCGTTTTGGGGGTTCCGCCTGTTCAGTCGCCCAGCAACCGCTCCCTTACGGTTGCGGCTCTGTTGCGGTTGCCTCGTGTTTGCAGCTACTTACAGAGCCGCGACCGTAAGTAAGGGAGCGGTCCGCGGACGCCCACTCCCCCAGATCGGTTAAGCACCCATAATCGCAGAACAGAAACACGGTACACTTCTTTTTTGCGAAAATCGGTTTTGCGAAAAAATCAGAAACGAGGTGTGCGTTTGACCATTCCGCGGACGCTGCTGGCGCTGGCCGGCAGTTGTGTCGCTCTGCTGGCGCAAGGCAACTATGAGGTGCAGGTGTACGGCAGCGAGCTTGTTCCGCCCGCTCGCACCATGGTCGAGCTGCACTCCAATTTCACCTTCGAAGGCTCCAAAACCGCCGTGGACGGCGTCCGTCCCGACGAGCACGCCTTGCATGAAACTCTCGAAATCACGCAGGGCTTTACGGACTGGTTCGAAGTCGGATTCTATGTTTTTACGAGCTATCGGGGGCCGGAGGGCTACCAGTGGGTGGGCGACCATATCCGCCCGCGCGTCCGCGCCCCGGAAGCATGGCACTGGCCGGTGAACGTGAGCATCTCCACGGAGATCGGCTACCAGCGGCGCTCTTACTCACCGGATACCTGGACGTGGGAGATCCGGCCGATTGTCGACAAGCAAATCGATCGCTGGTATTTCGGAGTCAATCCCGCGCTGGAGCGTTCTTTCCACGGACTGGACGTGCACCAGGGCGTGGCCTTCGCCCCCGCGTTCAAGGGGAGCTACGATGTCACCAAAAAGGTCACCCTGGGCATTGAATACTACGGCGACCTGGGCGCGCTCACCGGCTTCGATCCCTTGCACCAGCAGCTCCAGGCGATTTACCCTGCGCTCGACCTGAATCTCGGCCCCAACTGGGAATTCAATTTCGCCCCCGGCTTCGGCCTCACCGGCAGCACCGATCATTTTCTGATCAAGATGATCGTCGGGCGGCGTCTGAAGCTGGGCTCACGGTAATTTTTCCGGCGCTCCGATCTGCTGCCAACCCTCGCCGCTCAGCGATTCGAGGAACGCGAGCAAGTCCGCCTTTGCCGGTGCGTCCAGAAAGAAGGGCGCAATGCGCGAATCGAGGTACGGACCCGGCTGGCCGCCCTTTCGATAGAACTCCAGGACGGCATCCAGGGTCTTCAACCGCCGGTCGTGCATGTAAGGGCCCGTGCGAGCCACTTCGCGCAGGGTGGGCACCTTGAACTTCTCGTCGTCGCGGCGCTTGCCGGTGATCGCCGCCAGGCCAAGGTCGGGCGAATGGAGGGCGGGATCGATGCCCAGGCTGGCGAACTTCTCGTTGGTGAAGTTGAAGCCGTTGTGACATTCGGAGCATTCGCCGGTGCGCTCGAAGATCTGAAGGCCGCGCTTGGCTTGAGCGGTCAAGGCCTGTTTGTCTCCGTTCAGGAACCGGTCGTACGGCGAGTTGCCGGAGAGAATGGTCCGCTCGAAGGATGCGATGGCCTTGGTAATGCGGTCGTACGTGACTTTTGAATCTCCAAACGCCCGCTCGAACAGCGCCGCATAGCCCGCGATTTTGGATACCGCTTCGGCCGCCGCCTCTTTCGTAGTGCCCATTTCGTCCGGCGCCGTGACGGGACCGGCGATCTGGTCTTCCAGGGTGGCGGCGCGCCCATCGTAAAACTGGCTTCGTCCGTAGGCGCGATTGATCAGTGTGGGCGCCCGCCGGCGGAGAGGATTGCCGGTGACGCCGACGGGAGCCGGCTCGCCACCGGCAAAGGCGTGTTCCGGCGGATGGCAGGTGGCGCACGAGACCGTTCCGTTGGCCGAAAAGCGCGGGTCGAAAAACAGGCAGCGGCCCAGCTCGACGCGCGCCGCCGAGTATGGGTTATCGGAGGGCCAGGGCACGGGCGGCAATCCGAGCGGGGGCTTGGGAGGTAGTTCCTGCGCCGCCAGATTCCCCAACATGGCGGCCAGCGCTATGGCACAGAGAACCAGTTTGCGGCGGAGCGCACGGCCCGGCATCAACCCAATTCTACAATGGCCTCAGAGCCCCACCGCGTGCACCGCGATCTCCACTTTGCCGGCCACTTGGCCAACCCGGCGATCCACGCCTTTGACGCACCGATCGAACGCATTGACAGACGCGGACTAGAATATGACGTCAAAATCCGCCGTGAAACGCCGTCCCCGCTGGCCGAAGAAGAGTCCGAATGCCGGATCGGCGATGTTGTTATGGAATGCCTCGGGGTTGAAGTGGTTGGTGAGATTGAAGCCGCTCACCGAGAGCCGCACGGTGTACTTCGGATTGACCCTGATGTCCTTGGAAAAGCGGGAATCCACCGAGAGGAATTGCGGGAAGCGCTGCGCATTGGGCGCCCCTACAAAAGCCTGGGCCGCATTGGTAACGGCGTATGGAAAACCGCTGCGAAATTCCACGGCCGGCGCTACCCGGAAACCGAAGGGAAGCTGTAGCACTCCCCACGCCAGAAAGCGGTTCGGCAACTCTGTGGGCAGTGTGCCGAACTGGTTCGGGCGGACGATGGGCACCGGAAAGCTGCCCAGGTAGTTGGCGAAGTCGTTCAGATCGCCTCGGGCGGAGGAACGCACGTAGGAGAAGAACAGTTGGCGCTTCTCGTTGAGCCGCACCCGTGTGGTGACTTCGAACTGCTGGTATCGCGATTGGCCGTTTCCCGAGAGCAGATTGAGGCCTACGCCATTCGTGGCAGCGCTGGGCGCCACCGGATTCAAGATCGGCAGCCCGGCCGATCGGTTTAGCGTGTAGCCCATGCGCAGCTTCAAATGTTCCGAGAGCGGCTGCTCGATTTGCACGTTTCCGGTGGTCGCGCGTGGGGAGAAATTCCCCGCGGTGGCCTCCTGGAACACGAAAGGAGAAGCCCTGGAGACGGTGGCCAATTGATTGAGATAGAGCCATGGGCCGGCCGCGATCTGGCCGCAGGGGCCGAACATCGTAACAGTCGGGCTCGGATAGCGGTCGAACGAGTAAACATTCAGGGGAACGCGGTCGTAGAACAGTCCCATGCCGGCGCGCACCACCGTGCCCTCGTGCGGAAACGGCGACCACGCGACGCCCGCGCGCGGCGCCACGCGAAAGCTCTCCGACAATTCCTGGGACTCCGAGCGGACGCCCAAATCCAGCGCCAGGTTCGGGGTTACGGTCCAGTGATCCTGACCGAAGAATGCGTACTCGGTGTCGGCTGTGTGGAACGGCTGGCCGCCGGAAAAGGAAATGCGTTCGAGCAATTGGCTGGACGAATCGACAATGTCGATGGGCCGTTCGGCGACACTGCCGTTGTCGGTGCTTTCGGCGATGTAAGCGGCCGCCTTGAAGGCATGCGTCCCCAACAACTGCACCGTGGCGAAGGAATATGTGGGAGACCAACTGAATCGCGATGCCTGGCGGCGCTGTTGCGCGAAATAATTGCCGCTGTTGCCGGAGGGCGCGATGGTGAGGTCCTGGGCGCCTTGGCCCCAGACGCGCGCGTCGAAGCGGGTCACCGAAAGAGTATTGTCCAGCAGGCCGCCGCCCAGTGTCAGCTTGTCTCCCAGGGTGGCCGTGTAGTTGTCGGTGTTGGCGTCCGGTGAAGTGGACTGCGGATTGAAGTAGTTCATGTTCACGTATTGCATGCGTTGCGGCGTCACGTGAACGGTGGCCGTCAGCAGTTGTTTGGCGGAGACGATCCAATCGAGCTGCGCGAAAGAATTGATGCCTTCCTGCTTTTTCTGGTTGTAAGGAAAGGGCAGTTCGTAGACCTCGGTTTTGCGGACCACGAATTCCAGGCCTTCGGAAAAGTACAGCTTGCCGGGGATCAGCGGCCCGGCCACGTTCAGCCGCGGGGTGGCATCTCTCAGGCCGCGCAGGTGATAACTGCGGATGATGAAATCGGGAAACGGATCGTTCAACTCCCACTTCCATCGGTCGCCGCCGCGGCGCGTCTCCACCGACACCAGCCCGGCGGAAAATCGCCCGTACTCCGCAAGGAAGGGCGTTTGGTAGACATTCATGGTCTCGACAACGTCGATGGGCACGGTCAATCCGAACTGTCCGGTGGCCGGGTCGGTGACATCCGCCGAGTTGACGATCAACGCGCTGCGGTGTTCTCCGGCAGCCGACATCACGAGGCCGCCGCCCGGCGATCGAACCACTCCCGGCAGCAACGGCAAGGCGTCGGCGACGGTTGCCGGACGGGCGGGCAGATCGCGGACTGACTGCACGGGAAGTTCACCCGGCACGGAGGCGCCCTGCTCGACCGGGGCCGCGGTTCCTGTCACATCGATCGTCTCCTTCTGCGACGCGGGAGACAGGGTCAACTCCACTGCGGCGGGTAATTCCAGATTGGCCTTTTGTACGGGTTCGAATCCGCTGCGCGAGGCTAGCAGATCGTAGCGTCCGGGCCTCAGGCCGTGGAATTCGGCGTGCCCTCGATCATCGGTTTGTTGCGAGGCGACTGTGCTTCCGTCCACTTTCAACTCGACGAGAGCGTCCGCCACCGGCCGGTTGGACGAGTCGACGACCGACACGTTGATGGTGTTCACGATGCTGTGCCAGGCCAGCAGCAACGTACTCACCAGTGTCAGAAATGGCATGTCGTCAACACCCGTTTGTGCAGTTGGAGCCATAGACGCGCGTGCGCGGGCCTCCGTTTCACAAGCTCTCCATGGGCGCGTGCTGGACAATTCAGCGCCCCACCGCGTGCACCGCGATCTCCACCTTGTCGGCCACGCGCAGCAGCAGCATGCTGGGGTTCTTCATGCCCCACTTCTGATACGGCACGGTGAACCGCAGCCTGGCGGTATAGACACCCGCGCTGGCATCCACCTCCGCCGGAATCAGCATTTCATGCCCCTCCCCGTGGATGACGAACTCGCCGTGTACTTGCACCTGCGAGTGGCCCTGCGCTGCCACCTTGCCATCCAGGCGGTCGGGACGGAAGACGATTTCCGGGAAGCGCGAGGTTTCCAGGATCTCAGTGGTCATGCGCCGGTCGCGCGCCGCGTTGCCGCTCACTCCGCTGGCTGCGTCCACCACCAGTTCCCCGGATGCCTTGCCGCTATCCGCCGCGAAGCGCAACTCGCCCCGCTTCAATTGAAAGGTTCCGTGCACGGTGTGCAACACGTCGCCCAGCGTGAACTCCACTTTGGTGTCCGCCGGTTGAAAGCGCAGCGCCAGATCCTGCGCCGCTGCCCACGGGCAGGCAACCGCGCTGGCCAGCGCCGCCGCCCATCGCGCTCTCATATGTTGGCTCCGGTATGATACGCCAGCATCCCGGCGAACAGCGGCGGGTGCCAGGCCATCGCGGCGATGGCCCCGCGGCGCACACGCGCGCTGCGGTCTAGCATTAACAATAGCTCTGCCATCAATCGCGCCCTCCGTCCTATGCGGCGATGTTCATCCTCGTACAGAGAGAGGTCGCCCCGTTCCAGCGCCGTGGCCAGTGCGGCGGCCTGCTGGAACAACAGGCACAATCCTTCGCCCGTGATAGCGTCCACGGAACCCGAAGCGTCGCCCACCAGCGCCACATTGCCGCGCTGCACCGCACGCAGCCGGCGCAAGGCCGAAACCGCGCCGCGTTCCCCGGGCAGCGCCGCCAGATGCCCGACGCGCCGCGCCACCGCAGGAAACTGAGCCAGCGCCTCACCCAGCCGGAGATGCGGATCGCTCGAGAGCAGCACCACACAGACTTCCCCATCCGCCACCGGCGTGATGTAAAGCTGGCAGCGGTCGCCCCAATGAATCTCCATGAACTCCGTCCACGGCGCGAGCCGGTAATGGCGGCGGAAACCGTAGCGCAGGCGCTGCCGCTTGCACGCGTCCAGCCCCGCCCAGCGCCGGGTGCGCGAGTGGCCGCCGTCCGCTCCCACAATCCAGCGCGCCGCCACGCGTTCACCGGCCGCGTGAACGCCCCCCGCATCGATCCCGGTCACCGCGGCGCCCCACGCCAGCCGCACCCCCGCCTGTGCCGCATGCTCTATCAGCAGCCGGTGCAGCGCTGTCCGGCTTATGCCCAACCCCGGTCCGCGCGCAAACCGCGCCTCTACGGAAGTGGCGCCTTCCCAAAATCGAATGCCCGAAAACCAACGCGACGGCGCACCTTCCAGCTCGATCTCCAGCGCGCGCGCGGCCGCCAGCCCGTCCGGCATGATTCCCTCGCCGCAGGGCTTGTCGATCGGCGGCCGCTCCGCATCGGCCACGGTTACATCCAGGCCTCGCCGTCTCGCGGCAATAGCGGTGGCCAGACCGGCCGGTCCGCCGCCGATAATCAACAGGTCGGTGGAAGAAGGAAGAATCATCGGGTCAGATGTTGGCTGCGCGCCGCGCCATCCCCAGAGCTTCGGACCAGAACCGCGCGGAGGAATGCGCCAACTCCACCACCGCGCGGACCGCCGCGACGAACTCATCCACTTGCCGCCCGGTGACCACGAGCGGCGGCGCCACCTTCAGCACCAGGAACTGATTGCCGCAGATCTGCGTCAGGATGTTGCGGTCGCGGTACAGGCGCATCACCAACACCTGCCCGAACATGGCCGGATGAATGCGCTGGAGCGCTTCGTAGGCCACGCGCAGGCGGAGCTGCGACGGCGGTTGGAACTCGATCCCCGAGAGCATCCCCACCCCGCGCACCTCTTTCACCATGTCGTACGGCGCCAGCTTTTCCGAGAGCTCCTGTCGCAGATAGGCGCCCATCCGCTCCGCGCGCCCGCCCAGCGATTCCTGTTCCAGAACCTCCAGCGTCGCCAGGCCCGCCCGCATCGCCAGGGCATTTTCGCCGAATGTGGAAGCGTGGACGAGCGCACGTTTCAGCGAGCTGAAGACCGAGTCCGAGACCGCCCGGGACATCAGCACCGCGCCCGCCGGGACCAGACCTCCGGAAAGCGCTTTGGCCATGACGACCATGTCCGGCTCCACGCGATAGCGTTGCGCCGCCAGGAAAGTTCCGCTGCGGTACATGCCGGTCTGCACTTCATCCAGCACCAGCAGCGAGCCGTAACGCCGGCACAGCTTTTCCGCCGCCGCCAGATAATCCGGGGGCGGAACGCGAATGCCGTTTTCCGATTGCACCGGCTCCACGAAGAATGCAGCGAACTTCCTGGTGGCCAGATGCCGCTCCAACGCTTCCGGATCGCCGAAGGGCACGGCCGCGGTGCCCGGCAGCATGGGGCCGAAGCCGTCCCGCCAGAAACCGTCGCTCATCAACGAGAGCGCTCCGCACGTCAGGCCGTGGAAGCCGCCCTCGGCGTAGAGCAACCCGGCCCGGCCGGTGTGCGCCCGCGCGAACTTGATGGCGGCCTCGGTTCCTTCGCTGCCCGAGCTCGTGAAGAATATCCGGTGCATGCGTCCGCCGGCCCGTTCGACCAGCCGCGCCGCCAGTTCCCCGGCCAGTTCCGGAACATGGCTCTGCAACATCGCCGGCCCCGATCTGTCGAGCTCCGCTTTGAGCGCCGCCACGATCGCGGGGTGATTGTGCCCGGCGTTGTGCACCGAGTACCCCGAGAGAAAATCCAGGATGCGGCGTCCATCGGCGGTAAACAGCTCGCACCCCGCGCAACGCTCATAATCCGCGTTCATGTGCAGCAGGTCGAGCAGGCGAACCCATTGCGGATTGACGTACTCTGCGTAAAGGCTGCCGGCAGAGGCCAAAGGTTTTGGTGCAGTCATTATTCCGATGTGACGCTCGCAAGCCGTATTGCGTTGCAGTGGTTTGCCCCGCCGGGCATTTCTTCTAGAATTTTTCACACATTGGCCGAAGAGTTCGTTAGAGGAAGGATTTGAATCCCATGGTCAGTAGCATCGGCAGTACCCAACCGCAACAGTTCGTCACTGCGCAGCCCGCCAAACAGTCGCCGCCTCCGGCGCCTCATACAGGATTGCCCCAGGACACCGTGCATCTGAGCGCCGCCGCGCAGAAGGCTCTCTCCGGGGATGTCGATCACGACGGCGACAGCCACTAAATTCAGATACCCCGGGTGGGCTCAGGCTGACCGTTCCCTCACGCTCTGCCCGCATGTAACAGCCGATAGAGCTGCGCGCCATATTTCTCCACGATGCCGATGCCGATGCCGGGAATGGCGAGTAGTTCGGCCGCGGTTTCGGGGCGAGCGGCTGCCATGGCTTCGAGTACTCTGTCGGTGAAGATACGGAATGCCGGCACACCGCGCCGCTTGGCCTCGGCCAGCCGCCAATTCCGCAGAGTGGACTGGACGGCCGCATCGGCAGCCTGGACGGTTGCTCTTGGTGGCCGCTTGTGTTTTTCGCGAGCCTCCGCCTTCTTCTTCTTGCGCTTCCGGCCCCTCGGCGCCGGCGCCACATCCACTTTCATGAGGATCTCGAAATTCTCGCGGCCGTCGAGCAGGCTCGCCTTGCGGTACGGGATGCTCTTGCCGTTCTTTTCGAACACCTCCGTGGCTAGGCGCACCAGCCCGGCCCGCGCCATGGCGCCGAGCAGTTCCTCGAACGCGTCGCGAGTCATCGCGCCATCGGGAATCAGCTCCGCATGAAGCCGGCCGGTGGATTTTCCGCCCCGGCGCAGGGCCGCCAGCACAGCCTCCGCCGTGGCGCGCTCGTCCGCGGTGGCGGCGCGGAAGCGTTGGCCCACGCATTTCTCAGGCGCGCAGAAATCGCAAATGCCGCAGGCCTCGCGCGCGCCGGCGAAGTCGCCGAAGTGGCGCACCAGCCCAGCCATGCGGCATTCGTTGCTTTCGGCGAAGCGCAGCATGAGGTCCAACTGCTGCTGCTTCTGGCGCCCCTGCGCGACGTAAGTTTCGCGCCAATGGTCATGGCCGCGAGTGACATTCTCGGCGAAATCCAACACCGCTCCGCCGTGGATCCAGAGTTTCTCCAGCGCCTTGTCGAAATCGTCCTCGCCCATTCGCGATTGCCGCTGCAACGCCGCTTTTTCCTGAGGCTCCGCGCCGAGGCGCGCGAAGATGCTTTGGAGCACCGATACGTCCGGATAATCGCGCTCGAAAAAGTAATCGTGCGTGCGGCGGTCGGCGTAAGAGTGCATCAGAATCGTGCGGCTCGGTTGCCCGTCGCGTCCGGCGCGGCCGATCTCCTGGTAGTACGCTTCCAGACTGCCTGGCAGCGCGGTGTGGATCACGGTGCGTATATCGGGCTTGTCGATTCCCATGCCGAACGCGATGGTCGCCACCATCACCTCGATCCTGCCCTCCAAAAACTGCGCCTGCACGCGCTTGCGGCGGTCCGCATCCAAGCCGGCGTGGTAGGCGGCGCACGGAAAGTGCGCGCTCAATTCGCCGGCGAGGCTGGTGGCTTGCGCGCGCGTGGGTGCGTAAACAATGGCCGGCCGGCGTGTATCGTCCTGGAGCAGTTCGCTGGTAAGCTCGGACCGTTGCGACGGCGGCACCTCGATCACTTCGACCGCGATGTTGTCGCGCCGGAAGCCGTGGATGAAGCGGGCCGCCTGCGCCAGGCCCAACTGCTCCGCGATGTCGTCCTGCACCAGCGGAGTCGCGGTGGCCGTCATGGCGATCACCGGCGCGGGACGGAGCGTCGGCAGGTATTGCCCCAGCATGCGATAGTCGGGCCGGAAATCGTGGCCCCATTGGGAAATGCAGTGAGCTTCGTCGATGGCGATGAGGTTGGGCTTCCGTTTGGCCAGCATCTCAGGGAAGCCGGGAACGCGCAGGCGTTCGGGCGCGATGAACAGAAACTGCAGATTGCCGTTGAGGTAGTCGATACAGGCCTGGCGCGCCGCCGCGCGGTCGCGGCCGGAATGAATGCGCTCCACCGCGAAGCCCCGTTCCCGCAGCTTGCCCGCCTGATCTTCCATGAGCGCGATCAGAGGGCTGATGACCAGCGTGGTCCCGCCACGCGCGATGCCGGGCAACTGGTAGCACAGCGATTTGCCGGCGCCCGTGGGCATCACCAACAACGCGTCGTGGCCATCGATCACGGCCTGGCAGACGGCCTCCTGGTTGGCGCGGAATTGTTCGAAGCCGAAGGCGCTCTGCAGCAGCTCCTGGGGCGTGCCGGTGTGCAGGGTTGGAGTGTTGGGGCGCGCTTCGCCGGTGGGGCGCGGACCAGCGGGAGCTTGCAGCGTGCCGGTGTGCAGGGTCGGGACGATTGGGCGCGGATCGCCGGCGGGGCGGAGACCGGCGGGAGCTTGCGGCGTGCCAGAGTGCAGGGTCGGAGTGTTGGGGCGCACCTCGCGGGCGTGTCCAGGGGGACCCGCGCAGACCAGGGGGTCTGCCCCACCGGTTCCGGCGGGCGTTTGCGCCACCTTGCCCACTACCTCGGTGACGTAATCCTCGATGCCTTTCAGAAATGGCGCCAGTTGCGCTGCTCCGCGCTGGATGCGGTGCAGATACGCCTCCCACTGGCCGGTCATCGCCGGGCTCTTCACTTCGGGATGCACCACTTCGATCAGCCGTATGCCTTTATCCGTGGCGGCGAGGTTCTTGCCTTCGCGCACGATGTACTCGCGCTTGAGCAGCACTTCGATGATGGCTGCGCGCGTGGCCGGCGTTCCCAGGCCGGTCTCTTTCATGGCGTCGGAAAGTTCCTTCTCATCGAGCGTTTTGCCAGCCGTCTCCATGGCGGTGAGCAGAGTCGCGTCGGTGAGGCGCTTGGGCGCGCGCGTCTTCTTTGCGAGCACTTCCACATCCACTACGTCCTGCGGCTGATCTTTCGCCAGTCCCGCGGGCAGCGACTGCGGCTCTTCACCGGCCTTTTTTTTCGCCGGCGGAGCGAGATCGAGCACTTTCCAACCCACTTGCCGCACCTCGCTACCAGTGGTGTGATACCGGTCGACCGTTTCGGGATTGCGGATCGCCGTGATCACGGTGGTGACCGACCAAATATGATCTTCGTGCCACGCGCTCAGCAGGCGGCGGCAAATCAGGTCGTAGAGCTTGCGCTCTTCTTGTGTGAGCGACGCGCCCGCGGGCGATACCGTGGTCGGAACGATGGCGTGGTGGTCGGTCACCTTGGAATCGTCCACGTACCTGCGCCCCAGAGGACGCTCACCCGTGCCGGGAGCCAAAAGTTCGCGATAGGGCTCCGCGATGGCATTGACGATGCGCGGCAGAGTCTGCGCCACATCCTGCGATAGATGACGGCTATCGGTGCGCGGATAGCTGATCAGCTTGTGGCGCTCATACAGCGCCTGGGCGGTGTCCAGAGTCTTCTGGGCGCTGTAGCCGAACAGCCGGTTGGCGTGGCGCTGCAGCTCCGTCAGGTCGTAGAGCGCCGGCGGCGCCATCCTTTGAGTCTGCTGTTCGATGGACTCGATGGCGGCTGTGCCGGTGCGGGCGCGCGCGGCGATCTTCGCGGCCTCTTCGCCATCGGCCGGCAAGCGCATGTTCTCCTGCGGCGGCCGCTCGCGAAACCATGTGCCCCGATACGTGTTTTTCGGCGGAGTGCCGGATGGATGGAACGTGGCCTGCACTTCGCGATAATCTTCCGGCACGAAATTGCGGATGGCCAGCTCGCGCTCCACCACCATGGCCAGAGTAGGAGTCTGCACGCGCCCTACCGACAGATCTTTCACGCCGTACGCCAGGGCATAGGCGCGCGAGAGGTTCATGCCAACGAGCCAGTCCGCGCGGCTGCGGCCGCGTGCGGCATCGGCCAGGGAATCGTAGTCGCGGCCGGGCCGCAGGCTGTCGAAGCCCCTGCGGATGGCGTCCGGTGTGAGCGAAGAGATCCACAGGCGGCTGAAGGGCTTGGAACATTCCGCCGCTTCGTAAATGTAGCGGAAGATCAGTTCGCCTTCCCGGCCGGCATCGGTGGCGCATACGATGCGCGAGACTTTCGGCGAATTCAGGATCTTGCGCACCGTCTCGAACTGGTCCTTGGTCTTTTCGTAGACCACCAGCGGCCACAGAGTGGGCAGCATGGGGAGCAGATTGCGCCGCCATTGGCGCCATTCGGGTTGGATTTCGTGTGGCTGCGCCAGCGCGGCCAGGTGGCCGATGGCCCAGGTGACCACGTAGCCGTTGCCGTGCAAGTATCCGTCGCCCTTATTGCCGACGCCGAGCACGCGCGCAATATCGCGCGCCACCGAAGGCTTCTCGGCCAACACCGCGATGGTTCCGGATTCGCTCACTTATTTCAGTGTAGCGGGGCGGGTGACGGAGGTAGTACCTCGATGGCCCCTCACGCCATGTACCGCCTGAGGATTGCGACCGTCTCTTTCAATCCTTGACCTTCGAGCGCCGCAAGGTACTGCTCGATTGTTTTCGGAGGATTCTTCAGGCTTTCGCGATGGTCGCGCGCGGCCGCCGCCACGAGTTCTGGCGCCAGATCGAGCAAAGACACGATGAATTCATCCGGGTGCTGTGGCTCAATTCCAAATTGTCCCAGGACGTCAGCCGGAAAATCCCGTAGGTTCGCGGTGACGATCACATCGGCCTTACCGCGAATGGCCGCAGCCAGCACATGCCGGTCATCCGGATCGGGAAGTTGCAAGCCTTCAATCAGATCCTCGAAGCCGGTGACCAGCGCGTCCGATGCGTGGAGGTCCATCAGCATTCGGGTCCGCTCCAGTTTGCCCCGCGAGAGATCGGGACGCCGCCGCAATAGGGCGCAAATCCATTCCTCGTGAACCGCGGCTGACCACCGCGCACGAAAGAGGCCGGTAAGAGCAAGATGCATTAGGAGATTGCGAAGTTCCGAAGGATACAGAACGCTGGCATCGTAGGAAGCCGTCAAACCAGCCACGCCGTTCAGATTCCGAGTTCCTGGTCATATGCGGCCAATTCGGCGAGCGCCGCGCGGCGGGCAGCGTCGGCATTCCGTTTGTATCGCATCAGCGAGTCGAAACGCACGCGGCGATGGGTGCCTACGCGGCGGTAGTCGATCTTTCCATCTTGCAGAAGTTGAATCAGCGACGGGCGGGAGATGTCTAGAAGATCAGCCGCCTCCTGCGTAGTGAGTTCGGCGCGGACCGGAACTACGGTGACCGCATTGCCACGCCCCATTTCCTCAAGAATCCGCACCAGTAGGCGCGCCGCTGTGGCAGGTAGCTTGACGGTCTCCGAAGCGCCATCGCCAACGACTCGAAGACGAATGAACCGATCGCCGTGCAGACGCGACGCCAACACGCGACTCGTTTCTTTGGCCAGAGTCGCCTCAGCTTCGGACGGAAGCACCGCCGGCCGGGGCGCCGGTCCCACATCGGTTCTCATGCACCCAGCCTACCATATATTCGTAGTAATCGAAACCATTCGTCGTATTCGAAGCATCCCCAATTTGGTGAGACAGGGCGTTTCCACCGAAGACCAGCGCGTGGCATCCAAGAAGTGGCGGACGGTCTCCGTGAAATTGCTCGCCGTGTAGGCTGGCGTTTTCGGGGCTGGCGCGCCGCCGCCACAATATTAAGCCATATTGCTAAATATCTATTGACAGATATTTAGCAATATGGCTTAATATCATTAGTGGCGCAGCGTGAATCGAAAGCGCGAATTGACGCATATGAATTGGTGTTTGGCGCATTAGCGCATGCCGCCAGGCGTCGCGTGCTGCTCACGATTTATTTCAACGGCGGCTCCATGACGGCGGGCGAAATCGCGGCGATTTTCGAACACGCGTGGCAAACCACAACCAGGCACCTCAGGGTCCTCGAGACGGCCGGCCTGTTAACTCACGAGAGAAAGGGCCGCATGCGGATTTACCGCATCCAGCATAAGCGGCTCGAACTGGTGAGGGACTGGTTGGCGCATTTTTTCAAGAAACCGTAGACAGTTAGGAGTACCAGCATGTCAGCCAAGCAAACCAACGACGTTCCACAATTCTTCCGCCTCAATATCGAAGTCGGCGATCTCACTTCGGCGATTTCGTTCTATACCAACCTGCTCGGCATCGAAGGCCGCAAACAAGCCGGTTCCCGGTGCTACTTCAACTGCGGGCCTGTCACCCTGCAAGTGCTCGACGTGTCGTCGTCGGGGGAGCCGCACCCGGCAGCGAAGGCGTTGTATTTCACGGTTAGCGATCTGGAAGCGGCGTACGAGCGGGCGCGGGCGCTCAACTGCCTTTCGGCTGAAACCGTCCATGATGCACCGGGTGGCGGTATCGTGGTGCGGCCTTGGGGCGAGCGGTCGTTCTATGTCGTGGACCCATGGAACAACCCTTTATGCTTCGTCGAAGAGGGAACCGTCTATGCGGGTTGAGAGCCGCTACCGCGCCGCCGGCTCGAGCTCGCCCTCGCGATAGGCATCCAGGTAATTCGTGCACCCGGGGTCGCCGCCCAACAACATTTCGAGCGCCAACCGGTACGGCCGGGAAGCCTTGTCGGCCAGGAAGACGCGATTCAGATTGCTGGTCACCGGGTCCACGATTCCACTATCGGCGCCGGCCTCCACGGCGAGATTGAGGAACACTTCGTTGATCAGTTTCCGGCACGGCATGCCGAACGAAACGTTGCTCAGTCCCCCGGTGAGATGGATGCTCTGGCCGTACTTCCGGCGCAAATGGCGGAACGCGTCGAGGCAGTGCACCACGAACTGGCTGTCCACGGAAATGGGAAAGACCAGGGCGTCGACATACAGCCGGTCGAGCGGGATGCCCTTCGCCAGCGCGGCGTCAACGATGTAGGAAGCGTTGGAGATGCGCTCCTCGGCGTTCTGGGGCATGCCGGTTCCGCCGGCGGCGGTTACCACTACGGGCAAGCCGTGGCTGGCGGCTACAGCGAGCGCTTCGATTCGCTCCCGGGAGGCGGAGTTGAGCATGGGCTTCCCGGCCCGCCCCTGGCAGGCGTGGATGCCCTCCCACAAAATTTCCTGGTTGGAGGAATCGATGGATAGAGGCACCGGCGAGAGCGGCTCGAGTGCGCCAACCAGCCATCGCATGGCCGCCTTCTGCTCCTCGATGTTCCAGGAGAATTCGTCCACGTTGAGATCGAGATAGTCGGCGCCCGCTTTCACTTGCTTCTCGATCAGGGTTTGCAGGTAGCGCATGCCCTCGGCGGCGACCTCGCCCGCGTGGCACATGGCCGCGCGCACCGCTACCATCACGTGCTTCACGCGGCCTTCCTGATAATCCTGCCGGTCTTTGAATTCTTCGAGGATGGGGAGATAGCGCGTCTCTCCGGCCACAGTGGTGTAGCGCACCGCTTCTTCGCCCGTCGGCGCCGTCACCACCAGCTTGCCTTCGCGCAGCACCGAGCGCGTGGTATGGATGTTCTCGCCAATCACCCAGAATGGTTTGTCCAGCCCCTGAACTTTCATGACTTGTCCGGCTTTTCGCCCCGATGGTCGCGGCCCAGAAACGCGTTGGCCCAGGCGCTAGTGCCCCTGAGCGCGCCGTTGCGAATGACCACGGGACCTTCGAGCATGCCTTCCTCTTCTCCGTAAGACTTGAGGCGGCCGTAGGCCCGCGTCCAGATGCATTGCTTCTCGCCGACCTCGCACGCGCCGTCATGCGTGCCGCCGCATGGCCCGTTGCGCTGGTTCTTGACGCACTGCGATTCCGGGCACAAATAAGCGATCTCCGGCAGCGAACAATCGCCGCAATCCTTGCAATCGAACTGCAGAACTTTCAGCGCATGCTCGGTGCCGTGAAGCGCGCGAGCCAGCCTTGGCGCGCTCTCCACGGCCCGGTAGAACGCCTGGCCGGCGCGGAAGCCCGGGCTGCCTTCGGCAAAGACGTGGTCGTGAACCAGGCGGCTGAATCTGTACGCCAGTGGTGCGGCAGGCGGGTGGAGCTTGGAGCGCAGATATTCGCGGTTGACTTCATCGGAGCACAAGCCGGTGGCTGGGTCCGCTTCGAGATAATAGAATTCGCCGGGCAGCGAGAAATGGATCTCGCGCGCGAACGCGCGCCAATCGTCCGGCGCGAAGCTGTCCAGCAGAGCGAGAATTCGTTCATAGTCTTCGAAACGCAAGTGGCCGCCCAGATAGATGCCGCGGTAGCCGAGTCCGCGCGCGACGGCGCATTGTTTGGCGGCGAATTCCAGCAGAAAAGACTTTCCGCGGTCGGCGGAGGCGGCCTGCTTCTCCACCAATGCCAGCAACTCATCGGTGACGGTTACGCCGGGAACCTTGCCGGCGTGGAAGTACTGTGCGGCTTTAGGGGTCAGTACGAAGACATTGGCGATTACGGGAACGTTCAAGCCGTGCAGCGCCATGTAGCGAATCAACTCAGCCATCTTGCGGGCATCGTACCCGATCTGATTGATGATGAACCGCGCGCCGGCCCGCATCTTCTTGGCGAGTTTAAAATACTGCGGCATCACTTCGGACTCCAGCCGCTTGTAGTTCGTAACCACCGCGCCCGGGAGGAAGTGGCCGCCTGAAATTTCCGTGAGAAGCTGAAGCAGTCCCACCGAATCGATATCGAAAACCGGCGCCGATTGGCCGTGGTAGCCGGAGACCGGGTAGTCTCCCGAAAGCGCCAGCACGTTGCGGAAGCCCTCGCTGGCCAGCTTCCAGCAGCGGCTTTCGAGGGCATTACGATTCCAGTCCTTGCAGGAAAGATGAATGATCACCTCCTGCCCGCGATGCACCAGGTCAGTTCCGATGGTGTCGGCGCTCAGCATGGCGTGGCCGCCGGGGTTATCGGTGATGCTGAGGGCGTCGAAGCGCGGATGTTCCGCCAGTGCCCGCGCCAGTCCCAGAACCCGTCTGCTGCCGGGATCGGAAATCAGGCCGCGGGACGTCACCAGTTCGGCGATGGTGACAAAGGTCTGCGTATCCTCGAGCAGATCCTGCAGGGGACGCTTGCTCCACGGGCTGTTGGCGGCGGTTTGGGCCTCGGGTGACTTGACGACCATTTAGTACACGTTCCGAACTATATGCCAACACGTTTGCACATAAGCTGTCAACCCGGCCTGCTAAAATGGATGGTCAACCGTTTTGGGGTTCCGACTGTTCAGTCGCAGCCACCGCTCCCTTTCGGTCGCGGCTCTGTTCCGGTTGCCTCGTATTTGCAGCTATTTACAGTCCCCGGACGCCCATTCCCCCAGATCGGTTAAGCACCCTGCTAGAATCCAATTCAATCTACCATTGGAGGACCGATGAGGAACCTGATCTTTACGCTGCTGCTCGCCGCCGCCGCGCAGCCGCTGCTCGCCCAGGGAGCCCCGCCGCAGGGCGCTCCCGACCAGCCGTACACGATGGAGTATTACTACAAGGTGCAGTGGGGCCATCAGCAGGAATTCCTGCAGCTCTTTCTGAAGAATCACTATCCGCTGCTGCAGAAAATCGTGGAGACCGGCCGCATGCTGTCGGTGAAAATCGAGCAGCCTTCGAATCATATGACGGAAGATGCCCGCTGGGATTTCCGCGTCACCATCCGCTTCAAGAACTCCACTCTCGCCACCACCGCGAATCCCGACGAAGAGCGCTTCATCAAGCAGCTTTGGCCCGACCAGGCGACATACCAACGCGAGGAACAGCGACGTTTCGAAATTCTGCTGGCGCACTGGGATCTTCCGCTCACCGACATCACGCCGGCAAAAAAGTAGACCGCCGCGCGTGAAATTCATCCTCTATTCATCTGTATTGCGGGACAATCTCACAGAGGTGTGTATGCGACGACTTAGCCCGATAATTATTCTCTCGCTCGCCCTGGCAGCCGGCTTGGTTTTGGCCCAGGACGCCGCTACGACTGGGCCCTATAAGGTGCTCAAGACGGCCAAAGTGGGCGGCGACGGCGGTTTCGACTATGTGTACGCCGACGATGCCGGACGTCGTCTGTACATCCCGCGCATGGGTCAGGGCGGGCGCGTGACGGTTTTCAACCTGGACACGCTCGAATCGGCCGGCGAAATCGCCAATGCCAGCGGCCACGGCGCGGCGGTAGACCCTAAATCCCACCACGGCTTCGTCAGCAGCAATCCGGTGGTCATGTGGGACACTAAGACGCTCGAAACCGTCAAGTCCATCCAGGTGCAAGGCGGGCCTGACGGCATCATGTTCGACCCGTTCAACGATCGCGTCTACGTCTGGAGCCACCGCGCGCCGAATGCCACCGTGATCAACGCGGCGGACGGCTCCATCGCGGGCACGATCGATGTGGACGGCGCACCGGAACAGTCGGTCACCGACGGCAAGGGCCATATCTACGTCGATGTCGAGGACAAGGCGAACGTCGCGGCGATCGACGCCAAGACCATGACGGTGACGGCGCATTATCCGCTCGGCGATAAGGGCAGCACGCCGGCGGGCCTCGCGTTGGACGTCAAGAATCACATTCTCTTCGTGGCTTGCCGCCAGCCCGCGCCGGGAGTCATGGTGATGATGAGCGCCGATGACGGTAAGATAATCGGCACCGTGCCGCTGGCCGGCGGCTCCGATGGCGCGGTCTTCAATCCCGCGACGATGGAGGCGTTCAGCTCCGCGGCCAATGCGACTCTCACCGTGGTCAAGGAAAACAGCCCCACCAGTTTCGCGGTGGAGCAGATCGTGCCGACCATGACGATGGCGAAGACGCTGACCCTCGACAGCAAGACGCAGCACGTGGTGCTGATCGGCGCGGAAATGACTCCGCCTCCCAATCCCCCGCCGGCCGGCGGACGCGGCGGCCGCGGACAGATGGTGCCCGGCTCGTTCACGATTCTAGTAGTCGGGAAATAGGTGGAGCGGGCTTCGGCGCGCCAAATCGGGGCCGCTCTGAGATAATCGGACCGAGGGAGCCACACCCGGCATGCCGACCAGTACCAAAGGGCGGCTCGACAAGCACGACCGCCAGATAGCGGCAATCCGCGAACTCATCCATGAAGGCATGCGGCTTGCGATCGACACCCGCAAGGATATACGCGCCCGAGCGGCTATGCAGAAGGCTACGGCCACCGCGCAGAAAAACACCGACGCCAGCTTGAAGGCGCTCATCGAAAGCCTCCGCGGCGGAGGCAACGGCCACACCAACCGAAAGGCGGAGCGCCAATGACCACTGAGGAAAAGTTGGACCGCCTCACAGACCGGGTGGCACCCGGCGAATACCCGGTCATCGAATCGTCTAATCCGAAGGTGCGAGGTTTCGACGGCGGCGTCCGGCCGCAGGTGGAATATCTCGAAGAACTAGCCGCCGGCAAGCGGAAGCCGCCGAAGCCGGCGCGGCCGTCCGTGATCTCCGCCGCATCCTGCTGCCGCGCGGCATCGCCACCATCCGATTGGCCGCGGCCAAGGCCGGCATGAGCCCGGCCGGAACCGGCAATCCAAGCGCTGTGCCAAATCCAAACATCGGATTTCCCGTTCGATCTGCTCCAACTCAGATCGCCTGCGAGACGAATGTTGTAACATTCATGCGCCTGCCTTTCTGCATTTTTTCACCGCAGTCACACGACCGGCGTCCTTTTTCAGCGTACGTTCCGCGGATTTCCGCTCAAGAACGACAATGGACCTCTCGATCCCTAAGACTGCGGAACGGAGGTCGGCAATGATTCTACGGAGATCCAAGCAACCGTCCTTCATAAACTGCTCATCGGCAAGTGCTCTTTGATCGGCGGTTGTTCGCTGAGGAAATCACGGATCCGATCTCTGAGCATGTCTGACATAAACGGTTTCGGTAGGAACTGCCAGCCGTTGTTCAGCACCAGCATTCCAGAAGCGAGACCGGAGATCAGCAGGACTTTCGTGTCAGGCCTTTCCTGATTTAACTGGATTGCCAGCTCGATCCCGGTCATACCGGGCATTTCGACATCCGACAAAAGCAGGTCAATGATTCCGTCGAACTCACGAGCTTTTTGGAGCGCCTGTTTACCGTCGCTTGCACGATGACTTTGTAGCCGCACCTGTGGAGCAAGGCCGCCACCAATTTTTGGAGCTGCCCGTCGTCATCGGCAAACAGAATGGTTTTGTCTGAATTTTGGGGTTCGGAAGCCAAACCGTGCCCAATCCTTTTCTAACAGATATCCAAACCGCTTTCCCAAGGCCGAAGCCATGCGACCTGATCCTGTGGCGCCCTGCACCCGTCCGGGGTGGTTCGCACATTGAAGATATCAAGTCCGGAATCTAACTGTCTGTTCTAAAAGGAACATGCCGGCCCAAGTCGTTTCATACACCCAGATCCAGGTGTAATCCGGCGAGCCAAAACAGACCGAAGTCATTGCTGGGGAGCCACTTGCCACCGCCGTCCGATAGCGTTATAGTTTCTAGCTGGGCAAGAATGCCAGTATGAAAACGAAAAGAATCCCCAAGGCTTTCGATCTCAAGGCCTTTCTGACTGAGGCCAACCGCGGAATAAGTATTAGCGGGTACCACACCAACGACTGCATTTTCGTCCAAGGCGACGCCGCAGACGCCGTCTTCTATCTCAAAGAAGGCAAGGTCAAGCTTTCCGTCGTCTCCAAACAAGGCAAGGAAGCAGTAGTGGCCATCTTGAACGATGGCGATTTCTTTGGCGAGGGATGTTTGGCGGGCCAACAGGTACGGATGGCAACCGCCGTTGCTATTTCGGAGTGCTCAGTTACAAAGGTGAAGAAGCCTGTGGTGGTTCGTCTGCTTCACGAAGAACCATCCTTTGCAGACATGTTCATGGCTCATCTTCTCTCACGGAACATCAAGATTGAGGAGGATTTGGTTGACCAGTTGTTTAACTCCAGTGAGAAGAGGCTGGCCCGAGTGCTCTTAATCCTGGCAAACTTCGGGAAGGAAGGCGTGCCTCAAACGGCCATTCCAAAGATCAGTCAAGAAACGCTGGCTGGCATAGTTGGCACCACCCGCTCGCGAGTCAACGTTTTCATGAACCGGTTTCGCAAGCTCGGATTCATCGAATACAACGGCGGCCTGAAAATTCATAGCTCACTGCTGAACGTGGTTCTGCATGACTAGCCGCTTTTCGCCATCCTTTCTGCCTCCCGCAAACAGTCAAGCCGATCTCGTTGACAGAGGCCAGTTCCCCGGCTGCACCGGATGGAACGGCCTGTGACTGAGGGCTTGGGTCGGACTGTGGTTCCAGGCGGATCCAGTTTGAATCCGACAGCTTCCCACCAGCGTTTATCGGCGGCTCATAGATTCTTACATCGAAGACCGTAAACAACAGTACTTCAACATTTCCCCCGAGGCCAGGTTGGCGGGCTTCAGCCGGCTTCAGCCCGCCATTCAGCAGGGACTGCTTCTCTCCTGAAAATCCCGGCAACCCATTGATTCCCAAGCCCGGCTGGAACCCGAAATTTTCATCATTTGTTGTCCGCCGTAGGCGGGTGAGCAACTGTCTTCCAAATCCTGAAAGGATTTCAAGGGCGAAGCCTTGGCTGGATCTTTGTTGGGAGTTTTGCGCAAGGCCGGCACATCTCGATTGAGCCGCCGGCAAACACCGAGGAACGCCGATACCCCAGAGCGCGAATCATGTCTCGGCAGGGGTGCCGAAACAGTTCCGTCCGACCTGTGGTTTAGTGACAGATCGGTAGGCCCCGCTTACTACTTGTCCGGCGCCGACGGTACCTCCCCGCCGAAATGAATGGTGGAGTCCACGGTATACATCTTGATGCTCGCCCCCACCGGCCGGAGCATCTCCAGAACGATGGTGGCGCCTTGCGTCTTCAGCGAGAAATACGTGCTGCCCTCGCGCGCCACAGGGAACTCCCGCGCGCCGAAGGGCGGAATCTGCACGTCGAAGGCCGCGCTGCAGACGGGCGTCAGTTCTCCCGCGGCCGCCGTGCTTCCGGGCACGGAAAACAGATTCCCGGAGGAGTAACAGAGCGACGCCTTCACAGCGCGCTCCGAGGTGTTAATCAGCGACACCAGAGCGCCGTTCAGTTCCGCCACATCCCCGGCGAACCACGGGTTCCGCATGGGATACACCACCTCGCGGCCGACGCTTCGCAACTGGTCGCCGACCACGCATTCGGTGACGCCGCTCACGGCCAGCACCGGCGAAAGCCGCGGCGACGGCACCCGCTCGCGCACCTTCACCCACGCGCTTTCGGTCTCCTCGTCGATTTGCGGCTTGTAGCTGGAACGCTCGCCCGGGGCCAACTCGACGGCCATCGAGGAGTGTCCCACGATGGGCGCCAGCGCCCCGCCGGGCTTGTGGGCTTCCACCTCGGCCAACACCACCCGGCCGCTCAGATTCTGCATCGTAACCGTGGACGTGCACCGGCCGCCGAAGGCCAGCGCCGGAACCACGCTCTCCACCTGCCGCTCCTGCGCGTTCGCCTGCGCCCAAGCCAGCACTGCGAGCAGAAGTGCAATCCGCATCACAGTCTTCATTCTCTCCCACTTATCGGCCCGATTGGCTTATACTTCTAGACAAAGCACTCTGAGAGGGAGGTATCTGTGGCAGCAGTCAGATTTACTTTGAACGGCAAACCGCAAACCGTGGACGCGGTTCCCGCCATGCCGTTGCTCTGGGTTCTGCGCGACACCCTGGGCATGACCGGAACCAAGTTCGGTTGCGGCATGTCGCTGTGCGGCGCCTGCACCGTCCATATCGACGGTCAGCCGCAACGCTCCTGCGTGACCCCGATTTCCGCCGTCGCCGGCCGGCGCGTCACCACTATCGAGGGCCTGTCCCCCGACCGCAGCCACCCCATCCAAAAAGCCTGGATCGAGGAGGACGTTCCCCAGTGCGGGTACTGCCAATCGGGCCAGATTATGACCGCCGCCGCGCTGCTCTCGAAGACGTCCAACCCCACCGACGCCGATATCGACGAGGCCATGCGCAACAACATTTGCCGCTGCGGCACCTATGAGGACATCCGCCGCGCCATGCATCGCGCCGCCGAATTGCAGCGCGCGGGAGGCGCCCAATGAGCGCCTTTGCCCGCGCACTTAATGTGGATCGGCGCAGCTTTCTGCGCACCGGCGCCACTGCCATCGGCGGGCTGCTGATCGGCTGTTATCTTCCCGAACGGCGGAAGCTCGCCGCGGATACCGCAATTGCCGGCAACAAACTCAACGCCTGGGTGCTGGTGGGCAACGACGACAGCGTCACGCTCTATATTCACAAGGCCGAAATGGGGCAGGGAACGGTGACATCGCTCTCCATGCTGCTGGCCGAGGAACTGGAGTGCGACTGGTCCAAGATCCGCACCGAATTCCCCGGCGTCGACCGCGCATATGGAGCGTTCCAGGGCGTGGTCGGCAGCCAGAGTATCCGCAGCTCGTACATCTCGCTGCGCCAGGCCGGCGCCTCCGCGCGCGAGATGTTGATCGCCGCCGCCGCGCAGAAGTGGGGCGTCGACAGGTCCGCCTGCCGCGCGGAGAAGAGCACCGTGGTCAATACCGCCACCAACGCGCGGCTCACCTACGGCAGCCTGGCCGAAGCCGCCGCCAGGCTTCCGGTGCCCGGTAATGTCGCGTTGAAAGACCCGGCGCAGTTCCAAATCGTGGGCAAATCGCGCAAGCGCCTCGATACGCCCGGCAAGGTGGATGGCAGCATCACGTTCGGTATCGACGTGCGGCTGCCCAATATGCTCTACGCCGTGGTCGAGCGCTGCCCGGTATTCGGCGGGACGGTGGCCAGTTTTAACGATGCTAAAACGAAGGCCACTCCAGGCGTGAAGAGCGTGGTCAAAATTTCGAATGGCGTGGCCGTCATCGCCGATAGCACCTGGGCGGCCATGGAGGGCCGGCGCAAACTGGTGGTCCAGTTCGACGAAGGCAAGGTGGCCGCATACAGCACGCCGGGCATCACGAAGTCATTTGCGGACGCCGTTGCGCAGGGCGCCGCGCCGTTGCGAACCGTCGGTGACGCCGCCGCGGCGCTGGCGTCCGCATCCAAGAAGATCGAGGCCGTATATCAGACGCCGTACCTGGCGCACGCTCCCATGGAGCCGCTGAATTGCACCGCGTGGGTGCGGCCGGATGGAGCGGATGTGTGGGCATCCACGCAAATGCAGAGTTCCGCGCGCCAGATTGCCGCGCAGAAGAGCGGCCTCGCGCCCGAGAAGGTGCAGGTCCACACCGAATATATGGGTGGCGGGTTCGGCCGCCGGGGCGGCGTGGATTACATCGGCGAGGCCGTCGAGGTGGCCAAATCGGTTGACGTTCCCGTGAAGGTCACCTGGTCGCGCGAAGATGACATGCAGCACGACACCTACCGGCCGGCATCTTATTGCCGTTTCGCCGGCGGCGTCGACGCCGAAGGATGGCCCGTGGCGTGGACTGCCAGCATCGCCTGCCCCTCATTCGCCGGCGCCAACACGTCCACCGAAGGCGTTCGCGATATGGCTTACGCGGTGCCCAATTTCTCGGTGGATTACCACGATGTCAACCCAGGCGTTCCGGTGAGTTACTGGCGCTCGGTGGGCTATTCGCAGAATTGCTTCTTCGCCGAGTCTTTCCTCGATGAGATGGCGCACACCGGCGGGAAAGATCCCGTGGAAGTGCGCCGCCGCTTCCTCGGAAAGAATCAGCGCCTGCTGGCGGCGCTCGAATTGGCCGCCGAAAAGGCCGGTTGGGGCCCGCCGCTCGCCGCCGGGCATGGCCGCGGCGTTTCGGTGGTCAACAACATCGGCAGCAACACGGTGCAGATTGCCGAAGTCTCCGTGGAGAAGGGGAAAGTGAAGGTGCATCGCGTGGTTTGCGCAGTGGATTGCGGGGCCGTCGTGAATCCCGCGGGTGTCGCGCAGCAGATCGCGAGCGGCATCGCTTTCGGTCTTTCGGCGCTCAAAGGCGGCGTCACTATCAAGAATGGCCGCGTGGAGCAGGGCAATTTCCACCAATACGACGTGGTCCGCATGGACGAAATGCCGAAGGTGGAGGTGCATATCGTGCCCAGCCAGGCCGCTCCCGGAGGCATTGGCGAGGCCAGTACGCCGGGCATCGCCCCGGCCGTCTGCAATGCCATTTTCGCGGCCACCGGCAAGCGAATTCGCCAATTGCCCATCCGTCCCGAAGATTTGGCGTAGAAGCGCCGTTTCTCACGGCAGAGACGCGCCGCGGCGAAGCCGCAAGCAAAACAAGGTTCACCGCAGAGACGCAGAGACGCAGAGAAGAACAAAGGCAAGGTCAAAACCGGAGAACGCGGAGGGGGCAGAGGTAACAAGCGTCTCCCCCGGAATGTAATTGGTCCCCGCGGCCTGTTCCCAGTTGCCGGCTACCTTCGTCCCCGCTGTGCGCCTCTGCGCTCTACGGTTTTTTTCTTCCCTCAAAAGTCTCCGCGCCCCTGCAATGCTAGCGCGCAGAATCTTCGTGTGCCGCGATGTTTTCCCGAACCAACGCTTCTTCTACGCTGACACGTGGGGCCTTACCCCTCAGCGACCTCCGCCATCTCCGCGCTCTCCGGTTTTGACTTTGCTTGTTTTTCTCCGCGTCTCTGCGGCTCTGCGGTGAACCTTGTTTTGGTTGCGGGTTTGCCGCGCGGAGCCTCTGCGGTGAAAATCCGGGCCGTGCGCGGGCTTGCTTGCGCCACATCCCCGTCCCATCCGGGCCCGCCATGTCGTACACTAGTGCGGAGGTTAAGCCCCTATGCCTTTTTGCACGAAATGCGGCGCCAACGTGACCGGCGCCTTCTGCACCCAATGCGGCACGCCCGCTGCCGGCGCGGCCGCTCAAGCGCCGCCGGCCATGGCGCAGCCGTACGCCCAGCCGGTGCCTCCCGGCGCGCCACCGGTCGTCGTCGTCAGGAAAACCAGCCCGATCGTGTGGGTGCTCATCATCGTCCTGGGACTTTTCGTACTCGGCGGGATCAGCGTGGCCGCGTTCGTCGGCTTCGTCGCCCATAAGGTGCATCAGGCCGGTGTGTCGTTCGACCGGCACGATGGCGGCTTTACCATGCAGACTCGCGGGGCCGATGGCAAGAACGCCACGGTCGAATTCGGCGGTTCGGGAGGAAAGCTGCCTTCGTGGGTCCCGGTGTACCCCGGCTCGGAGGGGCGCGCCAAGTTCGCGGTGCGGGGAAGCGCCGATGGCGGCGAAGAAGGCGGCAGTTTCATCTTCACCACCTCGGACGACGTGGGCCGCGTGAAGTCCTTTTATGCGGACAAATGCAAAGACTTGGGTATGAAGGTCAATCTGGACACCACCACCCCCGATGGCGGCATGATCGTCGCGGTGGACGAAGGGGCGCACGAGCGTTCCCTGTCGGTGATCGTGGGCAGCCACCCCGGCGAGACTAGCGTCAACGTGACGTACGGCCGGAAGTAGCGGTTTACCCGTGGCCGAAGTACATCAGCCAACCCAGGCCGAGTAGCGCCACGAAGAAGCACACGAAGGTATAGATGCCGTAGTGCAAGCGGTCGCGGTCGGTGCGCTTGGTCACCACCCCCAACACCACTGAGGTGAATAGCGAGAACAGCATCGTCGCCTCGAAGTGCGAAAGCGTCATCTTGGGCATCAGTCTTTCCTCCGGACGGCGATATCGAAGGCGTCGACCATCGCCAGAATGTTCAACAACCCGGCCGTGACCAGAAACTTAGTGCCGTAATCGTGAACCGCGCCGGCCATGTCGGGTTGGTTGTATCCCAGCCACTGGCTTAGCAGGTAGAGAATGCCGGAAGCCAGGTCGCCGATGAATCCGCCGGTATTGATCAGGGTGGTGAGCAGGTCGCCCGATTCCGGTTGAAACATGGCCCCGCGCATCATCAATCCGCACACGAACATGGAGGTAATGGCGGCCATTAAGAGGAGGCCGCGGCCGGTCCGCTTGAGGAGCAGATGGCCGCCGCCGGGGATTAGCCAGCTCAAGGCCAATGCAGGCGCCCATTCGGCCACCGGCGGAAGCGGCTGCTTCTGTTCTTTTTGCTTTGCCATTTGTTTCTTTATGAGTTTAGCAGACAGTTCCGCTTTTCACTTCCGCGCGGGGTCCAGAATCGAGCCCCAAATCACCTGGTAGGCCTCCACCTGGTCGTAGAGATTCTTGCCGGCGCGTACGAAAACCCGCGTGTTGGTTCGGAGCTCGGCAGCTTCCACGGTATCCCCATTGTCCACGTAGCGGGTGTCGCGCCGGATAAGCAGAGTTTGTTCGCCGGCTCGCGTGCGCAGCACCAGGCTCTGGCCGGTGAGCTTGGCTACCACGCCCGCAAACGTCAGGTTGCCGGTATGCGGAACGATATCCGGCAGCGGGAACCCCGCGCTGCGCAGCAGGCTATCCGCCGGCGCCGGTTGCGCCCCGGGGGTCAACACCCGGACCGTGCGCGCGTAGCGCAAGAGCGAGCCGGCCACGGGGTCGGAATCCACCATCACCCGGTCGCCGGGATTGAGATGGCCCATGCCGCCGGACAAGGTATCGCGCTCCACCAGCGTCTTGGCGTCGAATCGATAACGGTAGACCTGGTCGTCGGGCGCGCGGATGGCGAACTCGCCGGCGGCCACGTTGGTATCGCGTTCCAGCAGGACGCCCGTCTGTTCCGGGGCCGGAAACTGCGCCCCGGCGATAAGCGGCGCAAGCAGGAACAGGCAGCACGCACGCATGGCGGTCTCGTTCCCTAAAAGTTACCACAGGCGGAATCGGGTGGGGGGTCCGGGATGGAACATCGGCGACGGGATTTTGGCCCGCTGCGACGGAGCGCACGGCGCGAGTCCGCGGTTCAAGGTAAGGGCTTTCTACGAGCGGAGCGTCATCCAGGTAGAGGGCCCAATGGCGCGCCGGAAGAAGCCGGTAAAACGCTGCGCGACCCAAGAGGATCTACTGCTCAGAACGTCGGGTTCGGGGCCACGTGCCAGGCCAGAGTCCGAGGTGGCAACAAGCCGTCCAAATGAACTACCAGACCCTGGCGCGTTTAGGGGGATCTATTCCTCTGGGGTCCCGATTTCGACGGCTTCTTCAATAGTTCGCAGAACCTGCTTCACAATTTTCGGGTGCAGGCACGCGCCGCTGTGAAACGGCACAGTTACCCGGAGGTGTCCTCTTCCGTAGATGCGGTGGCTGCCTTTGGTACGAAGTGGTCGAATCCAGCGGAAAGCAACGCCCGCTCCGCATCATCGGCGGTCCATCGCGGCAGCTTAGGCATCGACCTCAACAGCCGTTGTCAGGATCTCGCGGCTCATGAGCGCATCGCGCTCATCGGCTGGCAGGGTTTCGAGGTGGAGCTCGATAGCTTCCTTTATGTTGGCCATCGCCTCCTCAAGGGTGGCGCCTTGCGACTGGCAACCCTTCAATTCCGGGCACCAGGCGCAAAACCCGTTCTGATCCTTTTCAATAACGACACTTGCCTTGCGAGCCATGGGACTAGTTTATCCTTCGCGTGAGTACCTGCTGAATCCGGCTCATCCTGATTTCGCCAGAATTCGCTTTTTCCCGCCTCGGCCGTTCACTTTCGACAGGCGGCTAAAGGCTGCTCGCTAATTAAAGGCCGCTTTCCGCCGAAGCGCCCCACGCTCGTTTAGAACGCGGCTCGGGGTAGCCACGGTCCCACAAGTCGGCACCCCCACCGTCGCCCTCGCTACGCGCGCATGGCCGTTTACGCAGCGGTCCTGGTCCTAACCACCGAAACCTTCACCCGGTAGCCGAGCGAGGCAAGGATGCGTATCAGCAGATCTGTCGATACGTGTTCCAGATCATCGTTCAGAATGGCGGTGACCCTGGTTCGTGAGGTCCCAGACCGCTTCGCGATCTCCGCGTGAGTGAACCTGTGCTTGCGCGCAATCTCCTTGAGGCGCTTGAGCAACGCATGCTGAACCTGCCATTCCTTTGCTTCCGTCGAGGACAGTCCCAGCGCTCCAGCTAAGGCTTCGGGAGTCGCTGCGACGATCGGTTTCAGTTTAGGCATCGAGAAGCTCCTTCAAACGTTTTTTCGCCACTTCGATCTCCGGGGCCGGAGTCCGCTGGTTTTTTTTGCGAACGCATGGAAGACCAGGACGCCGGCGGTGGATGCCGTGTAGTAAAACACCCGGAAAATTCCGTCTTCGCCTCTCACGCGCACCCGGGGATATGATTGCCATCGGCCGTGCGTTCGGCATGCCGAGTGACGCCCCCATCTGTAACCGCAATAGGCCCCGCCCCGAGGCGAACTCGCGCTTCCTTAGTTTCTAGCACAGCCAGATCTGAGAATTCATCTCTCAGATTTTCATCGCCAGGCCCGCAATTTGTAACATGTTACATGATCTGGCTATCCCATTGAAATCGCGGGCCAAGATGTGCTCTTGGCGAGCCTTGCGGCTTTGCGTGACATTGTGTTTCGATATCGGCCGGAACGGCGGTTGGATCGGAACTCGACAGAATGTGAAACGCTCTCACGCAAAGCCGCCAAGCCGCAAAGAGGCTTAGGAATACCTCGTCAGCCTCTCCTTAGGATTTCAAGGGCGCAGCCCTTGGTTATGCTTAGGAAACCGGCGGATCTCATCCCGCGCTTTCGGATGGAAAAAGATAACTGGCCGCGCGCCTAAATGTATCAGATCTGAGACATGGCGTTGGCCGGGCGATCCGGACCGCCGGGATTACTCCCCACAAGTCGCCCCTACTCCGGCGGTGCTCCGGCCGAGGCGAGTCCTGGCGACTCCCGGAAACGCCGCTACCCGATGGCCGCGAGCGCCTGCTCGAAATCGGCCAGCAGGTCGCGCCAATCTTCAATTCCCACGGAGATGCGCACCAGCCCGTCGGTCACGCCCGATTCGGCCAACTCCTCGGCGGTCATCCCGGAGTGCGTGGTGCTCTTCGGATGGCAGGTGAGGGTTTCCACTCCGCCCAGCGATACGGCGCTCTTGGCGATGCGCAGGCGCCGCAGGAAGTCGAAAGCCGCCGGCTTCCCGCCCTTGAATTCCACCGAGAACAGTCCGCCGGGGTGGGCGCACTGCTTCTGGAAGATGCGTTTCTGTTCGGCATCCTGGAACAGGGTGGGGTAAATGACGTTGCTCAGTTGCTTGTGGCCGTGGAGCGCCTCGGCCAAGCGTTGCGCGTTCTTGCTCTGGCGATTCATGCGCAGGGCCACGGTGGGCAGGCGGCTGTTGAGCGTCCAGCACTCGTCGGGCTGCAGAATGCTGCCGAACATGTTGCGGCGGCTGCGAATCTTCTGGATCAGGTCGGAGCTCCTGGTGAGCGCGACGCCCGCCAGCATGTCGCTGAAGCCGGAAAGGTATTTCGTGCCGGAATAGAGCGAGACGTCGGCGCCCCACAGCAGCGGGTGCTGGAAAGTAGGCCCCAGAAACGTATTGTCGACCATGACCACGGGTTTATCGGGATGGCTGGCGGCGGATTCGGCCGCGCGCTCGATATCGGTCATGGTCAACGTGGGATTGGCGGGTGTTTCGAGCAGCACGATACTGCAGTTCGGGGTGCTGCGTATGGCGGCGTCGAGCGCCTCCGCATCGCCCGACCGCACGGCGATTCCGTCCACGCCGAGCGGCTTCAGAAAATGAATCAGTCCCGTCGTCCCGCCATAGAGCGGCGTGGTGTAGACGATGGAAGTGTTGGGCCGCACTACCGCGAAGAAAGCCGTCATAATGGCCGCCATCCCGGTATTGAAAACCGCGGCGTCGGTGGCGCCGGCCTCGAGGGGCACGATCTGGTCTTCCAGAATCTCGGAGTTGGGATGGGAGAATCGCGAGTAGATGAGGTCGGCCCGCTCGCCTGGCGCCGGCTTGATCTTTCCGGTGGTGATGGCGAAGGCCTGCTCGGCCGCCTCCGGACTGGGGAACACGTAGGTGGAACTGCGGAAGACGGCCGGGCGCGCCGAGCCGAATGAGAGACTGGGGTCGAAACCTCGGGTCAGGACTGCGGTCCGGGGATGCACATCGCTGTGGGGGTTTTCACGATCCGCCATAGAATCCTCCACCCAGAGTGTAGCGCACCCAGACGAGGCACATCGTGAAGGTGGTGGTGGACGCGGCAGGGCGGACTGAAGAGGGAGTCGCAAAATTCCCGTTATGCGCTTGCTTACGCGCGCGGCCCTGTGGAAGCACGTTGAGATTACAGAGCCGGGCTCAGGGGGCACCCCGTCAGGGAGGGTCCTGGTAGTTAATTTTAACTCCCGCTGAGAGGCCGCCCCACGGAAGCTCGCCGCTAAATAAACGCCATGGTCTTCACGCCGGAAACGTCGAACCGGCGGCGGCAGCGAATATTCTTGCACGCCACCTTATCGTCGAGCAGCACCATGTAGCTCTGCGCCTTGGCGAATTTGGCGCGATCCCGCTCGTCGGCCCCACCCGGCAGGCGATCCTTCTTCTTGCGCACGGACCACTGCAATTCGTAGGTCTCGACGGTACGGCAGTAGGGGCAATTCAGCGTTGCCGGTTTGGTGGTCTGCGAGTCGGTGTAAAACGCGCGTTCATCCATTTAGCGTTCCGCGATCGGGATCCAGGTTTGGCCGTCGGGATTGCCTTTGTATTCGGCACGCGGGCGAATCAGGCGGTTGTTGCGGTATTGTTCGAGCACATGCGCGGTCCAGCCCGACATGCGGCTCACCGCGAAAATCGGCGTGTACAGATCCACCGGGATGCCCAGCGAATAGTACGCCGAAGCCGAATAGAAATCCACGTTGGGCTGCAGCCCCTTGATGGACTTGATGGTCTCTTCCATGCGGCTGGACAGGCGGTACAGCTTCTCGTGGCCGGTGCGTTTGCCGAGCTCTTCCGAGAGCACCCGCAAGTGCGTGGCGCGGGGATCTTCGGTGCGGTACACGCGATGGCCGAAGCCCGGAATCTTCACCTTACGGGCCAGCGTGCTCTTCACCGAATCCACCGCGGCCTCTTCGTCGCCCAGGTTCAGTAGCCACTTGATCACGTCCTGATTGGCGCCGCCGTGCAACGGGCCCTTCAACGCGCCGATGCCCGAAGTCACCGACGAGTAGATATCCGACAGCGTGGCCGCGGTCACGCGCGCCGCGAAGGTGGAGGCGTTCAATTCGTGATCGGCGTGCAGCGTCATGGCGACGTCGAAGGCGCGCTCCATCACGTCGTCGGGTTTCTTGCCGGTGAGCGTGTACAGGAAATTGGCGGCGAACCCCAAATCGGGATCGCCTTCGACCAACGGCGCGCTCTTTCGCAGGCGGTCGAACGTGGTGACGATGGTCGCGGTCCGAGCCATCAGGCGCACGGCCTTGCGATGGTTGGCCTCCGTGGACATGTCCTGCGCTTCGGCGTCATACAGGCTCAGCATGGAGACCGCGGTGCGGAGCACGTCCATGGTATTCGCGTTGGGGACGCTGCGCAGAAAATCAACTATCGGGCCGGGCAGCGGGCGGGCCGCCACCAGATCCTTCTTGAGCCGGTCCAATTCGCCCTGTTTGGGCAACCATCCGTTCCAGAGGAGGAAAATGACCTCTTCGAAAATGGCGTTGTCAGCGAGGGTGTGAATGTTGTAGCCGCGGTAGCTCAGGATGCCGAGGTATCCGTCGATGTAACAGATCTCAGACTCGCCGGCGATAACGCCTTCGAGACCAGCTAATGTCGTTCCCATAGTTCGCTCTCTCTGTGTGCTTTAATTGTAAAGCGCGACGGGGCGCCCAAATCCGGGGAATTCGCAAGAAATCACTGGTACGTTCGCCCGTGAAGCCGATACTTCACGTTCCGGTAAAAATTGTAGATGCGGTTCTGCTGGATACACCCGCCGTAGGGCGGCGGGAAGCTCAACTCCAGGCTCTGGCGGTTGATCCACAGCTTCTTGTCGCCCGCCGGACCCAGGTCGGCATCTATAATCACGTTGTTCCCGCAGGACTCCGCGTCCATGATTGTAAATCCGCGGAGATCCATGGCGTTCGGGCCCCAGTCTTGCAGGAACGCGCTCATGGGATACCCGTTGCGCTCGGAGTCCGAAGAGACCCACATGTTGTAAGCGGCCTGATAATTGTGCGCTTCCAGCAACTCGAAGAATCGCTTTGCCTGTTGTTCCTGGCGGTAGTTTCGGAAGAAAAAGTACAGCAGGCCGTACAGCGTTGCAAGCACGAGCACGGAAACCACCGCGATCTTGACGATCCGCGCCCGCCGCTCGTCCCCGGCGCCGTATTCATCCAGAAAGCCGGCCATTTTTGACCTCCCTCTTAATCTTACTTCTTGGGAGGTGCGCCGGGTGCGCCTGGAGCCGCGGGAGCTACCGGGTAGGCTTTATCGTAGGCAGCCGTGGCATCGGCCGTGAGGTCCATGGCCGGCTTGAAGAACAGGGCCACCTGCGTATCCACCACCAGATCCAACCCCTTGTCTTCGGCCAGTTTCTTGACCACAGCCTGCATCCGCTCGGTGCTCCTGGCGAGCACGGACTTTTGTATACTCTGGGCGTCGGCCTGCAGATCTTCCTGGAGCCGCGTCAACTCCGTTTGCTTGCGCTTGCCTTCGGCATTCAGGTCGAACTGCGCCTGCTGCGTCAACGACGCATCGGTTTGCAACTTGCGCGAGATTTCAGCGATCTCCTGATTCAGCTTGTCGGCCTGTGCATACCGCGGTCCGAGCGTCGCCTGCATCTCGGCTTCGGCCTTCTTGATCTCGGCGGTATCGCCCAGGGCCTTCTGCAAACTGATCACCGCCACTTTGGTCTGCGCCTGGGCCATATGGCCGGCCAGAAAAAGGGCGGAGCACGCCACTAGCGGCGTAAACATCCGGAAAGACATCGAAAAAACTCCTGTTTGGGCTGTGTAAGAACCTAGATTACCACACCTATTCCAAGACCCCGAGGATCTCGTCTTCCTTCAAAATCAAGTACTCGCGGCCCTCAATCTTGATCTCGGAGCCGGAATATTTGCCGAACAGGATGCGGTCCCCGGGTTTGACTTCCAGAGGCACGCGTTCTCCCGTCTCCAGCAACTTGCCGTTGCCCACGGCATGCACTACGGCCTGCTGGGGCTTCTCTTTGGCGCTGTCCGGAATGATAATACCGCCCTGTCTCTGTTCGGCTTCTTCCAGACGCGTCACCAGAACGCGGTCGTGTAAGGGACGTAAATCCATCACTCGATTATACAGCGGGCGGACTGGAAGGAGGCACGATTTCCGCGGCCTGTAGGGCAGCCAATCCTGGCTGTCCCAGAGGGCCCCCACGCCTTTGAGGCGGCCCACGGCGGGCTGAGGCCCGCCAAACGTCTAGCTTATTGGTGGGGCGGGCTTCAGCCCGCCAAACGCCGTCGTTGGACCGGAACTTGCTCCTTTACGGCGTTATTCAATGTAACCCCGGAATATAGGAGCAATTCCATGCAGAAACTGTGGCGCAGGGGGACGGTCGTGTGTCGAAAGAGCGCTCTCGGGAGGCGTGTACACTTCATGGACACCCACAACCCGCTCCCGCCGCCCACAAGGTTTACAGCAATACGGACAAAACTCGCTAACTGCCTGATTTCATAGCCTACTGCGGATCGGGTACCGGAGTGCACTGAGAGGTGCAAGATTCGGAGGATGAACTGACAATGCTAATTAAGGATTTGGCGGTCGAACGAAGGAAAAAGGCGCGATTCCCCATGAACCGCGACCTGCGCTACAAGGTGCTGGAAGGCGATACGGTCGTTGAGTTCGGACTTGGCACGACGCTCGACATGGGAAGCGGAGGAGTGGCCTTTCTCACAGAACACCAGCTCGTGGCGGGTTCTTTCATTGAGCTTTCCATCAGTTGGCCGGTCCTGTTGGAGGATTCCTGCCCCATGCGGCTGATCGTATTCGGGCGCGTCCTGCGGAGTTCCGGCCGCCGGACAGCCTGCACTGTCGACAAGTACGAGTTCCGGACACAGGCGCGCGTGGTCCGGCAGATAGCCCCGGTGCGCAACGACTCCATGTTGCAACGCTGGGCCGACAACATCCGCAAAGAGGGTCTGAGGCAGGCCAACGCCTGAAACTGCGATCTACGGCCCGCGGCGGTAGATTCTCAGAAACTGGCTGCTGCTCCCGAAATCGCTCCAGCCGCTACGCTTCATCAGCCCATCGATTTCGAAATCGAACGGCGCCGCCCGCACCACGAAGTCGAGGTTCTGGGCGGCCATCCCGCCGGCCAGTGCGGTTATCAGCCGCGGACCGGCATCGTCGGGGTCTAAATAGCTCCACTCGGTTGGGTGGCTCGCCCGCAGCATGATGAGCGGCTGATCCATCCACGGATCGTTCGCCAGCACCGCGCGGGAGCGCCGGAAGTAGTGAGCGCCACCCCACATATAGGGATCGAACGCCAGGCCCGGGGGTTCCTCTTTCAGCGCTCCAATAATCAGCCCCACCGATCCGGCCGCCGCCGGCGGGGAGTTCAGCGCGGGCGCGATCTGGGCGCCGATTCGGGAAACCTGTCCCCATTGCATCGCCAGCACGCACACGGTGACACACGCGGCAGCGCCGCCGGCGGCCGCGTTCCAACGGTGCGGGAGACGCAGTGCGGAAGCCGCCGACAGGGAAAACAGAATCCACAGTATGGGGAAGCGCTCGGCAAAGTAGAAGTTGCCATTGACGCGCGGCGGCGCCACGCAAAACAACACGAAACAAACCCAGCCGACAGCCGCAAGGGAGACGGCGCCGATGTGCAGGCGGCGTCCGTCTTTCCAGGAACCAGTAATCGGAGCGAGGCACGCGATACCGGCCAGAAGTATCGGGCCGGCGCGATAGCGTAGCGCCTTGAACGGCGCCACATGATAAAGCTGCAGTTCGGTCGCGACGGTGTCGAACCAGCCGTACGTGAAGGCGTAGCCCGGGTCCGTGGATGCGGGTTGCGACGGGTCCACAAACAGGCCGACCCAAGCCAACGCCACTATCCCCATCGCAATTATCAGGACCAGAGGTCTCCGTCGGGCGCGCAGGGGAGGCATCCACCGCCACGAGCCGGCCGCGGCATCCTGCGCCAGATCGGCCCCGAAATACACTCCGATAAACAGCAGAAAAACCGCCACCGGCACGGGGTGCGTGAGCAACATCAAAACCAGGCCGGCGAGGAGCGTGGCGATGCGGCCTCTGGTGAGGCGCCCCGAAAAGCGAATCCAGAAGCCGCAGAGAAAGAGCAGCAGCGCCACCGCCATGCTGTAATTCAGGAACCCCATATAGACCAGCAAGTTCATGCAGAACGGGATGCCGGCGAGAGTCCACGGACTGCCGCGCCCCGCAACCGATTCCACCAGGTACCGGAAACCCAGGCCGAACGCGAAGATATAGGCGCACAGCAGCAGTTTCTCGCTCACCGCCGCGGAGAAGACTGTCTCGAGCGCGAGCAACGAGTAATACTCCAGCGCATAAGGCGTCACCCAGTTCTTAATCGCAAAATGTTGCACATAGGGCGCGGAATGCGTCAGCAGGCCGCGGAGCACGTCCACGTAATACAGATGCACCGGCCCGTCCTGGCTGGGAAAGACCGGCGAGGCCAGCAGCACCAGGGTAGTGCACGCCAAAAGGGCGATGGCCGCCCAGTTCCACAGCCGGCTTCGGAATTCCAAGGCTCGATCTCCGTTGGGGATTGTAGCATCCGCCCCGCCCTTGCCGGCGGCAGCGCCCTTACGGGGGTGCTTAACCGATCCGGGGAACGGCGTCCGCGGACCGCTCCCTTACGGTCGCGCCTCTGTAAGTAGCTGCAAACACAAGGCAACCGTGACAGAGCCGCAACCGTAAGTAAGGGAGCGGTTGCCTGGGCCTGAACAGTCGGAACCCCCAAAACGGTCAAGCACCCCCCTTACGGGACGGTAAGATAATCTGCATGCACGATTCTTCGCCCGGCGAACGAGGGCAGTTGCGCTACCTGTGCGCCGCGGCTGCCATGCTGTTCGCGGGGCTGTTGTTCTATTCCCAAACTCGCGCCTTCTCCTGGGATGAAGGCTTTCACCTGCTGGCGGCACAACTCATTCTCGCCGGCAAGCGGCCCTATCTGGATTTCTGTTTCCCGCAAACTCCGCTCAACGCCTATCTCACCGCGGGTTGGATGCGCTTGTTCGGCGACACCTGGCGCGCGGTGCACGTTCTGGAGGCGGTCTGGGTGGCGGCCGCGGCCTTTCTCACCGCGGACTTCGTGCGCTGCCGTTTCCCCGTGCCTGGATGGCGATGGGCCGGCGCATTGGCGGCCCTGGTCGCGGTGGGCATGAATTCCCAGGTGGTTTTGTTCGGCACCATCGGCCAGTCTTACGGGCTGTGCCTCTTCCTGATCGTGGCCGCGTACCGTCTCGCGGTAGTGGCCGTGGAAAGCGCGGGCGCCTCGCGCGCGGCGGCCGCCGGCTTCCTGGCCGGCGCGGCGGCAGCGTCGTCGCTGTTAACCGCTCCCATGGCGCCGGTTCTGCTGGTCTGGCTGTACCTGTGCAATCGCGCTGGAAACCGCTGGGCGAAAATCGTGGGCTTCCTGGGCGGCGGCGCCGTCGCCTGGCTGCCGATCGCCTGGCTGTATCGCCAGGGACCCACGCAGACCATCTTCAACGTGGTTCTGTATCAGCTCAAGTACCGGCACAAATGGAACGGCGCCGTGCGCCAGGACATCACGGCTCTCTCCTCGTGGATCGATTCCGCGCAAGGACTTTCGCTGGCGCTGCTGGCCGCCGCCGGGCTTTGGTTCTTGCTCCGGCAATGCGACTGGGAGCGCGAACGCCGCGCGGAAATGTATCTCTCTTTGTGGCTGGCCGTGGGCTTGGCGGCCGAACTAGCCACCGCCCATCCCACATTCGAGCGTTATTTTCTGGTGATGGTGCCATTCGCAGTCATCCCCGCGATCGCCGGGCTGTACGCGGTGGGTGTTCGGCTTACCGGCCCCGGCCGGCCGTTGCACGCGGCTTATTTTCTGGTCGCCATCCTGACTCTGGGGCTGGGCAGAGCGCTATTCGAAGACAGCGATTCGTACGCTTGGCCGGACACCGAAAAGATCGCCCACAAGGTGGCCGAGGTCACCCCGCGCGGCGCCACAATTTGGGCCGACGAGTTGATTTACTTCCTGATGCGCCGACCTCCACCCGACGGCATGGAGTTCTCCTACGCGCATGACATCGAGGAAATGCCGGCCGCGCAGGCTGCCATGCTGCATATTCTGACGGCGTCCGAGCTGCGCCGCCGCACGGCAGCGGGGGAATATAAGACGGTGGCGGCATGTTATGACACGGATAATACCGATGCCGCCAAAGTGCCCGACTTATACCGCCAGAAGGACGAAGTAAAAGACTGCACGATTTACTGGGATTTCGGCCACAAGTAAATTGCTGGCCATAGGAGCGTCGATCGGCCGGCCGTGGGGTGGGTGCACGGCCTGGACTTCGGACATTGACGGCATGCAGTTGGCGGCCTTGTTGGGCAATCCTGGCTGGGGTCCCGCGTTAACGTAAGCGATCCCATCCCCAAATCCCTTGTGACGGCCTTGGGTTGGAATGGCGCTACGTCGTCGGCGAGAACCGATCAGGCGTCGGAGGAGGCCGGGGCGTTTGTAGGAACCCATGGCGTTCACAGGAACTCCGTGAGTTCGTCGGCGGTTAACTGGCAATCCCGGAGGATTTTGTGGAGCAGGCCAGGGCCGATGGTCTCGCCTGAGTGCGCGGGCGCAACCGTGCTTCGGCCATCTTCGTGACGCAGGAAGCGATGACTGCCTTCGATGCGAACAACGCGCAAGCCGCCTTTTCCGGCGGCGGCGATGAGTTCAGGACCGGTGGCGCGGGGAGTCCGGCTCATGCCGCTATCGTTACGCGCTGGATGCCAATGAACTCCAACTCGTGTTCCGGCACACCCTCGACCTCCAGACACAGCTCGATGGCTTCGCGAATGCGCTGCGTTATCTCGTCGATGGACTGTGCTTGGGTATGGCACCCGGGGATTTGCGGAACTGAGGCTACATAGTAGCCTTCCGTATCGCGCTCAATGACGACATCGAACTGGCGTGGCACCGACTGTGTCCTCGACTTCCATTGTAGAGTGCCTTGTGTGAAGCCGCTGCAGGCACCCGGACGCCCAAGCGCCGGCCGGTCGGAAGCGCGTCTACGGGGAGTAACCGGCCGCTAACTTAACTAACCTAAACAAAACTGGAGCCAGTCCCCCTCGCCCAGCCGGGCGTTTCCCGGCCAAGTGCTCCTACACCAAGGCTCCGATCGTGCGTGGTTCTTCGTTACTCGACCCGAATTGCCACCATCGGCTCAACACCTGCAGCGCGCCAGGCGGGAATCACGGAAGCGACCAGGGCTGCTAGGCCAAGCAGCAACGTAGCGAGCGCGAGCATGACCGGATCCCATGGCTGCACGCCGAATAGCTGACCGCTCATCAGCTTGCCGGCCCCAATCGCGGCCGGTAGGCCCAGCGCGACTCCGACGCCTACCTGCCGGAATGCGCCGCCGAGCACCATTGCCACGACCCTCGCGCGGTCCGCGCCCAGTGCCATGCGCACGCCGATTTCGCCGGTACGCCGCTCCACCATGTATGCCAGCACGCCATACAACCCTACGGCCGCCAGCACGAGTCCGAGCGCGCCGAAGAGCGTTGTCAGGGTGGCAATCATGTTTT
>Ga0326727_10001232_pt1 | contig 97084 bp, 84 predicted proteins | sample MB2enrmetagenome_FD_207643 | JGI IMG/M metagenome (GOLD analysis project Ga0326727, IMG submission 207643) | Lab enriched peat soil microbial communities from McLean, Ithaca, NY, United States - MB29MY | ecosystem: Environmental > Terrestrial > Soil > Wetlands > Peat | place: USA: New York... | reverse complement strand
AGGGCGTGACCGCCCGTTTGGTCTCCCGCAGGGTCACCCGCTCGCTGGACAGCAGAGCGGCGATTTCATGCGGAACTGATTTGTCCGCGGTCTGAGTCTCCACCCCTCTGTTGTCTCAGACCTTACCGGATAACGGCAGTTCAACTTCGGGATTCGGGTTGAATTGATGCAGGGCGTCCACCATGGCGGCGATGTTCTCTATCGGGGTGCCAGCCTGCAGGTTGTGAATCGCATTGAACACGTACCCGCCGCCCGGCGCGAAGATCTCGCACCGGCGCAGCACCTGCTCGCGCACTTCGTCCGGCGTGCCAAACGGCAGAACCTGCTGGGTGTCTACCCCGCCTCCCCAGAAAACCAGATCCCGGCCATATTTCTGCTTCAGGGTTTCCGGTTCCATGCCGGAGGCGGAGCACTGCACGGGGTTGAGAATGTCGAAGCCGGCCTCCATGAATAAGGGGATGAATTTTTCCACCGCGCCGCAGGAATGCTTGAACGTCTTCCATCGCGTGTTCTTGTGCACCCAGTTGTTGACCTCGCGGTAATAGGGCATCCACAACTCACGAAAGGTCGCCACCGAGCAGAATGACGAAGTCTGGGTTCCGAAATCCGTCCCGCAGACGTTCACCACGTCCACCAGGTCGCCCAATCTCGCCGCGATCCGCTCCAGGTTCGCCAGTGCGATCTCGCATTGGCCGGTGAACACCGCGTTCACGTAATCTCTTCGCGCGCGCATGGAGACGTACCATTCCGTAATGTCGCGGATTCCCTTCGGGTGGGGAAGGCCGACTCCCGGAACCAGCCCGATGTCGCCGAACGAAGTGCCGCCGAAATTCGCCACCACCGCACGCCCGCTGCCCGCCGCGCGGCGCGCTTCGCGCTCCAGGTGGAGCAGTTCCTCTTCGGAGATGGGGCCGTATTCTTCCAGGTTGTCGGCCGGGTTGAGATGATCTTCGTCGATCGGCTGCTGGCGGATGATGGCGTCGAAGAAATAACCGCCGTTGGGCATTCGGGCGCTCGGGGGGTTGGAGCGGTCGCCGAGGGGGTGCATCAAGGTGTCGCCGTGCTCGTCAATGGTGACGTTGAACTTGCCGGGCACCAGCACCTCGGCGCCGTCATACATGCGGAACGGCTTCCAGTCCTCGGCGGGGAATCCGAAACGTGTCATTCGCCGGATTACGCCCTCGGTGTCGATGCCCAGCGCGAGTTTGAGTTCTTCGTCGATTTCGCCGAGAAATTGCCCGGGGTCGATGACCTTCACGGGCTTCTTCTCCAGCCCAAAATAGTCGCGCAGTGCCAGGACGCAACTCGCGTGGATGCCGGACACAAACGTGCCGCCGAAGTCCACCGGAATCCGATCCGGCTGCCGGTGATCCAGAGTGCCAAGTACGCGCTCCCGGCTGGTAGTTTTCGTCACGTGTTACGAACCAGACTAACAGACCTTTTACACCCCCGCGCACGGAGATGATGGGTAGTATACTGCGTGATGACGGGAAGTAATATTGTGGAAATCCGTGCTTAGCCGTCATAGCCGGAAGGAGAATCCCATGGACAAGCCAACCCCCGAAGAGCAGCGCCGAAGTAATTTGAGCCGCAGGCGCTTCTTCAACTCCGTGGCCGCGGGAGCCACGGAAGCGGCAATTCTGACCATGCCCGAAAAGGCGTCGGCCCAGGGGGCGACCTTGGAAGCCGGCGCCGGCCAATTGGTCAAGGTCGCTCTGAATGTCAACGGCCAGACGTATTCCCTGATGGTCGAACCCCGGTGGTCGCTGCTGCACGTGTTGCGGGACCGGTTGGGCCTCACCGGCACGAAGTCGGGCTGCGAACGCGGCGAGTGCGGGGCCTGTACCGTTCTGATCGACGGTGTAGCGCGGTATTCGTGCCTGACCTTGGCGCTGGAGGCGGCCGAAACGCAAATCACCACGCTCGAAGGCCTGATGCGCGGCCAGCAGCTCGGGCCTGTCCAACAGGCTTTCCTGGAAGAAGACGCGTTCCAGTGCGGCTACTGCACTCCGGGACAGGTCATGAACATCGAGGGTCTTCTGCGGAAGACGCCCGATCCCACCATCGAGCAGATTCGCGAGGGCGTGAGCGGCAACCTTTGCCGCTGCGGAGCGTATGCCAATATCTTTCGGGCAGCACAGCGCGCCGCGGAACTGAAGAAGGCAGCGAGGTGAACCATGGCGGATACCAATCTTAAACCCTGGGGCGAGACCACGGTTGTCGGCAAACCTATCCCGCGAATCGACGCCAAAGAACGGCTGAGCGGGTCGGCTGTCTACCCCTTGGACACCATCCTGCCGGACATGCTGTATGGAGCCATTCTGCGCTGCCCGCATGTCCACGCTCTGGTCAAGAAGGTCGATGCGTCCAAGGCCCGCAAGATGCCTGGCGTGCGCGCGGTGCTCACCGACGCGGACCCCGAAGCCCAGGTGGGGTGGTACGGGAGCGCCGCCGACAGGACCAAGATGGTGAGCCGGCTGTTCGACACGCATTGCCGGTGCGAGGGCGAGGAAGTGGCCGCGGTGGCGGCCGAAAGCCCGCAGCAGGCTTGGGACGCCGTGAAGGCGATCCAGGTGGAATACGAGAAGCTGCCTTTTGCGGTCGACATGGAGGAAGCGCTCAAGCCGGGCGCGCCGGCGGTGCATGAGGTCGGCAATCTGGTGACCGACCCCACCGTGTACAACCGCGGCGACGTGGACAAGGGCTTTGCCGAAGCCGACGCCGTCCTGGAGGAAACCTACCGGACCTCCTGTGAGATCCACACCCCTATGGAGGTGCATGGATCGGTGGCGCACTGGGAGGGTGATCGGCTGACGCTATGGGACACCAACCAGGGCCCGTTCCCAATTCAGAGCGCGCTGGCGACTTCTCTCAAAATGCCGCTCAGCAAGGTGCGGGTGATCTCGCACTACATGGGTGGCGGTTTCGGCAGCAAGCAGGAGCTGGGCAAATACTCCGCGATTGCCGCGATTCTGGCCCGGAAGACCGGCCGTCCGGTGAAGGTGTTCCTGACCCGCGAAGAGACTTTCCTGGTCACTGGAAACCGGCCCGCCCACATCCTGACGCTGAAGGCAGGGGTCAAGAAAGACGGCACTCTCACGGCATTGCAGTTGACCGGAACGGGCGAAGTCGGAGCCTATCCCGGCGGCTCCTCCCGCACGACGGTTGGTTATCAGGTCCAGGATCTCTACAAGTGCCCGAATGTGCGCGTCCGGGAGTTGCAGATATACATCAACGCCGGCCAGAACCGGGCCTTCCGCGCGCCTGGTTTCCCCCAGTGCTCCTGGGCGCTGGAGCAGATGATGGATGCGCTGGCCGAGAAGATCGGCATGGACCCCATCGACCTGCGCCTGAAGAACTACACCCCTCTCTGCCAGGTAGAGGACAACAAACCTTACACCTCCGCCGGGCTTCGGGAGCTCCTGACCCAAGGAGCGGCGGCCTTCGGCTGGAAGGAGGCCCGCGCGCGCCCCAAGGGGAAGGGCCCCTGGGTTCGGGGCGTGGGCGTGGCCGGTGGCATGTGGGGCCAGCCGGGCAGGCCGCCCTCGACGGCCATCGTGAAGTACTATCTGGACGGCAGCGCGAACCTCAACATGGGTGCGGCGGATCTGGGCACCGGGACCAAGACGGTTATGGCCATGGTGGTGGCGGAGGAGCTGGGCGTGCCCCTCGAGCGGATTGAGGTGGTTAATGCCGATACCGGCACGACCCAGTATACTGGCGCCAGCGGCGGCAGCAAGACTGTGATGACGGATTCCCCCGCCGTGAGGGCCGCGGCGGTCGCCGTGAAATCCCAACTGCTCGCCATGGCGGCCGTGCAGTTGAAAGTTCCAGCGGAGAACCTGACGCTCAAGAACGGCGAGATCTCCGGGCCGGGCGGGTCCCCCAAAGTGGCGGTCGGCGCTTTGCCGGATTTGCGGACGCAGCAGGTCGTTGTGGGCGTCGGCACCCGTGGCCCCAACCCCACCGACAAGTCCATCCGGCCGTTTGTAACGCATTTCGCCGAGGTGGAAGTCAACGTACATACCGGCGAGATGCGGGTGCTGCGCATGGTCGCGATGCAGGACAGCGGCCGCGTCATGAACCTGTCGACGTTCCGCAGCCAGGTTCTCGGGGGCCTGACGATGGGGATCGGCTTCGCCATGACCGAGCGCCGCGTCCTGGACCCGCAGACCGGAAAAATGGTGAACGACAATTGGCACGACTACAAAATCGCCACCGCCAAAGACGTGCCGGCGGACCTGACCTGTCTGCCCGTCGACTTGCGCGACCACGAGTGCGATACCACCAGCACGAAAGGGCTGGGCGAGCCGGCCACGGTGCCGGCCGCCGCGGCCATCGCCAATGCTTTCTACAACGCGACGGGCATCCGCATCAAGGACGCGCCCATCACGGTGGGGAAAGTCGTCAGTCTTCTGGCCGAACGAAAGAAGCAGGGGTGAGCCATGCTGAGCCAATTTTCATATAAGCGGGTAACATCGATTAAAGAAGCCATGGATGCCGCGGGCCGTCCGGGGGCGCGTATTCTCGCCGGCGGTACCGACTTGTTGGGGTGCTTGCGGGATGAGGTGTTCACGGCCGGCACCCTGGTGAGCCTCAATGGCATCAAGGAGCTCAAGGGCATCGGCGCCAGGGCCGGCGGCGGCCTGCGCATCGGTGCGCTTACCACGCTATCGGAGATTGCGGACAACCGGCAAGTCGCATCTTCTTACCCGGTCCTGGCGCAAGCCGCGGCTGCGGCCGCCAGTCCGCAGTTGCGCAATCAAGGGACCGTCGGGGGCAATTTGTGCCAGCGCCCCCGCTGCTGGTATTTCCGCGGAGATTTTCAGTGCCTGCGCAAAGGCGGCAAGACCTGCTTCGCCGTGGCGGGCGAGAACGAATTTCACTGCATCCTCGGAGGAGGCCCCTGTTACATCGTCCATCCGTCGGATACGGCCTCGGCTCTGGTGGCGCTCGACGCCAAGGTGAGTATTGCGGGACCCAAGGGAGTGCGCACCATTCCGCTGGCTTCGTTCTTCGTGCTGCCGGAGGTCAGCGTGGTCAAGGAAAACGTGCTGACTCCGGGCGAGGTGCTCACGGAAATCCTGCTGGATCCGGCGCAGCCCGGCGCACGCAGCACGTACCGGAAGGTCCGCGAGCGCGGCGCGTTTGACTTTGCGCTGGCGGGAGCGGCCATTTTGGTGACGCTCGCCGGCGGCAAGGTGCAAACGGCGCGTGTGGTGCTCAGCGGTGTGGCGCCGGTCCCATGGAGGTCCGCCGAGGCGGAGAAGGCGCTGTTGGGAAAATCGCTGGATGCCGCCACCGTGGCGGCCGCGGCGGCAGCGGCGGTGAAGGACGCTGTGCCTCTTCCCTGGAACGAATTCAAGGTGCCGCTGGTCCGTGGTGTGCTGGAAGAGACGCTGATCCGGTTGTCGCAAGCGGGTTGACCATCGCACCCGCTACCGCGTTCCGCGAAACAGCTTGGGCATGAACTCCGCCAGGAGCTGACGCCAGACCCTCCATTCGTGTTCGCCGGGAGTGCTGTGAAATTCGTGGCGGATATTGCTCTTCTCCAGCAGCTCAACCAGGCGGGTATGCGCCTGGTACCGCGGATCCTCGGTGCCGCACCCCAGGAAAAGGAGCTTCAGCTTCTGGTTCACGGAAGCAGAATTCTTGAGTAATCCCGGCACTTGCTTCTCCAGGTCGAAGCCTTGCTGGCTGAAGGCGCCCGAGCTGAATTCACCCACCCAGGCGAATTTGTCCGGATTCCGCAACCCCAGCGTGAACGACTGGCCGCCGCCCATGGAGAGTCCCGCAATGGCCCGGTTTTCGCGATTGGCTTCGACCCGGTAGTTCTTCTCGACGATCGGAAACACATCGCCGAACAATTCCCTGCCGAACGCCTCGATGGCGTCCAGCGCGGTGGCGTCGCCCGGTATGTCCCCGTACGGCATGACGACCAGCATGGGCACGGTCTTGTGCTGAGCCAGAAGGTTCTCCTCGATGGCGGGGACCCGGCCCAGACGAACCCAACCCTCCTCGGAGTCGCCGCCGCCGTGCAGAAGATAGAGAACCGGAAACTTGCGGCTGGGATAGCGGTCGTAATCGGGTGGAACGTATATCACCACGTTGCGGAAGGTTTTCGACTGCGTCGAGCGGTACGTCCGAAATTGGACCGAGCCGTGAGGCACGTCCTGCAACTCGTCGAAGCGCGGCGGCTTGCCGGGGATCTCGAAATAGCTCCACAGGATGGCTCCGCCCGGCCGCACGCTGGGATTCGATTCGTCGATGCCACGAACTCCGTCCACGAAGAACGCATACCGGTAGACGTCCGGCTCGAGCGGACCGATGGTGACCGTCCAAAGACCGGTCGCGTCCTTCCGCATCGGCACGTCCCACATGCCAGGTTGACTCTTGGCCGCACCCGCGGGCTTGGGGTTCAACGTCCCCACGCTTGCCGAAACCAATACCTCGGAGGCCTTCGGCGCCCTGATCCGGAAAGTGACCCGGTTATCGGGGCCGACGTCCGGGGAAATGATGGGCTCCGGCCGCTCTGGCCGCGACCCGCCCGGGATTTGGGAAAGTGCCACTGCGGCCATCGAGGCCAACAGCAAAGTTGAACGCCGAACAGGTCTCCTCACGGTCTAGCTCCTTCGCGCCAATCGCCTCTTTGATCGTCACGACGACTTCTGGCCAGTTCCTCGATCCAGCGCCGCATCCGTTGGTAGTGCGAACCTTCCCAGTACACGCGCCGGCAAGCTGGGCATTCGCGGAACTCTTCATGCCGTGCCGCGATAGGTGCTGGCACTCGCTCGTGAACCTCCGCGTTGGAAACGGGACGCAGGCGTTCATTACACGCCATGCAGCGGGTGAACGGGAGCAGCGACCGCGCCAGATCGAATCTGCTCACCACCTCAGCGGCCTGCCGGCGGCTGTCCGTCTGGCGCAGCCAGTAGCCACGCGTCACGGCGGAGTGTTTCAGCAGCCCGCGGTCCCGCGTCAGCAGAATGCGTTCTTGTTCGGCGGAGATCCGCACCAGTTCCGCATCGCCGGCGCAATTCCGGTACTCGGAGTCGAATCCGAGCATGCGCAGGTAGGCTGCCAGCCGTCCCAGATGAACATCCAGCACAAACTTCAGTTCGCGTAGCGCTTGCGGGCGGACGCGCAACTCCGGCGTGATGTCGAGCGATTCGAATACGGGATATACCGCCAGGCGATCGCCGTCTCGAACCAGGCGCGAAAAGTTCGACGACGCGCCGTTGACGAGCACCAGCTCGACTTCCGTGTGCGGAATGCCGAAACTCTCGATCACATCCTTGACCGAGGCCGGCACGAAGAACTCCTTCTCGAGAGCTTGGTACTGACGATGAGGCGCGAGGTGGTCGTTTAGTTCGGCGTAAAACCGAACCGAAGCGCGAGCCGGCGCGGCCATCATAAGGCGTTTCCCGCGCGGCCAGGTTCGCGCCACGCCGCACCCGCCGCGGCCCTGCATTTCCATCCAGGCACGTGCTTCTCTCCGACGATATTATCCCCATTATCCCCTACGGGCACAGCATTCGATGGGGGCAAGCGTTATCGTATTCAGCTCTGCCGTCAGTCCCCGGCGTCCCATCGGCCCCGCTCGCGCAACCGGCCGACCTCTTCTTTGGCGAGTTCCTGGAGCCGAACCACGTCCACCTTGGCGGTGCGGTTCAGGGGCATCGCGCCAGGCTCCAGGATCACGTAGTGCAGCGGGCGCATGTACGCCGTCAGAGAACGCGCGTGCTTCCGAAGCGCGGCTTCGGTGAGGTCCGCGCCGGGGCGCTTCTCGACAAACGCGATGATACCCTCGCTCCACAGACGGTGAGGGTGGCCCACCACTCCGATGTTGGCTACCCGATCGGCCAGGCTGCTGAAATGGGCTTCGACGTCGCCCGGAAAAACCTGGTAACCCGAGGGTTTCAGCACCCACTTGGCGCGGCCGAAGAAATGCAAACCGTGCTCGTCCAAGCGGCCCATGTCGCCGGTGTATAGCCAGCCATCCCTGGCAAGCGTGGCTGCCGTGGCTTCGGGGTCGTTGACATAGCCCAGGAAGGTCTGCGGGCCGCGAAAACAGACGTGGCCGATTTCCCCGGCGGACACCTCCGCGCCGGCCGCCCCATCGCCCTTCATCGGCTGCCGGATCGACATCGGGTATGCCGGCATGGCCCGGCCGATGCCGCGCGCCAGGGCCCCGCCATCGTTGGTGAGAGCCGTGTAGGTGCAGAAGCCGGAGGTTTCGGTCAGGCCAAGGCCGGTAGCGATTTGTGGCGCCATCTTCAGCATCTCGTCCAGGAACGGCCGCGGGACAGCCTGCCCGCCGTAGACCGCGGTTTGAAGGCTGGCGAGATTGCGCCGGCCGTAATCCGCAGTGCGCCACTCCATCTGGAACATGGCGGGAATCTGGCCGATCAGAGTGACGCCCAGCCGTTCCATGGCCTCCAGCGACTTCACGGGATCGAAGACCTCCAGCGTGACGGCGGTCCCGCCCATGAACAGAGTGGTCATGAGCACCTCGGCCTGGCCGCCCACGTGCGACGCCGGCAAATTGCAGAGCACCCGCTGTTCCGGCGTGAAATGGAAAGCCTTTCCCAGGCACAGATTCTGGCAGGCGATTCCGCGGTGGGAAAGCAGCGCGGGTTTGGGCGATCCGGTGGAACCGGTGGTGAAAATGACCTGCGCGCCATCCCGCTCCGTCACCTCCGATGGCGCCCGAGCCGCGCCGGGGTGCCCTCTGGGCCCAGCGCGCGCCATCACATCGGCGAAGCTGACGGCCCCGGGCCCAGGGGGCACCCCGCACTCCCCTGGCGGAGAGAATTGAATCCAGTGCTCGATCGAATCGCAGCGCCGGCGCGCGGCTTCGGCCAGCGCCGCGAAGTCCACTCCCGCAATTCTGCCCGGGAAGGCATAGCCTCTGGCACGAATCAGCCCCAGGCAGCGCAGCACTTCGGCGGGTTGGAGCCGCAGGTCGAGCGGCGCGTGGATGACGCCCAGGCGGAAGCAGGCGTACTCCAGCAGGATATGCTCGTTCAGCAGGGGCAGGGACGCGGCCAGGAAATCCCCCTTGCGGAATCCCATCCGCGAGAGTTCCGCGGCCAGCGCCATCGATCCGCGTTGCAGCTCGGCCCACGTCAGCCCGCCGCCGCGGGACGCGTTCAATATGGCGGCGTCGCCGGGCTTCTGGGCCGCCCAATGATCCACCGCGGCGTGAATGAGATGCCGGTCGCGATACTCGCTCTCGAACTGCTCGAGGGTGACCTGCGGCGCCGTCGGCTCGATCATGTTTTGCTGGCGGTTCAAGTATAGCTCCACTCGCAACGCGCCAGCCGTCAATTCCCTCTGCCTCCTCTGCGCTCTCCGGTTCTGACTTTCTTGCCTTTTTCTCTGCGTCTCTGCGCCTCTGCGGTCCAAATTCCCGTTTTCCTGCTCGCTTCCGCCTTCACCGGTCTACGATGGTGACATGGGCCCCCGTGATTTTGAGGTGCTCGAACATCCCGCGGATATCGGCTTCCGCGCGTTTGGCGGCACGCTTCCGGAACTGTTCGCCCGCTCCGCGCTGGCCATGCTTTCCATTGCCGCCGATCCTGCCGCGGCCCTGCCCAGGGAAGAGTACCCGCTCGCCGTCGAGAGCGGCGACCGCGAATCGCTGCTGGTGGATTGGCTGAACGAGGTGCTCTACTGGTTCGATGGAAAGCTCATCGCCTTCCGGGATTTCCGGGTGACGCAGTTCCGGTGTGGGGCAGGTTGGAAACCTGCGGGCGGGTTGCTAACCCGCCGCTTGCGCCGGGCCCAGGGGGCGCCCCCAATCGGCGCTCAGGATGCCATCCCGCCCCACTCCATCGAGGCCGTGGGCCTGGGCGAACCGCGCGATCCGCTGCGCCACCGCGCCCGCTTGATTGTGAAAGCCGTGACGTATCACCAATTGAAGATCGAGCGGCGCGGCGGTTTGTGGGTCGCCGAAGTGTACCTGGATATCTGATATGCGGATCGAGCCCATCGACGCGTTGCGCCATCGCATTCCCCGCGATGAGGCTCGCGGCATGTTGACGGACGTCATGGTGTACGCCAGCGAGGCCCTCATGTCCCAGATCCGCAAGGACCTCTCGCTGGAACAGGCCATGAACGTGGCCACGCTGCCGGGAATCGTGGGGTCGAGCCTGGCCATGCCCGATATTCACCAGGGCTACGGTTTCCCCATCGGCGGCGTGGCGGCCATGGACTGCGATTGTGGCGTGGTCTCACCCGGCGGCGTCGGCTTCGACATCAACTGCGGTGTGCGGCTGGTGCGGACCACGCTCGAAGAGCCCGCCGTACGGCCGCGATTGAGGGACCTGGTCGACCAGGTTTTCCGCGATGTCCCGTGCGGCACTGGAGGATCGGGATTCGTGAAGATCGGCCCGCGCGACCTGGACCGCGTCCTGGTGGAAGGCGCGCGCTGGATGGTGAACAACGGTTTTGGAGAGCAGCGCGACGCCGATTTCTCCGAAGCCGGCGGCGCGCTCGAGAGCGCCGACCCCGCGGCGGTGTCCGAACGTGCGCGCGAACGCGGCCTGCCGCAGCTTGGAACATTGGGAAGCGGCAACCATTTTCTCGAGATCCAGTACGTGGAAGAGGTGCACGACGAAACCGCCGCCCGCGCCTACGGAATCTTTCCCGGTCAGGTGGTGGTGCTGATTCATTCCGGCTCGCGCGGGCTGGGCCACCAGGTGTGCACGGATTATGTCTCGGTGATGAACCAGTCGATGGCCAAACACCACATCTCGCTGCCCGACCGGCAACTCGCCTGCGGCCCCATTCGCTCCGAGGAAGGCCAGCGGTATCTCGCGGCCATGTGCGCCGCCGCCAATTTCGCGTGGGCCAACCGGCAAGCCATCCTGCACTTTCTGCGCGGGGCGTTCCAGCGGGTTTTCGGCGGCGCCACGCATCTCGATCTGGTCTACGACGTGTGCCACAACATCGCCAAGCGCGAGCGCTACGAAGTGGAAGGCCGCCGGCGCGAAGTGCTGGTGCATCGCAAGGGCGCCACCCGCGCCTTCCCCGCCGGGCACCGCGAGATTCCCGCCGATTACCGCGCTGTCGGGCAGCCGGTCTTCATCCCCGGCAGCATGGGAACCGCCTCATGGGTGCTCGCGGGCAGCGAGGGCGCCATGCGTGAGACCTTCGGCAGCGTGTGCCACGGCGCCGGCCGCCTGCTCAGCCGCACCGCCGCGCGCAAAGGCCGCAACGCGCGCGAAGAGCAGCACAAGCTGGAGGAGCGCGGCATCCTGGTGCGCAGCGAGACCCGCGACGGCATCCTCGAAGAGCTTCCGGAAGCCTACAAAAACGTGGATGAAGTGATCGAAGTAGTCCACAACGCCGGCCTGGCGCGCAAGGTGGCGCGCCTGCGCCCGATGGGCGTCATCAAAGGGTGAGGAAGCGCCGGCGCGTCGGTGACAAATCTGTTACGGCGTGCGTCTCTAATCCTGTTCTCATGCTCGGCTACTTCGCTTTGCGGATCGTCACAACCTTTGGTGCGGCCGGCTTGGGAGCTGCCGTAATGAGCTCCTGGTTGAGGTCGCTGATCACCTCCGTCGGCCTTATCCCACCTGGACGCTACTCGCGGATGCGCCTGGTCGACGCTGCCCCGAACTCCCCTTGCAGGAAACGTGCAGGCGACACCGACTCCCCCAAGTTGACACTATAAAGCCGCCCCGATAGAATAGCGAGCACGGCACTGCACTCATATGGCAACCAAGAAAACTGTTCCCACCAAAACTAGCAAGCCTGCAAAGAGTCCCAGCAACGCCCTGGGCGACCTATCCCAGAGCCTGCAGACCTTTAACCTCCTGGACCTCCAACAATACACGCAGGAAAAGGCCTACGCCAACACCGCCAGTAAGGACTTCCACCTTTTCTACGTTGGCCGCGACGATGTCCACGACATCCTCAAACACGTTCTGTCCCGCGTGAGCGTTTCTCTCTACCTCAATATGTTTGGATTCGATGACGACGAGCTTAACGACATCCTGATGGCGAAAGCCACGGACCCCAGCGTCGTCATGCTGATCACTTTGGACAAAAGCCAGGCTGGCGGGAAGAGCGAAAAAATGCTGCTGGACTCCGATGCCGCCAAGAACCCGTCTGCGTTCAACATGCACTTCGTCGTCGGCCAGTCCGCTACGCACCAGATCAGCCACACCAAGGGCTTCGTGGCCGACGGCAAGGTGGGCGGCGAAGGCTCAACCAACTGGTCGACATCGGGCGAGGGCACTTTTGTTGTCACTGGGAAGCCGGGCGGCGCGGGCTACAAAGCGCAGAACAACACACAGTCGATTTTCACCGACCCTGACACCATCAACCGTTTTCAGTCGGAATTGATCGCGGAGCACATGACCGCGCAAGCGCAGGCCAAGAGCAAGTAGACAGTTCACACTGCAAGATCCCGGCGCCCAAATCTTTGGACTCACGCCAGCCCCCACGGGGTTTTCAGTGACCGCCAGTTTCGCTCAATAATCCATTTCTTTTCCGTCACTTGCCGCTGCGAATTTCGGACTCAAGCCGCTCCTCATGCTACCTCTTAAAACGGAGGAGTACTCCCTTGCCGCATATTGCCAACTCCCAGGAACTCTTAGGCCCCGCGCGCGTCGCCGTCGCCCAGCCGACCATCCGTGGCCGCTCGAACTCCTCGAGCGGCTGACGGCCTTGGAGGAAAAACTACGAAACAAAGCCAATTCTCGCCAAACCCAAAGAAAATGAAACCACTTGCACCTGCTCGGAGACGGAGACGAACCCACCTCTTTCCGAAAACCCGCTCCCGCGATGGCCCCTGCCGCCTCGTCATCCAAGGTCGAGGCCGCCGCCATTCCATCCGGGATAAACAGATCTTTTACTTGCCATCCACGCCGTAGTGGTGCTAAGCTGAGTGTGGGCTGACCGGCCCGCAGATCGAATGTTGAACCTACCGGTCCAGGAGGCACTATGCTAAAGAGATTCGTCCTGGCGTTCGCCATCGTTGCGCTTGCAGTGGCCAGCGCGGCGACCTATAAAGTCACGCTACCCCAGTCTTCCGTTGTGAACGGTAACGAACTGAAGGCGGGGGATTATCGCCTGAATGTCCAGAATGACAAAGTCACGATCGTCAATGGAAAGCAGTCCGTCGAGGTTCCGGTGAAGATCGAGAACGTGGGGCAGACGTACGATAGCACCGCGGTCCGGTATTTGGACCAGGGAGGGAAAGCCACGATTTCCGAAATTCGGCTGGGCGGAACCAAGACCAAGCTGGTCTTCACTCCGTAAGCACTCAATTGCTGTCGGATCGGGATGCCGCGGGTCGACCGCCTCAGGCGGTCCACCCGCGGTTTTGTTTTTTGGCGGAGTTTGGTGCCGGACACACGCTCCCCAAGGCCTGCTTTTTGCGCCGCGTGGACGCTGGTGTTCGCCACCGAATTTTCCACCCACGGAACCAACCGGTGGTCAACCTCGTATCATGAAGGGGACAGGGCCTGGTAATATGGCAAGCCGCAAGAAACACACCTTTTATTGGATTGCGCTGGTATCGGTTTTAGCAGTCGCCGGAGTGGCGTTCTTTTCGCTGCGGGCACTCAGCCGGACGCCCGCCAAAATCGATCCCGAAAAACTCGCCCGCGTGGAGCGCATGGACTTGGCGCGCTCGGTCGTGGCCACCGGCAAGATCCAGCCCACCACCCAGGTGGAAGTCAAATCGAAGGCCAGCGGAATCATTCTGAAACTGCCGGTGAACGTCGGGGATGTAGTGCGCCAGGGGCAGGTGATCTGCGAGCTGGACCAGAACGACCTGCTCCCCAAACTCCGGCAGGCACAGGCGGCGCTGGGAATGGCCGAGGCCATGCTCAAAAGCGCGCAGGCCGACTATGAGCGGAGTAAGGTGGAAGCGTTGGGGCCGGACATCCCATACCTGAAAAGAGACATGGAGCGCGCGCGCCAGATGTTTCAGGAGATGCTGGTGCCGCAGACCGCCCGCGACGACGCCGAAAAGAACTACGAGCTGGCCGTGAACCGCCAGCAACAGTCGCAGGTCAACCTGGGAGTGGCGCAAGCCGCCATCACCAAGGCCGAGGCGCAGGTCGAGCAATCCCGCGCCGCCCTGGCGCAGTCCGAAGAGGACCTGCGCAACGCCACCATTGCTTCGCCCATCGACGGCGTGGTGCTCTCGCGGGACCGCGAAGTGGGCGACGCCGTCAGCTCTATCCTGACCATGGGCTCGGGCGCCACCTTGATCATGACGCTGGGCGACCTGCGCGAGGTGTACGTCAAGGGCAAGGTGGACGAAAGCGATATCGGAATGGTCTACCTCGGGCAGCCCGCCCGCATCACGGTGGAATCCTACAAGGACCGGAAATTCGAGGGCAAAGTAACCAAGATCTCGCCCATGGGAGTGGAGAAGGACAACGTCACTACTTTCGAAGTGCGCGTCTCCATATCCAACGAATCCCGAAAACTCATGGCCACCATGACGGCCAACGCCGAGATCATGCTCGAGGAGCACAAGCGCGTGCTGACGATTCCCGAGGGCGCCATCATTTATAAAAAGGATCGCTCCACCGAAGTGGAGGTGGTGGACGCCGCCGCCGAGAGCGGAAAGCGGAGCGTGGCGGTGACCACCGGCATCAGCAACGGATCAAAGACCGAGATCCTGAAGGGCCTGGCCGAGGGCCAGCAAGTCGTCCTGCAATAGGACCCTCCCTGTGACCTACCTGCATGAACTATTCGGCCAGGTCGTCTCCAGCCTGCTGCGCAACAAGCTCCGCAGCTTCCTGACCATGGCGGGGATCGCCTGGGGCGTGGCCTCGATGGTGCTGATTGTGGCCATGGGCGACGGTTTCAAGGTGGGCCAGCGCGACCGGCTCAGGCAACTCGGCGAGAACATAGTCATCGTGTTTCCCGGGCGCACCGAGAAACAGGCCGGCGGACGGCGCGCGGGGAGGCGCATCCGGCTGGACTACGACGACGTGCGCAGTATCCGCGCGGAATGTTTCCTGGTGCGCTACGTGATCGCCGAACTGCAAAACCAGGCGAGAGCCGTGACCCCCTTCAACAGCGGCACGTTTTCGGTGTTGGGCGTCGAGCCGCTGTATTCCCAGATCCGCAGCATCCCGGTGGATCGCGGCCGCTTTCTGGTGGATCAGGACGACGACGCGGCGGCTCGGGTGGCCGTGCTCGGCGACAATGTTCGCAAGCAATTGTTCGGCGAGCGGCCCGTCGCGCCCGGCGCCAGCGTGGCCATCAACGGACTGGCGTTCCGGATTGTGGGCCTCATGCCGCCCAAGACCCAGAACAGCAGTTACAACGGCCTGGACAGCGACAAGATCTACATTCCCTACTCCACCATGGTCCGCGACGCGCCGCTGGCGGACGAGAATTTTCACCCCGGAATCGTGAGTGACCTGATCTACGTCCCGGCTTCGCTCGACAGGTGGAAGGCCGCGCGGGACCAGGTGCTGCGCGTGCTGGGGCGCAACCACCGCTTCGACCCGGACGATTCGGGCGCCACCTTCATCTGGGACACCGTGGAAAATGCCCAACTGGTGGACACCATCTTCACCTCCATGACCATTTTTCTGGGGGCGATTGCGGTGGTGACGCTCACCCTGGGAGGCGTCGGGGTGATGAATATCATGCTGGTGACGGTGGCCGAGCGGACTCACGAGATCGGGCTGCGCAAGGCCGTGGGTGCCACGCGCGCCCGCATCCTGGCGGATTTCCTCCTGGAAGGCGTTCTGCTGGCGGGTTTGAGCGGCCTCGGGGGCTGGTTCGGCGCGTATGGCCTCGCCGCCGCGGTGAACCGGCTCCCCAAGCAGGAGATGTTCGGCGGACTTCCGGTGAGTGGGACCACCACCGCCATCGCCTTCGCGGCGCTGGGCATCGTGGCGGTAGCTTCGGCGCTTTGGCCCGCGTGGCGCGCGGCCAGCCTGACGCCGGTAGAGGCATTGCGCTATGAGCGTTAGCTCCATGGTGGGGCAGGCGGTTCCGCCTGCCGATCCTCTGGTGCCCCATGACCGTTAGCTCCATCTTCCGCGAAGCCGGGCAGGCATTGAAGTTCAACCGGCGGCGCAGCATCCTCACCACCACCAGCCTGGCCTGGGGAGTGGCCTGCTTCGTCATCCTGTACTCCTACGGCGAAGGCTTCCATCTGGCTCTGCGCACGGCGTTCCTCCAGGTGGGATCGGACCTCATCCTGATGTTCGGCGGCCAGACCTCGACGCAGGCGGGCGGCGAGCGTGCCGGCCGCAGGGTCCGGCTGGAACGCTCGGATGTGGACGTCATCCGCGAATCGGTCCCCATGGTGGCCGCGATATCCCCCGAAATAATGATGGGTGGGATAACCGTGGTGCGCGGTTATCGTTCCCAAACCCTGATGGTGCGCGCCGTCAACGTGGCTTACGGGCGCATCCGCAACCAGACCATGGAGACGGGCCGGTGGCTCATGCCTGAGGATGAAACCGAGAAGCAGCGCGTGGTGGTGCTGGGCGCCGAGGCCGCCAGCAAACTCTTCGGCGAAATCCCCCCGGACGGCGAAGACATCACCATCGACGGCCTCCGCTTCACCGTGATCGGGGTTCTGAGGACCAAGACGCAGGTTGCCAATTACAATTCGCCGGACAACGAGTGCGCCTTCATCCCCTACGAGACGGCGTCCCTGTACCGCGACTTGAAATACCCCGACGACATCGTCTGGATGCCGGCCAACCCGGTCTTCCGCGAGGAGGCGCTCAGGCAAGTGCGCGAAGCGCTGGCCCGCGTGCACAACTTTTCTCCCAACGACGAGCGCGCCGTGCGCACCTTTGTTTTTAACGAGTACATACGGCTGGTGGACACCATGGGGATGGCGCTGCGTCTGCTGCTGGGCTTCATCGGCACGCTGACGCTGGCCATCGGCGGAGTGGGACTGGCCAACATCATGCTGGTCTCCGTGACGCAGCGTACGCGCGAGATCGGCATGCTGAAATCCATTGGAGCGACGCGCCGGGCCATCCTGGCGCAATTCCTGCTGGAGGCCGTGGCGATTGTGACGGTAGGCGGCATCATCGGCGTGGCGGCGGGTTGGGCGGTGACGGCCGTGCTGGGAAGCCTGCCGCTGCTCGGGCCGCTGTTCCACCAGACCAACGGGGCGGGCGACATCCGCCTGCAAATCTCCACGTTCGCGGTGGTCACCTCGACGGCGTTGCTCGAGAGCATCGGGCTGATCGCCGGATTGCTGCCCGCCATCAAAGCCGCGCGCCTGGACCCCATCGAGGCTTTGCGATACGAGTAGCGCTATCACGGCGGGATTCGGTGACACCATGAGATCGGAGTCATAATGATGGGTGTGAAGAGAACGCTCCGAGTCTATGCCGACACCTCCGTGTTCGGGGGATGTTTTGACGACGGATGTACGCCGCATCTTTGCGGGAAGCCGGTCCGACGACCCCAGCATCCAGATACGCCTGCTGGAGCGGCTATCGGAGCCCGAAGATTCACTCGCCGCGAGAGGTGGTGAAGAATTGAAGCAGGACAAAAAGTTCGACTGTGTCCAAATGAAGACCGAAATCCAGGAGCGTCTGTTGCGGGAAATCGCCGAACTCGGTGAAGAGGAAGCCGCGCGGCGCCGGTGCGACCGATTGGCCCATGACCCAATCCTGGGCACTTTTTTGGAGCGAAAGACCGCGAGTTCAGGCCCGCACACGGAACGAACACCCGCGGCTTAAGGGATTCGACAGGGCTGGGCCGGGCGCGCGAGAAGAATTGGGCAGATCAGGTCGGGAGATTCTTTGCGGCGGGTTTCTTTGGTTCTGGAGTGCCTGTCAATGCCACACCAACAGAGGTTAGGCTATGGCGGGATACAAGGAAATCATTGTCGCTCTCATCGCGTTGTTTGGAGCTGTGGTTCCCTACCTGCTTCAGAAGAACAAGGAATTGAACCTCAAACTTGCGGAGCAAAGACGCGAGGCGTACGCCAGTTTCCTGAAGAACTTCACCGAGACAGCGGTAGCTGTCATGCATGGGCAAGTCTAAAGTAACAAAGGACCACCTCAACAACCTAAATCCGTTCAATCGGGGGTGAGATTCTGGACGAGTTCTCCCCCCCCGGAAGTAAACTGACCCGGAAGGCATCGGCAGCCACTCGTCCCCACAGTCCCCTCGATGCCGTGGAGACAACCATCAGCGTCCGCGTGGCGCAGGGCCGGGCCCAAAGGGCACCCCGCACCCGGCTCCTTGGGACGCGGGTGTCTGGCCCCTCGCGTGTGTCAGTCACCGGCTTTTGCGGGCGTGTGCTATCACTAGAACTGGATGGATCGTATCGGGCGATATAAGATTGTGGGGGAATTGGGGCGGGGTGCCATGGGGGTGGTGTACCACGCCATCGACCCCAATATCGGCCGCTCGGTCGCCATCAAGACCATCCATTTCGGCGGGCTGCGCAACCCCGAGGAACAGAACCGGCTGCGCGAGCGCCTGTTCCGGGAGGCGCGCTCGGCGGGCATCCTCTCGCACCCCGGAATCGTCACCATTTACGACGTCGAGCAGCAGGGCGATCTGGCCTATATCGCCATGGAATATGTGGATGGGCCGACGCTCGACCAGGTGCTCTCGGAAGCGCGGCCCATCTCGCCCGAGAGGATGTTCAGCATCCTGGGACAGACCGCCGTGGCGCTCGACTATGCGCACCAGAAGGGCATCGTCCATCGCGATATCAAGCCGGCCAACATCATGATCGCCAGGGACGGCACGGCCAAGATCACGGATTTCGGTATTGCCAAGATCACGGCGTCGGACCAGCTCACCATGACCGGCAACATCGTCGGCACGCCCCACTACATGTCTCCCGAGCAGGTGCAGGGCCAGCCGGTGGACGGGCGCTCGGACCAGTTCTCGCTGGCGGTGATCGCGTTCGAAATGCTCACCGGTGAGAAGCCCTACTCCGGAGAGCACCTGACCACCGTGGTCTATAAGATTGTCGCGGAGGAACCGGCTGCGCCACACCGTCTGAACCCCACGCTCGGCGTCGCCATCGAGAGTGTGCTGCGCAGGAGCCTGTCGAAAAAACCCGACGCCCGCTACCCGACCTGCCAGGAGTTCACCGGGGCGCTGGAGAACGCGTGCGCGGCCACCAAGGGCTGGAAGACCATGCCGCGGGGTGGCAGTTTGAACGAACCCACCATGGCCGATTCGGCCAAGCCGATGGTGACGCTGCCGCCGGCACGGCATGCCCGCCGCGTCGAAGCTACAACTACGGGCGAACGCGCGCAGCGGCGGACAGCGGGTTTTCTGCCGTTCCTGCTGGCCATCCTGGTGGCGGCCGGCCTGCTGGCGCTGATCGGCTGGCAGGCTGCCCCGTGGCTTTCCAACCAGGCGCAGGCGCCCAAGGCTCCGGTCCCGCCTCCGGTCGAGGCCGCGCCGCGGGCCACCGCTCCGAGTCCGGCTTCGGGCCCAGAGGGCGCTCCGGCTCCCGCCCCGGTGGAATCGAAGCCCAGTCCCATGCCGCCTCCTGCCACTGCCCCGGCGGAGAACGCCAACGCCGAGAACCCGCCTCCACCGGGGCGCCCTCTGGGCCAGGAGGAGAAACCGCCCGCGGAAACCCCCCGCGCCAGGCCCGCGCCCGCCATCGCCGCCGCCCAGCCGGTGTCCATTATCAGCAGCCCCGCCGGGGCCACCGCGACATTGGACGGAGATCCGCAGAAGGCCTGCCATGCGCCGTGCTCGTTGGACGCCACGCCCGGCCGCCACACGATCTCCATCACCATGCCCGGTTACCAGATCGAGCACCGCGAAGTGGACGTCGAATCGAGCCCGGTGGAAACGCTACCGGTGATCTTACGGCCGCTGGGTGGAACCCTGTTGCTGGCCAGCGTGCCGGAGGGCGCGGCGATTTCAGTGAACGGACGCCGCCTCACGCAGGTCACTCCGGCGCAGATCCCGCTCTCGCCGGGAACCTACACCATCACCGTCGAGAAGGACGGCAAACAAGCCAGCGCCACGGTGGAGATCCGCAACGGAATGATCAGCCACCAGAGGATTGTTCTTGAGCAGTGAGACCCGCGACGCCCGGGGCGGGCGAGGCACCAGGTAAGATCAGGGGAGCGGTCCAGTCCCAGTTGCGGCGTTCGATGATGGTGCGCGGCTCGTAGGTCTGTCCTTGGGCCAGGCGCCGCTCTTCGCGCCGCACGGACCATAACAGCACCGGCCCGAGCGCGCGGGTCACCACGCGGCTGAGCAGTCCGAATTCCCGGCCCACGTCTTTCCGCAGCGCGCGAATCCGTTCGCTGACCGCTTCGTTGGTGCGCCGGAGATGTTTCTCCATGGCCCACAGCGCCGCGGCATAGCCGTCTCTGAGGGAGCGCGCCTCCCACTGAAAGCGCGCCCGCACGCGCGGGTCTGGGTCGTTCTTATACCGCAGCCAGCCTTCCAGCGTGGTCCGGCAGATGCGGTAAATGCTGGGCCCGTTGAGTTCGAAATCGCGGCGAAAAGCCCAATCCAGCCAGCGCTTGGAATCCTCGCGCGATATGGCCGCGTGCTGGAAGTTGAACTGGTCCTGGCCGTGAATGTCGGCCCAGTCGACGCCTGGCAGCATGCGCCCCTGCTCCGTCATCTCGGAAAACAGCGGCGTGCCGGGCACCGGCGTGTAGAGCATGAACTGGTGGAAGTCGGTATCGTGCGCCACCGCGTGCTCGAGTTCGTCCTGGATGTTCTCGGGAGTATGGTGCTCGAGGCCCACGATGGTGGACCCCAGCAGCTTGATGCCGTGCTCCTGGAGTTGGGCCGTGAGCTGGCGCGTGTCCGCTCCCTGCAGTTTGGTGTACTGGGAGCGGGGCGATTCCAGGCCCATCCAGACCCACGATACCCCCAGCTCCACCAGTTCCCGCATGGAATACTGGCGGATGGCGTTGGCCGATGAGAAGACGTACAGCGACCAGGGTTTCTGGCCGTCCTTCATACAGCCGAGCAATTCCATGGCGCGCCGTTTGTGCAGCAGGAAGTTCTCGTCCATCATGAAGAACGATTTCACCTTCAGTTTCGATTCCATCTCCGACATCACGCCGAAGAGTTCTTCGCCGCTGTCGTAGAAGTTCAGGAATTTGCCCTTGCCGCCGAAAAAGGCCGAGGTGGTGCAGAAGTTGCAGCCCATGGGGCAACCCACCGACGGAATGATGGTGGCGGCGGTGCGACCCTTGTCTTGCGGCAGCTTCATCCCCATGGTGCGGCCGCCGAAGCCGGAAATGATGGCCGGATGGCGGATGGGCGCGGTATCGTCTTCACCGAGGTACCGGCGCATCCAGGAGATGCCGTCGCCGCGCACGAAGTGGTCGGCTTCGACCATCATTTCAATGCCGGGAATAGCGGCCACGTGCCCGCCGATGACGATGACGGATTTCGGCGAGACGCGCCGCACCGTCCGGCACATCTCCCGCACCTTCCCCACGTTGATGATGATGGAGGAAATGCCGACGATGTCGTAATCGTTGGCGAGCAATTCCGCTTCGAAGGTCTCGCGCGTCGGAAAATCCAGAACCGTGGTGGGCGCCGAGATGTTTTGCTGGATCATCAAGATGCCCCACGAGCGGTGAAACATGCGGAGGGAGAACGGCCCCTGCTCACGCGTCACCTGGTTGTGATAGAGCTCCATGGGATTGATCTTGCGGCTGCCGAACTCGTCGTCTTGCGCGTACGGACCAAACACGGAACTGAGCAGAATACGGGCGCGGGCGCCCTTTGGGTGTGTCTGCATTTTTGAACTTAAGTGCCTAAACTACTATACCACCGCCCGTTATAATCGAAGAATCGTGAATACCTTCTCGCTCGTTGGAAGAACCGCCCTGGTGGCCGGCGCGAGCCGCGGTATCGGCCTGGAGATCGCGCGACACATGGCGGCCGCGGGCGCCGGCGTGATCCTGGCCGCGCGGTCGAAAGACGCGCTGGAGGCGCATGCCGCGGAAATAGGCGGGCGCGCGCTGGTGCTGGACGTGGCGGACCCGCAATCCATCGCGGCCGCGGTCGACGGCATCGAAACGCCCGACATCCTCGTCAATGTGGCCGGCATCAATCTCCGCAAGCGGGCCGAGGAGTTCACGCGGGCAGAGTACGACCGGATCATGGAGACCAACCTGAACGGAATCTTCAGCCTCACGCAGAAGATCGGCGCCAGGATGATCGCCCGCGGAAAGGGCGGAAAGATCATCAACATTGGAAGCTTACAGTCGATTCGGGCCCTGCCGTATCTGGCGGTTTATGCGATTACCAAAGGCGGGCTGGCCCAGTTGAGCGAAGTTCTGGCGGCCGAATGGGGACGCTACAACATCCAGGTGAACTGCATCGCCCCCGGGGTGATCGTGACGGATTTGAACCGCGAGATGTGGCAGTCGGAGAAGTTGCGGAACTGGCTGAAGGGCTGCCAGGCCAACCCCAACCCCGGCACGCCGGCGGACGTCGCGCCGCTGGCTGTGTTCCTGGCGGGACGCGGCGCGGACTACATCACCGGACAGATCATCGCGGTGGACGGCGGGTACACAACCACCGCGGTGTGGCCCTTCGAGCCGTAAAGCTCCAGAGATATTGACTACGCTCACAAATTCTGTTAAACAGGGCTGAAACAATTTGTAAATTAAGTATTCAAGATTTGAATATCGGGTATTCAGAATTTTGATGGGGGCGCAGATGTTCGACCAGAAACGGAGTTCAGCAATGACGAAATCCTTCTTGAGGGCTGCCACCCTCCTGTGTTTTTCCGCGGTCCTGTTTGGGCAAACGACGTCGCTTACGGGGACGGTAGCCGATCCGTCGGGGGCCGTAATCCCAGGGGCCACAATCTCGATCGTCAATATCGAGACGGGCGCGGCGCGCGATGCGGTGTCCGATACTCAGGGCCGCTATACGATGCCGCAGTTGACGCCGGGAACTTACACCCTCACCGCCAAGTCGAGCGGCTTCGCCGACGTGGTGATCGCCAGAGTCGAGCTTTTGGTGAACCAGCCGGCCACCGTGCCGATCACCTTCGAAAAAGTCGGCTCGACCAAGACTACTATTGAAGTCGCGGACGCCGCCACCCAGGTGAATACCACCGACGCTTCCCTGGGCAATGCCATCGGCGGCTCGGCTATCGTGGAGCTGCCGTTCTTTGCGCGCAACGTGGTCAACCTGCTCCAGTTTCAGCCGGGTGTCACGGCCACCGGCGGCGGGTCGACCGACCTGCGCGATGGCTCGGTGAACGGAGGCAGGTCGGATCAGTCCAATGTCATGCTGGACGGGGTGGATGTGAACGACCAGAACGCGCGCACTGCATTTACCACCGTGCTGCGCGTCACACTCGATTCCGTGGAGGAGTTCCGCACCACCACCAGCAACGGCTCCGTGGATGTCGGCCGCGGGTCCGGCGCAGACGTCGCCCTGGTGACCAAATCGGGCACCAACGAGTTCCATGGCTCGCTTTACGAATACCGGCGCGGCACCGAAACGGCTGCCAACAGTTTCTTCAGCAACCGCTCGGACGTGCCCATTGCCCCGCTGCTGATCAACGTTTTCGGCGGCTCGGCCGGCGCGCCGATCAAGAAGAACAAGGTGTTCATCTTCTTCAACTATGAGGGCCGCCGGGACGCCAGCGCCGTGAGCGTCAACCGTACCGTCCCCATGCAGACGTTGAGAGAGGGCATTGTTCAGTACCACGACAAGAACGGCGTGCTGCACCAACTCATGCCGAGCGACGTCCAAAGCATCGATCCACTGGGGATCGGCGAAAATCCGGCGGCGCTCAAGATGTTGCAGGCGTTTCCGATCGGAAACAGCACCACCGGAAGCAGCGCCAATCCCGCCGATGGGCTGAACACCACCGGATACATCTTCAATGCGCCGGGCTACAACATCCAGAACACCTACATCGCCAAGATCGATTACAAGCTGGATAATGCCGGCAAGCACTCGCTCTTTCTCCGCGGCAACCTCCAGAACGACTGGACGGACAACCAAAGCACCAACGCTCCCCAGTTCCCCGGCCAGCAGCCCAACTCGGTGACGCTGGCCAACAACAAAGGCCTGGCGGCCGGCTATACCGCGGTGCTGACACCCAACATGGTCGCCACCACGCGCTATGGCTTGACGCGCGCCGGCGGAGAGACCACCGGCATTCTGGCCAGCAATTATGAATGGTTCCGCGGATTCGACACTCCCTACGGCACCAGCACCGGCCTCGCCCGCATCATCCCGGTCCACACCATCTCCCAGGATCTCTCCTGGAACAAAAGCGCCCACGACCTCCGCTTCGGCGCAGTTGTCCGCCTGATCTCCAACCAATCCACCAGCTACCAGCATTCGTTCAGCAGCGCGACGTCGAACCCTAATTGGATCAAGGGCAACGGCACCGATATCACGCCCGCCTCGCTGAACATTGCCCGCAGCGATACCACCAGCTACCTGTACGCCATGGCCGCCGTGCTCGGCCTGGAGAGTCAGGGGACGGCCGACTATAACTACAAAACCGACGGCAGCCTGATTCCGGTGGGCGACCCGGTCTTTCGCGACTTTGTGAATCACGAAGGCGAGCTGTACGCGCAAGACACCTGGAAGGCCAGCCGCACCCTTACCGTCACGGCGGGCCTGCGCTATTCGCTGGCGCCGGCGGTTTACGAGGCCAACGGTCAGCAGGTTTCCCCCAACATTCCGTTCGCCAACTTTCTGAACGAGCGTGCCACCCTGGCGGACCAGGGCCTCTCGGAAACGGGCGCCGGGCTTGTCAGTTTCGTCGCCGCCAACAGTCCTGGTGGAAGACCGCTGTACCCCAACCACTACGACTGGTCTCCGCGTTTGGGCCTGGCTTACTCCCCCAAGGCGGAGAGCAGCCTGGCGAAATTCCTCTTCGGCGGCCCGGGCAAGACCTCCATCCGCGCCGGCGCCGGCATGTACTACGACGAGATGGGCCAGCCACTGGCACAGACGATCAACGCCAACGCCTTTGGTTTGGCCACCACTCTCACCACTCCGCCCAACGTCCTGACCACCGCCCAGCTCCCGCGGTTCACTACGTTTTATGCAGTGCCGAGCGCCATCGTGCCGGCCGCGGGCCCCTCCGGATTGGGGGCGCCCTATCCCACCTCCGGCGCCGGATCGTTCGCCATCACCAGCAGCCTGGACGACCAGTTGAAGGCGCCCTACACCATCAACCTGAACTTCAGCGTCGGCCGCGATTTCAGTCATGGGTTCTACGTCCAGGCGGCTTATGTCGGCCGTCTTTCGCGCGATACCCTGGTGGACCGCGATATGGCGGCGTACACCAACTTGCGGGATCCCAAGAGCGGTCAAACCTTCGACCAGGCGATGACCCAGTTAGCCACCATGGTCGACTATCAAGGCGTTTCGGTGGCGAACCTGCCCAAGATCCCCTTCTTCGAAGACATGTGGCCGGCCGCCGCCGGACATGGTTTCAGTTCCACGCAGGTGTGGGCCATGGACTACCTGGAGAACAACGTCCAGGGCGATTTCTCCGATGTGCTCAACGATTTCGACAACGGCGCCAACTGTAACGTGGGGAGCACGGTGTTTAGCGCCACCGGGACCGTCAGCCAGGCCGCCTGTGGGGCTCAGGGACCCTTCATGATGTTCAACCCGCAGTTCTCGGCGCTGGCCGCCTGGAGCTCCATAGGCAAAGGCGATTACCATGGGTTGCAATGGACCGTTCGCAAGAGCTTCAGCAGCGGGCTGCAATTCGATCTGAACTACACCTTTTCGAAGTCCATCGACCTCGGTTCCGCCCGGGAAAGCGATGCCGGAACCGGCAATTCCAACTTCACAGGGTCCCAGAACTTTATTCAGAACGCCTGGAACCCCAGTCAGATGCGGGGCGTGTCGGCCTATGACACCACGCAACAGGTCAACGGATTCGTGGTGTACCAGCTTCCCATCGGCCGCGGGAGACCATTCGGCAGCCAGATGGGCAAGGCGCTCGACGCGGTGGTTGGCGGATGGCAAATCAGCGCCGCGTACCGGCAGACCTCGGGCTTCCCGGTGAGCGTTAACAATGGCCAGCGCTGGCCGACGAATTGGGAGGTAGATGCCTTGGGCACTCCCAACGGGCAGCCGCTTCCTCCGGTGACGAACAACAAGAATGCGCCGGCGGCCCAGTCGGGCGTGGCCGGCGGACCCAACCTGTGGTCCAATCCCGCAGCCGCCTTCGCCGCTTTCGGCGAAACCATGGCCGGCCAGTCCGGGAGCCGCAACACCATCCGCGGCGCCGGTATTTTCGATATCGATACCGGCGTCAGTAAGAGCTGGACGATGCCCTGGTCGGAACACCAGAAGTTCCAGATTCGCTGGGAGACCTTCAATCTGACCAATACCGTCGAATTCGATCCGAATTCGGCCAGCATCGTTCTCACTTCGCCGTCGGTTTTCGGTCAATTGAGCAAGCAGTTCGGCTCGCCGCGCCAGATGCAATTCGCCGGCCGCTTTACCTGGTAGCCCAACTGAGAAGTTCGGTCGCGTATTCAGGCGCACCCACCGTAGAGAATTGGTACGATGGTTCGCCAGTGACCATCCCGGCGCGCATCGCAGCGGCAGGACTGCTCCTTGCCGTATTGGCTCTCGGAATCTACGGAATCGGGCGGAGTTTGTGGCTGGACGAGGCCTGGGTCGCCAATTCCGTCCTGGCTCCAACCCTTTCGGGGATGTTCTACTACCCGAACTGGCTGCAAACGAGCCCTCCGCTGTTTCTGCTTCTGACCAGGGCTGCGGTCCACGCCTTCGGCCTGTCGAATGTGGCGTTTCGCGTCGTGCCGCTGGCGTGCGCGCTGGTGGGGGTGGCAAGCATGATGGCGGTGTCCAGGCGGCTGTTGTCACCGTTTTTCGGGATGCTGGCGTGCGCGCTGCTGGCGTTTCATCCCACGGCCATCGAGTACTCGCGCACCTGCAAGCAATACAGCGGCGAAATGGCTGCTTCGGCCGTGATCCTGCTGTCTACCGTTCTCTACCTGCAGCACCCGGACCGGCGCCGGTTCTTCTGGCTGGCTGGCGCGTTTGTTCTGACGCTGCCTCTGTCGTGGTCCAGCGCATTTCTGTTACCGGGCGTTGCCATGGCGGTCTGGGCGCGCGGCGGAATTCGCCGGGCGGGTTTCCTGGTTCTGATCTCGAGCGGCGTTCTCGCCATCCTCTACGTTGTTTTCATCCGCCCGAATCTCTCTCCCGAGTTGCGAACATACTGGATCGCCAACGCCCAGGACCTGTCTCCGGCTCTGCTCGCGGCGGTCGCCTTTTGTATCGCGGCGTCCGTACGGGCCGTGTGGACGCGCGCTTGGATGACGGCCGTCGCTTTGCTTCCGTGTCTCCTGCTGGCCGCGGGCAACGCACTCCACTGGTATCCGGCCAGTCCGCGCACGCGCCTGTTCGCGCTGCCCTGCTTTCTGCTGGCCGCCGCGATGACTGCCCAGGATCTGTGGCGCTGGCGGCGGCCCATGGGGCTGGCCTGGCTCATGGTGATCGCCCTCGGCTCCCAGGCCGCGTGGAAGCAGGTTCGCGAACATCAGAATCGGCCCGAGGAGGACTTCGCCGGCGCCGTTCGGTTCCTGCGGCAGCACGTGGAGCCGCGGGATATACTCCTGGTAAACGCCGCGGTCATCGAAGGCTTCAAACTGTACACCGTGATAGAAGGCTGGCACGACCACCACGCTGTCTATAGCGAAACCGGATGGCCGTGTTGCCGGCGGGACAAGATCCCCACCCGTGGAGCTTCCACCGAACGGGCCGTGGTCGAAGACCTCGACCGCAAAATCCCCAAGGGATTCACCGGCCGGGTCTGGCTGTTTTACTCGGCGCGGCTCACGCACGTGGTCTGGGTCGGTCTTGACGAGGGCAAGCTGTGGAGATCCCACCTGACGGACAGAGGCTGTCCGCCCGGGCCTCATTATCTCGTACTGGCCAATCTCGCCATCAGCGAGATGGATTGCGTTCAGGCGCGGTAAGTTAGAACGTGATTCCCAGCAAGAACTCGCCCTGGTTCAGATTGCTGTGCAGCAGGCCGTTGGGGTCGATGAAATGCTGCGCGCCCCAGCGCGTGAAACGGATCTCCGGCGCTAGGTGGACCACCAGCACCTTCACGCTCAGGCCGCCGCCCATGACGAAGCCCCGGGTCGCGGTGGTATTCAGTTCCGCCGGGGTGGACGTGGTCGTGGTGGTCGTGTGGTTCGGCGCCACTATGCTGGTGATGGTCTGGGAGAGGCCGCTCAGCGTGTCCCAGGCGACACCCGCATCCACATACGGATGCACGATCTTCGTCGGGAACCGGTACTTCGCCAGCAGCGGAAACTCCCAATCGTTGCCGGTCGTGCTACTGCTGGTGACGACGCTGGCCAGGGTGCCGTTTCCGTTGTAGCTGAAACGGCGATAGAGAATGTCGAACTCTACCCCCAGGCCAAAGGGCAGATGCAACTCCGCCGTGGGGCCGACGATGTATCGATCGGTGGTGGAGTTGAAGGCGAATTGTTGGCTCTCGGCGGCGTTGAGAAAGTCGGTGAGGGGCACCCCCGCCTTCACGCCCCAGGAAAACAACTGCGCAGAGGCTGAGGCCGCGCCGAACAAAAGCAGGAACAGTGGTCTCATAAAATCACACCTACAGGTTGAACGATTCGCCCAGGTAAACGCGTTTCACCTCGGGGTCGCGCCCCAGGGCTTCGGGACTGCCTGCGCGGAAGATCCGCCCATTGTTGATGATGTAGGCCCGGTCGGTCACGAGCAGGGTCTCGCGGACGTTGTGGTCGGTCACCAGGATGCCGATGCCGGCCCGCTTCAGGTCGAAGATGATGCGCTGCAGCTCCAGCACCTGGATGGGGTCGATGCCGGAGAAGGGCTCGTCCAGCAGCAGAAAACTGGGGCTGATGACCAGCGAACGCGCGATTTCCACGCGGCGCCGCTCGCCGCCCGAAAGCATGTAGCCATGGCTGCGGCGCACTTTCTCGAGGCCTAGTTGCTCAATGAGCTGCTCCATGGTTTCGCGGCGCTGGCGCGAGCGCATGGGCAATGTTTCGAGAATGGCCATCAGGTTCTCTTCCACCGTGAGCTTGCGGAAGATGGAAGCTTCCTGTGGCAGGTAGCTGATGCCGCGGCGCGCGCGCTGGTACATGGGCAGGCCGGTAATGTCCTCTTCATCCACCAGGATGCGGCCGGAATCGGGGCTGATCAGCCCCACAATCATGTAGAACGTGGTGGTTTTGCCGGCGCCGTTGGGGCCCAGCAGTCCCACCACTTCGCCTTGCTGCACGAACACCGAGACGTCGTCGACCACACGGCGGCCGCGATAGGTCTTGGAGATCTCCCGAGTCTCGAGTTTGCTCATGCGGATTTATTTTTTGCGGCGAATTCTGCTGCTGACCGGCTGCTGCGAAGACCCACTACCCAGCAGCCTACCATCGTTGGCAAAGTAGGTCAATTCGTCGCCTTGCATGGTGCCCTTCACGCTATCCACCAGCCTCGGCGTTCCGCCGCGCAGCACTACTTTCTGGACGTCGGTGTAATATTCGGCGTGGTCGCCCGTTCCGGTGCGGGTGCGGTCCGGGGCGGTCTGGACAATCTCGACGGCGCCATCGGCGAAGGCCTTCTCAAGGCGCGAATCGGCGCCCGATTCGGCCAGGAACGCGCGCAGTTCCCTGGCTTTCACCTGGAGCCCCGGACGGTTCAGCAGTACCCCGCCGGTATAGACGGCCAGGCGGTTCTCCTCGGTATAGACCAGGTGCGGAGCGTGCACCACGGTCAGGACCGGCGCGGCGGACTTCTTCTCGTCGTTCTTGGGCTCCTCCCAGAGATAACTGACCACGTTGCCGTCGGCCACCAGCGTGCGCTTTTCGCGGTTCACGTCGATGACGGCGGCCTGGATGCGGTTGGCGCCCTGGCGCATGGTGGCGTCGCCCTCGTAGTGGATGGCGCGGTTGTGGTTGGCGGAATCCATCTTGCGCGCCTGCGCCTCAATCGGCTGGTCGCCGGAGAGCATCTCGGAGTTCTTCTTCGGGTCCTGGTCGGGGAGGCGGCTGGAGTTCACTTGTCCCTCGGCGGTGAAGTCGCCGGTGCGCTGGTCCATGCGGATGTGGTTGGCTGAAGTGGAGCCGGTCTCGTCCCAAACGCGCGCGGAAGTTTCGAGCACGATCACGTTCTGGTCGGAATCGAGCGTGGCCTTGGCGGCCCGGGCATGGCGTTCGCCTTCGTCGTAAGCGAAATCTCCGGTTTGCTCCATGGACGACAGGTGGCTCGTCTGGGGATCGAAGTGCGCCAGCAAATCGCGGCTGGTGGTGACGGAGAACGTGCGGTTGCGCTGGCGTTCTTCGGTGGTGGGATCGGTGCGCGTGGTGACGTCGCGGGCGCGGAACGATTGGATGCGGTTTTGCGGGCCGTAGGCGATGAACAGGTCGTTGCCGTGGAGCGTGCGGTGGCGCTCGGTGGGCAGGTTGGGGAGGAACTCCAGGACGCCCGGTGTGTGCGTGACCACGGTTTCGATTTCGCGGCCGCCGGGGCGCATGTTCATTTCAATATTCTCGCTGCGCAGGACATCGGTTTCGCCGAGCTGCCGGCCGGGGACGGGCAGCGGCTTGGAAATCACCTGGCTGTTCCCGAGGCAAGTCACGTGGGAAAGGATGCTCTCCTTGTTCTGGGTTTCGAAGTCCATCTCGACGCGGTTGGCGGTGACGGTGGTTTCAGAAGCCTCGGAGGTCGAGACCAGCCGCGCGGCGGTGGATCCGGTGATCTTTCGGATCGCGCCATCGTCGTCGTAATCCACCAGCAGGTAATCGGCGGAATACTTGAGCTTGCGGTTGGGGTAGTCGTCGGTGCCGTGCGCGTGGGTGGTCTCGATCTTGCGGATGATCTTGTGGCCGGCATCGTCTTCCTGGAGATAGACGGTGACATCGTTGCCCTCCACCACGGTGTTCTCGCGCGTCAGCCTGCCCCACGGATTGAGCCAGATCTGAGATGCGGCCTCGTGGTAGCTGAGCCTCTGGGTTTCAATCTTGATGGGCTTGGCGTTGGGGCCGGGGGGATTCCAATCGACCTCCACGTCGCTGTGCATTTGCAACTCGTGGGTGTTGGGATCGTAAGTGGCGCCCGTGGAGCGGCCGTCGCCGTTCTCGAAAGTGAAGGTCGAGGGGCGGTCGGTTTCAGCGCGGTACGTATCGCTGTCGAAGTTCACGCCGGAAGATTTGATGGAGACCAGGGTACGGCTGGGCGGGCCATCTTTGGGCACACGGAGCGTGATTTCGACTTCGCCTTCCGAGTAGAGGTGGTGATCGGCTGAGAAGAACTCGGCCGCGGCGCTCTTCACCACGTCGTTGGTAGCGTCGTCCTTGTTGGGAATCTGGATGGTGACGTTCTTGAGATCCACGCGGTCGGAGTCCTTGACCTGCCGAAAGTCCTCGGCGTCGATTTCCGCTATGACCCGATTGGTCTTCAGGTCCGTGTCGGTGAAGTGCCAATGTCGGGCGGAGGAGTTCAATTCCGTGGGGAGCGCGGCCGGCTGGGGCGGGGCCTGTTCTCGGAGGACCTTCTTTTGAGCTCGGTAGGTGAGGCCAACACCGCCCAGGATCGCGGCAAGGGCCACCAGCACGAGCCAGCGCGTGCCTCGCATGGGGGTAACTCCACTATAGCGCGGCGGGCAGGGAGAGCGCGGTGCGCGCTATACTTCGCCATGGGATGAATTCCGATCGCATCAAGATTTTCGTCACCGGCGGCACGTTCGACAAGGAATACAACGACATCACCGGGGAGCTCTACTTCAACCGGACCCACGTCGCCGATATGCTCCGGCTCGGCCGGTGCCATCTCGAGGTGGAGATCGAGACCCTCATGATGATCGACAGCCTGCAAATGACGGATGCGCACCGGCAACTGTTGCTGGACCGATGCGCCCACGAGGCCGCCTGCCGGATTGTCATCACTCACGGCACCGACACCATGGACGAAACCGCCGCGGTGCTGGGAAAGGGCACTACCGGCAAGACCATTGTTCTGACCGGCGCCATGATCCCCTACACTTTCGGCAGTTCCGACGGCCTGTTCAACCTGGGCACGGCTCTGGCGTTTGTGCAGACCCTGGAACCGGGCGTGTACGTGGCCATGCATGGCCGGTGTTTCCCCTGGCATTCGGTGCGCAAGAACCGGGAGCGGGGCATCTTTGAGGCCGTTATCAGACAATCTTAGCCTCCAGTTGTCAAGTACAATAAAACATTTGTAAACAATCAGTTACAATAAAATCTTGTCACTCTACGCCCGAGTGTGCTAATAATAGTCAGTGGAACCCAGCAGGTTCCGACATGGGTTCCATCGTTAACCAACTCAATTTTCTTCAGTGGAGGTGGATTTTATGAAGATTCGTCCGCTTTATGACCGGATCGTGGTCAAACGGATCGAGCAGCAAGAGCAGATGCAAGGCGGCCTGTACATTCCCGACTCGGCCAAAGAGAAGCCCCAGGAGGGCGAAGTAGTGGCGGTGGGGAAGGGCAAGCGCCTGGAAGACGGCAAAGTGGTTCCTCTGGACGTCCAAGTGGGCGACCGGATCTTGTTTGGCAAGTATTCCGGCAGCGATATCAAGCTGGATGGCGAAGAGTACATGATTATGCGCGAGGACGAGGTCCTCGGCATTCTTGAAGCCGCACCCCAAGTGGCCAAGAAGGCTTCCTAAGGATTGGAGAACTATGGCGAAACAGATTGTATATTCCGAAGCATCCCGTCAGGCGATTTTGCGCGGCGTCAACCAGCTTGCCGACGCGGTGAAGGTGACACTCGGCCCCAAGGGCCGCAACGTGGTTCTCGAGAAGAAGTTCGGCGGCCCGACCATCACCAAGGATGGTGTTACGGTGGCCAAGGAAATCGAGCTCAAGGACCCGCTCGAAAACATGGGCGCGCAGATGGTGCGCGAGGTCGCTTCCAAGACCAGCGACGTGGCCGGCGACGGCACCACCACTGCCACCATTCTGGCGCAGGTGATCTTCCGCGAAGGCGTGAAGGCGGTTGCGGCCGGCGCCAACCCGATGGCCCTGAAGCGCGGCATCGAGCAGGCCGTCGACGTGGCGGTGGAAGAAGTCAAGAAGATGTCCCAGAAGGTCTCCGACAACGAGAAGATCGCCCAGGTCGGAACCATTTCGGCGAATAGCGACAAGACCATCGGCAACATCATTGCCGAAGCCATGACCAAGGTGGGCAAGGATGGCGTGATCACGGTGGAAGAGTCCAAAACCATGACCACCGAGTTGCAGACGGTGGATGGCATGCAGTTCGATCGCGGCTATCTCTCACCCTACTTCGTGACCGACGCGGACCGGATGGAAGTGGTGTTGGAGGAGCCGTACATCCTGATCCACGAGAAGAAGATCAGCAACATGAAAGACCTGCTGCCGCTGCTCGAGCAGATTGCGCGCTCCGGCAAGCCGCTGCTGATCATCGCCGAGGAAGTGGAAGGCGAAGCCCTGGCCACTCTGGTAGTCAACAAGCTGCGCGGCACGCTGAACGCCTGCGCGGTGAAAGCCCCGGGTTTTGGCGACCGGCGCAAAGCCATGCTGGAGGACATCAGCATCCTCACCGGCGGCAAAGCCATCATGGAAGAGACGGGCATCAAGCTGGAAGGCGTGCGGCTGGACGACCTGGGCAAGGCCAAGCGCGTCACGGTGGACAAGGACAACACCACGCTGGTGGACGGCGCCGGCTCCCAGAAGGCCATCGAGGGCCGCATCAAGCAGATCCGCGCCCAGATAGAAGAAACCACCTCCGACTACGACCGCGAGAAGCTGCAAGAACGGCTGGCGAAGCTGGCCGGCGGCGTAGCGGTGATCAAGGTGGGCGCGGCCACCGAGACCGAAATGAAGGAAAAGAAAGCCCGCGTGGAAGACGCTCTGCATGCCACGCGCGCGGCGGTCGAGGAAGGCATCGTTCCGGGCGGCGGCGTGGCCCTGCTGCGCGCTTGCAAGGTGCTGGCGGACCTGAAGCTGGAGGGCGACGAGCAGATCGGCGTGAACATCGTGAAGCGCGCCTGCGAGGAGCCGATGCGCCAGATCGTGGCTAACTCCGGCACCGAAGGCGCCATCGTGATCGGCAAGGTGCGGGAGCACAGCAACCCGAACTTTGGGTTCAACGCCCAGACGGACGTATTTGAAGACCTGGTGGCGGCGGGCGTGATCGACCCCACCAAGGTGACCCGCACGGCGCTCCAGAACGCCTCCTCCATCGCCTCCCTGATGCTGACCACGGAAGCCATGGTGGCGGAAATTCCCGAGAAGAAGCCGGCCCCCATGCCCGGCGGCGGCCACGGGCCGGAGATGGATTACTAGGCACTCGGACCGTGTAAAAACATGTCTTTGCAGGGCAAGCCGGCGGCTTGCCCTGCAAAGACTAAGATTGCCCTCCTGCGTATCGTTATGTAAAGCCCCTCCCAACCCGGAACCCGGGATTCCTCCCCCGCGTCCAACTAAGTAGAAAAGAGGTTTCCAATCATATGGTTAACCTGTTGAAAAGGTCTGGCTGGGGGATGGCGATGCTGCTTGCCGCGGCGCCATTCACATTCGCCCAGGGTGCCCCCCCTGTGGCAGAGCCGGGCACGATCAATTATGTGGAGGGGATTGTCCAGATAAATGGCAAGCTGATCACCAAGAAACAGGTGGGGTCGATCGAGGTGGCGCAGGGAGGCGTCCTCAGCACGGCCAACGGCAGGGCGGAAATGCTTCTCACGCCGGGTGTTTACATGCGGCTGGATAGCAATAGCGCCCTGACGATGGTGTCGCCCGAGCTAACCCATACCACCATTCAGCTTACCCGAGGCGAGCTGCTGGCCGAGGTAGACCAGATCGAGAAGGAGAACCGCCTGGAGATCGCCGTTAACGGCGTCACTACCCGGTTGCTGAAGACCGGGGTTTACGAGTTCCATACCGACCCGCCCTCAGTGGCGGTGTTTACCGGCAAGGCCGAGGCGACAGAGGGCCGCCATGTCTTCGATGCCTACAGGGGCGAGCAGATTCTGCTTACCCCGCAGGTCCGTCACGCGGTGCGGAAGTTCCACCGCAAGGCGCCCGACGATCTGTACGCCTGGAGCAAACTACGGTCGGAATACGCGGCTGAGGCGGGCGAAAACATGGCGCAGGAAGCCGCCCTCGGCACAGGGCCCTACGGCTGGTACGGCCCAGGCTGGTTTTGGGATCCGTATTTCGACATGTGGGGCTTCTTCCCCATGGACGCTTATATGTGGGGTCCGTTCGGTTTCCCGTTCTACTCTCCGCTGTTCTATGGAGGAGGGTACGGATACTACGGCTACGGTCGCTACGGCTATCGTGGGGGTGGCGTGGTCACCGGCAGCGGGTCCCGCGGGACGGCGAGCGGCGCATTCCTTGGCGGCATGGGTGGATTCCGCGGCGGCATGGGTGGATTCCACGGCGGTGGAGGCCGGCGTTAGTTCCCAACGCCGCGCCTGCCTCGCACGGCGAAGGCCAGCCCCGACCACGTTTCATCCACGGCGCACACTTTGTAATCCACCAGACCGGCGGCCAGGCCCATTTCGCGGACCTCCGCCTGGCCCAGATCGCCGGCCAGCGGCGACGTTTTCTTGGGCCAGATCAGCCATAGCGTGCGGCCTGCCTGCATCTCGCGCGCCAGGGCCGGCAGTTCGCGGCCGAGCGCGGCGGTGGATTTCACGAAGGCCAGAATCACATCGGCATCGCCCATGCGCCTTTGCACGCGAGCGCCCTCAGGCAGGGGAGTGAGCCTGGCCTCAAAACCCTCGGGTGCATGAACCAGCGCCACCACGGAGCCTTCCCGTATGCGCAGTTTCTTGGGAAGCGGCGTGCCGGAGTAGCCGGCGAACGTGCCGGGGACCACGGGAGGAGCGTCTTTTGGGCCCGGTCGATGACGGAGCGCGCGCCGCAGCGCCGCGCCGATTCGCGGCCAGGCGGTGAACACCGCGTCGGGCAGCAACCCTCGGACGCGGGCGGTCTTTTCGGGATCTGCCTCGATGAACACCAGCGGAACCATGCGGGTGGCCTTCTGCTCCCGCAGGGCGATGCCGACCGCCTGGCCGTGAGACGGCAGCCGCGCCAGATCGATTACCACGGCATCCGGCGGATTCTCGCGAAGGGCGCGGAAACCGGCGCCGTCTCTTGGATCGGTGAAGCAGGAGGTCTCGAAACCTCCGCCGCGCAGGCTTTCGGCGTGCGCCGCAGCTTCCGCGGGGTTCCAGTGGACCACCAGGATGCGCGCCACTGCTATGCGCCGCCGCGGACCGCGCCGCTGGCCGGCATCAGGCGGGCGCGGATCTGGTTCATGACGTCGGAAGCCAGAAACGGCTTTCGCAACACGGGGAAATTGTGCTCCTCACAGAGCCCTTCTTCCTCCGGCGGCAAGATGGTTCCGGTCATGACAATGGTCAGCATCTGCGGCGCGATTTGCAGGAACTCGACGCCCAACTCGACGCCGTTGCCGTCGGGCAGCATGTAATCGAGCAGGGCGGCGTTGGGTTTGTGCTCCCGCATCAGGCGTTTGGCTTCCGTGGCCGATTCGGCGGTGAGCAGGGTCCAGCCGGCATCGGCCATCAAGCGCTCGAGAAAGCGCAGCAGGTCGCGATTGTCGTCCACCAGCAGCACGGTGGGGTGCACGGGGGCGGCGGCGGCGTAGGATTCCAGCACCCGCAAGTTCAGTTTCTCCTGGTCCTCGGCAACTTCCACCAGCACCCTGACGCCGGGGTTGACCTGGCCGGTGGCCACCAGCGTGGCCAGCGGTTGGGTGAGGCAGCGGTGGATGGTGCGGTTCAGCTCCCGAGCGCCGTACTCCGGGCTGGTGCCCCTCCGCAGCAGGAACCGGCGCGTCTCGAACGGCACCTCGAGGGTGAAAGAGCGGTTGCCGAGCCGCGTGTTGACGTGGTTTTGCAAGTCGGCGATGTGCTGGTCGAGGATGGCCGAGAGCGATTCCGCGGTAAGCGGCTGGTAAGTGATGATGCAATCGATACGGTTGACAAACTCCGGCGAGAAGCGCTTGCGCACGGACACCAGGGCGATGTTCTGCAGCTTGCCGGTGAGGTCCTTGCGTTCGGCGGATTGCACGGACTGGAATCCGAACTCGGGGTTGATTTCGTGCAGCATCTCCCGCGCGCCCAGGTTGCTGGTGAGGAACACCAGGCTCTTTTCAAAATTGACCGTGGTGTTGTCGCCCAGCCGCAGAACGCCCTTGTCCAGCACCCCCATCAGCAGGCGCGTCATGGAGGGCGCGGCTTTTTCGATTTCGTCGAACAGCACCAGCGAGAGGCTGCACTTCTCGCTGGTGACGGCATTCAGCTTCTGCTGCGTCAGCATGGGCTGGGTTTCGCGGTGGCCCAGGTAGCCGGGCGGCGCACCGATGAGCTTGGCGACCTCATGTTCCATCTGGAACTCGCCGCAATCCACCTTGAGGATGTTTTTTTCGCTGCCGTGCAGCACGTCGGCCAGCGCTTCCACGGTCTTGGTCTTGCCCGTGCCGGTGGGGCCTAACAACAGGAACACGCCGACCGGACGGCCCTCCGGCGCCAGGCCCGCCTGGTACATCTGAATGTAAGGCACGATCACGCGCGTAGCCGCCGGCTGCCCCACCACCTTCTGCGACAAAACCGCGGTGAGGTCCTCGATGGGGTCCATGGACGGCTTCCGCGGGCGGCTTTGCGAAACTCTTGGCTTTTCCACCCCACCCTCCGCTTCGATTATAGCGGGGAGGTGGTCCTTGACCCGCGTGCGGAGTCGCTTGTCGGGGTGGTTCGGATCCCTCATGGGAGCGCTCTATTACGACTGATTACAGCACTTTAGCAGGAACTAAAGGACGCCGCAAATATTCCCAATGTTACTTGTGACCGGTGGAAAGGCGACGGTGAGACTTGGCGCCAATAATGCGGAAACAGGGGTCGCGCGAGGGGGAGAGAACGGATTATCTGTGGCGGAAAGTGATTCTGCCTTTGGTCAAATCGTAGGGAGACAACTCCATGGTGACTTTGTCGCCCGCCAGGACGCGGATGCGATTGCGGCGCAAGCGGCCGGCCAAGTGCGCCAAAACCTTGCGGTCGTGTTCGAGCTGCACGCTGAACATCCCGCTGGGGAACTTCTCCAATACCGTGCCGGTTACCTCGATGCTGTCCTCTTTGCTCATAAACCTCCAACTTGGGGCCAGCGGGCCGGCATCCACGGAGGCACCGGCCCGCGGAACTCATCAGGCCACCGTGACGTTGGTCGCTTGCAGACCCTTGGGCCCCTTCGTCACCTCGAATTCCACTTTTGAGCCTTCATCCAGGGTACGGTACCCTTCCGTCTGAATCGCCGAGAAGTGCACGAAGACGTCCTCTCCGTTCTCCCGTTGGATAAAGCCGTAGCCCTTGGCTGCGTTAAACCACTTCACTGTACCTTTTTCTTTCATCTGCCTATATTCCTTCTTTGCTAAAAATGCATCCGACCCCCGATCCGGCCCGATACAAGAAAAGGGGGCACGGTTGTACTCACGCAGCCCCCTCTCGGATTTGTCACGAAGCGAAAACAAAAGTCAAATGCCATACTATTATACAACAGGAGAACGCCGCATCCGAATGTAAAGTGGACCAGGCTTCCTTCCCTCAGCGCCGTGACCACGTTCGAGTTTTACCGGTTCCGCTTTCACTTTAGCGCCCGGGACCCGGTGCGCTTCCCCGAAGGGAAGAGCGCCAACGTGGTGCGGGGCGCTTTTGGAGCGGTCCTGCGCGACACGGCCTCTCCGTCGGCCTACGCCCGTCTGTTCGAGCCGGGAGCCGCGTTGGGCAGGGCCCCCAGCGGCCTGGCGGACTGGCCGCGGCCTTTCGTGCTGCGCGCCGCCCACCTGGATGGCCTCACCATCGCCGCGGGGGGCGGGTTCTTCGTGGATGTGCACGTGTTCGACCTGCGCCAGCCGGCGCTCGAGCACTTCCGGGCGGCATTTGCGCGGCTGGGCGAAAATGGCATCGGGCCGGGCCGCGGCCGCGCGGAATTGGACGGCGTCGAGCAACTCGACCTGACGGATGGCGGGGAAACCGTAACCGACAGGCCGCGTGCTGCCTCCGTAATCGGCCTGGATGCGGACCCCGCGCCCGTGGGGCGGGTATGCGTTCGATTCGTGACCCCCACGGAACTGAAGGCCGCCGGCCGCATGGCGGAGCGGCCCGAGTTCGCGATTCTCTTCGGCCGGCTGCGCGACCGCATCAGCACCCTGCGCGCGCTCTACGGCGCGGGACCGCTGGATATCGATTTCCGCGCCATGGGCCAGCGCGCCGAGGGCGTCCGTTTGCAGCGCGCGGATTTGAAATGGGAGCGGGTCGAGCGGAAATCCGGCCGCACCGGCCAGGTGCATTCGCTCGGCGGCTTCACGGGCGAGGCGGATTATGAAGGTGCGCTGACCGAATTCCTGCCCTGGCTGCGCGCCGCCCGTTGGGTAGGCGTGGGCCGGCACACGGTTTGGGGCAAGGGGGAAGTGCGAGTGGTGTCGGCATAAGATTTAGCGCTCGGATCGGCCGCGGCCTGCCAGGCTCAGACGGCGTTGCGCTAAATGGCGAAACGTAGAAGGCTTCTTTCTACAGGAGGTCAACGAGATTATGGCGACCCCGACACTCTCACGGGACAGGCCGATCAAGGAAATTTGGCAGGAGCTTGCACAGACGGAGAATTATCCGGAAGCCCCTTACTGTCAGAAGCTCACCTTGCTGGCACAATTGAAAACCGCCGCTGCGGTAGCAAGCTGTACGAGGTGGCTCATGGTACTGACTTATATAATCGCGTTGTGTACTGCCGTCCAGGCAGTTGTCGCCGTCCTCGCTTACCTGCATTCACCTGTACATTGAGGAGCATTCATGGGTTCCCAACCGGCCGCCCTCCGGCCCGACCCTTCCGGGCCTGAACCTCCGGCGCTGATTGCTGCGGCGGGGGAGCCAACTGCGGGGTGCCTCCTCGAATTCTTCGGCGCGCCGATGATATGAACGCTGACGAGGCGGAGCCGGGGGGCGATTTGACATTGCTGTCGCTCGAAGTGTCTGATCCGACGTGCCTTGCGCTTCAATTACAACTAGTAAACCATTGAAAACAAATGGTTAAAATTGCTTTTTGATATTCTCCAATCTATACTTAGGTGGAGAGGGTTTTATGATAATAACTGCCGTTCTAAACCCGAGAGTCGGTTCGCATGAGGTGAGCATCCTTCCTGAGGGAGACGAGACGAGGGCTCAAGTCCTTGCATGCGCGGCGCAGTTTCCCGGAATTCGCTCATTCGTACTTTGAAGTTCATCCGCTGACATCGCTACCTCCTGTCGTCGGGATCAAACCAGTTTAGAACGCCTCCGCGAGGATCTCCGGCCCGCCCGGCATCATTGGACGTACAATTCTTGGGGGATGTGCTGGCGGCGCACCTTGATTTTGCTTTCGTCCCTGCGAGCGGCGGCAAGATCGTAGGCAAGTTGCATCCGCAGCCACGTCTCCTCCGTGCTGCCAAACGCTTTCGTTAGCCGGATAGCCATTTCCGGGCTGATGCCGGACTTGCCGTTGACGATCTTGTTGAGAGTCTGCCGGGTGACGCCGAGGATCTTTGCCCCGGCGGTCACAGACAGGCCCAAGGGCTCAAGGCAATCGTGCCGGACGATGCGACCGGGATGGACGGGGTTTTTCATAGGCACGTCGTTTTCTCCTTTTAGTGGTAATCGATCATTTCAACGTCAAAGACGTCAGTTCCTTCAAAACGGAAAATAATGCGCCAGTTGGCGCGTACTGCCACAGACCACAGCCCTTTCAGATCGCCTTTGAGCGGGTGAAGGCGATACCGCGGAACATCCAGAGCTTGCGGCGTGGTGGCGGTGTCGAGAACCGAAAGCACTCGCTCAACCGTCTCCAACAAGTCCGGGCGTATCCCGCTCCGGTCGCCGCGCTCATAGAGCCGTTTCAGGCCCCGGTGCTTGAAGCTCCTAATCATCAGTGTACACTGTAAACTGGATGTTATCAGTTGTCAAGCTTATCATGGTTGCCTCTTTCGCGTTGCGGAGGACCGCTGAGGTCATGCAGCCAGCTTGCGGAGCTGCTTCTGAGCCAGGCGGCTCCACTTGGCGGTGGACCGGCGGAGATAGCGCGGCGCCGTGCGTGCGGATTCCACGGCGCGCGTGTACATTTCACGGGCCGCGTCGTGGTCGCCCAATCCCTCGAGCGCCTGGCCGCAGTAGACGAGGCCTTCGGGATCGTAGGGCCATCGCTCGACATAGCGCACCAGCTCATTGCGGGCATCCTGGTATTGGTGGACAGAGAGATAGATACCGCCTAACTCGCGCAGCACCTCGCTCTGGCTGTGGTACTCGTCGTGGTCGACCACCGTCTGAAAGTGCGCCAGGGCGTCTTTGAGCCGCCCTTGCTGGCGTGCGATGCGGCCCAACTGAAAATGGGCGTCGGTTTGCGTGTGGTCGATAGCGATGGCGCGGCGGAATCGCTGAATGGCTTCGCCGTACTGCCGGCGCTGCTGGTAAATGAGTCCGAGTTGATACTGCGCTTCGCCATCGTGCGGATTCACGGCGGCGGCTTCCAGCATGCGGTGAAAGTTCTGCCGGCTGCGCAGCCCCGCACCCAGGTTGCCGAGCTCGCCGCCAAGATAGTACCAGGCAAAAAACAGGAAGAAGGGCGAGGCGAGCCACCCCAGCAGGAACCGCAGCGGCGCCCAGACGAAACCCGCGGCAACCAGCGGGACCCACGAAAGCGAGACCACACCGGCGGCGGTCCAGTTGCCGGTTCCGAAGATGGTCCGCACGGCGAAGAACATCAGCACCGCGAAATACAGAAGCGCCAGCCCGCAGAGGCACAGGAGGACCGGCGGAGGAACCACCCACGCCGCCACCGCCAGCGGGATTTCGACGGCGGCCAGCGCCATGGCGGTCGAGGTCAGCAGCGGAGAGTAGTCGCGCTCAAAGACCGCGCCCATGCCTCCCATCCGCGCCAGCAGGCTGATTAGCAGCAGCGCGCCGGGGACGTAGACAATGGCCAGCACCAGCAGGGGAGCGTAAAAACTGAAGGGCAGCCAGGGGGCGTTGATTTTGAGCCACAAGGAGGCCGCCAGCACGGCGGCGCTGGCGAACAGCAGGCTGCCGCGGTCGAGGATTGCGCCCATCGCCGCGGCGGGCTGGTACAGCAGGCGCAGCAGCAGCTTCAGGTTGTCGGCCACAAAGGGCAGGATATCATCTGTCCGCGCGGCGCACGGTGCGGCCCAGAGAGTTCATCCTGCCGGCCCAGCGCAGGTAGCGCAGCAGCTCCCGGCGCTGCCGCCACATGAAGCTCCAGAATTGCGCGAACGTGATGTCGCCGGCGTGAAGGCCCCAGTAGGTTTCGATGCGCCAGCGCAGATACGGGCTGCGCCACGGCTGCAGGCGGTACCCGCGAGCGAGGCGCCAGAGAGTGCGGAGCATTATTTAACGGCGGCGCTCTTGGCGGGCCGGGCCCCCTGATCGGGAGTGGCGTAGTACCCGCTGCGCGCGTGCACGGTGGGATTGCCCGCCGCCTTGACGGTGACTTTGATTTGCCGGTAGGAGCCGTCCATGGTCTGGTCCGAAGGCGTGTAAGCGATGGTGTACTGGTTGCGGATATCGTGCGCCACCTGGGTGGCTATACGCTCGACTTCCGAGACGTCCCGGGGGAAAAACGTCTCTCCTCCGGTCGCCTCGGCCAGCGCTTCCAGCGCCTTCTGGGCGCGTTTGGCTTCGCGGCGCTCCTCGTCGCTGAGCAGGCCCACGGCATAGATCAGCACCTCGCTCTGCTGCGCGGCCTTCACCAGGTCCTCCAGGCTGACGACGCTGGAGTTGTCGTTGCCGTCGGTGACCACCACCAGGACTTTCTTGTCCTTGTGCGCCTTTTCCTTCACGTGGTCTATGGACATGCGGATGGCGTCCCGCATGGCGGTGCCGCCGCGCGAATCGATGCGCGTGAGCGCTTCTTCCATCTCCTGGATGTCGTTGGTAAAGTCCTTGCCGTGCGGATTGTCGAGGAAGGCTTCGTCGTTGAAGTTGACGATGAAGACTTCATCTTCGGGGTTGGAGGCCTTGACCAGCGCCAGGGCGGCGGCCTCCACCTTGGCCCGCTTTTCGCGCATGCTGCCGCTGTTATCGATGATCAGTCCTATGGAGACCGGGACGTCCTCGCGCTTGAATTGTTTGATCTGTTGCTGCACGCCGTTTTCCAGCACCGTGAAGGCCTCTTTCGGCAGGTTGGTGACGAGATGGCCACTCTTATCCACGACGGTGGTGGGGAGAACCACCAGGCGCGTATCCGCCCGAAATACCGTGCCGGTATCATCCTGCGAGGGAGGCTTGGGGGCGGGTTTCCCCGGCTGGCCCAGAAGGGCCGAAGCGGTTAAAACGGCGACGGCGAAGGTAGTAAAAAGACGATTATTGAGATGGAGCATAATAGCCCAGTCTCCAGAAAGCCCGGAGAGGAGGGAGTCCGCGAGGCTGTATCAGTTTCACTTGGACGCGCCGGTATTTCCCGTCGTGTTCCTGGTTCTGCGGTGAGTAGCCCAGAATGTACTGGTTTCGAAGCTCGACCCCGATCTTGGCGGCGATGTCCGGCAATTCGTTCAAGTTCTCGACTGCGTACTGCCGTCCGCCGGTCTGCTCGGCGATGTCCGTCAGCAGGCTGGGTCCGGCGAGCTCCTCCGCGGTGCGCGCGCGCGATTCGATCGGTTCATAGATTCCGATGGCATAGATTTGGGTGTCGGCCTCTTTCACCAGGTTCTTGATTTCTCCTTCGGTGTAGCGGCTGTTGTTGTCGCCGCCGTCGGAGATCACCAGCAGCGCTTTGCGGGGGTTTTTGGCCTTTTTCATCTCGTGAAGCGCCAGGTAGACGGCGTCGAGCAGGGCGGTCCGGCCTCTGGACTGTGTGAAGGTGAGCCGGTTCTGAATCTCCTCTAGGCTGGTGGTGAACGGCTGGATCAACTCGGCCGAGTCATGGAATTGCACCAGGAAGAACTCATCCTCGGGATTCGCGGTCTTGAAGAACTGCGACACGGCCTGGCGGGATTTTTCCAATTTGCTCCCCATGCTGCCGCTGCAATCGAACACCACACCCACGGAAAGCGGAGCGTCCTCACTCGAGAACTGAGAGAGCTCCTGCTCCTTGCCGGCCTCGAAAATTTTGAAATTCTCCTTTTCCAGCCCGGTGACGAAGCGATTCATGGGATCGGTGACCGTCACGGGAATCAGGACCAGCGTGCTGTCCACGCGGATGTTGGCTTTGGGGACGGCCTCGGCACGGGCCAAAGGCTTGGGGCGGGGCTCGATGGCGACCTGGGCCCAGAGCACCGGCGCCAGACAAACCCAAATTGAACTGAATGCCAACAGCTTAGGGTAGGAGGGCAGCATCGGCGGCTGGCCAGCCTTTCTTGCTTGATTTTAGCATACGCGTTTTGTGGTATGATCGCCTGTGCCGCGTAAAATACTGGGCGTTATTCCGGCGCGATTCGCATCCTCCCGTTTTCCCGGCAAGGTTCTGGCCCAAATCTCCTCCAAGAGCATGCTCCAGCACGTGTACGAGCGGGCCTCCCTGGCGCGGTACCTGACGGCCACGATTATTGCTACTGATGACGCGCGGGTCTATAAGGCTGCAAGAAGTTTCGGAGCGCGGGTGGTCATGACCCGCGCGGACCACGTTTCGGGCACCGACCGCGTGGCCGAAGCGGCCTCGGCCGAAAACGCCGAGCTGGTGGTCAATATCCAGGGAGACGAGCCGCTGATCGATCCCGCGGCCATCGACGCCGCCATTCTCCCGCTGGCGCACGACCCCGAAATCGTCATGGGCACGCTGAAAAAGGCCATCGAGAACCCGCGCGAAATTACCGACGCCAACGTGGTGAAGGTGGTGACGGACCGGAACGGCGACGCGATTTACTTTTCGCGGTGTCCGATTCCGTACCAGCGCGACCAGGCGGGCTTGGGAACTCATTTCAAGCACATTGGCCTTTACGTTTACCGGCGGGATTTTCTGCTGAGATATCCGGCGCTGCCGGTGGGGCCGCTGGAACGGGCGGAACGGCTGGAGCAATTACGCGCGCTGGAGAACGGGTATCGCATCCGGGTGGTGGAAACCGAGTGCGAATCGCTGGGAGTGGATACACCCGAGGACCTGGAGAGAGTTTGCAAGTTGTTTGAAGCCTCGATGGCGCAGGGGGTGAGAGAGTATGGCTAAATATATTTTCGTAACCGGCGGCGTGGTTTCTTCGCTGGGAAAGGGCATTGCCGCGGCTTCCATCGGGTGCCTGCTGGAGAGCCGCGGGCTGAAGGTCGCGTGCCAGAAATGCGATCCGTACCTGAACGTGGACCCAGGCACCATGAGCCCCTTCCAGCACGGCGAAGTGTTCGTCACCGACGACGGGGCGGAGACCGACCTGGACCTCGGCCATTACGAGCGCTTCACCCACTCGAAACTGGCGCAAGCCAACAACCTGACCTCGGGCCGCATCTACGAGCAGATCATCGCCCGCGAGCGCCGGGGCGATTATCTGGGAAAAACCGTGCAGGTGATTCCGCACGTCACCAACGAGATCAAGGCCGCCATGAAAAAGGTGGCGCAGGACGTGGACGTGGTGATTGTCGAGATCGGCGGCACGGTGGGCGACATTGAATCGCTGCCCTTTCTCGAAGCCATCCGCCAGATGCGCCATGAGCAGGGGCGCGACAACTGCCTGTTTGTGCACGTGACGCTGGTGCCGTTTATCGCGGCGGCCCAGGAGTTGAAGACCAAGCCCACGCAGCACAGTGTGAAAGAGCTGCGCGCCATCGGCATCCAACCCGACATCCTGCTGTGCCGTTCGGAACGTTTCATCCCGCCGGAGATGAAGGAAAAGATCGCGCTGTTCTGCGACGTGGACGTGAAGGCCGTGATTACGGCGCGCGACGTCAAGTCGGTATACCAGGTGCCGGTCATGTTCGCGGCGGAAGGCGTGGACGAGATCGTGCTTCGGCTTTTGCGAATCGATGCCGGGCCGCGCGATCTCAGCCGCTGGACCGCGATGCTGGAGCGCATCGAGAACCCGCACGACGAGGTGACCATCGGGCTGGTGGGCAAGTACACGGACTACGAGGACTCCTACAAGAGCCTGAAGGAGGCGCTGCTGCACGGCGGGCTGGCGCACGAGCTGAAGGTCGATATTCACTGGATCGATGCCGAAGGCGTGGTGGGCGAGGGCTGGGAAAAACAGCTCGAAGGTTACGACGGCATCCTGGTGCCGGGGGGCTTCGGCAAGCGCGGCATCGACGGGATGCTGAACGCCATCCGCTACGCGCGCGAACGCAAGGTGCCGTATTTCGGCATCTGCCTGGGCATGCAGACCCTGGTCATCGAATACGCCCGGAACGTGTGCGGCCTGGCGGGCGCCGATTCCACCGAATTCAACTCCGGAACGCCGCACCGCGTGATCTTCAAGCTGCGGGAATTGAAAGGCGTGGACGAACTCGGCGGGACCATGCGGCTGGGCGGCTGGCCCTGCCGGCTGGTCGAGGACAGTTTCGCGTACCGCGCCTATGGCGTGCGCGAGATCAACGAGCGCCACCGGCACCGCTACGAGTTCAACCGGGAATACGAGGACCGGCTGAAAGCCGCGGGGCTGCGAATCACGGGCGAGACGCCCGATCAGACCTATGTCGAGATCTGCGAGATCGCCGATCATCCGTGGTATCTCGGCTGTCAGTTCCATCCCGAGTTCAAGTCCAAGCCGATGGAGCCGCACCCCCTGTTCAAGGCGTTCATCGGCGCGGCTTATAAGAACCGGAAGCGCCGGTTGGCCCAAGCCGGGGAGGAGTCGCGGAAGGAGGCGGCGGCTTACTCCCATGGCGATTGAGTACAGCGCGTTCGGGGGGCGCCCTCTGGGCTCGGTGCCTCAGGGTCTGGTGCTGATCGCCGGGCCGTGCGTCATCGAGAGCGAAGAGCGCGTGCACCGCCTGGCGCGCGGCATCCGCGACGCCGTGGGCGAGTTCGTCTTCAAGGCGTCTTTCGACAAGGCCAACCGCACCTCGGGCGGCGCTTATCGCGGGCCGGGTCTGAAGGAAGGCTTGCGCATCCTGGCGGGCGTGAAGGCGGAGGGCTACCCCATCCTCACCGACATTCACGAACCCTGGCAGGCCGAGCCGGCGGCCGAGGTGGCGGACATTCTCCAGATCCCCGCGTTTCTCTGCCGCCAGACGGACCTGCTGCTGGCGGCCGGCCGCACGGGGCGGATGGTCAACATCAAGAAGGGGCAATTCGTGGCGCCGCACGACATCCACCGCGCGGCGGATAAGGTGGCTTCCACCGGCAACCGCCGGGTGATCCTCACCGAGCGCGGCTCTTCGTTCGGCTACAACAACCTGGTGGTGGACATGCGCGGCCTCCAGATCATGCGCGACGCGGGTTGGCCGGTGGTTTTCGACGCCACCCACAGTGTGCAGGTGCCGGGAGGCGCGGGAGACGCATCGGGTGGCCAGCCGCAGTTTATCGAGACGCTGGCGCGCGCGGCCGTGGCGGCGGGTGTGGACGGGGTGTTCGTGGAGGTCCACGAGGAGCCCGAAAAGGCCCTCTCGGATGGCCCCAACGCCCTGCGGCTCAGCCTCTTGCGCGACTTCTGGCGGCGGCTGACGGCGATCCACGCGCTAGTCGAATCCGCGAACTTTCTGCACACCGCGGGGGCATGATGCGTCATACAATAGGGGGCAGAATGTTCGACCCAAGAAGGCGCCGTCGAGGCTTTTCACTCATCGAGCTGCTGATCGTGATCGCCATTATCCTGATCATCATCACGATCGCGGTTCCCAAGTACCAGAAGACCCAGATGTTCATGCGGGAGACCGCGGCCATCAAAGCCATCCAGACCATTCACCAGATGGAGGTGCAGTTCCAGTCCCAGTATGGCCGCTATGCGACTTCGCTGACGGAACTCGGACCGCCCGCCAGTGGCGCGCCCAGTCCCTCCGCCGCGGACCTGATCGGCAATGACCTGGCGGGCGGCGAAAAGCAAGGCTACAAGTTCACCCTCACCGGAAACACGGGTGGCTACACGATCAATGCCAACCCGGTGGCGTACGGATCTTCGGGCAGCCGCTCGTTCTTTTCGGACCAGTCCATGGTCATCCGCGAGAACTACGGGCCGGAGCCGGCCACGGTGAACAGCAAAGAGCTGCGGTAGATCAGCAATCAGCTATCAGCTTTCAGCTGCGCCGGCGCCGGTTTTAGCTGAAAGCTGATCGCTGATAGCTGACGTCAAAACGCCGCCGCGGAGTGAATCCCTTCCGATTCCAGCGCTACCGCCATCTTCTTCAGCGCGGTCTTGTGAATCTGGGACACGCGGCTTTCGTTCACGCCCATCACCTCGCCGATCTCTTTCATGGTCATCTCATTGGTGTAGTAGAGGCACACCACCTTCTGGTACCGCTCGGGCAAGGTCTCGATGGCGCGCGCGAGTGTTACCTGCAACTGCCTCCTCTGGCACATGTGGTCGGGCTGGAAATCCGGCTTGGCGGCGAATTCCTGCGGGCGATCGCGCTCCTGGTCGGGACGCGACGAGGCCGAAACCAACCCGACGGTCCGCAGTTCCATGAGCAGGCGGCGCCAACGCTCCATGCTGACTCCCATTTCTTGCGCTACTTCGCCCTCGGTGGGAGCGCGCCCCAGCTTTGCGGAAAGGTCGCGAGTGGCCGAATCCACCTGCTTTTGCCGTTTGCGGAGGTCGCGCGACGCCCAGTCGAGCTGGCGCAGGCTGTCGAGGATGGCGCCTTTGATACGGTGCTTCGCATAGCTGTGGAAGACGACGTTTTTGGACTCGTCGTACTTGGCCACTGCATCGAACAGGCCCAGCACGCCGGCGTGGATCAGATCGTCGAGATCCACATGCACCGGGAGGTTCTCGTGCACGCGAATGGCGATCGCTTTGACCAGCGGAAGATGTTCGAGCACGATCTGGTCGCGAACCTCGATGGAGATTTTTGGTCGCCGGCATATAGACACACTTGGCACCCGCATCGCTTTTGCCTCTTTTTTGGATTTCTTTTTGGAGCCGGCTCAAATCTTCCGGCAGCAGTAAGGGTGCAACCTGAGGGCCACGTAGAATTGAGGCATAAAGACCTTATTTTCAGTCATAGGTACTTGGGATTTGCGTTCCAGAATGGAACGTGTTTCAAATTGAAACGCGGGGATGTTTCAAAGAGGGACGGAGCCAGCTACCAGCCGGCTTTCTTCGCGATGTAGGTCTTGACGGCTAGCCCACCCATCAAGATCCAGACGGCGTCGCGCATCAGGCCATCGAGCGTCAAGGCTGACAGCAGGGCCAGGACGGCGTAAGTGCCCATGGCCCACCGGAAGCGGGTATTCATGAATCTTCAATTCTGACACGACCGGGGCGGACCAGGTGATCGCTGCTATACTGTCTCCGAGGCCAAAATGGAAATCCCGGCCATGCGGAGCAGTTGGGATTTAGAACGGTAATCTCAGTCGATTGATTCGGGAGGACTCCATGTCGTCACGCACAGTTTTCCTGGGCAGGCTAATCGGGCTTGTCTTGATTCTCTATGCACTATCCATGTTTGCGCACAAGCAGGCAACGGTCGAGGCGGTGACATCGCTCCTTCACGACGTCCCCCTGATGTTCTTCGTCGGTATTGCAGGGCTGATCGCTGGGATCGCGATGGTTCTCAGCCACAATGTCTGGTCCGGTGGCGCGCTGCCGATCATCGTGACCCTTGCTGGCTGGGGGACGGTGATCAAATGCCTGCTTGTTTTGTTCCTGTCGCCGGAGACGGAATCCAGGCTCTTCCTCGAGGGCCTTCGTTACGAGCATCTCTTCTATTTCTACGCTGCCTTTGCAGTTCTTCTCGGCATCTATATGGTCTACGCGGCGGGCTGTTCCCAAACGCGCCAGACAAAATAGGCCTGGAATCTATTCACTCGTAGCGCAGCGCGGCGATGTCAGCCGGTAATAGCATCCCGGCGCTGCCGGAAACTAGCTAAACCTCGCGCTCGCGGCCTTCCCCACCCTCCCCCCCGAGTGAAAGGCAGAAGTTCAGCACCAGCGCCAGCACAGTCCCAAACGCAATGCCGGCAATGTTCACGCCGGCTACGGTCAGACCTTTAATCCCCAGGCCGGTGGCGGCAATCAGAGATGATCCCGCTATGACCAGGTTTTTGTGGTCGGAGAAATCTACCCGCGCGTCGATCCAGATGCGGACACCCATCAAGGCGATCAGACCGTAGAGGATCAGCGTGATGCCGCCCAGGACCGGCTTGGGAATGGATTGAATGATGGCGCCGAACTTGGGGCAGAGTCCCAGCAGAATCGCGATTGCGGCCGCCATGATGAAGTTGTAAGTGCTGAAGACCCGCGTGATGGCCATCACACCCATGTTCTCGGCGTAGGTGGTTTGCGGGGTCCCGCCGCCCATGGCGGAGACAAAAGTGGCCAGGGCGTCGCCCAGATAGGCGCGGCCAAGCTGGGGGTTGAGGTCGCGTCCCATATAGCCTGAGATGGCGGCTAGGTGCCCTTTGTTCTCCGCCACCAGCACGATGAAGACCGGCGCGATCACAAGAATCGCGTTGAGGCTGAACGCCGGGACGCGGAACGGCGGCAGGCCGATCCAGGCGGCGGTTCGGATGTGGTCCACGGCATGCGGGTCCAGAATACCGAAGAACGCGGAAAGCGCGTAACCTACGATCACTCCCATCAGAATGGGCAAAAGCCGTATGAAGCCTCTCAGGTAGATGGAGACCAGAGCGGCGGTCAGGAAGGTGGCGGCGGCGATGGCCAGGCGGGTGAAATCGGCGGCGCTCGAGACCGTCGATTCGGCGTTGATGGCGTTGGCTACCGCCGAGGGGGCCAGGTTCATTCCGATAATGGCCACCACCGCTCCGGTGACCACCGGGGGCATGAGGCGGTCGATCCAGCCGGAGCCCCAGCGCATGGTCGCGAGCGCGGCGCCGGCGTACAGGACCGCGGCCCCGACTATGCCACCCAACGCGAATGGGACTTTGGATGCGTCGCCGCCGGTCACGGCCAGAACCGGGCCGATGAAGGCGAAGCTGGGGCCCAGGTAGCTGGGAACTTTGAGGCGCGTGGTGAGGATGAAAATGAGGGTCCCGACGCCGGTGAAGAACAAAGCCGTTTGCGGATTGAATCCCATCAGAATAGGGCCTAGTACGGTGGCGCCGAACATGGCCACCACGTGCTGCATACCCATCGGCACCAGGCGCGCGAAGGGGATCTTATCTTCGGGAAAGAGAATCTGGTTCTGGGCCACTCAGGGCGTCTCCTTCAATTTCAGCGCCACCTTCTCCGCGGTCAGGGGCATTGAGTTGAGGCGTATGCCGGTGGCGTCCTGGATGGCGTTGGCCACCATCGCGGCCGCCGGCATCATGGTGTGCTCGCCCATGCCGCGCGCGCTGAACGGGCCGTCCGGCTGGTGCGATTCGACGATCAACGGGATCGCCTCGGCCGGAATGTCGAGCGCGGTCGGGATCTTGTAGTCCGCGAAGCTGGGGTTCAGCAACCGCCCTTTTTCGTGGAGTCGCATATCCTCATAGAGTACCGTGGCCAAGCCTTGCAGCAGTCCGCCGGTGATCTGGCCTTTGATCAGATCGGGATTGATGGCCTTGCCCACATCCACCACCAGGGCCGCTTTGAGAACTTTCGTCTTGCCGGTCTGGGTGTCGACTTCGATCACGATGCCGCCGGCGCCCGTGGTGTAGTGGACGTTGGGGTGCCCGCCCTGGCCGGTTTCCGGATCGCTCACGACCGAGGAGAACTCCGGCATGAACATGCCGCGGCCCATGATGGGGCCGCCTCTGAAGGTGTGGTCGAGGACCTGGATGCCGGCGATAACGAAGTCCTTGAGCGCCAACTCCCAACCGGGCTGGGTGCGGCATTTGACCTTCTCCTCTTCCAGGTAGAGGTCGTTCTTCTTGAAGTGCAAGGCGCGCTCGATAAGATCGAAGATCTGGCTTTCGACGATGCAGGCGTGCAGCAGACCGGGGCCGAACTCGAGGTCATCCGCGAACCTCGCAGCTCCGGTGATTTTCTCCCAGCTGTCGATGCGTTCCACCGAATGTCCGACCACCTTCGACAGCAAGGTGGGACAGACGCTTTCGTCTGTCAGGCCCGCGATGGCGTCGATGATGGGCGCGTAGCCGGTGCAGCGGCAGAGGTTGCCGCCGATGGCTTCCTGAATTTCCTTTCGGCTCGTTAACGTTAAAGGTGGCTGTTTCTTGCGAGATCTTCTCAGGCGGCGCTTTCTTCATCTATTTCACCTCCGAAGACCGATTTGAACGCGATTTCACAGGGGGGTAAAGCAGCGGGGGAGTTAGAGTATGCAAATTAGAGGCCGGCCGGATCTTCAGCGAGCTCCGGCCGGCCTTCGGCAGTGGCTCCGTCGCCCGGCGATGGAGACTACGCCCACGACACTGCCGGTCATGTTCTACTCCATCTAGCGACGCAACGATTATACGCCAGAATGGGATGGATGCACCGGATTTAATGTAGCGAATAAAAAATTCCAATCCGGCCCATAGAAAGTTCCGTCTTTGGGCGGCCAAGGCACTGCGGGACAATCGGTTAGACAGCCCAGTTCGCTAGACGGTCCCACGATGAGACACTTAGTCAAGCTCTGTGCGCTTGCACTCCTCTCCACGCCCGCGGCCTTGTTGGCGCAGGCAAACCCCGATATCCAATCCAGAATGGCGGCCCTCGAAACCGCCACTAAATCCGCGCAAAGCGCCGGAGACAACGCCTGGATGTTGACCAGCGCCGCGCTGGTCCTCATGATGACAGGCCCCGGCCTGGCCCTGTTTTACGGCGGGCTGGTGCGGCGAAAGAACGTTCTCAGCACCATGATGCAGAGTTTTATCCTGATGGCCGTGGTCACGGTCATCTGGGCGGTAGTAGGCTACAGCCTGGTTTTCGGCGGGCCTTCGCCTTTCGTGGGGAACCTGCATTTCGCGCTGTTGAACAATGTGGGCAGCGCGCCCAATCCCGATTACGCGCCCACCATCCCGCAGCAAACCTTGATGGTTTACCAGTTGATGTTCGCCATCATCACCCCCGCACTGATCTGCGGAGCGTTTGCCGAGCGCATGAAGTTCAGCGCCATGCTGCTGTTCATGACGCTGTGGAGCTTGCTGGTGTATTGCCCGATGGCGCACATGGTGTGGGGCAAGGGCGGGCTGCTGAACGCTTTTCTCGGCGGCCGGATCCCCTGTTTCGATTTCGCCGGCGGAACGGTGGTGCACATTACTTCCGGAGTTTCGGCCCTGATTTGCGCGCTGTACCTGGGGAAACGGGTGGGGTATCCCGATTTTCCGTCGAAGCCGCATAACCTGGTGATCAGTGTCATCGGCGCCTGCCTGTTGTGGGTTGGATGGTTCGGATTCAACGCCGGCAGCGCATTGGCGGCTTCGGGCCTGGCCACCAGCGCGTTTGTGGCGACGCAGTTCGGCGCCGCCGCCGCCACGCTCGGCTGGATGGCCGCGGAATGGCTGCTGAGCGGCAAGCCCAGCGTGTTGGGCGCCATCTCGGGATGCGTGGCGGGCCTGGTGGCCATCACGCCGGCGTCGGGCTTCGTCAAGCCGTTTCCGGCGCTCCTCATCGGACTCTGCGCGGGCGTGGTGTGCTACCTGATGGTCACTCGCGTCAAGGCCAGGTTCGGGTACGACGATTCCCTGGACGCTTTCGGCGTGCATGGGGCGGGTGGAACGCTGGGGGCCTTGCTCACCGGCGTCTTCGCCACCAGTGCCGTGAACGAGGGTTTGAAGGACGCCGCCGGCCACACGCTGCCCTTGGGCCTGGTGGACGGCAACGGCGGGCAGGTCTTCAACCAGTTCATCGCCTGCGCCATCGCCTGGGTTCTGGCGATCGTGGGCACGCTCGTCATTCTGAAGATTTGCGACTTGACGGTGGGCCTGCGCGTCACCAAGGCGCAAGAGATCGAGGGTCTGGATGTCAGCATGCACGGCGAAGAAGGGTATATCTTCGAGTCGTGACCTGAGTCGAGTTAGGATTACTAACATGAAGAAAATCGAGGCTATCATCCAGCCGTTCAAACTGGACGAAGTGAAAGAAGCGCTGAAAGGTATCGGCATCGACGGCATGACCATCAGCGAGGTGCGCGGCCACGGGCGTCAGAAGGGGCATAAGGAGGTGTACCGCGGGCAGGAGTACAACGTGGACCTGCTGCCCAAGGTCAAGTTGGAAATGGTGGTGCCCTCCAGCCGCTTCGAAGAAGTTCTCAAGACCCTCTCCGCTGCCGCGCGTACCGGCAAGATCGGCGATGGCAAGATCTTCGTCTACGACGTGGCCGAAGCCATACGCATCCGGAACGACGATCGTGGAGAATCGGCCCTCTAGCGACGGACTGGCCTCCATCCGACGGGACTTCCTTGCTAGCGGCGACGCCGCGACTGCTTTGGCCGAGCGCACCGCGCAAGTGGACCGCCTGGTGCGCGAGGCCGCGGCCGCGCTGCTGATTCCAGCCGCGCCAGCCGGTTTAGCCGTGCTCGCGGTGGGCGGCTATGGCCGCCGCCAGTTGTTCCCGTACTCGGATGTGGACCTGCTGCTGCTGTTCGAATCCGAGAAGCTGGCCGAGGCCTCGAAAGACGCCATCGCGGTGTTTCTGCGGCACCTGTGGGACTCCGGGTTGCGCGTCAGCCACTCCGTTCGGACGCCCGCCGAGTGCACCGAGGTTCACGACCGCAACATCGAGCTGAACGTCAGCCTGCTCGACCAGCGCTACCTCACCGGCGACCGCGCGCTCTATGCGGGCCTGGCGGAAAAGCTGCCGCGCTTCATCCACGGCAACCGCGGGCCGCTGGTCCGCAACCTGGCGCAACTGGCGCGCGCCCGCCACGCCAAGTACGCCGGTACGTTCTATCACCTGGAGCCGAACGTAAAGGAGACTCCCGGCGGCCTGCGCGATCATCAGCTCGTCTGCTGGCTCGATCAACTGCATGGGACGCGGGACGGGGCGGCAGCGGAATTGGAGGCCGCGTTCCGCTTTCTGGGACGGCTCCGCTGCTATCTGCATTGCCAGTCCGGGCGCGACAACAACGCGCTTTCCTTCGAGGCCCAGGACGCCATCGCGGAGCTATGGCGGGACGGCGATGCCGCCCGATGGATGCGCGAGTACTATCGCCACGCTCGCGTGATTTACCGCGCCGCCATCCGCACGCTGGATGCGAGCGAGGCCCAGTTCAGCTCGCTCTTCGCGCAGTTCCGCGACTGGCGCTCGCGCGTCTCGAACGCCGATTTCACGGTGCATCGGGAGCGCGTCCACTTCCGCGCCCCGCAACGCCTGGACCTGGAGCCGGAACTGGCGCTGAGCCTGTTCGAATTCGTGGCGCGCCACGGCATTCGTCTTTCCCTCGAGGCCGAGCAGCGGATCGAATCGCGGCTCGCTCGCCTGCGCGCGCACTTCGCCGAGCCGCGGCCCGTATGGCCCGCGCTGAACCGGATCCTCTCGCTTCCGCACGCCCCGCTGGCCGTCCGGGCGATGCACGAAACCGGCGTGCTGGCCGCCATTTTTCCGGAGATGGAGCGGATCGAATGCCTGGTGATCCGCGACTTCTATCACCGCTACACGGTGGACGAGCACACCCTCGTCACCATGCAGAACCTCTTGAGCCTGCCGGCGGGCTATGTTGAGCTGCTGGCGGAAGTGAAGCAGCCGTCGGTGGTGATGTTTGCGCTGCTATTTCACGATGTGGGCAAAGGGGTGCCCGGCGAAGGGCCCGTGGATGCCTCCGTGCGCCTGGCGCGAGACGCCATGGCGCGCATCCAGATGCCGGCGCCGGACCGCGAGACAGCGCTCTTTCTGATCCGCAAGCACCTCGAGCTTTCCGCCGTGATGCAGTCGCGCGACGTGTACGACCCGCAGACCATACGCGAAGTGGCGCACCAGATGGAGACCGTCGAGCGCCTCAAGGCGCTGACGCTGGTGACCTACGCCGACATCAGCGCCGTCAACCCCGACGTCATGACGCCGTGGCGCGCCGAGCAGCTTTGGCAGCTCTACCTGGCGGTCTACAACGAGCTGACTCGGGAGTTGGAAACGGAGCGCATTGAAGCCATCCCCTCCGGCCCGCCCGAGCGGATCGCATTCCTCGAAGGCTTTCCCACGCGCTACCTGCGGACCCACACCGAGCAGGAAATCGACGAGCACATGGCGCTCGAAGAAAACAGGCGGGCCCGGAGGCCTTACGGAGCGGTCGTGGACATCCGCCGGCTGGAATCGGCGTGGCAACTGACGCTGGTGGCCCCCGACCGCCCATTCCTGTTTGCCTCGGTGGCCGGAACGCTTTCCAGTTTCGGCATGAACATCCTCAAAGCCGAGGCATTTGCCAACCGCCGCGGCCTGGTGCTGGACACGTTTACGTTTGACGATCCCTTGCGTACGCTGGATCTGAATCCCACCGAGGCCGACCGCCTGCGCGCCACCGCCGAGCGAGTGCTGGCGGGCAAGACGGATGTTCGCGAACTGCTGCGCAACCGGCCGAAGCCCGTGCTGCCCAGCCGCAAAGCGCGCATCCCCGCCACCGTCTCGTTCAATTCGGAGGCCAGCCATACGGCGACGCTGGTGGAGATTGTGGCCGAAGACCGTCCCGGCCTGCTCTACGACCTGGCCTCGGCGATTTCCTCCAACGGCGGCAACATCGAGGTGGTGCTGATCGACACGCAGGCGCACAAAGCCATCGATGTGTTCTACGTGACGGCGGGGGGAAAGAAGCTCGGGCCCGAGAAGCAGCAAGTCCTGGCCGAGGCGCTGCGGAAAGCCGTAGGGGACTGACGGCTCTGCCCCGACGGTCTAACATTTTACGCGCCCGCTCGTCATAGATTACATTGAAATCACAGGAGGTTCAAGCAATGCTACGTGCGATCATGCGCGCCGGCCTGGTATTCTTTACGTCCTGGGCGGTTTTCGCGCAGACAGCGGAGAATTCGCCGACATTCGAAGTGGCGTCGGTCAAGCCGGCCGCGCCGATCACTGGCAACTTCATTCGCATGGGGATGCGCGGCGGTCCCGGAACCTCCGACCCCGGCCAGATTACTTATTCCAATGTCACGCTGAAGAACGTCCTCACGAACGCGTACGGAGTGAAGAGCTTCCAGATCTCCGGACCGAGCTGGCTGGATTCCGAGAGATACGACATTGTCGCCAAACTGCCGCGCGGCGCCACCAAGGAACAGTTCATGGTGATGCTGCAGAATCTGTTGGCGGAGCGCTTCAAGCTGACGCTGCACCGGGAAAAGAAGGATCTGCCCATGTACGCGCTGGTGGTGGGAAAGAACGGGCCGAAGATGAAGGAGTCGGTGGAGGACCCTGCCCCCAAAGAGGGCGATGCGCCGAAGGTCGGCGGCCCGGCCGCGGATGGCCCTCCTCCTCCCCCGGGCAAACTCCCGATGGGCAGGGACGGCTTCCCGGTGATGCCTCCCGGAATGGGGGGACGCGGCGGTGCGTCGATGATTTTCATGAATGGAAATGTCCGCCTGACGGCCAATAGACAGTCGATGGCCGGGTTGGCCGAAATGCTGTCGGTCCAGTTTGACCTCCCCGTGGTGGATATGACCGGGCTGAAGGGGAATTACGATATCACCTTGTACTTCTCGCCGGAGGGCCTCGCGGGCATGAGAATGTCAGGGGGCCTTACTCCGCCCCCTCCTGGTGCTCCGCCTCCGGGCGAAGGCGGAGGGGGAATGCCGATGGCGAGCGCGCCGGACGCCCAATCCAATCCCAATCTCTTTGCCGCCCTTCAGGAGCAGCTCGGGCTGAAGTTAGAGCAGAGAAAAGGCCCGGTGGATCTGTTGGTCATCGACCATTTGGAGAAGGCGCCGGTTGAGAACTGACGGCCTCAGGTACGCGGCCGTCGCCTGGCTTGCCGTTTTTGGCCTGGCAGCCGCCGAGCATCGCGGACAGGTCACCTTCAACGGCCTGCCGGTTCCAGGCGCCACGGTGACTGCGACCGAAGGCGACAAAAAACTCGTCGCCGTGACGGACCAGCAGGGCGCCTATTTGTTTCCCGACTTGGCCGATGGCACTTGGACGATTCAAGTCGAGATGCTCTGCTTCGCCACGATCAAGCAGGAAGTGGCCGTTGCGCCAGGCGCCCCCAGCCCGGTGTGGGAGTTGAAGGTGATGCCGCTCGAAGAGATTCACGCGTCCGCAATGCCTCCCGCCGCGGGGCAGCAGACGGCCGCGGCGGCCAGTGGCACCCAGCCTTCTAAGAAAGCCGCGAATCCGAAGGGCGCAACTGCCGCCTCCAACCCGCAGGCCGGATTTCAGCGCGCCGACGTGAATGCAGCCGGCGAGGGCGCGGCACAGGCCGGTCCGGGCGCGGAGATGGAAAACGAAGGCGGGGCGGCGGGCGATCTCAATCAGACCGCGTCCGACGCCATGGTGGTGAGCGGCAGCAGCAGCGGGACAATTGAGAGACGCGCCATCGGCAATGCGCGCCAAGGGCCGGGATCGATGTACCAGGGCAACCTGAGTTTCATTCTGGACAATTCGGCGCTGGACGCGCGGCCGTATTCGCTCACCGGCCAGAACACGGCGAAACCGGCCTACGACCACATGCGGGCCGGAGCGTCTTTCGGCGGGCCACTCAAGATTCCGCACTTGCTCCATGGGAACGGGCAGTTCTTCGTGAATTACCAGGCGACACGCAGCCGCACTGACAGCACCAATAGCAGCCTGATGCCAACCCAGGCGATGCGCAGCGGAGATTTTTCGCAGCAGCCCGTGCAGATTCTCGATCCAAGCAATGGGCTGCCGTTTCCAGAGGACGCGATTCCGCCGAGCCGGATCGCGCCGCAATCCACGTCGCTGCTGAGGTTCTATCCGTTGCCGAATTTTCCGGCGGCCGCGGGTTACAACTATCAGATTCCGCTGGTGAGCATCACCCATCAGGACGACGTGCAGGGGCGCGCCAACAAAATGCTCAACATGAAGAACTTCGTGAACGGCAGCTTCGCTTACCGCAATGCACGGAACGCCGGCCCCAACGTGTTCGGCTTCGACGACACCACCAATACCATAGGGTTGAACGCCAACGCCACCTGGCGGTACATGGCCAGCCCGCGGTTGAATTTCAGCCTGGGATATCAGTTCAGCCGCATGACCATGCGCACCACGCCGTATTTTGCGAACCGCGAAAACGTTTCGGGCGAAGCGGGGATCACGGGCAATGACCAGGACCCGGGGAACTGGGGACCGCCCAATCTGTCCTTTTCCAGCGGTATTGCGACGCTCTCGGACGCCGCGCTCTCCCTCACGCGCAACCAGACGAGCGGCACGTCGCTTACCGGATACTGGACGCGCAGCCCGCACAACATCTCCTTCGGCGCCGATTACCGCCGGCAGCAATTCAACCTGCTCGGGCAACAGAACCCGCGCGGCACCTTTACCTTCACAGGCGCGGCCACGGGCAGCGATTTCGCCGATTTTCTGCTGGGAGTTCCCGACACCAGCGCGATTGCCTTCGGCAACGCGGATAAGTATCTCCGGGCGGCGTCCTACGACGCGTACTTCACCGACGACTGGCGGGTGAGCCCGGGACTCACCATCAATGCCGGCGCGCGCTGGGAATACAACTCGCCCATCGCGGAGAAATATGGCCGGCTGGTGAACCTGGACGTGGCGCCGGGATTTGTGGCGGAAGCGCCGGTCGAGGGCAGCGACCCCATGGGTCCGCTGACTGGGCAGCGATACCCGAGCTCGCTAATCCAGCCCGACAAGCATGCCATGCAGCCGCGCGTGGGGATCTCGTGGCGGCCGTTTTTCGGCACCTCCACCCTGGTTCGGACGGGATACGGTCTGTACTACAACACCTCCATCTACCAGCCGATTGCGACGCAGATGGCGCAGCAATCCCCGTTGTCGAAAAGCCTGAGCGTACAAAACAGCCCGGCCAATCCGCTGACGCTGGCCAACGGATTTAATGCGTCGCCCTCCACCACCACCGACACGTTTGCGATTGATCCGAATTTCCGCGTCGGCTATTCGCACAACTGGAACCTGGCGGTGCAACAGGATCTGCCCGGGTCGATGGTCATGACCGTGACTTATCTGGGCATCAAGGGCACGCGGGCGGTGCAGTTGTTTCTGCCGAATACGTATCCGGCGGGGGCCGTGGATCCGTGCCCGGCGTGCCCATCGGGCTATGCTTACATGGCCTCGAACGGCAATTCGACGCGCGAGGCGGGGCTGGTTCAATTGCGGCGGCGGCTGCACAACGGCTTCACGGCCAGCCTGCTATACACATTCGCGAAGGCGATTGACGATGCCGCGTTGGGCGGCAGAGGGCAGGGAAGCCAGGTGATCGCGCAGAACTGGCTCAACCTGGACGCGGAACGCGGGCTTTCGAATTTCGACCAGCGCCACCAGGTGACCGCGCAGATGCAATACACCACCGGCATAGGAGTCGGCGGCGGAACGCTGCTGCGCGGGTGGAAGGGGGCGGCTTTCAAAGGGTGGACGTTCATCATCAACATCACGGCGGGTAGCGGCATGCCGTTGACCCCGGTTTATATAGCGGCGGTGCGGAACACGGGCGTGACCGGTAGCATCCGGCCGGATTACACGGGAGCGCCGGTTTATGCGGCTCCCGCGGGCCGCTTCCTGAACCCGGCGGCGTACGCGGTAGCCGCGGCCGGGTTCTGGGGCAACGCGGGGAGAAACTCGATCACCGGTCCGGACCAGTTTGCGCTGAATGCTTCCATGGGGCGCACCTTCGGGGACTTCGACCTGAGATTCGATTCCACCAACGCGCTGAACCATGTCACGTTTCCCAGTTGGAACACGACCGTGAACAGCGCGCAGTTCGGGCTGCCCAACGCGGCCAATGCCATGCGCAGCGTGCAAGCCACGCTGCGATGGAGGTTCTGAAACATGCGACGTGGAACAGCAGGTAAGATCGGGCTCGCCATAGTGCTGTCTCTCGGCCTGCTGGCGCAGGCGCCTACCACCCCGCCGGTGAAGATCACGGTGAACACGCAACTGGTGGTGGAGACGGTTTCGGTCACGGATAAGAGCGGCAAGCCGATCGAGGGTCTGACCGCGAAAGATTTCGTGGTGACCGAAGACGGGGTGGTGCAGACCGTCAGTTTCTGCGAATACCAGACGTTGCAGGAGGCCGCGCCAGCCGCGCCGGTGGTGGCAGCGGCGGCGCCCGCTCCGGCGCGGGCACCCGCCGCAGATCAGGTTGCGCCGGTAACGCGGGGCCAGATCGCGCCCGAGCGTCCCGGTGATGTCCGCTACAAGGACCGGCGCCTGCTGGCGCTGTACTTCGATATGAGCGCTATGCCGGTCCCCGACCAGTTGCGCGCGCAAGCCGCGGCCGTCAAGTTCATCAGGACGCAGATGGCGCCGTCGGACCTGATGGCCATCCTGTCGTTTTCCGATGGCGTCCATGTGCTGCGGGATTTCACCGACAATCGCAACGACCTGGAGAACACGGTCGACAAACTGTTTGTCGGCGAGGCGCAGGGATTCGAGTTCACCGACGACGACGACAGCAGCGCCGATACGGGCACGGCATTTGGCGAGGACGACACCGAATTCAACCTCTTCAACACCGACCGCCAACTGGCCGCTTTGCAGACGGCGGCGCAGATGCTGGGAAATCTCAACGAGAAAAAGGTGCTGATCTACTTCGCCAGCGGCCTGCGGCTGAGTGGCGTCGACAACCAGGCGCAGTTTCAGGCCACCACCAACGCCGCCATCCGCGCCAATGTGTCCCTGTATTCGATCGACGCGCGCGGGTTGGTGGCGCAGGCTCCCCTGGGCGATGCCACCCGCGGATCGCCGGGCGGGCTGGGGATGTACTCCGGCAATTCGGCGCTGGCCAACGTCAACAATTTTCAGCAGTCGCAGGATACGTTATACGCGCTGGCGACGGATACGGGTGGGAAGGCGCTGCTGGACAATAACGACCTGACGGTGGGAATCGTACAGGCGGAGCAATCGATTTCAAGCTACTACATCCTCGGCTATTACTCGGCTAACCAGGCGCTGGACGGGCGCTTCCGCCGAATCAAAATCACTTATAGCGGCGACTCATCCGCCAAACTGAGTTATCGCCAGGGTTACTATGCCGGCAAGGAGTTCGCTAAGTTCACCACGGTGGACAAGGAACGGCAACTGCAAGATGCGCTGATGCTGGGCGATCCCATCACGGAGCTGACCATCGCCATGGAGGTGGATTACTTCCAACTGAATTCCGCCGAGTATTATGTGCCGGTGGTGATGAAGATTCCGGGCAGTGAGCTGGCGCTGGCGCGGCGCCGCGGCGCGGAACACACGCTCATCGATTTCATCGGCGAGGTCAAGGACGAGTACGGCTCCACCATGGCCAACGTGCGCGACAAGGTGGATATCAAGCTGAGCGGCGAAACTGCGGCCCAGCTCGCCCGGCAACCTATTCAATACGACACCGGCTTCACGCTGCTTCCCGGGGCTTACACCTTCAAGGTTCTGGCCCGCGACGACGAGACAGGCAGAATCGGAACCTACACCAAGAATTTCGTAATTCCCAACCTGAACAAAGAGCTGAAGCGGATTCCCATCAGCTCGGTAGTGCTGAGCGGGCAACGCGTGGACCTGAGGGATGCACTGTTCAGCGCGAAGGACAAAGGGCCGGTGGTCAACCCGCTGATTCAGGATGGGCAGAAACTGATTCCCAGTGTGACGCGGGTGTTCAGCAGGAGCCGGGATATGTACGTGTATCTTCAGGCCTACGAGCGCGGGGTTACGGCCATTCAGCCGCTGGTGGCCTTCGTCACCTTCTACCAGGGGCAGACCAAGGCGTTCGAGACGCCGCCGCTGGCGGTGACGGAAGGGTTGGACCCCAAATCGAAAGCGCTGCCGCTCCGTTTCAGCCTGGCGCTGAATAAGCTGCGGCCGGGCCGGTACGACTGCCAGGTGAGCGTGGTGGATCCGAACGGGCGGAAGGCGGCCTTCTGGCAAGCGCCGGTCAAGCTCGTGCCGTAGAATGAAACCATCATGAGCGCTAATGGCAAGGTCGCGCTGGTGACTGGCGCCGGCAGCGGCATAGGGCGCGCGGCCAGCCTCGCCCTGCACTCCGCGGGCTACTCCGTGGTGCTGGCCGGGCGCAGGGCCGCGGAACTCGAGCGCACCGCCCGATCCGCGCAACCCTCCCATGCCAGGATGCTCGCCGTGCCCACCGACATTGCCCGACCCGACAGCGTCCGGGAGCTGTTCGCCCGAACCAGGGAAACTTTCGGCCGGTTGGACGTGCTCTTCAACAACGCCGGCCTCAGCGCACCCGGCATTCCGATGGAAGACCTCACCTACGAGCAGTGGAGCGCCGTGGTGGCCGTCAACCTGACGGGAGCATTCCTCTGCGCCCAGGAGGCCATCAAGCTCATGAAGGCGCAGCAGCCGCGCGGCGGGCGCATCATCAACAACGGCTCCATCTCGGCCCACGCTCCGCGTCCCAACTCGGCGCCGTATACCGCGACCAAGCACGCCATCACGGGGTTGACCAAATGCATTTCGCTTGATGGCCGCAAGTACGACATCGCCTGCGGCCAGATCGACGTCGGCAACGCCGCCACCGAAATGACCGAGCGGATGACGGAAGGAGTTCAGCAAGCCGACGGCACGAAAATGGTCGAGCCCCGCATGGATGTGCGCCACGTGGCCGAGGCCATCGTCTACATGGCGAACCTGCCGCTCGACGCCAACGTGCAATTCATGACCGTGATGGCCACCAAGATGCCGTTCATCGGGAGGGGATGACGTAGTGAAGTCCTGTGGGGCAGCTTGGCAAGCTGCGGCCGATTGGCAATCGGCCCAATACCGAACGGCCGCGGTAACCAACCGCCGCGCAGGATGCCAACCTTCCCCACATCGCTGGGCTATATACTTTCGTCCCCGCCCAGGAACACCATGATCCTGCCGTGGATCTGGTCGCGGATTCGGCGGAACGCCGCTAGGCGCACGGGTTGCGAGCCCTCCACCGCCGCCGGGTCGTCGAAAGGCCAGTGAAGCCGCCTCGTGGTGCCAGGGAACACCGGGCAGGTTTCCTTGGCGTTGCCGCAAACCGTAATCACGTAATCGAGGTTTTGTCCCACGAACTCATCCACCGATTTCGACCGGTGGCCGGAAATGTCGATCCCGATTTCCGCCATCGCCTCGATGGCCTCCGGGCGAACGTGCGTCGGTCTGGTGCCGGCCGAGAATACCTCGAACCGGTCTCCACCTTCATGGCGCAGCAGTCCTTCCGCCATCTGGCTGCGGGCGGAATTTCCGGTGCAGAGTATCAGCACTCTTCTTTTTGACATGGCCTTTATCCGGCGGTTTGGAATGAAAACCAGTGACGGGTCCGGTTGCACGCCGCGCAAACGGAAAGCATGACGGGAACTTCCACCAGCACCCCCACAACCGTAGCCAGGGCGGCCCCGGATTCCGGTCCGAACAGCGCGATGGCCGTCGCCACGGCCAGTTCGAAGAAGTTGCTGGCGCCGATCAGCGCACCGGGAGCCGCCACGCTGTGCTCCACCTTCAGAACCTTCATCAGCGCATAGACAAGCGATGCATTGCAGTACACCTGTAGCGTGATTGGGACCGCGATCAGGACAACGTGGAAAAACCGGTTCGTGATATTGTCCGCCTGAAAGGCAAAGATGAAAACCAGGGTGGCCAGCAATGCCGTGATGGTGACCGGGGCAAAGCGGGGCAACAGCGTCCGCTCAAACCAGTCCTTGCCGCGCCGCCCGACCCACCATTGCCGCAGGACCGTTCCGGCGGCCAACGGAATCACGATGAACACGATTACCGAATACAGCAGCACCCGGAACGGCACCGTAAGGGATGAGGCTCCGGTTACAAGGAACTGAACCAGCGGCACGAAGGCCACCAGCATGATGAGGTCATTCACGGAAACCTGCACCAGCGTGTAGGCGGGGTCGCCATTCGTCAGGTGGCTCCAGACGAACACCATGGCGGTGCATGGCGCGGCGGCCAGGATGATGCACCCGGCAATGTACTGATCCGCTTCGGCGCGTCCGATGAACGCGGAGAACACCACCCGGAAGAACAGCCAGGCCAGAAACGCCATGGAGAACGGTTTCACCAGCCAGTTCACAATCAGCGTGACCACCAACCCCGCCGGCTTCTTTCCCACGTTGCGGACGGCGGTGAAGTCCACCTTCATCATCATGGGCGTGATCATGAGCCAGATCAGGACCGCAATGGGCACGTTGATCTGGCTGCCTTGGCCGAATTCCAGGCCGCGAAGGGTCTGGACCAGAGAGGGCACAAGCTTCCCGAAGGCAACCCCCGCCACCATGCAGCCCGCCACCCACAGGGTCAGGTACCGCTCGAAGAAGCCGAGGCGACGCTCCATGCTCACAGCCTCACGCTGGCTTCACGGCGCGAATGAACGCACTCATGAACTTGCCGTCCACTTCCGATGCGATGGCGTCCACATCGATTCCCTGGCCGGAAAGGAAGTCGCGGGCGTCGTCGATACGGTAGATGCGCGTGGGTTCCACGTCGATTTGCTCGAAGCCGGCCGCCGCCAGCTTGGCGCGGTAATCGTTCTCTTCCAGCGCTCCGGCCACGCATCCCACCCACAGCAGAACGTTCTGGCGGATCTCGGGCGGCATCTCGCCTTTCGTGACCACATCGGATACGGCGAAGCGGCCGCCCGGTTTCAATACGCGGAAAGCCTCCGCGAACACCTGGTCTTTGTTGGCGGATAGATTGATGACGCAGTTCGAGATGATGACGTCCACGGAGTTGTCGGGAAGCGGGATGCTCTCGATTTGCCCTTTCAGGAACTCTACGTTCGCCACTCCGGCCTGGCGCTTGTTCTCTTCCGCCAGGGCGAGCATCTCGTCGGTCATGTCCAGGCCATAAGCCTTGCCCGCCGGGCCGACGCGCCGCGCGGATAGAAGCACGTCGATGCCGCCGCCCGATCCCAGGTCGAGCACGATTTCTCCCGGATTCAGCCGTGCGAGCGCCGTGGGATTGCCGCAACCGAGGCTCGCCAGCACGGCGGTCTCGGGCAGTTGGCCGGTCTCCTCCGCGCCGTAGAGGTTGCTGGAAATCGGATCGGCGCAATGACTGTCGGACGGAGCCGCCCCGCAACAGGAGCTCCCGCCGCCACCGACCACGCGCAAGGCGGCCTGCCCGTATTTCTCTTTTACGATTTCCGTGACGTTCTCTGTACTCATGTGATTTCTCCTATCGGCAAAGCCGGAAGATCCTTTTGGGTTTGACGGCTTTGTTCCGGGTGCAGCATTCGGCATACAAGAAGGTCAGCAGTTCCTGCAGCGCCTCCGTGTTGGCCGTGCACCGCAGGAAAGTTCCTTCCCGGCTGACCCGCACCAGCCCCTCGTTCTTCAGCTTTTCGAGATGGTGGGACAGATTCGAGGCCGAGATTCCCAGCTCGTCCTGAATTTCTCCCACCACCATGCCGTCGGGATGCGCCGAAAGCAGCAGTTGCATGATGCGCAGCCGGGATTCCGTCCCCATGGCGGCAAACATGTCGGCGTAGCGGATGATCTGTTCGGGGGTCGTCTTCATCATTCCATATTTCAATAATAATTGAAATATGGAAATTGTCAAGAGGAGCGTTACTTCACGAATGCCGGATCGACGGAGGTCTCAATCGTCCGCTGAAACGCTTTCCAATCGCAGGGCGCTCCTGCCTTGGCCGTGCTGCAACCCGGCACGAAGACCGTCGCTTTGGCCGGAGGCGAATCCAGCGTCAGCGGCAGCGCCTGGCGCATCTGCTCGAGGGTCTGGGCCGTATAGTAAGTGCGGACCGAATACTCCCCGCCCGCCCTTTGGTGCCACAGTTCGAAAACCAGTGCGCCGCCTGGAGGCGTGTCATTGGGAAGATCACCCGGAATCAGCCACGAGAGATTCAGTGTCCCTTGAATATTGGAGAGGTTGCTGTCGTGTCCGACGATTACCAGCATGCGGTCCCCGGCCTTGCCAATCGCGCCAGGCACAGCCTTGCCCGCAACCGCCTGCTCCATGGCTTTTACCACATGGCTCAGCAGGTTCGACGCCGACGTGCGCCCGATCTGCGGCGTCCGCCGCGTCAGATCGGCGTTCGCAATATGGAGCGTCATCATCTGCCGCAGGTTGGATTCGGTGAGGCGGCCCCACCCGAGATCGTGGCCTTCCATTCCGTTGGTGTACTCGAGGAGAAAATCCTCCGCCAGCGTAGCGGCCGTGGCAAACGGTCCGCGCATTTCCACCAGGCCGCCCGCGGCCGGACCAAGCGATACCGGCAGTTCCAGCAGAGACTGTTTGACGGTCTTGCCCGCGGTAAGCACCTGCTGCATGGCCTCCAGGGCGGGGCGATACGCCGCCAGCAAGGCCTCCGGGTGACCTCCGATCCGGCCGGACACCGCCGCCACCGCCAAATCGGGGTCCGCGTGCACGACACCGGCCGCTACGGGATTGAACAGCGGGTCGCGCGTCCCCGCCGGCGCCGAGTGCACCTCGACCGTGCAACCCGGCATCATGCCCTCCGCCAAAGCGCGGCCGGTTTCGATGGTGCGCTCATCGGTGTCCGCCCAGAAATAGACGTGGTCCGCATCCGCGCAGCCCGACGGATTGAACAGCCCGGCGCGCGCGAATTGCGCCCGGTCATACGCGCCGAACAATTTCATCAAGGCCCTGCCGTGCGCCGTAAGATACCCGGGAGGAACGTCCCACTTGGGCCATGGCTCGGCCGAGTACGGATTGATCTGGTCGTTGTTCACCGTGGGAGGACGAACGCCGTGCCGGGTCACAATCGCCACGAACTTCAGTTCCTCGCCGCGCGCGGGAGCTCCTTGCGCCAGGGCTACCCCTGCACTCCCGGGAATCGACGCAACCGCCAGTGTCAACGAAACAAATCTCGCCAGGCACATTACGAATGCCTACCTCCTTCGATGAACATCGCCCGTGGCACCGTCATCGCCTGTACGTCCTCTGGAAGCCGTTGCGGCTGTTCACCACGGTGAATGTACCATCCCTCTGGGCCGTAAGCTCGATCCACTTGCCCTGACAGGGTACGCTGGGGTTGGCGATGAAGGCTTCCGGAACATTGTGAGCTTTGCCGCCCTCGTTCGAGAAGTGCAGTTGCCACAAGTCGACTAGGCCGGGGGAGTCGTGAATCGTCTGCCAGGCCCGCCTCGAGCCGCCTTTGTCAGCCCCATTATTCATGATCGCCACCTTGGGGTGCAGCGCATCCACCATCTGCGGCGATCCCGATGTTTTGGTGCCGTGATGCGTGGTCATGTAGACATCCACGACACCGAGTTTGTTGTTCGGGCAAGCCAGATCGTATTCCTGGTTCCAATACAGGTCTCCCAGATCGACCAGCCGGAAATTGCCGTAAGTGATCAGCATGCCGATGGAGTGCGCGTTTTCCCCCGTATCCTGATCCAGAGCCTGGTAGCTGGCGCACACCGGGTTCGGCTGACCCGCGCCGGGCAGGGCCTTGGCGATGGCTTCTCCGGCCGCGGTGACCACTTCCACGTGGATGCCCTTGATGGGGATGGTATCCCCGGGCTTCACAACCGTGTGAGGACCTTTTGCCCGGAGCGCGACGTAGGCATCGTACCCGGCCTTGGCATCCGGGTTGACGGCGCCGAAGATCCTCCCGTGGTCGAAGAAGGCGCGAATGGGCATCTTCGCGGCAAGCTGTGCCACGCCCCCGACGTGATCTCCATGGTAGTGCGTGATCACCAGGTAATCGATCTGCTTAACGCCCGCCGCTTGGGCCGCGGCCACGATGCGATCGGCATCGCGGTTGTTGTAGTCGCCGTACCCCGTATCCACCAGCATGGATTCGCCCGTTGGCGAAACGTACAAGGTGGACTTGCCCCCTTCCACATCGATGGCGTAGACCCGGAGCTCATCTGCCGCCAGCAGCGAAGCAAAAGCGAACAGCAGAACGCCAGCGATCCGTGTGGGGTGAAACGTTGTTCGGCGGGGCAAAATCGCGTTTACCCGGGACACCATCCTCCTCGGAGAATAGCACGCCGGCCTTTTCAGCTTGGTGACACCGCCGTCCAGCTGATCGGCCCGACTACGAATCGGGTCTCTCTCGAGCCGTTTGTAGTTCTGTGGGTGACGCGTGGTTTCCGAAAAACGGCACCTCAATCGGCGTCAACCCAGCTTTAGAACACTACCGGGACCGGCGCGGTGCTGCTCCGGGCGCTTGCCTATGCCGTAGCCTGCCGCGCCACGTCTTCGAGGCCCCGCTCCCTGATCTCCTGCTCGCGGATGAGGAACTTCTGCACCTTCTTGCTCACCGTCATGGGGAACGTATCCACAAAACGGACGTACTGCGGGACTTTGAAGTACGCGATTTTGCCGCGGCAGAAACCGCGGATCTCCTCGGCCGTGGCCTGCTCGCCTTTCTTGAGCTTGACCCAGGCGAGCACGGTCTCGCCCAGCTTGGCGTCGGGCAATCCCACCACGTATACGTCGGCGATCTTGGGACAGGTGTGCAGGAAATCTTCCACTTCGCGCGGATAGATGTTCTCGCCGCCGCGAATGATGGTCTCCTTGGCGCGTCCCTTGAAGCTGAAATAGCCGTCGGGCCGCATCACCGCCAGGTCGCCGGTGTACAGCCAGCCCTCTCTGTCGATGACCTCGGCAGTGGCCTTGGGATCGGCATCGTAGCCCTTCATTACCAGGTAACCGCGCGTCGCCAACTCGCCCTGCTGTCCGAGGGGCAGCCGATGGTGGGTTTTCGAATCGACGATCTGGATTTCCGTGTTGGGCAGCGCGGTCCCCACGGTGGTTACGCGCAGCTCCAGGGGGTCGTCCGCCCGCGACATGGTGATTCCAGGCGACGACTCCGTCTGTCCGTACACAATGGTGATCTCGGGGCAGTGCATGCGCTCCACCACGTGCCTCATCACCTCGATGGGACACGGCGCCCCCGCCATCACGCCGGTGCGCAGCGAACTCAAGTCGAAGCGGGCGAATTCGGGATGCTCCAGCTCCGCGATAAACATGGTGGGGACGCCGTAGAGGGCGGTGGCCCGCTCGTGGTGAACGGCCTCCAGCGTGGCCAGCGCGTCGAACTGCGCCGAGGGCAGAATCAGCGCCGCCCCCGACACCACCGACACCATCGACCCGATCACCGACCCGAAGCAATGGTACAGGGGCACCGGCGCGCAGATACGATCCTTCTCCGTGGCCTTCAGCCCCATCCCCATGGCCATGCCGTTGTTCAGCAGGTTGCGGTGGGTGAGCATGGCGCCCTTGGGAGCGCCGGTGGTGCCGGAGGTGTACTGGATGTTGACCACGTCGTCCGGCATGGCGGGGTCCTTCGGGAGATCGGTTCCGCCGGCGATCATGGCATGCCACGATTCGTCGCCCAGCCAGACGATGTGCTCCAGGGGCAGCCGGTCGCCATCGCGCGACTCCGCCAGTATCTCGCGGTAGTTCGCCCGCGAATCCTTCTCGTGCAGGAACAACGCGCGAATGTGCGACTTGGCCAGCACATATCGCAGCTCGTGTGAGCGATAGGCCGGATTGACGTTGACCAGGATGACTCCCGCCCGTGGCGCGGCATATTGCAGAAGCACCCACTCCAGGCAGTTGCTGGCCCAGATGCCGGCGCGGTGGCCGGGCCGCAGTCCCAGCCCGGCGAGCCCGCGTGCGACCCGCGTCACCTCGCGGTCCAGCTCGCTCCAGGTCAGGTGCACCCCCTCATGGCACACTACCAGCGCTTCACGGTCGGGAAACTTCCTGGCGGTTTCGGCGAGAGCTTGTGAGAGCGTCAGGTTGAGAAGGGGCACGGCTGCCCCGCGCAGATAACTGAGCCCTGCGGCTTCAGTTTCCAGCACAGCGGTTTCAGGCACGAAACCCCAGTGTACCCGATGGTGCATTTCGGGCCGCCAAAGTCGTGCTTATAGGGGTATAAGGCGGACAGGGGCGAACGGCAGGCTGTGCCGATAACGCGCCCATGGCGGTAGACCCCATCGGCGAGAAGTTCCCGGGCAGGGCCTTTGATGCCTAGTCGTGCGATCATAAAAGCCGGGAGGTTCGGAAATGAATCGAAGACTGGCCGCGATCGCCATCGCAATCTGCCTGCCGCTAGCGGCCAAACTGCCCAAGCCGGACATGCCCGTCATCACCACGGAGCGCGTGGCGTTTGCTCCCGGCGGCACCATTCAGGTGAGTGGCTCGGTGGGCGAACTGAATATCGAAGGATGGGATCGCCCGGAAGTCGAAATTACCGTCACGCGTTCCACCTATCGCACGGATACCCCCCAGGAACAGGACCGCGCCAAGCGCCAGTTGAGCGCCGTCAAGGTGACCGCCGAGCGCAAGAGCTCGACCGAACTCGTGATTCACACCACCTTCCCGCCACGCGGCTTCTGGGCTCGAGTGGCGCACCGCCGGCCCGACGTTCAAATGGACTACCGCATCCGCGTGCCGCGCGATTCCAGGCTGGTTCTCCGCCACGCCAGCGGTGACGTTGTGGTCTACGATGTCAGCGGCGACATCGACGCCTCCGTGCACACTGGCGACATCGTGATGCAACTGCCGGCCGCCGGGCAATACTCATTTGACGCCCGGTGCCGCTTCGGCGACGTCTACTCCGACTTCGCCGGGAAGTACCGCATCGCTCACCTGACAAGCGAACGGTTTGTTCAACCCGGACCGGCGCCGGCCAAACGAGTGTACTTGCGGGTGGGCCTCGGCGGTATCAAGATTCAAAAAATGGCTCCCGCCATGCCGCCATCGTCCACCGCACCGGCGGCAGGAATGTAGCGACTTTCCGCGCGCCGGACTGGACTGCTTTCGGTATTATCTGGAGGAGAAAAACAATGGCGCCTAGATTATCCGTAGTCCCGATTGCGATGTTTTCGATGTTTTGGCCGGCGGCCAGCTTCGCCACGGCCGTTCCTACGCCCCCGTATCCGGGCGCATCGCCGAGCTTGGCCTACCAGGTGACAGTGGACGGCCAGCCCGTGTTTGCCTATCGTTATCCGACCTACAACCAGTTCAATTGGATGGACTACGCCGGTTTCAGCATGACCGGCAAGGTTCATGTCACAATTACCTCGCTCATCAGCGAAAGGGATGTGCGTACCTGCTACATCCGGCCGCTCGCTTACCACATCCAGCCGCAGATCAAGGGCAATACGGTCAGCTTCGATCTCGATCGGCCGCGTTATTTGGTCGTCTTCATCAACGAAGAGCCGCTTTTCTCCAGCACCGGATTACTGCTTTTCGCCGACGCACCCGAGGCGAACGCTCCTAAACTCGGCGATCCGACCGTGGTCAACATCATGGACTACAAAATCGACAATACCGGTAAGACCGTCGAGACCGCGAAGATCAACCAGGCCATTAGCGACGTGTCCGCCAAGCCCGGCGGCGGCGTGCTCTTCTTTCCGAAGGGCGGCGTTTACCTGACGGGCTTAGTGGCGATGAAGAGCAACGTCAAGTTTTACGTGGAGGCCGGAGCCGCGATTAAAGGGTCCACCAAGAATGCGGACTACGTCTTGCCGCCCGCGCCGCCCGCGACAGGCGGAGGCGGGAGAAGGAGGGAGCGAGCGCTTTTCTTCTTTGAGAATGTTGAGAATGCCAGCATCATGGGCCGCGGAACCGTCGACGCGCAGGGCTATCCGTGGTTGTGGCACGATATCCAACCCGACACGGGGGACGGGCGCGCGCGAACGCCGGAGGGATTGGTGAACGATCCTCATGGGTCTGGCGTCAAGGGCTACGTGGTTTCCAACTGCAAGAACGTCACTTTCCAGGATCTGTTCCTCCTGCGGTCCTCCTATTGGACCGTGACCGTCACCAACACCGATGGTTTCACCAGCAGGAACATCAAGCTCATCAGCCGCAAGCAGCAGTACCACGACGACGCATACGACCTTACCGGGGGCAGCAAGCATATCCTGATTGAAAATGGATTCGCCATGACCATGGACGATGCTTTTGCCTTCTATGGTGGCGCAGGCGCGGGCCTCGAGGACGTCGTGGTGAGGGGATTTGTGGACTACGGCTACACTTCGGGTTTGGTCCTCGGGTATGGCTCTATCCCCGCGGCCAGGCACGTGCGCTTCGAGGATGTGAACTTCATTTCGACCCAGAATAAGTTCGCCGTGTGGATTCAATTCACTCCCGCGTACTTTACGGGACGGGGGTATCCCACAAAGGCGAGCAGCAAGCAAGCTTTGGACGATTTCCACTTTATCAACTGCACGTGGGAGCATGACGGCGGGCAGATCTACATCGACGGCGGGGATTCGCCCTTGACCAACTTCGTTTTCGAGAATTGCACATTCTATACGCCCAGCCGGCCCGCCAAGATTTCCGGGACCAACGTGGCTCCGATCCTGTTCAAGAACGTCAAGCTGAACGGAACCCTGGTCAGGAGCGTCGACCAGTTAACGCGGGCTGGTTGGGACATTTCCGTCCCCATGAAGTTCGAAGTGACAAGCCAGCCGCCCGCGGGCGGGCGCGCTCCCCAAGCTGTGAAGAAGTAACCCTGGGAGAATGGCCTTCTCAGACCCGCGGCTTGTGAAGGCCATCCCGGATCAGTAAATAGTCTTTAGTTCCACGATCACCGTTTCGAGCGGCTTGTCACTCAGGTTGTCTACCTTCTGTTTGGAGGGGCCGCTCCACCTGAAATCCCCCACCTTGTGCTGCGCTACCTCGGCCTTTCCCTCGGGCGGGGTCACGCGCACGTTCTGCTCCGTGATGCAAACCACCAAATGGGCGAGGCTGTACTCATGCATCGGCACGCTCTGCCGTGGACCCAATTTCAAGCGGAGTACGCGAACCTGGCTGTTCTCGAATACCAATGTGAAGTCTTTGGGATCGACCCGCAAGGGGTCGAGAGCGGTGCCCACCACCTTGCCTGGATATCCCGGCTTCTTGATCGCGAGATACATGCCAGCCGGGCCCGTTGATCCCGGCGGCTGATTCCATACCCCGTTCGCCCCGTAGTGAAACCCGCTTGCCGGGCTCCATTCGACCGTGCCCGCCTGCCACTTCAGGTGCTCAACGGTGCCGTCCAGGTAAAAGAGATCCTCGCTGCCCGGATAGTAGCGGATCACCACGCGATTCAGCTTGTGGTTGTGCCAAGGGTGGTCCTCGCCGCACCTGGCCCTGTCTGCTGGAGGCAAGGTAGCGCACGACTTGGGAATGTCGGTTCCGGAGTCGCCGGTGCCAGGCCACGGTGGGTGCTGCGGCGGATCGACAACCACCTGGTCATTCTCGAAGCCCGGTTTGGCTGGCATTTGGTTTTGTGGGTTCTGGGCGGTCATCTGAGCCCCCGCGGCAAACAGGCAAAGCGTGATGGTAGGTAATGTGGCGACAGATAGTCTTTTCATTTGGGCTCCTGGGTCCTGTTCAGTATACACCCATCCGTCTCGCTCGCTTTCCAGCGGCTGGCCCGGATTAGCTCCACCGCCCTGACAAGGGAGCCAGTGGCTCCGCGATGGACTGGAATCGCAGCAGTCGAACGGCATCCTCGTTCTTGAAAGAGACCAGCGGCATCAATCCCTGCTCCAGAATCCACTCCGCATCGCTCTCCGTCATGAGCAGTTCGGCGCACGGCTTCAGCCGTTTCTCTCCACCTACCTCGTACACGTGCAAGGGCAGCCCTCTGATCTCTTCATTCACTCCAGGGCGCAGATTCCACCCATCGCTGCTGAAAGCCTGGCCCAGCAGGTAGACACAGGCGAAGGCTGGGTTGGCCCACAGATAGTCCTGGTGGTCCGGTGTTCCGGGCATCTCCTCAAAAGGGAAGCTCTCCACCGGTTCTGTCTCTCTTCCGTAGGGCAGGCGGAGCAGAAAGCGGGGAAGCGCCAATCCGAGCCAGGAAGCCGCCGGCGAATGTCGCAGGGAGTTCCAGCGCCGGACCGCCTCCGGAGAATCCACATCGCCGGCTGGATCGGCTTCCGCAAGAAATGGCGCGCCCGCGATGCGCATCAGATCCGCAAGCCGACCGAGCGTCTTGATGTCGCCCTCCGTCCGGCTGAAGGTGAAGTTGCCTGCTGCCACCGACCAGGGCTGTGCGCCGAGGGCCTCGACCGCCTCTTCAACCAGCAGGCGGTGCATTTCGCTGTTTCGCCGGTCGGCGGAGGAGTTCAAATCCGCAGCCAGTTCCGCTTTGGAAATGTCCAGGAGATAGAGCTTCAGATTAGTGCCGGTTTCCAGGCCGCGAACCAGAAAGAGCGCACCCCGCCAGGCTGCTTCCAGCGCCTGGAAATCCTTGTGGTGCAGGATGGCGCGCATCAATCTGCCCGTGGCCGCTTCCACTTGCGCGACCAGTTCCGAAAGCTGCGGATCCTGACGAGGTACGACATGAGGAGCCACAGCTTGTTCGATGAAAGCCTGCAACTCGTCCGGGCGGCGTCCCGCTGGCGGCAGCCGGGATTCCGTGACCTCCAGCACGTTTTCGAGCAGACTGCCCTCCGTGAGCGCGGCCAGATCGGGGGGTGTGGCAGATCGTTCCGGCTGCGGCGGCGGCAGAGCCGGAGGCGCGGTGGCCGGCATTTTGGCCCAGCCTTTCACTACCGCAGCCGCTTCCGCAAAAGTGGACGGGTTGACCAGCTTGCGGCGCGTCTCGCAAAGCGTCTGAAAAAGCTCGGTCCTCTCATAAATCTGGTCGGGACGAAAATCTTCCAGTTCCTGGAATCTCAGTGCCTTCCGGGAACCGTGCTGTCCTTCCCCGAAGTGCAATTCGGCGCCCATATTGGCCAGCACCTGGTCGAAATTGTCGCGATCGATCACAACAGGTTTGCGGCTGGGCGGGGCCGGAGCCCCGCGGTTGGCACGTCCGCTGAAGTCTCCTAACAGTAGGATGCGAAACGGCTCTTCCGATCTCGGCTTCGCCGGCTCGCGATCGGTTTCGGCATCGACATCCAGCTCCACGGTGGCAAATGGAGAAGGCTTAGGCATGACTCTGCTCCTTACCCGGCTAGGACGACCAGTTGGCAGGTTCGTTCCGGCTGCACGGGTAGCTCATAGCATACACCCGAAACGTAAAACGGGATTTGGCACAATTGGCAACGACAACCACATCACGGCGTTTGGGGAGTGTTTACAAGCTTGCCATCCCCGTCAAGGTGCGGATATGGACCGCCGGTTCGGAATTCGTCGAGAATGTAATTGTCGAACTGCGGCGTGGGCTCGAAGTACCCGGGAACTCGAAGGTGCGCCCTGCACACTTCCTCGTTCAGTTCGACACCCAGGCCCGGGGTATCCGGCACCGCGATGTAGCCGTCCTGGATGATAGGCTTGGCCGGCCCGGTTACCAGGTCTCCCCACCACGGGATATCGACGGCGTGGTTCTCCATCACGACGAAGTCCTTAAGCGTGGAAATCACGTGTACAGATGCCATGCAACCCACGGGCGAGCCGCCAAAGTGGATAAAAGTGGGGATCCCGTACATGGAGGCAAGGTCCGAAATCCGCTTGGTTTCGCGCATGCCTCCCACTCCCAGTGGGTCCGGCCCGATGATGTCCACGGCGTTGTTCTCGATGAAGGGCCGGAACCCCTCCTCCAGGCCAAAAAGGCTTCCGCCGGCGCTGATGGGCGTGACGGTTGCTTCCTTAATCTCTTTGTAGGCGCGCCAGTTTCTGGGAGCGTCCCCGGTATTGAGCGTTCCCACCTGAAGAAGATCCTGGGCCCAGGCGAGTTCATACGGTTCGAAAGCGCGGGCGTGGCGGATGGAGTCTTTGACATCCAGGGGACCGAAGTGGTGAGCCGCCAGAGGCTGATCCCAGCCGATGGCATCGCGCACAGCCTGGAGATGCTCGCCGTATATCTGGAGTCCCTTGGCAGTGGCCAAGCCGCGGGTATTGACTGCTCCGGGCGTTTTTCGGATCATCCAGGGCCGAAGGTCCATCTTGAAGAAAGTGAACCCCATCTTCTTGCGGGCCAACATCCGGGCGGCGTGCCTTTTGGGATCGTCGATTTCCACCGTGTCGCAAAAGCAGCGAACGCGATTGCGGTACTGGGAACCGAGCAGCCGCCAGGCCGGCACGCCAAATACCTTGCCCGAGATATCGTGCAAGGCCATATCCAGCGCGCTGTAGCCGCCGCCGAAACGGCGCTGGTTGGCAAAATTGCGGACGCTATCCAGAATAGGCTCGATGTTCAGGGGGTTCTTGCCCACGATGTGTGGCTTGAGCACCAGCGCCATGCCTTCGTTGCCCGCATCGCGGGCCTCGCCGAGGCCGTAAACGCCCTGGTTGGTGTCGATCCGGATAATCGGATAATCGAAGTTGGTAGCGATCCGGATGGCCCGCATGTCAGTGATGCGCAATTGGCTGGGTGCGGAATTCCGGTTCACGCCGCCGGGTTGGGGTGACTGGGCGCCGGCGGGCCGATCGGCCAGGAACGATCCGAGAGCGGCCGTGCCGGCCACCATCCCAATCATGTCCCGCCGCTGGATGCCCACTTTAGGGTTCGACATAAATGTTCTCCTTAGCCGGAATTTTGGGACTTCCGGCTCCTTATGCGACTGTACACCCAATTTTCGCCCTGCCGCCAGAAACCGCCAGTGCCTGAACAAGCCGTTGGTGGTATAGTAATGCGGGCCGAAAAGCCCAAAAGGAGATTCAGGTTAGGGAGACGATGATGAAGAACGAGAGTGCATTGGCGGATTCCCTGAGCCGGCGCAGTTTACTGGGGCAGGCGGCTGGGGCGGCCGGCGTACTGTCGGCATTGAGGTCCACGGGTCAGGCCAACGCGCAAACGCCCGCGCCAGCGCCGGCGGCGCGCGGCGGCATGGGAGGCCGCGTCAGGAATTCCTTCGACTTCGGTTGGAAGTTCTTCAAGGGCGATGCGCCCGGCGCGCAGCAGCCGAATTTCGCGGACGCCAATTGGAGAGACGTGGATCTGCCGCATGACTGGAGCATCGAGGGGCCTTTCAGTGAGCCGGCTGTTGCGAGAGGTCCATCTTTGCCTATGGGTATCGGCTGGTACCGGAAGCACTTCAACGTTCCCGAATCTTACAGTGGCCGAAAGGTATCCATCCAGTTCGACGGCGTTTATCAGCTCAGTGAGGTGTGGATCAACGGTCAGTACCTGGGCAAACGGCCGAACGGCTTCATCGGGTTTTCTTACGATCTCAGTCCGCACTTGAAGTACGGGGGCGACAACCTGATTGCGGTCAAAGCGGACAACTCCCACCAACCCAATTGCCGCTGGTACTCGGGATCTGGAATTTACCGGCACACCTGGCTGCTGGTTACGGGCCAGGTGCATGTCGCCGAGGGCGGCACGTTCGTCGCCACGCCCCGGGTGGAGATGGATTTTGCCACCGTCCAAGTTAAGACGAGGATTCAGAATGAAGGCAAAACCGCCGTCGAGTGCCGGGTGACCAGCACCATACTGGACCGGGATGGGAACCCGGCCGAGGGCGCACAGCCGAGTGAGGCCAAGAGCATCCCAGCCAACGGCGAATATGAGTTCGTGCAGCAGATACGGGTGGATCAGCCGAACTTGTGGTCGCTCGAAGATCCCTATCTTTACACGCTGCGCACCTCGGTGGTGGGTGGTGGTTCCGACTCCTACGACACGGTTTTTGGGATTCGAAAAATTGAGTTCGACGTGGATAGGGGATTCCTGCTGAACGGCAAGCACGTGAAACTGTACGGTCTCTGGGGCCATCAAGACGGCGGTTCGGTGGGAGTCGCGGTGCCGGAGCGGGTTTGGGAACGGCGGCTGGAGCTCTTGAAAGCCATGGGCTGCAACTCCATTCGGACCGCGCACAATCCTTACGCGCCGGAATTCCTGGACCTGTGCGACAGATTGGGCTTCATGGTGATGAATGAAATGTTCGACGAGTGGAAGCAAAACAAGACTCCATACGGATACGGCAACTACTTCGACGAATGGTCGGAGCGCGACCTAACCAGTTTCATCCGCCGCGACCGGAACCACCCTTCAGTCTTGCTGTGGAGTGCGGGCAATGAGATCGGCGAGCAGGCCGCCACTAACGGCGTGGAGATGGTCAAGAGGCTGGTCGATATCTTTCACCGGGAGGATCCTACCCGGCCCGTCACCATGGGATGCGACAGGATCGCGGCCAATCTGACTGGACGTGAAGTGGGTACGCCGCCCGAGTTTCTCGCGGTCCTGGACGTAGTGGGCTACAACTATTTTGGCCGCCGGAACAAGCGGGCGGAAACATACTGCAGCGACGACCGGCACGCCTACCCGCAGAGAAAGTTCATCGGCACGGAGAACGAGGGCATGGGCAGCACCAGGGGCGACTATCGCGGGCTTTTCCCCCTGCCCCCCGGAGTCACCTTCTGGGGGTGGAACGGCAATCGAGGGACTGCTGTCGAGCAGTTGTTGAAGTTCGTGAGGATCAACGACTACGTCACCGGCGACCACGTGGGTCACAGCGTCGACTACCTGGGCGAGTCCGAGTGGCCTGAGAAGAACGGTGGTGGTGGAGTGCTGGATACCTGCGGCTTCGTGAAAGACGCTTATTATTTTTATCAGAGCCAGTGGACCAATAAGACCGTGCTCCACTTGTTCCCTCACTGGAATTGGAAGGGCAAGGAGGGGGAAGTCATACCGGTCCTCTGCTACACCAACTGCGACACCGTAGAGTTGTTTGTGAACGGCAAGTCTTTCGGGGTGCAAGGCTATTGGTTCCCGCGCGTGGGATATTGGCCCCGCCAGAGCGGAGGAGACCGGAGCAGCGCCCCACGCACTACTTCGGATCTGCACCTGACATGGACGGTGCCTTATCAACCGGGCACGCTGAAAGCCGTGGGCACCAAGGACGGGAAGGTGGTCGCCACCTTTGAGGTCTCGACCACGGGAGAACCGGCTGCCATTGAACTCTCCGTCGACAGGGAGGTCATAGCGGCGGACCGCCGGGACGTCGCCCATTTTACGGTTAAGATACTCGACGCGCAGGGTCGGGTAGTACCGGGCGCCGACAACGAGGTCGCCGTCGAGATTCAAGGCGAAGGCAAACTCATAGGGCTGGACAACGGGAATCCGGTGAGTCATGAGGATTACAAGGGCAAGCGCATCAAAGCGTTTAATGGGTTGTGCCTGGCTATCGTGCAATCGACTGCCAAAGCGGGCCGCATTCAACTGACTGCGACTTCGCCCGGTCTCAAATCAAGCAGCGTCGCCATCACTACCAAGGCATAAGCCGGAACGGTAGCGGGGCTTGTGAATAATGCAAAGGAAGATAGTCATGAAACTTCGGGTCTTGTTTTGTTCCACACTTGTGTGCGCTCTCGCCCTGGTTGCGAGTCAGTGCAAAAGCAGATCGGTCGCAACCACCGCTGTTTCGGAGATCCCTCACTTACAGAAGCACGGTACAGCCACCCAACTGATCGTCGACGGGAAGCCGTTCCTGGCGCTGGCGGGAGAACTGCTCAACAATAGCGCCACCAGCGTCGAGCACATGAGGCCCATATGGGCCAAGCTCGTCGAGGCCAAACTCAACACTGTCCTGGCGGGCGTTTCCTGGAACCAGATCGAACCACAGGAGGGCAAATTCGACTTCAGCGTGCTGGACGGCGTGATCCAGGGTGCGCGGAGTCACAACCTGCGTCTCGTGCTGTTGTGGTTCGCAAGCTGGAAGAACGGTCTGTCGAGCTACCCGCCCGACTGGCTGAAGAAGGATTTCCAACGGTTCCCGCGCACCCAGATCGCAGGGAGTGAGAGCCTCGAACTGCTCAGCCCCTTCAGCGATGCCAACCGCGATGCCGATGCGCGCGCCTTCGCCGCCCTGATGCGGCATGTCAAGGAAGTGGACCGTGCGCACACGGTCATCATGATCCAGGTGGAGAACGAAGTGGGACTGCGGGGCGACTCCCGCGACCGCTCGCCTGCGGCCAATCAGGCCTTCGCGGCGCCGGTGCCGAAGGAGTTGATGGACTACCTTCAGCAGCACAAGGATACCCTGATTCCGGAGTTTCGCCAGGTGTGGCAGGCAGCCGGCTTCAAGACCTCCGGGACTTGGGAAGAGGTGTTCGGCAAGGGCGACTCGAAGCAGCAAATCAGGATGACCGATCAAATCTTCATGGCCTGGAACTTTGCGCGCTACGTCGGCCGGGTAGCAGAGGCCGGCAAAGCCGAGTACCCGATACCGATGTACATGAACGCGGCGCTGTACCCAATTGGGAAAGGACCCCAACTCGGAATAGGCGATACTGGTGGCCAAAGCGGTGCCCCGATGGACTACCTGATGGACGTCTGGCGGGCCGGAGCGCCGCGAATCGATATGCTCTCGCCCGACCTTGAGGGCGTCTCGGAGGGGCGTTTCGTGCCGTTTTGCGCCAGGTACACCCAATCCGGGAACCCGCTGTTCATACCCGAGACGGGGGCTGGGCAGGAACCCAAGGCCAGAGCGCTCTACGCCTTCGGGCGCCACGACGCTATTGGCTTCTCGCCGTTCGGCGTTGACAGGGTCGACCGTCTGGGTTACGATGCCGATCTGTCCGCCATCTATGATATCGTCTCGCAACTGACGCCTCTGATTCTGGAACACCAAGGTAACGGCACCATGTCCGCCGTCCTGCTGGATCCGAACGACCCGCCGCAGAAGATCCAGCTCGGGAATTACACGCTGGAGGTCACGTACTGGCCGATCCGTTATAAGATGCCCCTGATTATGCCTGGGGAACCGCCGCCGGGACCTCCGCCCCCCGCGGCGGCCCTTTTCATTTGCACTGGGCCTGACGAGTACTTTGTGGCCGGCAGCGGCGTGAAGGTCACTTTCTCTTCGAATACACCCGGGCCGCCGAAGGCCAGCCTGGGCACCGTGGAAGAAGGCACATTTGTGAACGGCCGCTGGGTTCCCGGCATCCGGCTCGCCGGGGATGACACCGGGCAGGGGGCTGATCTGTTCGAAACCCAGCGGCATATGGGCATCCAGCGCTTCACCCTGTACCGCTACCAGTGAGTAGAGCGATTTCGAACACGCGCGGCTTGACCGGCGTGCCCACGCCCAAATATCGGACAATGGAATCAGTGCGTCGCACTCCGCACTCCGTGCCATGGCGATCTTCTCAACCCTTCTCCTGATCTTCGGAGTGAGCCAGCTCTATTGGGCCTGGCGCGGTTATTCGTTCGCCGCCGCGCGCATCCGGTCGCGTGCCCGGCGGTGGGCCGTATGCGGGGCGGTTCTGGCCGCCTACGTCGCCATGTACCAGTTCAACCTCGGCTCCTGGCGCGAAGCCGGAACACCCGTGCGCCTGACGCTCCGCGACGCGTTCCTGGCCGCACCGTTTCTTTGGTGGGCCGCCAGTTCGTTCTTCGCATTTATGGTGGTGATCCTGTTCGCCATCCCGAGAGGAATCGCCGGCGGCGTGCACTGGCTGCTCGCCAGGCGGCGCGCAGCAGGCCGGGACATTCAATCGCCGGCGCGGCGGCAATTTCTGGAGCGAACCGCCGCCGTGGCCACCGGCGCGCCTTTCGTGGCCGGAGCATACGGCCTGCTTTACGGGCGGCTCAACCTCCAGGTCACGGCGCAGACTATCCGCTTGCCGCGCCTCCCGCGGGCCTTCGAGGGATTCCGCATCTGCCAGCTTTCGGACATTCACATCGGCCCGTTCATGCCCGGCGAGGAGATCCGGAAATACGTCGCCATCGCCAACGCGCAAAAGCCCGAGATGATCGTGCTCACCGGCGACTTCGTCACCTTCGACCCCAATGCACAGCAGGCCGTCGTAGACGCTCTGCGCGGCCTGCATGCGCCTTTCGGCGTCTACGGCAGCCTGGGCAACCACGACGCTTGGGCGGGCGTCGAGGATACGATCACCGAGCTGTTCCGGCAGACGGGCGTGCGGATTCTCCGCGGAGCCAACGTGCCCATCGCCGCTCACGGCGAGTCCTTTAACCTGATCGGAGTCGATTTCCAGAGCCCCCGAGGCTTTGGACCGTCCCCACCTGTCAAGCGCCTTCTGGGAAATATCGAGGGCATCGTCGACCGGCATCGTGTCAACATCCTGCTCAGCCACAATCCCGATACGTTCGACCGTGCCGCCGAGCTGGGGATCGACCTCAGCCTGGCGGGACACACGCACGGCGGACAGGCCGCCCTGGAATTCATCAGTCCGGAGATCGCTCCCAGCCGCCTGGTGACGCCGTACGTCGCGGGTTGGTTCCACAAGCCGGGTGGTCACCTGTACGTCAATCGCGGCATCGGCACCATCTTCGTTCCGATCCGCATCGGCGCGCCACCGGAGATCACCATCTACTCCCTTTCGCGGGGTTGAAGCCCGAGCCCGCTGGAAAGGAGGCCTGGTCGGCCCGCGACTACTGGGTCAGCTCGAACCTGCCCTTCAGGCGAATGTCATGCGAAGATGCGCCTATCCACACCTCGAACGCACCCGGCTCGGCGACCCACTCGTCTTGCGCTGCGCTGTAGAATGACAGCGCGGACTTGTCCAGCGTGAACGACACGTTCTCCGCCTGTCCCGGATTGAGCATGACGCGCCGGAACCCCTTGAGCTCCTTGACGGGGCGATCCACGCTCGATTTCCCGTCGTGCACGTACAACTGCACGACCTCGACGCCCGCGCGCAATCCACTGTTGCGCACCCGCGCCGTCACCTCAACCTGTTTGTCGGCAGCCACCTTGGCCGGCGTAATCTTCAGACCGCTGTAATCGAACTTCGTGTAGGAGAGCCCGTGCCCGAACGGGAACAGCGGCTCGACGCTCCGCTTGTCGAACCCCCGATAGCCGACATAGATGCCTTCTTCGTATGTGACGTGCAGATTGTCGCCGGGATAGTGCCCATAGGCCGGCGAATCGGACCATTGCTTCGGGAACGTCACGGGCAGCTTGCCGGACGGGTTCTGCGCGCCGAAGAGGATATCTCCGATGGCGTGCCCCGCTTCCTGGCCTCCGTACCAGGCCTCGACGACCGCGGGAACGCTCCCAATCCACTTCGTCATAGTCACCGGCGCTCCCGCGACAATCACTACGATGGTGTTCTTGTTCGCCGCAGCGACCGCCTCGATCAGCTCGTCCTGACCGGCAGGCAGATCCATTGATGCGCGGTCGAAACCCTCCGACTCGAGCTTGGAAGAGTAGCCGGCCACAACGATCGCGGCGTCGGATTTCCGCGCCAGCTCGACGGCCTGGTTGCAAAGCTCGGCACGCGCTTGCGGTATTTCCTCGCTCGCGTCCTCGCCTTGCATGGCGACCCCCAGCGCGTAGCCGACCTGCACTTGCGCACCCGCGGCCTCCTTGATGCCGTCGAGCGCGGTGACGGAGTACCTCGGCCGGACCAGTGAGCTTCCACCGCCGCCGGTTCTCGCAATCGCGGCGCTCGGACCAGTTACGGCCACCGAGCGGATTTTGGGTGCGCCCAGCGGAAGCACGCCGCCTGCGTTCTTCAGCAGCACGATGCTCTCGGTGGCGGCCGTGCGCGCCACCCCCCTTTGCTCCGGAGTATCCACCTCACCGCCGCCGGTGCGGGCGTTGTTGAATAACCCCGCCGTAAACATCACGCGCAGAATGCGCCGCGCGGCGTCGTCCACCGCCTCCTGTTTCAATTGACCGGCGGCCACCGCCGCGAGCACTTTCTCGCTTGTCAGCCAGCCTGCCCCGTTTCCGTCCTTCTGCGTCTCGGGCCTGGCGAACCAGGTTCGCATGGCCTCTCCGCCGGGCATCTCCAGGTTCATGCCGGCCGCAACGGTTGCGGCCGTGCTGTAGGTGCTGCCCCAGTCCGAAATCACAAAGCCTTTGAATCCCCAACGTTTCTGGAGCGTCTCCGACAGCAGGTAGGGGTTCTCGGCGCACCACAACCCGTTCACCTTGTTATAGGCGTTCATCACGGCCCACACGCCCGCCTCCTGGACGGCTGCCCGGAACGCCGGGAGGTAAATCTCGTGCAGAGTGCGCGCGTCGATCTTTTCGTCGATGCGGTGGCGTTCAAACTCCTGGTTGTTGGCGGCGAAATGCTTCACCGACGGGATCACGTTCTCGGATTGCACGCCTTGGATGTACGCCACGCCCATGCGCGCGGTCAGGAAGGGGTCCTCGCCGTAACCTTCGAAGTTCCGGCCCCATAGGGGTTGGCGATTGATGTTCACGGTGGGCGCGAGAATCATGTCCCGCCCTAGGGCCTTCACTTCCTGCGCGATTACCCGGCCCTCCCGCCGGACCAGGTCCACATCCCAACTCGCTCCCATGCCGATACCCGCTGGGAATGCGGTGGCGAGAACCGGCGCCGTGGTGGCTGCGTTGGTGATGGCTGAGGAGCCGGCCCAGTTGCGCACGCCCATCGGGCCATCGGCCATCTTGATGGCGGGAATGCCCAGCCGCGCATTGGAACGGCTCTCCATCCAGCCGGCGCCGCTCAGTATCTCCGCTCTTTCCCGCGGAGTCATGCGACCCAGAAGATCTTCCACGCGTTGTTCCACGGGCAGTTTCGGGTTCTTGTAGGGCGCGTCCTTTTGGGGATTCTGTACAATGAGGATTCCCACGGCAATTACCAACAGGATTGCCAAGAGGGGCAACAGAGCGCGTTTCACAGCTTCACCTCGTGACCTCCCATTGATCGTAGCAGAGGGCTCCCGAGTGGGGCTTGACTCTTGCATCACCAAGCATCATAACTATCTCAAAGAGATCTTTATGAAACCGCGACCACTGACGATCGTTTTCCCGCTTCTCTTAGCCGCCGGCATGGCGCAGGCGCTGGCCGCCGCTGAGCCATTCCGCGATCCCAACCTGCCGCTCGAGCGGAGAGTGGACGATCTGATTTCCCGGCTGACTCTCGACGAGAAGATCGGGATGCTGGCGCAGGTCCAGCCGGCCATCCCGCGGCTGGGAATGAGAGCCTTCACCAACTTTACCGAGGGACTGCACGGTTTGGGACGGGTCCGGGGCGGGAGCGTCACGGCCACCACCTTCCCGCAGTCGGTCGGCCTGGGGGAAACGTGGGACCCCGAGATTCTTCGACAGGTCGGGGCCGTCGAAGGCTACGAGGCCCGGATCTATTTGAAGAAGTACGATGGCGCCCGCGTCGACCTCGCCATCCGCACGCCTAACGTGGACCTGGCCCGGGACCCCCGGTGGGGCCGGACCGAGGAGTCGTTCGGAGAAGACCCGTACTTCGTCGGGAAAATGTCGGTGGGTCTGATCAAGGGACTTCAGGGCGACAACCCCAAGTACATGCTTTCGGCGTCGACCATGAAGCACTTCCTGGCCAACAGCAATGAGGATGGCCGGACAAGTTCCTCGTCCGATTTCGACGAGCGGAACCTTCGTGAGTACTACCTGGTCCCGTTCCAGATGGGCATTCTGGAAGGGAATGCGCAATCGTTCATGGCATCGTACAACGCGGTCAACAAGATCCCCGACACGGTATCCCCGTTTATCCGGGACATCGTGGAGAAGGAATGGAAGTTCGACGGAATGGTGTGCACCGATGCCGGCTCTCTTCCCAACCTCACACGTCAGTTCCACTATTACCCGGATCCCACGGCCGCAGTCGTCGGGTCTGTCAAAGCGGGCATTACCGTGTTTCTCGATCCGTACGCCGCGCCGTTGAAGGACGCCCTCGAAAAGAAGCTACTCACCGAAGCCGATATCGAGCGCAATATCCGGGGCAACATACGGATGCGTATGCGGCTGGGCGAGTTCGACCCTCCCGAGATGGTGCCCTACAGCAACATTGCAGGGACCGAGGAACCCTGGTACGGCGAGAAGAACAAGGCGCTGGCCCGAAAGGTTACTCAGGAATCCATCGTCCTGCTCAAGAACAGCGACAACTTATTACCCCTGGATAAGAGCAAGCTCCGCTCCATTGCGGTGATCGGTCCCTTCGGAGACAGGGTTTTTATCGACTCGTACGCCGGGATTCCCCCTTATACCGTGACCCCGGTCGAAGGAATCCGGAACAAGGTAGGGCCAAACGTGCGAGTCCGCTTTGTGCCGAACGACACTCACAGCAACGCAGTCAACCTCGCCGCTGAATCCGACGTCGCCATTGTGTTCGTGGGCAACCATCCCACGTGCTACCCGCAGTATGAGCCGTGCGCGTTGTTGCCCAGCGAGGGCAAGGAAGCCCTGGACCGCAAAGCGATCGACCTCGACCCGGCGCAACTGAACCTGATCCGCAACGTGAAAGAGGCTAACGCGAAGACCATCGTGGTGCTGGTTTCCAGCTTCCCTTACGCCATCGGCTGGGTTCAGGAGAACGTCCCGGCAATTCTTCACATGGCGCACACCAGCCAGGAGGAAGGCAACGCGGTCGCGGATGTGCTGTTTGGCGACTATAATCCCGCCGGCCGGCTGGTGGCCACTTGGGTGAAGTCGCTGGACGATTTGCCACCCATGATGGACTATGACATTCGCCACGGCCGCACTTACATGTATTTCAAAGGGGAGCCGCTGTATCCTTTCGGATTCGGCCTCAGTTACACCACGTTCGAGTATTCCAACCTGCGAACTTCGGCCGATTCGGTCAACGCCGCGGGCGAGATGGTTGTCAGCGTGGACGTCAAGAATACGGGGACCCGCGCCGGCGATGAGGTAGTGCAGTTGTACGTCAAGCACCTCAATTCCGCGGTGGCGCGGCCCACAAAGGAACTGCGCGGATTTGAGCGCATCACGCTTCGTCCGAACGAGATGCAAACCGTCCGGCTGCCGCTGAAAGGGACCGATCTGACTTACTGGGACGCTGACAAGCACAGCTTCGTGCTGGAGCCCGGCAGCGTGAGCATCTTATTGGGTGCGTCTTCGGCCGACGCGCGGCTCGCGAAGACCATTTCGGCAACGCAGTGAATTGACTCATCCGTCTCGCTGGCATCGGGGCCCGGATGCCGAAACCAGGGCGCTCCGGCAGCGTGATCTTTCCCTCCGACGGGATGACCGCGTATTCCCGCGACTACGTCCCACTCGACCCGGCGACCTTTCGGCACAGCTACCGATCCTGGATGGACGATACGGGCGCTCCGCTCACCGTCCAAAAGGAGTTGATGCGGCACGCCAGCATTCAGACCACCATGAACGTTTACGGCAAGGCGATGACGGACACCAAGCGTCACGCTCACAGCAAGGTGGTGGAGCCGGTCGCGGCTATTGGGAGGGAAGGGGAGTTTGCGGTACGCTCGAAAGCCCACGTAATCTGTTGAAAAGATTGGTTGCGGGGGGTGGATTTGAACCACCGACCTTTGGGTTATGAGCCCAACGAGCTACCAGACTGCTCCACCCCGCAGTTCCATCGTACTCCACGGACCGCTCCGGGTCAATGCAACTGCGGATTTCCGGCGCGCAAGGCTACAATGGTTGTGTGCCCCGCTTCGTGGTCCCGGCTGTTTTCGCGCTAGCCACGGCTCTCGCCGCGCAACCCGGCTTCTTTCCTTTGAAGGACGTCAAGCCCGGCATGCGCGGCGTCGGCAGGACCGTCTTTTCGGGCAGCCAGGTGGACGAGTTCCAGGTCGAGATCCTGGGGGTGCTGGATAACGTCGGCCCCAAGGAATCCCTGATCCTGGCGCGGCTTTCGGGCGGGCCGCTCGAACATACCGGGGTCATGCAGGGTATGAGCGGCAGCCCGGTCTATATCGACGGCCGGCTGGTGGGCGCGGTGGCCATGGCGTTTCCGTTCGCCAAAGATCCCATCGCTGGCATCCGGCCGATACAGGACATGATGCGGCCCGCCACGGCATTGCCATCCGCCTCGGGGCCGGTCCAGCACGCCGCCATCGCGCTGGCCGATCGGGATCTCACGCGCGTCCTACCGAGGCCCGAGCCTGGGGTGCCCTCGGGGCCCGCCGGCGAAGCGCGCATGGTGGATATCGCCACCCCCATCTCCTTCGGCGGGTTCAGCCGCGCTACGTTGGAAGCGTTCGCGCCGCAACTGCGCGTGCTGGGCCTGGAGCCGCGCCAGGGCATCACCGGGGGCGGAAAAGTCGAGGCTGGCATGGGTAATCCCGCCGATCTCAAGCCCGGCTCCATGATCAGCGTCGAGCTCATGGCCGGAGACCTCAGCGTGGGCGCCGATGGCACCGTCACCTACATCGACGGTAATCGCGTGTGGGCCTTCGGGCACCGGTTCCTTGCCATCGGCGCCACCGCGCTGCCTTTTGCCCGCGCCGACGTCATCACCTTGCTGCCCAACCTCAACACGTCCTTTAAACTGGCCTCGGCCCGAGAATGGATGGGCACCATCTCGCAGGATCACGACACGGCCATTGCCGGTGAGCTGGGCAAGCGTGCGGCCCTGGTGCCGGTCTCGATCGGCGTATCGCGAGCCGGCCGCTCCGTCGAGTCTTACCGGGTGCAGATGGTCAACGACCCGCTGCTTTCGCCGCTGCTCCTCCAGATGGCCGTCTACTCCGCCATCGACGCCACCGAGCGCACCGTGGGCGCCTCCAGCGTCCGCGTCACCGGAGAAGTCGAATTCCAGAATGCGCCCGCGCCGGTGCGGCTCGAGAACATGTACGCCGCGGATAACGGCTCCGCCATGCTGGTTTCGCTTTCCGCCGCCGTCCCGGTGGCCTACGTGATGCAAAGCGGCTTCAGCTCGCTCGAACTGAAGAAGGTGGCGATCGACATCCAAGCCTTCGCCCAGAAGAAAGAATTGACCATCGATGGCATCTCGGTCTCGCGGCGCGAAGCGCGGCCCGGCGAAAAGGTGCTGCTGAACGTCGTGCTGGCGGGCGAGAACGGGGCCGAGACCACGCGCCAGGTGGAATACCAGGTGCCCATCGGCGCCGAACCTGGCCCGCTGTACTTCACGGTCTCCGACGCCAACACCGCCAACCTCGCGGATTTCCGCCAGATCCTCACCGCCAGTCCCCGGAGCGCCGGCCAGTTGATCGCCACGGTGAACAATCTGCACCCCAACACCAAGGCTTACGTCCGCGTGTGGCGCGCCGACCCGGCGTTTCAACTGGAAGGCGCCGACCTGCCGGATCCACCGGCCTCCGTGGCTCTCATCCTGACGGGATCGCAATCGAGTCTCGCCGGCATCACCCAGACCCGCAACTCAAAAGTCGTCGAGATGGAGGTGGACGCGGGCGATATGGTGGTCTCCGGCTCCAAGACCATCCAGGTGGAGATCAAGGAATGATGGTTGCCATGCGCTATTCCGCAATCGCCGCAATCGCCGCCGCGCTGGCCCCCTACGCGTTCGCCAGCGGCACCCAGGCTTGGGAGATGAGCTCGTACAGCGATTTCGTCCGCGGCCGTTTCGATGGCATCTCGCTCAGCCGCGATGGCCGCCTTTCGCTGGCGCCAAGGATGGAGACGGTCTTCACGTCGGACCAGCCGGTGATCTGGAGCGTGGCGGAAGCCCCCGATGGAACGCTCTACGCCGGCACCGGCCACCGTGGCCGGGTTTATCGCATCGACCGCTCCGGGAAAAGCTCGCTGCTGTGGACCGCCGAGCAGCCCGAAGTCTTTGCCGTCGCGGTGGATGCGAGCGGCGCGGTTTACGCCGGCACCTCACCCGATGGCAAGGTTTACCGCATCGAAGACGGCAAGGCCGCGGAATACTTCGCGCCCGGGACGCGCTACATCTGGTCGCTGGCAGCGGGGCCCGACGGCGTGCTTTACGTGGGCACGGGCGACCAGGGCAAGGTCTTCCGCGTTACCGGTCCGGGCCGCGGCGAACTGTATTACGATACCGGCCAGTCGCACATCACCGGCTTGGCCGTGGATTCGCAGGGCCGGGTGCTCGCGGGCACCGAGCCCAACGGCATTCTTTACCGCATTTCCGCCAAGGACAAGGCCTTCGTGCTCTACGATGCGAGTCTGCCGGAAATCCGCGCCATCGTTCCCATGCCGGATGGCACGGTGTACGCCGCCGCGCTGGGTGGCTCCGTGGCCAAACTGGCGCAAAGCGCCGCGCCGGCCGCGCAAGGCACGGCCGGCGCCGCCAGCGCGACGGCCACCACTACCATCACCGTGGAAGCCCAGGACACCGGCCCCGGTGAGATCAAGCCGCCCGAGCCCGCTAAGCCGCAGCCGCAGTCGCCGGCGCCGGTTTCCACTCCCCAGGTGAGCACTCAGTTCACGCCCGTGGCGGAGGTGAGCGGCGTCGACAAATCCGCCGTCTATCGCATCAACCCCGACAACACCGTCGAGACGCTGTGGAGTTCCAAGGAGGAGAACGTCTACGATCTGCTGGCGCTCGAAAAGCAGATTCTTTTCTCCACCGACAACAACGGCCGCATCTACGGCCTGGCGCCGGACCGCCGGGTCACGCTGGTGGCGCAGACCAACGAGGGCGAAACCACGCGCCTGCTGCCTTCGGACCATTCGGTGCTGGCCGCCACCAGCAACATGGGCCGCATCTTCCGCCTCGGCGAAACACCGGGCGCGAGCGGCTCCTATGAAGCCCCCGTGCACGATTCCGGCACGGCCTCGCGCTGGGGCAGTCTGAATTGGCACGCGGAGGTGCCCGCCGGGTGCTCGGTGCGCTTCCGCACGCGCTCCGGCAACTCGGCCAAGCCCGACCGCACCTGGAGCGATTGGTCCGAGCCGCTGACCAACGCATCCGGCTCCCGCATCACCAGCCCCAACGCGCGCTACATCCAATGGAAGGCGGAGCTGACGCGTGGAGCGGGGGTGCCGGGTGGGGTGCCGGGCGGGGTGCCCACTGGGCCCGGCACCCCGCCCGGCGCCCCGCCCGTCGCGCCGGTGTTGGACAGCGTCACGCTGGCCTACCTGCCGCAGAACTCGCCGCCGGTGGTGAAGAGCATCAACGTCGTCACCCAATCCGTGGCGGCCTCGCAGACCGCCAGGCCGCCGGCCAACTCGCCTTCGTCGGCCTACAGCATCACGGTGAGCGACACCGGGGACGTTACCAATTCGGTCCCCGCCAGCACGCCCACGCAGACGCTGCCGCGCGCCGCCTCGCCGCAGATCACGGTGGCCTGGCAGGCCGAAGATCCCGATGGCGACCGCCTGGTCTATAACGTTTACTTCCGCGGCGAAGACGAGGCCCAGTGGAAGCTGCTGCGCGGTAACACCCACGACAATTCCGTCACCTTCGATGGCGACGTGCTGGCCGACGGCAAGTACTTCTTCCGCGTGGTGGCCTCCGATCGTGAAGCCAACCCTCCGGCCACCGCGCGCGAAGGGCAACTGGTGAGCGCCCCGGTGATGATCGACAATACGCCGCCGGTGGTGACCATCGGCGTGGTGCGCCACTCCGGCAGCGCCGCGCATATTGAATTCGAAGCCGCCGACGCGGCCTCTCCCTTGCGGCGTTGCGAGTACTCTCTGGACGCCGCAAGCTGGGTGCCTGTGGCGGCCGCCGACGGCGTGATCGATTCGCTGCGCGAGAAATTCGTGCTCGACCTCACGGACCTGCCGCCCGGCGAGCACCTGCTGGTGATCCGCGCCGCCGACAGCGCCAACAACACAGGAGTGACCAAGGTGATTCTCAGATGATGGAAGCCGCCAACCGGCTGGCGCGGATACTGGGATCGGTTCCGCCCCGGCTATGCAACATTTCCGAAGGCGATGCCGCGCGCCGCTCGGCGCCCGGCCGCTGGTCGAAGAAGGAAATCCTCGGCCACCTGATCGATTCCGCCGGCAACAATCACCAGCGATTCGTTCGCGCGCAATTCGTGCCGAGTCTCGAGTTCCCCGGCTATGAACAGGAAAGCTGGGTTGCCGCTCAGTCCTACGCCACCGAGTCCTGGCCGGACCTGGTGAATCTCTGGCTGCTGTTGAACCGCCACCTGGTGCACATCGTCGAAGCGATGCCGGAAGCCAGCCTCTCGCACGAGTGCGCGATCGGCGGCAAGGCGCCCGTCGCCCTGTCCGCCCTCATCGAGGACTACGTGGCGCACCTCGAGCACCACCTGGACCAGATTTTCACGGCGGGTTGATTTCGGGACGAAGGGAAAGGCTAGGCGACTTTCTGAACCTTGCCGGAACGGATGCACGACGTGCAGACGCGGATGCGGCGGCTGGCGCCGTTCACCAGCGCGTGAACCGTCTGCAAGTTCAGGTTCCAGCGCCGCTTGGTGACGTTATGGGCGTGACTGATGCGGTTGCCGAATTGAGGTCCGCGGCCGCACACTTCGCAAACTCGTGCCATAAAGACGGGAATCTCCTCCTGATTTCGAAAGAACGATTATAGCAGTGCGCTGGCGGGCGTGGCAACCGCGAGTGGCGCGCTGCACAGCATCCTGTCGCCCTCGGTTACCCAATCAGTTCGAGCAACCCGTCTATTAGCTGGTCCAGCGCATCGGCGTCGAGAACCGTGATCCTCTTGCCAAGACGATCGACGGAAATCGTCCGAATCTGCGAGATCTTGACCCACGAAGGTCTGAGCAGCACCTCTGCGGGAAGCTCCAGGGATCGCCATCGCGATCACCGTCTCAGACTTCCTGTTGAACAGGTCGTGGCTGAGGATCAGCACCGGCCGCAATCCGGCCTGTTCGTGGCCTCGAACCGGGTTCAAGTCAGCCCAGTAAATCTCGCCTCTCAGTATTCGGGCCAAGCGCGGTCACCCAAACCCTGTTCGGCCAACTGCTTTTCTTCTTTCGGGTCGATCTTTGCCAACTCGCGTGCGAGCCGGGTTCGCTTCTCGCGCTCACTCAGTATATTCACGGCCGATTGCAGCGCCCGGCTTCGGTTTGGGTACTTGCCCTCTTTGACCCACCGGTCGAGATCCGCGACGGTCCTTTGATCCAACGTGACGGCGATTTTCTGAACCATCTCTCTAGTACGACAAAACATCCTACCCCAATTCAAGCGCGTTCCTCTTGACGGTTTCGATGCGTCTGACGGTCGTCCCGCCCCTACTTCGGCGCCAGCCAATACCCCGGCCGCACCTGCACCCTTTTGACTTCGGGATGGCCGCCGACTTGCACGATAATCTGGTGCCAGCCGCCTTCATCCTTGTTGTTGGGGTTGTAGCTGACGGTGTACTGGCTGTGCAACTCTTCGCCCACCTTTTCCATGGCGTCTTCCAGGCTGTGCAGGCTGTGAAAGCCGAATATGCTGCCGCCGGTCCCCTTGGTGAAGACTTCCACCGGGTTCTGCACGAAGATGGCTTTGGCGTCCTTGAATACTTCCACCATCAAGGGGATGAACTCGGCCGTGCCGCCGTTCAGGCCGTACGCCTGCGCCACCGTGGTGGGCGTGGAGGGTACGCCGCCAGGCAGTGGATTCATGGCCGGCGGAAGGTTGTCCGGGCGCGGGACCGGGGCCGGCGCCGTCAGCACGTTCATGATGCGCGACATGTCCACGCCGTAAAACAGTATGTTGGCAAACTGCAATCCCATCAGAGCTTCGCGCGAGCGGCCCTCGCTGCCCAGATCGCGCGTCTCGCCGATGGTTATCAGGATGCGGCGGCGGTTTTTGGGGCGCGTGCTCAACATGCGCGTGCCCTCCACCACTGCGTCCACCAACCGGTTGGAAGTGCTGCCAGGGTAGATCTTCTTGATCTGCGCCGTAATCTTGTCAGCGTCGGAGGTGAAGTCCTGCAAAACGCGGATGCGCGAATCGTAGGCGATCACGGCCGCCTCGCCCTGGTCGCCGATCAACAACGGTTTGATCAGGTTGCCGATCTTCTGGACGTGCGGCAGGAGCTGTTCCACGTGGGAATTCGCCTGGATGGCGATGACCAGCGAAATGGGCTGATAAATAACGTCCACGGAGATGTTCTGCTCTTTTTGGTTGTCGTACAGGTGAAACTGGTCGGGCCGGATGTCATTGACATACGACCCGTGCTGATCGAAGACCAGGACGGGCGCCACTACGTTTTCGACAGTGACGCCGATCCTGGTGGTCGGCTCCTCCGGTTGCTGCGGTTGCTGCGCGCGGTTGGGCGGCGCGGCCAGCCATCCGCATAAAAGCATCCACAAGAAAACTCGACGCATACTAATCCTGCCTCGCGGGTGTGTGCTCGGTTCGCCCTCTGAGCAGCTCGAGCACATGGGGCACCAATTCCACAATAGCATCCAGAGACTCGACCGCGCCTTTGGGCGATCCGGGCAGGTTGACAATCAGGACCCGCCCGCGGGTGCCGGCGACCGAGCGGGAAAGCGCGGCCAGGGGCGTGGTCTGGCGGCCGCGGGCGCGCATCAGTTCTCCCAGGCCGGGGATTTCGCGGTCGATCACCGCCCGCGTGGCTTCCGGCGTTACATCCCGTGAGGCCACGCCGGTGCCGCCGGTAGTGAAGATGGCGGAGACCTGGCCGCCGTCCGCCAGGGTGGCCAGGCGGGCGCTGATCGCAGAGGTCTCGTCGGGAATCGCTTCCATCACTGAGACGCTCCAGCCCAGTTGTTCCAACCGTTCACGCACGGCGGGGCCGGAGCGGTCGGCGCGCGCGCCGGCGCTCACGGAATCGCTGATGGTGAGGACCGCGGCGTTAGTCATGATTCCCCTTGCGGCGAAAGTCCCCGCTCTTTCCGCCGGTCTTTTCGAGCAGGTAGAGATCCTGGATCTGGATGGATTTGTCGAGCGCTTTGAGCATGTCGTAGACCGTGAGCGCGGCCACCGAAGCGGCCGTGAGTGCTTCCATTTCGACGCCGGTCTGCGCGGTGGTGGCGGCGGTGGCGATGATGCGCACGCCCTTCTTTTCCACGGTGGCCTGGACATCCGCATGGGTGAGCATCAGCGGATGGCAGAGCGGAATCAGCTCGGAAGCGCGCTTGGCGGCGGCGATGCCGGCAATGCGCGCGATCTCGAGCGGATTCCCCTTGGGATTGCGGGGCAGCTCCTTGAGCGTGGCCGGCGCGATCCGCACAAAGGCGTGGGCGCGCGCGGTGCGGCGCGTTTCCGGCTTGCCGGAAACGTCCACCATGCGGGGGCTTCCCGTGGAATCGTAGTGCGAAAGTTTTTTCATTTGAGCAGCACCCGGATCGGCTCGCCGCGCGCGTATTCGGCGCGGCCGGGATCGGTCACCAGAAAGGCGTTGGCGCGCGTGAGCGCGGGGATGTCGCCGGAGCCGCCCCACCTGACCGGCGTGACCTCCGCGCCATCGGCGCTCAAATGCGCGGGGAGGAAGCGCGTGATCCCGGTCTTGCGATGGAACTCGCGAGTGAGACGCGCGAAGGGCATGTGGAGCGAAATCTCCTTCTGGCCGGAGAGCAGCTCGAGGGCGGCGCGCGCAAAGATCTCGAACGTCACCATGGTCGAGGAGGGGTTCCCCGGCAGGCCGAAGAAGAACCGCTCGCGCGCGCGGCCGAAGACCAGCGGCTGGCCGGGCTGGATGAGCACGCGGTCGAAAAAGAACTCGGCGCCCAGGCCGGCGAGCACTGGCTCGACGATATCGTATTTGCCCGCCGAGACGCCGCCCGAAAGCAGCAGCAGATCGGTGGCCAGCCCCCGCTCGACAATCTCCAGCGTGTGGCCGGGGTTGTCGCGCGCCACCGGCAGGATTTCAGGGATGCCGCCGGCGCGCGCCACCTGCGCGGCCAGGGAGTAGACGTTGGAATTCCGAATCTGGAATTCCTCGGGGACCTGGTGGACTTCGACGATTTCGTCGCCCGTAGCGACGATGGCGACCACCGGCCTCCGGTAAACCTCCACGCGAGTGCGGCCGAAGGCGGCGAGCATCGCGGCGTCGCTGTAATCCAGGCGCTTGCCGGCGTGCAAGACGATTTCGCCCGCCGCCGCTTCCGAGGCCCGGGGATTGATGAACTGGCCCGGTTCGGCGGAAAGGCCAATACGGACGCGGCCGTTCTCGCGGACGGCGTGCTCGATCATCACCACGGCATCCGCGCCCGCGGGAACGGGCGCGCCGGTCATGATCTCGACCGCCTGGCCGGGGCCGACTACGCCCGCCAAACGCTCGCCGGCGCGCACTTCGCCGACGATTTCCAGCTCGCCGGGCAGATCGGCGGCGCGCACCGCATAACCGTCGCGAACCGAGCGGGCCACGGCGGGGACGTCGCGGTCGGCAGCGATGTCTTCTGCCAGCACGCGCCCGGCGGCGGTTTCCAAGCCGGCCTCTTCGGTGGCGGGGGCCGGACGCGCGGCGCGTACCGTCGTGAGAACGGTCTCGCGGGCTTCGGTGAATGTCAGAGGCGGCACTACTTCTATTATGAACGGAGGGTTCCCGCCACGGCGACCATGGTGCCCGGCAGCCGTTTCGGAATGTAGGTGAGCGCTAAGGCGCTACTGGCAAACGACGGCGCTGGCCAGCGTTTAGTTTGGGTACCCATGGAATAGGGTGTCTATTTTCGCATTCAAAACATTCTTTTGTATT
>Ga0326727_10001231_pt1 | contig 97107 bp, 73 predicted proteins | sample MB2enrmetagenome_FD_207643 | JGI IMG/M metagenome (GOLD analysis project Ga0326727, IMG submission 207643) | Lab enriched peat soil microbial communities from McLean, Ithaca, NY, United States - MB29MY | ecosystem: Environmental > Terrestrial > Soil > Wetlands > Peat | place: USA: New York... | reverse complement strand
GTAGGGGCTTGGGGAAATCTGTGCAAGGCTGGGTTGCCTTCAGAAAGGCAAAACGCCGCTCACGACCAAATCACTGAGCGCAAACTTAGTGTAACACGGTTCTGCATTGCGCTCGCGGATAAGTGGTGGCGCACTTTGAAAATCAGGTGTATCCGATCGTGTCGAGGCGCTTCGGAGCGCGCGCGAACGCTTGGTGGGCGCAAATTCCACGAAGTGCCTCAAGGGCTTTATCTGGTCCATTTAGGGTGTCGATGCTCAATGCATTTATGCCGATTGAACGCGTCCTCTATCGCTTTTGTCGGCACATTCGGCATCAGTTCGAGCCGCTGCACCAGTGGTTGCGACCATGCGCAATCAGAGCATCTCCAATTCGCAGATGGTCTTGTGGGTAATAGGATTCTTCGCGCAGCTTCTGTCATATCAGTCATACTCCCAACTCTACGCTCATTGTCACAACAAACTCTGTCCGGTTGCCTTCAAACTGCATCACGACCCGCCGATGACTCTGAACAACTTGCGCTACTTGGGTTGCGCGCTGGCCATGCACCATGTCACGATCTTCGGCTGGACATTGGAGACAGAGAATTATTGGAGTTCCGCACATGAGCGCCTTTCAGCGTATGCTTAAAACAGATTCGGTTCTCCCCTTCTCGCCTTCGGCATTTCATGCATTGTTCCAGACGAGCGTCTTCCAGTCACTCAAACAAACGATAGGAGCTGCTTTGAGCATCATCGAGAAAAACGATGTGAAGAACCACTTGTCTTCCCGCTTCTGCACGAAAATACATCTGTGCCCGCCCGCTAGCCGGCCCGATGCAACCGGTTTCTCACATGAGAAACCCGCTGGCGCTGACACAATGGAGAATGATTCGCTGGAGCAACCGCTCAATCTCTCCTCGACCAGTGGACGAAAGCCCATGGCGATTGTGGCGCGCAGAAGCGCCCAGAATTGACTCCGCACTCCATCTCTCTTCTCAGCGCAGATCGAGGCTCGGGAAACGGAAGTTGCGCTGAGATCCATGCAGCCGTTTCACAGAACGAAGGTCCCCGATGAATCATGCAACAGTAATCTGGCCGAATTGGCTGCCGCGCGTGCTGTGGTTCCGGCACGCTTGCCCCTGCTGCGACTCGGTGCAATTCAAACCGGGTGAGTTGCATTCCTTTGACGGACTTTACGCCATGTTTGCTCTTCGGCCGGTTCGCTGCATGTTCTGCTGGCGGCGCTACTACTGGTTCTCGATTCGCGGCGCGGAATGAGCATTCCGATATCGGATTGGCCGCACACATCGAACGATCTTCTGCGACGCCTTCAGGCAAAGCACGACGAGGCAGCTCGGAACTACAAGGCCGTTGCGCAAAGTAGTACAGAGGACGAGCAGAACGTCGAGAACGCACCAGCCGTCAGCGCGTAAGCGGTCCCCGATTTTCCCTAGGTGCAATTGTCCAAGCCGGCTCCCGGGCTTTGACTTGACCAAGCGGCAAGAGCTATAAAATCGATGTCACGGAAATTGATTCCATGACATCAGGGACGGGCTTCGCGCGCGTCCACACAATCAAACAATGCCAGGATGTTCGGGAAGGCGGTGAAAGTCCGCCACTGCCCCGCAACTGTGAGCGCAGCTCATCAGGCTATCGTCGATTTGACAGCCGGATGGAGCAAACAGATCAGCCATCAAGCCACTGAGGGCCCTTGCAGCAGGTCCTTGGGAAGGCGGTTGACCGAGGCATCTCAGGAACTGGATCGAACGAGTTCCCGAAAGATGCGATTGCGCAAGTCAGGAGACCGGTCCTTTGGCGGTTCAAGGGTATTTGTGCCCTCGCGGAGTTCTTGCAAGGTCGCCGCTCTCTGCTGGTCGCGCCGACTTAAATGCATTGGTTCTGGGAGGCAGTGACCCTCAAACCGCCGTCGGCGCCAACCGCTTTCACGTTCCGAGGGGAACGAAGGAGCTTCGATGGCTATTATCCGCTTCCCGCGCCCGGCGCCGCGCCGCGGCTTGATCCCGCTTATCGCTACCGCTCTCCTGATCGCTGCTTTATCTGTCAGTCTTCACGCCGCTTCAATTCATGGAATCGTTACCGACGCAACCGGCGCGCGCGTGACCGGCGCCAGTGTGGCGCTCATCAGCAAAGGCCAGGTGATTGGCTCGGCCGCCTCCGCGGCAGACGGCAGCTTCACCATCACCACCGGGGCGAGCGGCCGCTTCTTTCTGCTGGTTTCGGCCACCAATTTCCGCCAGTTGCAAACCCCCGATTTCTACGCCGGCCAGTTCGACTCGGTTGAGCGCGACCTGGTGCTTGAGCCCGCATGGGTGCGCGAGTCGATTGTGGTTACGGCGACCGGAACACCGGTAGCGCAACAGCAGACAAGCTCGGCAATCACGGTGCTATCGCCGCTGGACCTGGCGCTTCGCACCGACTTTGTAGGCGCACTGCGGCTGATGCCCGGGACTCAGACCGTGCAGGACGGCCAGATGGGCGCGCAGACCTCGCTCTTTGTACGCGGCGGCGACTCCGACGACAACAAGCTACTCATGGACGGCGTGGATGTTGGCGATCTCGGCAATCTCTTCGATCTTGGCCCGCTGACCACGTCGGGACAGGAGAGCGTTGAGGTCTATCGCGGCCCCGATTCGAATCTCTTCGGCGCGGGTGCGATGACCAGCGTTGTAAGTCTCACCACGCCGCATGGAACCACCAGCTTCCCTTCCCTGCTCTTCGAAGGCGACGCGGGAAACTTTAATTCATCGCGCGAACAACTCGAGCTGGCCGGAGCGCGCGGGCGATTCGATTACCTGGGCTCGTTCAACTGGCTCCAGACCAGTAATGCCTTGCCCAGCGACGAGTACCACGTGGCCACATCGACCGCAAATCTCGGCTGGCAGCCCTCCGGCGCCACGCAGATTCGAGGCACCATCCACTATCTTGTGGATGGCGCAGGCGTGCCCAATGCATGGGGTTTCTACGGAGTTGCCGATCACGCGACCGAGAAGGATCAGAACATCTACCTGAGCGCGTCGATCGACAACCAGACCACGGCGTCGTTTCACAATAACGTTCGCTACGGCCTGGTGCGCAAGCGCGAGCAGGAGAATCTGTGGTCGCTCTCAGGGAATGCCGTTGCATACGCATCCTACTGCTACGGGCCGGGCACCTTGGGCAACGTCGTCACCATCACCGGCGCCAATGGTTATTCAGCCACCGGCCAGGCCGTGCTCGATTGCTCGACTTACAGTTCCCAGCTTGTGAACAACCGCGATCAGCTCAACTATCGCGGCGACATCACGATCACGCCGCACCTGGCCGGCCTGGTCGGCTTTCAATTCGAAGATGAGCGTGGCGCCGAGCCGGGAAGCACCTACTACACGCCAATCGAGCGATCCAACTACGATTACCAGGCTTCGGTCCACGGGGATTTCAAGAATCGCCTTTACTACATACTGGCAGGGAGTCTCGAGCACTATTCCCTCTTCGGCGTGCAAACTCTGCCGCGCGCGGGAGCCTCTTATTATGCGCTGCGGCCGCGCAATGGCGTCTTCAGCGGAACGAGGGTACTGTTCAACTTCGGCGATTCCGATCGCGAGCCAACCCTGCCTGACCAGGACGACTCACTCTACAACTTCCTCGCTAACAACGGAGCGCAGTCGACCATTCAGGCGCTGCATATCCACCAGCTCTCAGCACCCACGGTGCGAACTTACGAGGGCGGGGTGGAGCAGGCTTTTCTAAGCCAGCACATTCTTTTCCGCGCCAGCTACTTCCACAACCAGTTCGGACGCGAGATCGAGTATGTAGGCCTCGATCTGATTCCCGAGCTGCTTCCCAACCTGTCCGCGGCCCAGCAGCAGCAGCTCGAGCAGGTTCTGCAGGCGAACTTCGCCTATGAGCTCACCGTCAACTCCGAAGCATTTCGCGCGCAGGGTGTCGAAGCAAACGTCGAGGGCGGCATCGGCAAAAACATCTTTCTGCGGGGCGGCTACACCTATCTCGATGCCGTCGTTCAGCGCTCATTCACCAACGATGACGAGGCGCTGCTGGGCCCGATTCCCACCTTTGACGGCATTCCGGTTGGTCCCTATTCGCCGCTCGCGGGAGCAAGACCTTTCCGCCGCGCGCCACACACCGGCTTCATCTCAGCCACTTATGCAAGCAAGAAGATCACGGGAGTGCTTACATCGGCATTTGCCAGCCGCAGCGACGACTCCACCTATCTGGAGGGCGAAGACGCCAACGGTGGCAACAGCCTGCTGTTGCCGAACCGCAATCTGGACCATGGTTACTCCAGGATCGATCTCGGCGGCAGTTACCAGGTCCTCAACTGGCTCGGGGTGTACGTTCAAGGCGACAATCTTTTCAGCCAGCAGCACATCGCGCCGATCGGGTATCCGAGCCTGCCCCTGACGGCCAGGGCCGGGCTGCGGATTCAGTGGGGCATCGGAAGCGGGCACGGGCACTGACGTAAATCTCGCGCGGGGGATTGGTCAGGCCAATCCCTCTATGACCCCGCAGGGCACGTTTGTTCGTTGGAGTGGGATACCATGAGCGACGGCCCTCTACGCCCTCACGAAGACCAAACGATTTCAGAGGACGCCGTTCCGGCGGCCAACCGGGGATCGGCGCCGATTCGCTCTCTTCAGGTTGATGGCTCCGACTGCGAGACGGGGCGCGGACCTTCCGTCCGAATAGCGGCTGAATCAGAAATCGAGGTTACTTTCGTACGCAGAACTGCACATAAGCTGTTGAAATATTGGTGGAAGTCTGGTTACTCTGAGGTTTCTTCGGGGGCGTGCGTTTTTTGGCATTCGAATCACTTGGCTCGAGGTGTACCGCAGTGGCTTGCCCAAATTGTCAGTCAACAGAGGTCTCCATTATCCCGGCAGAGATCCGCCTTTATCGCAATCGTCAACGCACGCTCAGCCACCCTCCCATGATCCCCGCACCCGATATCAGGGTCTGCCAGGATTGCGGATGGAGTGAGTTTTCCGTTCCCCGCTCCTGGCTGGCGGCGGGATGGCTGCGTTCGGCAAATCACGAGCTTGCGCCGGGACCGCAGCTTGTGGTCCGCGCGGCCGTTGCAGCGGCTGCCAGGTAGTTGCTCCAGAACGAAGCGCCTTTATTCACCCGACATTTGCGCGGGCAGGAGTGATTTTTCGCAAAAAGGCCCCCGGCCGAAGCCGGAGGCCATGCTCGCTTGTCGCCGAAAACCGCTATTTGCCGGGCCCCGGCAGCGGAGCCTGCGCGGGCGTGCCCTTAGGCAGCCCAACTGCGCTGAAGTTCAGGTGCTGCTTCGCACCGCCGACTCCATCCGTGACAACCACGTGAAAATCTGCGGTAGACATAGGCTTCCCGTCATCAGAGGTAATTGTTATCGTGTCGCTGGTGGGATCGTTCGAATAATTGGCGCGCGCACTTGTTACGCCTTTTGACGGATTTTTCGCCATTGTGCCGCCACTCGATGTAATGTCACTCTGATGCTCTACCTCAATAGTGACGTACTGCAGCGGGAAGCCGGTTGATGACGAGATTGTGTAGGTACCCACGAACTGACCCTTCGTAACCTTGGCATCCGGTGTAATGCTCACTTCGGGCGTGCCGCTGCTCGGCGCGCCAGGAATCGACGATACATTGATTGGCTGAGTAATCGGTATTGGAGTCACAGTCACGGTGCAACTTTTGCTCTGGGTCAGGGCGTTGATCTTAATGGTCGCGGTACAGGTCGATTGGGGTGAAGTCCCCGTAAATGTAAATGTTGGAACGTCCCCCAGCGAGTCCGTTTTGGTGGGAGCGCTATTCAGAGTTCCGCACCCTGAGGCGGTAATCTCCACCGGCGCATCCGCTGCAGGGCCTCCGTTATTGGTAATCGTCACCGTCAATGTCGAATCGGTTCCCGAAACAATACTGGTCGGGCTCGCGCTGATATTTATCGCGATAGCGCCACCTCCGCCCGATTTTCCTTGACACCCCGTCAAACACAAGACGGCTACCGTTGGAACAAGAAAGGCAAACATTCTTTTCATATTCGATCTCCTGATGTCGGGCCGGGAAGGAATTAAGTGAGAGACTAAATCTCAAAACTGAATCCCGTCAACCAAAAAGGCCCCCGGCCGAAGCCGGAGGCCTTTCTGTTTTTTCTTGCCAGTATTAGCGTCAGCCGTCGGAAGGTGCTTTTGCTTTTTCTGACCACTGATCACTGTTGACTGACAACTGTCTTTAGTACATTCCGTCCATGCCGCCGTGACCGCCGGCCGGAGCCGCTGACTTGGGCTCGGGCAGCTCCACAACCAGCGCCTCGGTGGTCAGCAGCAGGGCCGCGATCGAGGCCGCGTTCTGCAGAGCCGTGCGGGTTACCTTGGTGGGGTCGATAACGCCGGCCTTCACCAGGTCCTCGAAACTGCCGGTCAGGGCGTTGTAGCCGAAGTGCGCTTCCTTCGACTCCAGAACCTTGGCCACGACCACTGCGCCCTCTTCGCCGGCATTGGCAACGATCTGGCGCAGGGGCTCCTCAAGCGAGCGAAGAACGATCTGCGCGCCGGTCTTCTCGTCACCGTTGAGTGTGGCGATAAGCGCCTGGACAGCGGGTATGCAGCGAACCAGCGCTACTCCGCCGCCGGGGACGATGCCTTCCTCGACTGCCGCGCGGGTTGCGTGCAGAGCGTCTTCAACACGAGCCTTCTTCTCCTTCAGCTCGGTCTCGGTGGCCGCACCCACCTTGATGATGGCCACGCCGCCCACGAGCTTGGCGAGCCGCTCCTGCAGCTTCTCCTTGTCGTAGTCGCTGGTGGTCTTTTCAATCTGCGAACGGATCTCCTTCACGCGGCCTTCGATATCGCTGGCCTTGCCGGCGCCGTCCACAATGGTGGTGTTGTCCTTGTCGATGGTGATGCGCTTTGCCTTGCCCAGGTCCTCGAGCTTCACGCCTTCCAGCTTGATGCCCAGGTCCTCGGTGATGGCCTTGCCGCCGGTGAGGATCGCGATGTCGCCCAGGATGGCCTTGCGGCGATCGCCGAAGCCGGGAGCCTTGACGGCAGCCACGTTCAGCGTTCCGCGCAGCTTGTTCACCACCAGGGTCGCCAGGGCCTCGCCCTCAACGTCCTCGGCAATAATCAGCAGCGGCTTGCCGCCGCGGGCAACCTGCTCAAGCAACGGAAGCAGGTCCTTCATCGCGCTGATCTTCTTCTCATAGATCAGGACGTAGGGATCTTCGAGAACAACTTCAAGCCGCTCGGCGTCGGTGACGAAGTAGGGGCTCAGATAACCGCGATCGAACTGCATGCCGTCTACGGTCTCGAGGCCGGTGTGCATGGTCTTCGACTCTTCGATAGTGATCACGCCGTCCTTGCCCACAACCTTGACTGCCTCGGCGATGATGTCGCCAATTTCCTGGTCGCCGTTGGCCGAAATCGCTCCAACCTGGGCCACCGAGCCCTCGTTGACGGGCTTGGAGAGCTTGCCGAGCGCGCCGCCCTCGGTCCATTTTCCTTCCTTGTCGCGGGTGCCGATGACCACCGTCACGGCCTTCTCAATGCCGCGCTTCAAAGCGGTCGGATTCGCGCCGGCCGCGACCGTTTTCACGCCCTCGCGGAAGATGGCCTGGGCCAGAACCGTGGCAGTGGTGGTGCCGTCGCCTGCAACGTCAGATGTCTTGGTAGCGACTTCCTTGACAAGCTGCGCGCCCACGTTCTCCAGCGGGTCCTTCAACTCGATTTCCTTAGCCACCGTCACTCCGTCCTTGGTGATGGTGGGCGAACCAAACTTCTTCTCGATTACGACGTTCCGGCCCTTGGGCCCGAGCGTCGCCTTCACCGCGTCTGCCAGCGTGTTCACGCCGCGCAGAATCGCCTGCCGGGAATCTTCACCGTGCAAAATCTGCTTTGCCATTTTCTTCAAATCTCCTCAATAGAGTTGTCAGTGGTCAGTTGCCAGTAGTCGGTTATTGGTATTCAGTTGTCATTGGCCGTACTCGTTTTGGGCGGCGTTCTTGCTGACAACTGAAAACTGATAACTGACTACTTTTTAATGATTCCCAGAACTTCCTCTTCCCGCATGATCAGGAACTCTTCGCCGTCGATCTTGATCTCGGTGCCTGAGTACTTGCCGAACAGAACGCGGTCGCCCGCCTTGACGTCGAGGGGAAACACCTTGCCCTCGTCGTTCGACTTGCCCTTGCCCACGGAGATCACTTCGCCCTCCTGGGGCTTTTCCTTGGCGCTGTCGGGGATGATGATGCCTCCACGGATCGTCTCGCCTTCTTCTACGCGGCGAACGAGGATGCGGTCATGGAGCGGAGTGAAACTGGTTGCTACCGATGTTGCTGCCATTGCTTCGCTTCTCCTTCACGCGCAAACGGGTGTGCCCGTTTGCGGGGTTTTGAGTGGTTTTGATGAAAGCCTGAAGAGCTTCTGAGTGCCTGCCCCCGGCCTGGAACCGAAGGCGCTCTCTTAGCACTCTCGCCTTCCAATTGCTAACAATAGGCAAGCCTGCATTGGTTTGTCAAGAGGGGCGATGTCACAATATTAGTGCGTTGCACTCATATTTTCTTAGTTTAATGCAAACTTAACATTAGCCTTGCTTCGACCCAAATAAATTGCAGTTAATTCCCGCCTCCGCGCTACCCTCAAATCAAGGAATAAAGAACCATCCCACGGTTGCACCAAAACCGCTGCAAACCGGAGCCGCAACTCCTTATTTATGAAATCTCTGCACCCTAACCCTTTTGTTTTCAGCGGGTTACGGCAGGGTCTGAGGATATATAAGTGACTGAAAACAAACCACTTAACCCCTCTTCATAGGGGGGAGGGGGATACCCGGCCGTACAGGCCGTACACCGGAACCCCCGCCAATTGGCCCGGCTTCGCGCCCATCGAGTGCTCCTGCCGCCGCTTGGGCTGTGAGAAATGCAGGTTAATCGGCGCCCTCAGGCTCGTTCAAAGGACCGAATCGCGTGTAGGCAGTACCAGGATGCAACAACATGTCGCGCCGCGCTACAATTGAAGCCATGTTTCGCCGTTCGTTCATCCTCGCTTCTCTCTTTTTCGCACTGCCGGCGATTGCCAGTTTCCCCTTGAGCGCCCTGGCCCAAAAGGACGGCTCCGGCTGGAGCCGGAAGTACAAGGAACCGCCGCCGTCGGCCCGCATCGAAGTTACGGTTCTGAAGGCCTTCAATGGCAAGCCCATTGAGAATGCTGCCGTGATCTTTCATCCCATCGAAGGCGACAAAGACAAGGGCGTTCTCGAGCTCAAGACCAATGAGGACGGCAAGTGCCTCATCGACGTGATTCCGATCGGCGACACGGTTCGGCTGCAGGTGATTGCCAACGGCTACCAGACCTACGGGCAGGATTACAAGATCGACAAGGCCGAGATGTCGATGGAGGTCAAGCTGAAACGGCCGGCTCCGCAATACTCAACCTACGGGAGCGGCGGATCTGCAAAGCCGGACTCGGGATCCGACAAGTCATCTGGCAGCGGAACGCCGCCTGCCTCCTCCAACGGCTCTTCAAGCTCCGGCAGCGATTCAGGATCGGGCTCGCAGCAGACTCCGCCGGCCAGCCAGCCGAAGTAAGCCTTCCACCAGTCAACAAACGGTCGGCGCGCACGAATTCGCGATGATTACTCATCCATTGAGCGGCAAATCGGCTCTCGTCACCGGCGGAGCGCGCCGCATCGGCCGGGCCATCGCGCTCGCGCTGGCCCACGCCGGAGCCGATGTCGCTATTACCATGCGCACGTCAGGGGCTGAAGCGGCAAATACCGTACGAGAGATCGCCGCGCTCGGGCGAAACGCTTTGGCTGTGGAGTGCGACGTGCGTTCCGAGGCCTCAGCGCGCGACGCCCTGGCTGAAACGATCGCCGGGTTCGGCCGGCTCGATCTGCTGATTAACAGCGCCGCAGTCTTCAGCACCGCGCCCCTCGATTCGCTCAGCCTTGAGGAGTGGGACACGGTGTTCGACACCAACACCCGCGGCCCGTTCCTGATGGCGCGCGAGGCCTTGCCGTATCTGCGAGCCGCGGAAGGACGAATCGTCAACATCGGATCGCTGGGCGGAATGAAGGCGTGGGCCACGCACGGTCATTATTCAAGCTCAAAGGCCGCGCTTCACACGCTCACGCAGGCAATGGCCAGGGCATTCGCGCCGCAAGTGACGGTGAACTGCGTCGCGCCCGGCTGGATCGATCTGGGCGAGGAAAGCGATGCGGCGCCGGCAAAGAAATTCGCCCTGCGCACTCCCCTGCAGCGCAATGGAACGGCGGAAGAGGTGGCTCAGGCGGTTTTGTTTTTTGCCACCGGTCCCCGGTTTATCACCGGACAGATACTGGCCGTCGATGGCGGGTTGGGGCTGATTTAAGGCGGTTAGACGGTGGCCCGGTGGGCCTTTGATTCTCAGTTCTTGCCGATAAGTGCATCCCAAAGGCCGCGAATTCCCCTACGCGGCGCAGCGGACGAGCCATCTGACTTCGCCCCACTGGCTGGCGCCTTGCCGGTCGCCTTATGGCGAACGCGCGAAGGATCGAACTTCAGTGGAACATTCTCTCGAAGCCCGACCGGCTCAGGCTGCTCCGGGAGGGGCGCTCCTTCAACCGCGGCCTGCGGATTGGTAACACACAACCGTCGAGCCATTTCCTCGCCCATCCGGCCCATTACATAGTCATAACTCTTCCTCAGGTGCGGCGGACGCCAATTGAGGCCATGCCCGTCGGTAGCGAGAAAATGAACCCAGTTGCGTTCGAGAAGCTCGTTGGAGAGGGCTTCGGCAACGGCGCCAAACCTCCCGTAAAGAGAACTCGCCGTCACCTGGATGAGCATTCCGCGCCGCAGCCAATCCGCCAAAATCCCGGGCTTGTTCTGGACGGCCGGATAGCGCTCCGGATGAGTGATGACGACGGTGTATCCAACTGTCTGCAGCTTGAAGAGCGCCTCGTCGAAATGCGCGCCGATCGCCAGGCTGGGAAACTCAACCAGAAGGTAGCCCTTGCCGTTTATCGAATACTTGAGCGGGTTGGCGAGCGCCGAGAAGACGTTGTCGGTCGAGAGGTGAAAATCGCAACCCAGGCTGAGTTCGACGACGTCGCGAAGCCGCTCGCGCAGTTCATGGAAATGCGAAAGAATAATTTCCTCGTTATACGGGTAATCCTCACTGGCATGGGGCGCACAGACAACATGGGTGATGCCATCTGCCGCAGCTTCCTCGGCCATTGCCAGGGAGGTCTCAAGATCCGGCGACCCGTCATCTACCCCATAAATCAGGTGTTGATGAATATCGATCACGTTTCAGCCTTCAAAATGCCCTTGAGATAAATCGAGCGCTTCAGGGATTTCAACGCCCGGTTTTCCGGGTCTGAAGTTAGTGCGCTGCCAAAACATAAACCATCGAAGCAAATATCTTCCAACCGTCTGCCGAACCGAGCATTGCCTCGCTTGACCGGTCAGGATGCGGCATCATTCCCAACACATTGCGGCCCTCGTTCAGGATGCCGGCAATGTTGCCGAGCGAACCATTCGGATTCGCCTCCGGCGTCACTTCGCCATCCGAAGTTGCGTATTTGAATGCGATGCGGTCTTCCGCTTCAAGCCGGGCCAGCGTCTCGGGGTCGCAAAAGTAGTTCCCTTCCATGTGACCGATCGGAATCTGCAGCACCTGGCCCTTCTCAAGTTGATTCGTAAAAGGACTATCGGCTGTTTCGGTGCGCAGATAAACCTGTTTGCAGATATATTTGAGACCGGCGTTGCGCATCAATGCGCCGGGCAGCAGGCCGCTCTCGGTCAGGATTTGAAACCCGTTGCAAATGCCCAGCACCAGCCCGCCGCCGTTCGCGAATTCCCTTACCGATTGCATTACCGGAGAAAAGCGCGCGATGGCGCCGGTGCGAAGGTAATCGCCATAGGCAAAGCCGCCCGGAACGATCACGGCATCGACGCCCTTCAGGTCCTCAGAATCGTGCCAGAGAAACGTGACCGGCTGGCGAGCCACCTCGGCGATCACGTTATAGGTATCGTGGTCGCAGTTCGAGCCAGGAAAGATGATGACGCCGAATTTCATGGTTTCAGGGTAACAGCAGGAGGGAACAGAATGCCGCAGGGAGTTGAGGTAGAAGGTTACCGCTGAGTTAACTGGCGGTCCGGCATAAGCCCGCCGCCGCTGCAGCGGGCAACGCGCTCGCGCACCGCCCATCCGGCAAGCAGCAGGCTCGGGGCCTGCGCGACCGGGGCTGAATGCAGTTCGCCAAGGGTGGTCGAGAAGACGTTTTGGTCCGGCTGCGCGGCACGGGAGACGATGGCGCATGGCAACTCCGGGGGCAACCCCTCGGCAAGCCACTGGGCGGCGAGCAACGTGAGGTCGCGGCCCGGCATGTAGACAACTCGCGTAGCATCTTCAAGCGCCGGAAGAGCAGCCTTGTTGTGCGACTGAGCATGGTGCCCGGCGGAGAAGATCACATTCGAAGCCCATTCGCGATCGGTGAGCGAGCAGCCGATGGCCGCGGCAGCGGCGAAAGCCGCCGAGACGCCGGGAACAATCTCATGCGCGACACCGGACTCGATGAGCGCTCGAATCTCTTCGGCGGCACGGCCAAACAGCAGCGGGTCGCCGCTCTTGAGCCGCACCACCGAGCGGCCGTCGCGGGCATGCGCGACCATTAGTGCGTTGATCTCGTCCTGGGTGATGGTCTTCGTGCCGCAGCGCTTGCCCACGTTGACAACCACTGCGTGTGGCGGCGCCAAGTTGAGTATTGCTGGTGCAACAAGATCGTCGTGAAGAACCACTTCTGCGGATTGGATGAGCCGCAGGGCCTTAACGGTTAGCAGATCGGGCGAGCCTGGGCCGGCGCCGACCAGAAAGACGCGGCCTTTCTGAGGACGAACCGCAGATCCTTCGACTTCCTCGGCTTCGCCTCGGTCGCTCAGGATGGCATTGCCCGATTTCGGGTTTTTGCTTTCCCACCCTTGGCATGGCTTCTCTGTCGAGAATCCATGCCAAGGATGGGGCACCCCGGGTCGTGTTTCCGCTCGCAGAGCAAGGACGGTCGCGCGCGACGGGTCGACCGGTCGGTTGGCAAGCCGGTGCAGCAGCGCCTTGCGCGAATCCCCAGCGGGCAGAGCGGCAAGAATCTGACGGCGCAGCAGACCGAGATCGGCAAGCCACGCACCAATAACCGCCGGCAATTGCGCATCGATCTCGCGGCGAAGGCGCTGCGCAAATGCAGGACTTTCACCGGCGGTTGAGATTGCCACCTGCAGCGCGCCGCGGCTCACCACGGAACCGAAGAAGAAGTCGCAGTTGGGAATGTCGTCGACCGAGTTGGTGAGAATGCCTTGCTCGCGAGCCAGCCGATAGACCTCGGCGTTCACCTCGGGCACATTCGTTGCCGCGATCACGATGAACTGCCCGTCGAGGTCCGCAGGCTCAAACGCACGCCAAACGAGCTCGATCCGCCCCTGAGCCGCGAATTCGAGGAACTCGGGCCGGGCCTCGGGAGCCACTACGCGAATACGCATGCCCGTGGGCAGCAGCGCGCCGAGCTTATCGAGCGCGACGTTACCCGCGCCCACCAGAAGGCCGGGCCGCGACTCGAGTTTCAAGAAGATCGGCAGCAGACTCATCAGTCGGCAACTCCGTGTGGCACTCGTCCAATAGGCAAATCGCGCTCAACCGGCGCAAGCACTTCACCGGCAAGATGGGCGCGCAGTTCGTCGTTGGTGTGCCGTGCGAACCATGCACGCAGATTTTCGTTCTCAGCGCGGCCCGCCAAGTACTGGCGCAGCAAGCGCTCAATGGCCTCGGGCACAAGCGGTGCGGCACAGCGGTAACCCACCGGCCGCGCAACGGCGGCATCCCGGCCCACAGCTCCGCCAAGGCAGAAGTAGAAGGCGTCAGTCAGCTCGCCGTTGTATTTGATCTTCTTGCCTTCCAGGCCAATGTCGGAGATCCAGTGCTGGCCGCAACTGTTGGGGCAGCCGGTGACGTGGAGCTTCAACTGCTGATCGAACTGCGGCAGCCGCTCCTCAAGCTCGTCCACCAGCCAGCGTGTAAAGCCCTTGGTCTCGGAGATTGCCAGCTTGCAGAACTCCGTGCCCGTGCATGCCACCGCGCCGCGCCAAAAGGGCGAACCGTCGACGTGCAGGCCGATCTGGCGCAGTTCGCGAGCGAGTTCGCCTGACCTGGCGCGAGGAACATTCACAATTACCAGGTTCTGCGAAACCGTGGCGCGCAGCGAGCCTGAGCCGAATCGCTCGGCCAGCTCTGCCGCAGCCTCAAGCTGCTCACCGGTAAGGCGGCCGCGCAGAACTGAGGCGCCAACGTAATTCAGGCCCGGTTGGCGCTGCGGATGAATCCCCGCATGATCGCGCAGCACATCGTCCGGCACATCCTCAGGCACTGCGGGATCGAGCCTGAAACCGATACGGCGATGCAATTCGTCGAGAAAGCTCTCAGCGGTCCAGCCCTCGCGCATGAACAGGTACTTGAGGCGCGCACGATCGCGACTCTGGCGCAGGCCGATCTGGTCGCGGAAGATCTCAGTCACGGCGCGAACCACGTCAATGGCCTGCTCGGGCCGCACGAATGCGTCGAGCCGTACGGCCAGATGCGGTTCGTTCGAGAGTCCGCCGCCCACGCGCAGCGAGTAGCCGGCCTCAGCGCCGCGGCGCACCGGCGTGAGGCCGATATCGTTGATCTCGGGATAGGTGCACCACGACGGGCAGCCTGTGGCCGAGATCTTGAATTTGCGCGGCAGGTTGTAGAACTCGGGATTGGCCGTCAGCAGCCGCGCGATGCCGTGTGCGATGGGCGAGGCGTCAATCATCTCGTCCGCCGCGACTCCCGCCAGCGGGCAGCCGGTCACATTGCGCACCACGTCGCCGCAGGCGCCCTTGGGCGAGAGACCGATGGCGTCGAGCGCATCCACCACCTCAGGCAGCGACTCGATGGTTAGCCAGTGGAGCTGGATGTTCTGCCGCACGGTAATGTCGGCCAGGTTGCGGCCGTACTTGCGGGCCAGTCCACCGATCGTTCGCAGTTGGTGCGAGGTAACAATGCCGTTGGGGATGCCGATGCGCATCATGAAGAACTCTGAGGCAAGGCCCTCGCCGCCCTTGCCGCCGGTCGCGCCCACGCCGTCACCCTGCGTGTAAATACCCCACCACTTGAAGTACACGCCCGCCCACTCGGGCACAACGCTCCAGCGGCCGGTGCGTGCAAATACGCGAACTTCGTCAAATGCCTCCCAGGGATTCTTTTCGCGCTTCAGGCGCTCCAATCGCTGGGCTTTGGTTTCTTTGGGTTGTACGGCGTCGGTCATTGGAGCCCTTCCTGAGTTTTTGGCGCAGAAAACAGAAAACCCGCGGCAGCGATAGCATGCGCGGGCGGTGGAAATGCTTGGTTGGTCAGTTACGGACTTTTAGACCCACGTCAAGCTGCGCGCGCAAGCGGCGTACAGCAGCGACAACAGGTCAGAACATCCATGGAGAGATCATATATGTGTGTGAGCTGGAACACAAGGGCGACAGAGCGATGTTTCACATCAGCTTTTCGATCAGCGCGCTCAATGCGTGGCCCCGGTGGCTGATCGACGCCTTTGTTTCAAGGTCGATTTCGGCCATGGTCCGGTTAAGCGATGGCAGCCAGAAGAGCGGGTCGTAGCCGAATCCTCCGGTGCCGCGCGGAGCCTCAAGAATCATGCCTTCAACAGAGCCCTCGCCAGTTTGCAGCAACTGGCCATCGCGGGCGCATGCCAGCACGCAGCGATAGCGAGCCGTGCGGCGGGCGAAGGGAACGTCGGCAAGCCGCTGCAACAGCACCATGTTGTTCCAAACGTCGGTGTTGTCATTGGCGTCGGGCGAGTCCACCAGGCCGCAGTCGGCGGCAAAGCGCGCCGAGCGCACGCCGGGCGCGCCGCCAATGGCGTCCACCTCCAGGCCGGAATCGTCGGCAAGAATCAGCGCGCCGTGGGCGAATCGGGAATAGAAGATCGCCTTGAGCGTTGCATTCTCCTCTAAAGTCTCGCCGTTCTCCGCAGGCGGGTCAATCTCGTCGAGGTTTGGCAGCGGCTCTATCTCCAGAGAATGGGTGTGGGCCGCCGCGCGAAAGTCGCGCAACTTGCCCTGGCTGGAGGTAGCAGCATAAAGGCGAAAATCCATGGGTTGAGTGTAAAGCCGCGCGTCGAACGCTGGTTCTCAAAATTACGATGGTTGCGTCTATGCGCTGGTTGATTGGAAGTGTATTGAAGAACCAAGCCTTCGCGGAAGATTACTCGCGGCTTCCAAATTGGATTTTAGGTACCCTGTGACGCGACGCAGGAGTTCGAACTTATGCTTTGACAATCTGGCCTCCACCTGATTAGTTTTATCCGGTCCCGAAATTATTTCGATAATGAAACAGAAACGCCCCGTTGAGCCTCTGAGGAGGACGCAAGTGAAAGAGCCTAAAACAGTGACCTTGCTGAAAAAGGCATCAGAACGGAGTTTCGTATCAGGGCACGATTCTACTCGTGCCGCAAACGCTCCCCTTTCAGCGTCGAGCTTTAGCCCCAGCCGTTTCCCGCGCCCGCAAGTTCGCCTCGCCAGCAAGCTCGTATTCCGCACTTTTCTCAGCTTCGGCCTTGTTCTGATCTTTACCGCAGCCTCAACGCATTTGCCGGCGCAGAATCCCGGCGGGGTTCTCGGCCCGGTCGGACTCCGCGTCGACAATCTCCCCAACCCGCTCGGTATCGACGACCCAGCGCCTAAATTTAGTTGGCAACTGCACGATCCTGCGCACGGAGCGAAGCAAACGGCGTATGAGGTCGAGGTTGCTTCCAGCGCCGCCTTGCTCAAAGCGGATAAACCCGACATTTGGACTAGCGGAAAGGCCGATGGCGCGCAATCGTTGAACGTGAGGTATTCGGGGCGCGAACTCAAGCCGAGCACGCGGTATTTTTGGCGGGTCACGGTATGGGGCGCTGACGGCAAAGCCTACGCGCCCAGCGCGGCCTCCTGGTGGGAGACCGGCCTGATGAGCGAGGCTGCGTGGCGCGGCGCGTGGATCGGTTATGAGACGCCTGAAGAGGCCACCGTACGCAACGCGACGGCCAATTGGATCGCGAGCCCTGACGCGGCAACTTTGGCCGCGGTGCGCGGAAGGGAGCAGCGATTCGCGTACCGCACCGTCGTGAACCTGGCCAAGCCGGTGAAGTCTGCGGCACTTTACGCAACCGCGCAGGAGACGGCTGCGGCGTGGGTGAACGGCGCGCAGGTAATAGAGGAAGAACCGCTGCCGCCCTACAAGCACACGCCGTGGAAGAAGTTCGTGCGCGCGGATGTGACGGCAAAGCTAAGTCCAGGCGCGAACGCGCTGGCGATTGAGGCCCTGCATTACCGCGAAAACTCCGACGGCTCGCCAGAGGCAACAGCGCCGCCCATGATTGCAACGCTGGTGGTGGAGTACGCCGACGGAAGCTGGGCAAGCTTCGGCACTGATGCGACCTGGAAGACCGCGGTCCATGCGGCCGCAGGCTGGAGTGGAACGCATTTCGATGACAGCGGCTGGAAGCAGGCCGCGGCTGTGCCCGATGGCGCTGAAGCATACGGCCACCCGTGGATTCCGGATTCCGTGAAGTCGCTGCGGCGCTCGTTCACGGTAAACAAGCCGGTGAAGTCGGCGCGACTTTACGCAACGGCCCTCGGCGCATACGAGATGTTTCTCAACGCCAATCGCGTCGGCGATCAACTGCTTGCTCCGGGTTGGACGGATTACCGCGAGCGCGTGTACTACCAGACTTACGATGTAACTTCTCAGATTGGAGAGGGCGATAATGCGATCGGCGCGCTGCTCGCACCGGGCTGGTATGAGACTCCGCTCGAATGGTTGCAACAGCCCAACAATTACGGCAAAACTCCGCCAGCACTCAAGGCGCAGTTGCGGATTGAATTTACAGATGGCAGTGTCCGCTGGATTGCGACCGATGCGAAATGGTGGGCTAATCCCTTTTACATTACGCGCGCGGAGCTCTATGACGGCGAGGCGCAGGATGCGCGGCTCAAGTTCATCCCGACCACTTCCGGAGAACCTCTTGGCAGGAGTTGGGACGAAGCGATAGAGATTCAACCCGCACCCATCCAAATCGAAGCCCAGGACTTCGAGCCCATCCGCGTCGAGCGCACCATGACCGCGAAATCGCTCACCCACCCCAAGCCCGGCGTCTGGGTTTACGACTTCGGACAGAACTTCTCCGGCGTCGAGCAGCTTAGCGTCTCCGGCCCGGCGGGCAACGATATCCGTCTTCGCTTTGCCGAAGTGCTGAATCCCGACGGCACTCTCTATACCGAGAATCTGCGCACAGCCAAGGTGACCGACCACTTCATTCTCAGCGGACGCGGCCCCGAGCAGTTCACTCCGCAATTCACCTTCCACGGTTTTCGCTACGCCGAGCTGACCGGCTTCTCGGGCAAGCGCGACATCAACTCGGTGAAAGCGAACGTCATCCACACCGACGCTCCTTTCACCGCCAAACTCGAAACCGGCAGCGCCATGATCAACCAGCTCTGGAGCAATATCCTCTGGGGCCAGCGATCCAATTTCGTCGGCCTGCCCACCGACTGCCCGCAGCGCGACGAGCGCCTGGGCTGGATGGGCGATGCCGAGGTCTTCTGGCGCGCCGCCTCGTTCAACATGGATCTGGCCGCCTTCTCCCGCAAGTTCGCCGGCGACATGCGCGGAACGCAATTCAATACGCCCTACTACGGCATCTATTCGCCGGGCACTTCGCACTCGAACATGGGCCACGCCGCGGGTTGGAGCGACGCGGGCATCATTATTCCGTGGACCGAGTGGCTCGACTCGGGAGACTTGAGCATCGTCGACCAAAACTGGGCGGCGATGACGAAGTACCTCGATGCAATCGAGGCCGGCAATCCCGACGGGCTCTGGAAGAACGATGCAGGGACCGCATTCGGGGACTGGCTCTCGCCCGAGGGCAAGACCAACTACCTCCTGATCGCCACAGCGTATTGGGCCTGGGATGTGCAGCTGATGCGGCAGATGGCCCAGGCAACCGGCCGCACGGAAGACGCGCAGAAGTATGCGGCGCTATTCGACAAAATCCGCGCGGCCTTCGACCAGCGCTTTGTGCGCGACGACGGATTTGTGGCCGGCGCGGATAACAGGGCGTCGAAGTTTGGGCAGATCAACAATCCGGATGCAAAAAGCAAAGGCGGCGACACGCAAACCGGCTACGTGCTGGCGCTGCACATGAACCTGGTGCCTGAGGACCTGCGCGCGGCGGCGGCGAAGAGGCTCGTCGCGAAGATCGAGGCGAATCACAGCCTGCTGGGCACTGGCTTCCTGGGCACTCCCTTTCTACTTGAGGAGCTGACCAAGGCCGGCTACTCCGATCTGGCCTACACGCTGCTCCTGAACACGCAGTATCCCTCGTGGGGATACATGGTGACCCACGGCGCGACGACCATGTGGGAGCGCTGGAACGGCGACCAGATGCGCGGCGACCCGAGCATGAACTCCTACAACCACTACGCTTACGGCGCCGTCGCCGACTGGATCTACCGTTACGCGGCCGGCATTGACGCGTCGCCGCTCGACGCCGGTTTCCATACGGTCGTGCTGCACCCGGTTTTCGACGCGCGGCTGGGCCACATATCATTCGATTACGACTCATCGTATGGGCGTATTCATTCTGCGTGGACCGTGAATGGGACAACCGCAAAGTGGCATGTAACATTGCCGGCAAACACCACGGGGTGGTTGCCGCTCAGCTTCGCCGCGCAGTCGAAGTACAAACTCTTCGGAGTGCCGCATCATGATGGCGAACTCGAACCGCAGACACGCGATGGCGAGAGCGGCTTCGTGCTGCCCTCCGGCAGTTACACCTTTAATGTCGATCTGAAATAGCGAGGCGCGAATACCGAATGCGGATGATGATCCTGGCAGGAATTGGGTGGCACATTGTGGGCGCGGCCTCTGCGGCCTCGTTTTATGCGCCGATCGAAAAGGTCAAAAAGTGGTCATGGGAGACGACGTGGGCCATCGCCGGATTCTTCTCCTGGATCCTGCTGCCTATTGGCATGAGCCTCATTCTGCTGCCCCATTTCCTCGCCTTCTATAGCGCGCTCGACCCGCACCTGATGCTCAAAGTGGCGCTCTTTGGCGCCATGTGGGGCGTAGGCAATGTGAGTTACGGGCTCACCATGCGCCATCTCGGCATGTCGCTCGGCATTGGCGTGGCCATTGGCGTAACGCTGGTGGTGGGCACGCTTGTTCCGCCGCTGATGCACGGGCAGGAGGCGCTGCTATTCAGCACCCAGGGCGGACGGCTGACCATGGCCGGCATCGCAGTTGCTTTGGCAGGTATTGCTGTGGTCTCCTACGCCGGCCACCAGAAGGAGCAGCAGCTGGGCAAGGGTGCAGAGGAGTTCAATGTGATGCTTGGCCTGGCGCTCGCCGTCATGTGCGGCATCTTTTCCTCGGGGTTTTCATTCGGGCTCGATGCGGCCACGCCGATTCGCGATGCAGCGCTCGCCGCCGGGGTGAATCCGCTCTACGTGCGGCTGCCAAGCTATGTCCTCATCATGGGCGGTGGCGCGGTGGTGAACATGGGGTATTGCTTTATCCGGCTGGCGTCGCTCAAGCGGCTGAGCATTCGCGCGGATATGAGCCAGGCGCGGCCGGTGCTCATGAAGAATGCCGCGCTGGCAGCGGCTGGCGGCATCATGTGGTATCTGCAGTTCTTCTTCTATGCATGGGGCGAGGCGAACATTCCTGTGACGGTTGCCTACGTGAACTGGATGCTGCACATGAGCATCTACGTGCTGTGCGGCGCACTGGTGGGGCTGGCGCTGGGCGAGTGGAAGGGCGTTAGATCGCGGCCCATCCGGCTGCTGTGGGTGGGTATCGTGATCATCGTTGCGGCGGCCAACCTAGTGGGGCTGGGGACCGCCGCGATCAGCTGAGCAGTCAGCAAGTCGGCGTGCAAGCGCGCCGGCTCCGCACCTACGGCAGCGGCAACTCAGCATCCAGACCCCGCGCAACCAGTTCGACTCGCAGATTATCAACCGTCGTGAACCGAATCGCAACCATGCCCAACGCGGCTGCTGCATCCACATTCACCTCGCGATCGTCGATGAAGAGAGTCTCTTCGGCGCGGGTGCCGAGTTGATCGAGCGTCAAACAGTAGATCGCGGGTTCCGGCTTTGCCATAAGGTGCTCAAAGCTCCACACGCGCACATCGAATCGCTCGGGCCAGGTGAAGGTTCGCTCAATACTGGCCAGAACGTTGTCGCCCATATTCGACAGAATCGCCGTCAAAATACCGCGCGCCTTCAACCGCTCAGCCCAGGCGAGCATGGCGTCGTTCCGGGTGGTCCACATCAGCCCGTCCCAGTGGTTCAGCTCGTCAATGGCCGCGGGCGAGAGCCCCAGCGTGGCGTCGCGGTTGACCTTCTGCCAGAATTCGAGACCGGTCAGTTTGCCCTCGTCGTAGGCGTGCCGGTCGCGCCAGTAGCGGGCTTCGAACTCGGCCTCGGGAAGACCGGTAATGCGCACCAGAGCGGCGTGCGCCGCGGGGTCCGGAGGACCGGAAAGAACCATTCCATAGTCGAAGACCACCGCGTGCAGAGCCAATTCCCCTCCCAGTTTGAGCCAATCGAAAGCCCGGCGCCCGTGTATGGTTGGAGTGGGCGCCTCTCTCCATTGTGCCCGACCGGCGCCGAGGGCGCTTTTACTCCTTGGACGGGTGACGAGGCTGACGCAGGGAGAGATCGATGCAGTTTTCAAAACGCACAAACTGGAATTTAGAGGAGAGCGAGCTGGCGCGGGCTCATCGTGAGCGGCTCGGTGCTGGCTTGCCGGTGGCCGACCTCACGGCATCGAATCCCACGCGCTGTGGCTTCGTCTACCCGGCGGATTTACTTGAGGCGCTCACCGATCCGCGCGCCCTCGATTACGATCCGCAGCCGCTGGGAATGATCCAAGCGCGGAAGGCAGTCTGCGGGTATTACCTGGCGCACAGCGTCACAGTCGATCCGGGACAGATCGTCCTCACTACCAGCACCAGCGAGGCTTACAGCTACCTCTTCAGGCTTCTCTGCGACCCGGGTGACGAAATCGTTGTCTTGCAACCGGGGTATCCGCTCTTTGATTTCCTGGCCGGACTGGATGACGTGAAGCTGGCCGCGGCGCCGCTGGTGTACGACGAGGGATGGCAGATCGAGTTCGAGGGATTAAAGCGGTCGCTGACCGGGCGCACGCGAGCGATTGTCATAGTGCATCCCAACAACCCCACCGGGCACTTTACCACGCCTTGGGAAAAGCAACGGCTGGCTGAGCTTTGCCGCGAACGCGGCCTTGCGTTGATCGTCGACGAGGTGTTCCTCGATTACGGGTTCGACGCCGATGAGAAACCGGCGAGCTTTGCGGGCGGCCTTGAGGGAGTGCCGGTGTTTGTGGTGAGCGGATTGAGCAAAGTTGCCTGCCTTCCGCAGATGAAGGCGGCGTGGATCGTGGCGACGGGCCCGGAAACCCCAGCCGCAATGTCTCGCCTCGAGGTGATCGCCGATACCTTTCTCTCAATGAACGCGCCCGTGCAGGGTGCGTTGCCAAAGTGGCTCGATGCGAGCAAGGGAATTCAAGAGCAGATCCGGACGCGAGTGACGACCAACCTCGCGCTGCTCGACCGGGAGATGGAACGGGCGCCAGGTTTAAGCCGGCTGAAGGTTGAAGGCGGGTGGTACGCGGTGCTGCGGATTCCCGCGCTCGAGCCCGACGACGCCACCGTTTTAAAGCTGCTGGAACGCGGCATGTGGGTGCATCCGGGGCACTTTTTCGGGATGGGACCGTCGGGCTGGCTGGTGGTGAGCCTGCTCGCGCCCGAAGCCGAATTTAGCACGGGAGTGACCACTCTGGTTGACTACTTCTTAACGCATCAAGTGAGTAACAATTCCGATGGCCGACTTTAAGTTCCACTTGAGGCTACGACAATAAATAGCTGAAAAATAGATTCTTATTTCATTGCAGATATTCCGGCCGGCGATTTGCGAGGAAGGGATTGGACTCGCGTTCCTCGCCGACGGTGGTCTCAGGGCCGTGGCCGGCGATGACCCGTGTCTCCTCGGGAAGAACCAGCAGCTTTGAGTGGATGGAACGGAGGATTTGCGGAAAGTCTCCGCCGGGAAGGTCGGTGCGGCCGATGCTGCCGGCAAAGAGCGTGTCGCCAGCGAAGAGCAGATTCTGCGGGGCAAAGTGCAGGCAGATTGAGCCCTGGGTGTGGCCGGGGGTGTGGATGACCTGGGCCGGATAGCGTTCAAGGCCTACCACCATCCCGTCTTTGAGCGATTCGTCGGGCGGGGCGACGGCTGGTGCTGGGATGCCGATCCAGGAGGCCTGCTCTTTCATCATGGCCAGCAGTTCGAGGTCGTTCTGGTTCAGCAGAATGGGCGCGCCGGTGAGGCGCTTGAGTTTGAGCGCCCCGCCCACGTGGTCGATGTGGCCGTGGGTGATGAGGATTTGCTTGAGGGTAAGGCCGAGTTCGGTCAGCCGGCGGTGAATGCGGGTGATCTCGTCGCCAGGGTCGATGACGACGGCTTCGTGGGCCTCTTCGTCGCCGAGGATGGTGCAGTTACACTGCAGCGGACCGACGGGAAACGTCTCGAGGATCATGGGACGATTGTAAAAGACAGGGAGTCCAGGGATCAGGGAAACGATTCAACGGCGAGCGGTGCTCCGCTTACAGGAAATCCCAGGCATTCCTGCTGATGTCCACAGAAAGTAACATGCGCCCGTCGATTCCGCTGTTGCAATTCGCTTTTTATTCGCTATAATGCGCGCATGGCAGTCACCAGAAGGCAAAAAGAGGTTCTCGATTTCCTTGAGTCGTTTGTAGCGCGCAACGGCTATTCTCCGTCGTTTGAAGAAATTGCGCGCGGAATGGGGCTGAAGAGCCTGGCCACGGTCCACAAGCACATCACCAACCTTGAAAAGAAAGGGATGCTGGACCGCGTGCACAACCGGAGCCGGTCAATCGACGTGGTGCCGCCGGGGACGCGGACGCGCTCCAGCCTCAAGCTGCCGCTCGCCGGGCGGATTGCCGCTGGGATGCCCGTGGAGGCCATGGAGTCGCAGGAAACCATCTCGCTGCACGATGTGGTAGGCAACCGCGACGTGTTTGCGCTCGAGGTGCGGGGCGACTCGATGCGCGACGAGCACATTATTGACGGCGATTACGTGCTAGTGGAGCGCACCAAGACGGCCCGGCAGGGCGAGATCGTGGTGGCGCTGGTGCATGGCGCCGAGACCACGCTCAAGCGCTTTTATCCCGAGGGCAGCGTGATCCGCCTGCAGCCGTCAAATATTGAAATGGACCCGATCTATGTGCCGGCGGCGCAGGTTGCCATACAGGGCCGGGTTCTGGGCGTGCTGCGCAAGTACCGGTGATATTGCAGGGAGGTTTTTCCGGCACAGGCTTGCAGTCAGCGTTCGCTTCAGATCAGAATTGTGATCGTTTTAACGATAAGTGAGCAGTTTGACGGATATAATTGAAAGCCATGCGCACGGTATTGACTGCTGACAGCCTCTGGACCGGTTTCACTCTGCTTCCCTACCCCGTTGTTGAAATTGACGGCGACCGGGTTGTCGCGATCACCGAAGGTTTCGGAGCGCCCGTCGACCTTCCGGGCGCGGAGGTACACGAGTTCAAGGGCGCAATGCTGGCCCCTGCATTCTTCGATGTCCACATTCACGGCGCCGCCGGCCACGATGTGATGGAGGCGACGCCCGAGGCGCTGGGCGCGATGGGCAGATTCCTGGCGACGCATGGAACCGGCAGCTATCTCGCAACCACCGTCACTGCCCCGCTCGAGATGACGCTGCGCGCGCTCGATGGCCTGGCGAAGCTGATCGACCATCCGGAGCGGATTGACGAGGACGGCGACGCGGCCCTGCCCATCGGGATTCACCTTGAGGGTCCGTTTCTGTCGCATGCGAAATGCGGCGTACAGCCCAGGGAGTTCCTGCTCGAGCCTGACATTGCGACCTTTGACCGGCTGTATGAAGCTGCGGGCGGGCACGCACGATTGATGACGCTGGCTCCCGAGCTGCCGGGCGCGGTTGAACTTGCGGCACATGCCACAGCGAAAGGCGTCCGCGTGTCGGTAGGCCATTCGGATGCGACAGCGGAGGAGACACGAGCGGCAATTGCGGCCGGAGCGGTGAGCGCCACGCATACCTTCAGCGCGATGCGGCCGCTCGACCATCGCGAGCCGGGAATCCTGGGCATTGTGCTGGCGACCGATTCGCTGTATGCCGAGCTGATCTGCGACGGCATCCACAACGTGCCGGAGATGGCGAAGATCTGGTGGAAGACGAAGGGTCCTGACCGCGGGATCCTGGTAACCGACGCAATGAGCGCGGCCGGAATGCCTGACGGCGAATATCACCTGGGCGGGTTTGCCGTGCAGGTGGCGAACGGCCGCGCCACGGCACGCGGCGTGCTCGCCGGAAGCGTTTTAACGCTTGATCGCGCGCTTGAGAACTTCGTCGCGTTCACCGGGGCGGCGGTGGAAGAGGCGCTGCGGCTGCTCACCGTGAACCCCGCGGCCATGACCGGGTTCGGCGACGTGGCCGGGACGATTGCCGTTGGGCGCAAGGCGAATCTTGTAGCGATTGACGCCGCGGGCAAGCTGGTTGCGTCGATTCATAGCGGCGTGCTGGTGGGCGCGGTGGCGGCTCGCTGAGCTGCGGCGTTTTCGACTCAGGCGCTATAGCAGGGAATCAAAAACCTCCGTGCCCCATCCATTTCGCGCTCTTTGCGAGATGGGTGGGAAAAATCAAAGGCACCGATGGGCTGGTTGCAGGGAATTCTTCGGTCTCCCGCCCTTACGCCAGAAAAGAGCGCAAGGACAGGGCACGGAACTGCGCCGGGGACTCAGCGAATCTGGCCTTGAGCCAGCTTCTTTGCACGCCAGATTGCGCCTTCGAGAGAGACCACTGGACTTTCGCGGACCGGCATCCCGGGCGCGGCGGCGTTGAGGCCGGCAAAGAAATCGCGACGCACAATCGGCGTCTTCTCAATCACGCTGCCGGTGAAGGCCACCGGCACTTCTTCTGCGATTCGATGCTTGCGGCGCAGCTTGGAGCGCACCAGCAGAACAAAATCGACGAGGTCCGCCGCGGCCTGCTTGAGCACGCCGATGGCAACGGCGTCGCCGGCTTCGGCCAGCTCGCTGATGGCCGGCGCGAGGGCGGCAAAATCGGGGCCCGGCGTGCTGTCGCCGAGGTTGACGAGCGCGTCAATGGTCGGCGTGCCCCAGATCTCGCCGACGCGCTTCAACACCTGCGTGGGTTCTTCCCGATCGTATGCATTCAGCGCCCGGCGAATGGCGTGCAGGCCGATCCAATAGCCCGAGCCTTCGTCGCCGAGGCGCGAACTCCATCCGCCGGCGCACTCACGGCTGCCGTCGGGCGCGCGGCCGATGGTGTTGGAACCCGTGCCGGCGATCTGAAGGATTCCGGGACCGCCTTCAAACGCGGCATCAAGGGCGATGATCTCGTCGCCGACGACTTCGGACTTCTCGATCCTGAATTCGCGCAGAACAGCAGTAATCCACTCGGGAATGCCGGGCATGGTGGCGCTGGCCACGCCCACAGAGGCTGCATCCACACCGGTAACACCAGCTTGCGCGTAGACCTCGGTAAGCAGGACGCGGAGATTCTCTTCGGCTGCTTCGACGCCCACGCGAAGACGCTTGATTGAACCGCTCTCAGCAAAGGCGAGGACTTGTTTTTCGTGGGCCGCTGCAGCGTCGACGATGGAGGCGCGAGTGTGCGTGCCGCCGCCATCGATTCCAAGAACCAAACTCATTCGGGATTGCTCCTGTTATTTCTCTTGTTCGGCGCCGTTGTCACCGAGCGTGCCCGCCAGGATATTCAGACTGCCGTCGTTCTTTGCCGGCTTGAGACCGAGCATGTGCGCGATCCAGGGATAGAGGTTGACGTTGTGGAAGGGCGCGACGGTCTTGCCGGGCAAAATGTCAGGCCCCGCGGCAAAGAAGCTGGCCTTCATCTCGGGGATTTTAGCCGGATCGAAGCCATGCATGCCGGTGGTTGGCGGGTGGTCGACGAGGCCGGCGTCGGGCGCATGCGCGCGGATGGCGTAGGGACCGGTCGCCACAACTACGGGATCGCCCTCGCGCGGATTCTGGCTGTAATTAAGCTCCGGCGGCACGTCTTTCAAGCGATAAACCATGAACTGCGATGAAGCCTTTTTAAGCAGGTTGTAAACACGCACGCGGTCTGCCTCATCTGCGGTGTAGAGCAGCGAGGCAACGGAATCGAAGCCCTTGAGGTCGGCGAAGGCGTCGAGATTGATCCACGGTCCCTCTGACTTCGCCATGCCGTGATCGCTCACGACGATCAGGTCGATGGGGAGGCCGGTTTTGTCGAGCGCAGTTTTGAGCTTGCCGATCTCAGCGTCCATCTTGAGCACGGCCTTGCGCGTTTCAGCCGCATCGGGTCCGAATTCGTGGCCCTCATGGTCGGGTTCGGAGTAATAAATCGCGATGAAGTGCGGACGGTCGCCGGGCGCAAGATTTAGAAGCGCGACGACATTGTCAATGCGGGCCTGCTGGGCTTCAGGGCTGGCCTCGGTCTTTGCGTCGAAGTGCGCGTACCAGGTGGGGCGATAGCCGGCGATCTCAGCCTCTGAACCCGGCCAGAGAAGAACCGCGGCGTGCATGCCCTGGCTTTCGGCAAGGCTCCAGAGCGGCGTGCCCGAGTACCATGTGCCGTCGGTGACGGCTTTGGGATCGCTCATGGTGTAGCGTTCATTGCGAGCGGGATCGTAGAAGCTGTTGGCCACCAGGCCGTGGTGTTCGGGGTAAAGGCCGGTGACGATAGTGAAGTGGTTGGGAAAAGTGAGCGAGGGATAACTGGGCAGCATGCCCTCGGGCGCCCATACGCCATGCTTGCCGAGGGCCAGCAGATGCTCGGCGCGATCGCGGCGTGCATAGTCCCAGCGGAAGCCGTCGAGCGAGACCAGAACAACGTAATGCTGCTGCTGCGCCCATGCGGAGTTGGGCGCATTGCCGACATGCGTAAGCGGCAGCGCGGGATCGAAGCTGCTCGCCTGCCCTTGCGCTGAAAGCGGAGTCGCAAACAGCACAGCTATGGCGGCGAATGCGATGAGCATTCGCCGGCCAGGGGCGACGAATCGGGCTGAATCTCTCACTCGACCAGCTTATCGCACGGGGTTGTCACCGTGCTGCGCGGTTGCGTGCAAGCGGGCGCATGCGCAGGTGCTAAAGCTGTGGGCGCTCATGTTGATGAGACCGCAGGTTGCGATTGGCCAGAACGGCGCGAGTTCGCTTGAGCGGTCGCCGACGAAGTAATTGCGGATGTAGGCCTGGCTGGCAGGCAATCTGGCGCCGGTATCGGCCGTGAATTCGCCGATGAGAGCGGCGAGCGCCGTGCCGGAAAACGCAGGCTCATTGTAGGTCTGCGCGTAGTCGTACTCCTGCGCCCATGTAGTGTCGATGCCGGTCTGGTTGGATGCCGCGATGACGCGGTAGTCGATGAGCGTCGCCGTATTTGGATCGACCCGGGCCACGGTGATCGATGGGTTGTTGCCATCGATGGGCGAAATGGAGGGGACCAGCTTCACGGGAACCCCATGATCGCGAGGAGGTGTGCCGGGGGGGATGAGGAGCCGCAGTTCGTCCATGTGCGTGTGGCCGAAGATGGCCAGCGAAATCACGTCGCCGTAGGGCGCCAGCGCATCGGGCAGATCGTCAGACGACAGAAACACAGCCGGATCTTTGCCGGCGCAGATGCTCATGCCCTTCGCAGCCGTGCTTTGCGCGTCAACGCCTGGCGGGATGTGCGTCATGACCCAGACCTTCAGCTTCGCCTGGCGCGCATGATCGAGCTCGGTGCGGAGCCACGCGATCTGCCGCTTGGCTTCAGACGGATCGTCTTTCCCCTGGCAGGTCTGGTATTTGCGCGCGATAAAAACGTCGTCGAGGACGATGAGGCGCGTATGCGCGAAGGGCGCGGGGAGAGTGACGCTGAAGTTGCCTCCGATTGCGAAGTCCTTGCGGGCCTGCTTCGATTCGGCTGTGGGAACGTCGGCGGTAAGGACTCTTCCCGTGTCGTCGAGAAAGCCGCTGTTCGCGTCGAGCTGGTAGTCGCCGCAGTCGGAGTCGTTGTTGCCCAGCGATGCGTAAACTGGAACGCTGGGAAGGGCATTGCGCAGAGAGTCGACGACAAATTCAATTGTCTTTTCGACGAAGGCGCGGAAGTCGCCGGGCTTGGCGTTGGGAAAGACCGTGGCGAACTTGCAGGTGAAGGAGTGGGAGATGAGATCGCCGCTTACGGTCACGAACTTCGCGCCCGCCGCGTTGATCTTCATTGCCTTCAGGCTGGATGCAAAGAGCGGATAAGAAGTGTCATCGCCGCGGGTGGGGCAGGCCTGTTGGAGTGCGTCGAATCGGGTTTCGCGATCGGGCGAAGGCGCCGAGGCAAGAATCGCCGTCCAGCCCGAAGCGGGCGCCGCGGCAAGCTGCGCGGCTTTTGCGGGATCCCAGAAGGGCTCGAAGTGGATGTCGCTGACCATGAGAACGCGCGCCGTGGCCGGTGCCGCGGGCTCAGAAAAGGACGGCGCGGCGGCAAGCGAAAGCAGCGCGAGAGCGGAAACGAGACGCGAAGTTCGGATTCCTGAAGCCATTGCGGGCAGCGCTCCTGGATTGGATTCGAGCGTGAACAGGATAAACGAGAGGCGCATGCGCATGCGCCCGGCAGCCGCGGTCTCATACGGTCGGCATGGAAGTGCGGGCCACTTTCGGCGCTTACTGCATAGCCGCGGGGTGGTGTGTTATACGTTTACCGATGAATCTTGACAAGAGTTTTTTGATTGCTGTTTTGATCGCTCTCGCGGCGGGCGCAACGGCCTTGCGGGCGCAGACGGTGGCTCCCACCCCGCCCATGGGCTGGAACAGCTGGGATGCCTACGGGTTGACCATCGACGAGGAACAGTTCAAGGCGAACGCCACGGTGCTGGCCGGTGTTAAACAGTTTGGATGGCAGTACGCGGTGATCGACGAGGGCTGGTACATGGCGAATCCTGACGGCAGGAACCTCGCCGAACGGAAGTATCTTCTTAACGCGAATGGAATCCTGATTCCGGTGTCCGATCGCTTCCCTTCGGCGACAGGCGGAGCGGGTTTCAGGCCGCTGGCCGACTGGGTGCACAAACAGGGGCTCAGGTTCGGGATTCACATTGTGCGCGGGATTCCGAGGCAGGCGGTTGAAACCAACATGCCCATTGCCGCATCGAAATTTACCGCGACGGACGCAGCCGATACCTCCAGCCCTTGCCCCTGGGACGACGGTAACTGGGGCGTGAAAGATAACGCCGCGGGACAGGCCTGGTATGACTCGGAAATCAGGCAGTTTGCTGACTGGGGCGTGGATTTTCTGAAGGTGGACTGCATCAGCGACCACCCCTACCGTCCGACCGAGATCCGGCAGATAGCGTTGGCGATTCAAAGGGTGGGCAGACCGATCGTCCTGAGCCTCTCGCCCGGCCCGACTGCGCTGGAACATGCCGCCGAAGTGCAGAAGTACGCGCAGATGTGGCGAATCGCCGACGACCACTGGGATTCGTGGACCTTTCCGCATCCGAATGGCGGAGACTTCCCTTTCGGCACGCGCGACGAGTTCGACCGTATCGCCAGATGGTACACGTACACGGGACCGGGAAGCTGGCCCGATCCTGACATGCTGCCCTGGGGATCGCTGACGCCGCATCCCGGGTTAGGCGATCCGCGGAAGTCGCGGTTGACGCCGGAGGAGCAAAAGACAGAATTCGCGCTGTGGTGCATCACCCGCTCGCCGCTCATCCTGGGCGCGGACCTTACCAGGCTCGACGATCTGACCAGGTCTCTGCTCAGCAATCAAAACATGCTGTTCACGAATCAGAACGCGACCTACAGCCGCCCGCTGGATGCGTCGAAGCTGGGGCCGGATTTTGAGAATGTGCGCGTGTGGCGGGCCAGCATCAATACCCCGGGCACGCGCGGATACAAGGAGTACTTCGGGTTCTTCAACCTGGGCGAAAGCGCCGTAACCGTGAAGACCACGTGGCTCGCGCTCGGGCTGGATGGGAAGAAGCACTCGGCCACAAACGAGTGGGACGACTCCGAGACCAAAGAGGGCAAGGAGATTACGGTAGCCATTCCGCCTCACGGCAGCCAGGTGTACGAGGTGCAGTAAGCGGGGGACCATGCTGCGTAGAGAGTTTCTGGGCGGGTTGGAGGGTACAGGGGCAAAACCCCTTGCCCGCCGACGTTCCAGACCGCTGAAAATCGCCCTACAACTTAGTGGTGAGCGCACAGCCCCGGGCCGGTATCTTGTGCGAAACTGGATAGTCCGCAAAGAAGCGACGTAGCAGCGCTCCGCGGCAGAGGCTATTGCAGAGGCTATTTATGCCTATACTTCGTTCGACCTTTATTGCACTCTCCCACAATCGTTCCCTCCGCCGGTTCTGCGAGCAATCCACAATCGGCAGCCGCCTCAGTTCGAGATTCATCGCCGGCACCGAGATCTTTGACGCGCTGCGCGTAGCCGAGTCAGTTAACCGCCAGGGCATGACGGTGACGCTGGACTCCTTGGGCGAAAGCGTGACGTCAGAAGTTGAGGCGCATCGAGCGGCCGAGATCTATCACCAACTGCTGGATACGACTCAGGTGCGCAAGCTGAATGCAAATATCAGCGTGAAGCTGACGCAGATGGGACTTGAGCAGTCGCCGACGCTGGCCGAGTCGATTGCGGCAGACCTGGCGCAGCATGCAAAGACCACCGGGAACTTCGTTCGCATCGACATGGAAGACTCCAACCTGACGCAGGTGACGCTCGACATTGTACGGCGCCTGAATGCGCGTCCCGAGACCAGGGGCGCGCTCGGAGTGGTGATCCAGGCGTATCTTTACCGCTCGCAGGCCGACGTGGAGCAGTTGCTGGCAGATGGAATCAGGATCAGGTTATGCAAAGGAGCGTATAAGGAACCCTCCGAAGTCGCCTTCCCGCGCAAGAGCCAAGTGGACGAGAATTTTGTGCTGCTGAGCAAGAAGCTGCTTGACTCAGACGTATATCACGGCTTGGCCACGCACGACGAGGCCATGATTGCGGCGGCAAAGGCCTATGCGCGCGAGCATGGAATCTCGCCGGAGCGATTCGAATTCCAGATGCTCTACGGCGTGCGGCGCGACCTGCAGCGCCAGCTGGTGAAAGAGGGTTACCGGGTCCGCGTCTACGTCCCGTTCGGGCGCGAGTGGTACCCGTATTTCATGCGCAGACTGGCTGAGCGGCCTGCGAACCTGCTGTTCCTGCTTAAGAACTTCTTCAGAGCTTAATGCCGAAAATAGCTAAGCTGCGCGGGCCTTAGTTGCCACGCTCAACGGATCGCCTGCCACTTGATTTGCGCCTATTGCGCTCGCGAAGCAGGAAGTGCTGGCGGCACTCGCGGCAATACCAAGGAAAATATCCAAACATCGGATAGATATAATTCTGCATAAAGCCCTTGCGTTCGACTCGACGGGTGCGGTCATAGCCACAATGCGGACAGAAGACCTTGGATCTTGCCTCGGTCTTTCCGGCCAGTCCTTCAGCAACCTGCGATTCATTTCCGACCGACACTCGACACTCCTCGGCTCTTCAACTACTCATCCCTATCCCGGTCCTGGAAGCTCCAGGGAAGCAGCGCAAACCTCACAGGAGAAGAGCTTCGCGCGGCAGAACCCAATTATGCGATTTTTCGAACCCATTGTAACGGATAAGTCGGGCAAGAAGAATTAACTTATCGCCTCCGGACGCGATAAACTCAATCCTCAGTCATGGCTGTTGATTGCGTCCGCAAATCTACCAAGGAGGTTCTCGCCAGATCTGCGATTGCTTTGGCCAAGGTCAACGAACTATTGAGTGATTCAGGACGTTCCAACCGTAAGCCTATGTTTGCCGCGTAGGAACGAAATAGACGATCAACGTCATAGAGAATTTCAACGTGGTCGCAGAGAAAGCCTATCGGTTGGAGAATCAGCAGTTTATGTCCTTCAGCGGCGATGGAGTCGAGAGTTTCTTCAACCGTGGGCCCGATCCAGGGACCGCCGCTCGCGCCCTGGCTCTGGAAAGCGAACCACCACCTGGGAATCTCGGGCACGCGCTCAGCAACCAGCTCGGCAGTGTGTCGGGCTTCTTCAGCGTAGGGGTCGGCTCCCTGCCCCGGCCAGAATCGCGGACCCGACTCGGAACCTGGAACGGGGGGCTGGACCGTGCGCGTGGGGACGCTGTGAGCTGTGAAGAGCACCGGCACGGGCTGGCCGGCTTCATCGGTCAGTTTGCGGAGGACGGGGCGTAGGCGCTCGGCAAAAGCAACGGCGAGCAGCGGATGGCGCGCCCACCCCTCGGTAAAGTTGATGCGAAGGTTGCCGGCCTCAGCTTCGACGGCGCGCCGATAGAGACCAACGCTGGTGCGGGAGTTCTGCGGAGCCATGCAGATGACGTCGGCCTCTTCAATGCCGTCGACGCGCATTTTGCGCACCACATCGGGGATATAGGGACGCCAGTTGCGCATGCCCACATAGACCGGAACGGGAACACCTGACGCCGCTAGTTCTTCCTCGACGAGTTTCGCCTGCGCAAAGGTGATTTCAGTCAGCGGGCTGCGCCCGATGAGAGAGTAGCGATGCTGGATCTCCGCGACCACCTCAGGCGGCAGAGGGCGCCCGCTGGTCACGTTGCGCAGATACTCGGGAATCTGATCGATGGTCTCGGGGGTTCCATGGGCGAGCAGCAGAACGGCCTGTTTAGGCATGAACGGCCTCCGGGTCCTCGCTGAGACGGAATTGATGCACCATCTTCACGACGGCTTGCACGTTCTCAACCGGAGTGCCGGGGACGATGCCGTGACCGAGATTGAAGATGTGGCCAGGGCGTCCGCCCGCAGAGCGGAGAATCTCTTTGACGCGCTTCTCGAGAACATCCAGAGGAGCAAACAGCGTGATGGGATCGAGATTCCCCTGCACGGCACGGGTGTGCCCCACAGCCCGCCAGCCTTCATCGAGCGGCTGACGCCAATCGAGGCCGATTACGTCGGCGCCGGTCGAAGCCATGGCTGAAAGCAGGCCCGTGGTCTCGACGCCGAAGTAAATCACCGGCACGCCCATACCCTGCACGGCGCGAACCAGCCGCGTGGATGCTTCGAGCGCGTAGTCGCGATAGTCCGCCACGGAAAGCGAACCGGCCCAGCTATCGAAGATCTGAATCACGTCGGCCCCGGCTTTGACCTGCTGCCGGCAGTACCCGGTCAGTACCACGACGATTTTGTCCAAAAGCTTGCGCCACGAAGTGGTGTCGCCGTACATGAGCTGCTTGGTGTGGATGTAGTTGCGCGAGCCGCCGCCCTCTATCATGTAGCTGGCCAGCGTGTACGGAGCGCCGCAGAAGCCGATGATGCCGAGCCTGTCTCCGAAGTGCGTGGCAACCTTCTGGATGGCGCGGGCGACGTAGTCGAGCTCATCGGCGCGATCGGTGCGCAGCGCGGCAACGTCCTGAGCCGTGCGTATAGGATGATGCACCACCGGTCCCTCGCCGGCCTGAAACTCGAAGGGAAGGCCCATTGGCTCCAGAGGGAGCAGCAGATCGGCGAAGATGATGGCGGCGTCGACACCGAGCTTCTCGGCAGCGGTGACAGTGACTTCGGCGGCGAGCTCGGGCCGCTTGCAGATCTCAACCAGCGTGTGGTGCTTGCGGACGTCGCGATACTCCTGCATATAGCGGCCGGCCTGGCGAAGAAACCATACGGGCGTGCGGTCCACCGGGCGGCGAAGGCAGGCCCGAACAAAGCGGTTGCCCTCAAGCAGGGTGTCTGCGGCCGCTGTCTCCTTTTTGATTGATCCCATATTGACCCAATTCTAAAACGTGACGAAGCGAACTCGGCTCAAAGACGCGGCATTCGCCGAGATGCGCCCGGAGCCGCGATTCCAGGGGCCGCTGAGGCGAACCGGGCACCCGATTTAATTCCGCTCGAAAACCGCACAACAATCCGGCCGGCTCGTCAAGCTGCGCAACGCGGCCGCGTGCGAGCCGGATTCGTGAGCCGCTTCAGGACCACACGCTGGCTGACAGCTCCGCATCCGCCTGCCGGTGGACAAGGCGGCCTTTCGCGGAACTCAGACAACTTAATGTAATTTCAACAATTTCCAGCGGATAATAGAGAAAATGCCTGAACTATGAAGCCTTCGACCTCAGTTCCTGCTCGGCGCGGAACCAGTCATCGGCGTCCTGCCCGTGCTGATAGCCACGCTCGGCCCAGTATCGGTGCGCGAGCGCCGCAATTTGCTCTTTCGAGGGCTGCATCACGGTCAAGTTGTTCGCTTTGGCCTTGGATTTGGCCGGAACCTTGCTAGGCTTGGCGGCGGTTTCGGTCTTCGGCTTGCGGGTGGTGGTCTTCTTGACGGTCTCAGTCATATGAGGTTTCCTCCTGGGTTGAGCGCGTTCACGAAAAGCAGCGTGGCTACACCCTTCCGATGGCCCAGAGCAGCCCTTTTGCTGCCTTGAGTCACCGAATCCGGTTGAAGCTATTCCTGAAACGCGGTAGGGGGCCGACACTTCGGCCGTCTGTTTACATTTTAACGGACGGCGAAGGGGGAGAGGGCCGTGGGCGGAGCCAGGAACCTCGGAAATAACCCCGATTTACCTCCAACGGAAGATGCGGAGCGAGACCGCGAAAGGTACCACAAACCAGGCCAAAAGCGTTGCCACAGGCAGAAGCATGTGATTTAGCTCCATGCCCTGCAGCATGTTGCCTCTCATTGCGTCGATAGCCGCGGTAAGCGGCAGCGCGCGGACCAAGGGCTGAACCGCGGCCGGGAAACGCGAGGCGGAGAAGAAGATTCCGGAGAGAATCCACATGGGGAGCATGACCAGGTTCATGAGCCCGCTGACGGCCTCCATGGTCCGGGCCCGCGAGGCAACCAGCAGTCCTAGAGCCGAGAAATCCATTGACGTAAGCAGGCAGATCAGCCCGAGCTGCCATAACGGACCCCGAAACGGAATCCCAAAGGCGACCCTGGTGAAGCCGAGAAAGAACGCCACCTCAACCACCAGCATTGCCAACCGCGACAGCAGGAATGCGGTGAGGTACTGCCACTTGGGCATGGGCGAAGCTACCATGCGCTTGAGCAGCTTCTTCTGGCGACCCTCGACGATGGAGAAGCCGAGGCCCCACATCGCCGATCCCATCAGGTTCATGCCCAGCAGGCCGGGTACGACGAAGTCGATGTAGCGCGAGCCGGTCTCATGGACAAAATCGTTCGACGAGGCAACGGCATCGTGCCGGCCGGCAGCCGTCTGCACATCGCGGTCGACAAGCAGTCTGGCGGAGCGCGCGTCGGGATTGGTCTCGTCGTAGCGGTAGACGACGCCCGATGGCTGCTGAATCGCGAGCAGAACGATGGAGCCTGTAGCGAGTGCGTGGCGTCCGGCGGCCTCGTCGATCGGCGTCGTCTTGAGCCCCGGGTCGGCGCTGAGGGCCGCAACCAGCTGCGGTGTTGTGGCGCCGACGGGCAACACATCGGCTGGACGGTTGCGGAAGGCGATGCCAAGGCCGACTGCCAGCAGGATGGGGAAGATGAATATCCAGAAGATCGCTTCGGGCTCGCGCAAAATCAGCAGGAAGCGGATCGTCGTCAACTGGAACAGGCTGCTATGTTCAAGCCTACTCATCGCGCAGATTCCTCCCTGTTAAGCGGACAAATACGTCTTCGAGGGTTGCCGAGTGGGTGCGGAAATCGTTCAGGTGCAGGCCTTGCTGCTCAAGCGAGGCAAAGATCAGCGGCACCGTGATGTGCAGTTCGTCCACCGAGAGCTGATGGACCGAAGCGTCGACGCGGTGTGATTGGACGCCGGTAATCGCGGTAAGCGCCGCGGCAACGGCTTGATGCGCGGCCTCTGAAGACACATGCGGCGTTGAGTCTATCGCAAACTCCACAATCTCTTCGCCGCCCACGGTCGCAATCAACTCCTTGGGCGTGCCCAGTGCAATCACCTTGCCATGGTCCATAATCGCCACGCGGTCGCACAGCCGCTCGGCCTCGTCCATGTAATGCGTCGTCAAAATAATCGTTCTGCCCGATTGCTTCAGCGCGTCCACCAAATCCCACAAATGGCGCCGCGCCTGGGGATCGAGGCCGGTAGTGGGCTCGTCGAGAAACAGCAGCTCAGGGTCTCCGACCAGTGCTGTCGCCATGGCCAGGCGCTGCTTCTGTCCTCCGCTCAGCCCGCCGATCCGCGAGCGGCGCTTCTCTTCAAGCTGCGCCGTCTTGATGGACTCTTCGATATCGATGCCGCGGCGATAGAAGCTCCTGAAAAGGCGCAGGATCTCTTCGACCGTGAGCTTGTCGGGAAATTGCGTCTCCTGGAGCTGGATGCCGATGCGCTGACGCAGCTCTTTGGGGCCGGTCTTCCAATTCAAGCCGAGGATTTCGACTGTGCCGGAATCCGGCTCGGTGAGCCCCTCGCAGATTTCAATGGTCGTGGTCTTGCCTGCTCCGTTCGGCCCGAGCAGGCCGAAACACTCGCCCGAGTGCACCTCGAGATCGATGTCGTCGACCGCCTTCACATCGGCAAAGGCCTTTTTCAGGCCGCGAATGAGCAGCGAGGGGCGCGTCGCAGAGGAACCGGGAATGGTTGTCGAGTTGTTCAAATTCTGTTGCAACATAAAGAGACGGGGTTGGGGACCGTTATAGAGTAACCTATTCTCGATTCCATGATCCTTACTGGGCTTTCCCCGAACCCGGGAGTCTCCGAAAAGTGGGCCGCACCAGACTGGAGGCACCATTGCGCCGCCGCAACTTCATCAAAACTCTCCCTCTTGCCGCAGCCGCCGGCGCGGTCAATGTGCCGGGCATTGCCGAACATCCGGCACAGAACCGGCAGGTGCCCGCCGATGCCGTAGAATTGCCAAGGTTTCAGCCGCCGGACGCGGAGCGGTTCATCCGGCCTGATGTTCATGCCGGCGACAGGCCATCGGGCGCAAGCTTTGCCACGCGCTCACCGGCCCTGGGACTCAACGGCGCAGCGGGAACGGCGCATCCGCTTGCGACTCAGGCAGCCATCGAAATGCTGAAGCGCGGCGGATCGGCCGTGGATGCGGCGATTGCCGCCAACGCTGTGCTCGGCTTCGTCGAACCGACAAGCTCCGGCCTGGGCGGCGACTGCTTTGCGTTTGTGTGGGACCCGAAGGCGGCTAAGCTGGCCGGTATGGCAAGCTCGGGCCGCTCGCCCAAATCCCTCACCCTCGCCACCGTCCGCTCGCGCGCCATCGACGGCCACATTCCGGCACACGGAGCAATCGCCGTGTCAACTCCTGGCGCGCTCGACGGCTGGTGGACGCTGCACCAGCGCTTCGGAAAACTGAAGTGGGCCGAGCTGTTTGAGCCGGCCATTCACTACTGCGAGGCCGGCGACGCCACGCCGCAGATCATCGGCTACTACATCAAGCGCAACATGGCGACGTTTCTCCGCCCCAACTCCGGCGTTGAAGAGACCGCCAACGCAGTGCACACCTACATGCCCAACGGCGTTGCTCCCAACGAGTACGACGTGCGCCGCAACCCCGATCTCGCGCACACCTACCGCATCATCGCCGAAGGTGGCCGCGACGCGTTTTATGACGGACCAATCTCCCAAACCATCGACGCCTACTTCAAGCGCATCGGCGGATGGCTGAGCGCCGACGATTTGCGCGAGCACCACGCCGAGTGGGTTGAGCCGCTGGTCACCGACTATCGCGGCGTAAGCGTCTACGGAATGCCGGCCAACACCCAGGGTCTCGCCACGCTGCAAATGCTCAACATCATCGAGCAGTTCGATCTGCGCGGCTACGGCTTCCAGTCGGCGAATTCGGTGCAGGTGCAGGTTGAGGCCAAGCGGCTCGCCTACGAAGATCGCGCGCGCTACTACGCCGATCCGCACTTCGCACAGATCCCCATCGACTGGCTGATCTCGAAGGACTACGCGAAGGAGCGCGCCAGGCTCATCAAGCTCGACAGCATCATCGATCCCATCAACCCTGGGCACGCGCCCGGCCAGGCGCCGGGCCACGGCGACACCACCTACTTTGCCACCGCCGACAAGGACGGCATGATGGTGTCGATGATCCAGTCGAATTTTCGCGGAATGGGTTCGGGGCTGGTGGCCGACGGGCTGGGATTCATGTTCCAGGATCGCGGCCAGCTCTTCTCGCTGAAGGACGGGCACCCCAACATCTACGCGCCGGGCAAGCGGCCGTTCCAGACCATCATTCCCGGCTTCGCGGCGAAGGACGGCAAGCCGTGGACGGCCTTTGGCGTGATGGGCGGCGACATGCAGCCGCAGGGGCAAACGCAGATCATCGTGAACCGCGTGGACTACGGGCTCGACGTGCAGGCTGCGGCCGACAGCCCGCGCTGGTACCACGAGGGATCATCGCAATCGATGGGCGAGGACGCGCCGAACCTGGGGCCGCACGGCGTGCTGAACCTCGAATCTGGAGTCCCAGAAGTAACGCGCAAGGCACTTGAGGCCATCGGCTGGAAGATCGGCGAGGCAACCGGCGCTTACGGCCGCTACGAAGGCATCGAGCACCGCATGCAGGGCGGCGAGCGGGTGTACGCAGCCGGCAGCGAGATGCGCGCCGACGCAGTGGCGCTCGCGTATTGAGCGCCTGGGCTTCCTGCAAACGACGTGAGAGTTTTGTCGCGCGAGTATCAAAGGAGCTACTTGGCTGACGCGATATAGCCAGCGCCTCGCTTATCTTTTGCAGTGTATGATTAAGGGCCAAAGTCAGGGTCCGCGCACCATTATCTAATCGAGGCTTCCAGTGCTCCAATCCAAAAGCGTCGCGCTTGCGTTTGCCATTGGCGCTGCCGCCGTGGTGATTCCGATCTGGGCCTCTGTCCAGCTGGCATGGAATGAGAGTGTATCGACAGAGAAGGCGCTGGGGCTGAGCTACGCGCACGATGTTTTGCGACGCACACAGGAGACTGCTTCCCAGTTCGGCACGGCAATCCAGACACTCAACAGCGACGGTTTCGCGCCGTGCTCGCAGCAAGACGTTGAGATGATGCGCGATCTTGATCTCGGATCGAGCTACGTGCAGGCGGTCGGCCGCATCTCGGGCGATACTCTTACCTGTGCATCGCTCGACTTCGGGCATCCCATAACCCTTGGTCCGCCCTCGTTGACCACAGACCGCGGAGTTGAAGAGCGACTGGGCGTGCAGTTGATTCCAGGCGAGACCCATCCGCTCAACGTGCTTTCGAGAGGCGGTGTTGCGGTAATCATCGACCCCACCCTGGTGACCGATACGCCAACCGAAGGCCCGGACGTGGAACTTGCCGTGTTTGTTCCCTCGAATCCAAATCACCAGTTGATCGCAACTGTGGGCCAGAATTTCCCTCAAAAGTGGCTCGAATCGCGGCCGAAAGGAAGTGAAGTAACCTTCCTCGACAGCGGATTCCTGGTGATCGCCGCTCGATCGGCCAAATTCGACCTTGCCGCGGTCATTGCTATCCCTGATCACTACATCTTTCATCGCGTAAGACGCGTCGCCATGTACTTCACCCCAATCGGCCTTGTCTGCGGAATACTGCTGGCCTGGGCCGTGAACTATATCAGCGGCATCAGGTCGTCGTTCCCCTCGATGGTAAAGCGGGCGGCGAAGAACAAAAGCTTTTATGTGGAGTATCAACCGATTGTGGAGCTGGAGTCGCGGCGCGTGATCGGCGCCGAGGCCCTGGTGCGCTGGAAGAGCAAAGTTGCGATTGTGCGGCCCGATCACTTTATTCCGCTGGCCGAGGAACGCGGCCTGATCCACCTGATTACCGAGCAGGTGATCAACATTGTCACGCGGGACTTGCCACGGTTTCTCGAGTTCCATCCCGATTTTGAGGTCGCCATCAACATGTCGGCTGCCGACCTGCGCTCGGGACGCACGCACGAGTTGCTCGACCATATGCTCGCGGCCAGCGGAGCGCGGGCGCAAAACGTCGAGATCGAAGCCACGGAACGCGCTTTTTTGCAGGGACCCGAAACGGCAAAGCTCATAGGATCTCTGCGCGAAAAAGGCTTCAGCGTGGCCATCGATGATTTTGGGACTGGCTACTCAAGCCTTGCCTGTCTGCAGTCGCTTAGCCTGGATACGCTTAAAATCGACAAGGCCTTTGTGGAGACCATCGGAACCGACGGTGCGACAAGCCATGTGGTAGGGCACATAATCGAGATGGCACGCTCGCTTGAGTTGTACATGGTTGCCGAAGGCGTTGAAACCGAGGTGCAGGCAACATTCCTTGAGAAGCGCGGCGTCCACTACGGGCAGGGTTGGTTGTTTGGCAAACCCATGCCCATCAAGACCTTCTGCGAACAGTTCAAGAGTCAGCCGGCCGCCGCGCAGAAGACCCTGTTCTGAACGGGCAAGCGAGACTATGACGCAATCCTGCGGGCAGGTAAACTAAAACCATGGCCGAGATTCAGCGCAGAAAAACCCCGACAGTCAAAATTGGCAACGTGCGCGTTGGCTGGGAGGTCCCCGTTGTTGTTCAGTCGATGACCAACACCGACACCGCCGACATTGAGAGCACCATTGAGCAGGTTGCGGCCCTCGCGATGGCCGGCTCCGAACTGGTTCGCGTCACGGTGAACAACGAAGAGGCCGCCGCAGCCGTTCCAGCCATCGCGGAAGGCCTGGAGAAGCGCGGCCTTCGCGTGCCCATCATCGGCGACTTCCACTACAACGGCCACATCCTGCTCAAAAAGTATCCCGCCACGGCGCGGGCGCTGGCCAAGTACCGCATCAATCCCGGCAACGCTTCAATCGGCAAAAAAGACAACGACAACTTCCAGGTGATGATCGAGTGCGCGGTCGAGAACCAGAAGCCGGTGCGCATCGGCGTGAATTGGGGCTCGCTGGATCAATCTCTTTTGACGCGCATGATGGACGAGAACAGCAAGAAGGCCGAGCCGCTGCCTGCGCGCGACGTGATGATGGAGGCGATGGTCGAGAGCGCGCTAAGCTCTGCACGCGCCGCCGAGCGCTACGGCCTCGGCCACGACATGATTATTCTCTCGGCCAAGGTGAGCGGCGTGCGCGACCTCATCGACGTCTACACCGCCCTGGCCTCGCGCTGCGACTATCCGCTGCACCTTGGGCTGACCGAGGCCGGCATGGGCGCCAAGGGATTGATTGCCTCCACGGCGGGCCTCTCGCCGCTCCTGCTTGCAGGAATCGGCGACACGATCCGGGTGAGCCTCACGCCCAAACCCGGCGGCGACCGCACTGAAGAGGTGCAGGCCGCGCAGCAGATTCTGCAATCGCTCTCCATCCGCAGCTTTATGCCGCAGGTGACGAGCTGCCCCGGCTGCGGCCGCACCACCAGCACCTATTTCCAGGAGCTGGCCGAGCAGATCCAGAGCTACCTGCGCGCCTCAATGCCCGAGTGGCGCAAGAAGTACCCCGGCGTCGAAGAGCTCAAGCTGGCCGTGATGGGCTGCGTGGTGAACGGCCCCGGCGAATCGAAGCATGCCAACCTCGGCATCAGCCTGCCGGGCACCTTCGAGGAGCCAAAGGCGCCGGTGTACGTGGACGGCAAGCTCTTGCGAACCCTGCACGGCGACACCATTGTGGCCGAGTTCAAGCAGATCCTCGACAACTACGTTGTGAGCCACTACGGCAAGAAGAGCGAGGAGCTTGTGGGGGCGCGGTAGAGACAGTTGTCAGTGGTCAGTTGTCAGTGATCAGTGGTCCGTGGCAAGACAAAGAGGCGTAGAATCGCTTGCCATGAAAGCAAGTATTGTTCTTTTCGTTCTTGCAGCGCTCCTTGCGTCCACCGTGCACGCGCAGACGCAGCCAAGCTCCGGCGTGCTCCCGCACCGCGTGGATGTTCACATTTCGCCAGGCGTCGCCGAAAAACTGCTCATCCACAAGGCGGAGTTGCAATGTCCTAAGATAACGATGCCCCCGCGCATTACATGCACGGTTGTCGTGGAGTTCGTCCTGGACAAAGGCGGAAATGTTCGCCATCCAGCAGTCGTTTCTGGCCCTGCCCTCCTAAGGAAGCCGGTCCTCGATGCGGTTCGCAAATACAAATACAAACCATATCTTCTTAATGGCGACGCAGTTGAGGTTGAAACTACCGCCTCAGTTGCCGTAGACACAGCTCGTGACTGCCCCAATTGGTAATCCCGTGGGACTTCGATTAACCTCAACGGTCGCGCACCACCTGAAACCTCACCGAATTCCCCAACCCCGCCGAATCGTCCGGCTCGGACGATGACAGGCCAAATTCGCCGGAGGCTTTGCGGCCGCCCCACCTGAGACGTGCATCACTTCCCTCAACCCTCATTCCGCGTTAGGCTATCCGCAATTCCCCGGAAAGGCAGTTATGACCGCGCGACGGCTTGGCTTGATCACAACGCTGCTCGCATTCGCGCCGGCAATTGCCTTTGCCGGCACGCCTAAGCCCTGCGTAACCGCCGACCAGGCCGCGCAAATGGTCAACAAAGACGTCTGTGTCTCGGCGCATGTTTACGATGTTGTCGAGTTGCCTGACGGCACACGATTCCTCGACGTGTGCTCGCCCCAAACCTCCGATGAAAAATGCCGGTTCACCGTCGTCAGCCTGTGGGAGGACCGTGGGGACGTGGGCGAGCTCAGGAAGTATCGCGATATGGACGTGCAGATTCGCGGCATGGTGCGGCCGATCCACGGGCGCGCCGGGATGGTGCTGAGCCACGCGCGGCAGTTCAACGGAGGTCCGCCGAAGTTCAAGCCCAACCCGATGCTGGCGCACGGCTTCAGCGCCGGGCAGGACCGGCCGCCGGTCAGCGATCCCAACCTGCGCTCGCAGGGCGGCCGTCGCGCGTTCATGAACTCCAAGGACCAGGAAACGCTGACGGACAAATAGCGAGTCAGCAAGTCGGCGAGTCGGCTCAGGTTGTGGCGGATTGGGAGTCGAGGTATCCGATGTCCCAAGCGCGACGAAATCAAGAAGCAGGTCCTTCGGCTCCGGATGCTGCGGCGACCTTGGCTCGGCAGGTGCATCCGGCTGGCTTGCTAACTCGCTGACTCGCTGACTTGCTCGTCGAGCCGCGGCGCATGGCGCGCGCCCGTAAACAGAATCACCGATGAAATCACCAGCGTAACCAGCGTCGCGCCGAGGCCGATGCTGAGCTTTGTGCGATCGCTGATGGCGCCAATGACCTGGGGCGAAAACGTGTCGCCGAAGGCGTGAATGCACAAGAGATTGATGGAAATGGCGGTGGCGCGAACGGGCCCGTTCACTGAGTTCACGATGGCTGTATTGAGGGGGCCAGTGTTGAGGAAAAGGAAAAACTCCGCGCAGATGAGCGATGGCAGCGCCCAAGTGTGCGGCCCGAAGAAGAGCAGCACACCGAAGGGCAGCGTAAGCATGACGCTCCAGGCTGAGAACAGGTACAGGGCGCGGTGATTGGTCCTCAGCCAGCGCTGGGCGATCGCTCCGCCGACCAGTGTTCCGGCGATGCCGTCAAAAACGGTGATGCCGCCTACGGCGAGGCTGGCGTTGCCCATTGACAGGCCGGCAGAGCGGCGCAGAAACTCCGGCATCCAGAAGGATATGCCGCCCATGGCGAACGTGAGTGTGGCCAGGCCGAAGGTAGCAGTGAGGAAGGCGGGATTTCTGAGAATGCCCAGGACCGTCGTCCGTTTCAGGTCGGGAGCGATGTGATCGGTTGAACCGCGCTCGGGCTCGCGGCCGAAGAGTCCGTAGAGGGCTGCGGCCAAAAATCCGGGCACCGCACAAACAAGAAAAGGCGCGCGCCAGCCCCAGTGCGAGCCGATCTGGCCCCCGGCCAGGTAACCGAGGGCCGCGCCGACGGGAATGGCGACGTAGAAGATGGAGAGAATGCGATTGCGCTCGCGTTCGGGATAGAGATCGCTGAGCACGGCCGGTCCGAAGATGCCGAAGGTGGCTTCGCCGATGCCGACCAGCGCCTGACGGACAAAAAATGTCGGGTAGCTGTGGATCCAGAGCGCGGCCAACGTGGCCAGGCTCCAAAGCGTGGCGCCGGCGATGATGAGCGGCTTGCGGCGGAAGCGGTCGCCGAGCCAGCCGGTAGCCGGCGCGGCCAACATATAGACAAAGAAGAACGCGGTGCTGAGCGCGCCCATCTGCTGATCGGTGGCGTGGAACTCGTGCTGGATGGGCTGAACCTCACCCGACAAAATGTAGCGGTCAATGTAGTTGAGCAGGTTGAGAGCGATAAGCAGCGAGACCGTGCCCAAGACGGGGCTGAGGCGGGTGCGGCTTGGCGAATGGATTGGCGGCAAGGAGCGGCTCTCGCAGATTCCGCGAGATACCACGAATATCACAGTGGGCCTTGGGCGACCGAGGCAGCACGGGAATTCATGGCCGGCCGGTCTTGGCTTGCGATTTGGCGTGTCGCCTTCTGAGGTTGCGGAAAAGTGATTTTGCGTAATTGGGAGGCAGCAGGGGCTAAAGCCCGACGTTGGAAGGAAAGCGTTTGCGGCACGAGTAAACTCGTGCCGTTTTACAAAACTCCCTTTCGCGGGCCTTTTTCAGCAAGCTCTTCAACCGGCGTTGACGTTCGGTTTGCCGGTCACCCGCCCACAGCGCGCATCGGCGGCAATTCAGGTGGTCGAGTGCGGCTGGGTGGGATGAGCACTGCGCTGGTTTATTCGATTATTCATAGAAATCAAGGCGCCGAATCAGAAAAACTGTTCCAAATTGACCATCTTCGGAAGATAGAGCCCGGTAAAATCGGCCAGACTGTCCAAGGGAATCTGTCCGGCGTGAGGACAGGCCACGGGGGATTGATTGAGGAGAGTTCCCTCGGCCGGCATATTAGAACGCAAAGACACTCTCTGAGACCACCATATTCGCACGAGGAAAGGTTGGATCCGATGAGAGTTCATCTGGTCAATCCAAGCGACAATTCATTTGGCACTGCGGTCATTACGCCGCGCTGGCTTTTTGTGCTGGCTGCGGCAACACCGCGGGAAGCGGGAGATCCCATCCTGGTGGATGAGTCGCTGGAGCCGATTGTGGCGGAGACGATACAGGCGGGGGATATCGTCGGCATCAGCGTGCATACCGGGAACGCGCTGCGCGGGTACACGGTGGGGAAGATGGCGCGGGCGCGGGGCGCGTGGGTGGTGTATGGCGGGATCCATGCCACGTTGTTTCCCGAGGAGGCGCTGGAGCGCGGCGAAGCGCATGCGGTGGTGAAGGGCGACGGCGACATCGCCTGGGGCGAGGTGGTGATGGATTGCCTGAAAGGCGCGCCGCAGCGGATGTACGAGGGCGGGCGGATTGAAGGCAGCCAGTTTCTGGCGGCGCGCTGGGACTTAATGGATCCGGCGAAGTATATGTGGGCCTCGGTGCAAACCATTCGCGGATGCCCCAAGCACTGCTCGTTTTGCAGCGTGTGGCGGACGGATGGGCAGAAGCCGCGGCAGAGGAAGTTTCAGAGCGTGATCGATGAGATCGTGGAGCTGCGGCGACTGGGATTCAGATTCGTGGCATTGGCGGACGATAACTTCTATCCGGTGACATTTACCGATCTGCGGCTGGCGCGGGAGCAGGGGAATACGGCCCGGTTGGAAGAACTGACGGCTATTCGCAATGAGCGGCTGCAACTTATGGAGGAGTTAGCCAAGCTTCCCAGGGACTTGGTGTTCTTTACGCAGATGACCATGGAGGCAGGAGAGGACGGAGATTATCTGGACGCGATGCGGCGGGCCAACATCAAGGGCGCGCTGGTGGGTGTAGAAGCGGTAACTCCGGAGGGACTGAAGGCGATTTACAAAGACTGGAATTACTCCGGAGAGGCACTCGCCGTGCAGTTGCAGAAATTCAAGAAGCATGGCGTGCATGTTTTGGGTTCGTTTATCTTTGGACTGCCAACGGACCGGCCGGCAACCTTTGACGCGACGGTTGCGATGGCGATGAAGGCGGGCATTACCTTTGCGCAATTCGTGATGATGACCCCGTTTCCGGGCACGGTGGACTTTGGCAAGTGGGAGAAGGAGCAATCGACACATCCGACTTTGGTGGGCGACGTGCCGATTACGCGCTACTGGATGATTCCTGCGGAGAACCGCCCCAAAATGTATACGCCGCATCCCACGATGAGTTCGGAGGAGATCCGACAGCGCACACAACAGGTATGGGACAGGTTCTATACGTGGAGCTCTATTTGGAAGCGGTCGGCTTGCTGCCCGAATATCACCTCTCGAATCGCGTTCATTTTTTTGTCGAAGCTTTACCGTCAGATGTACGCGACCACCGGCATCTCGACCGACAGCGCGCGGCGCAAGAAGTCGAAGGCGTGGGCCAAGTGGACGGCGCGGCAGTGCAAGAAGCTGTTCCAGGCCAAGCCGATGCCGGAGCTGGAGGGACCGCAGTGGAAGATTGGGTTGCCTGGGCTGGCAGAGGCGGCGTTTGCGAACGGGAATGGCTCGAAGAACATGGGGCCGTTTGCTGTGATTGGGGATGAGTAAGGTTGGGCGAGAAAGACCTCCGCCAGCAAGGTTGGGTATGCCCGTTGACTCGAGGCAGACCGCAGCGCGCAGGAGCGCCGATGGATCTGCCCTGGCTTTTGGGCACCACTCCGGATCTTCGTTCCAGAGCATTTTGAAGGTTCTGACGACTGAACCGAAAGATGCCAGATTCCTCGGAGGTCCGAACTCCGGGAGGATCGTCGCCGGCCCGGCCGTCACCTTGTGGTTAACAGCTCCCTGAACCGGCGCCACAATCGCCCGGCACGTGACCGGCTGGTAACTAACAACCAAATCAGCGTGAAGAATTACGCCGACGGCCTGGGCCAGCGTGCCTCGACTGTCGTCCCAATGCCTCCCCGGGGGCGAAACTCGCCCTTTACCATTGCCCACACCGGGTCGCAGGCCTTCACTATGTCCTCAAGCACCTGGTTGACGATGTTCTCCTGAAAGATGCCGAGGTTGCGGTAGCAGAAGAGGTACTCCTTGAGCGACTTAAGCTCGAGGCAGCGTTCGCGCGGCATGTAGCGGATGGTGAGAACACCGAAGTCGGGCAGGCCGGTTTTGGGGCAGACCGAGGTCATTTCCGGGTCGTCGATCTGGATCTCGTAGCCGGGGAACTGGTTCTGCCAGGTCTCGATGGGCGGAAAGGCGAAGTCGAGGCCGGCTTTGGCGTGCTGGTCGGTGTAGCGGGGCGAGGTGCTCATAGCAGTATTTTACTTTTACCTCGCCGTAACCAGCGGCGAGGAATTTTATGATTCTCAAGGTCTTGTTTATGAGTCTTATATACTGACTTTGGTTAACGGAATGGCAGAAGCGAGATCGCAATCAAGTAGGCGTTGGCTCTGGATCGGCGCAGTGGTGGTAGTGGTGGCCGTGTTTTTCGTCGCCCGCAACCTGTTGCGCGAGAAGCTGCTGGTTCAGGAGGCCCAGGCGGTACGCCAGCCTCTAATCGGCACCGAGAACACTAATGGTAAAGTCGAACCCGAGAAGAATTACGAGTATTTCAGCCCGCTCGCAACCACGGTCAAGGAGGTCTATGTGCAGCCGGGCGACCAGGTTCCGGCAGGCAAGTTACTGATTGTGCTTGACGATGTGGAAGCACGCGCCAGAGTGGCAGCGGCTGAGAGCGGGCTCAAGACAGCTCAGGCAGCCGAGTATGCCGCCACGCACAACGGGACCCAGGCCGAAAGACAGGCGTCAGACGCCGAGATTGCGCAGGACAGACTGGCGCGTGACCAGGCGCAGCGCGATCTCAACGCGCTGGTTGGGCTGGCGGAGCACGGAGCAGCTTCAACCGGAGAAGTGACGGCGGCAAAGGAGCGGATGGCCAGCGCGCAGGCGAGCCTTGATGCGGCGGAGCACAGCGCCCATGAACGGTTTTCTCCGGATGAGATTGCCCGGGCCGAGGCAGCAGTGAGAGATGCGGAAGCCAACCTGGACGCAGCCCGGCAGGTTGAGGCACAAACGCATTTCAACGCGCCGATGGCGGGGACGGTTTATGGCCTGGATGCCGCGCCGACTGAGTTTACCGAGGCCGGCAAGATGCTGCTGCAGATGGCCGATCTTTCGCACGAGCGGGTAAAGGCCTACTTTGACGAACCGGACCTTGGTCGGCTGGCAGTGGGGCAACCGATCGTGATTATGTGGGATGCGCGTCCCGGCGCGGAGTGGCATGGGCACATCGAGCGCCTGCCGGTAACCGTCGTCACCTACTTGAACCGGACCGTGGGGGAGGTGCTGGTGCATGTCGACGATTCGAGCGCCGGCCTGCTGCCCGACACCAACGTGACGGTGAAGGTGACAACCTCAACCCAGCCCGACGTGTTGAGCATTCCGCGCGAAGCGCTGCACTTTGAAAACGGGAATCCCTACGTATACAAGGTGGTGAATGACTCGCTGGTGCGGACTCCCGTAAAGACAGGAACCTTCAACGTGTCCCGGCAGGCGATACTCTCCGGCCTGAAGGAAGGCGACTGGGTAGCGACCGGCACGATCAACGGACAGCCGTTGCAACAGGGCGTGCCGATTAAGGTTGTGCGGTAATGCGGTTCTTTTGGCATGGTTTGCGGGGTGTGGCGATCTTGCTGGGCGCGGCATTGCCGGTTGCGGCCTCCGCGCAGGCTACCAGGCAGACCCTGGCCGAGATCAATGCAGATCTGCAGGCCGGCGAAGCCGACAAGGCACTGGCCTTAGTTGCGTCGCTGCCGCAGGGTGGACGGGACAATGCGCAAGCCAAGTTCCTTGAGTGCCGGGTGCGCTACGCGCTGGAACAATGGAACGCCGCAGCCAGCGCGTGCGGGCGCGCGGTCGAACTGGACGGGCAGAACTCGAGCTACCACTTGTGGTATGGCCGGGCGCTAGGAGGACGGGCGAGCAGCGCATCGTTCATGAGCGCTTTTTCGCTGGGCAAACAGGTGCGCGAGCAGTTTGAGACGGCGGTGCGGCTCGATCCCCGGAATGCCGAAGCGCTTTCCGATCTGGGATCTTTCGACGTAGATGCGCCCGGGATGGTGGGCGGCGGATTGGACAAGGCCGAGGAGGTCGCTGCGCAACTGGAGAAAGTGGATCAGGCGCGCGCGCATCATTTGCGCGCCGAAATTGCGTCGAGGCGCAAGGATTACGTTACAGCGGAGAAGGAGTTGAAAGCAGCGGTTGCGGCCAGCGCGCACCCCGCGCTGCAACTGACGGACCTGGCCAGCTTTTACCGGCATCGCCAGAACTGGGATCAGATGGAAGCGGCGGTTCGCAGCGCCGGGAGCGCTGCTGCTAAGGACCGAACCACGGCGGTCGCGCTCTTCGACGGCGCCGGCGTGCTGATTGAGGCCAGGCGCGATCCGGAGTTGGCGGCGAAGATGTTAGAAGACTATCTGGCCGGCAGCTCCAAGACAGACGAGGCTCCCGCATTTGTGGCGTATAGCCGGCTGGCGGCATTGGAACGGCAGCTCGGCGGTAGCGCGGAGGCGCAGCGCGACGAGGCCGCGGCCCAGGCGTTGGCGCACGAGTACCGGCCGAAGGAAGCAAAGCACTGATGAGAACGGTGCGAACAGTGAGAGCTCGAACGCCGCATGCGCGGCTGGCGCGGGGCGCAGCGCTGTTTGCGCTCGGAGCCGCAGCGGTTGCAGCGCGTGCCCAGGTGTCGTTGCGTACCGTGGTTGAGATGGCGCAGAGCAACAGCTCGCAAGTCAAATTGGCGCAGGCCGATTTGCAGAGAGCAGAGTCGGCCCTGGCGCAAAGCCGCGATGCTTTCATTCCGTCGCTCTCGTTCGGCTCGGGACTGCCGGCTTTCCCTGAGGTCGGTTTCACGGGCAACCTGCCGTCGATCTGGGATGCGAACGTGCAGTCGATGGTCTTCAGTTTTACGCAACTTCGTTACATCCAAGCGGCGCGACTGGCTGTGAAGGCCACAAAACTGAACCTGGAGGACACAAAAGAACAGGTAGCGCTGGATGCGTCTACGGCGTACATTGAGCTCGACACGGTCGACCAGGAAATTGCGGCTGCGCATCAGCAGGAGAGTTACGCGAACCGCATGGTTGAGATCGAGCAGCAGCGCGTAGATGGCGGTGTGGACCCGAAGAGCGGTCTCTTGCAGGCACAACTGGCCGCCGCGGAAGTAAAGCTGCACCGACTGCACCTGGAGACGCGCGCCGCGACGCTGGAAAAAGAGCTATCGACTCTGACCGGGCTGCCGGTCGGATCGATCGTTCCCAGCCGTGAGAGCATTCCCGAAATTCCGGCGGTAACGGGGGACGGACCCGCGAAGAAAACGCCAGGACTCGAATCGGCCGAGGTGATGGCGAAGTCCCGTCAACGGGCGCAAAGGGGCGACGAGGACCGCACAAGGATGTTGCCGGAGATCGGATTCGGTGCGCTCTACAACCGCAATACCACGATCTTGAACAGCATCGACCAATACTACGCACGCAAGATCCCAGCCGACAACTTCAGCAGCGGGTTTTCCATTCGAGTGCCGATCTTCGATTTTGGATTGCACGACAAGGCACGAGAGTCTGCCGCTCAGACTTTGCGCGCCAGAGTCGAGGCAGAGCAGGCACAGCAGCAGAACGATGTTCAAATTGCGGAGCTTTCAGGCTCGCTGCGCGAACTGGATACACGGGCCGAGATTGCCAGGCTGAAACAGGAGATTGCCGCCGAGCAGTTAGAGAGTGTTGTGTCGCAACTGGAGCTGGGCAATGGAACCAGCGGCGCGAACGCGCAGCCGCAGCTAAGCCCCGAGGCCGAGCAGCAGGCGCGCGTGGACGAGCGCCAGAAGTTCATGGATGCCCTGGATGCGGGTCTTGACCTGAGCAAGGCGCGGCTGAACCTGATCCGGGCCCTCGGCCACATGCAGGATTGGCTGAATGAGCTGGGTACCAGGTAGTTACGGCTGCGCGCACATCTTGAAAATCGGCGCAATGGTAAGATGAAAGAGATGCCTATGCCACTGAAAACCCTCTTTTTGAACCCTCCGTCGTTTGAGAACTTCGACGGCGGCGCGAGCTCGCGCTGGCCTGCCACGCGCGAGATCGAGTCCTACTGGTATCCAGTGTGGCTCACCTATCCCGCCGGCTTGCTCGAGGGCTCGCGGCTGCTCGACGCACCCCCGCACCACGTATCGGCGCAGGAGACGATCGAGATTTCGAAAGGCTACGAGTTCCTGGTGCTGTTTACCTCGACCGTGGGCTGGGAGGGCGATCAGCGATTGGCTGAAGCGATCAAGGCGGTCAATCCCTCGATCAGGATTGCATTTGTCGGGCCGCCGGTAACCACCGATCCCGACCGCGCGTTGAATGAGTGCGCCGCGCTCGACTTCATTTGCCGCCGCGAGTTCGATTTCTCAGTCGTGGAATACGCCAACGGCAAGCCGATCAACGAGATCCTCGGCATCAGCTACAAGCAGGACGGTAAGGTAATTCACAATCCCGATCGCCCCCAAGTTGAAGATCTGGACGCGATGCCCTGGGCCACGAAGATCTACAAGCGCGACATGGATGTGACGCGCTATAACGTGCCCTTCCTGCTGCATCCGTACATAGCACTCTACTCCACGCGCGGATGCCCTGCACAGTGTACCTTCTGCCTTTGGCCGCAGACCTTGAGCGGGCACGCGTGGCGGAAGCGCTCCACCGACGATGTCGCGGCAGAGCTCAAATGGGCCAAGGAGAACTTCCCCGAAGTGAAAGAGTTCTTCTTTGACGACGACACCTTCAACATCCAGAAGGGCCGCACCATTGAGCTGTGCGAAAAGCTCAAGCCGCTCGGCCTCACCTGGAGCTGCACCTCGCGCGTCACTACCGACCGCGAGACTCTGAAGGCGATGAAGGAAGCCGGTTGCCGGCTGCTGATTGTGGGCTTCGAGTCCGGCGATCCGCAGATTCTGAAGAACATCAAGAAGGGCGCCACCGTGGAGCGGGCGCGGGCCTTCGCAAAGGATTGCCACGACCTGGGCCTGGTGGTTCACGGCGACTTCATTCTCGGCCTGCCCGGCGAAACAAAAGAATCGATCCGCAACACCATCGAGTTTGCCAAGGGCCTCGACGTTGAGACTATTCAGGTATCGATTGCGCATGCGTACCCTGGCACGGAGTTCTACGAGTACGCAAAGGTGAACGGATTCATCACCAATGAGCGCATGGAAGACGGCGGCGGGCACCAGATGGCGCACATCGAGTATCCGGGCCTGCCGGTCGACTACGTGATGGAAATGGTGCACCGTTTTTACGACGAGTATTACTTCAGGCCCAAGGCGGCGTTCCGCGTGGTGTGGAAGGCGATCGTGAACCGCGACGTGCCGCGCCTCTATACCGAAGCCAGGGCGTTCCTCAAGCTGCGCGCACAGCGCAACCGGCAGGTTAAAGAGTCGCGCAAGCAGCAGGCAAAGCCGCAGGCGCCGGTTGGAGCGGGGGCGTAAGCATCTTATCGGAAGACACCAACCAGAGGGCGGCGCTCGACGATGAGTCCGCCCTCATTTTATTTCATTGAAGAATCGAGCGATTTAACCCGCCGAGATGGCAAATCACTCTCTCACGCCGCGGCAATACCTGATCCTGGGGTTGGTAGCTGTGTGCGCCCCGCTCGGCGACACCTGTCTTTCTCGCGGCATGACGCACATGCCGTCAATCTCGCTTGTCGCACCTGGCTTGTTGATCGCTGCCGTGTTTACGCCGTGGGTCGCGCTGGGCATCGCCTTGCTGATTGGGTTCTTCGCCAGCTACCTCACCGCGCTTTCCTGGGCCGATCTCACGTTTGTGCTTCCCGCAACCGCCTTCGGCAACGTGATTGTGGCGCTGCTCTCGCGGTTCTGGCTGCATGAGGCTATCTCGCTCGAGCGCTGGACGGGGATTGTGCTCATCACGCTGGGCGTGGGCTTTGTAGCGCACGGACCATCGCTCACCGAACGGCCCGCGCCCGAGCCTGCGCCGGAAGAGGCGGAGGTGAAATGACAGTTCCCTTCTCCGCTTTCCAGCCAGGTCTCTGGACGGCAACAGCCATGATTGCCGCGATAGTGTTGAGCTCGACCGCGGGCGAGGTGCTCACGGCGGCGGCCATGAAATCTATCGGCGACCTGGACATCGTTCGCGCGCGCTCGGGATTGAGGGGCGCAATCCGCGCCGTCGTCACCTGTCCGTTGTTCTTTGCCGGAGTGTTCTTCCTGGCGGTTGCATTCTTCTCGCTGCTCTTCGCGCTCAATCACCTTAACCTGAGCCTGGTTGCGCCGGCCTCGGCGTCGCTCACGCTCGTGACGAACGCGATTGCCGGGAAGATTTTCCTGAAAGAAAATGTTGACCGCCGGCGCTGGGCCGCCGCTGTGTTTGTCTGCGTTGGAGTGTATCTGTTGGCGCACTAAGCGCACAGAAGCTCGGACAAAAAGAGGCGCGCCGCGCCTTCCATCATTGAGGGCCAACCAGTTGCGTTCCATTCGGCGGTGATTCTCCTGCGTTGGGCGCGGAGCTAGAACCCTGGGCGTTATCTATTCCGCCGAATCGCCGATGATGCACTGGTTCCGGCCACTTGCCTTGCATGTGTAGAGGAACCGATCCGCACGATCGAAAGTCCATTGCGCCGGCTTGCCGCGCTCCAGAAGGGCTCCCCCGATGGAGACTGTCGCGCCGATCCGTTCCCCGCCTGCCTCAACTGCAGAAACCTCAATCAATTTGCAGCAGCGCTGTGCCAGCTTTTTCAAAGTCTCGATGTCCACTCCCCTGGCCAGAACCAGGAACTCGTCGCCGCCCCAGCGGCCCAGCAGATCCTGCGGGCGAAGCGCGTGCGCCAGAGTTTCTGCAACTGTCGTCAGTACCCTATCCCCTGCGCTGTGGCCGAATCGATCGTTCACTTCCTTGAAGTGATCGACATCGATCACGAGTAGCCCGGCCCTGGTTCCGAATTCGTCTAACTCCTGCATGACGTGCGTGACCGCCATCGTGATATGCCGGCGGTTGGAGAGACCCGTGAGAGGGTCCAGGTACGCCTCGGTCTCCAGATCCAGAGCCCTTCTTTCCACGGTCTTTTTTGAGGTGATATCGCTGAAGACTTCAACCGCGCCGATGATTGCGCCATCGTTGTCCTTGATAGGCGCCACGCGTACCGATACCGGAACACGGTGGCCCGATTTGTGGCGTAGGTACACCTCAGCGTCGCGCCGTTTGCCGTCGTTGATCGTGGCAGCCAGTGGGCAGCCGCCATGGCACAGTTCGCAACCTGCTTCATTGACGTGCGAAAGCAGATTGTCGTAGCAGCGCGAACCAATGACCTCCTGGCTGGTATAACCCGTCAACTCCTCAGCGCCGCGATTCCAATATGCAATCCTGCGCTCTCGATCGACATAATAGACGCCGTCGAAAAGATTGTCACAGATCTGGCTCTGAAGAGAAGAAGTGCCTTCAGGCCCCAGGGTCAGCCCCGTCAGGCAGACCTGAGGATCTCCTGAGGATTCAGAAGTGGACATCGGAACCTCCTTGAGGAAGAGAGATTTGGGGAGTTCCCCGGAGCCCTGAACCCTGTGTCTAGGAGCAATTCGTGTATCTGATTATATTGGAAGTTCATTCCCGGAAGCGATCAAAATTGCAGCCCTTCTGGGTGAGTATGGTTCGGGCGGACTGGGGTCTTCAACCTCTCGCTGAGCGGTTGGCTAAACGAACCGCATCAGGCCGCGCGGCTTTAGGTCGGGCGCCAGGAAACTCTGCGGGGCGTTGATCGCAGCACAAAGCGCCTCGGCGGCCAGATGCCCAGAGCGCGCGGCGCCTTCCATGGTGGAGGGCCAGCCGGTTGCGGTCCAGTCGCCGGCGAGAAAGAGATTTGGCCAGGGCGAGTCGATTGCGGCGGGGCGATATGCGTCGACACCGGGAGGAACACCGAAGGTCGCGCGTACTTCCTTGACCAATGCGGCTTTCTCGAGCTTCGCCGTGCGGACGGCAGGAAAGAATTCAGCCAGCTCGCCGACGGCTTGAGCAATGGCTTGGTTGCGTTCGCGGGCAGCGAAGGCCCGCGAGGCGCTCTGCACCAGCTCGAGGTAGCTGCCCTTCACATTGCGCCAGGGCTGCAGCCGGCCCTTGTTGTACATCCAGTGGATCTCGCGATCGAGCAGAACGGCGTGGGGCAGATCGGTGATCTCGCGATCGAACCACAGATGCACGCTCGAAATTGGCCAGTGTTCATGGCGTTCGATTTGCGCAGCCAGAGCCTCGGCGCCTTCGGCAGGCGGCAGATTCGGAATGAGCTTTGCCGTTGCTTCAAAGGGCAGCGCGAGGATCAGGTAATCCGAGACGATCTCACCTGAGCGCGTAGCGATCGTCCACTCAGAGATCTCTTCTTCCCAAGCAGCCGACTCGGCATTGGTGTTGAAGTGGAGTTCCGCTCCTTTGCTTCTCAGAGATGCTTCCGCGCCTGCATAGAGCTGACTCAGAGGCACGGTGCTCATGCCCATGCGGCCGGCCTGGGCCGAGTTCATGAACAGCTCGCGGATGACCTTGGCGGCGTACGGAACACCGATGGCGTCGAGGTCGGCGTTGAGCGCGCTGGCGATGACCAGACGCCAGAATCGCTCGACCGCGCCTGAGGTTTGCTTGTGGCGCACCAGCCAGGCGCTCAGGCGCTCCGCGCTGTGAACTTTTGGATCAGTTCTGAGGATGGATGAAAACGCACGGGCGAGCGAGAGCTTGTCGGCAAAGGTGAATGCATGCGCCGTCATCATCTTGGGCAGGCCGTGCAATGGGGCCGGCAGAAATGATGGTCCGAGCACCGAGCGTTCGCCGCCGGGCTCAATCATCGTCATGTCGCGGGTCCAGTGGATTTGATCGAGGACGCCGATGCGTTGGTAAAAGGCGATGAGATTGGTGCAGCAGCCGAAGAGCACGTGCTGGCAGTTGTCGATGACTTCGTTGACGCCGGGATGCAGGTAGGAACTCGCGCGTCCGCCAAGGTATCCGCGGCGCTCGATGAGATGAACGCGCAAGCCGGCATCGGCAAGGGCGCAGGCAACGCTCATGCCGGCGACGCCGCCGCCGATGATGGCAACGGAGCGCGATTCGGATTGTGATGCAGTCGTCAAGTAATCTGTGTGTCAACCGAAAACCCGAACCCACGCCATCCGCGCAAGCCCTGAGCCAAGAATCGCCAGCTTCTTCGCGGTCGGAACGCTGGCGCGGCGCGTGAATACATCGTAATCGGCTTGGACGATGCGCTTCAGCAGCTCATGATAGATAGAAACCAACACGCGTAACGCGGGGCGGCTCTCGGGCGCGATCAACGGCATTAACTGATCCGCGGATTTATAGTATTCCTCCGCGCGGTCGGCGATGGACTTGAGCAATGCATGTTCACCGGCCGTGGGCGGTGCGCCCGGCGCGCGATGCAGCAGCGAATCGAGCGTGACGTTGTGCGCGGCCAGGTCGTCGAGCGGCAGATAGACGCGATTGCGCGAGGCATCCTCAGCCACGTCGCGCAGGATGTTGGTGAGCTGGAAGGCGATGCCGGTTTCCTCGGCGAACTTTTCGGCGCGCGGATCGGTGTACCCGAAAATGCGAATGCAGACGAGGCCAACCACAGAGGCGACGAGATAGCAATAGCAGTAGAGGTGCGCGAAAGTCGGGTAAGTGTAAGGCGCGCCCCCGGTATCGTGTTCCAGGTCCATGGTGACACCGGCGACCAGCTCATCAAGGAGCGAGAGCGGAATGTTGAAGCGTGCAACGGCATCGCGCACGGCAACAAAAGCGGGATCGTCTGTAGCCGCGCCGTTTGCGGCCTGGTGCCACGCGGCCAGCCACGAATCGATGTTGCGCCTGCGTTCATCGATCGGCACCGATTCATCGTCGGAGAGGTCGTCGGCCTTGCGCATGAAGGCGTAGAAGGCGCAGATGGCGTTGCGGCGTGCCGAAGGCAGCGCCACGAAAGCGTAGTAAAAGTTCTTCGCTTCCTGTCTGGCGATGGCCCGGCACTGCGCGTAAGCACGTTCGAGAGTCATGCTGCTGGTTACAACGTTCAAGCTGCTTTTCCGGTGGCGCTGGCTCCGAGGCGCAAGAAGGGCAGCGCTTTGCCGCCGAGCGCGCGCAGCGCGAGCGAGAGCTTGGTGCGTTTTGAAATGGCCGGCCGGGCGCTGAGCACATCGTAATCCCGGCGCTCGATGGCGTGCAGAATTTCGAGTCCGCCGCGGCTGAAGAGATCGAGGTCGACGGCCAGATCGCGGTTGACGCGGCCGATGAGCGGCAGGCCTTGCTCAAAGAGCGATCGCGCGAAGCCGACCTCGTAGCGAATCAGCGCGCGGAACTCGGGCGTGGCAGTTCCCTGCTTGATGGTTTCGTCGCTCACGCCGAAGCGGCGCATGTCGGCCTGCGGCAGGTACACGCGGCCTTTGGCGAAATCGACGCGCACATCCTGCCAGAAGTTTGCCAGCTGCAGGGCGGTGCAGGTGAGGTCAGAGAGCCTGAAGTTCTCTTCGAGCACGGCCTCACTTATCTTTGGGCCGGCTTCGCCACAGGCGTAGAGAACCAGGCGGCCGACGGGATTGGCGGAGTTGCGGCAGTATCCGAAGACGTCGTCCATGGTTTCGTAGCGAGTGACGGTTTGATCCTGACGAAAGGCGACGAGCAGGTCGGCGAAGGGTTCTTTGGGTATGCCGCAGATGCGAATCGTCTCAGCCAGCGCGACGAAGACGGGATGGCGCGCGCGGCCCTCGTAGCAGGCGTCGAGCTCGCGGCCCCAGAGATCGAGAAGCGCCAAAGCCGCCGACCGGTCTGGTACCTCGTCGCCGAGATCGTCGGAGATGCGGCAGTAGGCGTAGATGGCGTGAAAGTGGGGACGCAGCGCCTTGGGCAGAAACCACGTTGCGACGTGGAAGTTCTCGTAGTGGGTCTCGGCCAATCGGCGGCAGTAGTCGAGAGCCTCTGGCAGCGAAGGCGCAACGTCGGGGATGCGATAGGCAGGTGGAAGCGCAGCCCAGCCGCGGGCGATGAGGTCGTCGGTTTGTGCGGCGGTGGACATCGTGGGCCTTAAGGATATTTTAGCGGCCAGGAGACGCAGAGATCATGGGTCAAGGATCAGAGAGGTAAAGCGAGCGTCAATGGTTACCCGGGTCCCCAAATGCGAGGGACCCGGGGCACACCTCTTAAGTCAGACGAGGTTAGGGCACAATCGCCGTCTTGATCTCGCTGGAGCGGTTCATCAGCTTCTCAAAGACGCGGTTAAGCTCGTAGAGGTTGGCGTGGCCGGTAATGAAGGCCGAAGCCTGGAAGCGTCCGCTGGCGATGATCTCGAGCGCCTTGCGGCAGATGGCTGGAGTGTGGTGAAAGGTGGCGCGGAGAGTGATGTCGCTGTAGTGGATGCGGTTGGTGTCGAGACCGACGCGGGTGTTGGCCGCGCAGCCGCCGAAGAAGTTCACCGTGCCGCCCTTGCGAACCAGCTCAACCGCCTCCTCCCACGCCTGGGGCACGCCAACCGCCTCAATGGCGATATCGACGCCGCGGTCTTTTGGCGTAAGGGCGCGGGTTTCCTGCACGGCCTTACGGATACTGGCAGCCTGGACCACATGGGCCGCTCCAAGCTGCTTTGCGGCCTCAACCTGCCCGTCGTGCTTGACGAGAGCAATGACCTCGTAGCCGGCAAGCGCGGCCACGTGCAGAATCATCAGGCCCAGCGGCCCGCCGCCAATGATGGCGACGATATCGCCGGGTCGGGGATTCGAATCCTCAAAACCATGGACGGCACAAGCCAGCGGCTCAGTGAGCGCGGCGTGTTCGAGCGGAACGTGCTCGGGCACGGGGAGCGTGTTCTTGGCGACGATGCGCTCGGGGATGCGGATGAACTCAGCATAGGCGCCGTTGTTGAAGATCAGATCGTCGCAGAGGTTTTCCTGCCCTCGCTTGCAGAAGTAGCACTCGCCGCACGGGGCAGAGTTGAGGGCCACCACACGATCGCCCTGAGCAAATGTGGTGACTCCCTCGCCGGCTTCAACCACCGTGCCGGCCAGCTCGTGGCCGAAGAGCGCGGGAGGAACAATCATGCGGGCATGGTAACCGCGGCGGAAGACCTTGAGGTCGGTTCCACAGGTGAGAGCGGCGCCCACGCGCACGATGAGTTCACCCTTGGCAGCCTTAGGAATGGGAACTTGCTCGATGCGCACATCTTCGCGGCCGTGCAGGATGGCCGCGCGCATGGTGACGCGCCCGTGAAGAAGCGTCTTTTCGACTGTGCGACGGCCTGTGTGGACAGCGGATTCAACTATTTTGCGTCCTTCAACAACGGCCGTTTCAACCGTATTCAGGCCTGCCTCGACAACCGTCTCAACTGTATTCAAACCTCCCTCGACGACGTCCTCGACCCTCTTGCGGCCTTCTTCCACAACGGTCTTGGCGGTTTTGCGACCGCGAAGGATCGCGTCTTTCACCGTGGCTGCCATCCGGTTCCCCCTTAGGGCCTGTTAACACTATTAGGGCGAGCAGCGTTGCGTGCGAAAATCTGGTCAGACGAGGCCCACCCCATCGACGAAGACCTGTCGAAGGGGACCCCGGATTCTCGCCGCAACCCGATGGGACGGGGCGGATTTTCCCGATCACTTTGTCGCTCGTCGCTAAAATGTTTCAACATTTGCCACTCCTCGCTTCGCGCGCTCGGGAAAATCCGCTCCCGTCGCTGCAGTCCTAGTAGCGTTAACAAGCCCTACCTTGCTCCGGCCCCTGGGACCGGCTCAATCATGATCTTCATTGAATCCGGCTGGGGGTGAGAGGCGATTTCGATGGCTTCTACGGCCTGCTCAAGCGGGAAACGATGGGAGATAAGCTGCGTCAGATCGAATCCGTTTCTATACCCGTCGAGGACCAGGCTGGTGACCTCGTCAAGAATCGGGAACGATGAAGAGTATGAGCCCAGCAAGGTCTTTTCGTCTACACAAACCGCGGCCGGGTCAATTGTGGCCTCGCCATGCTGCGTCTGGGCAAAGAGCATCACCTTGCCGCCGGGGCGGGTTGCGTCCATGGCGGTGCGGATGAGCCCGTTGCCGCCGACCGCCAGAATAACGGCGTCGGCGCCCCGGCCATCGGTCTCTGCAAAAACCCGATCGACGACGTTCTCCTGCCCCGCATGAATCGGGTTGGTGAGGCCGAATCGCGCGGCGATGGCGTGGCGCTCGGGGAAAAGATCGGAGGTGAGCACACGGGCGCCGATGCGTTTGGCGAGCGCGGCGTGCATCAGGCCGATAGGGCCCTGGCCGATGACCAGGACCGTATCGTCTGACTGCAGGTTAAGCAACTTGACGCCCTTGAGCACGGTATTGACCGGCTCGACGAAGGCGGCCTGCTCAAAGGGAACGCCGTCGGGGATGGGAACCACGCCGCGGTTCTGGACCACGAAGTCCATCACGCGAATGTACTCGGCAAAACCGCCGCCGGAGGGCTCAAAGCCGGCCGTTGCGCCGGTCTTCTTGTAGAGCGGGCACTGGGCGGGGGTTTGCTTGCGGCAGTAATAGCATTTGCCGCAGGGCACGTGGTGGAAGCTCATCACGCGGTCGCCGACGGCAAAACGGGTGACGCCCTCGCCTACGGCAGCAACGGTTCCGGCCATCTCGTGGCCGAAGATGCGAGGGGCCGAGTGCGAACCCATGTGGATCTTCTTGAGATCGGTGCCGCAGATGCCGCAGGTGGCGATCTTTACCAGTAGCTCGCCGGGTCCGATGCGCGGCACGGGAACCGTCTCAATGCGCATGTCGTTAACGCCGCGATAAACCACGGCGCGCATGGTGTCAGGGATACGGGTTTCGACGAGTGTTTCAGCAGCGGAGATCTGAGTGGCCATTCCGTTTCCTGATGTGAATTCAGGCCTCGAGGAGGTTCAGGACCAGCTCCGCGATGCCTTGGGAAGCCTTTCTGCTATTCTCGCCCATTTGGATGAGTGCGGGCCAGTGCCACGGACGGAACATGGCGTAGAGGACGAGGCGGGCCGTTTCCAGCTGGCCGGTGGACGATAGAAAACGATTGAAATCAGGCAGCTTGGCGTCGAGCGAGTCACTAACGCCCTTGATGCAGTAAAACGGGATTTCGCGCATAGCGGCGAGGCGCGCAATGGCTGCGGCTTCCATGTCGACCAGCGCGGCTTGGTATGCGGACGTTAGGCGACGCTTTTCAGAGTAAGGGGCCACCTTGGGGCTGGTTGCAAGCCAGAGTTCTCCTGCGCCGGCATCGCACCGGAAGCGCTCGCCCGTCTTTACGTCGATGACTCCGGCGACACTATGCGCCGATCCGGGAGCGAGCTCGGGCCTGAGCGCGCCGGCCCATCCGAGCGAAAAAACCAGGTCGATGGGACCGCCGTCTTCAATTGCGGCGAATGCGCGGGTCGCGGCTGCCTGTCCGGCTCCTGCGCAGGCGGCAATCCACTCTTCTTCCTCGTTGCGCACGGCCCAGAAGTGCACGCCGTCGCGGGTCGAGTGCGGCCAGGCTCCGGAGCTGTTCGCGCCGCTGACGACGGTTCTTACCAGCGGCTTGAGCTCGCCGGGAAATGCGGCAATGAATGCGGTGCGGGTCATGTTTTGGGCGCGTAGCCGTTCGCGCGGAACCACTCAATCGCAGCGCGCATGGCGGGATAGACCGGCGCGATGCGGAAGCCAAGTTCCTGCTGCGCGCGAGCGCTCGACGCAAACATCTTCTTGCGGCCCATGCGCACCTCTTCCAGCGTGGCGCGCGGTTCCTTGCCGCGAATGCGGCCGGTGATGAACTCCTCAAAGAATGCGTAGGTGGCGGCGACGGCGAAGGGAATCTTGACCGTGGGGGATGGGATGCCGGTGATGGCCGACATTTTGTCGAGGATCTGTTTGAGGGTGAGGTTTTCGCCGCCCAGAATGTAGCGGCGGCCGGACGCGCCTTTGGTGAGCGCCAGCACGTGCGCGCGCGCGACCTCGGAGACGTCGACGAGGTTGAGACCCGTGTCCATGTAAGCGGGGAATTTGCCGTTGAGAAAGTCGAGAATGATGCGGCCGGTGGGCGTGGGCTTGGCGTCGTTGGAACCGATGGGGCTGGTCGGGTTGAGGATGATGACCTGCTGACCGGCCTGCGCGGCTTTGATGGCCTCCTGCTCGGCGAGAAACTTCGACCGTTTGTAGTGGCCCACCATGTCGGCCAGCTCCACCGGCGTGTCTTCATTGATGACGATGCCGTCGGTGCGGAAATGCATGGTGGCGACGGATGATGTGTAGACGACGCTCTTCACGCCGGCCTCGCGCGCCAGCCGCAACAGCTCGCGCGTGCCTTCAACGTTGGCCTTGTACATTGCCGAGGGATCGGGAATCCAGAGCCGATAGTCGGCGGCGACGTGGACCAGGGCATCAACCCCGGCGAGAGCCGGCTTGAGCGATTCGGGCGCGAACAGATCACCAACGACCACATCGCCGGCAATGCCTTCGATATTCGCCAGGTTGCTGGTCCTCCGCACGAGTAGGCGAAGCTGGGCGCCTTCAGCGGCAAGTGCCTTGGCCACGTGGTGGCCGATAAAGCCGGTGGCGCCCGTAAGAAAGACTTTCATGGCGGCAACACTCATTCTAAATGCGGATGGCAATTGTAGCCGACCCGTCCACTTCCGGACGCAATTGTGCGGGAGTGAACATCCGGTTTTGCACCGTCGCAGCCTAATCCGTTTGATTTGGCTCGGGTTGCTCAAAGCGAGCTTCGGCCAGCTAATTACTGCGTTGTGCTTTGATCCCGGGAAGTTTTCCCCATTCCGAGAAGATTCCTGAGAGCGAGGAAGGATCGAGATGCGAAAGTACATTTTGCGACCGGCGAAGCATAATGGGTGGCGAAATGCGGTAACCGGACTGGCTGTCTTGGCAACGGCGCTTTTCGCGCGCGGGCAAAGCCCTTCAGCAAATGGATCGGGCACCGCGATCGCTCAGAGCTATGCGCTGGTCGGTCTGAACGATCTCATTTTGAGCGGTGGGAAGGCCGAAGCGGTTGAATACCAGGGGCGCTCGGCTGTCCGCTTGACCACAGAGCTATCAAAGGAACAAGTGCTTGCATTTCTCAAAGGAGTTCAATTCCAGGATGGAACCATAGAGGCCGACATCGCGGTGAAGACAACGACACCGCCGAGTGTGCGCATGCCCGGGTTCCTCGGAATCGCATTTCGTGCTTGGGCCGATGCTTCGCACTACGACATGTTCTATCTCCGTCCGGGCAATTCGCGCTCTGAAGACCAGACGATGCGAAACCACTCGGTGCAGTATGTCGAAGCTCCTGACAATGACTGGTACAAGCTGCGCACGATGTGGCCGTGGGTGTATGAATCATGGGCGGACCTGCAACCGGAGCATTGGAGCCGAGTCAGGATCGAAGTTCATGGAAGGACGGCCAGGCTGTTCGTCAACGGATCGGAGAATCCGAGCCTTATTGTGGATGGACTGAAGGGCGAGGACTTGCAAGGTGGCATCGCTCTTTGGGGATATGCCGGGGAAGAGGCTTATTTTTCGAATGTGAAGGTGACGCCTTCAGCGCCGGAACCGGTAACAAAGGGAGGCGAGGCAGCTGGAAGCTGGGAGGTTATATTTACCAGCGATTACGGTCGTTTCAAAGGATCGATGAACCTGACCCGGGATGCCGACAATATGAAAGGCACATGGTCAGGCGACTTCGGTAAAGAACTGCCGATTAGCGGGACGTGGCGCGACGGGTATGTCGAGCTGACATTCGGCGGTACATGGCCAGAGACGAAATCCCCGGCGACAGCGATCCTTGCCGGGTGGGTTGACGGAGATATAACCAAAGGACGGATGAGCGTAGAAGGGCGGGCGATGGGACAATGGACTGCCCAAAGGCAGAAGTGACCTTCCCGATTGAGGATCACGCGATCAGACGAAGCAAAAGGGGAGACTGTGTGCAGCCCGAGGGTGAAGCTACCGCTTTCACGTGCGCAAGAAGGCCCATCAATCCAGCTTCTCAGGCACCAGCGCGATGTTCTTTTCACCGGCGGCCTTGCGCTCGTTCCAGGCCTTCACCCAGTCTTCCCAGTGCTTGCCGGCGGCGCGGTCCTTGCCGCTGAATTCGAGGCGCGCGACATCGGCGTAGCTCAGTTTGCGTTTTTCTACTGCCTTTGGAGTAAAGTACTGCACGAACGAATCTTCGAGCCTAGCGCCGGTGGAGCGGTTAAAGATATAGGCCTCAATCACCTCGCCGGACTTCGTGGTGATGGTCACGTCGCCGCGGTAGTCGAAGGCCTTTTCGAGGGCGTTGCGAATCTCGTCGTCGGTAGCGAGTTCGGGAATCCAGCCTTCGAGCTTTTCGTGCTCCGTGCCGGGGGCGAGTTCGAGGGATTCAACTTGTTCGAGCGTGTATTTCAGAACTTCAGCGGTCATGGAACCTCTTAGCGGAGCTAGCGGTGCTAGCGGAGTTAGAATGCGGCATGGCTGGAGCTATGCAACAACACCAGAAAAACGTCGTCCCTACGGGACTGCATTCTCTACTAGCCCAGCCTACCCCACGCTAAAGCGCGGGGCTAACATGCGCTGCGCCTACGGCGCGGTGAGTCTCGGCCACGAATCTCACAGCTTGGCCAACTCGTGTTGTTGCTCAGGCTGCGCGATCTGCACCAGCGGCGAAGGTCCGTGGGGCATGGGTTCGTTGAGCAGGTTGAGCGCGTGGCGATCGGGATAGAGCGAGAAGCTGCCCTTGACCATGGCCCAGAAGCCCTTGAGCGAGCCGAAGCCGTCGATGACGGCCGTGGGCTCGTAGCCGCAGCTCACCATGCAGTTGGCGCACTTGGGATTGCCGCTGGCGACGCCGTATTCCTCCCACTTTGTCGTCTCAAGCAGCTCCTTGAAGGTGTCGGCGTATCCGTCCTGCAGCAGGTAGCAGGGGCGCTGCCAGCCGAAGATGTTGTAGGCGGGCGAGCCCCAGGGAGTGCACTCGTACTTGCGGTCGCCCATCAGGAATTCGAGAAAGAGCGGCGACATATTGAACTTCCAGGACTTTTTCCTATTTGACAAGATGGCGCGGAAGAGGCGCCTGACGCGGGCGCGGCCCATGAAGCGGTTCTGGTCGGGCGCCTTCTCATAGCTGTAGCCGGGCGAGAGCACAACGCCCTCGACGCCCATCGCCATCACCTCATCGAAGAAGGAGCGGACAGAATTGGGATCGGCGCCATCGAAGAAGGTGGCATTAGTAGTGACACGGAAGCCGCGGTTGACCGCTTCCTTGATGCCTTCGACTGCGATGTCGTAGCCGCCCTCGCGGCAGACGCTGAAGTCATGATGCTCGCGTTGGCCGTCAAGGTGAACCGAGAAGGTAAGGTACTTTGACGGCGTAAATTCGGGCAGCCGGCGCTTTAATTCAAGCGCATTGGTACAAAGGTAGATGTACTTTTTGCGCGCCACGAGGCCGTTGACGATCTCCACGATCTGCGGATGGAGCAGCGGCTCGCCGCCGGGGATGGAGACCATGGGCGCGTCGCACTCTTCTACCGCGGCATAGCATTCCTCTGGCGTGAGCTGCTTTTTGAGGATGTGGGGCGGATATTGCACCTTGCCGCAGCCGGCGCAAGCCAGGTTGCAGCGGAAGAGCGGCTCGAGCATGAGCACAAGCGGGTAGCGTTTGTTGCCCTTGACGCGCTGCTTGAGGACGTAGGTTGCAACCGTCCACATTTGTGAGATGGGAACTGCCATCTTGTTTTATCCCTCAGGGGCAATGGCCCCGAAAAACTCCATCTTGCCTGGCTTCCGAATGGGCTAAATCCCGTGCCTACCAGTTCGTGCCGCCCCTACGGGGCTGGAGTCAATTCTTTAAACCCACCCAGGACTGCGTTCGTACCCGGAGGGTCCCCAGCGAACTTGTCCTGGGCTAAATTCCCTGCCTCCCTACGGGAGGCGTTTCTCAGGCGCGACTTAAATCCAAGTGCGCTTCAAAGCTCGGCGCGACTCAAATCGTGCCCTTCCAAAACGCTCAGCGGGTTCTGTTTCCCATGTCCCCAAATGCGAGGGACACGGGGCACCCACCGATCATCGAAAGTTCAGGCGGCGCGCTCCATGGCCCGCTTGTAGGTGGTCAACGCCAACAGCGGGAAATAGTGCCGGTACATGGTGTACGCCAGGTAGAAGACCTTGGGGAAGCCCGTACCTGTAATGATACTTTGCCGCGTGGCTCCTTCGCCCATCGATTCGTCCCAGCTGCCGTCGGGTCTCTGCCGGGATAACAGCCAGCGCACGCCCTTGGCAATGGAGTCGGAGCGGTCGTCGCCGGCGGCCAGAAGGCCGAGCAGGGCCCATGCCGTTTGTGACGGAGTGCTGACGCCGATGCCGCGGGTGTCGGGCTCGTCGTAGGTCCCGACGCTCTCGCCCCAGCCGCCGTCGGCGTTCTGCACCATGCGGATCCACTCTGCTGCCTGCTGAATCTGCGGTTCGTGATTGTCGATGCCGATGGCCTCAAGCCCGCGCAGGACCAGGAAAGTTCCGTAGATATAGTTCACTCCCCAGCGGCCAAACCAGCTTCCATCCGGCTCCTGCTCAGCAAAGATGAACCTGATGGCCTTCTGCACGCGCTTGTCGTCGCGCGTGTAGCCGTAGGCCGCCAGCATCTCAAGCATGCGCCCGGTAATATCGACCGACGGCGGATCGAGCATGGCGTTGTGGTCGGCGAACGGGATGTACTGGAAGATCATCTTCGTGTTGTCTTTGTCGAAGCTGCCCCAGCCGCCGTTCCTGCACTGCATGGCGAACTCCCATTCAATGGCGCGCTCCGCCACCTGGAGCTGGTAGCGCTCGCGGGGATTGTCGACCTGCTTCAACGCGAGCAGAACCTGCGCCGTATCATCAGTATCCGGATAAAACTCATTGTTGAACTCGAAGTACCAGCCACCCGGTTCAGTGCCGGGGACCTTCATGGCCCAGTCGCCCTTGTGGCGAACCTCCTTGGCCAGCATCCAGTCCACGGCCTTCAGCATGCGGGGATCGGTGCGCGGCACACCGGCCTCGCCGAGCGCGTAAACGGCCTGCGCCGTGTCCCACACGGGACTCATGCACGGAGTCATGCGGAAGGTGGGTTCGGGCATCTCCTCGGTCGGCTCCTGCTCGATGCCGAGTTTCTCGAACTCATCTCGCGCTCGGATAACCTGCGGATCGTCCTCGGAGTAGCCAAGGCAGCGCAGCGCGATGATGGCGTTGAGCATGGCCGGATAGATGGCGCCGAGGCCATCGGACATCTCGAGCCGGTCAAGCATCCACTTTTCAGCCCGCTTGAGGGCCAGCTTGCGCAGCGGGCGAATGTGCACCGCTTCGAACAAGTGGGTAACCCGGTCCAGGAAGAGAAAGAAGTTGCGCCACGAGACGATCCTCTTGCGGTCCATGCGCAGGCGAAGGATGGCATTTGCGCGGCCGCCTACGAAGAGCTCGTCAATTCCCTGCTCCGGCGGAATCTTCTTGTACGGTTTCTTGGCGTAGATGATGGCCAGGGGAATGATAATGGACCGCGACCAGGCGGAGATCTCGTAGATATTGAAGTAAAACCACTTGGGAAAGAGAACAATTTCAGGCGGAATGGCCGGCACGGCGTCGTAGTCGTACTCGCCCAGCGCGCAGAGATACATCTTGGTGAAGGTATTGCAGGCGGTCACTCCGCCATGGGCCAGCACCCACTCGCGGCACTTGGCCAGGCGCGGGTCGTCGGCCGGGATGCCCATGAGCTTGGCCGAAGAGTAGCACTTGACCGAGAGCGAAATGTTGCCCGGACCCCCGGGATAGATACTCCAGCTTCCGTCCTCGTTCTGGTAGCGCATCATCTCAGTGCAAGCGCGCTGCAGGCGGCCGGGATCGCCGGACTCGAGCAGAATGTGCAGGCAGATGTAGTCAGCCTCGAGCATGGAGTCGGCTTCGAGCTCGCCGTTCCAGTACCCGTCAAAATGTTGCCGGGAGAGAATGTAGTCCTTTGAGCTGGAGATTGCCGAGTCTACCTCAGAGATGTCCGCATCGATGCGGCCGAATCGCGGGCGACCAATTTGGGGTGTTGCAGTTTGCGTATTCCGTTGCTCAGAACTCATGCGGTTATCGATAAACGTCCCGATTCCTGACTGGAGACTTGCGAAGAGGCGATCATTTAAAGATACGCCTCTCTCTCCGCGGTCGCTGGTTAAACGCCCCATTGCCAAATTGGCCTTTCCGGGCCGTCTCAGCGAACGGGCACCGGCTGATCACCCCCGGCGCTGCCGATGGCCTGCACAATCTCAGGCGGCAGGCCGAACCGAACGTTCTCCGGCATGACCTCGACTTCTTCGACGCTGGCAAAACCGTTTTGACGCAGATAATTTACCACGTCTTCCACCAGAATCTCGGGCGCCGAGGCTCCGGCTGTGACGGCGACATTCTCAACTCCATCGAGCCATTTGGGATCGATGGCCTGGGAGTTGTCGATGAGGTAGCCGATGGTTCCCAGGTTGCGCGAGACCTCAACCAGGCGGTTGGAGTTGGAGCTGTTGGTGGAACCGACCACCAGAACCAGGCCGGCATTGTGGGCCACGTTGCGAACCGCAACCTGCCTGTTCTCAGTGGCATAGCAGATATCCTGCGAGTGGGGCCCGACGATGTTGGGAAACTTGATCTTAAGGGCGTGGATAATGTCGCGCGCCTCGTCGAGCGAGAGCGTGGTCTGGGTAAGATAGGCCACGCGATTCGGGTCGGGGACTTTAAGTGCCTCGACCTCAGCAACATTCGAAACAACCTGGGTGACTTCAGGCGCCTCGCCCAGAGTACCTTCAATCTCGTCGTGGTCGCGATGGCCAATGAGCACCAGCGAATAGCCCTGCCTGGCGAACTTGACGGCCTCAATGTGGACCTTGGTGACGAGAGGGCATGTGGCGTCGATGACCTTGAGATGGCGCTGCTTGCTCATCTCGCGGACCGCGGGCGATACGCCGTGAGCCGAATAGATGACGCGCTGGCCGTCGGGGACCTCACCAATCTCGTGGACAAAAATGGCGCCCTTTTCAGCTAACTCGTTCACAACATATCGGTTATGGACGATTTCTCGGCGCACGTAAATGGGCGCGCCAAAGGTATCAAGAGCTATTTTCACAATGTCGATGGCGCGCACCACTCCAGCGCAAAAACCACGCGGCTTGAGCAGCAAAACCCTCTTCTGGCCAGGGGAAGATCCTTGAGAGGAACCGTTGGGGATGGTTTCGAGGACGGCTGCGGTCACCCTTTAAGTATACCAAGGGGCGAGTTCTTGGGCACCGGCAATCGAGGGCAGGAATTGAGTTTGGAACGGCATTGTCCGGCGGAGTAGTATGGACCCCGGACAAAATCGCCATGAAAAAACTCCTACTCTCTTCCTGCGTCGCCGCCGTCTGTCTGGTTCCAGCCGTTGCCCAGCAACCCACCTACCCTTTTCAGGACCCATCGCTGCCCGTCGAGAAGCGCATCGACAACCTGCTCTCGCTGATGACGGTGGACGAGAAGATCAACGTGCTGGGCACCGTTACGGCGGTGCCACGGCTGGGAGTGCCCAACATCGGCAACACCGAGGGGATTCACGGAGTGGTGCAGCGCGAAGCGCGCGGCCCGCGGCAGCCGATCACAACCACGCAGTTTCCGCAGCCACCGGGGATGGGCGAATCGTGGGACCCGGAGATGGTGCGCCAGGCGGGCTACGTTGAGGGATACGAAGCGCGGTACATCACTGAGAATCCGCAATACGGCCGGCAACTGCTGATGGCGTGGGGACCGCAGTCGGACCTGGCGCGCGACCCGCGCTGGGGCCGCAGCGAAGAGGTCTACGGCGAGGATCCGTTCTTTAACGGGACCATGACCGTGGCGTTCAGCAAGGGCATTGAGGGCGACGATCCAAAGTACTGGCAGGCATCGCCGCTGCTCAAGCATTTCTTGGCCAACAGCAACGAGAATCACCGCGACAGCTCGACCTCAGATTTCGATCAGCGGCTCTTCTGGGAGTATTACTCGGTGCCGTTCAGAATGGCTTTTCTTGAAGGCGGCGCGAAGGCGGTGATGGCCAGCTACAACGCGTGGAACGGAACCACGATGGCCGTCAATCCGATTCTGAAAAGCATTGTGATCGACAAGTGGGGCGTGGATGTGATCTCGAGTGACGGCGGCGCGGTGAGCCAGTTGGTCGATCCCAGGCATCTCTACCCTGACCAGAAGGCCGCCGTGATTGCGTGCCTGAAGGCCGGCGTCAACCAGTTCCTCGACGTCTACCGCGACCAGACCAAACAAGCGGTGAAGGACGGCGCGATTACCGAGACTGAACTCGACGCGCTGGTGCGGCCGAAGTTCCGCATCGCCATCAAGCTGGGATTGCTGGATCCGCCCGGCACGGCGCCGTTCAGCAAGATGAAGGGCCAGCCGGAGCCGTGGAACACCGACCAGGAGAAGACAATCTCAAAGAAGATGGCGCTTGAGTCGGTGGTGCTGCTCAAAAATGACAACAACCTGCTGCCGCTCGATAAAACCAAGATCAAGTCGGTTGCGGTCATCGGTCCTCTGGCCGACTCGGTCCACTGGGACTGGTACGGGGGCACACCGCCGTACAAGGTGACTCCGCTCCAGGGCATCACGGCTGAAGTGGGGCCGAACGTCAAGGTGAACTACGCAGAGAGCGAACTGGGCAACGCGGCCATCAATGCTGCCAGGCACTCTGACGTAGCGATTGTCGTGATCGGCAACGACCCCACGTGCGGGCCCGACATGGCCCACGACTGGGTGAAGACGATTGACGGCGGCGGCACCATTGCCTGCACGGTGCCGAGCGACGGCCGCGAAGGACGCGACCGCGAGCGCATTGATCTTGAACAGGAACAGTTAGTGAAGCAGGTCTGGGCAGTTAATCCAAAGACCATCGTGGTGCTGATTTCGAGCTTCCCATACACCATTAACTTCTCGCAGGAGCATGCGCCGGCGATTCTGCACATGGCGCATAGCTCGCAGGATGAAGGCACGGCGCTGGCCGAGGTACTGTTTGGCGATTACAACCCCGGAGGCCACACGGTAGTCACCTGGCCCAAGTCGATTGACCAGTTACCGCCGATGATGGACTACAACATTCGCGACGGCCGCACTTACATGTACTTCAAGGGCGAGCCGCTGTATCCGTTTGGATTTGGACTAAGCTATACGACTTTCAAATACTCGAACTTGCGAACCAGCTCGCCGAAGCTGGCCAAGGATGGAACGCTGACCGTGAGCGTAGACGTGACCAACACCGGCAGCCGAGACGGCGACGCAGTGGTCGAGATGTACGTGCAGCATCTGGGCGGCAAGGTCCAGGAGCCGCACCAGGCGCTGAAAGGCTTCAAGCGCATGACAGTCGCAGCCGGAGCGACGAAAACGGTCGAGATTCCGCTCAAGGCTGAGACGCTGGCGTGGTGGGATGAAAAGCAGCCGGGCTGGAAGGTTGAATCCGAGCCAGTCAAAGTGATGATCGGCGACTCATCGGCCGACATCCTGCTCGATACGACCATCCACGTTCAATAGAATTGAGCGAAGGCCGGCCACATGAGGCATAGCTTTTGGCGCCGCGGCAGGCCGTGAACGCAATGAACTCCCAGACTGCACAAGTACTTGGCGAATTCGGCTTTCCCTGCCCCGTTCGCGAGCTGGCCGCGAAGACCTGGGACACGATCGTGGTGGGCGCCGGCCACAACGGACTGGCGTGCGCCACATATCTAGCGCGTGCCGGCCAACGAGTGCTGGTGCTTGAGAGCCGCAAGCGCGTAGGCGGAGCGTGCACCATTGAAGAACCTTTCCCCGGCGTGAGAATGTCGCCATGCGCCTATCTCGCCGGGCTGCTGCATCCGCTGGTTGTTGAGGAACTGGGGTTGCCCCGGCGCGGTTTCAAATGGACGCCTGCGGTCAACGGTCTCTTTGTTCCCTTCCTCGACGGCGAATCGATTCAGCTTTGGGACGACGATGGACTGTGCGCAGCCGAGGTTCGCCGGCTTGCTCCGCGCGATTTGGAAGGCTGGCGCGCGATGAACGATGTGATCCGACGGTTGCGCGATACGCTGCGGCCTGTTGGCGAACGAGACTTCTGGATCGGCGACGCGCCCACGCGCGAAGAGATTGAACAACGGCTCGGCGCAGATGAAGAAGCGCGGGCGCTGCTCTTCGACTGGTCGATGGCGGAGTTTGTGGAGCGCTATCTGAGCGACGAGCGGCTGCAGAGCGCGTACCTTGGCCAGGGCGTGATCGGGACGAATGCGAGCCCCTTCGACAAAGGGACGGCATCGATCCGGTTCCATCATGCATCGGGCCGCCTGGGCGGAATGCCGGGGATGTGGGGCTACGTCAAGGGCGGAATGGGAATGGTGTCGTTCTACTTTTGCGATGCGGCGCGCGAGGCCGGCGCGGTAGTGGCTGCCGGCGTGGGCGTGCAGCGCATTGTGCCCGGCGAGGGAGTGGTGCTGGAGGGCGGCGAGCGAATCGCGGCGAGAAACGTGGTCTCGAATGCCGATCCGCGCCGAACGCTCGAGATGCTGGGCGAGGCGGCCGATCCGGCCTGGCGCGCGCAGATTGAGCGCGTGCCGATCGAGGGCTGCACGGTGAAGCTGAATGTGCATCTGAAAGAGCTGCCGAACTTCACGGCGCGCCCCGGAACCAATGAGCCGCATCATTATGGCCAGATCAACGCGCCGCTGACGAAGGACGAATGGAAGGCGGGATTCGCTGCGGCGAAGCGCGGCGAGTTGCCGGAGCACCTTTGGTGCGAGCTCTACTTTCAGAGCGTGCACGACGCGAGCGTGGCGCCGCCCGGCACGCACACCATGAGCGTGTTTGCGCAATATGTGCCGTACAAGTTTGCGCAGGGCACTTGGGACGAGCGGCGCAACGAGGTGCGCGCGCTCGCAATGAAATCGTTGGCGCGGTTCTGTTCGAATATTCCCGAAGCGGTGATCGACGCGCAGGTGCTTGGTCCGCCGGACATCGAAGAGAAAGTCGGCCTCACCGGCGGACATATCTTCCAGGGCGAGTGCCTGCCGCAATACATGTGGGCAGACCGGCTGACGGCGCGGACGCCGATGAAGGGCGTGTACCTGTGTGGAGCATGCACGCATCCCGGCGGAAGCGTGATGGGCATCAACGGGCGCAATGCAGCGATGGCGGTGATGAAAAATGGCTATTAGCTTTCAGCTTTCAGCTCTCAGCTATTAGCTTTGCACGCGAAGTTCAATAAAAGAATTTAGAGAAAAGCTATGACCGCCGGGCTTCCAACGCCCGCATATTTTCCCGTAAAGCCGAGCTTTCCGGTCTCGCGATCGATGCGGAACGAAGTAATGCAGTCACTGCGCTGGTTGCACGCGAATAGAAAACTCCCGCTCGGATCGATCGCGAAGTGGCGCGGATAGTCGCCCATTGTGGAGGATTCGCCCACGAACTTCGGATCGCCGTCATCCGCGATCGCAAAGATTGAGATCGTATCGTGCAGGCGGTTGGCGGCGTACAGGAAATGCCCGTCGGGCGAGACGGCAATCTCAGAGCCGAAGCTGGTTCCCTCAAAACCGGGAGGCAAGGCTGAACAGATTTGCTTGATGGCGGGCGCGCCGGTTAACGAGTCATAGTTCATGAATGCGATCTGCGAACTCTCTTCGGTGATCACGTACATCCAGTGGCCGTTGGGATGAAAGGCAAAGTGCCGCGGGCCAACGCCTCCCAGCAGGGTCAAAAAACCGCGGGAGTCGAGCTTGCCAGTTGAAACATCGAACGCGTAGGAGTACAGCCGATCCTGGCCGAGATCGGTGGCGAGGATGAATTTGTTGGCTGGGTCGACAGCGATCATGTGCGCGTGAGGAGCGTCGTGACCGCTTACTGCAAAACTGGCCGGCGGCGCGTTGGCTGGCCGACCCGGACCTACCATGTTAAGGTCGCGATGCACATCCACCGCTTCGCCCAGCGCACCGTCAGCGTGTACCGGAAGAACTGCGATGCTGCCGCCAGCATAGTTGGCCACAAATGCGAACTGGCCGGTGGCATCGAGGCTCACGTGGGCAGGACCCGCGCCGGCCGAGCTGACGGTGTTGAGGAGCCGCAACTCGCCGGACGCCCCGATGGCGAAGGCGCTCACCGATCCGTTGCCGCCGGCGAAATCCGTGACCTCGTTGATGGCGTAGAGGAACTTCTTCGACGGATGGATCGCGATCCACGTAGGATTCGGGGTCCTCGCCGCGAGCTTGCGATCGGTCAGCTCGCTGGTCTCGAGATTCATGCGGAACCGGTAGATTCCTTCGCCGTGGCTGTCGTTTCCCGTGGTGTAGGTCCCAACGTATGCCGTCGCTTCGGCCTCGTTTGCCGCAAACGCGCTCTGCGTGTCAAGCGCGGTGTCGAGCGCGCCGCTCATCAGCGCAAACGCGCCGGCCGTCTTCAAAACATCTCTGCGTGAATAAATATTCATGGCCATGCTCATGCGAAGTGCCAGAGAACCGATGTGAAGATGAGTCCGGACACCGCGATAATGGTCTCGGTGACGGACCATGTCTTCAACGTCTGGCCGACGCTCATGTTGAAGTACTCTTTGACGATCCAGAATCCGCCATCGTTGACGTGCGAGAAGATGAGCGCGCCGGAGCCGGTTGCAATGGCGAGCAGTTCGGGGTGCACGCCCACGCTGTGCGCGGCGATGGGAGCAATGATGCTGGCGGCAGTGGCCATCGAGACCGTGGACGAACCTGTAGCCAGCCTCAGCATGGCGGCGAGCCCCCATGCCATCAGCAGCAGAGGCACGTGACCGCGCATCGCGATGCCGACGATTGCGTTCGAGACTCCGCTGTCCTGCAGGACGCGTCCGAATCCGCCGCCCGCGCCGATGAGCAGCGTGATGGCCGCTGTCGGAGCCAGGCACTCATTACTGAAGCGCAGAATGGTCTGGCGCGAGAAGCCGCGCATGGTACCCAGTGTGACAAAGCTGCACACCGCGCCGATGAGCAGCGCCATATCGTCGTTGCCCAGGAGTTTCAGCGTATTGTTCAGGCTGCTTCCCGCAGTTGAAAACGCGTCGGCCCAGCTGCCCACAAGCATCAGGATCACGGGCAGCAGAATGGTGAGCACACTCAGCCAGAATCCGGGCAGGTTGCGGCTTTCGTCGTGCCCGGTAAGCTGGTCGGCCATGGGGTTCTCAAGCGGAAGCTTGACGTGCGGTGCGATCAGCTTTGCGTAAAGAGGCCCGGCAATGATGGCCGTGGGGATGCCGACCAGGAGCGCATAGAAGATGGTGCGGCCAACGTCGGCGTGGTAGATGGTGACGGCCATGGTTGCGGCGGGATGCGGCGGCACCAGGCCATGAACGACCGAGAGCCCGGCGACCATGGGGATGCCTGCGAGCACCAGCGAGGTATTGGTGCGGCGCGCCACCGTGAACAGGATAGGCACGATGAGTACGAAGGCAACCTCAAAAAAAGCGGGCAGGCCGACGATGAGGGCAATGGTCATCATCGCCCAGGGAATGTTCTTTTCGCCGAAGGCGCGAATGAGCGTGTAGGCGATGCGATCGGAGGCGCCGGACTCGGCCATCATCTTGCCCAGCATGGTGCCCAGGCCGACGATGACGGCAATGTGGCCGAGCGTGCCGCCAACGCCGCTTTCAAAAGAGTGAATGACCGTGGTGGGCGGCATACCCGTAACTACGGCCAGCGCAAGCGAAGTAACCAGCAGCGTAATAACCGGATTGAGCTTGACCACCGCGATCATGAAGATGAGCGCGATGACCGAAACAACGGCTGCGGAAAGAAGGAGGAGGCTGTGGGTGTCGATGCCGAACATATTCGATGCGCTGATTCAGTCTATAGGAGTCCAGGGTGTTATTCGATCCAGTTCCGCTTGCCGCGCGCAAGAAATTGTCCGGCGCGGTTTCCGGTTGCGCCGGCGGCCGTATAGGAGAGGGTTCCATTCACCCAGACAGCCTCGATTCCCGCTGCGGGCTTGACGGGGTCGGAGAAGGTTGCCGTGTCGGCAATCGTGTTCGGGTCGAAGAGCACCATGTCGGCGGCGCAGCCTTCGCGTATGAATCCGCGCCCTTCGAGGCCGAATCGCTGCGCAGGCAGGCCGGTCATTTTGTAGATGGCTTCGGGGAGTTCGAAGAGCGCTTCATCGCGGCAATAGCGGCCCAGGACCCGCGGAAACGCACCCCACAGCCGCGGATGTGGGCGCGGGTCGTTGGGCAGGCCGTCGGAACCTATCATGGTGGCGGGATGGCGCAGTATCGTTCGCATGTCGTCTTCACTGATGCTGTGGTAGATTGCGCCGGCCGGTTGAAGGCGCCGGGCCGCTTCGAGTTGAGTTGTTTGCCATGAAGCCGCAATCCCGGCCAGAGTCATGCCGGCCTTCTCGGGATGCGGCGTGCTCCAGGTGATCGCGATTTCCACGCGCTCGTCGACCTGCCGAAGATCGAGCGTGCTCGATCCGGCTGCGTAGGGATAGCAATCGCATCCTGCCTGCTGCGACAGCCGCGCGGCATCGAGTGCGGCAAGCACCTCGCCACTGCGTCCCCAGTTGGCGATACCTGCGCATTTCAAATGTGAGATGACAACCGGGACCTGGCTCTGCCGGCCAATCTCGAAGGCTTCCCGCATCGCGTCGAGAATCCCATCTGCCTCAGTGCGCATGTGGGTTGCGTAGATTGCTCCGGCGGCGGCGAGAGGAGTAGCCAGCTCGAGCACTTCAGCCGTCGTGGCCGCGTTGGCCGAGAGATAGGCAAGCCCGGTGCTGAGGCCAAGCGCGCCCGCATCCAGCGCCTCTTCAAGCTGCGCGCGCATCCTCAAGATTTCGTTCGATGCAGCCTCGCGGTCCAGGCGGTCCATGTGGTTCGAGCGCAGCGCGGTGTGGCCAACCAGAGCCGCCACGTTGACCGCGGGCCGCGCCTCGCCGATGGCGCGGCGATAGCCGGCGAAAGTTGGATAACGGAATTCGCCGGAGGCTCCCAGCAGGTTCATGGGATCGGGCAGTTCGCCGCACAAAGTAACCGGCGCAGCGCTGATGCCGCAGTTGCCCACAATCACGGAGGTGACGCCCTGCGAGATCTTGGGCAGCATCGCCGGCCTGGCCAGCACGGCAAGATCGTCGTGGGTATGAACGTCAATGAAACCGGGAGCGAGGGCCAGGCCGCGGGCATCGATCGTATTTTCGGCGGCGCTGTCGAGCGCTGGGCCGAGCGCGGAGATCCGGCCATCCTCCACGGCAACGTCTGCCGCGATGGCCGTGGCGCCGCTGCCGTCGAGTACCATGGCGTTGCGAATGATGAAGTCGTGATTCGACATACGTTAGTCGCCAGTCTCCAGAATAAAACCGCGGGGCGCCACTCTTCGAACGCGCTCCTCGCCGGCTGCCGGGAGAGAATCTATATATGAGCCAAGAGATGAATTCCGGCCGCGGCAACGAAGACACAAAATACTCGGCGATTGAACAGCGCAATATCGACCCGCTCAATAAAGGCCTTGGCCGAGTGGATCAAGCCTTCGATCCCGATCGGGCCGCCGCGCTGGGCTGGAATCTGCTCCATGAGGACCTTAGCCTGCCCGCCGCCGTTCTCTATAAGGAGAAGCTCGAGCACAATCTGCGCTGGATGCAGGAGTTTGTTCGAGCCTATGGGCTGAAACTCGCGCCGCATGGCAAAACAACCATGGCGCCGCGGCTGTTTGAGATGCAGCTTGCGAGTGGCGCGTGGGGAATCACGCTGGCAACGGCGCACCAAACTCTGGTTGCCTGGCGCCACGGCGTGCGCCGCGTGCTGATGGCCAACCAACTCGTCGGCCGGCGCAACATGGCCATCGTCAGCGAGCTTCTTGCCGATCCTGATTTCTCGTTTTACTGCCTCGTCGATTCGGCTGATTTGGTGGAGCTCTTGAGCGAGTACTTTCAGGAGCGCGGACAGCAGCTAAACGTGCTGGTGGAACTGGGAGTCATGGGCGGCCGCGCCGGCGTTCGCAACCACGAGCAACTGGAGCAGCTACTAGCGGCGATTGACCGTTCCAATGGCACAGTGGTTTTAAGCGGAGTTGAGGTTTACGAGGGCGTTCTGAACGACGAGGCTGAAGTCAGGGCGCTGCTTAAGAGGACTGTGGATACGACGCGGCGATTGGTGGGCGAACGGCGAAACGCGAGATCGCCCTTTCTGCTTTCGGGCGCGGGATCTACGTGGTATGACGTTGTGGCCGAGGAGTTCTCGGCTGCCGGATTCGGACCGGAGGTGGAGATTGTGCTGCGCCCCGGCTGCTACCTTACGCACGATGCCGGCCACTACCGCGAAGCCCAGGAACGGATTCTCCAGTGCAACCCTGTAGCCCGGGGAATCGGCTCCGGCCTGGAGTGCGCGCTGCACATCTGGGCCTACATTCAATCGGTCCCCGAGCCTGACCGGGCGATCGTGGGGCTGGGAAGGCGAGATGCGGCCTTCGACTCCGGGCTGCCCGTCCCGGCACTTTACTTCCGCCCGGGAAGAGATGCGACTCCGGCCCTGGTTCCGCCACACTGGCGGCTCTCACGGATCATGGACCAGCACGCCTTTCTCGAGGTCCGTCCCGAAGACGGCGTTCGCCCCGGCGACATGATCGGCTTCGACATCTGTCACCCCTGCCTCACCTTCGACAAGTGGCGCGCCATTCCGGTGGTCGACAGCGAATACCGGGTGGTCGAGGTGGTGCAGACATTTTTCTGAAAATTTCTAAATACAGGATTCTCTCATCCCCCGCGGGAAGTAAATCCCGATAGGAAACTCGCCTTTGATAGCAGGCTGTTGAAAACCCCGCCGGCGCTCGGCTCCCGGGGGCGCGACTCGAAATTGCTCCGATTTTGTAACGGCTTTTACCCCGAAGAGACCATGCCGAGTGGTGCAAACCCTCTTTACTAACGGGGTTTCAGTTGATTACAGGCGGAATAAAACTCTGTAATTCAGGCGTATAGCAAGAGAAATTCAGAAGATTTCACTTGCATTCACGAAAGGGGGTTCACTACAGTCACATCTGTTTTCATCCGTAAGAATCCCTTTCCCAGTCGAGAAACAGGTCATTCGTTTTTATACATGCAGACGCAGGTTCAGGCGTTCTGTAACGCGGGCAGTTCAGGCATGTGCCCGTGAGGAAGATTGACTTTAGCCAGGAGCGGGGGCTGCACCCGGTGGTCTCCGCTCTCTTTTTTTCACGTGATCCGTGAGCGGCTGACCTCAGGGGTTAAAGCCCCGATCCTTTTCAGGGCCTTTTCGGCACGGGTAGACTCTTCCCTTTCACAAGTTTCTGAAAACTCCGCTCAGGATTGAATGCCCTCCGCGGGCGTGACGGTTTCGGGCGGCGGAATGATGCCAAGCTCCTGGTAGATAGGCCGGACCGCGCGGCGCAATGCCGGAAACTGCGTGACGAACCACGCCGCGCCCAGAACCACCGCTGCGCCATTCAAAATTACCGTCATCGGCGCGCCGATTCTGCTTGCCATGCAGCCGGCCAGCAGGCTGCCAAAAGGAGCCATGCCCATGAACGCCATGGTGTAGTAGCTCATCACGCGGCCGCGTTTGTCTTCGCTCACGATGGTCTGAATCACAGTGTTGCTGGCGGCCATGCCCTGCATCATGCCCATTCCGGCAACCAGCACCGCGGCCAGCGAGAGCCATACCAATCGCGAAAGCCCAAAGCCGATCAGACCCAGGCCGAAGACAATTGCCGAGACTGGAATGATGCGGATGAGCCCGCGCACACTCTTGCGCGCGGCCAGCGAAAGAGCCGAGATGAGCGCGCCAACGCCCATGGCGCCCATCAGGAAGCCGAGGGTGTGAGGCCCTCCGTGCAGCACTTTTGCGGCAAAGATCGGCATCAGCACAACAAACGGCATCCCCATCAGGCTGACGACGGCAAAGAGCGTAAGAATGGTGCGGATGGGCAGAAAACCGGAGACGTAGGTCCAGCCTTCCTTGAGCTCTGTCAGCGTCGAAGTGGTTTTCCTGCGCACTTCGGCGACGTTCAGCCGCATCGCGAGCAGGGACGCGATGACGGCCAGGTAGCTGAGGCCGTCGATCAGGAAGCACCATGCCTCGCTGCTGACCGCAATAATCATGCCGGCCAGCGACGGGCCGATCAGCCGCGCCATGTTCACCATGGAGGAGTTGATGGCGATTGCGTTGCCGAGGTCGGCGCGATCTTCCACCATCTGTATCATGAACGACTGGCGGCCGGGCATATCGAAGGCATTGATGCAGCCCTGAAGGATGCTCAGCCCCAGAATCCACGCAATGTTGATGCGCCCGGAGAAGGTGAGCGCGGCCAGCAGCAACGACTGCACCATGGCCAGTGTCTGCGTCCACACCAGCACTTGCCTGCGATCGAGCCGGTCGATCCAGACGCCGGCAAACGGGGCCAGCAGAAATGTGGGAATCTGGCCGGCAAAGCTCACCGTGCCCAGCACCAGCGCCGATCGCGTGAGCTTGTACACCAGCCACGAGGTGGCGATGCGCGTCATCCATGTGCCGATCAGCGAGATGGATTGGCCGGCGAAGAACAGCCTGAAGTTGCGGTGCCGCAGCGCCCGCCAGGCATGCGAAGCGCCGCCCAACCGGCTCACTTTTTCAGGCGCGGAGGATTGGTCAGGGTTCTTGCTCTGTTCAGCAGGGCTCACTGTTTCAGGTTCTCACGTTTATTTGATTGGTTGCACGGACTTGGGAGGGCACTTCATTGGCCGGCCGCCAATACCGGTAATGTGATTCTGCGCAGAGCACGGTCAGCTCGTTGAGGCGCTGCACTCCCGGTTATTCAGCAGCCTTCGCCGCCAGTAGTTCAATTACTGCGATATTCGCGATCAATTCCGGTGGCAGATGATGGCGGTCGCGGAGATAATCCGGCGTATTGTAGGAGACCCAGGCCTGTCCGTTCTCATCTTCCCAAACCAGGATCTTGAGGGGCAGGTCGATGGCAATGCTCGGCGCAGCCAGCATTAGCGGCGTGCCGGCCTTTGGACTTCCGAAGATCACCAGTTTGGTGAGGCGCATCATCATCCCAGCTTTGGCCGCTTCGCCGCTGTGGTCCACAACGGCGAAGACAGTCACACCCCTGGCCTCAAGAATGCGCGACAGCCTGGCGACGGTCGCGTCAACCGTATGACTGCTGCGGATATCGACGATTCCGGCTGCACTCATGCTCACCTCCGCGCGCTGGCCGCGACCTCAATGCGGCGCTGCGCTTCAAGAATCACTGCTGGTTCTTGAACGACTTGTCAGGATACGGCGGATGCGGCGGCACCAGCCGCGGATCTTCCTTGATCTCCTGCTTGAGCAGATCGATGGCCGCATCGAGTTGCGCATCCGCGCCCTCGAAGGTCGCATGCGGCGGGTCGTCCACCACCTTGTCGGGATCGACGCCGTGCCCCTCGATCAGCCAGATTCCGTCGGGGCCATACACGCCGATCTCGGCCGCAGTCGCCACACCGTTATCGGCCTGCCGGTTGCTGCCCGAGAGCCATATCTCTCCGCCCCAGGTGCGCGTGCCGATCAGCGTGCCGAGGTGCAGGCGCTTGAAGCCTTCGCTGAAGGCCTCGCCGTCTGACGCCGTCTGCTCATCGCACAGAACCACAATGTGCCCCCGGAAGGCGTACTGCATATTCCACAGGGGGTTCCCTGCACGCGGCTGCCAGTAGAACCACGCCTTGCGCAACAACTCGCCCAGCAGCCAGGAATCAATGTTGCCGCCTTCGTTGTGACGCACATCGATGATCAGCCCTTGCCGGTCGTAAACGGGGAAGTAATCGCGCGCCCACTGGTCGATGTCGTTCGGGCCCATCGCCTGCAGGTGGACATAACCGATGGTGTCCTTCGCGGCCTCATCCACTTTCGCGCGGCGCGTGTACTCCCACTCAGCGTAACGCATGCCATCGTCTGTATCTTCGCTGATTGGCTTCACCAGCACATCGCGCGTCTCGCCCTTGGCGTTCTTTACCTTCAGCATCACCTGCTGGCCCACCTTGCCGCGCAGCAACTCGCGCTCGTCGCTTACGCTCAGCAGGCTCTGGCCGTCGATGCTTGCAATCGTTTCGCCTTCCTTAACGAGCGAGTCGGGCCGCGCCAGCGGAGGCGCATGATCGGGCAAATCGAGATCGTGCCGGTAGATGTGCTGCACCAAGTACCCGCCTGCCTTTTCGTCGCGGCGCAATACCGCGCCGAGCGTCGCGATTTCAACTTTGTCGGCAGGTTTGCGATAGTCGCCACCACGCACGAAGATGTGCAGCGCCGAAAGCTCGCTCACCATCTGCGCAATCACCGCATTCAACTCGTCGCGGGTCGCCACGCGATCCACGAGCGGAAGATAGCGGTCGCGCATCGCGACCCAGTTCACGCTGTGCATGTTGCGATCGTAGAAGTAGTCGCGCTCAAGCCGCCATGCATCCAGAAAGAGCCCGTGAAACTCATCGTGGGGATTGGTCGTAATCGTCCAATGCGAAAGGTCGACCGTGCTCTTCGCGAGGACCTTGGCGTCAGACAATCCTGCGCCCTTCACGTCAGAATCGAAGACGTAGAAGTTGTCGCCCTTGTAAACCAGCATCTTCTTGCGGTCGAGCGAGATCTCGTATCCCTTGACTTCAGCGAGCACTGTATCGGGTTCGTCGCCCTTGTTGGCAATATCAAAACATTGCAGCGCGGCTTTTGGCTCGGGGCCGTCGCTCCCGTTCATCCAGCAGAGCCGCTTTTCAGTGGCCTGGAGCGATTCGTAGTTGCCCGGCGGCGCCGGGACCTCATCTAAACGCGAATCGAGATCGGTGAAGTCGATCTTCACTTCCGGCGGCTTCTTCTCCTCCTTCCCGCCGGTCTTGCCGCTGTCCTTGCTCTCGGTCTTCTTGTCGGCATCTGCCGGCTTTTTGTTTTCGGCAGCGGCAGGCGCAGTATCGTCCTTCTTCTTTTCGGTGTCTGGCTTCTCTGTGTCCTTTTTTTCAGGGCTGTCGGGATGCAGCTCATCGGCCGGCAGGAACGGCGACCGCAGTCCCGGCACCAGCGCGAGCTCGTAGATCTTCGTCGTCCGATCGAAGTGGGGTTGCGGCGCGCGCGGCCCCCACGGAGAGTGAATCGTCGTCTTCAGATTGCGGTCTGAAAGAAAGTAAAGCCACTTGCCGTCCGCGCTCCACACCGGGTTCTCGCTGTTGAAGCGATCTGAAGTAATCTGCTTAATTTCACCAGACGTAATGTTGAGCACCTTGATCTGGTCGAAGGAGTTGTCGGCGGATTCGTCAAAGGCGAGCCAGCGGCTATCGGGCGACCAACTCAGATGATCGAAATCGCCGTTCATTGACTGCGCAATGCGCTTGTCGGTCTTGGCCTTGATGTCGTAGATCCACAGCTGCTGATCCTTGTCGCGATGCGCCAGCCACAGGCCGTCGGGCGAAGGGACACCCTCCCAGCGCAGCACCTTCGCATCGTTCGTCCACTTTTCGGGCGCGCCTTCGCCGTTGGCCGCAAACTTCCAGAACTCCGTCTCGCCGGTCTTGGTCGACAGCGCGACTATGTTTTTGCCGTCGGGCAGGAACCGCGCTTCGCGATAGCGCACGTCCGATTCGCCCGCAACCTTCACCACACGGCCGGTCTTTGCCGGCATCACGTAGATCTCGCCGCGCGCGGTAAACACAACCTGTGATCCGTCTGGTGAAATATGCGCCATGGTCAGATACTGGAGCGGCTTTGTCACCCAGTGCTGGCGAAGCTGGTCGAAGTCAGACACCAGCGTGACGGGGATGACTGCGTCCTGGCCGGTTTTGAGATCGAGCAGCCACAGGTCGGCGCCCGATGCATACACGATGCGTCCATCGTCGAGCGATGCCGACTGCACGTCAAAGAGCTTCTGGTGGCTCTCTTCCTTCACGTCGTGACCGGCCGAATCCATGGAGTAGACATTCATCACGCCGTCGCGGTCCGAGAGAAAATAGACGCGGCCGTTCCAGAACATCGGATTCGTTGAGGTGCCCGCGTAATCGCCGGTCAGGGGTACTGCTTCATTCTTCCCGTCAAAGCTCCAGATGTTTTCAGTCCAGCCCCCCTTATAACGCTTGGTCTCGCTCCACTGCCTGGTCCAGCGCGTGAAAAAGAGCACCTGACCGTCTGCCGAATAAGCCCCTTCCGCTGCCTGCGCGAGCGGCACAATCTCGCGCCCGCCATGATCGTCCACCAGCACCAGCTCCAGTTCGGGCAGCGTGGAATAGCGCGCGGTTGCAATCAACAGCCGTCCGTCCGGAGCCCATCCCTCCGGCTCCGACTCGCTATCCCAGGTACGCCGCTGCGGCAGCCCGCCGTCAATCGGCATGGTGTACACCTCGCGCGGCCCCTCGTAATCGGCGCTGAAGGCCACGGTCTTTCCGTCGGGCGAGATGTGCGCCGCGTTCTCAATACCCAGGCCAGTGGTAAGCCGCCGCGCCGCGCCGCCATTCACGCTCACCGTCCAAAGATCGCCCTCCGAAGTAAAGACGATGGTGTCGCCGTGCAAAGACGGGCTCGAATAGTAGCCGCGCCGGCCGTCGGGAGCCTGGCTGCTGAGCTGAAAGGCTGAAACCAGAAAAAGCAGAGTGAATGCAAGGTGAATCGCAGGACGACGCAAGGCAGGATAGGTCATGGCCGGAACTCCAATTATGGATTGATTGGGGCGAGCTGCAGCGGGTCGCAACGCAAAAGCCTGCACGACTTTGACAGGAAAAGGCTGAAAAAAGCGAACAGGCCCGATGAGGAATGATACATCCTCTTACCGGGCCTTATTCCTTGGGTCTTCTATCAACTGCAACGTTCGGGATCCGCTCCGCACGAGCGCCTGAGTTGCGCGGTCTGCGTCTATTCCACGCGATTGATCGTCACCGACTCGAGCACCACAGGCTTGTGCGGCTTGTCCTGCGCGTTGCGCGCCACCTTTGAGATCTTCACCACCACGTCCTGCCCTTCAACCACTTCTCCAAAGATGGTGTGTTTTCCGGTGAGCCAGTCTGTCGGCGCGACGGTGATAAAGAACTGGCTCCCATTGGTATTGGGTCCGGCGTTTGCCATGGCCAGTTTGCCCGGCGTGTCGAAGCGGTGCCGCGAGCCGCGCGTTTCATCCTGGAAGCGGTAACCCGGTCCGCCCATGCCGTTGCCGGCCGGATCGCCCCCCTGGATCATGAAGTCGGGAATCACGCGGTGAAAAATGGTGCCCTCATACAGCTTGCTCGTCGACTTGACGTGGGTGAGCGGGTGCGTCCACTCGCGCTTGCCCTCGGCTAGTTCAATGAAGTTCTTGACGGTGACGGGCGCGTCGAGCTCAAACAGTTGGATGGTGATTTTGCCTTCGGTGGTATTGAAGACTGCGTAGGTGCCTGCTGCAAGTGCCATGTGTGTTCCTCGCTTGAACTAGATTGGCAAGACCCATTAAGGGCCCAAGGTAAAGATGACATTGATGACGGTGAGAACTTTGACAGGCTGGCCGTTTAACAAATAGGGACGGTAGCGCCACTCTTTGACGGCATCGAGGGCGGCCTGTTGCAACATTGGCGGTCCGCTGACGACTTGGAGGTTTTCAACATTCCCTGTGTCGGAGATGGTGGCTTTCAGGACCACTGTCCCGGCGACGCGGGCCGCTCTGGCGACGGGTGGATAGATCGGCTCGGTCTTTTGGATCAGCATCCCCTTCGCTACGTCTGCGGAAATGTCCACAACCCGCACAATCGTCACCTTTTCCAGCACCACCGGCGTGAGCGGCTTGTCGTTGCCGTCGCGCTCGACGCGGGCAATGGTCTTCACCACGGCAATGCTCGAGTCGTCGCACTGGCCAAAGATGGTGTAGTGCTGGTTCAGCGAGTCATAGGCCTGTTCGGTGATAAAGAACTGGCTCGCATTGGTGTTGGGGCCGCTGTTGGCCATCGCCAGACGGCCGGGCACGTCGAAGTTCAGGTTCGGATCGAATTCATCGTCAAATGCGTAGCCCGGGTTGCCCATCCCCGTGCCGGTTGGGTCGCCGCCCTGGATCATGAACTCCGGAATCACTCGGTGGAACGTGGTTCCGTCGAAATAGCGCTTGTGATGCATCGTCTTGTTGGTCGCCGGGTCGGTCCAGTCCTTGGTTCCCTCGGCCAGCCCGATAAAGTTGGCCACTGCATTGGGCGCCTGCTTTTGAAAGAACTGGCAGGTGATGCGGCCCATGGATGTATCCATCACGACGATCGGGCCGTTGGGAAAAACCGCTGTAGCGACTGGCGCATCGGGGAGCGCGGGCGCCGGGGTAGCCGGCGGCGCGGATTGTGTCGACTGCTGGGCCAGCGTGGGCATGGCCGCGCAGGCCAGCATCGTGGCTGCGAGCGTCAGGCCAAAAGTGAATTTGCCAAGGTTAAGTTTCATGCCGATTTTGAGGGTAAATCATGCGGCCTGAGGGCTGGAAGTGCCCGTTACGGGCAATGTATCGTATTTGAATGAGCATTCTTGCTATGCATTCCCATCGTGGGCGCCTCGCGATCTTCGTCTGCGCCCTGCTCGCGTCTTCAATCTCTGTCTCTCGCGGCGCGGCCCAGTCTGACAATCCGGCTCCCGGCGCCGAAAAGACGGCATCGTCTGAAAAAAATCCCGCCGCCAAGCCAGCTTCGGAAAAAGACGAACTGCCTCCGCTGCCCGCTGAAAAGAGCGCGCAGCAGACCATGGTGCTCGACGGTAAAACGCTGCACTACACCGTTACCGTGGGTGCGCTGCCGGTTCGCGACAGCGATGGCAAAGTGGCCGGGGAGGTGGTGACGACGGCCTATACCATGCCCGGCGACGATCGCCCCGTGACCTTCGCTCTCAATGGCGGGCCCGGCGCCGCCAGCGTCTTTCTCAATCTCGGAGCGATCGGTCCCAAGCACCTTGAGGCCGGCAACGAAGGCGACAGCCCATCGGCGCCTCCGGTATTCACTGACAATCAGGGAACATGGCTCGACTTTACTGACCTTGTCTTCATCGATCCCATCGGCACGGGTTTCAGCCGTTCCAAGGTGCCCGAAGAGCAGGCAAAGAAGCTCTTCTACTCCACCGGCGCCGACATCGAATATCTCTCGCGCGTTATCTACGACTGGCTGGTGAAGAATGACCGTCTCGCCTCGCGCAAATACCTGATCGGCGAGAGCTACGGCGGATTCCGAGGCCCGCGCATCACCTACTATCTGCAATCCGAGATCGGCGTGGGCCTCAACGGGCTGGTGCTCGTCTCGCCTTACCTGAATCCCACCGCCGAGCAGAACGGCGACCTCTCGCCGATTCCCTGGATGTTTACTCTGCCCTCAATTACCGCGGCCAATCTCGAGCGCCAGAAAAAGCTCACGCCCGAAGCCATGCAGGGGGTGATTGACTACACGCAGGGCGAGTACGCAGCCACGCTCATCAAGGGTCGAGCCGACCAGGCTGCAACCGACAAAATGATTGCGAAGGTGACCGAGATGACCGGCCTCGATCCCGAGTTTGTGAAATACTCCGGCGGACGCCTCGAGACCGGCGCCTACCTGCGCGAGGCTCACCGCGAGCAGGGCAAGCTCGGCTCAGTCTACGACTCCAACGTCACTGCCTTCGATCCATTTCCTTACGCGCCAGAGCAGCGGGCCAACGATCCCATCCTGGCGAGCATGATTGCGCCCCTGACCACGGCCATGGTCGACTTCGACACCCGCATCGTGGGCTGGAAGGTGGACGCGCGTTACAACGCGCTCTCCTACGAAGTGGGCCACCTCTGGAATCGCGATGAAACATTGCGCCGCGGTTCGGCCGAGCAATTGCGCCAAGCCGTTGCGGCCGATCCGAAACTGCAGGTGATGATCGTCCATGGCTGGAACGATCTCTCCTGCCCGTTCATGGGTTCGGTGCTCACCGTGGAGCAGATGCCGGTGATGGGCGACCCGAACCGCGTGTCGGTGCGCGAGTTCCCCGACGGCCACATGTTCTACACCCGCGAAGCAAGCCGCCTGGCACTGCGCAAAGATGCGGTCGAGATGTACAACAAGCATTAAAGACGGGCGAAGAATCCGTCTGGGACAACCAACCCGGGGCGAGCGGCGCTCCGGGTTTTTCATGTCTGCAATTTGACCATTGACTCTCTATCCATAGATGGTCTATATATTATCCATGGCTGCCAAACCCGACCTTCTGCCCGGAACCCTCGACATGCTTATCCTTAAAACGCTTACCCGCGCGTCTATGCACGGCTACGGCATTGCGCTCTCAATCAAGCGGCTCTCTGACGATGTGCTCACCGTGGAAGAAGGCTCGCTTTATCCTGCGCTGCAACGGCTGCTGCTCCAAGGTTGGGTGAAGGGCGAATGGAAGACCACTGAAACCGGCCGCCGCGCGCGCTATTACACGCTTACCGCAGCGGGGCGCAGGCAGCTGAGTGTTGAGCTCTCGCAGTTTGAGCAGATGGTTACGGCCATCGGCCGCGTTCTTCGCGATCCCCAGGAGGCGTAACAATGTTGGGCAGATTATGGAGAAAGCTTGTGCTTCTGTTCGGCCGCAGACGTTTTCGCTCGGATCTCGAAGAAGAGATGGCCTTTCATCGCGCGCAGATGGAAGCGGAACTCCTCGAGGATGGCGTGCCACGCGAGGAAGCGCGCTACGCGGCCAAGCGCCGCTTCGGCAATGCGACGCGCCTTAAGGAACAAAGCCACGACGTGGTCGGCTTTCGATTTGAGACTGTGCTGCAGGATCTGCGCTTCGCCTGGCGCCAACTTCGCCGCAGTCCCGGTTTTGCTGTCATCGCAGTGCTGATTCTCGCGCTTGGCATGGGCGTGAGCGTGGCCATCTTCGGCTTTGTGGATGCCGCGCTGCTTGAGCCGTTGCCCTACGCTCAACCCAACCGGCTGCTTGACGTGGCTGAAACTGCTGCTATGTGGCCGCGCTCGAATCTTTCGCGCCCCGATTACGAAGTTTGGAAGCGGCAGAACACTACCCTAAGCTCGCTTGAAGTGTACGGCGGGATGGGCTACCTGCTGCACCTGGGTTCAACAACCGAACCGGTACCCGCGGCCCGCGTGAGCGACGGCTTCTTTTCAACGCTTGGAGTCACGCCCATGCTGGGCCGCGGTTTCCTTCCCGGCGAGGACCAGCCCGGCAAACCGAAAATCGTGATCCTGAGTTACGGAACCTGGCTTACGCGCTTCGGGGCCCGCCGCGATGTCGTCGGCCAGTCGGTGAGCCTGAGCGGTGAATCGTACACAATCGTAGGCGTATTGCCACGCACGTTCGAGTTTGCTCCAAGACGAGACTCCGAGTTCTGGGTGCCGCTGCTCGACAAAAGAAACGGCTGCGAGGAGCGCCGCAGCTGCCACAATCTTTTTGCGGTGGGCCGGCTGCGCGATGGCGTCAACATCGATGCGGCGCGCGCCGATCTAAAAGACATTGCGGCGCGGCTAGCAAAGCAGTATCCGGGTTCGAATCAGGATCAAGGCGCCACGGTACAACCGCTCTACGAACTCATCGTGGGTGACGTTCGGCCGATTCTTCTGACCCTGTTGAGCGGAACGGCTTTGCTCTTCCTCATTGCATGCGTCAACGTGGCCAGCCTGCTGCTGGTACGCTCTGAATCGCGCCGGCGCGAGATTGCTGTGCGCGGTGCATTGGGCGCAACGCCTGCGCGGCTTGTGAGGCAGTTCATCACCGAGGGAATCCTGCTTGCCGCAGCCGGCTGCGCAGGCGGGCTGATGATCGGAGGATGGTTGATGAGGCTGCTGTCGCATATTCTTCCCAAGGCGATGCTGGTTCGCCTGCCATTTTTAGGCGACGTCAGCATGAACCCGCACGTGCTCTTTTTCGCTGTGGCAATCGTTCTCTTCGCCTCGACTCTGCTTGCGTTCACTCCGGTCATTCGCTTGTCAGGGATGGAACTCCAGGATGCGCTTGGCGAGGGCGGGCGCACTTCAGCCGGGCGATTCTGGCAGAGGCTCGGCGCCAATCTGGTGGTTGTCGAAATCACCATTGCTGTGGTGCTTCTTGCAGGCGCGGGCCTGCTTGGCAAGAGTTTATACAAGCTGCTTCACGTTGAGAGCGGCTTCGACACAACCCACCTGGCCACCGCGAATCTGATGGCTCCCGGCGCCAACTATTCCACCAACGCTAAGACTGTAGCGCTGTACCGTGAGATCAACCGGCGTCTCATGGCATTGCCAGGCGTGCAATCGGTCGGGCTCACAACCGACTTGCCTTTGCAATGCAACTGCGACACCGACTGGATTCGTATTGAAGGCAAACCGTTCCACGGCGAGCACAATGAGGTGAACGAGCGCGAGGTGAGCCCTGAGTATCTGGAGACACTCAAGGCGCAACTGGTGCGCGGAAGAATGCTCAGCGCCGATGACGATGCCTCGCACCCACAGGTGATCGTGATCAACGAATCGCTGGCGCGAAAGTATTTCCCCGGCGAAGACCCGATCGGAAAGAGAATCGGCAATGGCGCTCTGGCCCCGGATACGATGCGCCAGATCGTCGGCGTCATCCGTGACGTGCGTGAGGGTGGTCTCGACCAGGACGTCTGGCCCTCGGAGTACGAGTCCATGTATCGCACAACCGACACTTATTTCGCCATCGCTGTCCGCACCGCGACAGACGCAGGAGCCATGCTGCCCTCGATCGTCAGCACTCTGCGCGGCATCGATCCCAATCTTGGCGTTTATGGCGAACTTACCATGCAGCAGCAGATGGATTCGACGGAGGCCGCATTACTGCACCGCTTCGCAGCGTGGCTCGTCGGCGGATTTGCAATCATGGCGCTGGTGCTTGGCGTGGTGGGCCTCTACGGCGTCGTGGCGTACTCGGTGAGCCGGCGCACCCGCGAGATTGGCGTGCGCATGGCGCTCGGCGCGCAGCGCGGCGCAGTTTACTCGATGATTCTGCGGCAGGCAGGTTGGCTGACGGTTATGGGCCTGGTAATCGGGCTGGCCTGCTCCATCGGCGCCTCCATGCTGATGCGCAAGCTGCTCTTCGGAGTCGATGCATGGGATGTGCCGACTCTCGCTTCAGTGGTCTTGGTGCTTGGCTGCGCTTCGATGGCAGCGAGTTTTCTGCCCGCCAGGCGCGCGGCTTCGGTCAATCCCACCGATGCATTGCGCACGGAGTGAGAGAGCGGGAACCGGTTCAGTCCGCAACCGGCGTCTTCTCCACGCGATCCACAACCAGCCGCTCAACCGTGGCCTTGCGTTCATCGAGCTTCAGTCCCATCTGCGCCAGAGAAGAAGACACGTTGTTGCCGCCCTCGGGATCCGAAGCCGCATTGGCTGGCGCGTTGGCAGGCGTACCGCCCCCGCCCACGGAACCCGGCGCTTCCCCGCCCTGCGACCGCGCCATGGCCATCAGACCCGCAAGCGACAGATCGAGGGCAACCTGGTAATTGCCCTTGAGCCCGGTCATGTTCACCACCTGCGGCCCTCCGCCGCCCATCGCCTGCATCATGCTCGTCAGCATGTCGGCAAATCCATCCATCGTCACCATGCTTGACTCGAGGTGCAGCGATTGCGTCGACATATCCAGCTTCTCAGTGAACGTGCCCCTCTTTCCCATGTTCATGGTCATTGAGCCGTCACTGTTCGTCTTCATTTTTATGGGGCCTTCCTCAGTGTCGATTTTCTTTTCGCCAGGTTGGAGCGGTGCGTTCGGGTCAATGTCTTCAGGCGCAGCGGGCGACTCCTTCAACTTCGGTCCTGCCTTGCCCACAACCAACGCCAACACCTTGTGCTCTTCCTGGGAGCGATGAATCGCCAGCTTGAACCGCTCGGCAAGCAGCTCCTGCAGCATCGCCGGCGCATCGTCCCTGGTGCTGCCGTCGGGCATCTTGGCTTGAATGTCAAAGCGCTGGTCGCCCATCCATGACGGACCATCCACCTGGTACGGTTTCACCTTGTAGGCGTACACGATCAGGTCTTTAAGCGACAGGTAGATGAATTCGGCGCGCGAGGCATCCACGTGCGGGCCGATGCGAGGCATCTTGCCATTCTGAAAGTCGGCGGCCATGCGCTGAAAATCCGGCTGGGCGGCGGGCTTCACCGTCGCAACGTCGAATTGGAGATGGGATGTGGCCTGCTGCGTGCTTGCGGCCGGTTGGGCCACCGCGGGTGTGGAGGGACCCGCTGTGGGCACTGCCACCACAACCGGCGCGGGAGCCGATGCCGGTGGTGTAGAAGCGTTCTGACTGTGAATGGTTGCAGAAGCAACGACGAGCGCGAGGGTAAAGAACAGATGATGGCGGAGTTTCAATGGGGGATTCCTCGATTTCGTGGAATGCCCTGGATTATAACCCCGTCCCTAATTTCGTCCGGTGAAGCCGGTGATTGAAGTGGCTGAACCTCACCTCCGCTTCTACACCAGCCGCAGAAAACCCGCCGGGTCAAGATTCGCGCCGGGAAACACCTTCTCAAGATCGCGAACGCCAATGGTGCGCGTGACTACTTCGCCCAGCACCGCGCGGTAATCGGTGGTGAGTGCGAGGTCGCGGCCCTGGTTGAGCTGTTCGTTGGCGAGTCCCGGCCATTTCCCGTAGACCTTGCCGCCGTTCACGCGCCCGCCCAGCACAAACATCGCATTGGCGTGGCCGTGATCGGTGCCGCCGGTGCCGTTCTCGTGCGCGGTGCGCCCGAACTCCGACATCGTGACCAGCGTGATGTTCTCGGCCGAGTCGCCCATATCGTGCCAGAAGGCTGCGATGCTTTGCGAAAAATCGCTGAGCCGGTTGGCGAGCTGGCCGTTCACGCCGCCTTGGTTCTGATGCGTGTCCCAGCCGCTCACATCGGTAAAGGCCGTTTCAACGCCCAGGTCGGCTTTGAGCAGTTGCGCAATCTGCTTCATACTGTTCCCGAAGTCATTGCTGGGATAGCTGGCGCCATTGGCCGGCTGATATTGCGCGGGGTTGGCGGCGCGCAGCATCCTGACCGCTTCAAAGGTCTCGTCACCGGCAGCATGAAAGATCTGGTCGCCTGAATCGGCATACATCGCCTGAAAGGCATTGGCGGCCGGCGAAGGATTCGGACCGCGCCCGGCTACATTAAAGCCATTCACGTTGTTCAGCGCGATGGCCGGAACGCGCCCGGCAAGCGTCAAGGGAACATCGGCTCCCAGCGCCAGCGCGCGGAACGCGGAATGCTCGCAGGTTCCCTCGCAGCGGTGAGCCAGGTCTTCAGCCTGCAGCGCGCGGTTCAGCCAGCCATCGCCGGTGTTCTTCACTCCCGGCGTTCCGGACTCCATGTAGTCCTGTGCATCAAAGTGCGAGCGCGACATATCGGGCGAGCCGCAGGCGTGGACAATGGCGAGGTGCCCTTGATCGTAGAGCGGCTTAAACGACGCGAGCGAGGGATGCAGACCGAAGAAGCCGTCGAGATCGATGACCTGATTCGGCGGGATGGCGATGGTTGGCCGCATGGAGTAGTAGTTCTTCTCGCGGTAAGGAACAACGACGTTGAGCCCGTCGGCCGCGCCGCGCTGAAAGATGACCACCAGCCGCTGGCCAGGGGCACTTGCAGCTTCAGCCAGCACCGAACGAACCATGAAACTGGGAATCGCCGCCGTGCCCGCGACCGCCAGCGCGCCCCTGTACAGGAAGAATCTCCGGTTCATTTGCATCTCCTCAAAAGCAGCTATCAGCTTTTAGCTCTCGGCTTTCAGTTTGTGTCGTGCGGCTCCTAGCGGTCACTCGCTTCTTCTGTACGATCCGCAAACCCTGATCTCAGCTGTGCTCAGCTGACAGCTGAAAGCTGAGAGCTGACAGCTCGTTTCAGCGACGCTGAAACTCTGGCGAGCCGATCAGCAATCCAGCCAGCGCCTCATCCTGCTTTTCAAGCGCATTCGCGGGCCGGCCATTGTCCTTGCTGTTCCTGGTCGTGGCCGTTGCAGATACGGGGTAAACCTTGAACGTGCCTTGATCGGCCTGCGATTCGAATTGCGCGAGCGCCGCGGCCCGCGTCTGCGCGCTAACTCCGCCGGCCACAATCATCGCCTCCAGCCGCGCCTCTTCTTGCTCGGGCGTGGGCGCAGGCGCCGCCTGCGTATCCGGAGCGGAGTCGGCCGTAAGCCCGACATTTGTGTCCTCCGGCTGGTCGCTCCAGCTTACCCTTACTCCCGGCAGCCGGTTTGCGGCCAGGTTCAATGCAAAATTCATGCGGTCTACGAGCGCGCCCGTCGAAACCCACTCGCTGGCCACCCACTTGTATCCCGTCGGCGGAATGCAGCCGTAAAGCTGCATGCCCATCTGCCGCAGCGCATTCTCGAGCGGCTGAAAGTTCTCAACATCCGCATTCGATGCGCGCACCGCTGAAACCACGAATTCAAGCGGCGTCTTCACCTTGGCGCGATAGTCGCTCGCGGCCCAGAACTCCGGCGAGTGGAAGAGCGTGCGCAGAATCGCCGAGATGTCGCCCCCGGTGGACATATAAGTCTTCGCCATGCGGTCGATCAGAGTCTGCGGCGGATCGTCGCTCACAAACCGGATGGCCAGCTTGCGCGAGATGAACTGCGCAGTCGCCGGCCGCGTGACCAGGAAGTGCAGCAGCTCTTCGCCCTCGCGCTCGCCGTCTTCCTTGAACTTTGTGCCCATCACCTTCTTCGCACCGGGCTCGTGCCGGTTCTCGTTGAACTCGAATCCGCCGCCGCGCTGCGGCTGATTTACGGTCCAGCCGGTAAGAATGCGCGCTACCTGCGTTACATCGGCCTGCGTGTAGCCTCCGTTCACTCCCAGTGTGTGCAGCTCCATCAGTTCGCGGGCGTAGTTCTCATTCAGTCCCTCATCGGCCTTCTTGTTTTTCGCGGGATTCCTCATCTGCTGCATTTTGGCGCGTTCGGCAGCCTGCGAATCCGGGCCCATGCTCTCGGAGTTGTCCAGATAGAGCAGCATCGACGGGCTGTGCGCAACCGCTTCGAGCAGGTCCTCGAATTTGCCCAGCGCGTTGGGCCTGATGGTGTCGCGAGCATAGCTCGCCAGGTAGTAGGGCGTCTCCTCGTTCTTGCGCAGATAGATGTTGAAGTGATTGAGCCAGAAGTCGGTCATCACCTCCCGTAACTGCGCGGTTGAGTAAATGTCGCGCGTCAGCCGCTCGGCCATCAGCTCCTCAACCTCAATGCGCTGCGGATTTTCAAGATCCTCAAGTGCCTCGCGCAGATCGGGAGTCATGTCGGCGGCGAGCTGGTTGCGCTGCGTGCCCTTCAACGAGTACATGAAGGCATCGAACTCAGCCGGCTGCATCTGCTGGAGATGGGCCACGCGGTCGCGTGGCGGCAGCGCCTGGATGCTGGCAAAGGCGGGCACGTCGGTTTGCGACATTGCGTCGGCCGCGGCAGCGATTGCCGGATCGAGACGGGCGGGCTGCGGTGCGCTGGAGTTCATTGCCGGCGCGTTCGCTGCCATCATGTTGCCGCCTGCGCCGCTATCCATTGCCGGCGCCTGGCCTTCCTGAGGGGACATGGCCGGCGATTGGCCATTGGCTGCAGGTGTCTGGCCGCCGGGCGTCTGGCTCTGCCCGTTGGCTGCCTGTGTCTGATCCGCCTGGGCAATCTTCTTCTGCTCCTTTTCGGCCTTCTTCTCCTGCTGGCGATACATCTGGTTCACGTAGACGGCATGCAGCGTGCCTCTCTGCGGAATGTCGATCTTGCCGGCGATGGCCTGGCGAATGATTGCGCCCGAGGGCACGCGGTAGAGCAGGTCGGGTACGCTCCACTGCATTGCCGGATACTGCGCCAGCCGCTCGTTGAGCGTGGTCTCGTCCAGCGCCTGCGGATGCAGCTGCTGCTCGAGCCACGCATCGAGGCCCAAGGTGCGAACCGCTTCAAGGTCGCCGGGCCGCGGCCCGAAGGTGAAGCGGTTGAGCGCCTGTAGAATCCGATCGTCGCCTTTGAGTTGACCCGCCTGATAGGCCGGACGGTGTTGGGTTTTGGCCGGGGCTGCATCTTCAGCCGGGCTCGGCGACTGCCCATAGCCGAACGGAGGCGCCGCAATCGTGGCGCACAACAGCAGGGCGAGGGCGCTTTCCACTGATTCCATTCGCTTTTGCTCCAGAACTTGCTTGGAAGGCCGGGGAACGGGTACGGCTCAATGGTACTAAAGGACTGGACGCACTTTAGCGGTAAATGTTGCGGCGGGATCAGAGAAAGCGACGGCGGGGGCGCACTGAGGGGAGCGGGAACTGCTGAA